>JAABUM010000070.1_pt1 | contig 230618 bp, 216 predicted proteins | sample 5559161 | NCBI WGS metagenome assembly JAABUM01 (sample SAMN10711868, study PRJNA513369) | rock metagenome | isolation source: Antarctica rocks | place: Antarctica: Victoria Land, Siegfried Peak nord | reverse complement strand
CCTCCAAAGCCAGGGGCATGCTTTTCTACCGGCTGCTCCAACAAGCCGTCGACACCGACCCCCACCCCCTCAGAGACCTCATCGGCGGCGGCTAAGCAACCACTGCACTCAAGCAGATATGCAGGACATGTGTACGACCCTAGCCACGGCCACCGACACCGCATCTGGTCTATCCACACCGGCCAGCAAGCGGTCGCGCAGCCCTGTCAGAATGGGGCGGATGACCCACCACCACGGGCACGATCACTCACCGCCGACCATCGCCGACGCCAGCGTGCGGGTCGCCCGGCTGAGTGACGCCCCTGCGGTGGGTTTCGTCCAGGCGGTGCTGTGGCGGGACGCGTACGCCGCTCTGCTTCCGCCCGCCGTGCTCGAGAGCTTCCAGCCTCAGGCGTTCGCCGCGGCCTGGCGGACCTCGTTGGAGAAGCCGCCGAGCGCGGCATACCGGCTGCTCGTCGCGTGTGCCGGAGAGCAGGTGGTGGGCTTCGCTGCCGTAGGGCCGTCGGCCGACCCGGACGCGCAAGACGGCGACGGCGAGCTGCTCGTCCTCGGTGTGCACCCCGACGGGCGGGGTGCCGGGCACGGGTCCCGGCTCGTCAACGCGGCCGTCGACACCGCCCGCGGCGCCGGCTTCACCGCCTTGCGCGCCTGGTTGCTCAGCACGGACAAGCGAACCCAGACGTTCCTGGCTGCCGCGGGCCTCGAAGCCGACGGCGCCTACCGCGACCGGGTGGTCGGACCGGGCGAGACCGACGTGGCCCGCGAGGTGCGGGTGGCCGGCCTCATCGGCTGAAGGCCAGCCGAACACCTCCGCCAGGAACGACCTCCCCTTGAGACGGGCCAACGACAGCCTCGGCCCCACGGTTCAGGGGCACGCCACGGCGCCCGGGGGAGGTCAGACCTCGGTGCCCACCCGGCGCGACGACATCCGGGAGATGTCCGCGCAGGCCTCGCACACGGACTCCGGCACGACACCCAGGCGCTGGAGTCCGCCGAAGATGATGCACCCGAAGCAGATCGCGAACACCGACTCCAGCGTCGCCGCAACCACGAGCATCCCGAGCACCACCCACCCCACCGCGGTCGCACCCAGCGCCAGGGCCGTCCCGGTCGTCACGGAGAACACGAGGCCGAGTCCCTGCGCGAACCGCTTCGGGGCCCGGCGACGAGCGTGGCCGGGCCGAGACGAGGAGCGACGAGGCGGGTCGCAACCAGGCCGAACGGGTCGAAGCGGGGCCCGGCGAGCACCCGAAGCAGGAATCCGGCCGCCAACACCCACACGAGCCACTCCGCCCTCAGGGTAAAGGCGGCGACGGCCGTGACGACCACCAACCCGGCGACCACGCGAGCGGCCTTCTCGTTGACGGGGTGAGGGAAGGAGAATAACGAACGCACCGGCAAAGAATAACGACAGGTTATGCAGGGCGTGAACGGGTGCCCACCCGACAGAAGCCCACCATGCCTCTGCCACGATGCCCGGCATGGAGCAGGAGGCGGCCGACGTCATGGCGAGCCGGGCCGTCACGCGCCAGGCCCTCTCCGTCGGGCTGGCGACGAGCGCCTATGGCATCAGCTTCGGCGCGGTCGCGGTGGCCTCCGGCCTGACCGTCTGGCAGACCGTGGCCTTGTCGGCCCTGTTGTTCAGCGGGGGGTCGCAGTTCGCCCTGGCGGGGGTGCTCGGCGCGGGTGGCAGCGGCGCGGCAGCGGTCGCCACGTCGAGCCTGCTGGGGGTCCGCAACGGGCTCTACGGGCTCCAGGTCGCGCGGCTGCTGGAGGTCCGCGGGCTGCGGCGGCTCCTGGCCGCGCACCTGACGATCGACGAGTCCACCGCGGTCGCGATCGCCCAACCCTCGAGGGCCGCTCAGCGGCGCGGCTTCTGGGTGACCGGGACGGCCGTGTTCATCGGCTGGAACCTCACCACCCTGGCCGGCGCGCTGCTCGGCGACGCGCTCGGCGATCCGAAGGCCTACGGCTTCGACGCCGCGGCTGCAGCGGCCTTCGCCGCCCTGCTCTGGCCGCGACTGCGCTCCCGGGAAGCGGTGGGCACCGCCGTGCTGGCCGGGCTGGTCGGCGCCGTGCTCGTGCCCTCCGCACCCCCAGGCGTACCGGTGCTCGTCGCCGCTCTGGCGGCCGTCGTCGTCGGGCTCGTTCCGCGGCGCGACGGTCCGGAGGCGGACGGTCCGGAGGCCGACGGTCTGGAGGCCGACGGTCCGGATACCGACGGCCCAGAGGCGACGACGACAGGGACCCCCGCGTGAGCCAGTGGGTCACCGTGCTCGCCGCCTGCGGTGCGGCGTACCTACTCAAGCTCGCCGGCCATCTTGTGCCGGACCGGTGGCTGTCGGGTATGCGCGTGCGCCGAGTGACGGGTCTGCTGCCCGTCGCGCTCCTCACGGCCCTCGTCGTCGTGCAGACCTTCGCCTCGACCGGACACGGGCTCACCGTCGACGCCCGGGCCGCCGGGCTCACCGTGGCCGTGGTGGCCCTGCTGCTGCGGGCGCCCTTCATCGTCGTCGTCCTGCTGGCGGCGCTGACGGCAGCGGGCCTGCGCCATCTCGGGTGGGGCTGACGAACCCGCCGCACAACGGCGGTCCCCCGCTGTCGGCGCCCGCCGCTAGCGTCATGGTCATGGAGCAACGCATCAGTGCGATCACCCTCGGCGTGGCCGACCTCGACCGGGCGCGGCGGTTCTACGAGCGCCTGGGCTGGGCGGCGACCGGGCCGACCGACGAGGTCGTCTTCTTTCAGGTCGGCGGGTTCGTCGTCGCCCTGTGGGGCCGCGCCGACCTGGCGGCCGACTCCGGCGTGAGCGACTCGGGTGGGTGGGGCGGCATCACCCTGGCCCACAACGTGCGGTCGCGGGAGGAGGTGGACAGCCTGCTCGACAGCGCCGAGCGGGAGGGCGGGTCGATCACGGTGCCGGCGGGTGAGACCGACTGGGGCGGTTACCACGGGGTCTTCGCCGACGTCGACGGACACCGTTGGGAGGTGGCGCACAACCCGTTCTGGCGGATCGACGACGACGGTCGCACCCTCCTGGAGTGACGCTCAGCCGCCCGTCGCTAGGCCCAGGTAGTGCTCCAGACCGACGGTCAGCCCCGGGTGGTCGGCCACCCGACGCACGCCCTCCAGCACCCCGGACATGAACGAGCCGCGGTCGAACGAGTCGTGCCGGATGGTCAGCTGCTCACCGGCGTTGCCCAGCAGCACCTCCTGGTGGGCGGTGAGGCCACGCAGCCGTACCGAGTGCACGGGTATGCCGTCGACGCGCGCCCCACGGGCGCCGTCGGGATCCTGCCGGGTCGCGTCGGGCACGGTTCCGAGGCCGGCCTCGGCGCGAGCGGCAGCGAGCAGCCGAGCGGTCCGCGTCGCGGTGCCGGACGGGGCGTCGACCTTGTCGGGGTGGTGCAGCTCGATGACCTCGACCGAGTCATAGAAGCGGGCGGCCTGGGCGGCGAAACCCATCATCAGGATCGCGCCGATGGCGAAGTTCGGCGCGATGAGGACGCCCACCCCCGTGCCCGACCGAGACGGCGGGGCCTCGGCGATCTGCCAGCGCAGCCGGACGAGCCGTGCCTCGTCCCAACCCGTGGTCCCGACGACCACATGCACCCCCTGCGCGACGCACGCAGCGACGTTGGCCGGTGACGCATCGGGTACCGAGAACTCGACCACGACGTCTGCGCCGCCGAGGTCTCCGAGGTCGTCGCCCAGGTCGTAGGCGCCGGCGATCCGCAGGTCGGTAGCGCTGCCGACCGACTCGCACACCTGCGAGCCCATCCGTCCGGAGGCCCCGATCACCGAGACCGCCAGGGGTCGGGGCTCGACGCGGGAGTCGGTCACAGCCGGAGAATAGGGCACGCGAGCCGCCCGGACGACGGGCGCGCCACGGAGGTCACCCAAGCTCTCCCCACGCCGAGGCCACCGGTGAGACGCTGAGGGCCATGAGCACCGCTGTCGTCCAGGCCGTCAACGTCGTCCACGAGCTGCGCGACGGCTTCTACCACCAGACCGCGATCGACAAGCGACCCGCGCCCGGGCCGGTCCAGGTGGGTCCGCTCGGTCTGGACGGCGACCAGCAGATCGACAAGAACCACGGCGGGCGCGACCGGGCGGTCTACGTCTACGCCGACGAGGACGCGCAGTGGTGGGCCGCCCGGCTGGACCGCGAGATCCCCCCCGGGCTGTTCGGCGAGAACCTGTGCACCACCGGCCTCGACGTGACCGGCGCCCGGTTCGGCGAGCGCTGGCAGGTCGGCGATGACCTCGTGCTCGAGGTCCGCCGCATCCGCACCCCCTGCGAGAACCTCGCCCTCCGGATGGAGATCCCGGACTTCCACCTCGAGTTCCGGCGGTCCGGCCGCACCGGGGCGATGTGCCGGGTCGTGCAGGAAGGGAAGGTGCAGGCCGGCGACCACCTCCAGCGCCTGCTGCGCCCGTCGCATCCGGTAACCATCGGGATGGTGGCCCAGGACTCAGCAACCCCCGAGCAGATGCGCACGATGCTCGACAGCGAGGTGTCGCTGGCTCCGAGCGTCAAGGCGATGGCGACGCGGGTGGCCGCCCGGGCCTGAGGCCGCCGTCCGGGCCTGAGGCCGCCTCCCCCGGCCGGGTACCCGTCGTCTCGGGCCGATGGGAGACTTCCGACTCATGACCCCCACCCCCCCGTCCGTCGTCGTCCAGCTCGAGGCCGCGGGAGTGGGCTTGGTCGTGTCGGTCCGGGAGGGCCGGCTGCCGGTCGTCGCCCACTGGGGCGCGGCGCTGGGCCGGCTCGACGCCGACCTGGCGACCGATCTGGTCGCTGCACAACAGCAGGTGGTCGGTCCCAACACGGTCGACGTGCCCGCCCGTGTCGCCCTGCTGCCCGAGCACCACACCGGGTGGGTCGGCCGACCCGGACTCGCCGGATCCCGCGGTGGTCGCGGGTGGTCCCCAAGGTTCTCAGTCACGGCGGTCACCGTGGACGGTATGCCCGTCGAGGGCTTCGTCTCGGGTGGCGCGGGCGTTCTCACCGTCGACGCCGCAGACCTCGAGCTGGGTCTCGAGCTGCGGCTGACGGTCGAGCTGCTGCCAACCGGCGTGGTCCGGTCCCGTGCCCAGGTCACCAACACCGACGCGGCGCCCTACCAGGTCGACGACCTCGTCCTGGCTTACCCCGTGCCCGCCGAGGCCAGTGAGCTGCTCGACTTCGCCGGGCGCTGGGGCCGCGAGCGCGTCCCTCAACGGCGCGGCTTCACCGTGGGAGCCCATCTGCGCGAGGGGCGCAAGGGCCGCACGGGTGCGGACGCGGCATACGTGCTCCACGCGGGGACGCCGGGCTTCGGGTTCGCCGACGGCTCGCTGTATGCGGTGCACACGGCCTGGAGCGGCAACCACACGCACTACGCCGAGCGGCTGTTGAGCGGCGAGCGCGTCCTCGGTGGGGGTGAGCTGCTGCTACCCGGAGAGGTCGTGCTGGCGCAGGGCGAGGCGTACGAGAGCCCGTGGGTCTATGCCGCCTACGGCGTGGGCCTCGACGAGGTGGCGCGCCGCTTCCATCGGCACCTGCGCAGCCGGCCGGCCGGGCGGCTGCCGGTGGGCCGGCCGGTCACGCTCAACGTCTGGGAGGCGGTCTACTTCGACCACGACCTCGACCGGCTGCTGCAGCTGGCGGAGCAGGCGGCGGCGCTGGGGGTCGAGCGGTTCGTGCTCGACGACGGCTGGTTCGGCAGCCGTCGGGACGACCACAGTGGGCTCGGTGACTGGGTCGTCTCGACCGACGCGTGGCCCGACGGGCTGCACGCTCTCGTCGACCGGGTCCGGGCCCTGGGCATGCAGTTCGGGCTGTGGTTCGAGCCGGAGATGGTCAACCCCGACAGCGATGTCGCCCGTGCTCACCCAGAGTGGGTCATGGCGGCGCGCGCCGAATGGCCGGTCGAGTCGCGCTTCCAACAGGTGCTCGACCTCGCCGTGCCGGGCGCTTACGAGCACGTCAAGAGCCAGATGCTGGCGATCCTGGCCGAGAACGACATCGGGTACATCAAGTGGGACCACAACCGCGACCTCGTGGAGGCCGGCAACCAGACCGACGGCGGGCGGCCGGCGGTCCACGAGCAGACGCTGGCGTTCTACCGGCTCGTCGACGAGCTCAAGGCCGCGCACCCGGGGTTGGAGATCGAGTCCTGCTCGTCCGGTGGCGCGCGGGTCGATCTGGGGGTGCTCGAGCGCACCGACCGGGTCTGGGTATCCGACTGCATCGACCCGCTGGAGCGGCAGCACATGATGCGGTGGACCGCTCAGCTCGTCCCCCCGGAGTTCCTCGGGTCCCACATCGCCTCGGGTCGCTCGCACACGACCGGACGTGTCCACGACCTGTCGTTCCGGGCCGGCACTGCGGTGTTCGGGCATCTTGGTATCGAGTGGGACCTGACCAAGGCCTCCCCCGAGGAGCTGGCCGACCTCGGTGCCTGGGTGAGCTTCTTCAAGCAGCACCGTGCGCTCCTGCTGGGCGGTGACCTGGTGCGGATGGACGGCTTCGACGAGCACCTGTTCGTGCACGGCGTCCTGGCGCCCGACCGGTCCGAGGGGATGTTCGCCGTTGCGGCCGTCGGCAGCCTCTCGGCCTCACCCGGGCCGCGACTGCGGCTGCGGGGGCTCGAGGCGGCCGCGTCCTACCGGCTCCGCCCGGTCATCGTCGGGACGCCTCCCGTCGGGCTCCGCGACGCGCACTGGTGGGGGCCGGCAACGGACCACCCGGGGGCGGTCTTCTCCGGCGCCGTCCTGGCCGAGGTCGGCGTTGCGGCGCCCCTGGCCTTCCCCGACCAGGTGGTGCTGCTGCACGCCGTCCGCGTGTGAGGCTGGCCTGATGGATCTCGCCGAGGCGGTCACCGAGCTCTACGGCCTGCCCCCCGACGCGTTCCTGGAGAACCGCCGGAGGCTCGCGGCGGACGCCAAGGCCGCGAAGGACACCGGCCTGGCCAAGGCCATCGAGTCGGTCCGCAAGCCCACCGGGGCCGCGTGGGCGGTCAACCAGCTCGCCCGCCGGCGTCCCGAGGAGGTCGAGCGGCTCGTCGAGCTCGCCGCCGCGATGCACGACGCGCAGGAGAAGATGGACGGCGCAGCGCTGAAGACGTTGGGGCGCCAGCGCACCACACTCGTCGACGCGCTGGTGCGAGCGACCGCCGAGGTGGCGAAGGAGGCCGACGGCTCGCTGTCGGGGCCGGTCGCCAACCAGGTGCGTGAGACGTTCGTGGCGGCCCTCGCGACGTCACCGGCCGCGCAGGCGGTGTCGTCAGGACAGCTGACCCGGGCGCTGTCGTATGCCGGGTTCGGCGAGGTCGACCTGTCCGACGCCACCGCGGCACCGGCGCCGGCTCGACGACCGGCCCTGCGAGTCATCGCCGGTGAGGGCGGGGGTTCGGGGGCGTCGCCCGGACGGGGCGCGAAAAAGGCCTCGCGGCCCCCCGAGCCGGAGGTCGAGGAGCCGCCCGCAAAGCCGGATCCCGCTCTGTTGCAACGGCTTAAGGTCGCGGAGAAGCGTTCTCGCGAGACGATGTCGGGGGCGGCCACGGCGGGAGACGCCCTGGGCGAGGCCGCCGAAGCCCTCGAGGAGCTCGACGCCAGAATAACCGAGCTCGAGGCCTCACTGAAGGAGGCGCGGGCCCAGCGACCGGGCCTGGCGTCGGCACGCAGCGAGGCGGCCGCCGCCAACAAGACCGCCGAGCGCACGTTGCGGGCCGCGCTGGCCGAGGTCGACCAGATCCGGCAGCAGCTGCCCGACGACGACGACGCCGACGACGACGACTGACGGTCGTCCCCCGACTGGACCGGTCGTCGGGTCTCCTGCCCCGGGCTCCGTCCACCTGACACCCATCCGACGGTCAGCCGCCTGCGTCACCCTGAGGCGTGACTGAGACGTGATGGCGACGTGACCGAGACGGGCGCCGTCGCCTTCGTCACGGCGTGGACGCCCTGGCCGCTGGGGCTCGTCATCCTCGCCCTGGTGGTCGCTCCCTACCTGCTCTGGTGGCGGCAGGCGCGGGCTCGAGGGGTGGTGTGGAGCGGCTGGCGCGCGACCCTCTACCTCGCGCTCGGGACCGGCACCCTGGCGTACTCCGTCTGCGGGCCCCTCCATGTCCTGCGCGACCAGGTCTACTGGGCCGGGGCGCTGCAGGTGGGTGTGCTGTCCTGCGTGACCCCGGCCGGGTTGGCCCTGGGCGACCCGCTCCGGCTGCGGGCGCTCTCCCGGGGGCGAACCGCGGTGGCCATCCCCCGAGGGGTCCTCGGCGGTGTGCTGCGCGTCCTGATGTTTCCCGCGGTGAGCTCGATGCTCGCCATCGGCTCAATCACGGTGGTGTTCTTCACCGGCTACTTCGAGGCGTCCACGCGGTCCGTGCCCCTCGAGGTGGTGCTCGTGGTCCACCTCGTCGGCACCGGACTGCTCTTCGTCCTGCCGTTGCTCGTCCCGGAGCTGCTACCCGGCTGGGCCTCCCCCGGCGTACGCGCCCTCATGGCCTTCGCCGACGGCCTCTTCGACGCGGTGCCGGGCATCGCCCTGATGAGCTCCGGCACGCTGCTCGCCCCCGGCTACCCCGGCTTCAACGGCCCGGCAGCCCCCACTGACCTGCTCATGGAGCAGCACCTGGGCGGCGGAGTGCTGCTCGCCGTCTCCGAGGTGGTGGGGTTGCCGGTGCTCGCGGCTGTCCTCCTCGAGTGGGTGCGAGCGGACCGCAGGGAGGCAGCGGTGATCGATACGGCACTGGACCGGCGTGTCGTCGAGCCGGGCCTCCCTGCGTCGGAGCCCGATGCGGACGAGCTATGGTGGCGGTCCGACCCCCGCTTCGCGGACCGCTGGGGTTCGAACAACGCCCGGACGACGCGGCCGAACCGCGCCGCCGCGGACCAGGTCCGCCGGAACGGGCCAGACAACCCGTCCTGACCCGCCCGACCCTCAGAACGCGGTGTAGCCGCCGTCGGCGACGAGCACCGAACCCGTGACGAAGGACGACGCGTCGCTGGCCAGGAAGACCACCGCCGGGGCCAGCTCCTCCACCGTGCCGTAGCGCTGCATCGGCGCGTCGTCGATCCAGTGCTGCCGGTACTGCGGGTCGTCGACCGGCGACATGTCCGTCTTGATGTAGCCCGGCGCGAGCACGTTGACCCGCACCCCGTGGGGCGCCCATTCCGCGGCCAGGCTGCGGGTCAGGTGGTGCACCGCCGCCTTCGAGGCGTTGTACGCCGGCTGCCACTGAGGGCGGTTGACGATCATCCCCGACATCGAGCCGATGTTGACGATGGTGCCGGCACCCTGCTCGACGAAGTGCCGGCCGAACGTCTGCGAGCAGAGCCACACGGCGTCGACGTTGACGGCCATGACGTGCCGCCACTCCTCCGGCGTCACGTCCAGGGCCGGGGCGTGCACGCAGGCGCCGGCGTTGTTGACGAGGATGTCGACCCGCCCGAACGTGTGCAGGGCCTCGGCCAGCGCCGCGTCGACGTCGGCCTGGACGGTGACGTCGGCAGCAACGAAGTGGGCGTCCGTCCCGTTGTCCCGCAAGCGGTCCAGCACGACCTGCGCCGCCGCGGCGTCGCGTCCGAGGATGACCACCGACGCACCGGCATCGCCCAGGGCTTCGGCGAACCCCGCGCCGAGCCCTCGGGTACCACCGGTGACGACGGCCACCCGGCCGTCGAGGGAGAACCGCTCCATGGTCCGCATGGGCCATACCATGTCACGCGGCGCACGGAACCGCCGACGCACAGGGGACGGCCCGGCATACCGTCCCGTTGTCGGGGGTATGCCGGGCCGTCGCCGGTCGTGCGGGTGAGACCTCAGGCGTTGGTGGGCTCCGCCGGAGCCGAGGCCTCTGAGTCAGCCGAGCCGTTCTGCCCGTCGCTGTCGGCCATGACCGCAGCGAGGGAGAGCTTGCCGCGCGGGTCGACCTCCTTGAGCTCGACCTGCACCTTCTGGCCGATCTTGAGGACGTCGTCGACGTTGTCGATCCGCTTGCCACCGACGAGCTTGCGCACCTCGGAGATGTGCAGCAGGCCGTCCTTGCCGGGAGTGAGGGAGATGAACGCACCGAAGGTCGTCGTCTTGACGACGGTCCCGATGAAGCGCTCCCCGACCTCGGGCATCTGCGGGTTCGCGATAGCGTTGACCGCCGCGCGAGCCGCCTCGGCCGAGGCTCCGTCGGCCGCACCGATGTAGACGGTGCCGTCGTCCTCGATGGAGATGTCGGCGCCGGTGTCGTCCTGGATCTGGTTGATCATCTTGCCCTTCGGGCCGATGACCTCACCGATCTTGTCGACGGGCACCTTCACCGTGATGATCCGCGGGGCGTACTGCGACATCTCGTCGGGCACGTCGATGGCCTCGGCCATGACGTCCAGGATGTGCAGCCGGGCCTCGCGGGCCTGGGTCAGCGCGCCGCCGAGGACCGACGCGGGGATGCCGTCGAGCTTCGTGTCGAGCTGGATGGCCGTGACGAACTCCTTGGTGCCGGCGACCTTGAAGTCCATGTCGCCGAACGCGTCCTCGGCGCCGAGGATGTCGGTGAGCGCGGCGTAGCGCGTCTCCCCGTCGACCTCGTCGGAGACCAGGCCCATGGCGATGCCGGCAACCGGGGCGCGCAGCGGCACACCGGCGTTGAGCAGCGAGAGGGTGGATGCGCAGACGGAGCCCATCGACGTGGAACCGTTGGAGCCCAACGCCTCCGACACCTGACGGATCGCGTAGGGAAACTCCTCACGCGTCGGCAGCACCGGCATGAGGGCCCGCTCGGCGAGCGCCCCGTGACCGATCTCGCGCCGCTTCGGCGACCCCACGCGGCCGGTCTCACCGGTGCTGTAGGGCGGGAAGTTGTAGTTGTGCATGTAGCGCTTGCGCGTCACCGGCGACAACGTGTCGAGCTGCTGTTCCATCTTGAGCATGTTCAGCGTGGTGACGCCCATGATCTGGGTCTCGCCGCGCTCGAAGATCGCCGAGCCGTGCACCCGGGGCAGCACCTCGACCTCGGCCGACAGCGCGCGGATGTCCCGCAGACCGCGGCCGTCGATGCGGACGCCGTCCGTGAGGATGCGCTGGCGGATGAGCTTCTTCTGCACCGACCGGTACGCGGCGGACAGCTCCTTCTCACGACCACTGAACTGGCCCTCGAGGGAGCCCTTCATCTCGGCCTTGATCTCGTCGAGCCGGTCCTCGCGCTCCTGCTTGCCGGCGATCTGAAGCGCCTGCTCCAGGTGGGCCGACGTGGCCTGCTCGACCGCGGCGTACGCGTCGTCCTGGTAGTCGAGGAAGACGGGGAAGTCCTCCACCGGCTTCGCGGCGTCGGCGGCGAGGTCGGACTGCGCCTTGCACAGCTGGGCGATGAACGCCTTGGACGCCTCGAGGCCCTGGGCGACGACGTCCTCGGTGGGAGCGCCGGCGCCCTGGTTCTTGACCAGGTCCCAGGTGAAGTCGGTGGCCTCGGCCTCGACCATCATGATCGCGACGTCGTCGGCGGCGCCGTCCTTACCGGGGACGACCCGGCCGGCGACGACCATGTCGAACACCGACTTGGGGGTGTCGGAGAAGTTCGGGAAGGCGACCCACTGACCCTCGATGAGGGACACGCGCACGGCGCCGATCGGGCCGGAGAACGGCAGACCCGAGATCTGCGTCGAGGCGCTCGCCGCGTTGATGGCAACCACGTCGTACTGGTGGTCGGGGTTCAGCGCGAACACCGAGATGACGACCTGGACCTCGTTGCGCAGACCCTTCTTGAAGGTCGGGCGCAGCGGGCGGTCGATGAGCCGGCAGGTGAGGATCGCGTCGGTGGAGGGGCGACCCTCGCGGCGGAAGAACGAGCCGGGGATCTTGCCGATGGCGTACATGCGCTCTTCGACGTCCACCGTGAGGGGGAAGAAGTCGAACTGGTCCTTGGGCTGCTTACCGGCAGCCGTCGTGGACAGAAGCATCGTGTCGTCGTCGAGGTAGGCGGTGACGGCGCCGCCGGCCTGCCTCGCGAGGCGGCCGGTCTCGAACCGGATGGTGCGGGTGCCGAAGCGGCCGTTGTCGATGACGGCTTCGGCGAAGGTGATCTCTGGACCCTCCATGGGTCCTCCATTTCTCTATCAGTGCGCCCGGTGCATCGTCGTTGTGCCCGGGGCTTCTCATGCGAGAGGGCGGCCGCCGCTGGTTGAAAGCGGGGGCCGCCCTGTCACAGGAAACCTAGCGGCGCAGGCCGAGGCGCTTGATCAGCGCCCGGTAGCGGCCGATGTCGGTGGCCTCGAGGTAACGCAGCAACCGGCGGCGCCGGCCGACCAGCAGGAGCAGGCCGCGACGGCTGTGGTGGTCGTGTCGGTGCGTCCGCGAGTGCTCGGTGAGGTCCTTGATGCGCTGGGTGAGCAGCGCGATCTGGACCTCGGGGGAACCGGTGTCGCCCTCGCTGGTGGCGTGCTCGGTCATGATCTTCTGCTTGACGTCAGCATCCAAAGGCATGGGCGACCGACTCCTTCTGGATCTCGTTGCGCGGTGCGCCAGGGCAGATCCACCTGGGCTCTACGAATCCGCGGCCGTTCGACGGCAACCCCAAGAATAACAGGGGCCGAGATCGCACCCTAATCCGCGCCTCGATGCCTCGAGGTGGCCGATCGGCCACGAATCGTGGGCGACGGGGGGCGCACGGCCCGGTTCGTGGCAGAACAGCCACGGCATGCCGCGCCCCCCTCACCCGGGGAAGTACCGCTGCCACTGCGTGCCACGGACCCCGACGCGCATCCCGCGCTCGCCCAATGCGGCGACCACGCGGGCGAGCGTGCGAGCGGGCTCTCGGTAGACATCGCCCGCGAGCACCACGACGAGCCTCCAGCCGTCGCTCTCCAGCTCCTCGCGTCGGCGTACGTCCCACCGCCACTGCGCCGTGTTCTCAGCGTGCTGCCGTCCGTCGTATTCCACCGCCACCCGCACCTGCGGGTAGCCGAGGTCAAGCCGGTAGACGACCCGGCCGCCCTCGTCGCGGATCGCGACGTCGACGACCGGCTCGGGCAGCCCGGCGAGGACGAGAAGCAGGCGCAGCCGGGTCTCCATGGGCGAGTCGACCTGGCGCGCACCAGTTCAGCGCCACGACGGGCCGCCCGGCGCCCTGGCGCGGTCCCAGCAGCACGGAGCAGCTCTTCGGGCGTGACCGCCCCTGCGCGCACCATCGAGTCACCCAGGACGACCAGGTCGACCAGTCCCAGCTCCGTGCCCAGGTCGACGAACGTCTGCGCCGGGGTGGTCATCAGCAGCCCGTGGTGGTGCGTCGTGGCCGACCCGGCCCGCACCCGGGCGTCGATCCCCGACACCCTCAACCGCGAGACGGGCCTGAGCGTGAGGTGGATCTCCGGGGTGGGCGGGACCACCCCTCCCCACAGGCCCGGGCGAGCGCCGCGCCGGCGGGTGCGACGAGCAGCGCCGCTTCGGCCCGCATCCGCAGCGTTGGGGCGACATCGGCCGCCGCGTACACGCCGTGGAACACCCGGGCATACCCCGGCCCCCGCAGCTCCTGTTCGCCCACGCCTCGACGCCGGAGCTGTCCCGAGGTCCACGGTCCGCTGACGTCCGGTGCGCGCTGCATCGTCCGACCGTGGCCTACAGGGCGGGACTTGGTCCGCCGTCGTCCACAGGTCCCCGACGGCGCGTGGCCGACGAGCCACGAATCGGTGGGTGTCAGCCCCGCCGAACCGGAAAACGTGGCCTTTCAGCCACGATCTGGCGACGCGGCGGGACGGCCCCCGGGCCGCCCAGGCGGTCGCCTCCAGCGCGAACGCTCCGTCCGGTGTGCGTGTCCGGCAGGCGGCCTGCAGCCGGTCGCGGGCACCGTCGTCGATGGACCGGACGTAATCACCGGCCGGCCCGACTCCGAGCGTTTTGGGGCTCCAACCGGTCGTCGAACGTCGGGGGGGAGCTCATCGGGCCGGCGGTAGGTGTTGAAGTGGACGACGAGCTGTGCGAGCGCGGCGTCGAACTTCGCGTCGGCGAACGGCAGCGACTCGGCCGGGGCCCACCGGATGTCGACCGGGGAGCCGTTCCCGCACGGCGGCGACGAACCGCCGCGGCCGACAGCAACCACCCGCATACCGGATCGCGAGTCGACGCCCGCGAAGTCCAGGAACGGGTTGGACCGCTGCACGGAGAAGCGCCCCATGAACCCCTGGTCGGCGTTCCCCGCGACGGCGAAGGCCATCACCCCAGTGTGGCCCGGACCTGCTCCGTCGGGTGGCCGCCGGACCTACAGGTTGATCATGTGGCCGGCGATGCCCTCGACCGCTTCCTTCATGGCCTCGCTGAGGGTCGGGTGGGCGAAGACGTTGCGGGCCACCTCGTCGGCGGTGAGGTCCCACTTCTGGGCGAGGGTGAGCGCTGGCAGCAGCTCGGTGACCTCGGGCCCGATGAGGTGGGCACCGAGCAGCTCATGGTGCTCCGCGTCGGCGACGATCTTGACGAACCCGACGCCCTCGGCCATCCCGCGAGCCTTGCCGTTCGCCGAGAACGGGAACTGCGCCACCTTCACCTCGTGGCCGCGCTCCTTGGCCTGTGCCTCCGTGTAGCCGAACGACGCGATCTGCGGCTGGCAGAAGGTCGCCCGCGGGATCATGTCGAAGTCGATCTCCACCGTCTCGGCGTCGGCGATCGTCTCCGCCGCGATGACCCCCATGGCCTCGGCGGTATGCGCCAGCATGAGCTTGGCGGTGACGTCGCCGATGGCGTAGATCCCGGACACGTTGGTGCGGCCCCGCGCGTCGACGGCGATCGCCTTGCGGTCGGTGAGCTCGACACCGGTGTTCTCCAGGCCGTAGCCCTCCACCCGGGGCGCGAAGCCGATGGCCTGCATGACCTTGTCGGCCTCGAGCACGGTCGAGTCGCCTCCGGCCGCCGGGCTCACCGTGACCTTCACCTTCTCGCCGCTGTCGTCGATCGACTCGACCTTGGTCGAGAGCAGGACCTTGACGCCGAGCTTCTTGTACTGCTTGAACAGCTCCTTGGAGACGTCGACGTCCTCGGTCGGCACCATCCGGTCGAGGAACTCGACGATGGTCACGTCGACACCGAAGTTCTTCAGGACGTACGCGAACTCGACGCCGATCGCGCCGGAGCCGGCGATGATGATCGAGCCGGGCAGCTCGTCGGTGAGGATCTGCTCCTCGTAGGTGACGACCCGCTCGGACAGCGAGGTGCCCGGGATGAGCCGGGTCGTGGCGCCGGTGCCGATGATGAGGTTGTCGAAGGTGATCGAGCGGACGGTCTCCTCACGGGACCCTGTGGCCGGCTTGACGTCGAGGGACGTCGGGCTCGTGAGGTAGCCCCAGCCGTCGATCTCGTCGATCTTGTTCTTCTTCATCAGGTAGTGGACGCCCTTGGCGCTGGCGTCGGCGACCGACCGCGAGCGCGCGTGGGTCGGCCCGAAGGACATCGTCGCGTCGCCCTCGATGCCGAACGTCTTCTTCTCCGCCGTGATGATGTGGGCGAGCTCGGCGTTGCGCAGCAGGGCCTTGCTGGGGATGCAACCCACGTTGAGGCATACGCCGCCCCAGTACTTTCCCTCGACGATGGCCACCTTCTTCCCGAGCTGGGCGGCGCGGATGGCCGCGACATACCCACCGGGACCGGCACCGAGGACCACGACGTCGTAATCAGCCATGGGGCCAGCCTATGGGGCGTCCCGACGACCGCTCACATCACAGGTCGGCACACTCGGCGCGCACAGTGGGCCCGTTCGGCGACACGGGAGTACCTTCCCCTCCGGAGGTCGCACCGACGCGGCCCACGACCCCGACGTCCCCGACGTCAACGCGGAGGTACTCATGTCGAACGACGCCCCACCCGGCGCTCGACGCCACTACGACGCGCCGCCGGCCAACCGCGGCCTGCTGGCCGTGGCCGTCGTCCTGCTCGCCCTGCCCGTCATCGCCCTCATGCTCGTCGGCACCTACGCGAAGAAGGAGCCCGTGCTCTGGGGCTTCCCCTTCTTCTTCTGGTACCAGTTCCTCTGGGTCTTCCTCTGCTCGACCTGCACGTATGCCGCATACGTCATCGTGCGCAAGGCGCGGCCGCACCGGCCGATGACGCAGGACGGCACCGAGTTCGTCGACACGACGGATGGGGAGGTCAACCGATGAACACGGGAGTCAACGTCGTCGCCCTCATCGTCCTCGTCGTCCTGTTCGCCATGGTCGCGATCATGGGCTTCTGGGCATCCCGCTGGCGTCGGCCGCAGAGCATGGAGAGCCTCGATGAGTGGGGTCTCGGCGGGCGCAGCTTCGGCACCTGGGTCACCTGGTTCCTCCTCGGCGGCGACCTCTACACCGCCTACACGTTCGTCGCGGTGCCCGCGGCGATGTTCGGGGCGGGCGCGGTCAGCGGCTTCTTCGCGGTGCCCTACACGATCGTGCTTTACCCGATCATCTTCATCTTCATGTCGCGGCTGTGGTCGGTCAGCCACCGGCACGGCTACGTCACCCCGGCCGACTTCGTCTCCGGGCGGCACGGGTCACGCGGGCTGTCGCTCGCCATCGCCGTCACCGGCTTCGTGGCGACGATGCCCTACATCGCGCTGCAGCTCGTCGGCATCCAGGCCGTGCTCGAGGTGACCGGCGTCGGGGGCTCCGGCAACGTGTTCGCCGCCGATGCGCCGCTGTTCATCGCCTTCCTCATCCTCGCGCTCTACACCTACACCTCGGGGCTGCGCGCGCCGGCACTCATCGCCTTCGTCAAGGACATCCTCATCTACATCGTCATCATTGTCGCGATCATCGTGCTGCCGTCGCGGTTCGGTGGCTGGGAGGCGATCTTCGGCGCCGCCGAGAAGAAGATGGCGACACCGAACCCGACGACCGGGGCTCCGACCGGCGCCTTCATCCCGTCGGCCGCGCAGTTCTGGGCCTACGGGTCACTGGCGCTCGGCTCGGCGATGGCGTTGTTCATGTACCCGCACTCGGTCACGGCGACGCTCTCGGCCAAGAGCCGCAACACCATCCGGCGCAACGCCGCGATCCTGCCCGCCTACAGCCTGGTGCTCGGGCTGCTCGCCCTCCTCGGCTGGGTCGCGATCGCGGCCGGCACCAAGCCGATCGGCCTCGACGGCAAGCCCAACGCGCAGCTGGTCATCCCCCAGCTGTTCGAGGACACCTTCCCGTCATGGTTCGCCGGGATCGCGTTCGCCGCCATCGCCATCGGGGCGCTCGTGCCGGCGGCGATCATGTCGATCGCGGCGGCCAATACCTTCACGCGCAACATCTACAAGGAGTGGATCAACAAGGACGCCACCCCGAAGCAGGAGGCGCAGGTCTCCAAGATCGCCTCGCTGCTCGTCAAGGCGTTCGCCCTGGTCTTCGTCCTCACCATGGACAAGCAGAACGCCATCAACCTGCAGCTGCTGGGCGGCATCTGGATCCTCCAGACGTTCCCCTCCATCGTGTTCAGCCTCTACACCCGCTGGTTCCACCGATGGGCCCTGCTCGCCGGCTGGGCGGTCGGCATGGTCTTCGGCACCATCGCGGCCTACAACGTCTCGAGCGCGGCGACCCCGCACTTCGGCGGGTCACTGGCGGCGGTCCCGGTCTGGGGCCAGCTGGGCTACATCGCCATCACGGCCTTCGCCCTCAACGTGGTGGTGGCGGCGGTGCTCACCCTGATCCTGCGGGCCACCAAGGTCCCGGCCGGGGTCGACACCACGATCCCCGCGGACTACTTCGCCGACGAGGGTGACCCTCGGGTCAAGGGCCTGCCCTCCTCGCCGGAGGACGCGGCCGTGGCGGGGCATTAGCCCCGTCGCCCAGCCGGCCCGTTCGGCGGGCGTGTCCGGTCACCCGCTCGTCCGCACCCGTCTACGCTCGTCGGGTGCGGACGAGGCCCCGGACCCGACGGGCCCTGCTGGTGACCGGCGTGACGGCCGTGACCACGCTGTGGCTGGGGGCCTGCGTCGACTCGCCGGAGCCCCCGGTCTCAGCCGCGACGTCGGCGGCCACCTCGGCGCCCACGTCAGCCACGGCATCGACCACGCCATCAACCACGGCATCGGTCGCACCGTCGACTACCGCATCAGCTCCCACGTCAGTCGCCGGCCCCCCGGCGGGGTCCACCGGCTCGGGCGCAGCCGTGACCTTCGCCTTCGCCGGCGACACCCACTTCGCCGGTAACCTCGCCGGCCGGCTCGCCGACCCCGCGACGGCGATGGGCCCGATGGCCGCCACCCTGGCCGGCGCCGACATCGCCGTCGTCAACCTCGAGACGGCGGTCACGACCCGCGGCACACCCCAGGTCAAGCAGTTCACCTTCCGCTCCCCACCGGCCGCCTTCACGGCGCTGACCAAGGCGGGCATCGACGTCGTGACGATGGCGAACAACCATGCGCTGGACTACGGCGCGGTCGGGGTGCCGGACACCCTCGATGCCGCCAAGGCCGCGGGGATGCCCGTCGTCGGGCTCGGGCTCAACGCCGATGCGGCCTACGCGCCCTGGGAGACGACGGTCAAGGGGCAGCGGATCGCCGTCCTCGGAGCCACGTCGGTCCTCGACGACAGCCTGGTCCGCAGCTGGTCGGCCGGTCCCCAGCAACCCGGCGTCGCGACGGCCATCGACGGCGACAATGCCGCGCTGGTCGCAGCGGTGCGGGCGGTGCGGCCGCGCGCCGACACCGTGGTCGTCGAGCTGCACTACGGCAAGGACCTGACGACCTGCCCCACGAGGATCCAGTCCACGCTCGCCACCGACCTCGTCGCGGCCGGGGCCGACATCATCGTCGGCCAGCACGCACACGTACTGCTCGGCGGCGGCTACCTCGGGTCCACCTACGTCCACTACGGGCTCGGGAACTTCGAGTTCTACTCGGCCAACGGACCGACGGCGGAGACCGGCGTCCTCACGCTCACCGCCACCGGCCGGTCGGTATCGGACGCGCAGTGGCACCCAGGCCGGCTCGTCGGCGGTCTGCCGACGGCCTATACGGGGGCCGCGGCCACCGCCGCGACGGCCCGGTGGGATGGGCTGCGGGCGTGCGCCGGGCTGACCGCGGCGCCGCGCTAACGAGCGCTGACGAGCGCTGACCCCCCCACCGCTGGCGCTACACGCCTACCTGCTGTAACTTACAAGTCCATGACAAGTGCGCGGTTCGCGGTGATCGCCCACGACCTGCGCGAACGCATCGCCCTCGGCGAGTTCACCGGGGACGACGGCCTGGGCGCGCTGGACTCCGAGGCACAGCTCTGCGCCCGGTATGCCGTGTCCCGCCCGACCGTGCGGCGTGCCCTCGAGGTCCTGCGCGACGAGGGTCTGGTCGAGTCACGTCACGGCGCGGGGTGGTTCGTCACCGGTGCGGCCTTCCACCAGCGACTCGCTCTGGGCAGCTTCCGGCACGCGGCGTCGGCCATTACCGAGGCCGGCAAGTCGGTCGACCGGCGGGTCGTCGAGTTCGGCTACCGCCTCGCCCCCTCCTCCCTGTCCGTGGCCCTCGGCGTCGCCGAGGGCGACGACCTGCTCCACGTTCGCTCCGTGCGCACCGTCGACGGCGAGGGGCTCGACGTGGTCCGCGAGTGGGTCCCGGCCCGGCTGGCCGGCCCGGTCAGCCGTGACGCCGCCACCCGGCCGGGTATCTGGGAGACCCTGACCCGGCACGGTCAGCGCATCGCGACCGTCCGCCAGCTCGTCACCGCCGGGCTCGCCACCGAGGACGACGCGCGTCTGCTCGGCGTCTCCCCTCGTGACGCGCTCCTGCTCGTCCGGCGGCTGGCCGTCGACGCGTCGGGGCAGGTCATCGCCCTGTCGGACCACCGCTACCTCGCCCAGCGCTTCGCCCTCGAGGTCGAGTTCAGCTCGGGACCGAACGGCAGCGCCGCGGCGACGTCCGAGCCCACCGGGATCCACAGCGTCAGCCCCACGCCCCCCACCCACCCGTCCCACCCGCATACCAAGGAGCACTCCGCATGAAGGTCCTCGTCACCGGCGGCGCCGGGTTCATCGGCAGCAACTTCGTGCTACGCACCCGGCGGACCCGCCCCGACTGGCAGCTGACCGTCCTCGACGCCCTGACGTATGCCGGCAACCGTGCCTCGCTCGCGCCGGTCGAGGACGAGATCACCTTCGTCGAGGGCTCCGTCGCCGACCAGGACCTCGTCGACCGCCTCGTCGCCGAGACCGACGTCGTCGTCCACTTTGCGGCCGAGTCGCACAACGACAACAGCCTCGATGACCCCTGGCCCTTCATGGAGGCCAACATCATCGGCACGTTCCGGCTGCTCGAGGCGGTTCGCAGGCACGACAAGCGGATCCACCACATCTCCACCGACGAGGTCTACGGCGACCTCGAGCTCGACGACCCGCACCGGTTCACCGAGTCGACGCCGGTCAACCCGTCGTCGCCCTACTCGTCGTCGAAGGCGAGCGCCGACCTGCTCGTGCGCGCCTGGATCCGGTCGTTCGGCATCAAGGCGACGCTCTCCAACTGCTCCAACAACTACGGCCCCCGGCAGCACGTCGAGAAGCTCATCCCCCGCCAGATCACCGGCATCCTCGAAGGGGTCAAGCCCAAGCTCTACGGCGCCGGCGCCAACGTGCGCGACTGGATCCACGTCGACGACCACAACGACGCCGTGGTCGCGATCATCGAGCAGGGCCGGCTCGGCGAGACCTACCTCATCGGCGCTGACGGGGAGATGAATAACCGCGACATCATCGCCCTGCTGCTCGAGCTGATGGACAAGCCGGCCGACTGGTTCGAGCACGTCAACGATCGGCCGGGCCACGACCTGCGTTACGCCATCGACTCCCGCAAGCTGCGGGCGGAGACCTCCTGGCGTCCCCGCTACCAGGACCTGAGGGCGGGCCTGGCCCAGACCATCGACTGGTACCGGGACAACGAGGCGTGGTGGAAGAGCGCCAAGGCTGAGACGGAGCAAGTCTACGCGCGACTCGGCCGCTGACCTCCCCCCGCCGACCTCCCCCGCCGACGGACCACTCGACGCAGCGTCAAGCCGGTTGACGCGGTGTGCAGAGGGCGTCAAGACACCCGACGCTGCGTCAGGTGATCGACATCCGGCCTCGGCGTGGCCGCTGACGACCCGAGTCAGGCGTCGGGGGCGGGCGGCCGCTCCGGCAGCTTCGGGAACGCCGCCATGGCCTCCTCGTTGTCGAGCCCGGTGACCTCGAGCAGGTCAACGATGAGCGAGCGGATCTGGACGAGCAGGACGTCGATGCTGATCGTGCCGCGCGGCAGCCGGGCGGTGGACTCACCGACGGCGGCGATGCCGCCCCGGGCCATGGCGGCGGGAGCGTTCTCGGCCAGGACCCGGGCCATGATGTCGGTCGCGTCGGCCAGGTCGTCGAGGACCCGGGCGTAGGACGAGGGGACGTTGAGGTGCCGGTTCGCGGTGACAGCGACCCGGCGGGAGAGCACCCGGGTGCTTCGCATGGCCCGGTCCAGAGGGTCGACGAGGTCGGCAACGCTGCGGATGTTCTCCCGGTCGGCGCGGCGGAACGGCGAGGAGGCGATGACCGCCAGCCCCTCGTCGGCAGCCGCCTTGAGCTCGCGTAACGGCGATTCAGTGCTTCGGGCCGAGGCGAGCACCCGGGCCGCCCGCTCGACGTCGCCGTCCCGCAGGCACTGGGCCGCGTCGCGGACGAGGTCGGCGATGGTGCCGACGACGATGGCCGCCTGCGTGCGCGGGCGGCGCAGCGGCGCAGCGGGGACGACGGCCGCGGCCAGCAGGGCGACGCCGCCCCCGATGACGGCATCGAGCCAGCGCGTCAGCGCAGCCCCTGGTGTGGCGACGAACGCGACGACGAAGATCGACTGGACCGCGGCCTGGGCGACCAGCAGCCCCCCGGCGTCGAGGAGCAGCGCGGCCGACATCGCGCAGACGACGATGACGCCGATCTGGACAGCGCCGCTGCCGAAGAGCGTGAGGAACACGTCGGCGATGGCCACCCCCAGGGCCACGCCCACGGTGATCTCGGCGACCTTGCGTAGTCGCTGCGCGTAGCTCGTCCCCAGGGCGACGACGGCGACGATCGGCGCGAACACCGGCGCCGGGTGGTGGAAGACGGTGGCCGCGATGAACCAGGCCACCGCGGCGGCGACCGCACATTGGCCGATGTGCCAGCCCTTCCCCTGCACCCGCCTCACCCGGGCGCGCGCCGAGACACGGCTGCGTTCCCACGCCCGGTCCATGAGCGCGTTGATGCGGTGTTCCGCGGACTCCTGCGTGCTCGCGGACGGCGTGCTCATGGCGCCGATCCTCCCATCCCAAACACCACCGCCGCCCATCAGCGGGTGCGCGAGCAGCGCTCTCGGACGGCCCGTGGCCGCCTGTGACCTGTGCCGGTCAGGCGATGGCCGGCAGCCGCTTCTTGCCGTTGATGACGTCGCTGTTGATGTAGACCGGCTCACCGGCGTCGAGGTGTGGGAGGTGGGTCAGGATCTGCGAGAAGAGCGCTCGCTGCTGGGTCTGCGCGACGCCGTTCCCGAGGCAGTAGTGCACGCCCCCACCGAACGCGACGCCCCGGCCCAGAAACCCGGGCGCCAGACTCGCGAGGAACCTCCAGGGTGACCCGTGGCGGGTGCCAGCTCACCGGAGCCGGCTCCCACAACCGGACGAAGGTCACGTCCCGCACGTCGAAGGGCTGCGCCGAGGACTCCTTTCGGTCGATCGCGGGTCGGGAGTCGCGGTGTCGGGTTCGCGACCCCGGGACTCCCTACCCGCCGGCGGTCAGTGCTGCGGAAACCAGATGCCGATCTCCCGGGCCGCCGACTCCGGCGAGTCGGACCCGTGGACGATGTTCTGAAGGACCTTCAGGCCCCAGTCGCGCCCGAGGTCGCCGCGGATCGTGCCCGGTAGTGCGGCGGTCGGGTCGGTGGCCCCGGCCAGCGCGCGGAACCCCTGGATGCAGCGGTGCCCCTCGATGACCACGGCGGTCACCGGCCCGGACGACATGAACTCCACGAGCGGCTCGTAGAACGGCTTGCCCTCGTGCTCCGCGTAATGACGGGCCAGCCGCTCGCGGTCCGGGGTGGTGATGCCCAGCGCGACGAGGGCATACCCCTTGGCCTCGATGCGCCGCAGCACCTCCCCCGTCAACCCACGCGAGAAGCCGTCGGGCTTGACCAGGACCAGGGACCGCTCCGTCGTCGTCACGGGCGCGAGCCTAGCGGACGTGACTCACCCTCAACCCGACAGGAGCCGCACCATCTCGGCGTAGCCGCGCTGGCGGGCGTGGTCGAGGGCGGTGCGGCCGTCCCGATCACGGACGCCCCGGTCGACACCGGCCTCCACCAGCCGCGCGACGACCTTCTGGTGCGCCTCGTCACCGCGGCCGAGGATGACTGCCTCAAGAAGCGCGGTCCAGCCCAGGGAGTTGACGTGGTCGAGGTCGACCCCGGCCCGGATGACCCGGGTCGACGATCTGGAGGTAGCCGCGGTCGGCCGCCCGGATGAGCGCCGTGCCGTTGAACCGGTCCTTGGCGTTGACGTCGGCCCCGTGGGCCAGTGTCAGCTCGACGAGGCGTGGGTCGTCGCCGACCTCGGCGGTCGAGATCAGGTAGGCGCTCTGCGTGGTGCGGTCCTTGTGGTTGACGTCGGCTCCGGCCGCGACGAGGGCGGCGGCGACGTCGAGGTGGTTCCCGTATGCCGCACGCACCAGGGCGGTGGCCCCCTCACCGTCGGTGGTGCGCACGTCCGCGCCGTCGGCGAGCGCGGCCCGGGCCGCCGGCAGGTCCCCGGCTGAGGCGGCCGTGATGAGGTCGCGGCTCGCCTGGTCGGCCGACCGCGTCGACGTCGTCGTGGCGGTCGTCGTCGTGGCGGTCGTCGTCGTGGCGGTCGTCGACGTGGCGGTCGTCGTCGGGGCGGTGGTCGAGGTGGCGGTGGGCGTCGTGGTCGTGGCGGTCGGCCCCGGGCTCGTCGGAGCGGCGGAGCAGGCTCCGAGCGCGGCGGCCGCCGCCCAGCCCGCCGCCACCCGCCTCACCGGCCGGCCTGGATCGCGTCGATCCGCTGGCCCTGCCACAGGCACGTCACCCAGAGAGCGGTGAACATCAGTCCCACGACGAGCATCATCGGCACGACGAACGCGCAGAGGAATGTGGCCACCTGGAGCACCCAGCCCAGCGTCACCCCATACGGCCGGCGCATCAGCCCAGCCGTGAGCAGGCACAGCACCGCGAGTCCGCTGCCGACGAGCAGGTAGGTCGTGGCCGACCGGTTGTCCGCGGCGGCGCCGAGCGCCCGGGCGACGAGGGCGCCGAGGAAGACGGCGATCGACTGCCCCACGAGCACCACCGCGCCCATCCGCCAGGTGAACTTCCCGGGGACGCCGTAGAACAGGAGCGCGGCCATGGCACGAGGGTATGCGTCGCCCGGCGGTCAGGTGTCGTTGGCGCCGAGCAGGAGCCGCGCGTCGGCGGCGGTGACGACGGACCCGGTCACCAGGACCCCGCCGCCCATGCCGTCCTCCTCCGCCAGGGTCACGGCCTGGTCGATGGCGTCGGGCATGAGGTCGACGACGGTGACCCGATCCTCACCGAAGTACTCGACGGCGATCGCGCCCAGCTCCCGCGGGGGGATCGAGCGCGGCGACGTGTTGCGGGTGATGACGATGTGGTCGACAGCCGGCTCGAGGATCTCGAGCATCGCGGCTGGGTCCTTATCGGAGAAGATCGCGACCACGCCGACCAGCGTGGTGAAGGTGAACGCGTCGGCGAGCGCCCCACGCAGCGCGGTCATCCCCGCCGGGTTGTGCGCCGCGTCGACGAGGACGGTCGGCGAGCGGCGGACGATCTCGAGCCGGCCGGGGCTGGTGACGTTGGCAAAACCCTCGCGGACGACATCGGGGTCGAGGCGCTGCTCCCCGCCCCCGACGAACGCCTCGACCGCGGCCAGCGCCGTTGCGGCGTTGCTGGCCTGGTGCTCGCCGTGGAGTGGCAGGAAGACCTCGGTGTACTCGCCGGCCAGCCCCCGGAAGGACAGCTGCTGGCCGCCCAGGGCGACCTCGCGCGCCATGACCCCGAAGTCGATGCCCTCGAAGACGATCCGGGCGCCGACCTCCTCGGCGCGCTCGGCCAGGATCTCGGCCACGTCGCGCTCCTGCACCGACGAGACCGCGATGGCGCCGGGCTTGATGATCCCCGACTTCTCGGAGGCGATCTCCTCCACCGTCGACCCCAGCAGCCGGGTGTGGTCGATGGCCACCGGCGTGATCACGGCGACCTGACCGTCGGCGACGTTGGTGGCGTCCCAGGTGCCACCGAGCCCGACCTCCACCACGGCGACGTCGACCGGCGCATCGGCGAACGCGGCGTACCCCAGCACCACCGACAGCATGAAGAAGTTGAGCCGGCCGCCCCCCTCGGCGACGGATCGTCGGTCGACCAGCTCGACGACCGGCAGCACCTCGTCGTAGACCTCGATGAGGCGCTCCGGCGAGATGGGGTCGCCGCCGATGGTGATCCGCTCCCGGAACGAGTGCAGGTGCGGCGAGGTGAACCGGCCGCTGCTGAGGCCCATGGCCCGCAGCAGCGAGTCGATCATCCGGGTCGTCGAGGTCTTCCCGTTGGTGCCGGTGAGGTGGATGACCGGGTAGCTGCGCTGTGGGTCGCCGAGCAGGTCCATGACCTGCTGCACCGTGGCGAGCGACGGCTCGATCACCGTCTCGGGCGCCCGCCCCAGGATCTCGCCCTCGACGTCGAGCAGACGGCGCAGGACCGCCGGATCGGGTGTGCTCATGCCGCTCGGGCTGGTCATCGTCGCGCCGCCTTCACGAGGATCCGGGCCGTATGCCCGTCGCCGACGGTGACCTCGGCGACGCCTTCGCCCGGGGGCAGGTCGTCGAGGTTCGGGGAGGAGCCGAACTGGGTGGCCAGCGTCTCCCCCACGAGATGCGCCTGATGCTCGATCGTGGCGTCGAAGACCTCGGCGTCACCGGTGACGGTCAGCGAGATGCGGTTGCTCACGTGCAGGCCGGCGTCGCGTCGGGCCTGCTGGACGGCACGGACCAGGTCGTTGGCCAGTCCCTCGCGCGCCAGGTCGATGGTCACGTCGGTGTCGAGGGCGATGAGACCGCCACCGTGCAGCCGGCGGTGGTGGAGCTTCTCCCGGCCCTCCGCGTAGGACTGCTCCAGCTCGAACTCCCCTGCCTCTAGGCGGATCCCCGCCGCGTAGACCTCACCGTCGTCGCTGACCGACCAGTCGCCGGACTTATTGGCCCGGATCACCGTCTGGACGTCACGCCCGAGACGTGGCCCGGCGGCACGCGCGTTGACGACGAGGCGCTGGGTCGACCCGAACCCGGCCGCCTCCGCCTCGTCGATGCCGAGCAGCCGGACCTCCTTGACGTTGACCTCGTCGCGGATGAGGTCCGAGAACTGTTCCAGGGCAGCGGGATCAGCGGTCACCACCGTGAGGGACGGCAGCGGCAACCGGGCCCGGAGCCGCTCCGCCTTGCGCAGCGCCGACGCGGTGGAGCAGATCTCGCGGGCCCGGTCCATGGCAGCGACGAGCTCTACGTCGGCGGGGAGCTCCTCGTAGGACGGCCAGTCGGTGAGGTGCACCGACCGCTGGCCGGTCAACCCGCGCCAGATCTCCTCGGTGGTGAGCGGCAGCAGGGGCGCGACCACCCGGCATACCGTCTCGACCGTCGTCCACAGTGTGTCGAACGCGGCCTGGGCGGACGCGTCCTCGCCGCCCCAGAACCGGTCGCGCGAGCGCCGGATGTACCAGTTCGTCAGCACGTCGAGGAAGGACCGCGTCGTGTCGCAGGCGCTGGCGATCTCGTAGGCGTCCAGCTGGCTCTGCATGGTCGACGTGAAGTCGCGCAGCTTGGCCAGCAAGTAGCGGTCGAGGACGTCCGTCGACACGGTCGAGCGCTGCGCGGCATACCCGTCGCCGCCGCGAGCAGCGTTGGCGTACAACGCGAAGAACGACCACGCGCTCCACAGCGGGATGAGCACCTGGCGCACCCCGTCGCGGATCCCCTGCTCGGTGACGACGAGGTTGCCGCCGCGCAGGATGGGCGAGGACATGAGGAACCAGCGCATCGCGTCGGCGCCGTCGCGGTCGAAGACCTCGTTGACGTCGGGGTAGTTGCGCAGCGACTTGCTCATCTTGCCGCCGTCCGACCCGAGCACGACGCCGTGGGAGACGCACGACGAGAATGCGGGCCGGTCGAAGAGCGCGGTCGCCAGGACGTGCAGCGTGTAGAACCAGCCGCGGGTCTGACCGATGTACTCGACGATGAAGTCGCCCGGGAAGTGGTGCTCGAACCACTCGGCGTTCTCGAACGGGTAGTGCACCTGCGCGAACGACATGGACCCGGAGTCGAACCAGACGTCGAGGACGTCCTCGACGCGGCGCATCGTCGACTGACCGGTGGGGTCGTCGGGGTTGGGCCGGGTGAGCCGGTCGACGTAGGGCCGGTGCAGGTCGGCAACCTCGACCCCGCTGAGCTCGTCGGTTCGGGTCGCAAGCTCCCCGAAGTCCCTCTCCAGCTCAGCGAAGGAGCCGTAGACGTCGATCCGCGGGTACTGCGGGTTGTCGGACTTCCACACGGGAACGGGACTGCCCCAGAATCGGTTCCGCGTGATCGACCAGTCGCGGGCGTTCTCCAGCCACCGGCCGAACTGGCCGTGCTGGATGTGGTTGGGCGTCCACGAGATCTCCTCGTTGAGCTCGAGCATCCGCTGCTTGATCTTCGTCACCTCGACGAACCAGCTCGAGACCGCCATATAGATCAACGGCTCCCGGCAGCGCCAGCAGTGCGGGTAGGAGTGCTCGTAGGTCTCCCGGCGCAGCAGCACCGTGCCGGACGTCGTCGCGCCGACCTCGCCCGCGCCCCGGGTACGGGCCTTGAGGTGGTCGATGATCGGCGCGTTGGCGTCGAACACGAGCAGGCCCTCGTAGTCCGTGACGGGATAGGTGAACCGGCCGTCCGGGCCGACCGGCATGACCGGCTCGATGCCGGCGGCGTCGGTGACGACCTTGTCCTCCTCACCGAACGCCCCTGCGGTGTGGACCAGTCCGGTGCCGTCCTCGGTCGTCACGAAGTCGGCCGGGAAGACCCGGTGCGCGCGGGCGTGCCCGAGGTAGTAGTCGAACGGGGGGGTGAACGAGCGGCCCAGCAGGTCACGGCCCGTCAGCCGTTCGACGACGCGGTCGTCCAGCGACGCGAGGTCGACGTCGGCGCCGAACAGGTCACGGGCGTACGCATGAAGCCGCGCCGCACCGATGACGTAGCGCTCCGTCGTCCCGCTGACGTCCGACTCGACGACGACATAGTCGATGTCGGGGCCGACCATGATCCCGAGGTTGGCGGGCAGAGTCCAGGGCGTCGTCGTCCAGACGAGCGCGAGCTCGCCGGTGTCGAGCCGCAGGCCGACGGTGACGGCCGGGTCCTGGCGCTGTTGGTAGACGTCGTCGTCCATCCGCAGCTCGTGGTTGGACAGCGGCGTCTGGTCGTTCCAGCAGTAGGGCAGCACGCGGTAGCCCTCGTAGATCAGGCCCTTGTCGTAGAGCTGTTTGAACGCCCACAGCACCGACTCCATGTAGCCGGGCTCGAGCGTCTTGTAGTCGTGGTCGAAGTCGACCCAGCGCGCCTGCCGGGTCACGTAGTCGCGCCACTCCCCGGTGTAGCGCAGCACCGACTCACGGCACGTGGCGTTGAACGCTTCGATGCCGATCTCGAGGATCTCCTCCTTGGTCTTGATCCCCAGCTGGCTCATCGCCTCCAGCTCGGCGGGCAGCCCGTGCGTGTCCCAGCCGAACCGGCGCTCGACCCGCCGCCCGCGCATCGTCTGGTAGCGCGGGACGATGTCCTTGACGTAGCCGGTGAGCAGGTGGCCGTAGTGCGGGAGGCCGTTGGCGAAGGGCGGCCCGTCGTAGAAGACGAACTCGTTGGCCCCGTCTTCGCCGGCGTCGCGGTTCTCGACCGACGCGACGAAGGTGCCGTCCTCGTCCCAGTACTTCAGGACGCGCTCCTCGATCTCGGGGAAGCGCGGGCTGGAGGGCACGTGCGGGTACGGCGGCTGGACGCTCATCGGGTCTGGCTCCTGCGGTGGTGGGTGTGCCTCGGCTGCTCCACGAGGACGACGTCACCTGTCGGTGTCACCGCGGTACCACCCCGCTTGTCGCCGCCGGCCCGGTCCCAGGACCGACACCACGCGTACGACCGCTCTTGTCCGAGGCGATGACGGGCCCACCCGTCCGGTTCTACTGGGACCCGGCCGCACCCGTGAGGTATGCGGTGGGTCCGTTCTTCCGGAGGCTCGCCGCTGATGACGGCTCAGACGCCTATGCCCGCAGTCTAGCGACCGACGGCGGCTGGCTCGACCGACATACCGGCGCCGGCCGACCGTCCGTGGTCGCGCATACAGTCGGAGTATGCGGCTCAGCGAACGCGCCCTGGTCAGCGACCGCGACGTCGCGGGCACCTACGCCATCGACTCGTCGCTCGGGGCGACGGCGCCCGAGGCCTTCACCGTCGTGCGGGCCCGAGACGTCGGCGACGTCGTCGAGGTGCTGCGCCACGCCGCGGCCGAGCGCATCCCCGTCGTCCCGCAGGGCGCCCGGACCGGCCTCGCGGGCGGCGCGACCGCCAGCGAGGGCAGCATCGTCCTCAACCTCGAGGCCCTCGACGCCATCACCGAGCTCGACGAGGTGGAGCGCTTGGCCGTCGTCCAGCCCGGCGTCGTCACCAACGACCTGAAGGCCGCCGCCGCGAAGGTCGGGCTGGCCTACCCCCCGGACCCCGCCTCGGCCGCCTGGTGCACCGTGGGCGGCAACGTCGCGACCAACGCCGGCGGACTGTGCTGCGTCAAGTACGGCGTGACCGCCGACTACGTCCGCGGCCTCGACGTCGTCCTTCCCGGGGGCGAGACGATGCGCACCGGGCGGCGGACGGCCAAGGGCGTCGCCGGCTTCGACCTCACGGGACTGTTCGTCGGGTCTGAGGGCCTGCTCGGGGTGGTCACGTCGGTGGTGGCCCGCCTCGTGCCGGCGCCCGATCCCGCCCTCACCGCCCTGGCCACCTTCGCCACCCTCGACGCGGCCATCGCCGCGATCCTCGCCCTGCGGGCCGACCCCAGTGGCCCCTCACTGCTCGAGCTGCTCGACGCCGACACCATCACCGCGGTGCAGTCCATCGCCGACTTCGGGTTCCCGGCCGACTGTGCGGCAGCGCTCATCGTGCAGTCCGACCGACCGGGCCACGTCGCCGAGGACGTGCACCGGTACGCATCCCTCCTCGAGGCCGCGGGGGCCACGGACGTCGCCGTCGCCGACGACGCCCAGGAGGCCGATGCGCTCATGGCCGGGCGGCGCGCGCTGCACGCCGCTCACGAGGCGAAGGGACCGCACTTCACCGAGGACGTCTGCGTGCCGGTGGCCCGGCTGGCCGACCTCATCCGCGCCGGCCAGGAGATCAGCGCCACCCGTGGGGTGCCGGTCACCATGTCGGGGCACGCCGGCGACGGCAACCTGCATCCGTGCTTCTTCTTCGCCGCTGGCGACGCCGACAGCAGACACCGGGCGGAGCAGGCGTTCGACGACCTCGTCCACGTCGCGCTGCGGCTGGGCGGGACGATCACCGGTGAGCACGGCGTCGGCTCGCTGAAGCGGCGGTGGCTCCCCCAGGAGCTCGGCGAGCCGGAGATGGCTCGGCAGCGCGCGGTGAAGGCCGTGTTCGACCCCCTCGGGATTATGAACCCCGGCAAGGTCCTGTAGCAGGCGGCATACCCCGAGGCCACCCGCCAATGGTCACCTCTGACGCACCCGGAGGGCATCCGCCAAAGGTCACCTCTGGCGCACCCGGAGGGCATCCGCCAAAGGTCACCACTGGCCTACCCGGAGAGCATCCGCCAAAGGTCACCTTTGGTCTACCGGGACGAGCCGAGTGGTCAGCTTTGGCCTTTGACAGCCGGCCGGGACGACCATTTCTGACCTCTCGGCTGACGGCCTCCGCCAAAGGTGACCTTTTGGCGGGGCAGGCCGGTATGCGTGGGAGGCGGCGGTACGCGTGGGTGGGGCGACGCTGCCGCAGCATGGGCGGCGCAGTGACGCGAACGGCCCGGCTGGTAGAAACGACGGTATGAGCGAGGCGACACAGACCCAGGGTGGGTGGCTGAGCCAGCGGGAGCTGCGCGACGCCCGGGAGCGGCTGCCGATCGTCTACGTCGAGGCGGTGCCTGTGCGCGTCGACGACCGCGGTGTGGTCACGACGCTGGGGCTGCTCCTGCGCGCCTCCGACGGCGTGGTCGACCGTGAGCTGGTGTCGGGGCGGGTGCTCTACCACGAGCGGATCCGCGACGCCCTGCTGCGGCACATCGAGAAGGACCTGGGCCCGCTGGCCATGCCGCGCATCCCGATCTCGCCGCAGCCGTTCACCGTCGCCGAGTACTTCCCGACTCCCGGCGTCACCCCCTTCCACGACCCGCGACAGCACGCCGTCTCGCTGGCCTTCGTCGTCCCGGTCATGGGTGACTGCTCACCCCAGCAGGACGCTCTCGACCTGGCCTGGGTCACCCCCGAGGAGGCCGCCTCCCTCACCGCCCTCGGCGAGATGCGCGGCGGGCACGGGGTGCTCGTGCGGCAGGCGCTGGCCCACATCGGTCACCCCGTCTGACCGCGCCGACCGGCCTACGCTTCAACGGCGACCCATCGGGTAGAGGCCGGGCATGACCCGATTCGGCTACACCCTCATGACCGAGCAGAGCGGCCCGAAGGAGCTCGTCCGCTACGCCCGGGCGGCCGAGGACGTCGGCTTCGACCTCGCGGTGTCGAGCGACCACCACTCCCCGTGGCTCTCGGCGCAGGGCCATGCCCCGTATGCGTGGACGGTGCTCGGCGCCGTGGCCCAGGTGACCGAGCGCATCGAGCTGATGACCTACGTGACGTGCCCGACGATGCGCTACCACCCGGCGGTCGTGGCGCAGAAGGCCGCGACCCTCAAGCTCCTCGCCGACGGGCGCTTCACGCTCGGGCTCGGCGCAGGTGAGAACCTAAACGAGCACGTCGTGGGCGGCGGCTGGCCCGGCGTGGCCACCCGCCAGGAGATGCTGGCCGAGGCCATCCAGATCATCCGCGAGCTGCACACCGGCGAGCTGGTGACCTTCCGCGGCGCGCATTTCGAGGTCGACTCGGCCCGCATCTGGGACCTGCCCGACGGGGGCGTGGACATCGCCGTCGCCGCCGGGGGCGAGAAGGCGGTCGCTGCGCTGGGGCCGCTGGCCGACCACCTCATCGCCACGGAGCCGGACGCCAACCTCGTCACGGCGTGGAACGCGGTGAAGGACAAGGACTCCGGCGAAAGCCAGCACTCGGTCGGTTCAGGTGCTCGAGCCATCGGCCAGATCCCGATCAGCTGGGACCCGTCCGGTCAGGAGGCGGCGGTGGACCGCGCTCATGACCAGTTCCGGTGGTTCGGCGGTGGCTGGGCGGTCAACGCCGACCTCCCCACCACAGCGGGGTTCGCCGGGGCGTCACAGTTCGTCCGCAAGGAGGACGTCGCCGACTCAATCCCGTGCGGGCCGGATCTCGATGCCATCGTCGAGGCCGTCAAGCCGTTCTGGGAGGCTGGGTTCACCGACATCGCCCTGGTGCAGGTCGGCGACGAGCTGCAGCAGCAGTTCCTCGACGAAGCTGCCGGCCCGCTGCTCGAGAAGCTGCGCGCCGCCGCCCAGAAGTAGTTCGCGTCCCGGGTCGGGGGTCGTCACGGCGGGGACCCGACCTACGGACTCCCGACCGCCTCCGACAGCGCCGCCCGTCCGGACCCCAGCACGGTCAGCGGCAGCAGCGTCTTTCCCGTCGGGCCGGTCTCGATCTCGGTGCCCATCTGCGGGCACACGCCGCAGTCGAAGCAGGGCGTCCACCGGCAGTCGTCGACCTCGGTCTCGTCTAGGGCGTCCTGCCAGTCCTCCCAGAGCCACTCCTTGTCGAGGCCGGAGTCGATGTGGTCCCACGGGAGCACCTCGGCCTGGTCCCGCTCACGCGTCGTGTACCAGGCGACGTCGACCAGTTGGCCCTCGAAAACCCCTGCTGCACAACGCATCCAGCGCTCGTAGGAGAAGTGCTCGCTCCACCCGTCGAACCGGCCGCCGTCGCGCCACACCGCCTCGATGACCTTACCGACCCGTCGGTCGCCGCGGGACAGCAGCCCCTCGACCAGCCCAGGCTGACCGTCGTGGTAGCGGAACCCGATCGCCGACGCATACCGGCGGTCGGCGCGGATCGCGTCGCGCAGCTTCTGCAGCCGTGCGTCGGTCGCCTCGACGCCGAGCTGGCTGCACCACTGGAACGGCGTATGCGGCTTGGGCACGAACCCGCCGATCGACACCGTGCAGCGGACGTCACGTCGCCCCGACACCTGCCGCCCCGTCTCGATGACCCGCTTGACCAGGTCGGCGATCTGGAGGACGTCCTCATCGGTCTCGGTCGGTAGGCCGCACATGAAGTAGAGCTTCACCTGCCGCCACCCCGCGCCGTAGGCCGCGGCGACCGTCCGGATGAGATCCTCCTCGGTCACCATCTTGTTGATGACCTTGCGGATCCGCTCGCTGCCACCTTCAGGCGCGAACGTCAGTCCCGACCGGCGGCCGTTGCGGGTCAGCTCGTTGGCCAGGTCGATGTTGAAGGCGTCGACGCGGGTGGACGGCAGGGACAGCCCGGTCTGTGTGCCCTCGTAGCGGTCAGCCAGCCCCTTCGTGATGTCGGCGATCTCCGAGTGGTCGGCCGACGACAGCGACAGAAGACCCACCTCCTCGAACCCGGTTGCGGCGAGGCCCCGTTCGACCATCTCGCCAATGCCGGTAATCGACCGCTCGCGCACCGGACGGGTGATCATCCCCGCCTGGCAGAACCGGCAACCGCGGGTGCAGCCGCGGAAGATCTCGACCGACATCCGCTCGTGCACCGACTCCGCCAGGGGCACCAGCGGCTGCTTAGGGTAGGGCCAGGCGTCGAGGTCCATGACGGTGTGCTTCGAGACCCGCCAAGGGACGCCGGCCAGACCGGGCTTCGGCGCGACCCGCTGGATCCGGCCGTCGGGGAGGTAGGACACGTCGTACAGCGAAGGCACGTAGACGCCGCCCGTGCGGGCCAGCCGCAGCAACAGCTCGGGCCGGCCACCCGGACGACCCTGGGTCTTCCAGTCGCTGACGATGTCGGTGATGGTCAGCACCGCCTGCTCGCCGTCGCCGACGACGGCCGCGTCGACGAAGTCGGAGATCGGCTCCGGGTTGAACGCCGCGTGTCCGCCGGCGATGACGACGGGGTCGTCGTCCCCTCGGTCGACCGCGTGCAGGGGGATACCGGCCAGGTCGAGGGCAGTGAGCAGGTTGGTGTAGCCCAGCTCGGTCGAGAACGACACCCCGAGCAGGTCGAAGTCGCGCACCGAGCGGTGGCCGTCGACGGTGAACTGCGGCAGACCCGACTCCCGCAACAGCGCTTCGAGGTCGGGCCACACGGCATACGTCCGCTCCGCCAGCGCGTCCGGCCGCTCGTTGAGGACCTCGTAGAGGATCATCACGCCTTGGTTGGGGACGCCGACCTCGTACGCGTCGGGGTACATCAGCGACCAGCGCACGGTCCGCTCGTCACCGTCGGGGCCGTAGCCGCCGCAGTCCCAGTCCTTGGTCGTCGAGTTCAGCTCACCGCCGACGTACTGGATGGGCTGGCTGACCAGCTCGAGCAGCGGCTCGAGCCGTGGCCAGAGCGTCGCTCCGCGGGTGGTGGTATGCGGCATCCGCCCAGTTTAGGTGGCGACCGGCGCCCCGAGGAGAACCATGGGCCCCGGCGTCTTCACCTGGAGGCCCGGGAGCGGTGATCACCGACGACGTGGGCACCGCCTCTGGGGGGCCAAGACTCCGAGGCACGGCTCATGGGGCGCTTTGGAGCGCGCCGGGGTTTAGAGCGGAGCGCTGCACCCCCTCGGGGGGGTGTGGCGCTCCGAGATCAGGCTCACCGGCCCGCTACCCCCGCGACACTGAGGCGACCGGTCCACCGAGGGGCGGCGCCGACCACCCAGGTGATCGCCGCCAGGACGACGGCGATGACCAGCGACGTCACGACGACGACGCCATAGCCGTTCTTCGACGCGTCCATGAAGGGGTAGGGGTACCAGTTGGCGATGGGCCCGCGCACGAGGCTGTAGAGCAGGTAGGCGAGCGGAAACACCAGCCACAGCAACGCTTTTCGGTAGGGAACCGGTTCGACCCGCGTCGCGAACAGCCAGTCGAGGATGATGGCGATCGGCATGATGTAGTGCAGCACCGTGTTGTCCCACGGCACAGCCGTCAGCTCCGACGCGGGGTAGCCCGACAGCAGGACGATGAAGATGATGATCGTCGTCGTCATGAAGAGGGCGACGGCGCCCCGGAGGTAGTCCAGCCGCGCGCTCCGGTGCCCGACGGCGACGGCGAAGCTGCTGACGACCAGGCTGATGACCGACAGGGTGTTGGACTCGACTGTGAAGTAGCTGAAGAAGTCGCCCGCGCGGAACTGGCCACGTTCGACCAGGGTGGCGACCTCGGTCACCAGCGCGCTGAAGCCGAGCAGGGCGAACAGCATCTTGACCGTGACCAGGCCCCACGGAGTGGACCCCGGAGTGGACCCCGGGGTGGACCCCGGAGTGGAACCCGGAGTGGGCCCCGGAGTGGACTGCTCGACCTCTCGGGACATCTGTCCCCCTCCCCGAATACTGACCGACGGACTCTGCCGTGAGTGTATGGTCCGGCCCCGGCGGGACTCGGGATCGACGCCTCAGACGCTGGACACGGTCTCGACGATGTGCGAGCGCACCTCGGGGCGCTCCCACATCAAGGCGGTGCGCCAGAGGCTGAACACCGACGTGGCGCACAGCACCAGCGCGACGAGCACGCACCACCACCACGGGAACAGCCGCCCGAGCACCGAGAAGACCAACCCCGTGAGCGTCGCGCCGAGCGCCAGGCGCGCCGAGTAGCCGACCATGACGAGCGGCGGGGCCGGGGTCGCACGCACGCTGCGGAGGTCCACGCTGTAGGGGCGCCGCACCGACCACCGCAGTCCCGAGGCGACGGTCCTCAGGGCGACGACGACCGTGGCGCTCAACGCCGCGCTCAGCTCGGCGGACCGGGGCACCCCGGCGCGGAGTCCACAGATCACGAGGGTGGCCAGTGCCGCGGCCGTGAGCACCTCGACCAGCACCCACGCCCGAGCCAGGAGCACCGTCCGTGGGCGCACCGGCAGGCTGTCGCGCCACACGGCGCCGCGGGCGTCGAGCGCCCAGGCGTTGACCCCGAACAGCAGGGCGCCGCCGGAGGCCACCAGCCCCGGCAGGACCGGCACCATGAGCCAGTCCAGCTGGCCCGCGAAGGCGACGATCACGGGCAGCAGGCTGAGCAGCACGAGCCCGCGGCGCAGCGGGGCCGCGCGCCAGACGCTGCCGCGGTCGACGGCCACGAGAGCCTGGAGGTCGCTGTGCGGGAACGGCCGCGGGGCATACCGGCGGGTCTCCACCCGGGCCTGGGTCGTCGCGGGCCGCCGCCACGTCCACCGCGCGGCCCTGGCCCCCAACCCCACCGAGGCCACTGTGACCGCGACGAGCGCGAGGCAGCCCAGGGCCCACGGCAGCCAGTCGCCGCGAGCCCCCACGTCAGGCAGGGCCGACGCCCAGGCCGCCGGGGTCCAGGCGGTGGCCGCCTGGAGATGGCCGGTGGCCACGACACCGATGGCCGCCACGAGGAGCAGCCCGGCGGCGGTGCGCACGATGAGGTCGCCGTGCGGACCCCGGCGCACGTACTCCACCGCCCACGCCAGCAGCTGGACCACGGCGGTGCAGGCCAGCAGCCACAGGACGACCGGCAGCAGCGCGGCGCCCTGGTGGCCGCCGGTCGTGAGGACGGAGACGGTGAAGAGCAACGTCCAGGTCTGGAGCAGCCAGGCCAGGTTGAGCGGGGCCATGACCAGGGCGGCCAGGTGGTCCGTGGTCGGGCCGATCGGGTAGGCCACCGCCTGGTCGGCCGCGAGCGCCTCCCGCCCGCCGCCGGCGAACAGCACCGCGGTGGCGCTGGTGATGAAGAACGCGAGGAACCCGGCCGGCAGGTAGCGACGCATGGCCTCGACGAGCTCCGGCTCGAAGCGCAGCCCCGGGGGAAGGGCCACCGAAAGGGCGGTGAGTGCGACCATCACCGACAGGCCGACGGCCAGGGCGACCCGCGCCCGCGCTCCGAGGCTGCCGAGCCGCAGGAGCAGCACGAGGCCGAGCGAGCGGACCGGTCCCGGAAGGGCGCCCGGCTCAGCCGAGGAGCGCCCAGTAGGCACGTGCGCCCCCTTCGCCGGCCATCTCGTGGGCGTCGACGTTGGCGACGGCGAGCCCGCCGCGCAGCACGACGGCGTGATCACACGCCTGCACGGCCAGGTCGCGCAGGTGGGTGGACAGGATCACCGACGCCCCGCGGGCCCTCGCGTCGGCGACCGCCTCGAGCGTCGCGTCGACGCCCGTCGGGTCCACCCCGTCGAACGGCTCGTCGAGCAGGAGCACGGCCGGCTCGTGGAACACGGCCAGCGCCACCGACATCCGCCGGCCCATTCCATGGCTGAACCCCGCCGTGACCCGGTGCGCCTCACCTCCCAGGTCGAACTGTTCGAGCAGCTCCAGGGCGCGCGGCTCCCAGCCGCGCAGCCCGCGCAGCCGCGCGCTCAGCTGCAGGTGCTCCCACGGGGTGGCCCTGGGCACCAGACCGCCCACGTCGGGGCAGTAGCCGGTGCGCCGCTTCGCCTCGAGGGGGTGGCGGGCGACATCGACGCCGGCGACACGGGTCAGCCCACCGGTCGGAGGCACCACCCCGGCCAGCACCCGCATCGTCGTCGACTTCCCGGCGCCGTTGCGGCCCAGCAGCGCGGTCGCCCCTCCGGCGGGCACCCTGAAGGTGACCCCGGCGACGGCGACGACCGACCCGAACCTCACCGCGAGGTCCTCGACCTCCACCTGCGGATGCACAGGGGAGAGTCTGCATGACTCCTGGCGACGGTGCGGAGGCATCGGCGCGCTTCAATGCCGAACGGGTATGCCGCGGGGCCGGCTCAGCGGTAGAGGCGGTCGATCTCCTGGCCGTAGCGTTCGACCACCGCCTTGCGGCGCAGCTTCAGGCTCGGTGTCAGCTCGCCCTGCTCGACGGTGAGGTCGCGCTCGAGCACCGTGAAGCGCTTGATCGTCTCCCAGCGGTTGAGCCCCGCGTTGAGCTCGTCGAGGTAGCCCTGGACCATCTCCCGGGCGTCGGAGGTGACGATCTCGGCATACCCCCGACCGGCCAGGCCCTGTCCGGACGCCCACGGGACCGCCGCGTCGGCGTCGAGCGTGACGAGGGCCGAGGCGTACTGGCGGCCGTCGCCGACGACGATGAACTGGCTGACGTAGGGGCAGATCCCCTTGAACGTCGTCTCGATGAGCGAGGGGGCGACGTACTTGCCGCCGGACGTCTTGAACAGGTCCTTCTTCCGGTCGGTGATCGTCACGAAGCCGCGCTCGTCGGCCGACCCGATGTCGCCGGTGTGAAACCACCCGTCCTCCGTGAGCACCTCGGCGGTGGCGTCGGGCCGGTTGTGGTAACCGCGCATGACGCCCGGACCCTTGACGAGCAGCTCGCCGTCGTCGGCGGTCCGGACCTCGGTGCCGGGCAGGGGCCACCCGACCGAGCCGAACGCGTACCGCCCCACCCGGGGCCGGTTGACGCAGGTCGCCGCACTCGTCTCGGTGAGGCCGTAGCCCTCGATGACGAGCAGCCCGACCGAGGAGAACCACCGGGCGACCTCGGGGTTGAGGGCCGCCGACCCGGAGATGAAGAAGCGGATCCGGCCGCCGAACCGCTCCCGCACCTTGGCCAGCACCACCCGGTCGGCGAGGGCGTGCCGGGCGCGCAACGCGCGGGAGGGCGGCGTGCCTCGTTCCTCGTCGGCCGCGACCTCGCTCCCGACCGCGAGCGCCCAGTCGATGAGCCGCTTCTTCACGCCGCTCTCCCCCGCGAACATCAGGCTGATGCGCGCGTAGGCCTTCTCGAAGATCCGCGGGGCGGCGCCCATGAACGTCGGGCGGATCACCGCGAGGTTGTCGACGATCTTGTCGATCCGCCCGTCGATCGCCGTGGGAAAGCCGATCTGCAGTGGCAGGACGAGCAGCAGCTTGCCGAAGATGTGCGAGAGGGGCAGCCAGAGGAACTGTAGGTCGTCCGGGGCGAGCAGCGAGACCGAGTCGACGGCGGCTCCCTCGTAGACGAGTGCGTCGTGGGTCAGCAGCACACCCTTCGGCCGGCCGGTCGTGCCGGAGGTGTAGATGATGACGGCGAGGTGCTGCGGCGAAAGGGCGTCGATCCGGGAGTCGAGCACCGCAGGCTCGGCTGCCAGCCGCGCGCGGCCCAGCTCGGTGAGACGGTCGGCCGAGATGACCCAGCCGTCGACCGGCACCCCGGTGTCGTCGTCGACCGCCTCGTCGGGCGTGCCGTCGAAGGTGACGACGCGCGCGACGTCGGGCAGCTGGTCGCGGTGACGCCGCAGCTTGTCGATCTGCGTGTCGTCCTCGGCGATGACGACCCGGCTGCCCGAGTCGGCGACGATGAAGGCGACGTCGCCGTCGAGCATCGTCGGGTAGATCGTCGTCGTCGCGGCGCCGGCGGTGACGATGGCGAGGTCGGCCAGCGCCCATTCGACCCGGGTGGACGACGCGATGGCCACCCGGTCCTCCAGCCCGACACCGAGGGCGACGAGCCCCGCCGCCCACGCGTCGGTCCGCTGACGGGTCTGGTCCCACGTGAGGTGCTCGAGCCGCTCACCGCCGGGGGCGGCGGCGTCCGGCACGAGGAACTGGAAGGCGTCGCGCGACCCCGAGGCGGCGACCCGCCGTCGGAACAGGTGGGCGATGCTCGGCGCGCGGCCAGCGATCACCTCGTCACGGACCGTCTCGTCTCGGACCGTCTCGCCCAGGACCGTCCTGTCCCGCGCGGTCGTCTGCCCCACGGCCTGTCCCACGTCGGCTCCCTCGCCTGCGATGCCGCCGACGCTGCCGGCGCGGTCCCAGGAGTGTGCCAGGGTGGCCCTGCCGCAGTGAAGCCCTACGTCGCTTTCGACACCAGACCGTCACGCCCGGCGGTCGCGCCAGCCCCAGCGCCCACCGGACCGTCGACCCGCCGCCGTCGACGGCTGAACGCGGTGACGAGCACGCCCAGCAGGAGGAGCAACCCTCCGAGGGCGGTGCCGAGCGTGGGCCGCTCGTCGCGGAACACCCAGGCGGTGGCGATACCGCTGACCGGGACCAGGAGGGTGAAGGGGACGACGCTGGCCGTCGGGTAGCGGGCCAGGAGCGAGTTCCACACCCCGTAGCCGAACACCGAGCAGAGGTATGCCGTGTAGGCAGTCGACCCCAGCGTCACCGCGTCGATGTGCTGCAGGCCCGACGCCACCGCAGCCGGGCCGTCGACGACCAGGGACAGCGCGAAGAGGGGCACCGGGACCACGAGCGCCGACCAGACGGTCATCGACAGCCCGGACGCGGCGCCGACGCGGCGGATGATGACGTTTCCGGTGGCCCAGGACAGGGCCGCCCCCAGGCACAGCACGAGGGCGACCAACGGGGTCGCCGCGGTGCGGCCCAGCGCCACGACGACGAGCCCGAGGACGCCGATGAGCACGCCGAGCTGCTGCCGGCGGCTCGGCCGCTCGTGCAGGGCCAGGGCGGCGATGACCACGGTGAAGATGACCTGCACCTGCACGACGAGGGAGGCGAGCCCGGGCGGCATACCGAGGTCGAGCGACAGATAGAGCAGCGCGAACTGTCCGAGCCCGAGGAACAGCCCGACCAACGCGATGTCCCGCCACCGGGCAACCGGCTTCCTCACCAGGAAGATGGCGGGGAGCAGCACGGCGACGAAGCGCAGGGCGAGGAAGGTCAGTGGCGGGAGGTCGTGCAGGCCGGCGTCGATGACGACGAAGTTCGCCCCCCAGATGACCGCGACGGCCACGGCAGCGAGGGCGTGGCGCGGGGTCATGACCCCACTCTGCCCGGCGCCATCATGAAGCACCAGCGCGTATTGCCACCTGGTCCTTGTAGCAAGGCTGCATAATCGACGCATGATCGACCTCGTCGCCCTCCAGTCGCTGCGGGCCGTGCGCACCCAGGGCTCGGTCGTGGCCGCCGCGGAGCTGCTCGGGTTCACCCCCTCGGCGGTCTCGCAGCAGATCAAGAAGCTGGAGCGGCAGACCGGCGCGCCGGTCCTCGAGCGCTACGGCCGCGGGGTGCTGCTCACCGACCACGGCCAGCGGCTGGCCGAGCAGGGCGCTGACCTGCTCGACCGGATGGAGCGGATCGAGAGCGACCTGTATGCGTCGAGCGCGGTCGTCGGCGGCCGGCTGCGGCTGGCGGCCTTCTCGACCGCGGTGCGTGGCCTCGTGGCGCCGATGCTGTCCAGCGTCGCCGCCGACGGGCACGACCTGGAGCTCACGCTGGTCGAGCTCGACCCCTACCAGGGGATGGACGCGGTCGCCTCGGGCCAGGTCGACGTCGCGCTGGTGCACCAGTGGGGCGACACGCCCCTGTGGCGACCCGACCACGTCGAGGTGACCCCGGTGGGGGTCGACGTCGCCGACATCCTCGTTCCCGCCCACCACCGGCTCGCCGGGCGCCGTCGGGTGACACCGACCGACCTGGTCGGCGAGGTGTTCGCGTCGGCGCCCGTCGGGAGCGTCTGCCACGACTGGCTCACCCGGATGTTCAGCGGCGTCGGCGGCCCCCCGACCGTGTCGTTCTGGGCGGCGGAGTGGAGCTCACACATCGCCTTGGTGAGCCACGGCTCAGCCGTCTCCCTCATCCCCCGCCTCGGGCGGGAGCCCCTGCCGGAGTCGGTGCGCGTCCTGCCGATCGGTGACCCGGTGCCCACCCGCGAGGTGTCGCTGGCGTGGCGGCGCAGCATGGGGTCCAGCCCGACGATCCAGTACCTGCGCGAGACGCTCGTCCGTCTCGCTCCCGGCCTCGGCCTGCGACCCGTCTAACCCTGTCTAGGACTCTGCTGAGCCCTGCCGCCGGTCCACGCCCGCTGCGGTCACTCGCCCGACCAGTGGCCGGGGACTACGGTCCGGGGATGACGACGACGCAGGAGGACGTGGCCCGGGGCGACCTCGTCACGACGATCAGGTCCTCCACGGTCGAGGTCGACCCCGACGACCCAGCTGCACCGGCCTCGAAAGATGAGCCGGCAGAAGCGGACCCGCCGGTGCCGGACGCCCCCGCCGGTCCGACCGACCCGCCCGCCGACCCCGACGAGCCCCTCAACCCGGCCTAGCCGTCGCCCGTTCGCGCGGCACCCACCGACACCTGCGGGGAAGCAACGGGGCGCTACTCCACCAGTCCCTGGCGCATCCCCTCCGCGACGGCCGCCGCCCGGTCGGACACCCCGAGCTTCTGGTAGAGGCGCTGGGTATGCGTCTTGACGGTGCTCGCGCCGAGGAACATCTCCTTGCCCAGCTCGGGTATCGACAGCCCCCGGGCGAAGCCGCGGAGAACCTCGAGCTCTCGCGGGCTCAGCACCGGCCGCGTCGGGTCGGCCCGGATCCGGATCTGTGTGGCCAGTCCGGCCGCCAGCTCGGGAGGCAGGACGGTCCGGCCCCGGCTCACCGCCAGGACGGCGTCGACGATCTCCTGCCGGCGCACGTCCTTGGAGAGGTAGCCCGCCGCGCCGGCCTCGATGCAGGCATAGACGATGCTGCTCTCGACGACCGCCGACAGCATCAGCACCCGGGTGGCCACCCCGTCACGAATGACCGCGGAGAGCAGCTGCAGCCCGTCCATGTCGGGCATCTGGTAGTCCACCACCGCGACGTCGGGCGCCTCCTCGGAGATGACCTGAAGCCCCACGCGACCGTCGCCGGCCTCCCCCACCACCTCGATGTGGCCGCTGTTCGTCAGCCCCCGCCCCAGCCCGTCACGAAAGAAGGGATGGTCGTCGACGACTACCACGCGTACGCGTCGCGTTCCAGCAACCACGGTTCCATCCTCCATCGCTGGACGGGCAACGAGCATTCGTGTCCCGTCGACCACGATCTGCACGCGAGGATAGTTCGTCCGAGGTCGGCCAGGAGGGACGCGGGGAGGAATTCATGAGCGACGTGACACCCACGGTCGGTGTGGGTCCCCCGCTGGACGACGTCATGGCCGCGCACGCCGAGCGTGGACGGCGCCTCCAGCAGTGGCTGCGACTGGCCGTGGTCGGTTTCGTGTGGGTCGTCCTCCTGGTGGAGCCACCCGTCGAGAACGCCGGGTGGTGCTTCGCGGTCGCCACCGCCTACCCACTGCTCTGGGCAGCCTCGACGGTCGGGCTCGCGCGCCTGACACCGGGCGGGCGCGACCGGCTGCAGTGGGCGCCACTCGCCCTCGACATCGTCGTCCTCGGCGTCGTGACCGTGCTGGCCGGTGCTTCCGCCGACGTGAGCTGGACCGCGTACGTCGTCGTCGAGGGGTTCTACCTGCTGCCGATCCTCGCCGCGACGCAGCTGCGGCCGAGCGTCGCCGCAGCCCTCGCAGTGCCGATCGTCGGGGTCCACCTCTTCTCGAGCATCACGACGCGCCAAGCCAACGACGAGCCGTGGTCGTCACTGCTGATGCGATCGGCCGTGCTGGTCCTGGTGTGCGTCGGGTCGGTGGCGCTCTCGCGGGTGCAGCGGTCGCGGGTGCACGAGATCGCCGGGCTCGCCACCGACCGGGCCCGGTTGCTGGTCGAGCTGGCGGCGATCGAGGAGCGCGAGCGGCGCCAGCTGTCGGAGGCCCTGCACGACGGTGCCCTGCAGTACGTGCTCGCCGCGCGGATGGACCTCGAGGACGTGAGGGACGGCGACGCGGTCGCCATCGACCGCGTCGACCACGCCCTGACGACCTCGGCGTCGCTGCTGCGGTCGACGGTGCGCGACCTGCACCCCGCGGTGCTCGACCAGGGCGGTCTGCTGGCGGCCGTCGAGGACCTCGCCGACGGTGTGCGCCGTCGAGGTCTCGACGTCGAGGTCCGCGCGAAAGGCCTGTCGGGCGGGCCGGCATCCGACGCGGAGCGGGTCGTCTACGCCGCCGTCCGCGAGCTGCTCACCAACGTCGTCAAGCACGCCAGCGCTACCGCCGTCCTCGTCGAGGTGGGCCTGGCGGACGACCGCCTGACCGCCGCCGTCACCGACGACGGATCGGGCCTGGCACCGGACGCGGTCGTGCGGCGTCTCGCCGAGGGTCACATCGGCCTGACGTCCCATCGTCTCCGGGTGGAGGCCACTGGGGGGCAGCTGCTCGCCTCCGCCGCCCAGCCACGCGGCACCCGGATGGAGGTCGTCGTACCCGTGGAGCGTCTCTGATCCTCCCGCGGCCAAGCCGAGCGGGCGTCGGGCTCATCGGCACCCACGCAGAGCAGGGTCAGGTCGTCGCGGAGCGGACCCGGGTGGAACCGGCGCACGGCAGCGGCGAGGGCCGTCACGGCCTCCCTCGGCTCGTCACCCGCCTCGGCCAGGGCTGACTGGGCCCGCCCGTCGCCGAACTCCTCGTCGCCGCATCGCGCCTCGACCAGCCCGTCGGTGAACAGGCACAGCAGGTCGCCGGCGTCGACCCGCACGAACGTGTCGGTGAGGCGGGGGTCCTCGACGAGGCCGAGCGCCGTGCCCAGGGTGCCCACGACCTCGACCTGCCCGGACCGCCGACGCATCAGGGGCGGGTGGTGACCGGCCAGACTCAGCCGGAGGTCGAGGCCCGAACCCCGCACGGTGGCCATGGCGAACACCATGGTGCAGAACCGCTCGTCGACGCTGTCGCGGATCAGCGCCGCGTTGAGCGCCTTGAGCACGGCGCGCGGCGACGAGCTCCCCACCGCGAGGGTGCGCAGCGTGAAGCGCACCTTGCCGGTGTAGGCCGCGGCGGCGGCCCCCTTGCCGCTGACGTCGGCGAGGACGATGCCCCACGTGCGGGCGTCGACCTGGAAGACGTCGTAGAAGTCGCCGGCCACCTCGTCGTCCGCGGGGGCGTAGACCGCCTCCAGGGTGCATCCGGGGATGACCGGCAGCTGAGCGGGCAGCAGGCTGTCCTGGAGCGTGCGCGCGATGCGGGTGCGCTCCGCGAGCAGGAGTCGCAGCCGTGCCTCCGCGTCCCGGGTGTCGGTGACGTCGTGGAGGACGACGACGTCACCCGCGTCACCGGCGGCGTCCTGGAGCGGGTGCCGCCGCACCTCGTAGTGCCGGCGGCCCTCACCGTCCCGGGAGGGTAGGTCGAGGGCCGGCGTGACCAGGGGCGGGCGGCCGTCGAGGGGCTCGCCCAGCTCGGGTGGTTCGGTGCCGATGAGCGCGTCCCGAGCCCGGCCGAACGCCGCCGCGGCCGACGGGTTGACGTCGACCACCCGGCCGAAGGCGTCGCGAACGATCACCGGGTCGGCCATCGTGCCGACGACCCGGTCCCAGGCGATGGTGGAGAGGTTGATGAGGCGCTCGCGGTAGAGGCCCCAGACGAGCACGGGGCTGCCCAGGATGAAGGCGAACGGTGTGAGGTCGACCTGGTTGAACGGGTATACCTCGAGGTTGAACAGCAGGTTGGCCGCCCAGGGGAGGAGCACCGAGATCAGAAGGGCCGACGCAGCGACCCGGTAGACACGGGCCAGTCGGCCGAGGCTCGACACGAAGATGACGGTGGCCACGAGCACCAGCGCGTTGGCGTAGCCGAGCACCACCCAGAACAGTGGGCCCGACTCGGCGACCGGGATCACCCGGGTGGACTGCCGGGAGTAGAACCGGATGAGGTCATGCGTGGCCGGCAGCGCCAGCACCGCCAGGACGAGCACGGGCTCCACCGCGAGCAACGCGAGACGCCGCCGGGTCACCCAGTCGCTCCTCCCGGTGTACTGGAGCACGAAGACGAGGAAGGCGGGCGGGAGCAGGGTGACACCCACGTACTTGAGGTCCCCCCAGTAGCCCCGGGCGACGAGGTCCGCGGTGCTCAGCTCCGCGGCATACGCGGCGGCCCACCACGCGCCGGCGATCATCAGCACCGAGAGGCTGATCCCGGCGCGGGACCCGCGCCGACGCCCCACGTAGGCGGCCAGCCCAGCCATCACCAGGGCCGCCAGCACCGTCGCCGCGGTCAGGACCAGCAGCACGTCGCGGCCCCCGGTCCCGACGCGGCCCCGGTGGCGAGGGTGTGCACCGAACGGGCCCCCTCCCCCTTGGCGGTCCTCGGACTGTGCCGTCCGCAGACTGGACATCCTCGCCCATCGCGCGCCCGTAGGGGTGTGGAGTCGGCCGACCCGTTACGAAGGGGCCGGCGAACGCCGGCGACGTGGCCCTCGTTGACCAGCCCGAGCGCCAGCCAGGCCGCAAACGTCGACGAGCCCCCGTAGGAGAGGAACGGCAGCGGCAGCCCGGTGACCGGCACGATGCCGGGAAGAGGCCGAGGCCCGCGATGACCACGCTCCAGTCCATGCCGCCCCAGCCGCCCCAGTGCGCACCCCGTCGGTCCGCCCGTCGTCGGTCCGCCCGCCGTCGGTCCGCCCGCCGTCGGTCCGGCCGCATCCGGTCCAGGGTGGCCCGTCAGGACGGCACGATGGTGCTGAGGATCTCGCGACACTGGGCGACGTCCTCGGTCATCTGGCGCACCAGGGGCTCGATCCCCTCGTACTTCACCGTCGGGCGCAGCCGGCGGACCAGCTCGTAGCAGATCCGCTCGCCGTAGAGGTCGAGGTCGGTGCGGTCCAGCACGTAGCCCTCGACGCGGCGCTCGTGACCGTCGAAGGTCGGGTTGGTGCCGATGGAGACCGCGGCCGGGAGGACCCGGTCGATCTGCCCCTCGCCGCCGGCCGGCCGGTCGAGCCGGGTCAGCCACCCCGCGTACACCCCGTCGGCCGGCACGAGCCCCTCGACCTCGGGCCCGAGGTTGGCGGTGGGATAGCCGAGCTCCCGCCCGCGGTGGTCGCCGTGCACGACCGTGCCGCACACGCGAGGTGGGCGGCCGAGGACGACCGCGGCCCCCTCGACATCGCCCTCGGCGAGCCGGCCGCGAGCCATCGTCGAGGACCACCGCGCGCCCTCGCCGAGGTCGGCGAGGACGACGACCTCGAAGTCGTCGGCCGCGCCGAGCTCGCGCAGGGTGTCGACGTTGCCGGTGTTGCGCCACCCGAAGCGGGTGTCCTCGCCGACGATCACCGCGCAGGCGTGCAGGGCGCCGACGAAGACCTGCTCGACGAACTCCTGCGGGCTGAGGTGGGCGAACTCGGTGGTGAACTCGATGACGAGCGTCGCGTCGACCCCGCTCGCGGCGATGAGCGCCAGTCGCTGGTCGAGTGACGTCAGCTGCTTCGGAGCGCGGTCGGGGAACAGCACGGCGACCGGATGCGGGTGGAACGTCACGACGACGGCGTTCGCCGACCGCGTGGTGGCCTGGTCGACGAGCTGGCCCAGCACGGCCCGGTGCCCGCGGTGCACGCCGTCGAAGTTGCCCAGGGTCACGACGGAGCGGCCCAGGTCGCTCGGGACGTCGCCGAGCCCTCTCCAGACGTGCACGGGGACACTCTAGAAGGCCCCGGCGCCCGCCCCACCTAGGGTGGCCCCGTGCCCGGCTATCTCGTCCTGCTCGCACCGTCGAGCAACCGGGTCTACGCCGGTGCGGCTCTGGAGATCAGCGCGGCGGAGGCCGAGGTGGTGGTGTCTGCGGCGTCACCGACCGGGTTCAGGGGCGCCGAGCCGATCTCGCTCGCCGGGGTCGCCTACCTGGCCGTGGCGCTCGCCGACGACGTCGACCCACAGGTGCTGGGTGGGCTGGCCGCGACGTATGCGGTGTTCTCCCGGCAGGGCGACCTGCTGCGGCCGGTGAAGGTCGGGTCGGGTCTGCGGTTCGACGACGACCTGTTGACCATTCCGAAGTACCCGGGCAAGACCAACGAGCAGCTGACCCGGGTGCTGCTGAACGCCACCCTCGCCGCCACCGACCTGCCCCAAGACCACCGGCTGTGCGTCCTGGACCCGCTGGCCGGGCGCGGCACCACGCTGAGCTGGGCTCTGACGCTGGGGTACGACGCGGTCGGCGTCGAGGTCGAGCAGCGTGAGGTCGAGGCGTACGCCGCGTTCCTCACGACCTGGCTGCGGCGCAAGCGGCTCAAGCACCGGATCGGGCTGACCACGCTACGACGGTCGGGGCAACGGATGGGTGAGGTGCTGGAGGCCGTGATCGGTCGCGACGACCCGCAGTCCCTCGTCGTCCACGCCGCGGACACGATGCTGACCGCAGAGCTGCTGCAGCGACGGCGGGTCGATGTGGTGGTGACCGACGCGCCCTATGGCGTGACCCACGGGAGTCGGGCCGGCCGAGGCGAGCGCGAGCGCAGCCCGACCGAGCTGCTGGCGGCGGGCATACCGGTCTGGGTGTCGGTGCTGCGGGCGGGCGGTGCGCTGGGCATGGCCTGGAACACCCACGGGCTGTCCCGGGCGGATCTCGCGGGGATGTGCGCAGGTGCCGGGCTCGAGGTGTGCGACCAGGGTCCGTATGCCCGGTTCGCGCACCGCGTCGACGCCGGCATCCATCGCGACCTGCTGGTGGCCCGCAAGCCCCGCTGACTCCGGCCGGTTGAGCCGCTTTCCCCCTAATAGGAGCGCAGCGCACGGCGGGACGACATGAGGAGCGCAGCGCAAGGGATTCCGTGCGCCACGCTCCTGATGTTCTCCCGACCAGGTCAGCGAGGGGCGAAGACGACGGTCGGGCGCGCCTCGACACCCGACTCGTCGAGCACCGCCACCAGCGAACCGTCCGGAGCGAAGGCCGCGACGACCGGCTCCCCCACCTGCGCTGACGGTATGCGCCGGCCGTGCCCGACGGCGTCGGCCTCCGCCTCGGTGAGCTCATGGACCATGAGCTGGGTCCGCGCCGCCTCGGCCAGCGAGATGAGCGGGGCCGGTCGTTCGGGGTCGAGCTGGTCCAGCGGGGTGGCCGCGGCGATGGCGAAGCGGCCCACCTGCGTCCGCCGCAGCGCCGTCAGGTGCCCACCGACCCCGAGCGCCGCGCCGACGTCACGGGCCAGGGCGCGCACATAGGTCCCCGAGGAGACGTCCACCTCGATGTCGGCATCGAGGAAGGACCCGGCGGCGCGCACGTCGAGCACGTCGAACCGGTGCACGGTGACTGAGCGTGCAGCCAGCTGGACGTCCTCACCGGCCCGCACCCGGGCGTAGGACCGCTGCCCGCCGACCTTGATGGCGCTGACCGACGACGGCACCTGATCGATGGGTCCGGTCAGCACTGCCACGGCAACGGCCAGCGCCTCGCGGGTCACGCCGGACGCGTCGGCCTCGGCGAGCACGTCGCCCTCCGCGTCGTCCGTGACCGTCGTCTGCCCGAGACGCACCGTCGCGGCGTACGTCTTGTCGCAGCCGACGAGGAAGGTCAGGAGCTTGGTGGCCCGGCCCACGCCGAGGACGAGGACGCCAGTGGCCATCGGGTCGAGCGTGCCCGCGTGGCCGACGCGCCTGGTGCCGCAGACCCGGCGGACCCGGGCCACGACATCGTGGCTGGTCCAGCCGGCCGGCTTGTCGACCAGCAGCAGGCCCTCAGGTCCGGGGGGCGGCATCGTCGCGGACGCGCGGCTCATCGCCCGGCTCGTCGTCCGGCTCGTCGTCCGGCTCGTTGCCCGGCTCGTCGTCCGGCTCGTCGCCCGGCTCGTCGCCCGGCTCGTCGTCCGGCTCGTCGTCCGGCTCATCCCCGAGCCCACCGAGGTCACCGAGCTCACCGTCATCCTCGCCAACCGGCTTGCGGTACGGGTCGGCGTCGCCGGCGTAGGTCTTGCCCTCCCGCACCCGGGCCAGCTCGGCGTCCCGCTCCCGAGTGACGGCCAGCACGTCCTCGAGATGCGCGGCGCCCTCCGGCAACGCATCGGGGATGAACTCGAGCGACGGGGTCAGCCGGATGCCGAGGGCCTGCCCCACCGCCGTGCGGATTTTGCCCTTGGCCGACTCGAGCGCCGCGGCGGTGGCCGCCCGCTCGTCGTCGGAGCCGAAGGCGGTGTAGAAGATCGTCGCGTGCTGCAGGTCGCCCGTGACACGCACGTCGGTGATCGTCACGAAGCCGAGCCGCTCGTCCTTGACGCGGTGCTCGAGCTGTTCGGCGGTGACGACCTTGACGCGGTCCGCGACCTTCCGGGCGCGTGCCGGATCAGCCATGACTGATGTCCTCCTGTGGTGGGGCGCGAGGCATACCAGATGCGGGCGGTGAGCCCGAAGGCCCACCGCCCACCGCCGGTGACGCTGGCTACGCTCTTGGCTTCTCACGCATTTCGTAGGTCTGGATCGTGTCGCCCACCTGCAGGTCGTTGAACGACCCGAGGTTGATGCCGCACTCGAACCCTTCGCGGACCTCGGTGACGTCGTCCTTGAAGCGTCGCAGTCCGGCGATCTCGACGCTCTCGCCGATGACGGTGCCGTTGCGCAGCACTCGGGCGCGGGCGCCACGGCGCATCTCGCCCGAGCGGACGATCGACCCGGCCACGTTGCCGAACTTGCTCGACCGGAAGATCTCGCGGATCTCCGCCTCACCGAGACGGGCCTCCTCGAACTCCGGCTTGAGCATGCCCTTGAGCGCCGCCTCGATCTCATCGATGGCCTGATAGATCACCGAGTAGTAGCGGATCTCCACGCCCTCGCGGTCGGCCACGTCGGCGTTGTGGCCCTCGGCGCGCACGTTGAACCCGATGATGATCGCGTCCGACGCCACGGCGAGGTTGATGTTGTTCAGCGTGATCGCGCCGACGCCCCGGTCGATGATCCGCAGGTCGACCTCGTCGCCCACGTCGATCTGGAGCAGGGCGTCCTCGAGAGCCTCGACCGAACCCGACGCGTCACCCTTGAGGATGAGGTTGAGGGTGTCGACCTTGCCCTGCGCGAGCGCCTCGTTGAGGTCCTCGAGCGAGATCCGCTTGCGGGCCTTGGCGAGCGAGGCCGCGCGGGACGCCGCCTCCTTGCGCTCGGCGATCTGACGTGCGGTGCGGTCGTCGGGCGCCACGAGGAACGTGTCGCCGGCGCCGGGCACCGAGGTCAGGCCGAGGACGAGGACCGGACGCGACGGCGTCGCCTCCGTGACCGTCGCGCCGTGCTCGTCGAGCATGGCCCGCACCCGGCCGAAGCCAGACCCGGCGACGATCGCGTCACCGACGTGGAGCGTGCCGGACTGCACGAGCACCGTCGCGACGGGCCCACGGCCCTTGTCAAGGTGGGTCTCGATCGCGACACCGCGAGCGTCCTTGTTGGGGTTGGCCCTCAGGTCGAGCGCCGCGTCGGCCGTGAGCAGGACCGCCTCGAGCAGCGAGTCGATGTTCTCACCGGTGCGCGCCGAGACGTTGACGAACATCGTCTCGCCGCCGTACTCCTCCGCCACGAGGTTGTACTCGGTGAGCTGCTGACGCACCTTGTCGGGGTTGGCCCCCTCTTTGTCGATCTTGTTGACCGCCACGACGATCGGCACGTCAGCCGCCTGGGCGTGGTTGAGCGCCTCGATCGTCTGCGGCATGACGCCGTCGTCCGCCGCCACCACGAGGATCGCGATGTCGGTGACCTTCGCACCACGGGCCCGCATGGCGGTGAACGCCTCGTGGCCCGGGGTGTCGATGAAGGTGATCGGGCGCACGATGCCCTCGTGCTCGGTCGCGACCTGGTATGCGCCGATGTGCTGGGTGATGCCGCCGGCCTCACCTTCGGCCACCTTGGCGGAGCGGATCGCGTCGAGGAGCTTGGTCTTTCCGTGGTCGACGTGACCCATGACGGTCACGACTGGCGGGCGGGCCTCCAGCTCGTCGTCGCCCTCGGCCTCGCGCTCGGCGTCGAGGTCGATGTTGAACTGCTCGAGCAGCTCGCGCTCCTCGTCCTCGGGGCTGACGACCTCGATCTTGAAGCCGAGCTCGGCGCCGAGGAGCCGGAAGGTGTCCTCGTCGAGCGACTGGGTCGCCGTGGCCATCTCACCGAGGTGGAACAGCACGGTCACGAGCGACGCGGGGCTGGCGTTGATCTTGTCGGCGAAGTCGGTCAGGGACGCACCGCGGCGCATCCGCACCACCTGCGAGCCGTCACCGTGGGGCACCTGCACGCCACCGATGGTCGGGGCCTGCATCTGCTCGAACTCCTGGCGCTTGGCCCGCTTGGACTTGCGTCCACGGACCGGCCGGCCACCGCCGCGGCCGAACGCGCCGGGCGCGCTGCCACGGCCTCCGGCACCACCGGGACGGCCACCACCGGGACGGCCGCCGAAGCCACCGCCACCACCGCCGGGCCCACCGGCGCCACCGGGGCCACCGGGGCCACCGGGACGGCCGGGCGCGCCGGGACGCCCACCGGGACCCGGACGGGCGCCGGGGCGACCGACCGCGGAACGGTCGGGCATCATGCCCGGGCTTGGACGCGGCCCGCCCGGACGCGGTCCGGCGGCCCCGGGGGCACCCGGGCGCGGCCCGGCCGCGCCGGGAGCACCGGCGCGGTTCTGCGGGCGAGGCATGCCCTGGCTGGGCGCGAACGGGTTGTTGCCGGGACGCGGCGCACCCTCGCGGGCGGCGGCGGGCCGGCCCATGCCCTGGCTGGGGGCGAACGGGTTGTTGCCCGGACGCGGCGCACCCGGGCGGGGGGCCGGGCGACCAGCACCACCGGGCGCGGCGCCGCGGTCGGGGGCCGGACGGCCACCCTCACGCGCGGCGACACCCGGGGGGGCCTGACGGGCGGGAGCCCCGGTGCCACCCGGGGCAGGAGCAGCCGACGGACGCGGACCCGGCGCCGGGGCGCTCGGTCCGGGGCGGGCCGGGGTTAAGACCGGCCCAGAGACCGGCGCGGAGGCCGGGGCGGAGGTCGCGGCCGGAGCGACGACCGGGGCCGGCGCACTCGGAGCAGCCGGCGCTGCGGTCGGCGTGCTCGGGGTCAGGGCCGGCGCGGGAGCCGGAGCCGCGGCCGCGGCGGGGGCCGATGAGGGACGGTCCGAGGGAGCGGCCGGAGCCGCGCCGTTTCCGGCTGCGGACGGGGCGCCGTTCACGGCGCCGCCGCTGCTCGAGCCGTGACCCCCGCGCAGCTCCGCGGGGAACGTCTCCTTGATGGTGCGGACGACTGGGGGTTCGATGGTCGACGATGCCGACCGGACGAACTCGCCCTTGTCCTTGAGATAGGTCAAAAGCGTCTTGCTCTCGACGCCGAGCTCTTTGGCGAGCTCATAGACACGGACCTTGGCCACGTTTCTCCTCTTCGGGTGGTCCGACCCGGGAGGAGTTCCCTCGGGTCAGACCTGGTTGTGGGGCTTGCTCATTGCTGAGTGCTCATCGAGTGCTCATCAGCGTCTGACCCGCCTTCGGTTGGTCGCTCGTGGTCGATGGGTGGATGGGGTGGTGCTGGTTGTTCCGGTGTCCCTGACGACAGGGCCACGAGGTGGTGGGCCACCGGCGTGGTGTCCACCCCGCTGGACAGCCGCAGGGCCCGGGCGAACGCTCGACGGCGAACCGCCTGCTCGAAGCACCCGATGCTCGGGTGCAGCCATGCGCCACGTCCGGGCAACCGGTGCCGCGGGTCCGGGACGAGCCTGGCGTCGCCGCCGGACTCGTTCCTCACCGCGACCACTCGCAGGAGTGCCGACCAGCTATCCGTGCGCCGGCATCCCACACAGGTACGCGTGGGTGTCCGGTCACGGGGTCCAGTCCGGTCGGTCGCCCTCAAGTCTACCCGAGATCTACCGGGGGCGGTCGGCCGCTGGGGGCGGGCCGGTGCGCGGCCGCCCGGACGTCGGTCGTCCCGCTGCCGGTCGGTCTCGCGGGCCGGACCGGCTCGGCGCCGTCGCGGAGTCGCCGTCGGCGTCGACCGGCTGGGTGTCGGAGCGGATGTCGATGCGCCACCCGGTGAGCTTGGCCGCCAGGCGCACGTTCTGCGCCTCCTTGCCGATGGCCAGCGACAGCTGGTAGTCCGGCACCGTCACCCGCGCGGCGCGCGCCGCCAGGTCGACGATCTCGACCTTCTGCACCCGGGCGGGCGACAGGGCCGCGCCGACGAACGTCGCCGCATCCGGTGAGAAGTCGACGATGTCGATCTTCTCACCGTGCAGCTCGGTCATCACGGCGCGCACGCGGGCGCCCATCGGACCGATGCACGCCCCCTTCGCGTTGACCCCCGGCACCTTGGCGTGCACGGCGACCTTGGTCCGGTGCCCGGCCTCGCGGGCGAGGGCGGCGATCTCGACGGTGCCGTCGGCGATCTCCGGCACCTCGAGCCGGAAGAGGGTGCGCACGAGGTTGGGGTGGGTGCGCGACAGCCCGATCAGCGGTCCGCGGGGACCGCGCTTGACACTCACGACGTAGCAGCGCAGCCGGTCGCCGTGTCGGTAGCGCTCACCCGGCACCTGCTCGGCGAGCGGGAGGATGCCCTCCACGGCGCCGAAGTCGACGAGCACGTGCCGCGGGTCGGGGCTCTGCTGGATCACCCCGGAGACGACGTCGCCCTCGCGTCCCTTGAAGTCGCCGAGGATCTGCTCGTCCTCCAGGTCACGCAGGCGCTGGACGATGACCTGGCGAGCCGTCGCCGCGGCGACCCGGCCGAAACCGGCTGGCGTATCGTCGAACTCGGGTCCGGGGACGTCGCGCTCCGGACGCTCGCCCTCGTCCGCGGGCAGCAGATCGCCCTCCTCCCGCGCCCAGACGATGACGTGGCCGGTCTTGCGGTCGAGCTGCACCCGGGCGATCTTGAACGACCCGTCGGTGCGGTGGTACGCCACGAGCAGGGCCTGCTCGATCGCCGGGATGAGCACGTCGAGGCTGATGTCCCGTTCGCGCTCCAGCGCCCGCAGGGCAGCGACGTCGATATCCATCAGTCCTTCTCTCCCGCCGCAGGAGCGGAGGAAGAGTGGCTCCACTCCTCCTCTTCCTGCGAGTCCTGCGAGTCCTGCACGTCGGCGTCAGCTGGGTCGTCGGCGCGGCTGAACTCCACCTGCACCGCACCCGACCGCACCCGCTGGAGCGGGATGGTCCGCTGCTGCGCGGGCGTCTTCCGCCCCGCAGGGACCTCCACCCGGAGGTCGTCGGGGGTCACGGCCTGCACCCTGGCGGTGGCCGACTCACCCGTGGTGAGGGTCACCGTGACGAGCCGGCCCACATTACGGCGGAACGCGGCATACCCCGTCAGCGGTCGCCCGACCCCGGGCGAGCTGACCTCGAGCGTGTAGGGCCGCTCCCCCATGAGCCCGCTGTCGTCGAGCGCCTGCCCCACGATCCCGGTCGCCTCGGCGACCTCGTCGAGGGTGAGGGGCGCTATCCGGCTGGTCGTGTCGGACGGGTCGAGCGCCTGGACGTCGCGGTCGACCAGGACGCGCAGCACGCGGTGCGGGCCGGCGGGGCCGGCGGTCGCATCGACGCAGACCAGGCCGCGGCCAGCGAGAGGGGTGGCGAGCGCCCCTGCGATGTCCTCGCTCATGGTGCACCTCCCTGTTCTCGACTGAACAGCCACTGTAGCGAGCGGGACCGGTGGGTGCGCCGTGCCATGATCGGGCCATGGCCGGGGAAGGGAGCGGCGACGGCCCCCTGCGCCCCCGCCATCCGGGCCGTCGCGACCTGCTGCGGGTCGCCTCGCTGTTCGTACTGCCGCCGGCGCTCCTCACCGCCGGCTGCGACATCCGGCTCGAGCGCGACGCCCCCGGGCTGCCTGCGCCGCAGCGCCGGTCGGTGCCGGACGAGGCCGTCCTCGTCGACGCGGCACGCCGCACGACGGCACTGGGCCAGCTGGCCGGTCGGGTGCCCGACCCGAGTGCCGTCGTCGCGCTGCTGGGCGGGCTGCACCGGACGCAGGCCGAGGTGCTTCGCGGCCGGCTCGTGGCCGCGGGGGTGCCGAGCCAGGTCATCGCCGACCCCACCACGCCCACCACCGCCGCCTCGAACCCGACCGCCTCGAACCCCACCCACGGCGCCGCCTCGAACCCCACCCACGGCGCCGCTCCGACGGCCGCGGTGAGCGCCCCCCCGAGCGCCACGGAAGCCGACCTGGCCAGGGCTGAGGCGGCCACCGCCGCCGCGCTGCTACCGGCGCTCCCCCCGGTCACCGCGGCCGACCGCGCCGTCCTCGTCGCGGTCGTCGCGGCCTGCGCCACGGCCGCCGACCAGCTCGGCACCCCGGTGGCCTGGCCTGCCACCGTCCCCCTCCCGGCGGCGGCCGCGCTCCCGCTGCTCGACGACACCCGCGCGGCGGGCTACGCCCTGGTCGTGGTCGCCGCTCAGTCGTCCGGTGAGCAGCGGGCCAAGGCCCTGACCACGCGTACCCAGCTCGCCGCCCGCGAGGCCGAGCTGGTCGCCCTGGCTGGAACGTCGGCCCCGCCCCCCCCGCTCGGCTACGCCCTGCCGTTCCCCGTCACCGACCCGGACTCAGCGGCCCGGCTGGCCACGCTGGTGCTCACCTCCCTGGTCGCCGGAGGGCTGGCGCCACTCACGCCCCTCCCCGCCGGGTCGATGGCCGTCGTGCCCCTCGTCCGGTTCCTCGTCGGCGCGGCGGCGCTCGCCCGGACCTGGGGCGTGGGTGCGGTGCCGTTCCCCGGGCTCGTCTACCCGTGACCGACCCCCAGGGCCGTGTCGAACTGGTGCCCCAGACCTTCGCCCACCGCGTCGGCACCTACCCGCCGGACGTCGTCGACCCCCGCTCGGCCTATGCCGTGTCCGGCGCCGACTGGCTCCGCCGGCTGCCCCGGCTGCTCGGCGACCTCCTCGACGAGTGGCGGCTGACCCCGGCCGGCCCGGTGGGCTGGGGCCGCTGCGCCGTGGTCGTCAGTGTCACGAGCGAGACCGGACCGGCGGTGCTCAAGGTGTCGTGGCCCCACCACGAGGCGGTCAGCGAGCACCTGGCCCTGCGGCACTGGGACGGCCGCGGCGCGGTGCGCCTGCTGCGGGCCGACCCGCGCCGCTTCGCCCTCGTGCTCGAGCAGCTCGACCCGACCGACCTGAGCGACGTCCCCGACGAAGAGGCGTGCGAGGTGGTGGGCTCTCTGCTGAGCCAGCTCCAGGCCCCGGCCATCGCCCGCACGCCGGCCCTCAGCGCCTACGTCGCCCGGCAGCTCGAGAAGCCGCCGCCCCTCGACGTGCTGCCCCGGCGGTTCGTCGACCAGGCCCGGCGCCTCGCCGGCGAGCTGGGGTCCGACCCCGGAGTCGACGTGGCCCTGCTGCACACGGACCTGCACTACGCCAACGTCCTGCGCGGCGACCGGCAGCCGTGGCTGGCCATCGACCCGAAACCGATGGCCGGCGACCGCGCCTTCGAGGTTGCACCCGTCCTGTGGAACCGGGTCGAGGAGCTCGGCACCGGCTCCTCGTTGCGGTGGAACGTACGCCGACGGATGGAGGTCGTCTGCGCCGCCGCCGGCATCGACGAGGACCGGGCCAAGGCGTGGACCATCGTCCGCGCGGTCGACAACGCGGGGGCCGAACCGCCCGGGTCCTCGGGCGCGAGCCTGGCGGTGGCGCTCATCAAGGCCATGAACGACTGAGGGCGGGGTTCGGGAGTGCGGGGGGGGTTTTCCGCCTTGGGGACTCCCGACTCACCGAGCAGCCAACCCTGACGGGCTGAGAGTGTGGCGTATGCCCAACCGCCTCGGCGCCGCCACCAGCCCGTACCTCCTTCAGCACGCCGACAACCCCGTCGACTGGTGGGAGTGGGAGCCGGCCGCCTTCGAGGAGGCGCGGCGACGGGACGTGCCTGTTCTGCTGTCTGTGGGCTACTCGGCGTGCCACTGGTGCCACGTCATGGCCCACGAGTCGTTCGAGGACGCCGAGGTGGCCCGCGTCCTCAACGCCGGCTACGTCAGCGTCAAGGTCGACCGCGAGGAACGGCCCGACGTCGACGCCGTCTACATGGCCGCGACGACGGCGCTCACCGGCCAGGGCGGCTGGCCCATGACGGTGCTCATGACGCCCGACCGCGACCCGTTCTTCTGCGGCACCTACTTCCCCAAGGCCCAGCTCCTTCAGGTGCTCGACGCGGTGTCCGACGCGTGGCGGACCCGCCGCGACGAGGTGCTTGCCAGCAGCGCGCACATCACCTCGGCCCTGCGCGAGGCCGGGGCGCCCCCCACCGTCGAGTCCCTGACCCCCGACCGGCTCGACGCGGCCGCAACGTCGATCCAGGGCCAGTTCGACTCTGCGCGGGGCGGGTTCGGCCGCGCACCGAAGTTCCCGCCGTCGACCGTTCTAGAGTTCCTCCTGCGCCACCACGCGCGGACGGGCAACACCGCCTCCCTGGACATGGTCGGCCGCACGTGCACAGCGATGGCCCGCGGGGGCATCTACGACCAGCTCGCCGGCGGCTTCTCCCGGTATGCGGTGGACGTCGCCTGGGTGGTCCCCCACTTCGAGAAGATGCTCTACGACAACGCCCTGCTCGCCCGGGTCTACCTGCACTGGTGGCTGGCGACCGGTGACCCTCTGGCGCGTCGGATCGCTTGCGAGACGGCCGATTTCATCATCGACGACCTGGGCACGGCGCAAGGCGGGTTCGCCAGCGCCCTGGACGCCGACGCGGCCGGGGTCGAGGGCCTGACGTATGCGTGGACGCCGGCCCAGCTGGTGGACGCGCTCGGTCCCGAGGACGGCGAGCGGGCCGCCCGGCTCCTGGCGGTGACCGCCTCCGGCACCTTCGAGCACGGGGCGTCGACCCTGCAGCTGCCCGCCGACCCCGGCGACGCGGACGAGGCGGCGTGGTGGCCGGGCGTACGCCTCCGGCTCCTCGACGTGCGGCGCGACCGCCCTCAGCCGAGCCGCGACGACAAGGTCGTGACCGCCTGGAACGGGCTGGCGGTCGCGGCCCTGGCCGACCTCGGCGCCACCCTCGGCGTCCCGCGCTACGTGGCCGCCGCCGAGACCGCCGCCGCCTTCCTCCTCGACACGCACCTCGTGGACGGACGGCTGCGCCGGTCCTCGCGCGACGGCCGGGTCGGCGCGGCGACCGCTGTCGCCGACGACCACGGTGACCTCGCCGAGGGCCTGCTGGCCCTGCACCAGGCGACCGGGTCGGCGCGGTGGCTGGCGGCCGCCGGGGCCGTCCTCGAGGTGGCGATGGTGCGGTTCGCGGCGCCCGACGGCGGGTTCTTCGACACCGCCGACGACGCGGAGGTCCTGTTCACCCGCCCCCGGGCGGCGGGCGAGGGACCCGAGCCGTCCGGTGAGGCGGCCCTGGCTGGGGCGCTGGTGACGTATGGCGCTCTGACGGGGTCGACGCGACACCTGGATGCCGCCCGTGGTGCCCTCCGGTCGGGCGGCGGGATCGCCGCGCATAACCCGCGCTTCGCGGGGTGGACGCTGTCGGTGGGCGAGGCCCTGGCCGCCGGGCCGCTCCAGGTGGCCGTCGTCGGCGGCGGGCCGCAGGCCGGTGTCCTGCTCGCCGCCGCCCGGGCCAGCCGCTCCCCCGGGCTGGTGCTCGTCGCGGGCGAGCCCGACGCCCCGGGCATACCGCTGCTGGCCGACCGACCGCTCCTCGACGGCCACCCCGCCGCGTATGTCTGCCGTGGGTTCGTCTGCGACCGGCCGGCCCGCGACCCCGATGAGCTCATGCGGCAGCTGGCGGGAGACGCCTAGGGTGAAGGACGGAGGGCCGTCAGGCCCACACCCCCAGCAGCTGCAGCGAGAGTCGGACGATGAAGGCGGAGACCACGACGACGAAGACGGTGCGGACGAACCCACTGCCGAGCCGCACGGCGGTCCGGGCCCCGAGGTAACCGCCGACGAGGTTGCACGCGGCCATCACCAGCCCGACGCGGAGCATGACGTGGCCGCCAGGTGCGAAGACGAGCAGGGCCCCGAGGTTGGTGGCGACGTTGGCCATCTTGGCCTTCGCGCTGGCCTCGAGGAACGCGTAGCCGAGCAGGCCGACGAGCGTGAAGACGAGGAACGAGCCGGTGCCGGGTCCGAGCGCGCCGTCGTAGACGCCGATGACGAAGCCGGTCGCCATCGCCGTCGCGGTATGCCGGTGGCCGCTGTAGCGAAGCGCGGTCTCCCTGCCGAGCTCGGGCTTGAACAGCGTGTAGGCGCCCACCGCGACCAGACAAACGAGGATGATCGGGCTGAACGCCGCCTTGGGGATGTGCAGCCCCAGAACCGCCCCCGCGGCGGCGCCGAGGAACGCGATCGCCGCCATGGGCAACGCGGTTCGCAGGTCCGGGTGGACCCGCCGGTAGTAGGTGACCGAGCTGGTGAACGTGCCGAAGACGGCGCCGAACTTGTTGGTCGCGAGGATCTGCGCGGGGGTGGCCGAGGGGAACCCGAGCAGCAGCGCGGGCAGCTGGACGAGACCGCCGCCACCGACCACCGCGTCGACCCAGCCCGCGACGAGCGCCGCGACCCCGATGAAGACGACGGTGAGGAGCGTCGGGTCCATCGAGGCCTCGGTCATCCCGACCGATCCCAGGCGCAGACGATGTCGAGCACGTCGAGCAGCTGGTGCGCCACCGCGTCGGGGGTGGCGTCGTGGGTCACCTGTTGGCTGGCCGGGATGTCACTGTGCGGCACCAGGATCGCGCGCATCCCGGCCGACTGCGGCCCGTGGACGTCCTCGTAGCCCCGGTCGCCGACGTAGACGCACGCCTCGGGCGCGACGTCGATCCGGCGGGCGGCCTCGCGGAAGATCTCCGGCTGTGGCTTCACCCAGGGCGTCTCGCTCGAGTAGACGTCGCCGTCGACGAGATCGAGCACGCCGTCGCGCGCGAAGAGGCCGCGGTGGTAGTCACGGGACCAGATGGTGTTGGAGAGAACACCGACGCGGATTCCCTTGTCGTGCAAGCCCTCCCACAAGGGCCGGATCTGAGGGTCGGTCCACGTGTGAGGCTCCCAGAACTCGTGGTAGGCCCGCTGGCCGGCCACCGCGCGGGGGTCGTCGGCCACGATGCCCGCCTCGGCGAGGATCTCCTCGATCCGCGCCGACGCCCCGTCGTGCCGACCGCGCAGCCAGCCGGCGCTCTCGGCGGCCCAGATCCGCCGCGCCAGGTCGTCGACCAGCGCGGGACCCTGCTCGTCGAGATGGAACTCGCGCGCGAAGACCCGCCACTGCTCGTCGAGGTCGACGCTGTGCCAGGGCGTGATGGTGCCGCCCCAGTCGAAGATGACCGCTGCGACCCCTCCGGCCCGTCCCCCGTCGGTGATGCCGGTCACGGCCCCGAGTCCGAAGGGCCGCGGACCTCGGCCAACACCTCGGCCACGGCAGAGTCGACCGCCACCTCTCGGCGCTCGCCGGAGCGCCGGTCCTTGATCTCGACGGTGCCCTGGGCGAGCCCGCGGCCGACGACGACGATGGTGGGCACACCGATGAGCTCGGAGTCCTTGAACTTCACCCCGGGGCTCACCTGCCGGCGATCGTCGTAGATGACCTCGAGCCCACCCGCCTCCAGGCCGCGGACCAGGTCCTCGGACGCGAGGAACACGGCGTCGTCCTTGCCCGTCGCGACGACGTGCACGTCAGCGGGCGCCACCTCGCGCGGCCAGCACAGGCCAAGCGCGTCGTGGTTCCCCTCGGCCACGGCGGCCACGGCCCTCGAGACGCCGACGCCGTAGGACCCCATGATCACGGTGACGAGCTTGCCGTTCTCGTCGAGGACCTTGAGGCCGAGCGCCTCCGCATACTTGCGGCCGAGCTGGAAGATGTGGCCCATCTCGATCCCGCGAGCGGCGAGCAGGTCGGGCAGCCCGCAGCTCGGGCAGATGTCGCCGACCCGCACCTCGGCGGCCTCGATAGTGCCGTCCGCGATGAAGTCACGTCCGGCGACGAGGTCGATGACGTGCCGTCCGGCCGTGTCGGAGCCGGTGACCCACCGGGTGCCCTCGACGACGCGGGGGTCGAGCAGGTAGCGGATGCCGGCGGGCTTGTCGGCGCCGAGGACCCCCGGCCCGATGTACCCCTTGGCCAGCAGCGGGTGGCCCTCGAAGTCCTCGAAGACGGTCGCGACGGCCGGCTCCAGCTGGGCCCCCAACCGCTTCTCGTCGACCTCACGGTCGCCGGGGACCCCCACGGCCAGGACCTCGGTGCGCCCGTCGGGGTGGGCGACGTGAAGCAGGACGTTCTTGAGGGTGTCGCCCGCCTCCCAGGGCCGGTCGCCCCGGGGGAAGGCGGCGTTGAGGTGGTCGACGAGCGTCGCGATGGTCGGGGTGTCGGGGGTCGTCTCGACGTGGGCGGCGGGGGTGCTCGTCCAGTCCTGCGCCGGCGGCACCGGCACCCGCAGCGCCTCGACGTTGGCGGCATACCCGCAGTTGGGGCAGCGCACGTAGGTGTCCTCGCCGTTCTCAGCGGTGGCGAGGAACTCCTCGCTCCTGCTGCCGCCCATGGCTCCGGCCATCGCCTCGACGATCACGTAGTGGAACCCGAGGCGGTCGAAGATCCGGACGTAGGCCTCGCGGTGCAGGTCGTAGCTCTTCTGCAGGCCGGCCTCGTCGATGTCGAAGGAGTAGGAGTCCTTCATGACGAACTCGCGGCCCCGCAGGATGCCCGCGCGGGGGCGGGCTTCGTCGCGGTACTTGATCTGGATCTGGTAGAGGGAGACCGGCAGGTCCTTGTAGGAGGAGTACATGTCCTTGACCGCGAGGGTGAACAGCTCCTCGTGGGTCGGCCCGAGGAGGTAGTCGGCGCCCTTGCGGTCCTTGAGGCGGAAGATGTTGGGGCCGTACTCGGCCCAGCGGCCGCTCGCCTCGTAGGGCTCACGGGGCAGCAGGGCCGGGAACAGCAGCTCCTGGGCGCCGATGGCGTCCATCTCCTGCCGCACGACGTCCTCGACCTTGCGCAGCAGCTTCAGCCCCAGCGGCAGCCACGTGTAGATGCCGGGGCTGACCCGGCGGATGTACCCGGCCCGCACGAGTAGCCGGTGGCTCGGCACCTCGGCGCCCGCCGGGTCCTCGCGAAGGGTTCGCAGGAACAACGACGACATGCGCATGGCCACGGTGGAGCTCCGAACGGGACGGGGATGGTGCCCGGGAAGGATATCCACGTCGCCGTATGCCGGGTGACGCCTGTTCGTGAGTCCGCCCCCCGGGCTGCCGCCTCACCCCACGCGGCGCCCGTCAGCGGCCGGCGGCGCTGAGGGCGACGCGCACGAGGTTCCACTGCAGCGGGAGCCGGGCCACCGTCCCCGCGACCAGGGCCAGCCGGCGCCGGTCGTCCGGCCTGCGCCGCCAGCGCTTCACGGCGGTCACCGTCATCTGGACGTTGGCCGGGAAGACCCCCACGAGCAACGCCGCCGACGACCAGCCGGCCGCCGCCCGGGTGACGGGCAGGGCGAGCCCGGCCGCGCACACCAGCTCGGCGACCCCCGATGCATACACCAGCTCCTCCTGGGCCGGCAGCTCACGGGGCACGATCGGGAGGAACACCTGCGGGCGCAGGAGGTGGAGGGTGCCCGAGGCGACGAAGAGGCCGGCCAGGCCCGCGATCCGCCAGGTCATCGGTGCTGGGGAAGATGTCACCGGGCCATCACAGCACGCCCGCCGTCCGTCGACCCGACGCCCGCACCACGAGCCGGGTCGGCACGACCACGGTCGCCGGCTCGCCCGACCCCGCCGCGAGCCGGGCGAAGACCTGCTGCACCGCGCGCTCCCCCAGCACCAAGGGGTCCTGGTGAACGACGGTCACCGGAGGGTCGACGACGTCCGCCAGCTCGAAGTCGTCGTAGCCCACGAGACCCAGCCGCAGCCCCAGCTCGCGCATCGCCGACAGGACGGCCAGGGTCACCCGGTTGTTGCCGGTCACCACAGCCGTCACCGGGTCGTCTCCTGACGTCCACTCGAGCAGGTGTGCCGCGACCTGGCCCGAGGGGTACGGCCCGAGCGCGCACCGCAGCGGCCCCGGGAGCGCCAGCGACGTCGCGGCCCGGCCGAAGGCGGCGCGCCGCTGCCGCGCGGTCCAGATGGTGGCGTCGTCACCGAGGAAGCCGATCCGCGCGTGCCGGTGGGCCGCCAGATGCTCGACGGCACTGCGCATACCGCCCTCGTTGTCGCTCAGCACCGTGTCGCCCAGCAGGCCGGGTTGAGGGCGGTCGACACAGACCACCGGCACCGACCGGGCCGCCTGGCGCAAGGTCTCCGACGGCTGCTCAGCGACCGGCACGACGATGAGCCCCGCGACCCGGCGTCCGACCAGGGCGTCGACCAGCGCCGCCTCGTGCTCGGGAGAGTTCTGGCACGAGGTGCTGACCAGGAAGTGCCGACGGATGCGCGCCTCACGCTCGATCCCCGCCGCCAGCTGTGAGTAGAACGGGTTCGCCAGGTCAGGGGTGATGAAGCCGATGCTCTCGGAGCGGCCACTGCGCAGCATCGAGGCGCCCGCGTGCCGCTGGAACCCGACCTCGCCGATAACCCGCTGCACCCGCGAGGCGGTGCCGGAGCTCACCCCGCTCTCGCCGTTGACGACCCGGGAGACGGTCTTGATCGAGACCCTGGCGCGACGGGCGACGTCGGCCATGGTGGGCCGCCCGGTGCCATCGACGACGGGCGCGCCATCCGAGGGGACCCGAGCCTCCCGGGGTTCCTTACCGCCTGCGGGGACCGCCCCGTGCGACAACGTCGGCACGCGGCTCACTATCGGGACGGCCGGGCGGATCGTCAAGCGCGAACCGGTGAAAGGTCGCCACTCGTCAAGGTTCAGCGCACCATCGTCGCGCCTCGGCCCTTCGCACGACGACTTGACGGCGGGCGACCGGTGAGGTTCAGTGTCTGGTTGTCAGACAACGATGTCAGCCTGGACGACGGGGCATCGGGGTCTCCGGAGCGGGGCGTGATCGTTACGGCCTTGTGACGGGGCTAAACGCCCGGGACCCCTCCTGAAGAATCACGTGCTGCGCCAGAATCAACAGGCTGCCTCCCCGGCTCAGGACGGCACACGTCCGACCGATCCACCCTCCCGCTCACGTCACGAGGAAGTGATGACCACCTCATGAGCATCGACGACCGTCCCCAGGACGGTGACCGCTCCCCCACGGACGGAACGGCCCCGCACGGTCTCATCCTCGAGATGCGAGACATCTCCAAGGAGTTTCCGGGAGTCAAGGCCCTCTCCGACGTCTCGATGGCGGTGCGCCGCGGTGAGGTCCACGCGATCTGCGGGGAGAACGGCGCCGGCAAGTCGACCCTGATGAAGGTGCTTTCCGGGGTATGGCCGGCCGGGAGCTACGGCGGCGAGATCCTCTACGAGGGCAAGGTCGTGGAGTTCAACAATATCCGCGACAGCGAGCACGCCGGCATCGTCATCATCCACCAGGAGCTGGCGCTCATCCCGGAGCTGTCGATCGCCGAGAACATCTTCCTCGGCAACGAGGTCGCCAGCGGCGGCGTCATCAACTGGATGACGACCCGGGAGCGGGCAGCGGAGCTGCTCGCCCGTGTCGGGCTGGCCGAGAACCCCGACACGAAGATCAAGGACATCGGCGTCGGCAAGCAGCAGCTCGTCGAGATCGCCAAGGCCCTGTCGAAGAACGTCAAGCTGCTCATCCTCGACGAGCCCACCGCCGCGCTCAACGAGGGTGACTCCCAGCACCTGCTCGACCTCATGTCCGGGCTGCGGTCCAAGGGCGTCACATGCATCATGATCAGCCACAAGCTCAACGAGATCGAGCAGATCTCCGACTCGATCACCATCATCCGTGACGGCAAGACCGTCGAGACCCTGCGGGTCAAGGAGGACGGGGTCGACGAGAACCGGATCATCCGGGGCATGGTCGGCCGTGACATCGAGTCCCGCTTCCCCGACCACACCCCCGAGATCGGCGAGACGTTCTTCGAGGTGCGCGACTGGACCGTCCGGCACCCCGCCGTGGCCGACCGGCTGGTCTGCAAGAACGAGAGCTTCTTCGTGCGGCGCGGGGAGATCGTCGGGTTCGCCGGCCTCATGGGAGCCGGCCGCACCGAGCTCATGCGCAGCCTCTTCGGGCGGTCCTACGGCACGTTCGTGGGCGGCACCATCCTCAAGGACGGCAAGACGCTGAACCTGCGGCACGTCTCTGACGCCATCGAGGCCGGCCTCGCCTACGTCACCGAGGACCGCAAGACCCTCGGGCTGAACCTGCTCGACGACATCAAGCGCACGACCGTGTCGGCCCGGCTGAGCCGGATCACCCACGGCCTCGTCGTCGACGAGCGGCAGGAGTACAAGTACGCCGAGGAGTACCGCAAGTCGATGCGCACCAAGGCCCCCACCGTGGACGAGGGCGTCTCCAAGCTCTCCGGGGGCAACCAGCAGAAGGTCGTCCTGGCCAAGTGGCTCTTCACCGAGCCCGACCTGCTCATCCTCGACGAGCCCACCCGCGGCATCGACGTCGGCGCCAAGTTCGAGATCTACGGGATCATCCAGCGGATGGCCGCCGAGGGCAAGGGCGTCATCCTCGTCTCCTCCGAGCTGCCCGAGCTGCTGGGCCTGTCCGACCGGATCTACACGATCTGCGAGGGCGCCATCACCGGTGTCCTCGACAAGGGTCACGCCGACCAGGAGTCCCTGATGCGCCTGATGACCAAGACGTCCACCCGCTCCGACGTCCCGACGCAGGCCAGCGCATGACCCTCCCCACCTCGCACCAACCGCGACAGTCACCAGAAGGCGGACAGCTATGAACAACGTCAGGAAGATCTTCGGCGGCGACGCGCGCCAGCTGGGCATGATCTTCGCCCTCGTCGCGCTGATCGTCCTCTTCCAGGTCATCACCGGAGGGCTGACGCTGACGCCCGACAACGTCAACAACATCATCCAGGGCAACTCCTACATCCTGGTCCTGGCCATCGGGATGGTGCTCGTCATCATCGCGGGCCACATCGACCTGTCCGTCGGCTCGGTGGCGGCGGCGGTCGGCATCTGCGTGGCGATCGCCATGCGCGACCTGTCCCTCCCCTGGTGGCTCGGCATCATCCTCGGGCTGGTCGTCGGGGCCGTCATCGGTGTCTGGCAGGGCATCTGGGTGGCCTACGTCGGCATCCCGGCCTTCATCGTCACCCTCGCGGGCATGCTCATCTTCCGTGGGCTGAACCAGTTCATCGGCAAGTCCAACACCATCCCCGTCGACGCTGACTTCCAGCAGATCGGCACCGGGACGCTCCCCGAGCTCGGCCCCAACACGGGGTACAACAACCTCACCGTGCTGCTCGGGCTCATCGTCTGCGCGGGCATCGTCTACGGCACCATCCGCAGCCGCCGCCAGCTCATCAGCATCGGCGCCACCGTCGAGGAGGGCTGGGTCGCCTGGACCCGGCTCGGCCTGATCTGCGTCGCGATCATGGCCGTGATGCTGCTCTTCGCGTCGGGCCGCAAGGGCTTCCCGTATGCCGGGTTGATCCTCGTGGCGCTGATCGTCATCTACGGTTTCATCTCCACCAAGACGGTCATCGGCCGGCACATCTACGCAGTCGGCGGCAACCGGCACGCCGCCGAGCTGTCGGGCGTGCAGAGCAAGAAGATCAACTTCTTTGTCATGGCCAACATGGCCGTCCTCGCGGCGCTCGCCGGGATGATGTTCGTTGCCCGGTCCAACGCCTCCGGCCCGTTCGACGGGGTCGGCTGGGAGCTCGACGCGATCGCGGCCGTGTTCATCGGCGGCGCCGCGGTGAGCGGCGGGGTCGGCACGGTCATCGGCTCGATCGTCGGTGGGCTGGTCATGGCCATCCTCAACAACGGCCTGCAGCTGAAGGGCGTCGGCGCCGACGCGACGCAGATCATCAAGGGCCTCGTCCTGCTCGCCGCGGTCGCCTTCGACGTCTACAACAAGTCTCAGGGCAAGCCGTCGATCACGGCGCTGCTCATGCGCGGTCGCGGCTCGAAGGCGTCGTCGTCCGAGACCGCTGAGGCACCGAGCGCCGCCACGGAGACGTCCCGGGTCGACGAGACCATCGGCTCCAACGGCTGATCCGGGGTGACCGCACCCCGCGGTCGCACCACGCGGCATACCCGTCGCATCCAGAACCCGCGTCCCGCCGGGGCGCGCGCAGAAAGGAAACATGCACATGCACCTCTTCGCCAAGGTGGTGGGGGTCACTGCGGTGGCCGCCCTCGCTCTGACCGGCTGCGGTCGCACCGACTCCGGATCCTCGTCCGGGTCGGGCGGGGCCGGCGGGTCGGGCTCCACCGGTGGGTCCGGCTCGACCGGGTTCGCCGCCGACGCCTCCATCGGCATCTCGCTCCCGCAGAAGACCTCGGAGAACTGGGTCCTCGCCGAGGGCCTGTTCAACGACGGTCTGAAGAAGGCCGGCTTCAAGGCCGACGTGCAGTTTGCCAACGGCGGTGTCTCCGAGCAGCAGAACCAGATCCAGGCCATGATCACCAAGCAGGCCAAGGTCATCGTCATCGGCGCTATCGACGGTGCCCAGCTCGGCTCGCAGGTCAAGGCGGCCAAAGACTCCGGCGCCATCGTCATCGCCTACGACCGGCTCATCAAGAACACGGCCGACGTCGACTACTACATCGCCTACGACAACTACAAGGTCGGTCAGCTCCAGGGCCAGGCCCTCCTCGATGGGATGAAGGCCAAGAAGCCCAACGGCCCATACAACATCGAGCTGTTCGCCGGCTCCCCCGACGACGCCAACGCCCAGGTGTTCTTCGACGGCGCGATGAACATCCTCAAGCCGAAAATCGACGACGGCACGCTCAAGGTCACCTCGGGCCAGACGAGCTTCAACCAGGTCGTCACCCAGGGCTGGAAGGCGGAGAACGCTCAGAAGCGGATGGACACGCTGCTGTCCGCGAGCTACACCAGCGCCACCCTCGACGGCGTCCTGTCGCCCAACGACACGCTCGCCCGCGCGATCATCACGTCGGTCAAGCAGGCCGGCAAGCCCATCCCGGTCGTCACCGGTCAGGACTCCGAGGTCGAGTCGGTCAAGTCGATCATGGCGGGTGAGCAGTACTCCACCATCAACAAGGACACCCGCACCCTGGTCGCCAAGACCATCGAGATGGTCCAGGCCCTCCAGAAGGGCCAGAAGCCGGCCATCAACGACACCACCTCCTACAACAACGGGGTCAAGGTCGTCCCGGCCGAGCTGCTGCCCCCGGTCATCGTCACCAAGGCGAACGCCAAGGAGGCCTACGCCAACGACCCGACCCTGTCCAAGCTGACCCAGTAGCTCGTCTGGGGAGCTGACGCCGGTCGCGTCACCCCGCACCACCCGCAGCACCGACGGCGGTCCGTCCCCACCCGGGGGCGGGCCGTCGCCGTGTCCGCAACCCTCCGTCGCCGGTATCCAGGTACGCACGGTAGGTGAGGCCCGTAGCCGCGGTGCCGACCCCGGTCAGGAGAACACCGCCGGGGTGGACCCGTGGTGACGACACGCAGCGAGCCTTCTCGCGGAGGACCCGCCTCAGAGTAGGACGGTGGTGAAGGTGCCGACCTCGCGGTAGCCGATCGCCCGGTAGGTGGCCCGCGCCGGGGCGTTGAAGTCGTTGACGTAGAGGGTCGCGAGCGGCGCGATGTGCTCGAGGATCAGGTCGGTCGCCGCCGCCATCAGGGGCTCCGAGAGGCCCAGGCCCCGCATCCGCGGGGCGAGCCAGACGCCCTGGATCTGGGCGGCGTCGACCGCCGCCGAGCCGACGTCGGCCTTGAAGAGCACCTCGTCGTCCTCGACCCAGACGACGGTATGCCGGTCGGTGACCAACCCGGCGATGAGCGTCCGGTAGGCCCGGGAAGAACCCCGGTAGGGCGGGTAGCCGATCTCGTCGGTGAACATCGCCGCCGCCGCCGGCAGGATGATGTCGACCTCCTCGAGCCGGGCGAAGCGCACTCGCGGGTCGGCGTCGAAGCCGATGTCCTCCGACGTCCTGGACGTGGCCATGAGCGGCTGGTTCAGGCGCACCGCACGGGCCTTGCCCCAGGTGTGCTCGAGCACCGACCACAGGGCGAGGACCTGGTCGGAGGGACCGAACAGCGAGGCACACCCCTTGTGCCATCGACGGATCCGATGCGCGAACGCATCGGCCGTCTCCTCGTCGCACTCCACCGGGACGACGTTGGCCGACACCCAGCACATCGACCGCAGCCGCCCGTTGCTGCGAAACCCGAGCAGCGCGCCCGGGGCACTGCTCAGCGCACCTTCCACGATCCTGGCCGCCACGAAGACGTTGGCCGCAGGGTCGGCGGCACACAGGGCGAGCGCCTCGTCACGGTCGGCCACCGTGAGGGCGCGCACTGGGGACTGGGTGCGCAACACGAGGACAGCCTGCCTCCCGTCAGGCGGAGTTGTCGACCGAAGCGCCGCGGATCGTCCGGTCGGGCCGGTCGCTGGTCGGACGCTTGGGTCGGTCTCGTCACGCGGCGGCGCGGGCGCGCGCGGCCAACGGCCGAACGGCCGACGACCGGGTCGGCAGCGGGACGCTCGACGCACACGACGGTGGCGAGCGCGCCCCGCACGGGCTGTGCGGGTCGGTGGCGAGCAGGGGCATCCAGGCCCCAGCGGCGACGCCCCAGGCGACGCCGAGCATGAGCCCGGACGCGGCATACCGGGCGGAGCCGCGCATGAGCCCGGACGAGGCATACCGGGCGGAGCCGCGCATGAGCCCGGACGCGGCATACCGGGCGGAGCCGCGCAGGCTGGGCGCCGGCCGCTCCTGGTGTGAGCTCAGGCGCCCCCTTGGTGGCTCGTCGCTCGTACGCGAGGAAGGAGCCGGCAGGTGGCCCGCCGATACGTCAGCGGGCGCGGGTAGCGGTCAGCCGACGGTGACGGAGGGGGCGTTGCCGTCGACGGGTTCCATGGTCTCGGCGAGGCGCATGGCCTCCGCGATCAGGGTCTCGACGATGTCCTTCTCCGGCACGGTCTTGATCACCTCACCCTTGACGAAGATCTGGCCCTTGCCGTTGCCGCTGGCCACGCCGAGGTCGGCCTCGCGAGCCTCCCCCGGGCCGTTGACGACGCAGCCCATGACCGCGACCCGGAGCGGCACCTCGAGGCCCTCAAGGCCCGCGGTGACCTGGTCGGCCAGGGTGTAGACGTCGACCTGGGCGCGTCCGCAGGAGGGGCAGGACACGATCTCGAGCTTGCGCGGCCGCAGGTTGAGCGACTGGAGGATCTGGATGCCGACCTTGACCTCCTCGACCGGCGGCGCGGAGAGGGAGACGCGGATGGTGTCGCCGATGCCCTTGGACAGCAGCGCGCCGAAGGCGACGGACGACTTGATGGTGCCCTGGAAGGCGGGGCCGGCCTCGGTGACGCCGAGGTGCAGGGGCCAGTCGCCGCGCTCGGACAGCAGCTCGTAGGCCCGGACCATGACGACGGGGTCGTTGTGCTTCACCGAGATCTTGACGTCATGAAAGTCGTGCTCCTCGAACAGGCCGGCCTCCCACACCGCCGACTCGACGAGCGCCTCGGGGGTCGCCTTGCCGTACTTCGCCATGATCCGCGGGTCGAGCGAGCCGGCGTTGACACCGATGCGGATGGAGACACCACGGTCCTTGGCCGCCTGGGCGATCTCCTTGACCTGGTCGTCGAACTTGCGGATGTTGCCGGGGTTGACCCGCACCGCGGCGCAGCCCGCGTCGATGGCGGCGAAGACGTACTTGGGCTGGAAGTGGATGTCGGCGATGACCGGGATCTGGCTGTGCTGGGCGATCTGCGGCAGCGCGTCGGCGTCGTCCTGGCTCGGGCACGCCACCCGGACGATGTCGCAGCCGGTGGCGGTCAGCTCGGCGATCTGCTGCAGTGTGGCGTTGACGTCCGTCGTCGGTGTGGTGCACATCGACTGGACGCTGATCGGGGCGTCCCCGCCGACCTCGACCTTGCCGACCCGGATCTTCCGCGTCGGGCGCCGGGGGGCGATGACGGGAGCGGGGAGGGCGGGCATACCGAGGGAGACTGACATGCCTCCAGTATCCCAGCCCGTGATCGCCTCTCCGGCGCAGCCCTCCTCTCGGTGCCGTCCTCGACCCGGCTCAGAACAGCTTGATCGGCTTGACGATGTCGGCGTAGATGAGCAGGGCGGACATGCTGATCAGCACCAGGGCCATCGCGTAGGCGATCGGCAGGGCCTTGGCGACGTCGACGTGCCCCGGGTCGGCCTTGCCGAGGATGCGGGCCCCATGGCGCTTCAGCCCCTCCCACAGCGCCCCGGCCACGTGTCCACCGTCGAGCGGGAGCAGCGGGATGAGGTTGAAGACGAAGAGCGCCATGTTGAGCGACGCGATGAGGCTGAGCAGGGTCATGATCTTGGCCAGCGTGCCGTCGGCGCCCAGGTCGGCAGCGGCGATCTCGCCGCCCGCCCGGCCGACCCCGACGACCGAGATCGGCCCGTTGCGGTCACGCTCTCCGGAACCGAACGCCGCCTGGACGACGCCGACCATCTTCTGCGGCACGTTGACGACGACGCTCGCGGTCTGGGTGAAGACGTTCCAGACGAACCCGGGCACCTGGGCCGGCGTGCCCTTGACCTGCTCGGCGGTGGGGGTGGCTCCGAGGTAGCCGACCCGCTCGGTGACGACGGTGCCGGCCGCGTCGACCTTGACCTTGTCGGAGTCGACGTAGGCGGCCCGGTTCAGCGCCGCGATCGGCGCCTGGAGCGCCACCTGCTGCCCGCCCCGGTCGACGTCGAGGCTGAGGGTGCTGCCGGCGGCCGCGCGGATGAGCGGGGTGACCTGGTCCCAGGCGGTGACGCGGGTGCCGTTGACCGACACGATCCGGTCGCCCGCCTGCAGCCCCGCCTGGGTGGCCGGGGAGGCCGGGTCACCCGGTGCGCAGGCCGGCTGGGGGTTCGTTGCCGTGGGCGCGGTCGTCGGGACGCAGGCGGCCACCGACGAGATCAGCGGCGTGGCCGTGGGGATGCCGTAAAGGGTCAGCAGGCCACCGAAGAGGACGAAGGCGATGACGAGGTTCATCGTCGGGCCGCCCAGCATGACGATGACCTTCTTGGGCACGCTCAGCCGGTAGAAGACGCGGTGCTCGTCGCCGGGACCGACCTCGTCCATCGAGTCCTGCCGGGCCTGGTCCATGAGCTGGCTGAACCGGCCCGTGGACGACGCCCGCAGCCGGGTCGGGTCGTCTCCGGGCTTGGGCGGGAACATCCCGATCATGCGGATGTAGCCGCCGAGCGGGACCGCCTTGATGCCGTACTCCGTCTCGCCGCGTGTCCGCGACCAGATCGTCGGCCCGAAGCCGACCATGTACTGGGTCACCTTGACCCCGAACCGCTTCGCCGGCACGAGGTGGCCGATCTCGTGGAGCCCGATCGAGAGCCCCACTCCGAGGGCGACGACGAGCACGCCGACGATGTAGGCGATGACGGTCATCAGTCCGTAGTCCTTCCCAGCCCCAGAACCTGGCGGGCCCGCGCACGCGCCCAGGCGTCCGCCCGTAGCACCGTCTCAACGTCTAGGTCGGCCGGTTTGCTCCCGGCCTCGGGGGTCGACGCGTGGTCCTCGACGACCCGCGCGATGGTGTCGACGATGTCGGTGAAGCGGATCCGCCCCTCGAAGAAGGCCTGGACGCACTCCTCGTTGGCCGCGTTGTAGACCGCGGGGTAGGTGCCGCCCGCCCGGCCCACCTGCTTGGCCAGCGCGACGGCCGGGAAGGCCTCGTCGTCGAGCGGGAAGAACTCCCACGTGGCGGCCTGCGACCAGTCGACCGGCTGGGCCGCACCGGGCACCCGGTCCGGCCACCCCAGCCCGAGGGCGATGGGCAGCCGCATGTCCGGTGGCGACGCCTGGGCGAGCGTGGACCCGTCGATGAACTCGACCATCGAGTGGATGACCGACTGCGGGTGGACCACGACCTGGATGCGGTCGAAGGGCACGTCGAACAGCAGGTGCGCCTCGATGACCTCCAGGCCCTTGTTGACCAGGGTCGCCGAGTTCGTCGTGATGACCGGCCCCATGTCCCACGTCGGGTGGGCCAGTGCCTGCTGGGGCGTGACGTCGTGCAGCTCGTCGCGGCGCATCCCCCGGAACGGTCCGCCGCTGGCCGTGACGACCAGGCGCTCCACCTCGTCGGGGGTGCCGCCTCGGAGGCACTGGGCCAGTGCGCTGTGCTCACTGTCGACGGGCACGAGCCGGCCGGGCTTGGCCGCGGCCATGACGAGCGCACCGCCGACGATGAGCGACTCCTTGTTGGCCAACGCGAGGGTGCTGCCGGCGTCGAGGGCGGCCAGGGTCGGAGCCAGCCCGATGGAGCCGGTGATGGCGTTGAGCACCACGTCGGTGGGCCGGCCGGCCAGGGCGGCCGCGGCGTCGGGGCCGACGAGCAGCTCGGGCCGGTATGCGGCGCGGCCGGCCGCCGCGCCCGCGGCGCCGATGGCGTCGGCCAGGTTGGCCTCATTGCCGCGAGCCACGGCCACGGTCTCGACCTGCAGCTCGACCGCCTGTCGGGCCAGTAGCTCCAGGTTGGCCCCACCGGCACCGAGGGCGGTGATCCGGAACCGGTCGGGCGCCGCCTGAGCCACGTCGACGGCCTGGATGCCCACCGAGCCCGTGGACCCGAGCAGGGTCACGGCGCGTGGTGAGGAGGTCATCCCGTCATTGTGCTCCTCAGGCCCGACACCGGCCTGACACCGAGGTGTCGCTCGGTGGGACCGGTCCGACCACCCGATGGATCGCCCGCCGCATCATCGACCGGGTCACCGGGTCGTGCAGCACGGAGACCGGTGCGAAGTAGAGCCGCCCCCGCCACCCTTTGAGCCAGACGGCGGTCGTGACCCGCAGCAGCCGGGTGGCCGGGTCGAAGCCCACCCCCGCCTGGAAGTCCAGGTGCCGGTCGTCGTGGACGATGAGCGCCTCGTCACCCTCGACGCGCGCCACCTCGAAGACGTCCCGCGGCGCGGGGGTGATCCCGATGAGCGGCACCACCACCTGGCGGAGGGCCATCAGGGCCGCCACCGCCGGCGGTGCGGAACCCACGGCGAACACCTCATCCGCCCAGCAGGCAGGGTCGGCAGGGGCGGAGAGCATCCCCTCCGGCACCGACTCGACCACGACGTCGGCCCAGTCCGGGGCGGGTCGATCGCGAAGGGCCAGGGATACGAACGACGGCGAGGGGGGGCTCATGATCTCCGTACGGTGGCGTAGGGACGAGAACCATACGCTAGCGTATGGAAGTGACGTCCAGGAAGAGGCTGAGCCGGGGCGACTGGGTGGAGGCCGGGTTCCAGGCCCTGATGGCCAGCGGCCCCGACGCGGTCGCGGTCGAGCCGTTGGCCGCCCGGCTCAAGGTGACGAAGGGTTCGGGATACTGGCACTTCGCCGATCGAGCGGCCCTGTTGACGGCCGTCCTCGACGAGTGGGTGCAGCGCCTGACCGTCGATGTCGTCGAGCAGGTCGAGGCGGCCGGAGGCCCCGCCCGGCGGCGGATGGCGCGGCTCCTCACGCTCGTGACCGACGGCGTCGAGCACAGCCCAACGGAGCTGCTCGTCACGGTCAGCCCTGACCCCCTGGTCCGGGCAGCGGTGGAACGGGCGCTGGGCCTGCGGCTGGCCTACCTCCAGCACCTTGTCGAGGAGTCCGGGCAGAAGCCCGCCGAGGCGCGGGCCCGAGCCGTGCTGGCGTACTCCGCCTACCTCGGGCACGCCACGCTGCTCGCCACCGCCCCCTCGGTCCTCCCTCAGGGGGCGGCCGTCCGACGGCGGATGCGGGCGGCGCTGCTCGAGCTGGCCGCGCCGGCCGTCACTCCGTGAAGACGCGCTCCTCGACCAGCTGCTCCGTGACGTACTGGCCCTGGGAGTCGAAGCGTCCCTCCTCGAAGTGCTTCTGGAACTCCAGCTCCACCTTGTCGACCCCGTGCCGGTTCTTCTCGAGGGTCATGACGACCCACGACTTGTAGCGCTCGGCGTTGCCCAGGTCGTAGACGAGGTGATGTCGGGCGACCACGTCGTACTTGTCGTTGAGGATGAGCACGACATCGGCCTCGTACGCCAGGGCGGACGAGCCGCGCAGGTCGTGCACCCGCATTCGCTTGCCGGAGACGAGGCTGGCCTTGTCGGCCGCGACGATCGACAGGATGGGGACACCGAGGCTGAGGGTGAGGTCCTTCAGCCGCTCGACGACTAACGTCACCCGCTCCTCCTCGGTCGCGGGTCCCCTGGGCACCGGGATCTTCTGGAGGTAGTCGACCACGACGAGCAGCGGTGCGTCGGCCTCGGCGTGCAGGTGAGAAACGACGCTCTCGATCTCGTCGAGTCCCGTTGTCGCACCGTTGGACTCGTGCAGGTGCAGCCGGTCGGCATACCCGCGCATTGTGCGCAGGCCCTCGGTGACTCCCGGGAGGTGGCTCATCCGGTCGTCGAGGGAGGCTGCGGTCGAGGCCTGCTCGAACGCCCGGCGGATGGCGTGCAGGCGCGCGGCCCCGTAGCCCTTAGCCTCGGCGGCTTCCAGCGAGAGGAGCCGTTCGAACAGGGTGTGCGACTCGTGCTCGTAGGAGAAGACCACCGCGTGACCGCCGCCCCGGACGACGTTGCGGACCATCTGCATGGCCATCGTCGTCTTCCCGAGCCCCTGGGGCCCGCCGAGCAGCACGAGCTCGCCCGACCGCAACCCACCGGCGAGCGCGTCGTCCAGGGGCCGGAACCCCGAGGGCAGCACGACGGCGCCCGGCGTCTCGCCCCGGCGAATGGCGTCGTCGGTGCGGGCCAGCAGATCGGCGACGGAGGAGAGGCGCCCCTCGGCGGCGGGGGTCATGGCCTCAGTCCATCAGCCGGATGCGCCAGGGGCAGCGGTTTCCCGCCAACCCCGTTCCTGACCCGCCCGGTTGGCCCGACCCCCGGGCGTCACCGTCACAGGGCGATACCGACGTACTTGGTCTCGAGGTACTCCTCGATGCCCTCGGGCCCTCCCTCCCGGCCGAACCCGCTCTGCTTTACCCCACCGAACGGCGCGGCGGGGTTGGAGACGACGCCCTGGTTGACCCCGACCATGCCGTACTCCAGTGCCTCGCTCACCCGGACCGCCCGCGTCAGGTCCTGCGTGAACAGGTAGGCGACGAGCCCGAACTCCGTGTCGTTGGCCATCCGCACGGCTTCTGCGTCGGACGAGAAGGTGGAGATCGGGGCGACGGGGCCGAAGATCTCCTCCTGGTGCAGGCGCGCGGACCGGGGCACGTCGGTGAGCACGGTCGGCTGGAAGAAGTACCCAGGCCCCTTCTGCGCCTCGCCCCCGGTGAGGACCTTGGCTCCCTTGGCCACCGCGTCGTCGAGCAGCTCAGTCACCTTGGCGACGGCCTTGGAGTCGATGAGCGGCCCGACGGTCACGCCCTTCTTCGTCCCCTTGCCGAGGGTCAGCGCGCCCATCCGGGCCGCGAACTTGCGGGAGAACTCCTCGGCGACCGACTCGTGCACGTAGAACCGGTTGGCCGCGGTGCAGGCCTCGCCGATGTTGCGCATCTTGGCGAGCATCGCGCCCTCGACGGCGCGGTCGACGTCGGCGTCCTGGAAGACGAGGAACGGCGCGTTGCCACCAAGCTCCATCGACACCCGTAGCAGCTGCTCGGCCGACTGTTCCACCAGCGTGCGGCCCACCCCCGTCGACCCGGTGAAGGTCAGCTTGCGCAGCCGGGGGTCGCGGATCAGCGGCTCGCAGACGTCGGCCGTATGCGACGTGGTGACGACGTTGAGCACGCCGTCGGGCAGGCCGCACTCCTGCAGGACCTGTGCGAGCAGCAGCATGGTCAGCGGCGTCTGCTGGGCCGGCTTGACGACCATGGTGCAGCCCGCGGCCACCGCCGGCCCGATCTTGCGGGTGCCCATGGCGAGCGGGAAGTTCCAGGGCGTGATCATCAGTGCGGGGCCGACCGGCTGGCGCATGGTCACCAGCCGGGTCCTGCCGTCCGGCGAGACCGACCACTGCCCGCGCACGCGGACGGCCTCCTCCGAGAACCACCGGAAGAACTCGGAACCGTAGGTGACCTCACCGCGAGACTCGGCCAGCGGCTTGCCCATCTCGAGGGTCATCGCCAGGGCGAATTCCTCGGCCCGTTCGGTGATGCGCTCATAGGCCGTGCGCAGGATCTCGCCGCGCTCTCGGGGCGGGGTCGCCGCCCACTCCGGTTGTGCGCGGACGGCCGCGTCGAGAGCCGCCTCCCCGTCCGCGACGGTCGCGTCGGCGACGTGGGTCAGGGTGCGGCCGGTGGCGGGGTCCTCGACGGCGAACGTGCTCCCGTCGGACGCGTCGCGCCAGGCGCCCCCGATGAGGAGCTGCGTGGGGACGGCGCGGAGGAGGGCGGACTGCGTTGGCGTCGTGGGCATACCCCTGTTCTTACCGGATACCCAGCCGGTGCTGCCCGACCGCCCCGCGGGTCAGCGGTCGAGCAGGGGCCGGTCCGGGTCGTATGCGTCGCCGGTGGCGGCGCCACGGCGGCGGCAAGCGATGGCCGACAAGGCCTCCAGGACAACGCGGTTGGCCAGCGCAGCGGTGATGGCGGCGTGGTCGTAGGGCGGGCTGACCTCGACGACGTCCATGCCCACGACGGGCAGCTCGAGACACAGGCGCCGCACGCTGTCGAGCAGCTCGCGGGCCGTGAGGCCACCGGGCTCGGGGGTGCCCGTCCCCGGAGCGTGCCCGGGGTCGCAGACGTCGATGTCGACGGAGAGGAAGACGCCGTCGCAGTCGTCCAGGGCGATGTGCGACGCCTCGGTGAGGCAGGCGTCGAGGCCACGGCGCCCGATCTCGGTCATCTCGTAGGAGCGGAAGCCCTCGCCGCTCATCCAGTCGAGGGTGTCCGGCGGTGGCCAGTAGCCGCGGAGCCCGACCTGCAGGAACCGGTCGCCGCGCACCGCACCCGACTCGATGAGCCGGCGCATCGGCTGGCCGTGGCCCCAGAGGGAGCCGAACTCGATGTCGCCCGTGTCGGCGTGCGCGTCGAAGTGGACCATCGACACCCGTCCGTGGCCGAGGACGTTGGCCACGCCCTTGGCGTCCGGGTACGCGATGGAGTGGTCACCGCCGAGGACGAGCGGGACGGCTCCCGCCCGGGCGACCTTCTCCACCGCGGCCTCCAGGGCGGGCAGGGCCACCTCGATGTCACCGGAGAACATCTCGACGTCGCCCGCGTCGACGACCCGGAGGTCGCGCAGCCCGTCGGTGCGCAGGGCCAGGGACGGGCGCGACCCGTCGTGCGGCAGGTAGTCGGTCGTGCGGATCGCCTGCGGTCCGAACCGCGTTCCCGGTCGGTGCGACGTCCCGCCGTCGAACGGGGCGCCGAGGATGACGACGTCCGCCCCCGCATACGTCGCCTCGTCATCCAGGTCGCAGCGCTCGACCCCGAGGAACGTCACGTCGGGGCCGTACTGCGCGCCGTACCGGGTCATCGCTACAACGTAGTCCACCTGTTCTGGAGCCGATGAGAACCGCGAACAGGCTTGGCTGAGAGGCGACCTGGGTCCATTGTCTCGGTTGCCGAGCAGCGCCATCGTGGGAGGCACGTCTGACGACCGACGTCAGCCGTTCCCGAGGAAGAGGCCGTTCATGAACGCTCGTCGCGCTGTCGTCGTCGGTGCCGCCACGCTGGCGGCCCTCTCCTGCGGTGTCGCGCCCGCCGTCGCCGCCCCGTCGGCGGATGACGGATGCAGCTTCTTCCACGGCACGACCACCTGCATCACGACCACGTCCGACGTCCAGACATTCAGCGCCCCCGACGGTGTGGACGGGACGAAAGTCTCTGCGGGTCCCACCGCCTGGGGGAGCGCGTGCCTGGCCTTCGCTCCGGGCACCTGGTACTACGGCGCGTTCGACGGCGCGGCCATCCAGGAGACGGTCACGACGACGACCACGACGACGTACCGAGGCCGGACCGGTCGCCACAAGAAGACCACCACCTCCACCGTCGTCGCGCCTGCGACCTACCGGGTGACGGAGGGCACCATCTACTGCTACGTCAAGGGCCAGGCTCCGCAGACCTTCGACGCCCCCTACCCGAGCTGACGCCCCTCAGCAGCGTCAGGCCTCGATGTTGGCCATGACGTGCTTGACGCGGGTGTAGTCCTCGAACCCGTACATCGACAGGTCCTTGCCGTAGCCGCTGCGCTTGAACCCGCCGTGCGGCATCTCGGCCACGAGCGGGATGTGGGTGTTGATCCACACGCACCCGAAGTCGAGCGCCTTCGACACCCGCATGGCCCGGCCGAAGTCGCGCGTCCACACGCTCGACGCGAGGCCGTGGTCGACGCCGTTGGCCCACCGGACCGCCTCGGCCTCATCGCTGAACCGCTGCACGGTGATGACCGGACCGAAGATCTCCTCCTGCACGGCCTCGTCGTCCTGCCGAAGCCCGGACACGACGGTGGGCTCGAGGAAGTACCCGTCACCCAGCGCCGACACCCGGTGCCCGCCCGCGGCCACGGTCGCGTGGTCCGGCAGCCGGTCGAGGAACCCCGTCACGCGGTCCAGCTGCCCCGCGCTGTTGACCGGCCCGAAGAGCGCCTCGCCGTCGTCCGGCATCCCCACCCGGGCCGAGCTGGACGCATACTCGCTCAACGCGGCGACGAACTCGTCGTGGATGCGTGGCGCCGCCAGCACTCGGGTCGCCGCCGTGCAGTCCTGCCCCGCGTTGAAGTATCCGGCGACCGCGATCCCCTCGACCGCGGCCTCGATGTCGGCGTCGTCGAACACGACGACCGGTGCCTTGCCGCCGAGCTCGAGGTGAACGCGTTTGATCCCCGGTGCGGCGCTCGCCGCGACCTCCGAACCCGCCCGCACGGAGCCGGTGATCGCGACCAGCGCCGGTGTCCGGTGCTCGACGAGCGCCCGGCCGGTGTCGCGGTCTCCACACACGACGTTGAACGTGCCGGGCGGGAGGAACTCGGCGGCCAGCTCGGCCAGCCGCAGCGTCGTCTCGGGTGTGGTGTCGCTCGGCTTGAGGACGACGGTGTTGCCGGCCGCCAACGCTGGCCCGATCTTCCAGACGGCCATCATCATCGGGTAGTTCCAGGGTGTCACCTGCCCGACGACGCCGATCGGCTCGCGCCGGACCCACGACGTGTGGCCCCGCATGTACTCCCCCGCCGCCCGGCCCTCGAGCACCCGCGCCGCGCCAGCGAAGAAGCGCAGCTGGTCGATCATCGGCGGGACCTCCTCCGACGCGGTCAGCGCGTAGGGCTTCCCGGTGTTCTCGGCCTCCAGGTGCACCAGCTCGTCGGCGTGCGCCTCGATCGCGTCGGCGAACCTCAGGAGCGCCTGCTGCCGCTCGCTCGGCGTCGTCTGGCCCCACGTCTCGAACGCCGTGGCGGCGGCGCGGTAGGCGGCATCGACGTCGGCCGCCGAGGAGACCGGCGCCGTGGCCACGACCTGCGCCGTCGACGGGTCGACGATCTCGGTCCGAGCGTCGGTCTCCGGCTCCATAGTCGCCTTCGACGAAGTTCCGCAGCATTCTCATGCCACCAACCAACCACGAAATCCGTCACTGTTCCATACTCTGACGACTGATTCCGTCGCGACGACTTGCCTTTTCAGAGCCGGACGGCAACGATCGGCGGTATGCCCGTCCTCGACGCCGTGTCGAAGCGCATCGTCGAGCTGCTCCAGGAGGACGGCCGGCAGCCGTTCGTCACCATCGCCCGCGAGGTCGGCCTGTCCGAGGCGGCGGTCCGCCAGCGGGTCCAGAAGCTCGTCGACGCCGACGTCATGCAGATCGTCGCGGTGACCGACCCGCTCCAGGTCGGGTTCACCCGCCAGGCCATGGTCGGCATCCGCGTGTCGGGTGACGTCGCGACCGTGTCCGACGCCCTCTGTGCGATGACCGAGGTCTCCTACGTCGTCACGACGGCCGGCAGCTTCGACCTGCTCGCCGAGGTGGTCTGCGAGGACGACGACCACCTGCTCGACCTGCTCATGGGCCGCATCCGCACCCTGTCCGGCGTCACGACGACCGAGACGTTCGTTTACCTGAAGCTGAACAAGCAGCACTACAACTGGGGAACGAGATAGCACCGCCATGACGACGACGACCGACACCTTCAGCGAACCGGCCGGCACGACGCATACCCCCTCCGGGGCCACGTACGCCGCCGCGGCCCGCGACCACCTGTGGGGGCACTTCACCCGCCAGTCCGCCTGGGAGACTGAGGGGTCGGGTCCGCCGATCATCGTGCGCGGCGAGGGTCACCGGATCTGGGACGACCGCGGCAAGGAGTACATCGACGGCCTGGCCGGGCTGTTCGTCGTGCAGGTGGGGCACGGCCGCACCGAGCTGGCCGAGGCGGCGGCCAAGCAAGCCGAGCAGCTGGCCTTCTTCCCCCTCTGGTCCTACGCCCACCCACCAGCCATCGAGCTGGCCGAGCGTCTGGCCGCCGGCGCCCCCGGTGACCTCAACCGGGTGTTCTTCACGACCGGCGGCGGCGAGGCGGTCGAGACCGCGTGGAAGCTGGCCAAGCAGTTCTTCAAGCTGACCGGAAAACCCACCAAGCACAAGGTGATCAGCCGATCGGTGGCCTACCACGGCACCCCTCAGGGCGCATTGTCGATCACGGGGATCCCGGCGGCCAAGGAGATGTTCGAGCCCCTGGTGCCCGGCGCGTTCAAGGTGCCGAACACGAACCTCTACCGTGCCCCCGAGCACCTGCGCGACGACGAGAAGGCGTTCGGGCTGTGGGCCGCCGACCGGATCGCCGAGGCCATCGAGTTCGAGGGCCCCGACACGGTGGCCGCGGTCTTCCTCGAGCCGGTGCAGAACTCGGGTGGCTGCTTCCCCCCGCCACCCGGCTACTTCCAGCGGGTGCGGGAGATCTGCGACGCGTACGACGTGCTGCTCGTCTCCGACGAGGTGATCTGCGCGTTCGGACGGATCGGGTCGATGTTCGCCTCGGACGACTTCGGCTACGTGCCCGACATCATCACCTGCGCCAAGGGGATGACCAGCGGCTACTCCCCCATCGGCGCGATGATCGCCAGCGACCGGCTGTTCGAGCCCTTCCGGCACGGCACGACGTCGTTCCCGCACGGCTACACCTTCGGCGGGCACCCGGTGTCGTCGGCGGTCGCCATGGCCAACCTCGACATCTTCGAGCGCGAGGGCCTCAACGCCCACGTCAAGGAGCACGCCCCGGCGTTCCGGGCCTCGCTCGAGACCCTGCTCGACCTGCCGATCGTCGGCGACGTGCGCGGGGAGGGGTACTTCTACGGGATCGAGCTGGTCAAGGACAAGGTCACCCGGGAGACGTTCGACGACGAGGAGTCGGAGCGGCTGCTGCGGGGCTACCTGTCCAAGGCGCTGTTCGAGGCCGGCCTCTACTGCCGCGCCGACGACCGCGGAGACCCGGTCATCCAGCTGGCGCCACCACTGACCATCGGCCCCGTCGAGTTCGCCGACATCACGGGGCGGCTGCGTTCCGTGCTCGAGGGTGCGCTGGCGCATATCTGAGGGGCGGGGGCGGGCGGGCGGCACGGCATACTCGGGCGAATGTCTCCCAGCCAAGCGCAGACCCTCCCCGACATGTGGCTCGACCCCGAGGACGACCCGCGGGCCCACGACGAGATCGAGGTCGTCGACGAGCGGACGAACCTGCAGGAGTATCTCCGCGTCTACCGGACCACCCTGCGGATGAAGTGCGACGGGCTGACCCCGGGGCAGCTCGCCACCCGCTCGGTGCCGCCGTCGGCGATGTCCCTGCTGGGCCTCATCCGGCATATGGCCAAGGTGGAACGCGACTGGTTCCGCCTGCGGAGCGCCCACGAGCACGCTCCTCGCCTCTACTGGTCGGAGCAGGACCCGGACGAGGCGTTCACGGGGGCGGTCGCCCAGCAGGCGGTCGTCGACGAGGCGTTCGCCCGGTGGGACGAGGAGGTTGCCTACGGACAGCGCTTCGTCGCCGCCGAACCTGACCTCGGCCGCGTCTACACCTACCGCGACGGCGAGACCATCTCGCTGCGCGAGCTGATGCTGCACATGGTCGAGGAGTACGCCCGGCACTGCGGCCACGCCGACCTGCTGCGCGAGTGCGTGGACGGCCGCACCGGCCAGTGACCCGAGCGCCGCGTACGGATCCGCGCCAGGACGACGGATATCCCTGCGCGAAACGCTGATCCGTGGGGGCGCCGCAGATCCGTGCGCGGTCAGACGCCCCGGAAGACCAGGGCGAGCAGCAGGATCACCGGCACCGACAGTGACGTGCTGACGAAGATCGCGTCCCGGGCGAGGATCGTCGACCGTCGGTGGGTGTCGGCGTAGACGAAGACGTTCTGCGCCGTCGGAAGGGCGGCGGTGACCGCGGCAGCGAACAGAGCGTGCCCGCGGAGCCCGACCGCGGCATACCCGAAGCCGACGGCGACGAGGGGCTGGGCGGCGAGCTTGAGCCCGACCACCGTGGCGACGTGCGGTGTGGTGCCCTCGGCGCCCGGTTTGGGTCCCCGGCGCAGCGAGATCCCGAAGGCGATGAGCATGGCGGGCACCGCCATGTTGCCGACCATGGTCACCGGCGCCATCACGGCGTCCAGCCCGGCCTTCGGCAGGTGGTCCGCCACGAGTGAGAGGCCCAGGCCGGCGACCGCCGCCACCGTGACGGGCGTCCGCACGACGCTGCGGAACCCCGCCGCCAGCGACGGGCGGTCGCCGCGCTGGTCGGCGTCGAGCAACGCGATGGCCAGGGGTGTCAGCACGAGCAGCTGCAGCAGCAGGGTCGGCGCGATGAGGGAGATGTCACCGAGCACGTAGAGGGCGATGGGCAGGCCCAGGTTGCCCGCGTTGACGTAGGACGAGCAGAGGCTCCCGATGACGGCGTCCCCCAGGCGGGGCCGCCAGCGCAGCCGGGCCACGAGCAGGTATGCCGCGCTGGTCACCACGACCGAGACGGCCGACGCGGCCAGGTTGGCCGACCAGATGGCCTCGAAAGAGGTACGCGACATCACGGTGAGCAGGAGCGCGGGAGACGCGACGTAGAACGCGAGCTTCGACAGGAACAGCTGCCCCGCCGGACCGAGGACCCCCACGTGCGCGAGCACCCAGCCGAGGGCCACGACCGCCGCGATGGTCGCGAACCCCTGCAGCACACCGAGCACGCGCCGCAGCCTGCCAGCCCCGCGCCCACCCGCTCGGCCCGGGTCGCCTCCAGCGCCGACTCGCGCCGACTCGCGCCGAATCGCGCCGACCCGGACCGACCCGGACCGACGCGCTGGCCCGAACCCGGTTTGCGACCCACTCCGATGGGCAAACCGGACACCGACCAGTTCGACGGGTCGGGGTCAGCCGTTCCGGCGGAGGACCGGGGTGAGGGTCTCCAGCACCGTGGCGTCCTCGATGGTCGGCGGGGTGGCGGGCGACCGCCCGTCGGCGATCTCGCGCATCGTGCGGCGCAGGATCTTGCCCGACCTGGTCTTCGGCAGCGCGGCGACGATGTCGACCTCGCGCAGGGCGGCGACCGCGCCCACCTCGTCCCGGACCCGGGCCACGAGCTCGCGGCGGATCCGGTCACCGTCGGCCTCAGCGTCGATGCCCGCCTTGAGGACGACCAGGCCGCGTGGCACCTGGCCCCTGAGGTCGTCCGCGACACCGATCACCGCGCACTCCGCCACCGCCTCGTGCCCCGCGAGCGCCGCCTCGATCGCACCGGTCGACAGCCGGTGACCGGCGACGTTGAGGACGTCGTCGGTCCGGCCCATGACGTAGAGGTAGCCGTCGTCGTCCAGGTAGCCGCCGTCGCCGGTCAGGTAGTAGCCGTCGAACGCCGAGAGATAGGACGTCACGTAGCGCTCGTCGTCGCCCCACAGGGTCGCGAGGGTGCCGGGGGGCATCGGCAGCCGGAGGCAGATGGCGCCCTCGGTGCCGGGCGCGACCGGCTGGCCGCGCTCGTCGAGGATGGCGACGGCGTAACCGGGCATCGGCACGGAGGGCGACCCTGGTTTGATCGGCAGCGGCTCGATCCCCGTGGGGTTGGCCGCGATCGGCCACCCGGTCTCGGTCTGCCACCAGTTGTCGACGACAGGTACGCCCAGCCGGTCGCCGGCCCACTGCCACGTGTCGGGGTCGAGGCGCTCACCGGCGAGAAAGAGGGTGCGCAGCGACGTCAGGTCGTACGCCGAGGCCTGCTCCCCCGCCGCGTCCTCCTTCTTGATGGCCCGGTATGCCGTCGGCGCGGTGAACATCGCCGCCGCGCCGTAGTCGCTGATGAGCCGGAAGAACGCGCCGGCGTCGGGCGTACCGACCGGTTTTCCTTCGTAGAGCACGGTGGTGCAGCCGGTGAGCAGTGGCGCGTAGACGATGTATGAGTGCCCGACGACCCATCCGACGTCGCTGGCGGTGAACCAGGTCTCGCCCGGGTGGACGTCGTAGACGTGTTCCATCGACCAGCGCAGGGCCACCGCGTGGCCGCCGTTGTCGCGGACGATGCCCTTCGGTCTTCCGGTCGTGCCGGACGTGTAGAGGATGTAGAGCGGGTCGGTGGCGGCGACCTCGACGCAGTCAGCGCCCTCCTCCGCGGCGGGCGAGGACACGAAGTCGGCCCAGTCGATGTCGTTCTCCCCCAGCGTTGCTGGGGCCTGCTGGCGCTGGAGGACGACGCACAGGTCGGGCCGGTGGCTGGACCGGGCGATGGCGGCGTCGAGGTACGGCTTGTACTCCACGACCCGGGTCGGCTCCACGCCACAGGAGGCCGACAGGATGACCTTGGGCTGCGCGTCGTCGATGCGGGCGGCCAGCTCCGCGGGGGCGAACCCGCCGAAGACGACCGAGTGCACGGCGCCGATCCGGGCGCAGGCGAGCATGGCGACGACCGCCTCGGGCACCATCGGCAGGTAGATGACGACCCGGTCGCCCTTCGCCACGCCGGCGCCGCGGAGCGCCCCCGCGAGCCGGCGCACGTCGGCGAGCAGCTCGGTGTACGTGATCGACCGCCTCGCGCCGGTGACCGGTGAGTCGTAGTGCACCGCCACCTGCTCGGCCCGGCCGCCGGCGACATGCCGGTCGAGGGCGTTGTGACAGGTGTTGAGGCTGGCGCCCGGGAACCATCGGTAGAACGGCGGCCGGCTGTCGTCGAGGACACGGCCGGGTGGCGAGATCCAGTCGATGTCCTGCGCGGCCTCGCTCCAGAACCCCTGCGGGTCGGCCAGGCTGCGCGCATACGTCTTTGCGTAAGCGCCGTCGCTCATGCGCCTGAGACTAGGTGACACGATCGCCCCGTGGAGATCCAGTCGTTACCGCAGCTCGAGGCCTGGCTCGGCACCGGGCGACCCGCAGGGGGCCTCCGCCTCCAGGACCTCGACCTGACCGCCGTGACGCCGCGACTGCGCGCGCGCACCGACCTGGCGGGGCTCGTCGTCCTCGGCGGCGTGGTGCCCACAGATCTGCTCGTGCATCTCCAGGGGCACGGGGCGGTCGTGTTCCCCGCCAGTCCCGACACTCCCGTCGACATCTTCCGCGCGCACCTCTACACCGGGGAGGAGCTCTACGGCGGACTCGCCGGGTCGGGCGGCTACGCCGCGACCACCGACGCCCGTGCCTACGAGTGGAGCCGTGACATGCGACTCGCCGACGACGCGTACGCCACCTTGCTCAAAGCCATCCACGACGACTCGATCAGCGACGCCCTCGACGAGTGGGTGAGCGGACGGCGGGTCGTCGGCATCATGGGCGGCCATGCCCAGGACCGCGGATCCGGCGGGTATGCCGCCGCGGCGTGGCTCGGTCGGGACCTCGCGCAGGCGGGGCTGCTCGTCGCCACCGGCGGTGGCCCGGGAGCGATGGAGGCCGCCAACCTCGGCGCGACAGCACCGTCGAGCGACGCGCTCATCCGGGCGTTGGAGCGGCTGCGCCCGGTGCCGTCGTTCCGGCCCGACGTCGGGGCCTGGGCCCGCCTGGCCTTCGCGGTGCGGGACGAGCTCGGCCCGCGGGTCTCGCCCCGCCCGGGGACGACGGCCCCAGCCCCCCAGCCCGGCGCACCCTCCGACCGGCCGCGGTCGCTCGGGGTGCCGACCTGGTTCTACGGTCACGAGCCGCCCAACGTCTTTGCCGAGGGCATCGCGAAGTACTTCTCGAACGCGGTGCGGGAGGACGGCCTGCTGGCGCGGTGCAACGCCGGGGTCGTCGTCCTCCCGGGAGCGGCCGGCACCGTGCAGGAGGTCTTCCAGCTGTGCACCCGCAGCTACTACGCGGACGCGGGGACGGCGGTGCCACCCCTCGTGCTCGTCGGGGTCGAGCAGTGGACCGAGGTCCTCCCGGTGTGGCCGCTCGTGCACCGGCTGGCCGCCGGGCGGCCGATGGCGGGGGCCGTCCACCTCGTCGACGACGCCGAGGAGGCCGTCGCCATCGTCTCGGCCTAGGGTGGGCGGATGACCGCACAGACCGGCAGGGACGCCCGACCCCCGAAAGTCGAGGCCGTGCAGGCGGTCGTCGACCGCATCACCTCGTGGCAGGACGGCGCGACCGAGGAGACCGTGCGCGACGAGCTGCTCAAGGCCCTGACCCAGGCCGACCTCGACGTGCCCAGCTCGTTCGTCGACGCCGTGGTCCAGCGTGTGCGGGGCAACACCGAGCACTTCGACGTGGAGCCGCTGCTCGACGCCGCGGAGACCGACCGGTAGGGCCGAAAACCACGCAGGGTCGGTCCCTCCCCGTGGTGAGGGTGGCCGGATGCCGTTGACCCAACAGCAGTGCACGAGCGCGATCGCCAACCACAGCCGGTCGCTCGCCGACGACGCGGCCGGCCATCTCGACCAGGAGGTCGAGTTCTGTCCCGGCTGGACGGTGCGCGATCTCGTGCACCACATCACCCAGGTGCAGTGGTTTTGGGGCAACGTCGTCGAGGACCGTTTGACCAGCCGCCCGACCCAGCTCCAGGATCCGCCGGAAGCCCCCGACGACCAGGCGATCGCCGTGTTCCGGGCCGGGGCCGAGCACCTGGTCAGCGTCCTCTCGCAGACCGACCCGGCTACTCGCGTCTGGACGTGGGCGCCGGCCCAGCAGGACGCGGGCTTCGTGGTGCGCCACCAGGTGCAGGAGATCGTCGTGCACCACTGGGACGCGGCTCACGCCGTCGGCCGGTCGGTGGAGGTCGACCCGGAGGTCGGGGCCGACTGCGTCGACGAGATGCTCGAGTTCTCGGTCCTCAACGCGCACAACGTGGACGACGACCCGCTGCCTCCCGCGCTCGCGGGCACCTTCGCCATCTGTTGCACCGACTCCGACCACGCCTGGGTCGTCACCGACGGGGAGCAGCCGGGGACGAGCCGGGCCTCCCGGACGACGGCCGCCGACGTCGAGGCGCAGGGTATGCCTGCGGTCACCGGCACCGGTGGTCAGCTGATCCTGTGGCTCTACGCCCGGCACGGCGATCCGTCGGGTGACGCCGACACCAGCGCGGTGGACGACGCCCACCCGGGCCTGCTGAACCGCTTCCGACAGCTTTGCTACACCGACTGACGCACCGCGGGCTCGGAGGAGGAGGATCATCGCCTCATGACCCCTACGCCTGAGCAGGTCGTGCGCCTCTGGGACGGCCTCGCCGGCAGCTACGACCAGGTCGGCGTCGACTTCATCACCCCTATCGCATCCGGGTTGGTCGATGAGCTGGACCCCCAGGCGGGTGAGCGGGCCGTCGACCTCGGCTGTGGGCGTGGGGCGGCGCTCCTGCCGATCGCGCGACGGGTGGGCCCGTCGGGTGCGGTGCTGGGGGGCGACATCTCACCAGGCATGCTCCAGGGCTGCCGGGCGCTCGCCGAGAGCGAGGGGCTCGACCGGGTGTCGCTGGTCGTGCTCGACGCCCAGGCACCGGATCCGGGCGCGGTCGATGGCTGGGTCGGCCACGCCGACCTCGTGGCCTCGTCCCTCGTGCTCTTCTTCCTTCCCGACCCGACGACCGCCCTCCGGCGCTGGGTCGAGCTGCTCCGACCCGGCGGGCGGCTCGGCGTCGCCACCTTCGGCGGGCGGGACCCGAGCTGGGTCAAGCTGGACGAGGTGTTCGCTCCCTACCTCCCCCCCGACCTGCTCGACGCACGGACGAGCGGTGCGGCGGGTCCGTTCGGGTCGGACGCCGGCGTCGAGAGCCTCCTGCGCAGCGTCGACCTGGTCGACGTGCGCACGGCGTCTCGGCGGGTCACGGTGCGCTTCGCGGACCCCGAGCACTGGTACCGGTTCTCGATGTCGCTGGGTCAGCGAGCGTTCTGGTCCGTGATCCCGGAGGACCTGAGGCCCGACGTCAAGGCTCAGGCGTTCGAGCGGCTCCGCGCGGTCGCCGCTCCCGACGGGTCGATCACGCTCTGGCAGGACGCTCGCTACACACTCGGCCGCCGACCCTGAGGGCGGGCCCCACCGGCCGGCCGCCGACGACGACGACTCAGGCGGTCACTCAGGCGGTCGCGGCCGCGAGCTGGCCGCAGGCGCCGTCGATCTCCTGACCCCGGGTGTCGCGGATCGTCGTCGGGATGCCGGCCGCACGCAGCCGCTCGACGAACTGCTGCTCGACGCCCGGCCGCGACGCGGTCCACTTCGAGCCCGGCGTGGGGTTGAGCGGGATGGGGTTGACGTGCACCCAGCCCCGCCCGCGCTGAGTCAGCTTGCGCGCCAACAGGTCGGCGCGCCAAGCCTGGTCGTTGATGTCGCGGATCAGCGCGTACTCGATGGAGACGCGACGCTTCGTCGTGACGAAGTAGCGGTGGGCCGCGTCGATGGCCTCGTCGACCGACCACCGGGTGTTGATCGGCACCAGCTCGTTGCGCAGCTCGTCGTCCGGAGCGTGCAGCGACAGCGCCAGTGTGACGGGGATGCCCTCCTCGGCCAGCTTGTCGATCGCCGGGACGAGACCGACGGTCGACATGACGATGCCGCGGGCCGACATACCGAGGCCGTCCGGAGCCGGGTCGGTGAGGCGGCGGATCGCACCGATGGCGGCCTTGTAGTTGGCGAGCGCCTCGCCCATGCCCATGAAGACGACGTTGCTGACCCTTAGGGGGCTGGCCTGCTCCTCCTCGCCCTCACCGCCGGGGAGGTCGCCACGACGGAGGGAGCGGGCGGCCGACACGACCTGCTCGACGATCTCGGCCGTCGACATGTTGCGGGTCAGACCGGCCTGGCCGGTCGCGCAGAAGGGGCAGTTCATCCCGCAGCCGGCCTGGCTGGAGATGCAGATGGTGACCCGGTTGGGGTAGCGCATGAGCACCGACTCGACGATGGCGCCGTCGTGGAGGCGCCAGGCCGACTTGACGGTCATCCCGTCGTCGGCGGTGCGCACGACGTGCGGCGTCAGCAGGGGCGGCAGCAGGTCTCGGACCAGCTGGTCGCGCATCGCCTTGGGCAGGTCGGTCATCTTGTCGGGTCGGTCGACGAGGCGTTCGAAGTAGTGGGTCGACAGCTGCTTCGCCCGGAAACCGGGGTGTCCCAAGGCTTTCACCGCCTCGGTGCGCTCGGCCGGGGTGAGGTCGGCGAGATGCCTCGGCGGTTTGCCACGTCGGGGGGCGGTGAAGGTGAGCCGGCCGGGCGCGGGTGGGGCGGCGCTCGGGGTCGGCAGATCCTGCGGGGACTCGGTCATCAGGTGGACATTCTCTCAGCAACCCGAGGAGGATCCCGACGTGCTCGGTGCTCGTGATCCGGAGCTTGCCGCTCGGGTCTGCGCGGCGTTCGACCTCGGCGAGGGCGTGCTCTCCGTCGACCCGGTGGCCCTCGGCCGGGTCGGGGCGGTGTGGCGGCTCGAGGCGTGGACCGGTGTCTGGGCCGTGAAGACCAACGAGAACGACGACCAGGAGCCGGGAGCCTCGGCCACCGCGGCGTTCCAGGAGGCGGCGGTCCGGGCGGGGGTGCCGGCTCCGGCCGTGCGGCGGACCATCTCGGGCGACGTCCTCGCCCCTCTCGGCGGCGGTCTGACGGTGCGGGTGCTGGCGTGGGTCGACCTCGTGGCCGCCGACATCGGGCTCGACCCCGTGGCCGTCGGTGAGCTGCTGGCCGGCCTGCACCGGGTGCCGGACGGACCGTGGGCGACCGGGATGCCGGCCGAGGTCGACCCGTGGTTCGTGACGCCCGTCGGGCCGGCGGCCTGGGACGAGCAGGTGAGCGCGCTGCATCGCTCCGGTGCGCCCTTCGCCGAGGACCTGGCCGCACATCGGGACGAGCTGGTGGCCCTGGAGGCCGTCGTCCGGCCGCCTCGGACGCTGCGGGTCTGCCATCGCGACCTGTTCGCCGACAACCTCGGAGCGCGACCGGCCGGTGGGCTGTGTGTCTTCGACTTCGACAACGCCGGCCCGCTCGACCCCGACTACGAGCTGGCGCACGTGGTCGCGGAGTTCGCCACCGATGCCCGCGGGGCGGCCGACTCGGGCCGTGCCCGGACGCTGGTCGACGCGTATGCCGCCGCCGGGGGGCCGGCGCGGCTGCGCGGACCCGAGTCGTTCACCACGGTGGTCGCGGTGCTGGGCCACATCGGCCACCTCGCCGGGCAGCGGTGGCTGGCGACCTCCGACGAAGCTGTGCGGGCCGACATGGCCGGGTGGGCGACCGAGCTGTTCGACCGCCCGCTCACCCGAGCCGTGGTGGCCGACCTACTGGACGCGGCCGGCTGAGCGGTCGGATCTCGTCGTCCGACCCGAATCAGCCGATCAGCCCGCCGGCGGCACGAGCACCGCGAGGACCGCCCAGACGATCGGCGCGGTCAGGACGAGCGAGTCGAGGCGGTCCATCAGCCCACCGTGCCCGGGAAGGATGTTGGACATGTCCTTGATGCCGAGGTCACGCTTGATCGTCGACTCGACGAGGTCGCCCGTCGTCGCGCCGACCGCCGCCGCGAGGCCGACCACGAGCCCGACCCACCAGGGGCCGTGCAGCGCCAGGACCACGCAGGCGACGCCGACGGCCATGCACCAGGCGACCGAGCCGGCGAAGCCCTCCCATGACTTCTTGGGGCTGATGGTCGGGGCCATCGGGTGCCGTCCCAGGAGGACACCCACGGCATACCCCCCGATGTCGCTCGCCACGGTCAGCGCGATGTAGGTGAACAGGCGCCATGCCCCGTCGCCGGGCGCAAGCAGGAGGGAGCTGAACGCCGCCAGCAGTGACGGGTAGGCGGCTACGAGCGCCCCGCCCATGACGTCACGCGCCGCCCCGGCGACGCCGTCGGCCACCCGCCAGACCAGCACGGCGATGCCTGTGAGGGTGAAGCAGATGAGCAGGGCCGACCCACCGCCGACGTAGGCGGAGGCCAGCATCGAGATGGCGCCGACGAGGCTCGGGACGACCGGCACGTCGAAGCCACCCGCCCGCATCGCCCGGCAAAGCTCCCAGACGCCGACGCATACCGAGGCCGTCGCGAGGACGACGAACGTCCACTTCGGCAGGACGAAGAGGGTGACGACGATCGCCACACCGAGGGCGACGCCCACCCCGACGGCCGCCGGGAGGTTGCGTCCGGCCCGTGAGCTCTTGACCGACTGCGCCTCCGAGGTCACCGGTGCGACGACGGCGCCCTCGCCCGGGTCGTTGCCGTCGCTCATGGTCGGCTCGCTCATCGCTGGTCTGGGTCGGGTCTGGGTCGGGTCTCGGTCAGACCCCGAGCAGCTCAGCCTCCTTGCCCTTGAGCAGGCCGTCGATCGTCTCCACATACTTTTTCGTCAGCCCGTCGAGGTCCTTCTCGCCGCGCGACCCGTCGTCCTCGCCCACCTCGCCGTCCTTGACGAGCTTGTCGAGGTCGCTCTTGGCCCGGCGGCGGACGTTGCGGATGGAGACCCGCGCTTCCTCGGCCTTGTTGTGCGCCAGCTTGATGTACTCCCTGCGGCGGTCCTCGGTGAGCACCGGCAGCACGCAGCGAATGACGTTGCCGTCGTTGCCGGGGTTGACCCCGAGGTCGGAGTCGCGCAGCGCCTTCTCGATCTCGTGCATCGACGACTTGTCGAACGGGCTGATGAGGATCGTGCGGGCCTCAGGCGTCTGGAAGGAGGCGAGCTGCTGCAACGGCGTGGGCGCGCCGTAGTAGTTGACGAGCAGCTTGTTGAACATCCCCGGGTTGGCTCGGCCGGTGCGGATGCCGGCGAAGTCCTCCTTGGCGACCTCGACCGCCTTCTCCATCTTCTCCTCGGCCTCGAAGAGCGTCTCGTCGATCATCGCTGCTGCAGCCTGCTTCCCTTACCGTGCGAACTGTTCCCGTATGCGTCTTCGAGCCCCTCAGACGGGGGTGACGAGCGTGCCGATCCTCTCACCCTGCAGGGCGCGGGTGATGTTTCCCTCGCCCTCCATGCCGAAGACCACCATGGGGAGCTTGTTGTCGTGGCAGAGGCTGAACGCCGCCTGGTCGACGACCCGAAGGCCCCGCTGCAGGGCCTCGTCGAAGGTCAGGGTGTCGAGCTTCTTGGCCTCCGGGTGGATGCGGGGGTCGGAGTCGTAGACGCCGTCGACCCCGTTCTTGCTCATCAGCACGACGTCGCACTTGATCTCCAGCGCCCGCTGGGCGCTCACCGTGTCGGTGGAGAAGTACGGCATACCCGCCCCCGCGCCGAAGATGACGACCCGGCCTTTCTCCAGGTGGCGGATGGCCCGCCGCGGGATGTAGGGCTCGGCGACCTGGCCCATGGTGATGGCCGTCTGTACGCGGGTCTCGATTCCGGCCTTCTCGAGGAAGTCCTGGAGGGCGAGACAGTTCATGACCGTGCCGAGCATGCCCATGTAGTCGGCCCTCGTGCGGTCCATGCCCTTGGCCTGCATCTCGGCGCCACGGAAGAAGTTGCCGCCGCCGATGACGATGGCCACCTGCACGCCGCTGCGGACCGCCCGCGCGATCTGGTCGGCGATGTCGCGGACGACGATCGGATCGAGGCCGATCCGGCCGCCACCGAAGACCTCACCGGAGAGCTTCAGCAGAGCCCGTCTGACGTGGTCCTGACGTGGGATGGTCGTCACCGGTGGGCTCCTGACGTCGAAGGCGGGCGGTCGACCGATGGTTTCACATCCGAGTGCCGTGCCTCACCGTGAGGCGTGCTCGGACGCCGCCGTGCTCGACCGCACCGCCCAGGGGCGGCGGGCCGTGACCGGGGAGGGTTGACCACATCCGGGTGTGGCCGATCCTCCCCGCTCCCCTCAGGCCCTCCTGAGATGTCGCAATGAGGCACTTTGCCGGAACCTGAGATTTTCCGGTGAACGAACTCCATACTTCGGCGAATGGGGACAACACCGACGTGGAACCCGCCCGCCAGACGGCGAAAGCCGGCGTTGCTCCACTTCGCTGCGGCCGGCGGCATCACCGCCCTCGTCGCGCTGGGTGTCGGTGCCTGCGGCGCCGCGACCGCGGCGGTCGGCCCGCCGTCGCCCCGCCCACCGGCGACGGCAGCAACGACTGCTCTCGCCACCTCGGGCACGACGACGACGACGGTCGACACGAAGGCGGCCGAGGCCAAGGCCGCAGCGGACGTCAGAGCGGCAGCCGACGCCAAAGCGGCCGCGGCGGCCGCAGCCCCGGTCCCGCTGGCCGCCACCGGTTCGGGAGCGCAGGTCTTCAAGAACTGCGCCGAGCTCAACGTCGTCTACCCCCACGGCGTCGGCCGTAGCGGGGCGGTCGACCACGTCTCGGGAGGTGGCAAGGGCGTCACGACGTTCACCGTGGACGAGGACGTCTACAACGCCAACCCGGGCCGGGATGGCGACAACGACGGAATCGCGTGCGAGAAGAGGTGACGCCGGGCGTCCGCCGCGGCCGCCGTTCCGCGGCATCCGAGTCTCCCCTAGGGTCGGTTTCGTGAGCGACGAACGAGAGACGTTGACGTGGGCCGCCTTCGGCACCGCGGTCCGTGACCTGGCCCAGCTCGTCGCCGATGACTTCGAGCCGGCGATGGTCCTCTCGATCGCCCGCGGCGGCCTGCTCATCGGTGGTGCCCTCGGTTACGCCCTCGGCATCAAGAACACCTACACGATGAACGTCGAGTTCTACACCGGCGTCGACGAGCGGCTCGAGGTGCCCCGCATCCTCCCGCCCGCGCCCGACTTCGTCGACCTCCAGCACGCGAAGGTGCTCATCGCCGACGACGTCGCCGACACCGGGCATACCTTGCAGTCGGTGCAGGAGTTCGTCGCCGGCAAGGTCGGCGAGGTCCGCACCGCTGTCATCTACGAGAAGCCGCAGTCCATCGTCAACTGCGACTACGTCTGGAAGCGCACCGACCGGTGGATCAACTTCCCGTGGAGCAGCGAACCCCCGGTGGTGCCGTCGTCGACGGCGGTCCGGGACGCCTGACCGGGCGGACCCGCCGACACCGGCCGAGCGCGCGGTTCGCGGCCCTGACCACCTTATTCATCAGATGGTGATATACCGGTCCTCCAGCGACTCCCCGGACGAGACGAGGCACGCCATGAGCGACGGCTCCCACACCACACCCCCGGTGGCGCCGCGCGCCACCACCCTGCGCGCCCAGGGACTCGCCAACCGGGTGACCCGGACTCTGCTGGCGACGCCGTTGCTGTCCAAGGCCGTCGGGCGTCGGCTGGTCACCCTCTATCTGGTCGGCCGGACGTCCGGTCGCCGGTTGACCGTCCCCGTCGCCTACACCCGGCACGAGGGTGCCCTTCTGGTCGGAACCCCCTTCGCATGGGGCCGCAACCTGCGCAGCGGCACGCCGATCGAGGTGCGCTACCTGGGGCGCCGGCGGCCGGCGGACGTCGAGGCGTTCATGAGTGAGGCCGACGTCGTGCGCCTCTACGGCGTCATGGCCAAGGACAACCGGCAGTTCGCGGGGTTCAACAAGATCGGAATCACTCCTGCGGGTGAGCCGAACACCGAGGATCTGCACCTGGCCTGGGCGGCGGGCGCGCGGGCCTTTAGCCTCACCGTGCGGTAGCCACGAGGGCCCGTCCGGTCACGAGGCGTCGGTCGTTGCCGCAGCCGCGGTCAGCGTCGCCGCGACGAACCGCTCGCCCACCGCGCGGACGGTGTGCCGCAGCTCGGCCCCGCCCACGACGTGGAACGGGGCGGGGAGGACCGCGAGCTGTTCCGCATACCAGTCAAGGTCGACCCGGTATGCGCGGACGGCCGCGGCCCGGGCGGAGTGGCAGAGCAGGTACCAGCGGCCGTGCCGGACGACGACGGCCCACGGATCGACGGTCGTGTCCCACTTCGAACCCAAGCCCGAGCGGTATCGGACCGGTGCTGCGCGCACGCCGGCACGCCGGCACGAGGACGATCGTCGTCACCGGGTCCGGTCGAGCGGCGCCCCCCGTTGGGGGCCGGGGCGGTCGTCTGCCGGATGGCCTGGACCTGCTCGGCCACCGGTGCCGGAAGGACTCGCACGATCTTGCCGAGAGCCGCGCCGACGGGGGCGTCGCATCCCGCTCCGCCGAGATCCCGGGCGAGTCCTGGAGCAGCTGACGGCACCGCAGGGCGCGCACGGTGGGGTTCGCCTCGTCCACCCGGGCAGCCTGGCACGAGATGCGGAGGGCATCCGTCCGCATCGGCCTCTAGGTTCTTTCTCATGAGCGATCCGGCCCCGCCACCGAGAGTCGACCGACCCTGGGAGCCTGCGTTGGCCGGCACCGAGCTCGAACACCTCGTCGTGATCGCGGGAGCGGCTCGAGACGGCGCTCGCCGACAGCGGCCTGGACCAGCCCGCAGCCGAGACCTCGCGTGGACGGTGGCCGGTTCAGCCTCAGGCGGATGCTGTTCGACCTCGTGGAGGAGTTCGGGCGGCATACAGGGCACACCGATCTCAACCGGGCGGCGATCGACGGCCTCGTCGGGAGCACCCGCCCGGTGAGTGGCGGGCCTGACGCGTCATCCACTCGACCCATCCCTTCCACTCAAGGAGCGACCTGCTTGGCCGAGGTTCTGCTGTTCCACCACACCCAGGGACTCACGCCCGGGATCACCGCGTTCGCCGACCGCCTACGGGCAGCCGGACACACCGTGCACACTCCCGACCTGTTCGGGGGGCGCACGTTCGGGTCGATCGAGGAGGGGGTCGCCTTCACCCGGTCGGCCGGCGGGCCGGACGTCGACGCGCTCGTGGACGAGGAGGTCGCCCGGCTGCCCGAACATCTCGTGTACGCCGGTTTCTCCTTCGGCGTCATGTCGGCGCAACGCCTGGCCCAGACCCGGGCCGGAGCGGCGGGGGCGCTGCTGTTCGAGTCGTGCCTCCCGATCAGTGGTGAGTGGTCGTTCGGCCCGTGGCCCGAGGCCGTCCCCGTGCAGATCCACGGCAAGGACGCCGACCCGTTCTTCACCGGCGAGGGTGACGTCGAGGCGGCTCGCCAGATCGTCTCGGTCGCGCCTGACGCGGAGCTGTTCACCTACCCGGGTGACCAGCACCTGTTCATGGACTCGTCGCTGGCGTCGTACGACGCGGAGGCGACGGCGCTGGCGACCGAGCGGGTGTTGGCCTTCCTCGACCGGGTCTGAACCCTTTTCCCCTGCCATGGATCAGCCGTCGGCGGTGGAGGGGTGAGGTCGGTGGGTGCCGCGTTGACGGGTGAAGGAGTGCGCCATCTCAGCTGGTCGACGACCGGCCGCCCCGCCGGGCGGGGCAACGCCCCGGACCTGGATGCGGCCAAAACCCCTTCTACGACGCGGCGCCGGGTGTAGACCAGATCCCGTTCGACCCCGGGGGCCACCAGAGGAAGGGAAGGGCTCATGGGAACCGCCGTGCGTCTGAGGCTTCTGGGGACCCTCACCGTCGCCGCAGCGCTTTGCGCTCTCAGGTGGGCCGGCGAACGCCGCCGCGTCCAGCGCGGCGCCTTACACATGTACCGGCGGTGAGATCCCCTCGGGGACCTATGCCAGCCTCACCGTCACGGGCGAGTGTGCCGTGGTCCCGACGCTGTGATCAAACGTCGTCGGCAACGTCAACGTCGCCGCGGGCGCCGTGCTCGACGCGCAGAGCGCACCGTCGACGATCACCATCGGACGCAAATTCACCGGCGGTTCGGGTTCCATGGTCGGCCTGGGCTGCCAGCCACGCACTACACAGGCAACTCGGCCCACACCTGCACCGTCGAGCAGGACAAGCACTCCACCATCACCATCGGCGGGAACGTCACGGTGACCGGCGGGCAAGCCGTGCGGTTGAACGGGGTCACCGTGAACGGCAACGTCACGCTCACCGGCGGTGGCTCGGAGATGATTCCGTGGTCGATCAAGAACAACACGATGGGCGGAAACCTGACCATCTCCGGCCAGACCACCGACTGGCTCGGCGTCCTCTTCAACCGCATCGGCCGGAACGCGACGCTGACGAACATCGCGGTCACCGACCAGCACCCGGGCGCCCCCGGAGTCTTCACCGTCCGCAACACCGTCGGACGGAACCTGACGTGCACGGGACTGACCCCGGGAGTGTCCGGAGGCTTCGCCCCCGGCAGCGTCAACGTCGTCGGCCACAACGCCACGGGCCAGTGCGCAGCGCTCGTCTAACCTAGTAGACGACCTCAGCGTCCGTCCGCCACCCAGCACCAGCGAGTGGCGGACGGGCGGTGGGGGCCCTCCACAGCCAGGCCCCGGCCACAGACCGACGGATGCCGGCCGCCCGAGATCGGCGACCGGCATACGGGTTGGTGTATGTGGGCCCGTCAGCTGCCGACGCGGAACCGGGCGAAGGCCTGTGCCTCGGCGCCGGCGTCCTTGAGCACCTGGGAGACCGACTTCTTGGGGTCCTTGGCGAACGCCTGCTCAACGAGGACGTTCTCCTTGAAGAAGCCGTTGACGCGACCCTCGACGATGCGGGGAAGAGCAGCCTCAGGCTTGCCCTCCTCCTTGGCGGTCGCCTCGGCGATGCGGCGCTCGTTCTCCACCGTGGCGGCCGGGATCTCGTCACGGGTCAGCGCTGTGGGCGAGAACGCCGCCACGTGCATGGCGAGGTCACGGGCGACCTGCTCGTCGCCGCCGTCGATCGCGACCAGGACGCCGATCTGTGCGGGCAGGTCGGGACTGGTCTTGTGCAGGTAGGCGGCGACGTTGCCGCTGTCGGGGGCCAGGCGGGCGACCCGCTTGATCTCGATCTTCTCGCCGATCGTCGCATTGGCGCCGTCGACCAGCTGCTGCACGGTCTGGCCGCCGGCCAGCGTGCTCGTGAGCAGCGTGTCGGCGTCCTCGGCCCGGCTGTCGATGGCCTGCTGCAGCACGGCCTCGGCCAGCGCGATGAACGGAGCGCTCTTGGCGACGAAGTCGGTCTCGCAGAGGATCTCGACGAGCGTGCCGACGCCGTTCTCCGCCTTCGCGGCCACCAGGCCGTTGGAGGTGGTGCGGCCCTCGCGCTTGGTCACGCCTTTGAGTCCCTTGGTGCGCAGGATCTCGGTGGCCTTGCCGTGGTCGCCGTCGGCCTCGTCGAGGGCCTTCTTGACGTCGAGCATGCCGGCGCCAGTCTGCTCGCGCAGCGCCTTGATGTCAGCGGCGGTGTAGTTCGCCATGGTGCGTTCTCACTCTTTCCTGAAGACGTGGTGGTGGGTCGGGGGCGAGCCGGGCCCGCCGGGCCCGGCTCCGGGCCACCGCGGATCGCGGCGTCCCGGACCGGACCGAGCGGTCAGGCGTCGGCGGGCTGGTCGCTCGCGTCGCTCGCCTCGGACGGGTTCGGCGTCGGAGCGGCGACGGTGGCACCGGCCTGGACGTCCTCGGCCGTGATCTGCTCGCCGGCGGTCTCGGCGAGCTCCTGGGCCACGTCGGCGTCCGGCGTGACCTCGGGGGCCTGCTCCGGCGCTTCGGCGGTGGCCCCGGTGACCTCCTCGGCCTGCTCGGGAGCACCGGCAGGCGCGGCGGCAGCGGCGTCGGCCGCGGCGGCCTGCGCGTAGAGCTCGGCCTCCCAGTCCGCCAGCGGCTCGTCGCCGGCGACGTCACCGTCACCGCCGGCGCGGCCACCGGCGCGGGACACGATGCCCTCGGCCACCGCGTCGGCGATGACCCGGGTCAGCAGCGTGACGGAACGAATGGCGTCGTCGTTGCCGGGGATCTTGTAGTCGACCTCGTCGGGGTCGCAGTTGGTGTCGAGAATGGCGATGACCGGCAGGCCGAGCTTGCGGGCCTCGTCGACGGCGAGATGCTCCTTCTTCGTGTCGACGATCCACACAGCCGAGGGCACACGCTGCATGTTGCGGATGCCGCCAAGGGTCTTCTCCAGCTTGATCTTCTCGCGCTGGAGGATGAGCAGCTCCTTCTTGGTGCGGCCCGAACCGGCGACGTCGTCGAAGTCGAGCTCCTCGAGCTCCTTGAGGCGGGTCAACCGCTTGGAGATGGTGTTGAAGTTGGTGAGCATCCCGCCGAGCCAGCGGTGGTTGACGTAGGGCATCCCGACGCGCGTCGCCTGGTCGGCGATGGGCTCCTGCGCCTGCTTCTTGGTGCCGACAAAGAGGACCGTGCCGCCGTGGGCGACGGTCTCCTTGACGTACTCGTAGGCGTTGTTGATGTAGGTCAGCGACTGCTGCAGGTCGATGATGTAGATCCCGTTGCGCTCGGTCATGATGAAGCGCTTCATCTTCGGGTTCCAGCGTCGGGTCTGGTGCCCGAAGTGGACGCCGCTCTCGAGGAGCTGGCGCATGGTGACAACGGCCATGCCGTGTTCTCCCTAAATCGTGGTTCCGTCGGCGGTCCGCGGTCGCGGCCACCTGCCTGGCGCCCACGCACACCCCGACCGGCGCGCCGATAGCGAAACCGCTGCGGACATACCGGACCAACCGGGTGCGCGCCCCGTTTCGCCGGGCCACCGGGTCAACAGGGAGAAGACGCGCGAATTCAGCCCTCGAAGCCAAGGACCGTGCCCCCATGGTAAGCCGCGGCGGTCCTCGGGCGGAAATCGCCCGAACGACCCCGCTATCGTGCTCCCCGGCAGGGTCCACCGGCCCCGATGGAGCGACTGGAGCACGACCGGCCCGATGGAGCGACAGAGACGATGAGCACGTGGTTGCCGGCCCTGCCGGCCCTCCTCGTCGTCGCCGTTCTCGTGCTGATCCCCGGAGCGGCCATGACGTATGCGGCGGGCGCACGGGGCGTCGTCGCGTGGGGCGTCGCTCCGGGGCTGAGCATGACCGCGCTCTCCGTGGGCGCCTGCCTGGCGCCCGTCCTGCACCTGGCCTGGGCGCCGGGGCTGTACGTCGCCTCGGCCGCCGTAGGTGTAGCGCTCACTGCCGGGGCCGGACTGGGCGCGCGCCGATCGCGGGGCTGGCCGGGGTGGCCGGGCGGGCCCCGCCGACCTGGACGGGACCGTCGCCGTCGGCCTCGTCGACCGGCGACCCCCCGCTCCCCCGGGCACGGGGCGACGCACGACCCGGTGCGGTCGCGCTGGTTCGCGGCGGCGGGCTGCGTGGTCGGGACCGGGCTGGTGCTGGCCGCCGTGCTGCCGGCCGTCGGCACTCCGGGCGAGCTCGTCGACAGCACCGACGCGGTGGCCCACCTCAACCGGATCCGGCAGTTCCTCGACACCGGGGTGTTCTCGTCGTTGGGGACGGTCAGCGGTCCCGCATACCCGAGTGCGTTCCACGACATCGCCGGCACGCTGGCCCAGGTCGTCCCTAGCCTGGCCGAGGGACCCGCCATCGTCGCCACGGCCAACCTCACCGCGATCGGGGCCGCGGCGATCGTCTGGCCGCTGGGGTTCGTGGCCCTGACGCGGGTGACCCTCGGTCGCTCCGGGGTGACCCTCGTCGCGGCGGGGGTCCTGTCGGCGGCCCTCACGACGTTCCCCTACATCCTCATGGGCTGGGGAGTGCTGTGGCCCAACCTGCTCGGGGCGACCATGCTCCCTGGCGTGCTCGGGCCGACCCTCGTCGCCTGCGGCGTGGTCGGACCGGTGCCGGGACTCCCGCGTCCCCTCGCAGCTGTTCTCACCGCCGCGGCCCTCCCGGGCCTGACCTTCGCGCACCCCAACGCCCTCGTCTCCCTGCTGCTCATCGTCGTCCTGGCCGTCGCTACCCGCCTGACCCTCCTGGCGAGGACTGACAATGGCGCCCGTGGACGCCGAGCCCGACTCCGTCTGGGGGCTCTCGTCGCGCTCGTCGTCGGTGGCCTGCTCCTCGCGCCCCGCCTGTCACGACAGGTCGCCGACACGGCGAGCTATGACTGGGGGGCCCACGAGGCGCTTACGGTGAGCCTGCGCGACTCGGCGCTGCTGGCGTTGCAGGAGGGTGCGCCGCCCTGGGGACTGCTCCTGCTCGTCGCGGTGGGAGCCCTGGTGTGTGCCCGGCGCGACCGGCTCCGGTGGGTCCTCGTGACGTGGGTGGCGCTCGTGCTGCTGTTCGTCATGGCAGCGACCGGCCGGCCCGGGTGGGGGTCGATCGTCACCGGCTACTGGTACAACGACAAGGTCCGCCTCGCCGCCCTGCTCGCCCTCCCCTGCCTGCTGCTGGCCGTGGTCGGGGTGGTTGCTGTGGCCCGCGCCCTGGGGCGCCTGCTGACGTCGTTCACCCCTGCGAACTCCGGCCGGCGCCGCGCCCCATGGGGTCTGACGCTGTCCGCCGGCGCCGGCGCAATGGCGCTGGCCCTGCTGCTAACCACGGGCGCCAACCATGACCGGGTCGGGGAGCTTGTCAACCGCTACTACTTCCCCCGCGAGACGACCCACGTCCTGCTCACCCCCGGCGAGGACGCCGACCTCGCGGCGCTGGCGGCACTCATCCCGCCCGACGTCGTGACGGCGGACGTGCCCGCCAACGGCTCGGCGCTGCTGTACGCCTTCCATGACCGGCCGGTCCTGTTCACCTCGCTCCTGCTCGACCCCGACCCCGACCACGCGCTCATCGGCCTGCACCTGAAGGAGGCCGCCACCCGCGACGACGTGTGCGACGCCCTGCGGCGGGACAACGTGCAGTATGCGGTGACCGGGCCGGTGCGCTACTGGCTCAGCCTCAGCGACCGAACGACCGGGATGGCCGCGCTGGGCGGGACCCCGGGCTTCGCGCAGGTCGGGGCCTCCGGCCGGTACCGGCTGTACCGGATCCAAGCGTGCGGGTTCGACCCGGCCTGGTTGCCGGCCGCCTGAGGCGCTGGCCACCTGAGGCGCCGGCCGCCTGGGGCCGGCCGCCGCGGCATACCCTGCTCGTCATGTCCACGTCACCGGCGACGACGCCCCTGGTCCGCCGGATGCAGGGGTTCGGCACGACGATCTTCGCCGAGATGTCGGCGCTGGCCGGACGCACCGGGGCGATCAACCTGGGGCAGGGCTTCCCCGACACCGACGGACCGGAGCCGATGCTGGCGGCGGCGGTCGCGGCGGTCCGCGGTGGCCGGAACCAGTATCCCCCGGGGCCGGGCGCGCCGGAGCTGCTGGATGCGGTGGCGGCGCATCAGCGGCGGTTCTACGGCCTCGACGTCGACCCGGCGACGCAGGTGCTCGTCACCGCGGGGGCCACCGAGGGGATCGCGTCGGTCGTCCTCGGGCTGTGCGAACCCGGCGACGAGGTCGTGACGTTCGAGCCCTACTACGACTCGTACGCCGCGACGATCGCCCTCGCCGGGGCCGTCCGCCGCACCTCGGTGCTCCGGTTCCCCGACTTCGCTGTGGACGAGGATTCACTGCGGGCGGCGTTCTCCTCACGAACGCGCCTGGTGCTGCTCAACTCCCCGCACAACCCGACCGGCAAGGTCTTCACCAGGGCCGAGCTCGAGCTGGTGTGTGCGCTCGCGCGGGAGCACGACGCATGGGTCGTCACCGACGAGGTCTACGAGCACCTCACGTTCGACGGCGTCGAACACCTGCCGGTGGCGACCCTGCCGGGCATGTGGGACCGCACCATCTCGATCTCCTCCTCCGGAAAGACCTTCTCGGCCACGGGCTGGAAGGTGGGCTGGGTGACCGGGCCGGCCGAGGCGGTCAGGGCGGCCCGGACGGTCAAGCAGTTCCTCACCTACGTCGCCTCCGGCCCCTTCCAACCCGCCGTGGCGACCGCGCTCGGGCTGCCTGACGAGGTGTACGCCTCGCTCGCCTCGTCGCTGGAGCGCAAGCGCGACCTGCTCGTCTCGGGTCTCGAGGCGGCGGGGATGCCGGTGTCGGTGCCGAGCGGCACCTACTTCGTCGTCGCTGACGCGGCGGCGCTCGGTGCGCACGACGGGCTGAAGTTCTGCCGTTCGCTGCCCGGCCTGTGCGGGGTGGTCGGAGTGCCGGTGTCGGTGTTCCACGACGACACCGAGGCGGCGAAGACGTTGGTGCGCTTCGCGTTCTGCAAGCGCGAGGAGGTGCTGACCGAGGCGGCCCGGCGGCTGGCCAGCATCAACCGGTGAGCTGACCCGGGTCGGCCATGACCCGCAGGTGCGGTGATCGGTCGCGGGGGCCTGGGGTCCGCGCTCGGGTCGTCCACATGCGGTGACCACGTCGTCCCACCGTCCACAGGCCGGCAGCCGGGACTGCGCGCCAGCCTGGCTCCGGGCCAGGGTGAGGGCATGGGACCCCGCCTCCGCCGACTGGCCGCCGCGGTCGTCGTCGTGCCGGTTCTCCTCGTCGGCGCCGCCGCCGAGGCGGAAGGGGTGGTCGCACCCGAGCCGTCGGTCGTCGCGGCCGACCTCCGCCCGCCCACGACGGGCGTAGGCCCGCGCCCGGGTGCACGAGGCACCGTTCCGGACGGCGGGTGGACCTGGCCGCTTCGCCCGCACCCCGTCGTGGTGGCCCGCTTCGACCCTCCCGAGGTGGCGTGGGGCTCCGGACACCGCGGCGTCGACCTCGCGGCGTCGGTCGGGCAGGACGTCGTGGCACCGGTGGCCGGCACGGTGACCTTCAGCGGGGTCGTGGTCGACCGGGGAGTCGTCGTCGTCACCACCGCGTCCGGGCTTCGGACGACCGTCGAGCCGGTGCAGGGCTCGGTGCGCGCCGGGGCGGCGGTCACCACGGGAGAGGTGATCGGGCAGCTCCGCGACGCTCCGGGGCACTGTGCCCCAGGGGTCTGCCTGCACTGGGGGGTACTGCGGGGTGAGACCTACCTCGACCCGCTGGCGCTGCTCGGCCTCCGGCGGGTCGTGCTCCTGCCCCTCGCCCCCCTGGCCCCGCCTTGAGTCCCGGACCGCCGACGAGCTGCTGGCCCCCCGTGGCTGGGTGGGTGGGCTGCCCGTCGTCAGGCCCGCGGGTGGGCCTGCTCGTAGGATCTTCGGAGCCGATCGGCCGAGACGTGCGTGTAGATCTGGGTGGTCGCCAGGCTCGCGTGACCGAGCAGCTCCTGGACCATGCGCAGGTCGGCGCCGCCTTCGAGCAGGTGCGTGGCGGCGCTGTGCCGCAGGCCGTGCGGCCCGAGGTCCGGAGCGTCGGGCACGTAGGCCAGCAGGACGTGGACCACCTCTCTGACCTGCCGGGGGTCGACCCGACGTCCGCGGCGTCCGAGGAAGAGGGCGGCGCCGCTGCCGTCGCCCACCAGGTCACCCCGCCGGCTGAGCCAGGCCCCGATCGCCTGCCGAGCAGGGATGCCGAACGGCACGGTGCGTTCCTTGCCGCCCTTGCCCATGACCCGGACGACATCCTCGTTCAGGTCGACGTCGTCTACGTCGAGGGCGACGAGCTCACCGACGCGGATCCCACTGGCGTACAACAATTCGAGGATCGCCCGGTTGCGGACGTGGACGGCGTCGTCGTCATCGGCCGCGACCGCCGCGACGTCGAGCAGCGCGCTCGCCTCCGCTGCTCGTAGCACGCCCGGGAGCCGGGAGGCTCGTCGAGGAGCGATGAGCCGTAGGGACGGGTCGACCGTGACGCGTCCCGTGCGGGACGCCCACCGGTAGAACGTGCGGGCCGCCGCCGCCCGACGGGCCAGCGTCGACCGGGCGGCGCCGCCCTGTGACTGAGCGGCCAGCCAGCCGCGCAGGTCGGTGAGCCGGGCCGTCGCCAGAGCCGCGTCCGAGGGCACGAGGAGGACCTCCTCGTTCTCGGCCGCCGCGTCTCCGGCCCCCGCGCCCCCCGCGGCTCCCTCGGTTATCGCGGCCCCCCCGGCCCCCCCGGTCATCTCGGTTACCGCAGGGCCCGCGTCCCCGGTGTCCCCCTGGCTGAGGAAGTCCGCCAGGTGCCGGACGTCGGCGACGTAGGCCCGCACCGTGTGTGCCGACCTTCCCCGCTCCGAGCCCAGGTAACGGGCGAACTCCCCGATCAGCCCATCCCGGTCGGGGCGGCAGCGAGGAGACGGGACCTGTGGCGACCCGGCGACGGACGCCCCGGGGTCGATGGTCATAGGGGCACAGTGACAAACCCCCATCCCGCGAGCAAGAGCCCACGCCGGTCACCCCCGGTCGGTGCGGGTCACCCACCCCCGACGGACGGCACCTTCTTCCAGTCGGGTCCGCGTCGCTCGACGAAGCCGGCCAGCTCGAGCCGTCCGAGAGCGGCGACGGCGCCCCCGACCGTGACTCCGGCGGCGAGGGCCACCGCGTCCGCGGGACAGGGCCGGCGGACGGGGACCGAGGCGAGGACCAGGGCGTCCTCCGGGCTCAGCGCGTCCTGCCTGCGGGCCGGGTCACTCGGGCGTGGGGCGGCGTCGGCACCGATGTCGCCGACGAGGTCGATTACCTCGTCGACGTCGGTGACGATCTCGGCCAGCCCGTCCCGCCGCGCCTGGTGACAGCCCGCCGACATCATCGAGGTGACCGGCCCGGGCACGACCCCCACCGGGCGACCGCACTCGGCCGCCGTTCGCGCGGTGTTGAGCGACCCGGAGCGCAGCCCCGCCTCGACGACGACCGTGCCGCGAGTGATCGTGGCGATGATCCGGTTGCGCAGCAGGAAGCGCGGACGGGTGGGCGCGGACCCGGGCGCTACCTCCGCGATGACGGCGCCGACCTCGGCGATCCGGGCGAGCAGGGCGGTGTGCGCTGCGGGGTAGGGACGGTCGACCCCCCCGGCCAGCACCGCGACCGTCAGCCCGTCGACGGCCAGAGCCCCCCGATGGGCAGCGGCGTCGATCCCGAACGCGGCGCCCGACACGACGACCCCGCCCCGTTCGGCCAGACCGGCACCGAAGCCCGAGGCGACCGTGTCGCCGTAGGCCGTGCTGGTGCGGGCTCCGACCACCGAGACGGACCGCTCCATCAGCTCGGCGAGATCGCCCCGGCCCTTCACCCACAGGCAGATCGGGGGTGCTGGGTGGTCGGCCAGCCGGTGGGGCCAGCTCGGGTCACCCGGGCAGACCAGCGTCGCCCCGATCAGCCGCGCCTGCTCCAGGTGGGCCAGCGGGTCTGGACCGAGGGCATACCGCTCGGCCCGCGTCCGGAGCGTCTCGGGCACCCGCCGGTCACCGTGAACGACCATCGCGAGGGCCTCGACGGCGCCGTGGTCGTCGATGAGCGTCAGGGCGCGCTCGTCGGCCGGCTCGGCGATCCGCGACCAGCCGGCGCGGGCCCCGCGCTCGGCGCGGCTCACCCCGGTCATGCCGCCGCCCTCACGTCGGGCTGGCGCAGGGCGAGCGCCCGCCCGATGTCGTCGACCCCGGGCCGGTCCGCGGAACCCAGGTCGCTCAACGTCCACGCTAGCCGCAGGCAGCGGTCGTAGCCGCGCATGGACAGCTGCCCGCGGTCGAACGCCGCGTCGATCGGGCCGGTCACGTGCCGAGCCAGCCGGAACCGCCCGCCGCGCAGGATGGGGCCCGGCACCTGGCCGTTGAGGCGCCACGAGGTGCCGGACCACCGGTCAGCCTGCCGCTGCCGCGCCTCGGCCACGCGGGCGGCCACGAGATCGCTGCTCTCCCCCGGTTCGAGCACGAGGGCGGCCCGGGACGGCACCGGGACGAACACCTGGATGTCGATCCGGTCGAGGACCGGACCTCGCAACCGCTCTTGGTAGCGCCGCAGCCGGATCGCCGAGCACGTGCACCGCACACCCTTGCCCCAGCCGAACCCACAGGGGCAGGGGTTGGCGGCGAGGACGAGCTGGAACCGGCACGGGAAACGGTGGCGGCCGGCCGCCCTGGAGATGACCACCTCGCCGGACTCGATGGGCTGGCGCAGGGCCTGGATCACCGCTGGGTGGAACTCGGGCGCCTCGTCCATGAAGAGCACCCCGTGGTGCGCCTGGGTCACCGCGCCCGGCAGCACCCGCCCACTGCCGCCGCCGACGAGGGCGACGGCCGACGCGCCGTGGTGCGGGGCCACGAAGGGCGGCCGGCGCTCGAGGAACGGTCGGCGGCCCACCCGGCCGAGGATCGACGCGATCGCGGTGACCTCCATGGCCTGCTCGTCGTCGAGGGCGGGCAGCAGACCAGGCAGCCGTTCGGCCAGCATGGTCTTGCCGGATCCGGGCGGTCCGACGAGGTAGACGTGATGACCGCCGGCCGCCGCCACCTCGAGGGCGTGCCGGGCCTCGCTCTGTCCGACAACGTCGGCCAGGTCGGGCAGCGGCTTCGGTTCGGGCGGGATGAGCTCCGGCTCCTCCACGGCGTCCGGCGTCAGTCCCTGCTGGAGGATGCGGTACCTGCGCACCAGCTCTCCGAGGTGGGCGACGGGATGCACCCGCGCACCGGTGACGAGACGCGCCTCTGCGGCGTTGGCCACGGGCACGACGACGTGTCGCACCCCGGAGCGCACCGCGGCGAGCACCAACGGCAGCACTCCGGGCACGGCGCGCACGGACCCGTCGAGGCCCAGCTCGCCGATGTGGGCAACGTCGCGGACGAGGGCCGGGTCGATCTGGTCGCACGCGACGAGGGCCGCGACACCGATGGCGAGGTCGAATCCGGAACCGATCTTCGGGACGGCCGCCGGTGAGAGGTTGACCGTCACCCGGCGCAGCGGGATGGCATACCCGGAGTTGGCCGCCGCCGCCTTGACGCGGCCCGGCGCCTGCCAGCACGCGCTGTCGGGGCAGCCGCCGATGGTGAAGGCGGGCAGGCCGCTGGAGACGTCGACCTCGACCTCGACGCGGAACCCGACGATGCCGCTCAGGCCGACGGCGAGGGTGCGTCCGAGGCTCACCACAGCACCCCGGCGAGGTGCTCGATGACGCAGGGGCCCACCCTGGGGCGCAGGACCCCGACGACGTCGACCCGCACGGCGTCGACCCGCCACGCCAGACCCGGAGGCGTCGCCCGGCGCTCCGCGAGCCACGACGCGGACAGCCGCCGCAGCCGGGCGAGCTTGCGATGGTCGACCGCCTCCACCGGGGAGCCGAACGAGGTGCTGCGGCGTGTCTTGACCTCGCACACCACGAGGCATGCGCCGTCGCGGGCCACGAGGTCGATCTCGCCGAGGGTGCACCGCCAGTTGCGGTCGAGCACCTCCAGCCCCGACTCCCGCAGGTAGCGCGCCGCCATCCGCTCTCCGTAGGTGCCGAGGCTCCGTGCCTGCACCCACGGCATACCCGCCGTTGCCGTCGACCGTCCGTCCATGTGCCCACCGTGGCCGCCCGGACCGGTTGGCGCACCCTCCACCGCCGAGCCTGTGGACCATGGGACGAGACGGCCGAGGGGTGTGGATGACCGCGCCCGCCCCCGATATGCCGGGGGACGCTACCCGTGAGCTATGACGGCAGCTCGAGGTCGGACTTGGGCAGCTCCTCGATGTTGACGTCCTTGAACGTCACGACCCGCACCGTCTTGACGAACCGGGCCGGCCGGTAGATGTCCCAGACCCACGCGTCGTGCATCGTCACGTCGAAGAACACCTCGCCGCCGTCGCCGCGCACCTTCATGTCGACCGAGTTGCACAGGTAGAAGCGCCGTTCGGTCTCCACGACGTGCGAGAAGAGCGAGACGACGTCGCGATACTCCCGATAGAGCTGCAGCTCCATCTCGGTCTCGTACTTCTCGAGATCCTCAGAGCTCACAGCGACTCACAACGTCTCACAGCGACTCACAACGACTCACAACGACTCACAACGACTCACGACGGCTCATGCGGGTGACTCCTCGATCAGCGGCGGGTCCGGGTGGACCCTCAGCTCGTCCAGATCCTGCATGAGTTCTACCACTCCGGGCAGCCGCCACGACCGCCGGTGCTGGACGCAGGGGCCGTGCATCTCGAGGGCGAGCATGTGCTCGGGTGCGGCGTACCCCTTGTTGACCGCCCAGCCGTACGCCGGGTGGTAGGGGTCGAGGGCGACCATCATCGCGTCGCGCTCGACCTTGGCCAGCACCGACGCGGCCGCGACGGAGGAGCAGGTGAGGTCGGCCTTGATCATCGTGGTCACCGGCGGGACCGACGGCCCCGATGCCAGCGCGTCGTCGGCGAAGGCGAGCAGGCCGACCAGGTCGGGTGGCGTCAGCCAGTCGTGGTTGCCGTCGAGGATGACCAGGTCGGGCGTCACCCCCAGATCGGCGATCGCGTGGAGGGCGCGCATCCCGGCGAGCCGCAGCCCGGCCATGATGCCGATGGAGTCGATCTCGGCGGGTGAGGAGTGACCCACGGCGTATGCCCGGGCCCACCGCCGGATCGGGGGCACCATCCGCTCGCGATGGGCCGGGGTGAGCAGCTTGGAGTCCTTGACCCCCTGCGGCGCGGAGCGCGACGTCTCGTCGATGACGACGACGCCGACCGACACGGGGCCGGCCAGCGCGCCCCGGCCGACCTCGTCCATCCCGGCGAGGACGCGATGGCCGTCGCGCTGCAGGGCCCGTTCGACCCGTAGGGACGGCTTCGTCGAGCGGCTCGCCGCCACCGGGGGGGTCCGGCGCGGTGCGACCATGACGCCGTCCGGGCTCAGGGCTTGGCCCCGGTGGCCGACGGCGTGGCCGACGGCGTAGGCGTGGTGGAGGCCGGGGCGGGGATGTCGGCGTAGACCCGCTCGGGCACGGAGAGCCAGCGGACGTGGTCGATCGGCCAGACGATCATCACCGAGCGTCCGGTGATGTCCTCGATCGGCACCGAGCCGGTCGCGCCGGTGCCGTCGTCATGGAAGCGCGAGTCGGACGAGTCACTGCGGTGGTCGCCCATGACCCACACCCGTCCGGCGGGCACGGTGATGTCGAAGGCGGGCTTGCCGCCGCCCGGCGTGTCGCCGGGCTTGACGTAGGGCTCGGTGATGGCCACGCCGTTGACGGTGAGCGCCCCGTTCTTGTCGCAGCAGACGACGTGGTCCCCCGGCAGGCCGATGACCCGTTTGATGAGGTGGTCGTCGGAGTCGTCGGGGAGCAGTCCGACGAACTGGAGCACGCGGTGGAGCGTGGCTCTCGACCCCGTCTCGGTCGGGGCCGGCGCGAACCCGAGCCAGCCGCCCGGGTCCTTGAAGACGACGACGTCGCCCCGGTTGAGGTCGACGTGGGCGGGGGTGAGCTTGCTGACGATGACCCGGTCGTCGCGGACGAGGGTGTCCTCCATCGAGCCCGACGGGATGTAGAACGCCTGGATCAGCCAGGTCTTGACGACGAAGGAGAGCACCAGCGCCATGACAGCGATGATGAAGATCTCCTTGATGCCACCCCAGACGTTCTGGAGGAAGCTCGGCCGGGGCTCGGCAGACTCCTCCTCGCCGTCGTCGTCGTCGTAGCCGTCGTCGTAGCGCTCGTCGCGGCGGGACCCCCGGGAACCCCGGTCGTCACGCTCGCCCTGGTCGCGTCGGAGCGCGCCGTCGTCCGGGGCGGTGGAGCCGGAGCGGGAGGGCTCCGGTCGGCGGACCCCACGCGCGGCTTCGTCGCTCATCGAGCGTCCCCCTGGGCGCGGCGGGCTCCCGCGGCGGAGGGGCATACCGCGGCCGGGCCGCGAGCCTGCTGGCGCGCAGGCGCCACGGGCGTGGAGGTTGACGTCACTGACCAGCTCCGGCAGGCGAGGGGACGAAGGACACAGGACCGGGCCCCCCGAGGGAACCGAGGCGACCGGGCGGCCAGTATCGCACCGTCGCCTGGCCGATGACGTCACCTAACGGCACCATGCCACCCCCGGGTCGTCCGAGGTAGGCCCGGGAGTCGCCGGACTCGCTGCGATGGTCGCCCATGACCCACATGGCGCCGGGCGGGACGGTGACGTCGAAGGTCAACTCGCTGGGACGGTCGCCCGGCCAGAGGTACGGCTCGTCCACCGGCGTGTCGTTGACGAGCAGCCGTCCGGAGGGGTCGCAGCACACGACGTGGTCGCCGGGCAGCCCGATGACCCGCTTGACGTAGTCGGTGCCGACCCCGCCCTCACTCCCCTGGCCGCTGGCGGGAAAGGCGGCGGTGCCGTCGAAGACGACGATGTCGCCCCGGTGCAGCCCGGCACCGCGGACCAGGCGGTTGACGATCAGCCGGTCACCCGGCTCGATGGTCGGTTCCATGGAGACACTGGGCACGGAGAAGGACTGCACGAGGAGCTGGCGAAGCCCGACGACCAGCACGACCACGGTCACGACCGCGGCAATGTAGACCCACCACGGGGTGCGGACCGCACCCGGTGGTGGAGCCGGCTCCGTCACTCGGCGGTGGCGTCCTGAGGGGTCTTCGCGGCCTGCGGAGCGGTGGTGGCGGGACGGGCGTGCTTAGGGGCCTTGGCCGGCACGGCGTCGCGCTTCTCCTTGATCTTCGCGGCCTTGCCGCGCAGGTCGCGCAGGTAGTAGAGCTTGGCGCGCCGCACGTCACCGCGGGTCACGACCTCGATGTGGTCGATGATCGGGGTGTGCAGCGGGAAGGTCCGCTCCACGCCCACGCCGAACGAGACCTTGCGGACCGTGAACGTCTCGCCGATGCCGCCACCGTGGCGCCGGATGACGACCCCTTGGAAGACCTGGACCCGGGAACGGGTGCCCTCCACGACCTTGACGTGCACCTTGAGGGTGTCGCCGGCGCGAAACGCGGGGACATCGGTGCGCAGGGAGGCGTTGTCGACGGCGTCGAGCTTGTGCATGACCGGTTCGCTTTCTCGTGGTGCCACAGGTCACCGCGGGGTGATCGAGGTGGTGATCGTCAGATCGGGGGTATGCGGCCGGCCGGCCTCGTCACCACGCATACGCTCGTGGTCACTCCCCCTGTGGCAGGGGCGCGTCTGGTGCCGGACGCAACCTGGAGATTCTGCCAGAGACGGCGGTGCTGAGCGAAATCGTCAGTCGGCGCGCTTGACGAGGTCGACGGTGCCGGGGTAGCGGCCCTCCCCCGCCTGGAGGCGGTAGCCCGCCTTGCGGTAGATCCGCAGGTTGCGCTCCGAGCGGGCGCCGGTGTTGACCCAGTACCGGGTGGTGCCGGCCGGCGCCGCCGACTCGGAGTGGGCGAGCAGCGCCCGCCCGATGCCGCGGCCGGCCAGGTCGGGCGCCACCATGAGGCGGCCGGTCTCCCAGGTCCGGCGGTCATCGGTCGACATCCGGCCGCGCACCGCCGCCACGAGGCGCCCGGCGGACCGGACGACCCAGGTCGTCCATCCGTCCAGCGAGCCGACGAGGTCGTCGAGGGTCTCGGCCAGAGGCGGGATGTCGAACGAGCCGGCCGACCGACCTTCGCCGACCCAGCAGGCCCATTGGAGCACCAGCAGCTCCGGCAGGTCGCCGCGGGTCGCGACGACGATGTCGAGCCCGTCCGCCAGCAGGCCGGCGGACGGTGGGAGGAGGTCAGGCCGGCGCGCCCCGGTGCGGGTCAACCGCTGCTCGTGGCGCCAGCGAGCGATGGCCCCATGGTCGCCGGAGAGCAGCACCGGAGGCACGTCGCGGCCGCGCCACGACGACGGCTTCGTGTAGACGGGGTACTCCAGCAGGCCGTCCTCGTGGGACTCCTCCACGAGCGACTCCGCGTTGCCGACCACGCCGGGCAGCAGCCGGGCGACCGCCTCGACGACGGCGAGCACGGCGACCTCGCCCCCGTTGAGCACGTAGTCGCCGAGCGACACCGGCGTCACCGGCATCCGGTCCGCGGCGTCCTCCAGGACCCGCTCGTCGATGCCCTCGTAGCGCCCGCAGGCGAACGCCAGCCACGGCTCGCCGGCCAGGCGCCGGGCCATGGCCTGGGTGAACCGCTCCCCCGCCGGGCTCGGCACCAGCAGGTGCGGGACACCCGCACCCGAGGCGACGACGGCGTCGAGCGTCTCGCCCCAGGGTTCGGGGCGCATGACCATGCCGGCGCCCCCGCCGTAGGGAGTGTCGTCGACCGTGCGGTGCCGGTCGTGGGTGTGCTCTCGCAGGTCGTGGACACGCAGGTCCAGCAGCCCCTGCCGTCGCGCCCTGCCGATGAGCGACAGGTCGAGCGGGGCGAGGTAGTCGGGGAAGATCGTCAGGACGTCGACGCGCATACCGGTTCGCCCGACCGTCTCAGGCGTTGAGCTCGAGCAGGCCGTCGGGCGGGTCGACGACGACTCGGCCCCCCGGCACGTCGACCTCCGGCACGATGGCCTCGACGAACGGCAGGTATGCCGTGCCGCCGGTATCCAGCGCCACGACGAGCAGGTCCTGGGCGGCGCCCATCTGCAGAGCGCTGACCTCTCCCACGCGGGTTCCGTCGCCGGTGACCACGGCCAGGCCGCGCAGCTCGTCCTCGTACCAGCCGTCGTCGGAGTCGTCGTCCACCCCCGTCGCGCTCTGCCCGGCCTTGGCCTCGCCGGCCCCGCCGCCCACGAGCAGCCGGGTGCCGCGCAGCGACTCGGCGCCGGTGCGGTCCGGGGTCTCCTCGAATGCGAGCAGCCACGTGCCGTTGTGCAGGCGGGCGGACCGCAGGGTCAGGGCGCGCGGAACGCCGGTGCCCTGCCGTGCTTCGGTCGCCAAGGTCGTGCCTATGACGAAGCGGCCCCCGGGGTCATCGGTGTGCAGCTGCACGGTGACCTCGCCGCGCAGCCCGTGCGGCTTGCCGATCCGGGCGACCACGAGCTCACCGGGGTCAGGGAGGTCGACGGCGTCCACCGGCCGCTCCTCTCAGGTCGTCAGCTCAGGTCGTCAGCTCGGCTCAACCACCGACCGGACTCACGCGTTTGTCGGTTCTGGAGCCTGCGGGCTCCCGAAACCGACGAACTCGTGAGTCCGGTCGGGGAAGGTGGTCAGCGCTCGCGGTCGGTATCGACGATGTCGATGCGCACCTGACCACCACCGGCGAGTGCACCGACCACGGTCCGCAGCGCGCTGGCGGTGCGGCCCGACCGGCCGATGACGCGACCGAGGTCGTCGGGGTGCACGCGCACCTCGAGCAGCTCGCCGCGGCGCAGGTCCTTGCGGCGCACGACGACCTCCTCGTCGTGGTCGACGATGCCCTTGACGAGGTGCTCGAGAGCCTCCTCGAGCACCGTCAGCGTCCGGCCTGGGTGAAGCCGGCCTTCTCCGCGGCCTCGGCCGTCGTGAACCACACCTCGGCGACGGTCTGGCCGTACCACTGGCCGTCGGGCTCGTGGTACTTCATCGAGTCCTTGTTGCCCTTGACGTCGAACCCGGTCGGGGCGGAGCCGTCCTCGTTGGGGGCGGCCGAGTCGGCGCCGTAGCCACCGTCCGCAGCCGCGGTCTCAGGGGTGTCGGCCGACGCGGTGTCAGCCGTGGTGTCCGGGGTGGTGTCCGGGGTGGTCTCGGCCGCGTGGGCCTCGGTGGCCTTCGGGTCGTCGCTGGTGTCAGTGCTCTGCGCCGCGGCGGCACCGGAGTCGGTGTCGGCCGCCGCGGGCGTGGCCTGGGCGGGCGTGGCGTCGGCGGGCGTGGCGTCGGCGGGCGTGGCCTCACCCGTCTGGGCGGGCTCGGCGGTGGGGGTGCTGCTCGTGCTCGCCGCCGCCTTCTTGGCCGGCGCGGCCTTCTTACGGGCGGGGGCGTCCTTGGCGTCGAGCGTCGACCCGCCGGCCGCGGCGATGGCCGCCTCGTAGACGTCCCTCTTGCTGCGCTTCGGCTCGGCGACCTTGAGGGTGCCCTCGGTGCCCGGCAGGCCCTTGAACTTCTGCCAGTCGCCGGTGACCTTGAGGAGCGCCTCGACAGCCTCGGTGGGCTGGGCGCCAGTGGTCAGCCAGTGCTGCGCGCGCGCCGAGTCGATCTCGATGACCGACGGGTCGACGGTGGGGTGGTACTTGCCGATCTCCTCGATCGCCCGGCCGTCGCGCTTGGTGCGCGAGTCCATGATGACGACACGGTAGAACGGTGCACGGATCTTGCCCATGCGCTTCAGTCGAATCTTGACGGCCACAGCCGTGTCTCCTGTTTTCTGTGTGTGAACGCGGCGAGACCGGGTGGGACACGCGGGGAGCCGACGTTCGGGGTGTAGGCATCCGTAGGGCGCGGCAAGAGTGCGCCCCGGACGGGTACAGCCGACCATTCTGCCAGAACGGGCCCAAGGGCCCGACCACCCCGACCACCCCGAGCACCCCGACCCCCCTACCACCCCGACGGCGGGCTAGCGGTTCTGCCAGGCGTCGGGGCCATCGGCCAGCTCGCGGATATGGGCGGGCAGCGCTCCGGTGCGGACGTCTTCGAGCGACGTCTCGTCCAGGACGCGCCGCAGGCTGGCCCGGACCGCCACCCAGACGACGGGCAGGTGCGCCGCGGCGCCCTCGTATGCCGTCTCGTGCGGCCGCAGCCCGCGCACCTCGGCGAGCGGGCCGTCGACGGCGCGGAAGACGTCGCCGAGGGAGACCTCGGAGGCGGGCCGGGCGAGGACGTAGCCACCGGACGGGCCGCGCCGGCTGGTCACCAGGCCGGCCCGACGCAGGTCGGCGACGATGGCCTCGAGGAACTTGCGCGGCAGGCCCTGCCGGGTGGCCAGCTCCTCGACGGACACCGGGCGGTCGTCCGCCGGGCCGTTGGCGGAGCCGGCCGCCGCCATGGCGAGCAGCGCGCGTACCGCGTAGTCCGTCTTGGCGGAGATGTCCACGCCGTGATTGTGGCGCACGTGCCCCGCTCCGACGGGGCCGTCGGCCAGCCGGTTTGCGCCGTCCGGGAGTCAGGCCCCGATCGAGACGCGCTCCGCCTCCCGGTCTCTCACCGGCTGCTGCGCACTCTGGGTCGTGACCGGGAAGGCGGAGGCGCGCGTGGTCCGCGCCCACACCACGTCTCCCGGCTGCAGGCCGAGGGCGTCGACGTCGCCCCGGGTCAGCTGGGCCGACAGCTCGTGACCCGACTCGTCGGCCAGCTCGACGCGGACCTCGAAGCCCAGCCGGGCGACCCGGAGCACGGTGGTGAGCACCTGGGGACCGTCGTGCTCGACCGAATGCCGCTCGAGGACGATGTCGTGGGGTCGGACCAGCTGGCCGCCCAACCGGGACACCGAGCCGAGGAACGACATGACGAACTCGTTGGCGGGCCGGTCGTAGAGGTCGTCCGGCGCCCCGACCTGCTCGATGCGCCCATGGTTGAGCAGCGCGATCCGGTCGGCGACGTCGAGCGCCTCCTCCTGGTCGTGGGTGACGATGACGGTGGTGACGTGCACCTCCCGGTGGAGGCGGCGCAACCACGTCCGCAGGTCGGCGCGCACCGTGGCGTCGAGGGCCCCGAACGGCTCGTCGAGCAGCAGCACCTTCGGGTCGACGGCGAGCGCGCGGGCCAGAGCCATCCGCTGCCGCTGGCCGCCCGACAGCTGCGCGGGGTAGCGGTGCTGGAAGCCGGACAGCCCGACGATCTCGAGGAGCTCGCCCACCCGACGCGCGATCTCCGCCTTCGGGCGGTGGCGGATGGACAGGCCGAAGGCGACGTTGTCGCGCACCGTCATGTGCTTGAACGCGGCGTAGTGCTGGAACACGAACCCGATGCCACGCCGCTGCGGCGTGACGTGGGTGACGTCGTGGCCGGCGATGGTGACGACGCCGGCGTCGAGGTCGTCGAGACCCGAGATGGCCCGCAGCAGGGTCGACTTGCCGGAGCCGCTCGGGCCCAGCAGGGCGGTCAGCGAACCCGCGGGGATCTCCAGGGAGACGTCGTCGAGGGCGGCGAAGGTGCCGAACGACTTGTAGGCGTGGGAGACGGTGATCATCGGGTCGTCCTCTTCCGGTCGAGCAGGGTCATCAGCAGCAGCACCACGAGGGCCATCCCCATGAGCAGGGTGGCCGCGCTGTAGGCGCCGTAGGTGTTGTGGTCGTCGATGTAGCGCGCGTGCACCAGCAAGGTCAACGTCTGGGAGACACCCGGGAAGCCGGAGCACACCATGATGACGGCGCCGAACTCACCGAGCGCCCGGGCCACGGTGAGGACGACGCCGTAGGTCAGCCCCCACCGGATGGCGGGAAGGGTGATCCGCCAGAACGTCTGCCACCCGGATGCGCCGAGGGTGGCGGCGGCCTGCTCCTGCTCGTCGCCGATCTCGTGCAGCACCGGCTCGACCTCGCGGACCACGAACGGCAGCGTCACGAAGATCGTCGCCAGCACCATGCCGGGCAGGCCGAAGACGACCTTGAACCCGGCGGCGTCGACGCCACCGAACCACCCGCCGACCCCCCACAGCATGATCAGGGCGACGCCGACGACGACCGGGGAGACCGCGAACGGCAGGTCGACGACGGCCTGCAGCAGGCCGCGGCCCCGGAACCGCCCGCGCACCAGCGCGATGGCGACGACGACCCCGAACACGACGTTGGCCGGCACGACGATGGCGACGATCAGCAGCGACAGGTTGAAGGCGGAGATGGCGGCGGGGGTGCTGACCGACGTCAGGAACGCCCCGAGGCCGGCGCCGAAGGTGCGCCACAGGATGACGCCGACGGGGAGCAGCACGAGCACCCCGAGGTAGGCCAGAGCGACGGTTCGGGCGGCCAGCCGCGGGCCGCGCGCGAGCCTCACTGCGTCCGCTCTTGGCGGCGACGCTGCGCGCCCGCGGCGACCCGCAGGACGAACAGGGAGACGAAGGCGATGGCCAGCAGGGTCACCGACACCGCGGCGGCGTTGGTCGGCCGGTCGATCTCGATCTGCTGCTGGATGTACTGCGACGCGACCTGGGTGCGGCCGGGGATGTCACCACCGATGAGCACGACCGAGCCGTACTCACCGATGGCCCGGGCGAAGGCCAGACCGCCACCGCTGATGACCGCCGGCGCGAGGGTGGGCAGGACGACCCGACGGAAGATCGTCAGGTTGCTCGCCCCCAGCGAGGCGGCCGCCTCCTCGACCTCGCGGTCGGCCTCGATGAGCAGCGGCTGGACGGCCCGCACGACGAAGGGCAAGGTGACAAAGGCGAGCGCCACGACCAGGCCGGGCTGAGAAGCGTTGAGCGGCAAGCCGATCGGGCTGTTCGGCCCGTAGAGAGACAGCAGCACGATGCTGGCGACGATGGTCGGTAGGGCGAACGGCAGGTCGATGAGGGCGTTGACCGCCCCCTTGCCGGGGAAGTCGTCGCGCACGAGCACCCACGCGACGAGGGTGCCCATGACGACGTTGACCACCGCCACGATCGCGGAGACGAGCACCGTGACCCGAAGCGCGGCCACGGCGTTCGGTGCGGTCACCGCCGCCCAGAATTCCGGCAGGCCGCCGCGCCCCGAGCTGACGGCCAGGGCGGCGAGCGGGAGCAGGACGATGACGCTGAGCCAGAGCACCGAGATGCCGACGCCCAGGGGTCCGACCGAACCCGACACAGCACGCAGGGAGCGGCCTCGGCGCGTACTCCCGGGTTCGAGCGGCGCGAGCGCCAGACCCGGCCCCGCAGACGGGGAATGGGTGTCGACGGCGGCGGTCATCGCTACTTCGACGCCTTGTCGTAGATGACGGCGATCGACCCGACGTCCTTGGTGAAGAACGCGGTGTCGACGCTCTTCCAGCCGCCGAGATCGGTGATGGTCCACAGCTTCTCGGGTGTGGGGAAGCTGGAGGCGTACTGCGCCGCCACGGCCGGGTCGACGACGCGGAAGCCGGTCTTGGCGAGGAGCGTCTGCGCCTCGGTGGTGTAAAGGAAGTCGTTGAACGCCGCCGCGCCCGTGAGGTTGGCACTCGTCTTCACGACCGCGGCAGGGTTCTCGATCTTGAACGTCGTTGCCGGAGTGTGGTGCTCGACCGGGTCGCCGCCCTTCTCGAGGAAGATCGCCTCGTTCTCGTAGGAGATGAGGGCGTCCCCGGAGCCCTGGAGGAAGGTCTCACTCGCCTCCCGTCCGGACTTCGGCTGCGTCTTGACGTGCTCGGTCACGAGCGCGTTGACGTAGTCGAGCCCCGCCTTCTGGTCCTGACCGCCGTTGCTCTTCGCGGCGTACGGCGCCAGCAGGTTCCACTTGGCCGAGCCCGAGCTGAACGGGTTGGGCGTGACGACCTCGACACCGGGCTTGATGAGGTCGTCCCACGTGGTGATGTTCTTCGGGTTGCCCTTGCGCACGACGATCGTGACGACTGAGCCGAAGGGGATGCCCTTGGACTGGCCGGAGTTCCAGCTCGCATCCACGAGGCCCGCGTCGACGAGGCGGGTCACGTCGGGCTCCACGGAGAAGTTGACGAAGTCGGCGGCAGCGCCGGCGGCCACCTTGCGCGACTGGTCGCCCGAGGCGCCGTAGGACTGCTGGAACGTGACGCCCTTGCCCGCGGCGGTGGCGTTGAACGCAGGGATGACCGCGTCGAAGCCGGGCTTGGGCACGGCGTAGGCGTACAGGTTGATCGTGCCCCCCGAGCCGTCGGCTGCGGCGCCCGCCGTCGCGGCGGCGAACGCGGCGGGTCCGGCGGCGACATCGCTCGACCCGCCGCTGCAGGCGGTCATCGCCATGGCGGCGACGACCCCCAGCGCGGTGGTCAGCACGGCGGCGGGGCGGCGACGGGACAGCGCCACGGGGAAGCTCCTCGATCGATCTCGCATAACTCGATATTTCCCATACCATAAGTAGGACTTATCTATCGTGCGATACCGGGGCTCCGGCCCGCGTCCGGCATCCGAATCGTGGACAGGCGGCTCAGACGGACCCTCAGCCGCGCGCGGCGCGGATCCGCAGGCCCAGGCGGACGACCTCCCGGTCGGGCACCGGCGTCGACGTGTCCACGCTCAGGACCGGGCCGGTGGCGACGGGTCGGGCGGCCTGCTCGACCCGCTCCCAGTACGCTTCGTCGCCGGCGGGCCAGGCGTGCACCGGGTGACGGGTGGTGGCTCGGTCCTCGAAGCGGCGCCGAGCCTGGGCGACGGGGACGCCGCACCACACCTCGGGGGTTTGCCTCGGGTCGAAGCCGGCTGCGGCCAGGCCGGCCACGACGTGCTCCCGGTCGCCGGGCCAGCACCACGTCTCGACGACCGCGCCCACCGGGGAGTCCCGCAACAGCCGCCACAGGGCCCCCGCCGCACTCGCCCCGATGGAGGCCGGGCCGCGTCCGTAGGCCGTGACCGCCTGGGCCGGGAGCCCGTCCGCGATGGCCTCCTTGACGGTGTCCTTGGCCAGCAGCGGGAGCCCCAGCTCAGCCGCGAGCCGCCGGGCAAGCGTCGTCTTCCCGGCGCCGGGGACCCCGTTGACGAGCACCGCCGTACGCGTGGGTCCAGGCGTTGCGTAGGGGACCGCCGGCCACTCCACGCGGGTCACGGCGTAGCGGTCGTGGTCGCGCCAGACGTCCGGCCCCAAGGCGTCCAGCATGAGCAGGTATGCCGGGGAGTACCCCTCCCGCCGGAACCCCAGGCCACGCAGCACCGCGCCCGAACGAACGTTGCCCGGTTGGACGTTGGCCTCGAGCCGGTGCAGCCCCAGGCCCGCATCCTCGGAAGCGAAGGCCAGGTCGACGACGAGCCGCAGCCCCTCCGCGAAGAGGCCGCGGCCGGCATACGGGTCGAACGCGTCGTAGCCGAGGGTGCCGGCCATCGCCCGGCCGAGGACGATGTTGGTGACGTTGACCTTCCCCACCAGGTCGTGGTCGCCGTCGGGCTCGCGGGCGTGGATCACCAGCGTGCGGTGGGCCCGTGAGCCCGCCCTGATCAGAGCCGGCAGGCCGTAGGGGTCGACCGGGTTCCACTCGCGCAGGCGCCGACGGGATCGCTCGTTGGCCCGGACGTAGGCGTCGACGTCGTCGTCGCTCGCACTGGCCACCCACACCCGCTCACCGTCGGCCCGCAGGGGTCGGACCGGCTGTGTCACCCCGTCACCCCATCACACCGTCGCTCCGCGCAGGACGACGGCGGACGGGTGGGCCAGGACTCTCAGGTCTTCACGCGGATCCGCCTCGTAGACAACGGCATCCGCCGAGGCGCCCTCCTCGATTCCCGGCCGGCGCAGCCATTCCCGGGCTCCCCACGAGGCGGCATACAGCGTCTCGGCGGGGGTCAGACCCGCCCGCTGGAGCTCGACGGCCTCCTGGGCGACGAGCCCGTGGGGCAGGCCGCCGCCGGCGTCGGTGCCGAGGTAGATGGGGACTCCGGCCTCGTGGGCGGCGCCGATGGTCTCGTAGCGTCGGGCGTGCAGGTCGACCATGTGGGCGTAGTAGGCGGGGAACTTGCCCCGCCCCGGCTCGGCGAGCTGCGGCAGCTGGTCGATGTTGACGAGGGTCGGGACGATGGCGATGCCCTGGGCGGCGAACTGGGCGATGGTCTCGGGTTCGAGGCCGCAGGCGTGCTCGATGCAGTCGGTGCCGGCGGCGGCGAAGTCGTAGAGCGACTCCTCGCCGAAGCAGTGGGCCGTGGTGCGCGCCCCCTCCGCGTGGGCCGCGGCCACCGCGGCGATGACCGTCTCGCGAGGGAAGGAGGGCGACAGGTCGCCGGTGTCGCGGTCGATCCAGTCGCCGACGAGCTTGACCCAGCCATCACCCCGACGCGCCTCTTCGCGGACATGGGCCACCACGTCCGCCGGCTCGACCTCGTGGGCGTAGTTGCGGATGTAACGGCGGGTGCGCGCGATGTGCCGGCCGGCGCGGATGATGCGCGGCAGGTCGTCGCGCTCATCGACCCAGTGGGTGTCGACCGGGCTGCCGGCGTCACGGATGAGCAGGGTGCCGGCGTCGCGGTCGGTCAGGGCCTGCTGCTCCTGGGTGTCGCGGTCGACGCCTCCGTGCCGGTCGAGGCCGACGTGGCAGTGCGCATCGACGAGGCCGGGCAGCGCCCAGCCCGTCAGGGTCTGTACGTCGGTCGCCGTGGAGGGGCGGGTGAACGTGATGCGACCGTCGACGACCCAGATCTCGTCGCGGACGTGGTCGAGGCCGACGAGCACCGGACCGGTCAGGTGCAGCGCGTCGGCCATGCGGAAAACCTACCTTCTCGACCGAACGCGGCGTTCGGTTCGAAAGTGGGGCGGGTCGGTGGCTAGGGTTTCCCGGGGTAGAGCAACCGACCACGGGAAGCGATGGGGCGGGTCGATGAACGCCGACCGGCACGACGAGCTGCCGCTCGACCCGGACGAGCCCGACCTCTCGCCCGAGCCGGGCCGCCCGCTCCACCTCACGCCGGCCGCACTCGGGGTCGTCTTCGCCGGCGGGGTCGCCGGCACGGCCGCCCGCTACGTCGCCGAGGAGGCGATCCGGCCGTGGGGGGGCTGGCCGGTCGCCACCTTCCTCGTCAACGTCATCGGGGCGTTCGTCCTCGGCGTCCTGCTCGAGGCGCTCACCCGGCGCGGCCCCGACCAGGGAGGGCGCCGGCGGCTGAGGCTGCTCGTGGGCACCGGGTTCCTCGGGGCGTTCACGACCTACAGTGCACTCGCCGTCGAAACGGTGCTCCTGGCCCGCGACGGCCGGCTGTGGCTTGGTGCGGCGTATGCCGCGGTATCGCTCGCCCTGGGGCTGGTCGCCGCCGCGGCCGGTATCCGCGTCGCCGGACGGGGTCGAAGGGCCGCCCTGTGACTACCGTGGTCGTGCTGCTCACCGTGGTGGCCGGTGGCCTCGGAGCGGTGTCCCGGTTGGTCGTGGACGGCGTCGTGCGGACCCGGTGGGGCGCGACGTACCCGGTCGCGACGGCCCTGATCAACGTCTCCGGGTCGTTCGCCCTTGGGCTGGTCACGGGACTCGTCCTGGCGGCGGCGGCGCCGGACGCGTTGCGGACGGTCGTCGGGACGGGGTTCCTCGGCGGGTACACCACGTTCAGCACGGCCAGCTTCGAGACGGCGCGGTTGGTGGAGCAGCAGCGATACGGAGCGGCCGCGGCATACGGGCTGGGCACGGTCGTGGTCACGACCGGAGTGGCCGCGCTCGGCCTCTGGCTCGGCCTGCTGGCCTGACGTCCCTGGGTGCGGCTAGGCGCCGTCGCGGTCGAACCGGATCAGCTGCCGGATGGCCCGGCCGTCGGCCAGCTGGTCCATGGCCGCGTTGATGTCCTCCGGGCCGATGGTCGAGGAGACGAGCTCCTCGACCGGCAGCCGCCCGCCGCGCCACATCTCGACGAACCGTGGGATGTCACGCTCGGGCACGGCGGAGCCGAGGTAGCTGCCCACGATGGTGCGGCCCTCGGCGACCAGGCCCAGCGGCGCGATGCTCACCCGGGCGTCGGGCCGGGGCAGGCCGACCGTGACCGTGGTGCCACCGACCGCGGTCGCGGCGATCGCCGCCTCGAAGGCCCGGGCGTTGCCGGCAGCCTCGACGACGACGTCGGCCTTGACCCCGTGCTCCGCGAGCTCGTCGGGGGTGAGGGCCTGGGCCGCGCCGAGGCGGCGGGCGGTCTCGAGCTTGTCGGGGACCGCGTCGACGCCGATCACCGTGAGTCCGCCGAGCCCCACCGCGGTGATGAGGGCGGCCATGCCGACGCCGCCCAGGCCGACGACCATGACCGTCTGCCCCGGCTGGGGCCGGCCGGCGTTGACGACCGCTCCCCCACCGGTGAGGACGGCGCAGCCGAGCACTGCGGCGACGTCCGGGGGTACGTCGTCGTCGACAGGGACGACGGAGCGGTGGTCGACCACGGCGTGGGTCGCGAAGCCCGAGACGCCGAGGTGGTGGTGCACCGTCGTGCCGTCGTGGTGCAGCCTTCTGTCCCCGCCGAGCAGGGTGCCCGCGTTGTTGGCGGCGCTGCCGGCGACGCACGGCACGCGGCCGTTGCTGCGACAGGCCGCGCACTCACCGCACCGCGGGAGGAACGTCATGACGACGCGCTGCCCTGGGGCGATGCTGGGGACGTCCGGACCGACCGCCTCGACAATCCCGGACGCCTCATGACCGAGGGCCATGGGCACGGGGCGGACGCGGTTGCCGTCCACGACGGACAGGTCGGAGTGGCATACCCCGGCGGCCTCGATGCGGACGAGCAGCTCACCGGGCCCGGGCTCATCGAGGTCGAGCTCGGTCACCACGATCGGCCGGGACGCGGCGAAGGGCCGGGCGCGACCGATCTCCTGCAGGACGGCGGCCTGGATCTTCATGATGGTCCGTTCTTGTTCGCGGCCTCGAGGGCCGACCGGATGGGCGGAGGGACGGGCACCGTGGCCCGGGTGGCCGGGTCGACGTAGACGTGGACCCACCGGGCCAGTGCGGCCGGCGCGGGCTCACCGTCGGTGAACAGGCCCAGGGCATACGTCACGCTCTTCGTGCCGAGCCGCTCGACGTCGACGCCGACGACGAGCGCGGCGGGGAAGCTGACCTCGCTCAGGAACCGGCACGAGGTCTCGGCGACCACCCCGCGGGCGTGCTGGTCGAGGGGTCCGGTGCCGGTCTGCTGGGCGAGCCAGCCGTTGATGGCGGTGTCGAAGAGCTCGAAGTAGACCGCGTTGTTGAGGTGGCCGAACATGTCGTTGTCGGCCCACCGGGTGCCGATGGGCCAGTGGACGGGGAAGTCGGCGAGCTCAGGCACCTCCGAAGCACACCGGTTGGCCGCGCAGAAGTCCAGCACCTCCGGGCCGGCCGTGTCCGGTCACGCCTCCCGCTTCAGGTCGACGGTCGGGGTGATGGGGGCCATCCGGGGCGTGGCGACCACCGGTGCACGCACGCCGGACCGGCGAGCGGCCGTGTAGGCGGCCTCCACGCGGGCCAGCACCCGGTCAGGGCTGCGGGCGAGCGCCGTGGGCGTGACCCCGATGACGACGACCCGCGCAGCGGACAGGTCGGAGTCCTGCTCGACCGTGGAGTCCCAGTCCAGGACGTCGGCGTGGAACTGCCGGCTGTGGACCATCACCGCCATCGCCACGTCGTCGAGCCACAGGTCCGGGGTCGTCAGCCGCCGACCGTCCGCGTCGCGAAGCTCCGGGTTGAGCCAGGCCGGAGGGAGGACGCGCGAGGTGGCCACCAGGCGCGCCAGATCCGCCTCCGGCAGTGACCACGCGCCGGCCGCCGCCTCCCTGACCGCGTTCTGAAGGCGTGCCCTCCCGTTCCGACGCCGGACGTCCACCCAATGTGCGACGTCGTCGAGCCGGACCCGTCGCCGTTGAACGCCCTCGATCAGCAGTGCGCGGCATTCGGCATCGTCAGGCGCCAGCGCCGCGGCGTCGACCAAGGCACGTGGGAGGCAGGAGTACCTCAGCGGGCCACGCTCCACGACGCGCTCGTCGGTGAAGCCGGTGCGCCGGATCGACAGCCACGCCACGTCGCGAGACCGATGGGACTCCGGGACCAAGACGTGGGTCCAGGTCGTCGCTGCGAGCCCCGGCCACCCGTGCCTGGACAGGGCGGTCGGCCCGGCGAGCCAGCTGTGTGGACCGGCGTAGAGGAGGGCGCCGACCTGTCGCTGATCGGGGGTCGCCAGGCTCGGAGACAGCAGGATCACGCCTGGGAGCAGCGCGCGCCACGAACGGCCGAGGCGCCATCTGATGTCCGCCGGTGTGACGCCATCGTTGAGCAGCTCCCGTCGCGTGACCACCCCGAGCTGATGCTCGGCGCGGCGCTGGAGGTGCTCCGGAAGGTCCACCCGCCAAGGCTGACGGGCCGACGCTCGAGGGAACAGACCCGTCAACCAAGGTGTGGACGACGGGATGGCCCGGACGAGCCGTGTGGACAACCGCGAGGCGCCTGGACCCTTCCGGCACGCGCCGCAGCCGGACCGCCCCATGGTTCGGACAGAGTGCGGATCAGAGTGCGTGTGGTGTCGTCAGAACAGCACCAAACGCACTCTGATCCGCACTCTGACCGCGCCGAGCGCGACATCATTCCCGACGTGCTCCTGGTGCGCTCGCGCCGTAAGCGTCAACGGCCCAGGAACTTCTCGAAGCCCTTCGGGAGGTTGGCGGGGTCGAAATCGGGGCTGTCGGTGCCGTCCGCGCCGTCGCCGCCCAGCGCTGGCGGCATACCGAACGCCCTGCCGGCGGCCGACGTCCGCGCCCCAGCGGCCCGCTGCGCCTCGGCCCGCTCATCGGCGGCGCGCTTGGCCGGGTTGCCGCTCTTGGACTTCTTGCGCTGCACCGGTGCCGGCCGGCCGGCCTTGCGCGCGCCCGGCATGGCCGGCATACCCGGCAGTCCGGCGCCGCCGCCTCGGGCCAGCGACTTCATCATCTTCTGCGCCTCGCGGAACCGCTCGAGCAGCTGGTTGACCTCAGACACGGTGACGCCGGACCCCTTGGCGATGCGCGAGCGCCGCGACCCGTCGATGAGCTTGGGGTGGGACCGCTCGAACGGCGTCATCGAGCGGACCATCGCCTCGACCCGGTCGAACTCGCGCTCGTCGAGGGAGTCCAGCTGCTCACGCATCCCCTGCATGCCCGGCATCATCTTGAGCATCGCCTTGAGCGAGCCCATCTTCTTGATGGCCGACATCTGCTGGAGGAAGTCGTCGAAGGTGAAGTCCTCCTCGGCGAGGAACTTGCGAGCCATCTCGTCGGCCTCGCGCTGGTCGAACGCCTTCTCGGCCTGTTCGATCAGCGTGAGGACGTCACCCATGTCGAGGATGCGCCCCGCCATCCGGTCGGGGTGGAAGACCTCGAAGTCCTTGGTGTTCTCGCCCGTGGACGAGAACATGATCGGCCTCCCGGTCACCCCGGCCACCGACAGTGCGGCGCCCCCGCGGGCGTCACCGTCGAGCTTGGAGAGGACGACGCCGGTGAAGTCGACGCCCTCCTGGAACGCCAGCGCCGTCTCGACCGCCGCCTGCCCGATCATCGCGTCGATGACAAAGAGGACCTCGTCGGGCGCGATGGCCGCACGGATGTCGGCGGCCTGCTGCATGAGCACCGCGTCGACGGCCAGCCGGCCCGCGGTGTCGACGATGACGACGTCGTACTGCCTGGCCCGCGCCTCCGCGATGCCGGCCCGCGACACCGAGACGGGGTCGCCGAACGACCGGGTCCCTTCGCCGGACGACAGCACGGCGTCGTGGCCGCCGACGTTGCCCTGCTCGGGCGCATACACGGGTACGCCGGCACGGTCGCCGACGACCTGCAGCTGGGTCACGGCGTTGGGGCGCTGGAGGTCGGCGGCGACGAGCAACGGTGTATGCCCCTGGCCGCGCAGCCACGCGCCGAGCTTCCCGGCGAGGGTGGTCTTGCCCGATCCTTGGAGGCCGGCGAGCATGATCACCGTCGGCGGGTTCTTGGCGTAGCGCATCGTGCGGGTCTCGCCGCCGAGGATGGTGACGAGCTCCTCGTTGACGATCTTGACGACCTGCTGGGCCGGGTTCAGCGCCTGGCTGACCTCTTCGCCGAGCGCCCGCTCCCGGACGGCGCCGATGAACTCCTTGACGACGGGCAGGGCCACGTCGGCGTCGAGCAGGGCCAGGCGGATGTCGCGCAGTGCCTTGTTGACGTCGGACTCGGACAGCCGACCCTTGCCGCGCAGCCCCTTGAAGGTGGCGGTCAGACGGTCGGACAGGGAGGTGAACACCAGAGAACTCTAACGGCGCAGGGCAGCGGACCCGGCGTCCGAGGCCCCTGCCCGCCGCCCTGCCCGCCGCGTCACTCCGAAGCCCACCCGTCGCACGTGTCGATGATCATCGAGACCGCCTGAGCCACCCGAGCGGGGGGCAGCGGGCGGCCACCGAGCTCGGTGACGTAGAACGTGTCGAGCGCCTGACCGGCATACGTGGCGATGTGGGCGCTGCGCACGCTCAGGGAGGCCCGCGACAGGGTGATCCCGATGTCGTGGAGCAGCCCGGAACGGTCGGTGGCGCGCACCTCGATCACCGTCGCCGAGTCGGAGGCATGGGAGATGACCATGGCTCTGGTCTGGGCCGGCGACCCCGAGGCGGCGCGCGAGCTGTCTGTGACCGAGGCCCGGCGGCGCCGCGACAGCAAGGCCAAGGGCTCTCGATCGCCTCCGGCGAGACGCCCCAGCCCACGGACGATGGCGGCCGGGTCGGGTGACCCGCCTCCTGGCGTCTCGATGTGCCACTCGTTGGCGGCTACCCCGTCGACGGTCCGCACGACGGCCGAGCGGACGATGTGGCCCTGCCCGGCCAGCAGGCCCGCCGTGTCGGCGAACAGCCCCAGCCGGTCGCGGTCGTAGACGTCGATGCGGTGCGCCCCGCCGAGCGCGGTCACGAGCACGACGGGCTGGCCGACGGCGATGCGCTCCTGGATCTTGGGCGGCACCGGGTCCGCCTCCCGGAACGACTCCCGCGGCGGAGCGTCGTCGGCCAGGGCCGCTCGGGCCGTCGTGACGAGCTTGTCCAGCAGGCTGGCGCGCCAGTCGGTCCAGGCGGCGGGGCCGGCAGCGTTCGCGTCGGCCTCGGTCAGCGCCCGCAGGAGGTCGAGGTTGTTCAGGCTGCCCCCGACCGCCTTGGAGACCATCGAGATGGTCTGCGGGTCGTCGCCGTCGCGCCTCGTGGCCAGGTCGATCAGCGTCAGGTGCTCACGCACCAGCTGCACCACCAGGGGCCGGTCGGCGTCCTCCACCCCCAGCCGCTGCAGGACGGCGTCGGCGATCGGCGCCCCCGTCTCCGAGTGGTCGCGGGCGCCGGGGGTCTTGCCGATGTCGTGGAGCAGGGCCGCGAGCAGGAGCAGGTCGGGCCGAGTGACCTCGCGCAGCAGCCCGCTGGCCCGCACGACGGTCTCGATGAGGTGCCGGTCGACGGTATGCCGGTGCACGGCGTTGCGCTGCGGCCGGCTGCGGACGGCGCTCCACTCCGGGATCCACCGCTCGACCACGCCGGCGAGGTCGAGGCCCTCCCAGACGGAGACGAGACCGGGCCCCGTCGCGAGCAGGTCACCGAAGACGGCGAGCGCCGCCGGGGGCCACGGGGTCAGGATCGGCGGGCAGCTCGCCGCGAGGTTGGCCAGCGTCGTCGGGGCGATGCTGACGTTGTTGCGGGCGGCGACGAGCGCGGCGCGCAGGATGAGCAGGGGGTTGCCGGCGGGGTCGACGCCCGGCCCGAGGACGGCCTCCCCGTCGGAGAGAAAGAGGCCGTAGCCGAGCGGCGTCATCCGGGGCCGCCGGGGGCCGACCCGCAGGGTGCGGGCTCGTTGGGCCTGGGCGGCCCGCCGCAGGGTGCCGTCGAGGGAGTAGCCGATGACGCGCGCCGAGGTGGACACGTCGGTCAGCAGCTGGTCGGCGTCGTGGTAGCCCAGGAGCGCGGCGGCGGCGTCGTGGTCGTCCCGCGACAGCCGGTCTCGGCCGCGGCCGGTCACGACGTGCACGGCGTCGCGCACGTCGAGGAGCTTCTCGTGAGCGGCGTCGACCGCACCGTGCGGACGGTCGGCCAGCCAGGCGGCGGCCAGGGCGCGCAGCACCGTCATGTCGCGCAGCCCGCCCCGGGCCTCCTTGAGGTCGGGTTCGAGCAGTTGGGCGAGGTCACCCTGGCGCGAGTGCCGCTGGGCGATCTGCTCCTGCAGCTGCGGGAGACGGGTACGCGCGTTGGCCCGCCAGTCGTGGGCCACGGTGGACCTCGCCGCGTTGACGATGTCCTCCTCGCCGGCGACGAACGAGATGTCGAGCAGTCCCACCGCCGCGGACAGGTCGGCGCCGGCGACGGTGCGGCACTGGTTGACGGTGCGCACGCTGTGGTCGAGCTTGACCCCCTGGTCCCAGATCGGGTACCAGAGGCGGTCGGCGAGGTCGGTGAGCTCGCCCGCCCCGAGGGCGCGCGTCTGGTGCAGGAGCACGAGGTCGACGTCGCTGAGCGGGCCGCCGTCGCGGCGGGCCAGGCTGCCCACGGCGGCCAGGGCCACCCCGGGGAGCCGGCGGCCCGCCGTGGCCTCCTGCCAGAGCTCGGTGAGCCACTGCATACCGAACTGGGCGAGGGCAGCGCGTCTCGCGGGACCGGCACCCGGGGCCGAGAAGCCCCGGGTGCCGGCGAGGTCGAGCCGCCGCGCGGTGACGTCGGTGGCGCTCATGGCGATGGTGCCCTTCGTCGTGAAGCGGTGGGTCGTGCGGTCACGCCCACCGGCCGGCGTCGCTGAGCTCCGCAGGCCGGTGTGCGCGTCGTCCAGCGCTACAACGCGTCGTGGCCGCGCTCGCCGGTGCGGACCCGGACCACGTCGTCGACGGGGATCGACCAGATCTTGCCGTCGCCGATGCGGCCGGTCTGCGCCGCCTTGAGGATGACGTCGATGACACTGCCGGCGTCGAGGTCGTCGACGAGCACCTCGACGCGCACCTTGGGCACGAAGTCGACGGTGTACTCGGCGCCGCGGTAGACCTCGCTGTGTCCCCGCTGCCGACCGTAGCCGCTGGCCTCGCTGATGGTCATGCCCGAGATGCCGTAGGCCTCGAGGGCCTCCTTCACCTCGTCGAGTTGGTGGGGCTTGATGATCGCCGTGATGATCTTCATGCCGTGGCTCCTTCCTTGGTCGAGGAGTCGGTGGACGGGCCGGACGGGCCGGACGGGCCGGGCTGCAGGGGGGCGGTCCGGGCCGCGATGACGCTGCGGGCCGAGCCTCCGCCGAAGCTGCTGAGCTCGTAGGCGGTCTCAGCGTGCTCCAGCAGGTCGATGCCGTTGACCTCGTCGTCCGCGGCGACCGTGAAGCCCATCGTCTTGTCGAGGACGAAGCCGATGATGAAGGTCACGACGAACGAGTAGATGAGCACGGCCGCGGCCCCCTCGGCCTGCGCGCCGAGCTGCGTGAAGCCACCACCGAAGAAGAGCCCGTCCTTCTGGGTCAGGCCCGCTGCCGCCGTGGGGCTGTTGGTGGCGTCGGCGAGCAGGCCGATGACCAGGGTGCCGATCAGGCCACCAACGAGGTGGACGCCGACGACGTCGAGGCTGTCGTCGAAGCCGAACCGGAACTTCAGGCCGACGGCCAAGGCGCACCCGAGGCCGGCGAGGAGCCCGACGATGAGGGCGCCGATGGGGCTGACCGTCGCGCAGGCCGGGGTGATGGCCACGAGTCCGGCGACGACACCGGAGGCGGCACCGAGGGAGGTGGCGTGGCCGTCGCGGAGCTTCTCCACGATGAGCCAGCCGAGCATGGCGGTGCAGGTGGCTCCCAAGGTGTTGACCCAGACACCGGCCGCGAGCGGACCGGCGCTGAGGGCGGACCCGGCGTTGAAGCCGAACCAGCCGAACCACAGGATGCCGGCGCCGATCATGACGAGGGTGAGGTTGTGCGGCCGCATTGGCTCCTTGGGCCACCCGACCCGCTTGCGGAGGATGAGGGCCAGGGCCAGGCCGGCGACGCCGGCGTTGATGTGGATGGCGGTACCGCCGGCGAAGTCGTAGGCGCCGACGCCACCGAGGAAGAGGCCGTCGGCCTTGTTGGCGATCCACCCTCCGGTCTCCGCGGCGAAGCCGCTGAAGGCGAACACCCAGTGCGCCGCCGGGAAGTAGACCAGGGTCGCCCAGAGGACCGTGAAGACGGTCCACGTGGCGAACTTGGCCCGGTCCGCGATGGCGCCGGAGACCAGGGCCACGGCGATGATCGCGAAGACCACCTGGAAGGCGACGAAGGCGCCGCCGGGGATCCCGCCCGCGGCCGCCGCCCCCGTGGCCGCGTTGGCCGGGACGAAACCGTAGATCTGGCTGAACACGCCGCTCAGGCCGAACTCGGCAAAGGGGTTGCCGACGAGACCTCCCCCGAGGTCCGGGCCGAACGCCATGCTGTATCCCCACAGGATCCAGATCGTGCCGACCGTCCCCATCGTGATGAAGCTCATCATCATCATGTTGAGGACGCTCTTGGTGCGGACCATGCCGCCGTAGAAGAAGGCCAGACCGGGCGTCATGAAGAGGACGAGGGCTGCGGCCGTGATGGTCCAGGCTGTGTTCCCGCTGTCGATGAACGGCGTGTCCGCCGTCACGAAGGATAGTGCGCTCATGACGGATCAGCGTGGCGGTGACGGGTTTCGCGGCGTCGTCGCCCGGGTTACGGACGTGTAAGCAAAGTCGCCCGTCTGTTATCACTGTGTTTCGCGATCGGGCAGCAGGGGTGTCCGACCCCGTGCGCACGGGGCGGCCCCCGGTAAGCCGCACCGTCGTCCGCGGGTGATGATGAGCGGGTGAGCACCTCCGCCCTCATCGGCTCGATGGCCCAACCCGCGCGTCGCTGGCTCCTGAACTCCCTGCGGGACCGGGTCGCCGGGTCCGACGCGGAGGTCAAGGCTCGGGCCATCTGGACCTCCGAGGGGGAGCGCTGGTTCGCCCCGTCCGACCCGGTCTGGCGCGTGCACGACGACGCGTCGATGTTCGTCGGCGGGATCCGCGCGCTGCTGCTGCAGTCGCTGCACCCCCTCGCCATGGCCGGGGTCGCCGGCCACTCCGGCTACCGCTCCGACCCGTGGGGCCGCCTGCAGCGGACGTCGACCTTTCTCGCGACGACGACGTTCGGCACCGTCCGGGACGCGGAGGCAGCGGTCGCGACGGTGCGCGGCATCCACGAACGGGTGCGCGGTCGCGTCCCGGACGGCCGCACCTATGCCGCGTCCGACCCGCACCTGCTCAGCTGGGTCCACGCGGCCGAGGCCGACAGCTTCCTCGCCGCATACCGGCGTTTCGGTGCGGGGCGGCTGAGCCCCGCCGACGAGGACGGCTACGTCGCGCAGTCGGGGCTCGTCGCCGAGCGGCTCGGCGCCGTCGACACGCCCCGGACGGTCGCCGAGCTCGACGCGCTGATGGACCGCTACCGGCCCGAGCTCAGCGCCTCGACCGAAGCCCGTGAGGCCGCCCGGTTCCTGCTCCTCCAGCCCCCGCTGGGCTGGTCGGAGAAGCCCGGGTATGCCGCGCTCGCCGGCGGCGGGGTCGCCCTGCTTCCGATGTGGGCCAAGGAGATGCTGCGCCTGCCGGCGCTGCCCATGACGGAGCGGATGGTCACCCTTCCCGTCGCTGACGCCGCGGTCAAGGCGATCCGGTGGGCCATCACCGCCCCCGGTCACAGCCGGCCCGGAAGCCGACCCGCCTGACCCGTCCACCCACATCCGGGTGGAGGTATATCCGAGCGCTCTAGCGCTCGCTCACCTCTCCACTCGGCCGCACCGGTAGCGCCGGTAGCTCAGCCGACGATGGCGTCGACGAAGGCCTCGGCGTCGAAGGGGGCGAGGTCGTCGGGTCCTTCGCCGAGACCGACCAGCTTGACGGGGACCCCGAGCTGGCGCTGAACGGCGACGACGATGCCACCCTTGGCCGTGCCGTCGAGCTTGGTGAGCACGATGCCGGTCACGTTGACCGCCTGCGCGAAGACCTCAGCCTGGCGTAACCCGTTCTGACCGGTGGTGGCGTCGAGCACGAGGAGCACCTCGTCGATGGGGCTCTGCTTCTCGATGACCCGCTTGATCTTGCCGAGCTCGTCCATGAGCCCGACCTTGTTGTGCAGCCGGCCGGCGGTGTCGATGATGACGACGTCGGCCTCGATCTCCGCGCCGGCCTTGACCGCGTCGAAGGCCACGGCCGCGGGGTCGGCGCCCTCCTTGTCGGAGCGGATGGTCAGCACGCCCACTCGGGCACCCCACGTCTCCAGCTGGTCGGCGGCGGCGGCTCGAAACGTGTCAGCCGCGCCGAGCACCACGTCGCGGTCCTCGGCCACGAGCACGCGGGCGAGCTTGCCGACCGTCGTCGTCTTGCCGGTGCCGTTGACGCCCACGACCAGGATCACGGCGGGACGCCCCTCCATCCGGGACGAGGCGATCCGGCGGTCCATGGCCGGGTCGACGAGATCGAGCAGGTCCGCCTTCAGCCAGCCCCGGACCGTGGCCTCGTCGGTCGTTCCGGAGCCGTCGATCTTGACCTTTTGGCGCAGACGACCGACCAGCTCGCCGGACGCCTCCACCCCCAGGTCGGAGCCGATGAGGGTGTCCTCGACGTCTTCCCAGGCCGCCTCGTCGAGCCCGCCGCGCGAGAGCAGGACCAGGAGCGCATTGCCGATGGCGCTGTTGCTGCGTGCGAGCCGCGCCCGCAGCCGGGCGAGACGGCCCCGCGCCGATGCCGGGCGCTCGACCGTCGGGGCCGGCGGCTCCTCGACCAGCAGGTCCTCGTCGAGCTCCGGCTCGGTCGGCGCTCCTTCGAGGGTGCCGACCCCCGCTCGGTCGCCGACGTCGGTGCGGTCGTCGAGATCACTGTCGAGGTCGGTCGGCGGGGTGAGGGTGCGGGTCGACCCGCCGGGCGCGACCGGTCCCCGCAGCTCACGCCGGCGGCTGGTCCTCCCCCGCACCAGTCCGACGACCGCGCCGACGAGAACGAGGGCGACGATGACGCCGATGGTGACGATTTCCCAGACCTGCTCCAGCACGGCGCCATCCTTGCACGGCGCCTGAGGCCGTCCCCGACGTCGCCTCAGCCGGCCTGACCCGGCCTGACCCGGCCTGACCCGGCCTGACCCGGCCTGACCCGGCCTGACCCGGCCTGACCCGGCCTGACCCGGCCTGACCCGGCCTGACCCGGCCTGACCCGGCCTGACCCGGGTCAGTCAGGAGCTGACACCGCTCTCCTCAAGCGAGTGCCGGCAGTTCGAGCCGGTGCGGGGGCACGGTGACGGGACCGCGTTCCGCGCATCGATGCGCATCGCGCGCACCGATCGGCGCCCCGACGCTGGATAACCATGGGTGTTTGGCTTTCCGGGGCGCGCCCCCACTTCTCGTGCGCGGTGCCGGTGGGCGGCCTTCAGGTGCTGGCGCCGAGTGCGGTCAGGCCTGCAGCCATCTGCTCGGCCGCGTCGTCACCGATCTTCTGGAGACCGACGCCCAGGAGAGGGGTGACAGACGAGTGGGGATCGCGTCAGCGGCCGACCGGGGTGGACGACTCCCGGTGGGTCCGGACCCTGCCCACCACGTCCTCGCCGCGGGAGGTCAGGAGCTCGCGACCCTCGCGGCGAGCTTGAACCACCACGAACCCCATGACGACCATCCCGCCGACGAGACACACCAACATGCCGAAGACCAGAGCGAACATGGGACCAGCGTGATGTACGAGGCGGGTCGGGCTTCGCCGCGCCGCGCCGATGACACAACGCGTGACCGAAGCGTCACAAAAGCCCCGGGGTGCACGGGGCGCGCAGTGGAGGAATCAGAGCTGGGTGAGGCTGGTCAGACCGGTGGCCGCGAGGACCTGTTGTCGCATCTCGGGGCAGTGCGCCGACGTCGCCTCGTTGAGGGCGGCGCTGTCCGGCACGATGCCGTGGGCCTGGAGGAAGCCGAAGAGGTTGCCGACGAGGTTGGCGTGTGCCCCTACCGCGCTACCGACCCCGGTGAGCGCCGGAAGCTGACCCGAGAGGTAGGTGCAGACCTCGGCGGCGGGGTAGGCCCCGGCGGAGATGGTGGCCGTGGCACGGGTCGAGGTCGTCGAGCCGGGGGCCGATGGGCTGACGCCCGACGTGACGCTCGACGTGACGCCCGACGTGACGCCCGACGTGACGCCCGACGTGACGCTCGACGTTGAACCGGGCGACGAGCTGGACGTGGCCGCTGACCCGAGGGACGTTCGTGGCCCGATGTCCGATCCCGGCGCAGGCGCAGACGTCGAGCACGCGGTGAGCTGCGCCGCGGCGGCGGCGAGCGCGAGCATGGCGAGGGTTGGACGAGGAGCGATCATGGAGCCAAGGAGCCCAACCGGCCGCCGGTGATACCGGTGCCGAACGCCGGAGCCGGCCCTGGGACGCGCCCGCGGCCGCACTGGCACCGGGCCGACAACCGGCATACCCGTCAGAGATCTCATATCGGAAACGTCTCGGCGCGCTTCCGGGTGGCGTCGGGCCACGCATCGGTAGTTTTCGCTACGCGTCCATCCGGGCGCGGCACCGCCTCTTCTCGAGGGGATTAGACCAATGTCGTTCGCAGATGCGATCAAGAGCTGCTTCTCCCAGTACGTCGGCTTCGCGGGCCGGGCCCGACGATCCGAGTTCTGGTACTTCTACCTCTTCACCATCATCGTCAGCATCGTCGCGTCGGTCCTTCAACGGGCCGTCTCGAACAGCAGCTCCGGCGTGATCACGGGCATCGTGGGGCTGGCCCTCATCCTGCCGAGCCTCGCGGTCGGTGTCCGGCGACTGCACGACACGGGCCGCTCGGGCTGGTGGATCCTCATCGGGCTCATCCCGGTCATCGGCACCATCGTGCTCATCGTGTTCTACGTCCAGGACAGCCACTCGGACAACCAGTACGGCCCGTCGCCCAAGGGCGCCGGCGCGGCATACCCCGCCTCGTCGGTCTGACCAAGCCCCCGGGCACACCGCTCCCGACCGACGACTGAGGACCCGCCGGTCGGGGCGCGGAGGCCCGCCCCGAATGCCTGGGCGGGGACGTCAGGCCGGTTGTCGCTGAGCGACGTCGGACATCCGCTGGGAGACCACCGTCGTCACGCCGTCGCCGCGCATCGTCACCCCGTAGAGGGCGTCAGCGATCTGCATCGTCTTCTTCTGGTGGGTGATGACGATGAGCTGGCTGGAGTCGCGCAGCTCGGACATCAGCCCGATGAGCCGGCCGAGGTTGGCATCGTCGAGCGCGGCTTCGACCTCGTCGAGGATGTAGAACGGCGACGGGCGCGCCTGGAAGATCGCCACGAGCAGCGCGACCGCGACCAGCGAACGCTCCCCACCGGACAGCAGCGAGAGGCGCTTCACCTTCTTCCCCGGCGGCCGCGCCTCGACGTCGAGGCCGGTCGTCAGCATGTGCTCCGGGTCGGTGAGCAGGAGCCGTCCCTCCCCGCCGGGGAAGAGGCGCGCGAACACCCGCTCGAACTGCACGGCCACATCGTGGTACGCCTCGGTGAAGACCCGCTCCACGCGTTCGTCGACCTCGCGGACGATGTCGAGCAGGTCGCGTTTGGACCGTTTGAGGTCCTCGAGCTGGGTGGTGAGGAAGGTATGCCGCTCCTCGAGAGCGGTGAACTCCTCCAGGGCGAGCGGGTTGACCCGACCGAGGGCGGCCAGCTTGCGCTCTCCCGAGCGCAGCCGCTTCTCCTGGACCTCACGGACGTAGGGCTGTGCGTCGGCCGCGTCACCTGCTGTGGGGGGTGCCGGCACCATCGTGTGCGGCCCGAACTCGTCGACGACCGTCACGGGGTCGGTGCCCAGCTCCTCCACCGCCCGCGCCTCGAGCTGCTCGATGCGCAACCGCTGCTGCGCGCGCGCCACCTCGTCGCGGTGCACCGAGTCGGTCAGCTCGCGCAGCTCGTCCTGAAGACCGGCGACCTCGCGGCGCAGGACGACCAGCTCCGCGTCCCGCGCGGTCCGCTCCTCCTCCCCGGCCCGGCGCAGGACGTCAGCCTGTCGAGCAGCCTCCGTGAGCACTCTGACGGCGTATGCCGCCGCCGTCCGGACCGCGTCGGCGACCCGGGCCTCCCGCCCGCGGCGCTGGCGGCGCGCCTCGAGGCGGGCGCGGGCCTGCAGCTCGGCCACGGCCGCGTTCTCGAGCGCCGTGGCCCGCTCCTTGAGGGCCCGGCCGCGCTCCTCGCGCGTCCGCAGCGCCAGGCGGAGCTCGGTCTCCCGCGCCCGCGCGGCGGCGGCCGCCTGCTCGAGCCGGTCGCGTTCGTCCGGTGAGGCATCCTCGCCGGCGGAGTCGGGCTCGGCGCCGGCCGCCTCGAGCCGTTCACTGAGGGCGGCGTGGTCGCCCCGGTCGGACTCGAGCGCGGCCTGGGCGATCGCGATGGAGCGCTCCGTGCGCTCGGCCTCGGCCCGCGCACTGCGCACCGCCACGCCGAGCGCCCCGAGCTTCTCGGCGACGGCGGACATCTTGGCGTCCGAGTCGTGCAGACGGTCAAGGGCCGCCTCGACGGTGTCGGCAGCCTCGGCGGCCCGGGCGCGAGCGGCAGCGAGCGCGAAGCGGACCCGTTCGCCGCGACCGGTGGCCTCGGAGACCTGCTCGCGGGCCGCGTCCACCGCGGCCTGAATCTCGATGAGGCTCGGCGCCGCACTGCTTCCCCCGCGCGCCCAGCCGGGGGCGAAGACGTCGCCGTCGGCGGTGACCGCCGTCACCTCGGCGCCCGGGGTGCAGCGGGCGACCAAGGCCGTCGCGGCCGCGACGTCCGGCACGAGCGCGACACGGTCGAGCAGCCGCTCCACCGCCGGGCGGATGCCGTCGGGGCACTGGACGACCTCGCGGGCCCATCGTCCGCCCGCGGGCAGGACGGGCCACGAGGACGGGTCGACAGCAAGCGCCGTCTCGGCGACCAGCAGCCCGGCGCGACCCGCGTCGTCGGCCCGCAGGGTGGCCAGCGCCCGCGTCGCGGCCTCCTGGGTCGGCACCGCCAGAGCGTCGCCGGCCCAGCCCAGCGCGGCGGCGACGGCGGCCTCGTGTCCGGCGTCGACCTGGAGCAAGGTGGCGACCGACCCGGAGATCGTCGCGTCGGCGTCGTCGGCCGCCAGAAGCGCGGCGGCGCCGTCCTTGCGCCGCAGGCTCAGCTCGAGCGCCTCGACCCGGGCGCAGCCCGACTGCCGGTCGCGGTCGGCGGCCCGCTCCTCGCCCAGCAGCCGTTCGACCTCGGCCTCGACGCGGTCGAGCTCGGCCGCGGCCCGCTCGTAGCCCTCGTCGAGGCCCTCCTCACCCGCCTCCTCCACGGCGATCGAGGACTCCAGGGCCGCGAACTCGCGCTCGGCCTGAGTGGCCCGTGCGCGGGCGTGGTCCACCGACTCGTGCATCCGGCCGATCTCAGCCTCTGCCGCCTCGACGCGCGAGGCCTTGGCGGCGACCTGTCCGGCCAGTCGGGCCAGGCCCTCGCGCCGGTCGGCCACAGCGCGCGCGGCCCGGGCCAGACGCTGCTGCTCGGCGGCGTACGCCTGCTCGAGGTCGGCCCGCTCGGTCACCGCCGCCTGGAGCGCCGCCATCGCCCGGGCGATCTCCGCGAGAAGCGTCTCGTGCTGACCGAGGAGCTCGGCCGCCTGCCGGCGCAGATCCTCCGGATCGCGGCCGGCGCCGAGGCCGGCCGTCGACTCGTCGGCCAGGTCGTCGCGCAGCAACCGCACCCGCTCTGTGGCCAGCGACCCGGTGGCGGTCAGTCGCTCCGTCAGGCGGGAGAGGGCATACCAGCGGTCCTGGGCCCAAACGAGCTCGGGACGGGCCGCGTCGGCGGCCGTCTCGAGCGCCGACACCCGGGCCCCCACCTCGGTCATCCGCGCCTCGACCTCGGTGCGCCGGGCGATGAGGGCGGTCTCGTCGGCGACCTCCTGCTCGAGGGTGGACGTCAGCTGCACGAGGTCGTCGGCGAGCAGCCGCAGCCGGGCATCGCGTACGTCGGCCTGGATGACCGCCGCCTGCCGCGCGGTCTCGGCCTGACGGCCCAGGGGGCCGAGCTGGCGGCGGATCTCACCGGTCAGGTCCGTGATCCGGGTGAGGTTGGCCTCCATCGTCTCGAGCTTGCGCAGCGCGCGTTCCTTGCGCTTGCGGTGCTTGAGGACCCCGGCCGCCTCCTCGATGAACCCGCGCCGCTCCTCCGGCGTCGCCCGCAGCACGGCGTCGAGCTGGCCCTGCCCGACGATGACGTGCATCTCGCGACCGATCCCGCTGTCGGACAACAGCTCCTGGATGTCAAGCAGCCGGCAGGAGGTGCCGTTGATCGCATACTCCGAGCCGCCGCTGCGGAACATCGTCCGCGCGATGGTGACCTCGGTGTAGTCGATCGGCAGGGCGCCGTCGGTGTTGTCGATGGTCAGGCTGACCTCAGCCCGGCCGAGCGGCGGCCGGCCGGCCGTGCCGGCGAAGATGACGTCCTCCATCTTGCCGCCGCGCAGCGACTTCGCGCCCTGCTCCCCCATGACCCAGGCGAGGGCGTCGACGACGTTGGACTTACCCGAGCCGTTCGGGCCGACGATGCACGTGATGCCGGGCTCGAGGCGCAGATGGGTCGCGGACGCGAAGGACTTGAAGCCCTTCATCGTCAGGCTCTTGACGTACATTGCCGCCACCCTACAAGCGGCTGGGCACCCGGTCGGGGACGTGCGCCGGCCGGTGGTTCGCGTGGTCGATGGTGCCGGACTGGCGTGGGTGGCGATCTCTGCCGTCTGAAGGACCGACCGGTGCAGCTCTGCTCCCCCGTGCAGGGGTACGGACCTGCACCGGTCGGTCAGGCCTCGTCGTCGGGGGGCCGCTACGAGGTGCCGTCCCCCCGCAGCTCGGCCTCGGCGATCTGCTCGTGATGGTGGATGACCTCGGCGATGATGAAGCTGAGGAACTTCTCGGCGAACACCGGGTCGAGTCCGGCCTCCTGGGCGAGCACCCGCAGCCGGGCGACCTGGCGTTTCTCCCGGGCCGGGTCGGCGGGCGTCATTCCCCGCCGGGCCTTGAGGTAGCCCACGGCCTGGGTGGCCTTGAACCGTTCGGCGAGCAGATGGATGAGCGCGGCGTCGATGTTGTCGATGCTGTTGCGCAGGTCGGCCAGCTCCGGCGGCACGTCGGTCACGTGGGGAGGCTACCGAGACCGGTGCGCCCGGTCGCCATGGTTCCAGCAGGCGAGAGCGCCCTGAGCGCACGAGCCGCCTACCGCTACGTCTCGCGGAAGCCCTTCACGCCCGGCCGGGCCTGGCTCCACTGCGTCACGACGCCGCCCACCATGCCCGGTCGCCCAGTAGAGGTGGGCGACTCCTCGAGCCGGGCGACGAGGCGGTCGATCGCCTCGCCGGATCCCTGGGCGACGACCTCGACCCGGCCGTCGCGGAGGTTGCGCGCCGACCCGACGAGACCGAGCTCCAACGCCTGCGACCTCGTCCACCACCGGAACCCGACGCCCTGCACCTCGCCCCGGACGTAGATCGTCGCGCGCTCCATCCGGTCACCTTAGGAGGTGCGCTCCACGTATCAAGGACGGGACAATCCGGCGATGACCCGGTCGTGGGCTTCGACCAGCGCGACGCGCTCGCCGCCGGGGGGAACCTCACCGTCGTGCACAGCCGTTCCGATGCCAGCTCGTGCTGGACGGGGCGGCGGGGCCGGATCGCCGCCGGCCGGCTGGACGACGTGCTGCCCCCTGAGTGGACGGGGCGGCAGTACTCCATGTGCGGCTCGCCGCCCAGGATGGACGCGGTGGAGGCGGCGTTACGCCACCTGGGCATCCCGAACCGGCAGATCCACTCCGAGCGTTGCCCGATGGCCTGACGTGCGCCGGATCCTGACCCCGCGGTTCGTCGTCGTCATCTCCATCCTCCTGTTCCTGGCGTGCATCGGGTGGGCGGCCCTCGTCGACGGCCTCGTCACCGACGCGTGCGACTCCCCGACACCGCCGCCCAAGGCGCAGTACCCCCACTGCCCCTGAGCTCACGGGACCGCTCGGCGGCTACTCGGCCAGCCAGGCGGCATACGCGTCGAAGGTGTAGGGCCGCCCGAGGAAGTCCTCCACCAGGTCGGCCGCGTCCTTCCGGCCGCCCTGGGCCAGGATGCGGTCGCGGTAGCGGGCCGCCACCTCGGGGTCGAACATGTTGGCTCGGTCGAAGGCGCTGAACAGGTCCTTGGCGATGACGAGCGACCACATGTACGTGTAGTAGCCGGAGCCGTAGCCCTCGAGGTGGCCGAAGCTGGCCGACATGTGGGTGCCCTCGATGTAGGGGAACAGGCTGTAGCGGCCCTGCAGCTCCTTGGTCCGCTCGGTGAGGTCGGCCGGGATCTCGACGTGGAACCAGTACGACATCGCCGCGTAGAACATCTGCGTACGCGCGTCGTAGCCCTTGCCGAAGTCGTCGGCCCGCCGCATCTTGCCCACGAGCTCGGCGGGAATCGACTCGCCTGCGGCGTTGCGGGCGAAGGTCCGCAGCACGTCGGCGTCCCAGGCCCACTCCTCGAGCATCTGGCTGGGCGCCTCGACGAAGTCCCACTCGGTCGCCACGCCGGAGAACCGGATCCACTCGCCGCGCCCCGCGAGCACGTGATGGACCAGGTGCCCGAACTCGTGGAAGAGGGTGACGACGTCAGAGTGCTCCATCAGCCCCCGCGGGAAGTTGCAGACCAGCGTCCCCTCGGCCAGCTGGCGGTCCTTCAGCCCACCCACGAGGTCGAACTGCGCCGCGTGCTTGAACTTCCCCTCGCGCGGGTGCAGGTCGAGGTAGATCCGCCCTAGGCGCTCGTCCCCCTCGGTCAGGAAGACGTCGTATGCCGCGACCGCCGGGTCCCACAGCACCGCGTCGCTCGCGGGCCGGTAGGTCAGCCCGAACAGCCGGCCGGTGACGTCGAGCAGTCCCTGACGCACGGCGGCGAAGTCGAAGTAGGTGCGCACCAGCTGGGCGTCGACGTCGAGCTGCTCGCGGCGCACCGCTTCGGCGTAGAAGGCCAGGTCGACGCCGTCGACCGTCGTCGCGTTCGGATGGTCCTGGCGCAACCGGTCGAGGACGACCTGACGGTCCCGCTCCCCGGACTCGAGCGCCGCGGTGGCGATGCGGTCGATGAACTCCGGGATGGCGCTCCCCTGCTTGATCATCTTGACCTCGGCGTCGTACTCCGCCCAGCTCGCGTAGCCGAGCAGCTGGGCGCGCTCGCACCGCATCTCGAACAGCTCGTGCAGCAGTGCGTCGTTGACCGGCCATCCCCGGTTGAGGAACGCCATTCGCAGCGCCCGCCGGGTCTCCCGGTCCCGCCCGTAGGTGGCGAACGGGATGATGTCGGGGTAGTCCGTGGTGAGGGTGACCATCCCGTCGTCACCGACCGGGTGCGCGTCGACCCAGTCCTGCGGCATCCCGGCCAGCTGGTCGGGCGCGACCTTGACGGTGCGCACGTCGTCGCGGATGTTCTTGCTGAACTCCTGGCCGACGACGATGGCCCGCTCCGACAGCTCCTTGACCCGGTCGCGGGTGGCGTCGTCCTGGTCGACGCCGCCTCGGTGGAAGTCCAGCAGGGTCTTGTCGAACAGCCGCTTGTCCGTGGCGTCGAGCCCGCTGCCGTCGGCTGCCGCGAACACCTCGTACAGCTCGCGGTCGAGGCCGAGGTCGGTGTCGAGCTTCTGCACCTCCTGCATGGCCGCCTCCCCTCGGGAGCGGACGATCTCGAGGGGGTGCACCTCGCTGAACAGGGACGCGACGGAGGCGATGTTGCCGATGGCCACGCTGACGTCGTTCCAGCGGCGCAGGACCTCGGCGGCGCCCGTCGGGCAGTCGGCTTTGAGGGCGGCCACCAGCGTCCGGGCCCGGTCGAGGCCCTCGGTGGCGCGCGCGTCGAGCCACTGCTCTGCCGCGTCCGGAGTGGGCAGCACCAGCGGGGTCAAGGAGTCGGTCACGCGCCCGACTCTAACCGCCGGGCCGCGGGGGTCCCGCCGGGCCGGGAGCGGTCGGACCCGGGGGTCCTTCCCGGGCCGATCGGCGGATCCTGACTCCCGCTGGTCGGGGCCGAGGCTGGCAGTATGGGCAGGAGAAGGAGGAGCGGTTCATGAACGCCTCGCGGCGGATCGGAGCGCCACAACGGCGGCACGGCCGGCCCTCCTGGCCGTAGGCGTCGAGCGACCGGTCGAAGTAGCCGGAGGCGCCGTTGACGTTGACGTAGAGCGCATCGAAGCTCGTCCCGCCTTGACCGAGGGCCTCCCGCATCACCTCGGTGGCGTGGCCGAGCACCCGGTGCAGCGCCGGCTTGGTGAGTCGGTCGGCCGGCCGCTCGCCGTGCACCGCCGCCCGCCACAGGGCCTCGTCGGCGTAGATGTTGCCGATGCCGCTGACCAGTCCCTGGTCGAGCAGGCAGCGCTTGACCGCGCTCGCCCGCTGCTTCATCCGGGCGACCACGGCCCGCTCGTCGAACGCCTCCTCGAGCGGGTCGGGGGCGATGTGGGTGATGGGCTCGGGTATGCCGCCGTCGCCCAGCTCGGCGAGCGAGACGCCCCCGAACGTGCGCTGGTCGACGAACCGCAGCTCGGTGCCGCCGTCGGTGAAGGCGAAGCGGGCGTGCAGATGCCTCTCGTCGGGGGTCTCTGGAGGCTGCACCAGGAGCTGGCCGCTCATCCCGAGGTGGATCAGCAGGGCCTGGTCGTGACCGTCCGGCGCCTGCAGAACCAGCCAGAGGTACTTGCCCCGACGGCGGGCCCCCAGCACCAGGTTGCCCTCGAGCCGGGCCGCGAGATCGGCCGCACCGGGCCGGTGGCGCCGGGCGACGCGCATACCCCGGAGCTCCGCCGTGTCGATCCGCCGGCCGACGACGTGGTCCTCGACCCCGCGTCTGACGGTCTCGACCTCGGGCAGCTCAGGCACGGGCGAGCGCGCAGCGCGCGGTCACTGGACCGCGGGCTCGATGGCCGGGGTGGGGGCCCGGCGGGCGTCGAGCGTGGCCCAGGCCTGCTCGGCGGCCTGCTGCTCGGCCTCCTTCTTGCTGCGACCCGTGCCGTGACCGAGCACCTCGGCGCCGACGAGCGCGGCCGCGACGAACTGCTTCTCGTGGTCCGGGCCGGACTCCTCGACCCGGTACTCGGGGTTGCCCAGGCTGCCGGCCGCGGCCAGCTCTTGGAGGCTGGTCTTCCAGTCGAGCCCGGCACCGAGCGTGGCCGACTGGGTCATCAGGGGGTCGAAGAGGTGATGCACGAAGGTGCCGGCCGCGTCGATGCCGCAGGCGAGGTGGATCGTGCCGATCACCGCCTCCATGGTGTCGGCCAGGATCGACGCCTTGTCGCGGCCGCCGGTGGCCTCCTCGCCCCGGCCGAGGAAGACGTAGGCGCCGAGGTCGACCGTGCGGGCCACGTCGGCGAGGGCCCTCATGTTGACGACGGCCGCGCGCAGCTTGGCCAGCTGTCCCTCGGGGAGGTCGGGGTGGGTGCGGTAGAGGGTGTCGGTGACGACGAGGCCGAGGACGGCGTCGCCGAGGAACTCCAGCCGCTCGTTGTTGGGCAGCCCGCCATGCTCGTACGCGTACGAGCGGTGGGTCAGCGCGCGCACGAGGAGCGCCTCGTCGACGACGCTGCCAACCACCTCGTGGAGGTAGCCGGCCAGCGCGTCGACGGGCTTGGGGAACGAGCTGGGGGCCGTCACGGGGTCACGTTCGGTGACGCCGGTCAGCCCTGGTGTTCGGTGCGCTCAGCGGGGGCGTAGTGGCGGCCCTGGTAGGTGCCGCAGGAGGGGCAGGCCACGTGCGGCTGCGACGGCTGGCCGCACTGCGGGCAGGTCGTCAGCGTCACCGGCGCTGCCTTCCAGTTGGCCCGGCGCGACCGGGTGTTGGAGCGCGAGGTCTTCCGCTTCGGGACGGCCACGTCAGGTCCTTCTCTCTGGGTTCTGGTCGGTCTCGCCGTGTGGTCCGGCCGGCCCGCTGAGCAGTCCGCTCAACGAGGCCCACCTCGGGTCGACCTGGTCATGGTGGTGGGCCGGGTCGTCCGCGAGCCGTGCACCGCACTCGGGGCACAACCCGGGGCAGTCCTCCCGGCATACCGGCTGGAACGGCAGTGAGGGCACCACCGCGTCCCGGAGCACGGTCTCGAGGTCGATCAGGTCGCCCTCCAGCTCGTGCACCTCGTCGTCATCCGCCGCGACACCCACCTCGTGGTGGTGCGCCGCGCGATCGGCGTAGGCGAACAGCTCCTGGAAGGTCGCGTCCACCGGGTAGGTGGCCGGCTCCAGGCACCGCACGCAAGCCCCGGTCGCCGTGGCTCGGACCGAACCGCTCACGAGGACGCCCTCGACGACCGACTCCAGACGCACGTCCAGCTCCAGCGGAGAACCCGCGGGGATGGCGATGATGTCGGTGCCGATGGTGTCGGGCGCCTCTACCGTCCGGGAGATCTCCTGCATCGTCCCCGGTCGCCGAAGGAGCTCCCGGGTGGTGATCACCAGCGGGTGGCGGGGGTCGAGGCGAGTCATGAGATCCACGGATAGTCGAAGGTTCGGACCTCGTCCACAACGGATGAAGACCGACGACCAACGTTACCGGAGCATTGGAACGCTCCCAAATCGTCGGTTACCACGCTGCGTCCACGAGCCACCGGCCCCGGGCTTGCCCCCCGCCAAAGGTCACCTCTGGTCGTTGCCCCCCGCCAAAGGTCACCTCTGGTCGTTGCCCCCGCCAAAGGTCACCTCTGGTCGCTTCGATGAAGCCGAGTGGTCACCTTGGGTCCTGCCGGGCGCCTCCCGACGACCAAAGGTCACCTTTGGCGGGTCAGGCGCGGGTCAGGCGCGGGTCGGGCCGGGGGGCAGGCAGGGTTGCGTATGCGGGCGGGGCAGGCGCGCGTATGCGGGCGGGTCAGGCCAGCGTATGCAGCGCCTCCAAGACGGCGTCCGGCACGAGACCGTGGACATCGCCGCCGTGGGCGGCGACCTCCTTGACCAGAGAGCTCGACACGTGCTCGAACCGGGGGTCGCCGGGCAGGAACACGGTCTCGATGCCTGTCATGTGCCGGTTCATCAGGGCCATGGGCAGCTCGTAGGCGAAGTCCGTGCCGCCGCGCAGCCCCTTGACGATCGCGCCGGCCCCCAGCTCCCGGCAGACGTCGACGAGCAGGCGGTCGGCGAACGTCTCGATGCGCACCCCGTCGACGCCGGCGAGGGCGACGGTCAGCAGCCGGGCCCGCTCGGTGACCGGGAAAGCGCACTCCTTGGCCGGGTTGTAGAGCACCGCGATGACGACCTCGTCGAACAGGGCAGCCGCCCGGGTGATGACGTCGACGTGCCCGTTGGTCACCGGGTCGTAGGACCCCGGGCACACGGCGCGACGGACACCAGGAGCGCGGCTCACCGCGTCAACGTACCAATGCGGGCGCGCCCGCTCAGGCGCACCAGGCCCGTCGCTCAGGCCACCTCGTCCGTGGCCGGGGCGTCGGCGAACCAGATTCGCGTCTCCCCGTAGCGCCGCTCCCCCGCTGCGACCAGCCCGGCCGGCCAGCGGGGTTCTGGGCTGCGCGACGACCGCTCGACGACGACGAGGGCGTCGGGCGCCAGCCACCCGTGCGCGGTGAGCAGCGCGAGCACGTCGGCGAGCGCGTCCTCAGTGAGGTCGTAGGGCGGGTCGAGCAGCACGAGATCCATCCGGTCGACGCCCCGGGCGCCCGGCCCCCCGAGCAGGACCCGCTCGACGGTGTCCTCGCCGACGACGACGCCGGGCAGGGCGACGACGGCCGCGTTGCCGCGCACGACCTTCGCCGCGCCGCGGTCGGACTCCACGAGCAGCACGGAGGAGGCGCCCCGGCTGGCCGCTTCCAGACCAAGGGCACCCGAACCGGCATACAGGTCGAGCACCCGCGCGCCCGCCAGCACGTCGAGGTGCTCCAGCCGGGAGAACAGCGCCTCGCGGACCCGGTCCGACGTCGGGCGGGTGGAAGCACCGGCCGGCGTCTGCAGGCGGCGGCCGCCCGCGACCCCGCTGATGACCCGGGTCACCGGCTCACCCCCGCTCCAGGTATGCCGCCTGGTCCTCGTCGAGTCGGGCGGTCACCCGTGCGGCGAGGTCGGGGTGCTCGGCCAGGGTGGGGTCGGCGGCGACCAGCGCCACGGCGTCGTCGCGGGCGTCAGCGATGACCTGCTCGTCACCGGGGTTGCCCATCCGCAGGAAGCGCACCGATGACCCACGACCACTCTGACGGGCACCGAGCACGTCGCCCTCCCGGCGCAGCTCGAGGTCGCGGCGGGCCAGCACGAACCCATCGGTCGTGGCGGCCACGGCGTCGAGCCGCTCCCGTGCCGAGGATCCCTCCTCGACCTCGCTGAGCAGCAGGCACAGGCCCGGCGCCGACCCGCGCCCGACCCGGCCGCGCAGCTGGTGCAGCTGCGAGATGCCGAACCGGTCGGCGTCCATGACGACCATGACCGAGGCGTTGGGCACGTCGACGCCGACCTCGATGACCGTCGTCGACACGAGCACGTCGATGTCACCGGCCGCGAAGGCCCGCATCGTCGCCTCCTTGGTGTCAGGGTCGAGGCGGCCGTGCAGCACCTCCAGGCGCAGCCCGGCGAGCGCAGGTTCGGCCCGGAGCCGCTCGAGCATCGCGTAGACGCCGGTCAGCTCACGCGGTGGGCCCTCGGAGTCACCGTCGGTGGGCTCCAGCTCGAGGTCGGGCTCCGGGTCCGTCTCCGCGAGGGTGCCCACCGGACGGGCCGAGGCGCCGCCGGGCGTACCGGCCTCCTCGGGGTCGCCGATCTTGGGGCAGACGACGTAGGCCTGGTAGCCCTTCCCGACCTCCTCGGCGATGCGTTCCCAGGTGCGCTGCACCCACGCCGGCTTGGACACCTCGACGACGTGGGTGCTGATCGGCGAGCGCCCCTTCGGCAGCTCGCGCAGCGTCGACGTCTCCATGTCGCCGAACACCGTCATGGCGACGGTGCGCGGGATCGGCGTCGCCGTCATGACGAGCAGGTGGGGCGGCGTCGACCCCTTCTCGCGCAGGGCATCTCGCTGTTCCACCCCGAACCGGTGCTGCTCGTCGACGACGACGAGCGCGAGGTCGTGGAAGGCGACCTTCTCCTGGATGAGGGCGTGCGTGCCGACGACGAGGCCGGCGTCGCCGGTGACCGTGTCGTTGAGCGCCCGGCGGCGGGCCGCGCTGGACTGGCTGCCGGTCAGCAGGGCCACGCGGGTGCCGATGGTGCTGCCGCCGAGCAGCCCGCCCTCGGCCAGGTCCCCGAGCATCGTGGTGATCGAGCGGTGGTGCTGGGCCGCGAGCACCTCCGTCGGCGCGAGGAGCGCCGCCTGCCCGCCGGCGTCGACGACCGCCAGCATCGCGCGGAGGGCGACGACGGTCTTGCCGGAGCCGACCTCGCCCTGGAGCAGCCGGTGCATCGGCCGGCTCCGGGCCAGCTCGGTCGCGAGCACCGCCCCGACCTCCTGCTGCCCCGCCGTCAGCTCGAAGGGCAGCCGCTCGTCGAACGCTGCGAGCAGGCCCCCGGGCCGCGGCACCCGCGCCGTGGCCTCCAGCGCCTCGATGCTCTTGCGCCGCTGGGCGAGGATCGCCTGCAGCACGAACGCCTCGTCGTAGCGCAGCCGGTCGATGCCCTCTTCCGGGTCGTCGTCGACGCGGGGGCGGTGCACCCGTTCGAGGGCCTCGCGGCGACCCAACAGCCGCCGGCGCCGACGGATGTCCTCGGTCAGCGGCTCCCGCACGTCCTCGACCGAGTCGAGGGCGACCTCGACCATGCCGCGGATCTTCAGCGAGCTGACGGTGCCGGTCTCGGAGTAGACGGGGATCGCGTGGTCCCGGTACGCCTCGAGGCGGCCGCCGCCGGAGCCCTCGAGCTCGACCTCCCAGCCGTCCTCGCTGCGGCCCAGGATGTCGTACTCCGGGTGGGTCAGCTGCCACCGGTCGCGGAAGCGGGACACCGCACCGACGAAGATCCCCACGGCGCCGGGGACGAGCTTGTGCTCGTGACCCCACGCCTTGAAGAAGGTGAGATCGAGCTCGCGGTGCCCGTCGGTGAGGGTCGCCATGAGCATCTTCTGGCGCGGGTTGCGCTTCATGGGCATGGTGCGGGCGGAGCGCACCTGGGCGACGACGAGGATGGCCTGCCCCTCCTTCAGCGCCGACATGTCGGTCAGGGTGCGGGTGGAGACATAGCTGCGGGGCACGAACTCCAGGAGGTCGCCGACGGTGCGCAGGCCCTTGTTCTTGGTCAGTAACGCGGCGGCCTTGGGTCCGGCCACCTTGGCGACCGCCGAGTCCTCGGTCAGCAACGCCATCACTCGACCCCCAGCAGCAGTGGGTACAGGGGCTGCCCGCCGTAGAGCTGGGTGACCTCGACCTCGCGCCGCCGCTCGCGGACATGACGGGCGACGTTGTCCCCGAGCGCGGGGGTGGCGTCCTCGCCCGCGACGACCGTCAGCAGCTCGCCGCCGCCGGCCAACAGCCGCTCGACGACCTGGACGCTCACCTGGGTGAGGTCGTCACCGACGATGACGATGTCGCCGTCCACGACACCGAGCACGTCACCGGCCCGGCACGGCCCGCCGGACGTCAGGGCGTCGCGGGTGGCGACGGTCACCGCGCCGTTGCGGGTCGCGACCGCGGCACTCGTCATGGCCAATACGTTGTCGGCCAGCGACCGCTCGGGGTCGTAGACCGCGAGCGCGGCGATGCCCTGCACCGCGGTGCGGGCCGGCACCACCCGCAGGTCGACCCCCTCCTCGGCCGCCACCTGCACGGCGGCGTTGGCCGCGAGCAGGGTGTCACCGTCGTTCGGCAGCAGGATGACCGACCCGGCGCCGCTGGCCCGGACCGCTTCGAGGAACTGGCCGGCCGAGGCCCGTCGCCGGGGCCCGCTCGGCACCACGTGGGCGCCCGCCGAGCGGAACGCCCCCGCCAGGCCCTCCCCGGCCGCGCACGTGACGACGGCCTGGACGTCGGCGTCCGGTCCGGCCGGGGGCCGGTCACGGAAGTGGGTCACCCTGATCCGGTGCGGGCGGCCGGCCGCGATGCCGGCCTCGATGGCCGCACCGACGTCGTCGACGTGCACGTGGACGTTGAAGAGGTCACCGCGACCGACCACCAGCAGCGAGTCGCCCAGCGCGTCGAGGCGGTGCCTGAGCCGGTCCACCCCCTCCGGGGTCGCGTCGGCGAGCAGGTACGTGACCTCGTAGGCCGGCCCGTCCGGCCCGAGGTCGTCCGGGTCGCGGGAGTCCGACACCGGGTGGGCCGCCGGCGGGGCGGCCGGCGGGTGGATGCCGTGCGAGCCAGCGGGGCCGTGGCGACGGCGCAGCGGGTCCTCGCCACCCAGCAGGGCGCCCGCCGCGTCTCCCGTGACGACCCGTTCCAGCGCCTCCAGGAGCAGCACGTAGCCCGCCCCACCCGCGTCGACGACTCCCGCCCGGGCCAGGCTCGAGAGCTGTTCGGGGGTGCGCAACAGGGCCTGCCGGGCGGCGTCGAGGGCCACCGTCACCACCTGGTGCAGGTCGGACGCGTCGGCCGTGGCCGCGGTCGCCGCGGCGGCGGAGGCCGCCCGGGAGACCGACAGGATGGTGCCCTCGACGGGCCGGGTCACACTGGCCCAGGCGAGGGCGTCGGCCCGCGACATGGCCGCGCCCAGGCCCGCGGCGTCGATGCTCGTGACCTCGGTGGCCGCGGCCTCGTCGGCGAAGCCCCGGAAGATCTGGCTGAGGATGACCCCAGAGTTGCCTCGGGCCGTGAGCAGCAGCGCCCGGGCGAAGAGGTCGGACTCGGTGACCAGGTCGTCGTCGTCGACCGGCCGGCCGTCGCGCGCCCGTTGCTCGTAGCCCAGCCGCGCGGTGTCGAGGGCGGCGTCGAAGGTGAGGTAGAGGTTGGTGCCGGTGTCACCGTCGGGGACGGGGAAGACGTTGAGCGCGTCGATCTCGGCGCGGTGTGCAGCGAACGCCGCCCGGGTGACCACGGCCCACCGGCGCGCGGCGGCCGTGTCCAGCCGGTCGAGCGGCGTGGTCCCGCCGAGCCGGTCGGGAACGGTCCCGGTCATGGGGCCGCTCCCTTCCTGCTGGTCGGCCGGACTGTGCTGGTCGTTCTCGGACCTGGACCGTAGGCTACCGAGGGCCGCCGACGCCCCCGTCGGACGCGTTTTGGTCGCCCCCCGGTCGCTCGGCTATCCTCAGCAGGTTGCCCGGATCGGTTGCTGGCGCCGTCCCGACCTCCGCGGCCCGTCTGCGTCACCACCGTTCCTCGTGTTCGTCCACTCATTTCTAGTACCAGGAGATCCACCGTGGCTGCCAACTGCGATGTCTGCGGCAAGGGACCGAGCTTCGGTCACACCATCTCGCACTCGCTTCGCCGCACCAAGCGTCGCTGGAACCCCAACATCCAGCGGGTCCGCACCTTGGTCGGCGGCGTGACCCCGAAGCGTCTCAACGTCTGCACCTCGTGCCTCAAGGCCGGGAAGGTCGCGCGCAACGCCTGACCGCTACGACACAACCGCACGACTGCACGACACGACGGCCGGCCCGCCCACCAGGGGTGCCGGCTTTCGCCGTTCGTGCTCCGGACCGCGCCAAACCGTCGGCCTCCACCACGAACCGGTGCTCAGCCGGCGAAGTGGTCCCAGCCTCGGGTGGTCTGCGGTATGCCGTCGACGGCCACGCCCGCTCCTGCCGTCACCCGCCCGATCCGCCGGAACCCGTCAGGGAGCGCCGTACCCGGCGGAAACGTGGCCAGGAGCGAATGCTCCTCGCCGCCCGCGAGCACACACTCGCGAGCCGCCTCGTCCCCGAGCACCCGTTGCAGCCGCGCGACGTCGTCCGCCACAGCCGACCCGTCGAGGTCGAGGCGGACGCCGCTGGCCCGGGCGACCCGCCCCGCGTCGCGTAGCAGCCCGTCGGACAGGTCGATCATCGACGTCGCCCCGGCGTCCGCGGCGGTGGGACCGCTCGCCAGCGGCGGACGGGGCCGGCGCTGCCGGGCCACCGCCTCGACGTCGTCGCCGGGCCGCCCGGCCCCCAGCAGCCGCAACCCGGCGGCCGCGAGGCCCAGGGTGCCGGCCAGCGCCACGATGTCGTCCACCCGCGCGCCCGAACGCAGCACCGGCGACCGGCCGTCGAGCGAGCCGAGGGCGGTCACCGAGACCATGAGCGTCCCCACCGGAGCCGAGGACAGGTCGCCGCCGACGACGGGGCACCGTGCCTCCTCGGCGGCCAGGCCGAGACCGCGGGCCAGGTCGAGGACCCATGCGACCGGCGTCGGCGGTTCCATCGCGAGGGTGACGAGCAGCGCGACCGGGCGGGCGCCCATGGCCGCGACGTCGGCCAGGTTCTGAGCCACCACCTTGACCCCGACGTCCTCCCCCGTCGACCACTCGTCGCGCCAGTCGCTGCCACGCACGACGGCGTCCGTCGTCGCCACGAGACCCGCCGACCCGTCGCCGGACGTGGTGGCCGCCAGCATGAGGACCGCCGCGTCGTCGCCGGGTCCGACGCGGACGTCGCGCGCCTGGCGTGGCCCGGCCAGGAGGGGGAAGATCTGCGCGAGCAGGTCGTCCTCGCCGAGGTCGGCGACGGTCGGCCGTGGTTCACCCTGCACATCGCGCACGGTAGCGTCTGCCCTGGGCGCTGCGTCGCGCCCGGTCTCCCGGGGCATCGATGCCCCGGCCTACCAGCGGAAGAAGGGTTGCCCCAGGTGGTCCAGGCATACATCCTGATCCAGACCGAGGTCGGCAAGGCGGCGTCCGTCGCCGAGTCCATCGCCATGATCTCCGGAGTCGCCCTCGCCGAGGATGTCACCGGCCCCTACGACGTCATCGCCCGCGTCGAGGCCAACACGGTCGACGAGCTGGGCAAGCTCGTCATCGCCAAGATCCAGGACGTGCCCGGCATCACCCGCACGCTGACCTGCACGGTGGTCCACGTCTGAGGATGCCCTCCGCCGCCGACGCGCCGACCCGCGCGGTCGCCCTGCTGCTCGGTGCCACCCTGCTGGTCTCCGGATGCTCCCGCGCGGTCGCCATCAGCGTGCCTGCCCGAGCGGCCGACCCGGCCTGCACGACGGCCGCCGCGGCCTGGCCGGCCGACGTCTCGGGCCGTACGCCCGTCACCACCGACCCGACCTCCCCGGCGGTCCGCGCGTACGGCGACCCGTCCATCATCGCCCGCTGCGGAGTGGCGCCGCCAGGACCCACGACCGACGACTGCCTCACGGTCAACGAGGTCGACTGGGTCGCGACGCCGCTCAACGACGGGACCAAGTTCGTCACCTACGGCCGCGATCCGGCCATCGAAGTGCTCGTCCCCACGGGTCCGGTGCCCGAGGGCTCCCTGCTGCCGGCCTTCACGGCGGCGGCCCGTGCGCTCCCCCCGACCGGCCGCCGGTGCAGCTGAGCCGAGTCAGCGCTGTCACCGGGCCGGTCAGCGCAGGCCGGTACGCCGCTCGAGGGCGAGGGCGATGAGCTCGTCGATGAGCTCGGAGTAGGACAGCCCGGTCGCCTGCCAGGCGATGGGGTACATCGAGGACGGGGTGAACCCCGGCATCGTGTTGATCTCGTTGACGAGCACGTCGCCGTCGTCGGTGTAGAAGAAGTCGACCCGCGCCAGGCCCTCGCAGCCGGCGGCGTCGAACGCGGCGACCGCCATCGACCTGATCCGGTCTGAAACCTCGGCCGGCACGTCGGCCGGGCAGACGAGCCGCACGTCGTCGGCGGCGAGGTACTTCGCCTCGAAGTCGTAGAAGGTATGCCCGCTGACGACGACCGCCTCCCCCAGCACGCTGGTGCGTGGCGGCTGACCGTCACGACCGCCGAGCACCGCGCACTCGACCTCCCGGCCACTGACGCCCGCCTCGACGACGACCTTGGGATCGTGCTCGCGCGCGACCTCGACGGCGGCGGCGGTGCCCTCAGGGCCGGCATCGGCATCGACCCGCGAGATCCCCATGCTCGACCCGGCCCGGGCCGGCTTGACGAAGACCGGCCAGCCCAGCCGTTCGGTCTCGCGCAGGGCCGCCGCGCGGTCGTGCTGCCACTGGCGGTCGGTGATGACGACGTGGTCGGCGTTGGGCAGCCCGGCCGCGGTGAAGACGAGCTTCATGAACGCCTTGTCCATCATCACCGCGGAGGCGGTCACGCCGGACCCGACGTAGCGGACGTCGGCCAGCTCGAGCAGGCCCTGGATGGTGCCGTCCTCGCCGAACGGCCCGTGGAGCAGCGGGAAGACGACGTCCACCTCACCGAGCGCGACCGGAGGATGGCCGGGCTCGAGCACCGTGAAGGACCGGTCGTCGGAACCGAGCGGGACGACGACGTGCTGGCCCGACCCGTCGACCCGAGGCTCGTGGCCGGGACCGAGGCGCAGCGGCTCCGGGTCGTCGGCGACCAGCACCCACCGGCCGTCCCGGGCGATTCCCACCGGCACGACGTCGTAACGGTCGCGGTCGATCGCGGCCAGGACGCTGGCCGCGGTGGAGCAGGAGACCGCGTGCTCCGAGGAGCGCCCGCCGAACACGATCGCCACCCGGATTTTCCGACCCGGCGCGGCGCCGGGTGTGGCCAGGTCACTGGGCGGGCGGTCGCTCATCGGCGCGACCCTATCCCCTCGGTAGCGTGGGGCCGGTGAGCCACCCAGCAGACGACGCCCTCGCCCCGGCCAGCCTCGTCGTGTCCCTGGGGCGGCCCGAGCGAGTCCCCGGCGCCAGCGTCAACCCCCCCGTCGAGCTGACGTCGACGTATGCCGCGCCAGAGGCCGGAGTCGGCTACGGACGCAACGGAAATCCCACCTGGACGGCGTTCGAGGACGCCTTGGGCGCCCTCGAGCGCGGTGACGCGCTGGTCTTTGCCTCGGGGATGGCCGCGATCACCGCGGCGATGAGCCTGCTGCCGGCGGGCGGCACCGTCGTCGCCCCGCGCCACGCGTACAACCTCACGACCGCGCTGCTCGAGGAGTACGCGAAGGCCGGACACGAGGTCCGGCCGGTCGACATCGCCGACACCGCCGCCGTGGCCGAGGCCCTCGACGGCGCGGACCTGCTCTGGGCCGAGTCCCCCACCAACCCGATGCTCGAGGTGGCCGACCTCCCGGCCCTCTTCGCCGCGGCGCGGGAACGGGGCGCACTGTCGGTCTGCGACAACACCCTGGCGACCCCGCTGCACCAGCAGCCGCTCGCGCTCGGTGCCGACATCGTCGTCCACTCGGTGACGAAGTACCTCTCCGGGCACTCCGATGTCCTGCTCGGCGCCACGGTCACCCGCCGCGCCGACCTGCTCGCTCACCTGAGCCACCGCCGGACCCGGCACGGTGCCATCGCCGGGCCGATGGAGGTGTGGCTCGCCCTGCGCGGCCTGCGGACCCTGCACGTGCGGTTCGAGCGGGCGTGCGCCAACGCCGCCGAGCTCGCCCGCCGGCTCAGAGAGCATCCACGCGTCGAGCTGGTGCGCTACCCCGGGTTCGGCGCCATGGTCTCCATCGAGGTGCGCGGCGGAGCGGATGCCGCGGATGCGGTGACCACGGCCTGCCGCCTCTGGCTGCACGCCACCAGCCTCGGCGGGGTCGAGTCGCTCATCGAACGGCGGCGCCGATATGCCGCGGAGTCGCCCACGGTCCCGGAGAACCAGCTGCGGCTCTCGGTCGGCATCGAGGACGTCGACGACCTCTGGCGCGACCTCGCTCGCGCCCTCGACGCTCTCGGCTAGTCGCCCTCGGACTTCAGGCTGCGGGTCATCAGCTCGTTGACCATCTGCTGCGGTGTGACCTGGCCGCGGACCACGGCGACAACGGCCCCGACGATCGGCATGTCCACCCCGTGGTCCACCGCCAGCTCGTGGATCGACTCGCACGACTTGACGCCCTCGGCCGTCTGGCTGGTGGCCGCGGTGACGTCGGTCACGCTCATGCCCCCACCGAGCAGCTCGCCGAACGTGCGGTTGCGCGACAGCGGCGACATGCACGTGGCGATGAGGTCGCCGACTCCGGCGAGGCCCATGAACGTCGCGGGGTCGGCGCCCAGCGCGGCTCCGAGGCGGGCGGTCTCGGCCAGGCCCCGCGTGATGAGGGAGGCCTTCGAGTTGTCACCCATCCCCATGCCGGCGGCCATGCCGACCGCGAGCGCGACGACGTTCTTGACCGCGCCGCCGAGCTCGATGCCGATGACGTCGTCGTTGGTGTACGGCCGGAACCAGGGCGTCACGCAGGCCGCGGCCACCCGCTCGGCCGTCGCCTCCCGGACGCAGGCGACGACGCTGGCTGCCGGGTGCCGTTCGGCGATCTCACGGGCCAGGTTGGGTCCGGAGACGACGACGATGCGTTCGGCCGCAACCTCACCCACGTCGGCGATGACCTCGCTCATCCGCTTCGTCGTCCCCAGCTCGACGCCCTTCATGAGCGAGACCACGGCAGCGCCCTGGGGCAGCAGCGGCCGCCAGCCGACGAGGTTGGCCCGCAGCGTCTGGGACGGGACGGCGAGCACGACGATGTCGGCCCCCTCGAGCGCCTCGACGGGGTCAGCGGTGGCCCGGATCCCCTGGGGCAGGCGGACCCCCGGCAGGTAGGTGCCGTTGACGCCGGCGTTGACCTGGTCCACGACCTCCTGACGGCGACCCCACATGACGACGTCGGAACCGGCGTCGGCCATGGTCGCCGCGAACGCGGTGCCCCAGCTGCCGGTGCCGAGCACGGCCGCGCGGCTCATCGCCGGCTCATGGCTGTTGCCTCTTGAAGTTGCCGATCTCGGGCTCGCCGGTGACGCGTGGGTCGTGACGGACCGGCGGAGCGGTCGCACCACGAATCTCCTCCAGGAGCACAGTGATCCGCGCCATGATGCGTGATGTCGCCTCGCGCAGGGTCGGGCCGTCGATGGGCCGGGCGTAGAGGTCCGTCAGGTCCACCGCCGGGCCGGCGGCGACCTGCACGGTATGCCGGGGCACGAGGTGGACGCGCTTACTGTAGGAAGGGAGGATCTCCTGCCCACCCCAGTGCGCGATGGGGATGACGGGCCGGCGCGTCTGCAGGGCCACCCGGGCCGCGCCGGTCCTGCCGACCATGGGCCACAGGTCAGGATCGCGCGTCAACGTGCCCTCGGGGTAGATGACGATGCACTTGCCCTCCTCCACGCCGGCGACGGCCGCCCGGTAGGCGTCGGACGCCTGACCGCTCTTGCGGTAGACCGGCACCTGGCCCGACGCGTGCAGGAGGCGGCCGAACACCGGGATCCGGAACACCTCCTCCTTGCCGAGGAAGTAGGGCACGCAGCCGGCCCGGTAGAGGTAGTGCGCGACCGTGAAGGGGTCGAAGTAGGAGATGTGGTTGGGCGCGGCGACGAAACCGCCTGAGGCCGGCAGGTGCTCCCACCCGTGCCACTCCTGCCGCGTCGTGACGTTGACGAACGGGAGCACGAGGGCCGCAGCGGTCCGGTAGGCCGAAGTCAGCGGGCCCCGGGGTCGCGCTGGTTCCACGAGCTGAGCCTCCCGCCGTCCGGTCCGCGGCGTTCGCGGTCTCGTCATCCTCGCCGCCCGCCCTCCCCCGTGTCGAGCAGGCGGGGCCGGGGCTGGAAAACTCGGTGCCGATGAGCGACTGGATCAACGACCGCACGCCGACGGCATTCGCCGAGTCGGCCATCCGGCATACCCGGGGGGCGCTTCAGCCCCCCGCGCCGTGGCACGTGGTCATCCCCGTGAAGGGCGGGCCGCGGGCCAAGAGCCGGCTACGGGCGCCCGACGGCGTCGATCGGCTGGCGCTCGCGACCGCACTGGCCTTCGACACCGTCGCCGCGGCCGTTGAGGCGGTCGGACCCGGCCGCGTCCTCGTCGTCACCGCTGACCCCGAGGTCGACGCCGAGGTGCGGCGGCTCGGGGTCACCACGCACCTCGACCCGCGGGTTGGGCTCAACCCGGCTGTCACCGCCGGCATCGGTCGACAGCGCCCGGGCGACCCGGTGGCCGTGCTCCTCGGCGACATCCCGGCCCTGCGGGCCGCCGACCTGGTGAGCGCCCTGAGGGCGGCGACGGCTCACCCGCTGGCGTTCGTCCCCGACGCGGAGGGCACGGGCACCGTGCTGCTGGCCACCCGGTCGCTCCACCGGCTGGTGCCACGGTTCGGTGCGGGGTCGGCCTCGGCGCACGAGCACGACGGAGGTGTATGCCTCGACCTGCCACTGCCGAGCCTGCGCCGCGATGTCGACGACGAGGCGTCACTGCGAGAGGCGCTGCTGCTGGGGGTGGGCCGCCATACGGCTGCCCTCCTGGCCCACCTCATCACGCCCGCTGGCTAGGGTGGCGATGTGCAGGCCAGTGTCCACACGTTCGACGAGGCGTCCGGCTCCGGGGCCGTGTTGCTCGACGACGGCCGCGAGCGCTCCTTCGTGTCGGAGGTGTTCTTCGCCAGCGGCCTGCGGCACCTGCGCGTGGGGCAGCGCGTGAGCATCGGCCTCGAGGGTGATGCGGTGACGCGGCTCTGGATCGTGGGGATCGGCGAAGGTCAGCCCATCAGCTGAGGCCAGGTCGATCGGGTCGGAACAGCACGACGTCCGGGGGGCCCTCCTCGAAGGGCCGCCCCGGACGGGCGTGACGATGCGGCCGAACGAGGCCGACGGCTGGCGAGCGCCGATCGGGTCAGCTGCCGGCGGCCTTCTTCGCCGTCTTGCGCGCCGTCGTCCTGGCTGGGGCGGCCTTGGTCGTGGTCGACCTCGTGGCCCGCTTCGTCGGCGTGGCCTTGGCGGTGGTCCTGCTGGCGGTCTTGCTCGCCGCCTTGGTGGCGGACGCGGCCTTGGCGGGCGTGGCCTTGGTCGCGCTCGTCTTGGTCGCCCGCTTGGCCGGCGTCGCCTTGGTCGTCGCCGCGGTCGAGGTCTTGGTCGCCGTCCGCTTCGTCGTGGCCTTGGTCGTCGCGGTCTTGGCGGGCGAGGCCTTGGTGGTGCTCTTGCTGGCGGTCGCCCGCTTCGCGGTGGTCGCGGGGGTCGTCGTGGCGGCCGCCGCCTTCGACGCGGAGGCGCGGCCACCTGCCGCCGCAGCCTTGGGCAGCTTGCGCGGGTCGGCGACCACGTCCTTGAAGGCCGTGCCGGCTCGGAAACGCGGCACCTGCGTCTTCTTGATCCGCACGGTCGCTCCCGTGCGTGGGTTGCGGCCGGTGCGGGCGGCCCGGGCGACCTTCTGGAACGTTCCGAAGCCGGTGATGCCGACCTTCCCGCCCTTGGCCACCTCACGGATGATCACGTCCAGAACGGATTCGAGCGCGTCGCTAGCGGCCTTCTTGCTGCCGAGCTTGGACTCGAGGGCACCGATGAGCTCTGCCTTGTTCACGTTTTCCCTCCGAAAGCCTGCGGGTCGGGCAGTCGCCCGACACTGAGTGCGACCGGACCGATTCCGGCTCAATACTGAACGTTAGGCCCGTTGGGCGCGGGAGTCCATCATTGAGCGCTGGTCAATCCGTTGTCCCGCAACAGATTTGCCCAAGAAGGGCCTGCTGCGGCCTCTCGGTGCCATGCCTAGCGCCCTGCCGGACGCCGAGCACGCGGTCAGCCGGCGTGACCATCGGATTTGAGAGGTCCACCAATCACGTTGCGCAGCAATGCAGCTCGCACGGAGCCCGCGAGAGGTCAGAGGGCAGAGGCCTGCGGAGCGGCGTTGCCACGTCCGTCACGACGGACGCAGTCGAGCGTCAGGCTTGAGCGGCGGATTCGGCGGTCGCGACACGCGGGGACGGCGTGTCGAGCGGCTCCGTCGTGGGTTTCCACGAGGGGCGGTGCGACTCGAACTCGGTGATGTCGGCCTCGCTGCGCAGGGTCAACCCGATGTCGTCGAGGCCCTCGAGGAGCCGCCAGCGCGTGTAGTCGTCGATCTGGAACGGCGCGACGATCTCACCGGCCGTCACCGTGCGGCCCACGAGATCCACGGTGACGTCGGCTCCAGGGTTGTTGTCGAGGTACTTCCAGATGAGCTCGACGTCGTCCGGCGCGACCTGCGCCGTGAGCAGACCGGCCTTGCTGCTGTTCCCCGTGAAGATGTCGGCGAACCGCGACGAGATGACGACCCGGAACCCGAAGTCCATCAGCGCCCAGACCGCGTGCTCGCGGCTGGACCCCGTGCCGAAGTCGGAGCCGGCGACGAGCACCGAGCCGTCGGCGTACACGGGCTGGTTGAGGATGAACGACGGGTCCTTGCGCCAGGCGCTGAACAGCCCGTCCTCGAAGCCGGTGCGGGTGACCCGCTTGAGGTACTCCGCCGGGATAATCTGGTCGGTGTCGACGTTGGTGCGGCGGAGGGGGACGCCGACACCGGTGTGGGTGGTGAACGCGTCCATGTCAGGCGTCCACGAGGTCAGCCGGGGACGACAGGGTGCCGCGGACCGCGGTGGCCGCGGCGACGAGCGGGCTCACGAGGTGGGTGCGCCCACCCTTGCCCTGCCGACCCTCGAAGTTGCGGTTCGACGTCGACGCGCTGCGCTCACCCGGAGCGAGCTGGTCGGGGTTCATCCCCAGGCACATCGAGCAGCCGGCCAGCCGCCACTCGGCACCGGCCGTCGAGAACACCTCGTCGAGACCCTCGGCCTCGGCCTGCAGCCGGACCCGGGCCGAACCCGGGACGACGAGCATCCGCACCCCCGGCGCCACCCGATGGCCCTTGATGACGGCGGCCGCCGCCCGCAGGTCCTCGATCCGGCCGTTGGTGCAGGAGCCGAGGAAGACGGTGTCGACGTGGATGGCACGCAGCTTGGTGCCCGGCTCGAGCCCCATGTAGGCGAGGGCGCGCTCGGCCGTCAGCCGGTCGCCCTCGTCGGCAAATGACTCGGGGTCGGGAACGCTCTCCGAGAGGGGGAGGCCCTGGCCCGGGTTGGTGCCCCAGGTGACGAACGGGGTGAGCGCCGACCCGTCGAGGCGCACCTCGGTGTCGAACTCGGCGTCGTCGTCGGTGCGCAGGGTGCGCCAGTCGGCGACGGCGGCCTCCCAGTCGGCGCCCTGCGGCGCGTGGGGGCGCCCCTTGAGGTAGTCGAACGTCGTGTCGTCCGGCGCGATCAGGCCGGCGCGCGCCCCGGCCTCGATCGACATGTTGCAGACCGTCATCCGCGCTTCCATCGACAGCGCCACAATGGCCGCGCCGCGGTACTCGATGACGTGGCCACTGCCGCCTCCGGTGCCGATCTTCGCGATCACCGCGAGGACGATGTCCTTGGCGGTCACTCCCGCAGCGAGCTCACCGTCGACGGTCACGGACATGGTGCGGAACGGCTTGAGCGGCAGCGTCTGGGTGGCGAGCACGTGCTCGACCTCTGACGTGCCGATCCCCAGCGCCAGCGCTCCGAACGCCCCGTGGGTGGACGTGTGGCTGTCGCCGCAGACCACCGTCATGCCCGGCTGGGTGAGCCCCAGCTGCGGGCCGACGACGTGGACGATGCCCTGGTCGACGTCGCCCATGGGATGCAGCGGCACACCGAACTCAGCGCAGTTGCGCCGCAGCGTCTCGACCTGGGTGCGGCTCACCGGGTCGGTGATCGGGCCCGGGGTGGTCGGGACGTTGTGGTCCTCGGTCGCCAGCGAGAGGTCGGGCCGACGGACGCCCCGTCCGGCGAGCCGAAGGCCGTCGAACGCCTGCGGGCTGGTCACCTCGTGCAGGAGGTGCAGGTCGATGTAGAGCAGGTCGGGTTCGCCGGCCGCTCGACGCACGACGTGCGACTCCCAGACCTTCTCGGCCAATGTTCCCGTCATCGACGACCTCCCACCCGACACCGTTGCCGGACAGGGTGGCTCACATCCGGCGGGTCGGAACTTGCGTCTCAGGCAATGAGACGACAATATCAGTGCATGGACAATTCCAGTGGGGTCGGCGTCCTGGACAAGGCCGCCACCGTGCTCAGCGCCTTGGAGGCGGGACCCGCAACCCTGGCCCAGCTCGTCGGGTCGACCGGCTTGGCCCGGCCGACCGCGCACCGGCTCGCCGTCGCGCTCGAGCACCACCGTCTCGTCACCCGCGACATGCAGGGCCGGTTCGTGCTCGGTCCGCGGTTGGCCGAGCTGGCCTCGGCAGCGGGCGAGGACCGGCTGCTCGCCGCCGCCGGGCCGGTGCTGGGTGCGCTGCGCGACCACACCAACGAGAGCGCGCAGCTCTTCCGTCGACAGGGCGACCAGCGCATCTGCGTGGCCGCGGCCGAGCGGCCCGTCGGCCTGCGGGACAGCATCCCCGTCGGGTCGAGCCTGACGATGCTGGCCGGGTCGGCCGCCCAGATCCTGTTGGCGTGGGAGGAGCCGGACCGGCTGCACCGGGGGCTCCAGGGAGCCAAGTTCAACGCGACCGCCCTGTCGGCCGTCCGCCGCCGCGGGTGGGCGCAGAGCGTCGGTGAGCGAGAGCCGGGAGTCGCGTCGGTCTCGGCGCCGGTACGCGGCCCGTCCGGCCGCGTCGTTGCGGCAGTGTCGATCTCCGGTCCGATCGAGCGGTTCTCCCGGCAGCCGGGGCGGCTGCACGCCGGCACGGTCGTCGCCGGCGCCAACAAGCTCACCGAGGTGCTGCGTCGCGCGCAGAACACCCACCACGCCTGAGCCGCACCCGTTCGACATCCGATCGCGGGCCAGGTCACGATTTGTTCAAGGACCGCGCGCACCGCCCGTCGCACCCGTCACGCTGGCATACCGTGGTCGCGCCCCGACCCGTGGCCCCTGATCGAGTGATCGCGGCCCCGACGGAGCGCTTGACCGGTCTCGCACATGGGTGCGATGAAGGCAGGAACGGACCAGGGGGAGCTCGGATGCGGTTTCGCGTAGCAGCGGTCACCGGCCTGTTGGCGGGAGCGCTGTCCCTCACCGCGTGCGGTCCGGCGGCGATCGGTGGGGCGGGCGCGATCGCGACCCCGACCACCACCACCGGCACGACGTCCTCGACCGCGGCCACCAGCCCCGCCACCGCACCGCCCACCTCGACCGCACCGACCACATCGACCACATCGGCGAGCAGCCCGACGACCACGAACGATCCGGCGACCGCGCCGACGACCGGGGACGGCCCGACCACCCCTGCCTCGTCGCCGACGTCCGTCGCCCCGGCCTACCTGATGACCGCGGGCAGCACGAGCGACCAGGTGCGCGAGCTGCAGGCGAGGCTGAAGCAGCTGGAGTGGTACGACGGGACCATCAGCGGCAGGTACGACGACGCCACCACGGCCGGCGTGCGAGGGTTCCAAGGCAAGCGCGGTATGCCCGAGACCGGCTCGGTCGACGCGGCGACGTGGACGACCCTCGGCCGGATGACGAAGCCGCCCAACGATGACGAGATGCACAACCGGCTCACTCCTGGACCGGCGCTGCTCAAACAGGACACGACCGGTGCGCCGGTCCGTGACCTCCAGGCCCGCCTCAAGCAGATCGGCTGGTGGAGCGGCGACGTCGTCGACCAATACGGGCCGACGACCGTGCAAGCGGTCAAGAGCTTCCAGGCCAAGCGCGAGCTCCCCGTCACCGGCGAGGTCGACCAGCGCACCCTCGACAAGCTCGACGCCATGACGCGCCAGCCGACGGGCGACGAGCTGAACAACGTCAAGCCCACTCCCCCACCCCCGCCGCCGCCCTCCGCCCTCGACGCCCGGTGTATGACGGGGCGGGTCTTGTGCATCAGCAAGGCGACCCGCAGCCTGACGTGGGTCATCGACGGCCAACCACAGATGAAGCTCGACGTGCGGTTCGGGTCGGAGAACAACCCCACCCGCGAGGGCGTGTTCAGCGTCTACATCAAGGAACGTGACTGGACCTCGACGATCTACGGCTCGAAGATGCCCTACTCCATGTTCTTCAGCGGTGGCGAGGCCGTGCACTACTCCTCTGACTTCGCGGCCCGCGGCTACGCCGGGGCGTCACACGGGTGCGTCAACGTGCGCGACCTGGCCGGCATCGCCTCGCTGTTCGACCAGGTCAAGCTGGGCGACACCGTCGTCGTCTCCTGACCCGCCGGCGGCCAGCCGCGGGCGTCAGGCCTTGGGCAGCCGGCGGTTGATGTCCTCGCTCATCCGGACGATGGCGTACATGAACTCCAGGGAGATGCGCACCAGGGCGAGATAGACCAGCGCGCCCAGCCCGCCGGCGATGAGCGTGACGATGGTGGCGGCGGCGCCCGAGCGCAGGCTGGAGACCAGCAGGATCAGGTAGCCCAGCCCGATGAGGATCGTGGCCAGGATGTAGACCACCTTGACGATGGTCGGGGTGACGAACGACGTGAACCCGAAGTCGAAGAGGGCTCCGAAGAACCCCTTGGTCGTGGTGGTCGACCCGCTCATGAGGTCGGGCCGACCGCCACCGCCGGCCGGCGGCGGCGGTCCCCAGGGCGGCTGTGCGTTCCAGGCCTGCGGCCCGGGCTGCGACGACGCCGGGGTCGCCGGCTGTGGGGCCGGCTGTGGGACCGGTGAGGGGACGGGCCGGGTCGGGTCCGAAGACGGGCCGGGTCCGCGCGCCGGGTCACCGGGTGAGTTCCAGTCGGACATGTGAGGTACCCCTTCCTCATAGCCGACGCCGACAGCCGGCGTCGTCAGTGCCAGCAATCTAGCGAGGCCGACTCTCAGGGACAGCCCTCCACGTCTTCGTCGATCACGGCGCCGACGTCCCCGCCGCGCGCAACGCGGCGTAGCGCTTGCTGCTCGGCACCGGGACCGACGACGTCGCCTCCGCCAGGCCCATGACCGGCGTCCCGACGTAGACGCTCTCGTGCGCGCCGGCCGGCACCGCGTAGGTCTCGTGCCAGATGCCGACGACGCCCTTGGCCTTGCGGGCGCGGGCGTTGAACGCCGACCAGGCGGGCCGGTGCTCATGGTCGGTGGCCCCGGCATACCGGTAGATGTCCTCGACGCTTCGCCAGTACTGCACCACGGTCACGCCCTTGCCCCCGAGCAGCGTTCGCGCACCGAGGAACCCGAGGTCCTCGGCCTCGCCGCGCTCAGCGGCCGCCTTGGCGGTGTAGAGCTCGGTCAGCATCTTCGGCATCGCGCTGAACACCGGGACCCGCTGGTCGGGGCGGCTCAACCGGTTGAACCGCATGCCGATGAGGAAGACTCCGATCGATCCGTCGTGCTCGTGCGTGATCCGTCCGGCCTCGATGTGGGCCATGTCGCCTCCTAGATAGTTCGACTCTCCAATAATGGATAGTGTTACTCTCCAAAGTCAAGGAGGCCCCCGTGCGAATGTCGGAGCTGGCCGCCGAGACCGAGGTCCCGGTGGCCACCATCAAGTTCTACCTACGCGAAGGGCTGGTGCCGCCGGGCGAGCTCGTCAGTGCGACCCGGGCGGAGTACTCCCCCGGCCACGTCGAGCGCATCCGGCTCATCCGGGCGCTCATCGAGGGGGCCGGAGTCCCGATCGAGGGCGTTCGCCGGGTCGTCACCGCGATCGACCGGCCGCCCGAGTCGCGGCTCGACCTGCTCGGGGTCGCGCAGGATGCGATCAACGGGCCGGCCCCGGGCGTCGTGGCGCGTGACGTGGTCACCGAGGCGGTGCGGCGCCTGGGCTGGTCGCCCTGCGACCCCGGAGGTCTGGCCCATCTGCAGGGCGCGTTGGACACCGCCGACCGAGCCGGCTTCGCGGTCACCTCGGACCGGCTCCTCGCCTACGCGCAGGCGATGGAGCGCGTCGCCGTCGTCGACCTCGACGACCTGGCCGACGACCCTCGGGCCTCGACGCCGGCGGGGGCGCTGGCCCATGTGGCGGTCGGCACGGTCGTCACAGACGCCGTCCTCGTCGCCCTGCGCCGGCTCGCCCAGGGACAGGAGAGCGAACGTCGGTTCGCGGGTGACGCGACCCTCGCGTCCGCGCCGGGCAGGGCCTGAGGCGCGCCCCACTCGACGAGCGCGCGAGGGCGAGACGGCGGCTCAGGCGGTGTAGACGTCGCTGGGGGCGTTGCCGGTGATCCTGCTGGGCCGCGATGTTGCCGCTCACGGTGCTGTTGACCACGCCGATCAGGCGTCGGTAGCCACGTTCTCCATCGGAGGCTGCTCGGCCACGGCGCGGACCTGGGAGAGCGCCGCCACGGCGGCGCACAGGGCGATGAGCGACACCAGCGTGAGCAGGACCGCCCCGGCGCCGGTGCGGAGCTGCTCGTCGAACACCACGACACCCAGCAGCACCGACACCAGCGGGTCGGCCGTCGCCGTGGCGGGCAGGCTCGCGGCCAGTGGCCCGGCCTGGAACGCCATCTGGGCGAGCAGGAGACCCGATGCCCCAGCGACGAGCAGGGCGTAGAGGGGCCAGGTCGTCAGCAGCGCGGGCACCCCCTGGGCGGAGACGATGTTGCCACACACCTTGATCAGCGCCGCGGTGCCGGCATAGATCGCGCCCACCGCGACTCCCAGCAGTGCCGCCGCGCGGCGGGACCTCCACTTGCGCGCACTGAAGACGCGGGAGACCGCCACCAGGCTCGCCACCCCGGCCACGATGGCCACCGCCGCCAGCACGGCCGGCAGCCGGTCGGCGGTGTCGGGGGTGGCGTCCAGGGCGCCGGAGCTGAGCAGGAACGCGATGATCGAGACGACCAGAGCGGCCCCCAAGGCCAGCTCCCGGCCGCTGATCCGCGTGCCGGCCAGTCGGTGGCTGACGACCAGGGAGAAGAGCACCGCCGTCATCAGCACCAGCTGCACGACGATCAGGGAGCCTACGTGCAGTGCGACGACCTGCAGGGCGAACCCTCCGACATCGCAGAGCAACCCGGCGAGCCAGAGCGGGTGCTGCAACGTGGCCCGGGCGAAGGCCAGCAGCGGCCCGGGCCGGAACTCCGTGACGTGCGGCATCTCGCCGGCGCTGCGGTGCTTCAGAGCGGTGGCGACGGAGAAGAACGCCGCGGAGCCGAGGCAGAGGGCGACGACGCCGGCCAGGCTCACCGGGCCACCATCGTCACGACGGCGGCCACGACGCCAGCGACGCAGTGGCCGGTCTCCCGGCCACCTGGCGGCGCGCGGCGGTCTCGTAGATCTCCTCGGTGGCCGCCAGCAGTGGAGCCCACGCGACGGGGCAGTCCGTGGTCCGGTTGTGCTCGGCGATGGTCCGCCGCAGCGACGGCTCCCGGGCCAGCCGCACGATCCCGGCCACCATCTGCGCGTCCGTCTCGCACAGCAGCCCCTCGCGTTCGTGCCCGATGAACTCTCGGACGCCGCCCTGCGCCTTCGCGACCACGGGCAACCCGGCGCAGCGCGCCTCCAGGGCCGCGATGCCGAAGGACTCGAGGTCGGCCGGGGCCACGAACGCGTGAGCGGCGCCCAACAGCTGACGGACCTGCGTCCGCTCCAGCCGTCCCACCAGGTCGACGCTGTCGCTGAGCTGGTGGCGATGGACGGACCTCTCCATCGCCGACCGCATCCCGCCTTCGCCGGCGACGGTCAGACGGAGCCGGGTTTGGTCACCCAGCCCCCGGAGGACCTGTTGGGCCGCGTCGAGGATCTTGAGCAGCGCCAGGGGACGCTTGCGCCTCGCCAACCGCATCACGGCGACCAGCCGGAGCTCCCCCGCTCCCTCCGGAGCGGCCGGCATACGCCACGCAGCCTGATCGATACCGTTGGCCAGCAGAGTGATCGGCGTACCAGGCAAAAGATGCGGGCGTACCGGCTGGGCCGCCGCGGCACTCACGGCGGTCCACTCGATCGGCAGCGTCGACCACCCGCCCAGTGCGTCCATGGCCGACATGATGGAGCTGACACCGGCCCACATGGAATGGACGGTGACCACCGTCGGTCGGCCGGCGCGCGCGGCGGCGCGCGCGGCGAAGAACGCGAGCGGCGTGGCCACGCCGAGGTGGCAGTGGACGACGTCGACGTCCAGCCCACGCAGAGCGCGGATGCCGGCGGGCGCGGCGAGCGGGTTCATCGCCGGCCCGAACGGCCCGGTCACCCGATGGACCCTCGGCCGGTCCGGGCCGGCTGTGGTCGTGACGACGTGGACGTCGTGGCCCTGCGCCCCCTGTCGGGCGGCGAGGTCACTGATGTGCGTCTCGATCCCTCCCAGCCGGGGAAGGTAGAAGTCGCTGACGTGCGCGATCCTCACCGGTCCACCCGCGGCGACGGCGGAGTCGGGTCAGGGCTCACAGGACTCCACCCCCGGAAGAGCATGGTGCGATCGTCATGGCGAATACCGACCTCCGTGGGTTGCGCGTGCGGCGCGACAATGCGGTCGCTGACGCCGGGCCCACGCTCGCCTACTCCACCTGACCATATGTCACGGCTGTGCGCGCGCTGGAATCGGACCCGCCGCGCCGCTGGGTCCGTCGCGCGTTCAGCTCTGTGGGAGGGCGGCGACGACGTCGATCTCGACGAGGATACTCGCCAGCTGAGAGCCCACCGTGGTGCGCACGGGATAGGGCGGGGTGAAGAACTCCTGGTAAGCCGCGTTGAACTCGGCGAAGTCGGCCAGGTCGGCCAGGTGAACGGTCGTCTTCACACAGTCGTCAAGGGTGAGCTGACGCTCGGCGAGCACGACCTGGACGTTGCGGAGGACTTGGCGCGTCTGGTCGGCGACGTTGTCGGCCACGGCGTTGCCGTTGGCTGGGTCCTGCGGGCCGAAGCCCGCAGTGAACAGGAACCCGTTGGCCTCGATGCCCTGGCTGTACGGACCGGCGGGCTGCGGAGCCCGGGTGGTGTGGATGGCGGTCTTGGACATGGTTCAGTTCCTTCTCTGGGGTTGGGAGGGTCGGCTGCGGCGTAGCCCGCGACCGGGCAGCGCGCGGGTGAGCTCGGCGCCGGTCAACACCGGCACCCCGGCGACGAGCACGTCGTCGATGCCCGTCGCGGCCTGCCGGGGGTCCTCGTAGGTGGCGGTGTCGCCGACGGTGCTCGGGTCGACGAGGACCAGGTCGGCGACCGCGCCCACGGCCACGGTTCCGCGCCTCCCCAGGGCGAACCGCTCGGCGGCCGCCGTGGACGCATGGTGCACGGCCTCCGCCCACGACCAGGTGCCCCCCTCGCGGACATAGACGCGCAGGTAGCGCGCGAACGTGCCGAACGCGCGAGGGTGCGGGTGCGCACCGATGAAGATGCCGTCCGACCCTCCCATGTGGCGGGGGTGCGCGAAGATGCGGGCGAGCTCGGTCGCCGACCGGGGGTGGCGCACCGCCATGACCGCGCTCACCTCCAGTCGACAGGCGGCCAGGACGTCGAGGGCGAGGTCGATCGGGTCGATGCCGGCCCGCAGCCCGGCCTCGCGCAGCGTCAGACCGTGCGCCCACGCGTACTCGGGGGCGGTGACGTGGGCCAGCGTGATGAGACCGGGCCAGTCAGGGCCCAGGCTCGGGCTCAGGCCGGCCCGGGTGGCACACGCCTCGCGCAGCCGAGGACGAGCGGCGGGGTCGGTCAGGGCGCGCACCACGTCGGCGACCGGCTGCACGGACAGCTCCGGCGGGAGTAGCGGCATGCTCAGCAGCGAGCATCCCCGGGTGTAGGGGTATGCGTCGAACGTGGCGTCCACACCCGCTGCCGCCAACCGGTCGAGCTGCGCGAGCACGATGTCGGCGTCCGCGTGGAAGTGCGACACGTGCACCGGGAGTGGCGGCGCGGCTGTGGTAGCGGTCTCGGCGATCTCGACCATCTCGGCGATGCCGGTGGCGGCGTTCGCTTCGTACCCGCCCCGCAGGTGGCTGACGTACACGCCTCCGGCTCGCGCGACGGGGTCACACAGGGCGGCGATCTCGTCGGCCGACTGGAAGATGCCCGGGACGTAGTCCAGTCCGGTCGACAGCCCCAGCGCACCGTCGGCCATCCCCCGCGCGACCAGCGCTGCCATCCGGTCGCGCTGGTCGAGGGTTGCCGGGGTCTGCTCTCGGCCGCACACCTCGTGACGCACGGTGCCGGCCGGCACGAGGCAACCGACGTTGAGCGCCGACGTGCCGTCGCAGGTCGCCAGGAAGGCGGCCACTCCCCCGCCGCGGTATGCCCGGTGCGGCCCGTTGATCGCGGCGAAGTACTCGGTCGCGTAGTCCCCGGATCCGGGCGGGTAGGACACGCCGTCCTGCCCGGCGATGACCGTCGTGACCCCTTGGCGCAACAACGCATGTTGCACGGCGGGGTCGGCCAGCAGGCCGTCGGCGTGTGAGTGGGCATCGACGAAACCGGGGAGCACGAGGCGGTCAGTGGCGTCGACGACCTCGCCGTCGCCCCGCGCATCGACCGTGCCGACGTGGGTGATCCGGTCGCCGTCGATGGCGACATCCGCGCGGACCAGCCCGTCACGAGTGACGACGGACCCCCCGCGCACGACTCGGCGAACGGCGTCGACGCTCACGGGATCACGACGTCCTCAGTCGTCGCGGCTAGAAGTGGGTTCGGACGAGGTCGACGACGACGTCGGACTCTGCAGACTCGACCACGGGGAGCACCCGCCACTTGTCGAACGCCGTGCAGGGGTGGGACAGGCCGAGGGCGACGACCGAGCCGACGGCAAGAGCCTCGACATCAGCGGCATCGGTCACGCGCAGGTAGCTGTGCTGGTCGTTCATCGCCGAGACCACGGCGGCGACCAGCGGCTGCCACGGCCCGGCCAGGTCGGGTGCGGACCGTCGCGGGATCGGTAACCCCTCGTCGTAGGGAAAGTCGCGCTTGCCGCCGTCGACCAGGGCGAGCCCGGGCTCGGGGTGCGAGACGACCCGCGCCAGGCCGTGCATCGCGACACGGAGGTGCGGAGCGTCCTCCGCCGCCGCCTCATCGAACGGCGACATGCGCCGGTAGAATCCGTCGTCGTGGACGATGTAGGCGCCGGAACGCAGGACGAACCGGGCCCGCTCCCGACCGTCCGCGGCCGCCGCGAAGGCCTCCGAGACGAGGTCGAAGTACGCGCTGCCGCCCGCCGTGACGTAGACGTCGCCCTCGTCGTAGGACGGTTCGACTGCCCGGTGCAGCTCCACGAGGCTGGTGAGGTAGCCCCGGACTGCCGTCAGCGTCGACGGTGAGCGATCATGCCCGAGGGACCCCTCGTACCCCGCGACGCCGGCCAGCCGCAGCACACCGGACGCGGCGATACGCTCGGCCACAGCGATGCCTTCGGCGACCGTGCGGGCGCCGGTGCGTCCGCCGTACGCGCCGAGCTCGACGCAGACGTCAACCGGTCGTGGCGGCCGAGCCGACCGCAGACCCCCCTCCATCGCCTCGACCGTCGCGGCCGAGTCGGCCCACGCCACGAAGCGAAACGAGGGATCGGCGAGCTCGCCGGCCAGCCAACCCAGAGAGCGTTCGTCGACGACGGCGTTGGCCAGCATGATCGACCCGAACCCGTAGCTGCGGGCTGTGCGGACCTGCCCCATCGTGGCCAACGTGATCCCCAGGGCTCCAGCGTCCACCTGCCGCTGCCAGAGCACGGGCGCCATGGTCGTCTTGGCGTGCGGCATCAGGTCCAACCCGCGCTCGCGACACCAGCCGGCCATCGTGTCGACGTTGCTGCGCATCGCCTCGTCGTCGAGCACCACCAGCGGTGTCCAGAACTCGTCGAGGCGGGGGCGCGTGGCCAGAAAGCCGGCCGCCGTCATCCCGACGGCTCGCTGCGGCATCCCCTTGTCCCGGGCCGTGAGCAGCTCGCCGTCCAGCCTCATGGGACCGTGGCGGAGCTCTGTGCCAGCTCATGCAGGCGACCCGAGCCCTCGACGTCCGGACGGATCGACGCGGTCGCCGTGGCGATCGCGCCGATGGTGCAGATGACGGCTACATAGGCCACGAGCGGCCAGATCGCCCCGCCGGCGGACGCAACGAGAGCGGTGGCGATCAACGGGGCCAGGCCCCCACCGAGCGTGTTGGAGATCTGGTAGCCGATGTTCACCCCGGTCCTGCGCGCCTCCGGATCGAACATCTCGCACAGCATCGTCTGGAGGGTCGCCTGCATCGCGACCCCCGGGATGACGAACCCGAGGACCATGCCGAGCCAGATCAGCCAGGAGTTCCCCGTGTCGAAGAGCAGGAACGTGGGCCAGACCAGCAGGGCGAACGCCACGCAGCCGAAGAGGTAGACCCGGCGCCGACCGACCCGGTCGGACATGGCCCCCCACGCCGGCGCGGCGAAGATCTGGAGGAGGCCGACGATCATCGTGCCGATGAACCCCACCTGGGCGGGAACGTGCTTCGTGGTCACCAGGTAGGCCAGGCCGAAGGTCAGCACCACGTAGCCGGCGATCGACTGCGGCAGGCCGATGAGGATGCCGAGGATCGCGTTCTTGGGGTGTCGGAACGCCTCGCGCAGGGGGTTGGGCCGCTTCCCGCCGGCCGACTCCTGCATGGCCCGGGTGGTCGTGAACTCCTCGGACTCCTCCAGCTGGCGCCGCAGGATGACCGCGACGATCGCCAGCACCAGCGCGAGCAGGAACGGGATCCGCCAGCCCCACGTGAGGAACCACGACGCCGGGCCGGCACCGAGGGCCGCCATTAGGCCGGCCGAGGCGACATTGGCGATCCCGGCGCCGGTGATGAGGAAGGCGCCGTAGAAACCGTGACGGCCGGTGGGCGCGTGCTCGACCACCATCGTCGCGGCCCCGCCCATCTCGCCGCCGACGAAGAAGCCCTGCAGCATCCGGAAGAACAGCAGCAGCACGGGAGCGGTCACGCCGATCGAGTCCGCGGACGGGATCAAGCCGATGCAGGTGGTCGCGACGCCCATCCCGATGACCGTGGTCATCAAGGTGACCCGACGGCCCATCCGGTCGCCGATCGCCCCGAACACGAGGCCGCCGACCGGGCGCAGGAAGAACCCGACCGCGAAGGTCGCGAACGACGCCAGCTGGGCGACGACCGGCGTGTCACCGGTGAAGAACACCTTGGGAAAGACCGCGGCGGACGCCAGGCCGTAGAGGTAGTAGTCGTAGTACTCCATCAGGGTGCCGATGGCGCCGCCGGCAACCATCTTGCGTTGCTTGGCGTCGAGGCCGGTGGGTGACGGTGCAAGGGTCATGCGATCCTCCGTACCTGGCGGTAGCCCTGGGGCGAGCGTGAGGTGGAGGCTAACAGGGCGCTGAACAGTATGTCTAGGAGTAAGACTCTTTGTTCGAAAGGGGTGGGGCGATGACTCACAGCACGTTTGCGGACGCCACCGAGGTGTTGCTGACCTTCCGCCCGGTCATGCGGGCCATCGCGGCCGCCGGCGGCCCGGCCTGCGAGGTGGTGCTGCACAACCTGGACGGCGCCGACATCGACCTGGGGCACACGATCATGGCCATCGAGAACGGCCACGTGACCGGCCGTGAGGTTGGCGGTCCGTCGACCAGCCTCGGTCTCGACATCGTCCTCGACCGTCGGGGTGACCATGATGCGTTCGGGTATCGCGGGTTCACCGGCGGCGGCACCCAGCTGCGCTGCTCCTCGGTGTACTTCCACAACCCCGCGGGCGACATCATCGCGGCGCTCTGTATCAACGTCGACCTGAGCGGACTTCAGCAGGCCCGCGGCATCCTCGATGCGATGCTCCTCCAGACCGTTGCATCCCCTCCCTCCCCGCCTGACGAGATCATTGGCCGGGACCTCGTCGCCGTGATGGACGCCATGGTCACCCAGGCCCTCGGCGAGGCCGGCAAGCCGGTCCCCCACATGACCCGCGACGACAAGATCGCCGTCCTCGAACGGCTGGATCGACAGGGAGTCACCCGGATGCGCAAGTCGGTCGAGCTGATCGCGGCTCGGTTGGGCATCTCCCGCGTCACCGCATACGCTTACCTCGACGAGGCCCGGTCCCGCTAGCGGATCAGGCGTCAGGGGCGCCCGGCGGCCGCCACGGCTCGTGCGAGTGCGAGAGCCAGACCTCCGCAGGGTCCAGAGCGCGCACCAGCCGCTGGCCCTCGGTGCGCGGCTCGTCGAGGTCGGCGAAGAAGACCGCGGTGTCGCCGCACACGACGACCGGTCGCTCGCCCGTCCCGATGACGACGACCTGCGAGCCGCGCGTGTGGCCCGGCGTCGGGACCAGCCGGACCCCCGGGAGCACCTCGTATGCGCCGTCGACGGGGACATACTGCACGCCGGGCGGGTCGACCCACTCGCGGATCGTGTAGTCGTCCTCGCTGCGCGCGTCGTCGAGCTCCTGTCGCTGGACGTAGATCGGCCGGCCGCTGAAGAGGTGGTTGCCCCCGCAGTGGTCGAAGTGCAGATGAGTGTTGACGACGATGTCGATGCTGGCCGGGTCGAAGCCGGCCTGCGCGCTCAACGGGGTCAGGCGTGGGTCCATGTCGGCCACCAGAGGGTGCAGCTGCGTCAGGCCGGTGTCGACGAGGACTCGCCCGTCGGGATGGTCGATGATGTGGACGTAGACCGGCATCCGGTCGTCCTCGGCGAGCAGATCGCCCACGAGCACTGGGGTGACGGTCAGTGACGGGTCCACGTGGTCGGTCGTCATGCGTGGTCGTTTCCCTTCAGGTCGCGGGCGTGCTGGGTGCGAGCCCTGACCCTAGACGTCGCCGCCGACCAGAGCCTCACGGCGGACCGTCAGGCGGCCAGCGCGTTCCCGATGGCGTCGGCCAGGTGCCCCACCTGCTCGTCGGTCATGACGAACGCAGGGGAGATCTGGATGCCGCCCGCACCCACCGCCCGGGTTGCCACGCCGAACGAGCGCAGCCGCTTCGCCAGCGCCGTCGCCCTCGCCGGGTCGTCCAGCTGAACGGCAGCGAGCGCCCCTGTGCCGCAACGGACCTCGACCACACCGTCGAGCTCGGCGAGCGGGCCCAGCCGTCGAGCCAGCGTCGTCTCGAGCCGGGCCGCCTCGTCGAGCAGCCCCTCCCGCTCGATGATGGCGAGGTTGGCCAGCGCCACCGCGGCCGCTGTGGCGTGGCCTGAGTAGGTGTACCCGTGGCGCAGCCACACCCCCCGAGCGGGGCCGAAGAACGGCTCCCAGACCCGCGGGGCGACGAGCACCGCGCCCATCGGCGCGTACCCGGAGGTGAGCCCCTTGGCGCAGGTGACCATGTCGGGCTCCAGCCCGAGCTTCGACGAGGCGAACCACGCGCCCCCGATCCGGCCGAACCCGGTGATGACCTCGTCGGCGACGAAGAGCACGTCGAGCTCGGTGCAGAGCTTGCGCACCCCGGCGAGGTAGTCGGGCGGTGGCGGGTAGACCCCGCCCGCTCCGATCACCGGCTCGCAGAAGAACGCTGCCACCCGGTCGGCGCCGACCCGCTCGATCGTCGTTCGCAGGTCCTCGACGTCGTCCCACGCGACGGTCTCGGTGTCGGGGACGAGGACGCCGTAGCCGTCGACGTTGCCGGGGATCCCGCCGATCGCCGTGCCGGCGTAGTGCATCCCGTGGTAGGCCTTCTGCCGGCCGATGATGACCGTCTTCTCGGGGTGTCCCGCCTCGACCCAGTAGCGCCGGGCCAGCTTGGCCGCCGTGTCGATCGAGTCGGAGCCGCCGCTGGTGAAGAACACCTTGCTGCCGGGCACGGGGGCGATGCCGGCGAGCCGGTCTGCGAGCTCGAGGGTCGGGCGGGTCACGTAGTCGCCGAAGGTGCTGTACGCCGCGACCTGCCGCATCTGGGCCGCCGCGGCCTCGGCGATCTCGGCGCGACCGTGGCCGACGTTGGTGAACCAGAGGCCCGCCGTCGCGTCGAGGTAGCGCGTCCCGGCCTCGTCGGTGACGTAGGCGCCGTCACCGCTGGCGATGACGAGCTCACCGTCCTGCTCGACGGCGGCCATGTCGGAGAACGGATGCCAGAGCGTGCCCATGGCGGCGACGCTATCGCGGAGGGGCCGATCGGGAGACGAACCTGCCCGGGGGCACGCTGACCGGACCGCGTGCTCGCGCACCGATCCTCGTCTCGCGCACCGATAGTCAATTCGACGCTGGCTATCCATCAGCGTTCGGCGTATTGGTGCGCAGCACGATATTTCGTGCGCAGTGCCGCTGAGCCTTTCCAGGTGCGACGGGGCCGACCGGCGGACGGCGCCGTGGGCGGGCATAGTCTCAAACCGGCATACGGAGCACGGCTGGTCACGGCTGGTCAGGGACGCAAGGGAGCGAAAAGGCATGGCGCTGAAGATCGGGTACAAGGCCTCGGCCGAGCAGTTCGGGCCCCGGCAGCTGCTCGACTTCGCCGTGCGGGCCGAGCAGGTGGGGTTGGACAGCGTCTGGATCTCCGACCACTTCCAGCCGTGGCGCCACGATGGCGGCCACGCGCCCTTCTCCCTCGCCTGGCTGGCCGCGGTCGGCGAGCGCACCGAGCGGGTGCAGATCGGCACGTCGGTCATGACCCCGACGTTCCGCTACAACCCGGCGGTGGTCGCCCAGGCGTTCGGCACCCTCGGGTCGCTCTACCCCGGGCGGGTCGCCCTCGGCGTCGGCACCGGCGAGGCCCTCAACGAGATCGTCGTCGGGTCGGTCGGCGCCCACGGCGAGACGCAGGAGTGGCCCGAGTTCAAGGAGCGGTTCGGCCGCCTGCGCGAGTCGGTCTCGCTGATGCGCGAGCTGTGGTCGGGAGACCGGGTGACCTTCGAGGGCGACTACTACACGACCAAGGACGCCACGGTCTACGACAAGCCCGACCAGCCCGTGCCGGTCTACGTCGCCGGGGGCGGGCCCCTAGTCGCGCGGTATGCCGGCCGCTCCGGTGACGGGTTCATCTGCACCTCGGGCAAGGGCGACGCGCTCTACACCGACAAGCTGCTGCCGGCGATGGACGAGGGGCTCGAGAAGTCCGGCCGCACCCGCGACGACATCGACCGGATGATCGAGATCAAGCTCTCCTGGGACCCCGACCAGGACCAGGCCTTGACGAACTGCCGGTTCTGGGCCGCGCTGTCGTTGACCGCCGAGCAGAAGCACGGCACCAGCGACCCCCTCGAGATGCAGCGGCTCGGCGACGAGCTGTCCGACGAGCAGGTCGCCCAGCGGTGGATCGTGTCGGACGACCCCGAGGAGGTCGTCGCCAAGGTCAAGCCCTACGTCGACTGGGGGTTCGACCACCTCGTGTTCCACGGACCGGGCGGCGACCAGGACCGGTTCCTCACGACGTTCGCAGAGCGCGTCCTGCCGGGGCTGCGCGCCCTGGGCTGACCGGCCGCCCGGCGGTGAGCGGGCGGAACGTCGCGGTGGACGTGCGCCTCGGACCTAGGGCGTCACCCCGAGCACGGTCTCGGCGGTGTACCAGTTGGTGGCGACGGCGTTCTGCGCCGCCACCAGCGACACCTCACCTGAGCACACGGCGCGGTTGAGCCGCGACTCCACCCCGTCCTTGGCGTTCGCACCGCCGGAGGAGCGACGGTCGAAGTCGTGCGGGTCACCTGAGTTCCGCTCCGGCCAGAGGTTCCGGGCGGTGCTGGCCCCGCCCAGCCCGAGCGGCACGAGATGGTCCAGCTCGTAGTCGGAGCTGGCACCCGGGGCGGAGTAGGACGCGCGAGCCACCTTCTTGAAGGCGTCGGTGACCGCTTGCGGGGGTCGGACGGAGGCGGTGTAGCCGCCGGACCGGCAGAGGGTCTGCGACAGGTTGGCCTGGGTGACGGCCGGGTCGATGGCGCCCGGAGTGCACGACCGGTCGGGCAGCGACAGCGACCCGACCACCGCGTAGTGGCAGGACCCGGGAGCCGGGACCGGCCCGTCGATCGCGCCGGCGTGCCAGCCCGGTCCGTCGGCGACGACCGGAGGGTGCCCGACCGGCGCGTCGGTGGACCCCGGTGTCGCCGAGGACGGCCGGGTCGACGGGGTTGGCTGGGACGACGGGGCCGGTGCCGGCACCTGGCACCCTCCGAGCAGCAGGGCGACGACCACGCCGGCGCCGGCGGCCGAGCCGATCTGGCCTGGCGAACACCTCCGGTCGGTCACAACGAGGACGCTATCCCCCGGATCTGCCCTCGACTCCCCCGCACAAACGTGACCGGACCCCCTCATGGCCGCGGTCTGCCGGTCCTGCCGACCCGAGCAGCCGGCCGGGCGCCGCAGGCAACGGCGGGTCGGTCAGCGGCACGGGCGTCCCGCACGCGACGAGAGCGGCCCGAGACACACCGACCACCAGCCGAAGAACGAGTGGCCCAGGGAATGTCGTCAGAGTGCACCACCGAGCACCCCGGTACGCCTGCAGCCAGGACGTCCGACGGGTGCGTCTTACCGCCGGCGCCACGCCGGTTCACCGCGACCACCAACGGGCCGGTGCGCACCGACCGCTGCCGCCCGATACCCGTCAGGCGCAGCACCTCTCGGGCAACGGCAGCCGCCGGCCACGACTCCCACGACTGCCACGGGCCGAGATCCGGCTCGCCGTCCCCGAGTCTCACGTCACACCCTCGATCGCCGCGGCGGCCGCGGCGGCCGCCCGGAACCGGTCCACGGGGTCATGGTCGTGGTAGACCCGCTCGGTCTCCTCGACGTGGTCCACGAAGCGCTGGTAGGTGGCCGCGGCGACCAGCTCGGCGACCGGGGTCATCAGGTGTGCCGCCCGTCCGGCATCACTTCCCGGCACCGCCCGGCGCCACTCCCGCACCCAGCGTTCCCCCGTGCCGGCCCGCAGCCCAGACCCGTCCAGCCGCTCGACGAACGCCCGCAGGTCGATGACCGGGTTGCCGACGGCCACATCACCCCAGTCGAGCAGCCGGAGCCGGTCCCCCTCGCGCCGCCAGTTCCCGGGGTGCAGGTCCCCGTGCAGCACAGCGTCCGGCAGCCCGCACGACGCCACCTGCACCAGCCGGTCCGGGAGTCCGTCCACCAGCCGGTCCACCTCAGCCCGCTCCCCCGCCGTGAGCGCCGCTCGCATCTCGGGCCGTGATGCCGCATCGTGCACCTGCGCGAGGACCGACTCCGGCCGGAGGTCGCCCGCCCCGAGCGCCACGAGGTGCTCGACATCACCGGCGCTCAACTGCTGCACGGCGACCCACCGTTCGACCATGGCGTCGATCACCCGCTCGTCCGCCAAGCCCCACTGGTCCGCACCGGGGATGTGGTCCATGAGCAGCAGCCGCCGGGTGGGGTCGTGGGCCAGGACGGTCGGGGGGAGCGAGGCGTCCAGCGCCGCGATGCGCGCCACGACGCCGCCCTCGTCGGCGAGGAAGGGGGGCGTGGCCTTCACCCACACCACACCGCCTTCCGCGGCGGCACTCAGCAGCAGCGAGAGGTTCCACGTCTTGCGCTGGCGCAGCGCTCCCGTGCGCCGTCGGCCGTGGGCGTCCAACGCCGCGTCCACCCACGCCTCGAGGCCGGCCAGGCCATCGGGCTCCGCCCACCACTGCCGGTATGCCGGGTCGGCCGACAGGGCGGCGACCGCGGGGGCGTCAGGCGCCGCTAGATGCGGCGGGGCTCCCGAGCGCAGCTGCGCCAAGTAGCTCACCCGCCCACCGGCATACCCGCCGCTGGTCGTGAGCAGCCTCAGGACCACGACGTCCAGCGCCTCGCGCTCTCGCACCTGGTCGACCACCTCCTCCACCAGCGGCCAGAACCGAGGCCGGGCCACGAGAGGTGGGAGCGCACCGAGCACGAGGCCGGAGGCATCGCACAGGACGAGAGTGACCTCGCGCGTGTCGCCCGTGGCTGCTTCCACCTGCCGATCGTGCCAGTCGCGGCCACCCGGGGATCAGAGGCAGGCCGGCGCGGACGGCCCGACGCCCACCAGCCATGGCGGGTCCAGCGACGACGAGAGCCTCTGACCGACGTGCCGGTCAGAGGCGCTGTGCGCTGGTAGCCCCGACGGGATTCGAACCCGCGCTACCGCCTTGAGAGGGCGGCGTGCTAGGCCGCTACACAACGGGGCCCTAGCTGCGTTTCCACGTCCGGGGAGGCCCCGGAGGCGTCGAACGCCGGTCGCGACTGTACCCGTAGGGACGGGCCGCGACCGAATCGTGCGCTGGGGTACCAGGACTCGAACCTAGAACAACTGAACCAGAATCAGCCGTGTTGCCAATTACACCATACCCCATGGGGGTATCGGCTCCGACGCGACGACCGGCTTCGCGCAAGGCCGAACCGAGGGTCGATACTACCGGCGCGGGCACCGGCCCCCAAATCAGAGGGTCTTGCGCAGCGCCGTGATCCGGGCCAGGGTCGAGGTCTTCCCGAGGATCTCCATCGACTCGAAGAGCGGTGGAGAGACCCGCTGCCCCGAGACCGCGGTGCGCAACGGCCCGAACGCGAGCTTGGCCTTGATGCCGAGCCCCTTGACGATCGATGCTCGGAGGGCCGCCTCGATGGCCGGGGCCGTCCACCCGCTCTCCGAGCCCAGCAGCCCGCGCGGCTGGTCGTCGATGTCGCCCAGCGCCTGCACCGCGGCGTCGAGCACGCCGGCCGAGCCGGCGTCGAGCTGGGCGCGGGCATCCTCGGCCACCTCGATCTGGTCGTCGCCGACGAAGAACGGCCGCACCAGGGGGGTCGCCTCTGAGAGCAGGACGATGCGGGTCTGGATGAGCTCGGCCACCGGCATGAGCCGGCCGAGCTCGCCCAGGGACGACGAACCGGGGAGGACGCCGTCGGCCTCGAGGTACGGCAGCAGCCGGGAGGCCAAGTCCCGCGGCTCGAGCGCCCGGATGTAGACGCCGTTGAGCCAGTTCAGCTTGTCGAGGTTGAAGATCGCGCCGGCGCGGTTGACGTCGCTCCACCGGAACCGGTCGGTGAACTCGGCGTAGGTGAAGACCTCGCGTTCGGTGCCGTCCGGCTCGGCGATCGGTGGGTAGCCCTGCAGGGCAAGAAAGTTGATGAGCGCCTCAGGAAGATAGCCCTTCTCCTGGAACCATGTGAGCCGCGCCCACGGGTTCTGGCGCTTGGAGATCTTCGCCTTCTTCTCGTCGCGCAGCAGCGGCATGTGCGCGAACGCCGGCGGCCGGAGACCGAGCCAGCGGTAGAGCAGCAGATGCTTCGGTGTCGAGCTCATCCACTCCTGGCCACGGACCACGTGGCTGATGCCCATCTCGTGGTCATCCACGACGACCGCCAGGTGGTAGGTCGGGAACCCGTCGGCCTTGAGGATGACCTGGTCGTCGGGCCGCGGGGCGCTGGTGCGACCCATGACGAGGTCGTCCCAGCTGAGCTCGACGTCGTCGGGAATCTGCATCCGCACGACCGGGCTCGCCGAGAAGCCCGGCAGCTCGGCCCGCTCCTGCTCGGTCCTGCCCAGGCACAGCCGGTCGTAGCCCGTCGGCTGCTTGGCGCGCTGCTGCTCCTCGCGCATCTCGGCGAGCCGCTGCGGGGAGCACCAGCAGAGGTACGCGTGACCCTCGGCGAGGAGCCGGTCGGCATACGGCCGGTAGGTGTCGAGCCGCTCGGACTGGCGGTAGGGGGCGTGCGGCCCTCCGACGTCCGGGCCCTCGTCCCACGTCAGGCCGAGCCAGTGCAGCGTGTCGTAGAGCTGCTGCTCGCTGTCGGCCTGGAACCGGGCCCGGTCGGTGTCCTCGACCCGCAGGACGAAGGACCCGCCCTGCTGACGCGCGTACGCCAGGTCGAACATGGCCATGTAGGCCGTCCCGACGTGGGGGTCGCCGGTCGGCGAGGGCGCCACCCGGAGCCGGACGGGGGCAGAGCCGGGACCTGGGTCGCTGGGCGCGGGGGATGTGGACATGGTTCGGTCAGCCTAGCCAGCGGTGGCGCCCTTTCTGGATAGGGTGGAAACCACCGAAAGTGGGGCCTCCAGCCGCCCTCGAGAAGGGATGCGGGTTGTCACAGTCCAGTCCGGCCGGCGTTGCCCCCGTGCCGCGCGAGAACCTGCGGACGTCGCTCCAGCCCCTCGTGGACATCGCCCGACGGCTGCCCTGGACGGCGTCGGTGCTGATCGTCATGGCGATCCTCGGTGTCGTGACCGGCGGGCTCTGGCGCAGCCTCTACTACACCGCGTGGTGGGACCGTCTCGCCTACGGCCTCCCGGCCCTGCAGGAGGGCCGTTGGTGGACCCCGGTCACCGGCTCCCTCATCGGTTCGGTCCCGCAGCAGTACCTCATCCTCGCCCTGTTCTTCGGGCTCGCGAGCGGGTTCTGCGAGTGGCGCCTCGGCACCCGTCGGGCGATGGTCGCCTGCATCGTCGGTCAGCTGGTGGCGGTGCTCGGCAGCATCGGCATCGCCGCCCTCCTCAGCGAATCCAGCTCTGAGTGGGGCCGGGAGCTGGGCGACGGCAACTACGACGGCTTCTGGGGCGGCGCCATGTGCGCGGTCGTCGTCGTCGGCGCCGCGCTGAAGGCCCCGTGGCGGGCCCGGGTGCTCATCACCAGCGTCAGCCTCAACACCATCAGCCTGGTCTGGGTGGGTCTGTTCCTCGACCTCAACCGAGCGATCGCCACCGTCGTCGGGCTGCTGATGGTGGTGCCCCAGGCCCGCACGGTGTTCGCCCACGGTCGTCAGATGTCGAGGCACGAGGTGCGGGTCATCGCCTCGGCGTTGCTCGTGTTCATCGCGACCGCTCAGGTCCTGGCCATGGTCTACCCCCAGTCAGGGCCCCTCGGACCCGAGCAGACCGTCGTTGGGCGCCCGCTCATCATCTTGTACTTCATCGCCGAGCTGCTCGTCGCCGCCGGTCTGCATCGCGGTAGCCGGCTCGCCTGGAGCGTCGCCATGGCGCTGGCCATCACCGGGCTGGCCACCTCCCTGGCCCTCCGGCCGCCCTCTCGGGGCATCGCCGCCGCCGTGGTCTTCCTTCCGCTGCTCATCCTCCTGATCCGCACCCGGAAGGCCTATACCGCGTCCGTCTCCCCTGCCTCCTCCGCGCGGCTGCGTCGGGACGTGATCATGATCGCGCTCGGCTTTCTCGGCTACGTCGTGCTCGGCTTCGCCCTCATCGACCAGTTCCGCCCCCAGCCGTCTGTCGTGATGATGGGACAGGAGGTGGTGGCCCGGGCCTTCTTCTCCAGCAGCGGGACGTTCGAGGCGTCATCGCGGCCGGCCAACCTGTTCCTGACCTCGCTGTCGCTGATCCCGATCGTCGTGTTCTTCTCGGTGCTGCTCCTGCTCCTCGTCCGCACCCGCAAGCCCACGGCCACCCTCAACCACGACCGCGCTCTGAAGCTGCTGCACACCCACGGCGGCGGCAACCTGTCGTGGATGACGACCTGGGAGGCCAACGCGCACTTCATCACCGAGGACGGCGAGGCGGCGATCGCCTACCAGGTGCACAACGGCACGGCGGTCGCCCTCAGCGACCCGATCGGCGCCCCGGCATCGCGCGAGCACGCGATCCTCGAGTTCAACCGGTACTGCGAGCAGCACGGCATGGTGCCCTGCGTCTTCTCGGCGACGGGCTCGATCCTGCCCCAGGTCGAGGCGCTCGGCTGGCGCCACGTCCAGGTGGCCGAGGACACGGTCATCGACCTGCCCGCCCTGGAGTTCAAGGGCAAGGCCTGGCAGGACGTGCGCACCGCCATCAACCGGGCCGCCAAGTCCGAGGTGTCGTTCCGCCTGGTCCAGCTGCGCGACGAGTCGTTCGCCATGGTGCAGCAGGCCCGGGGGATCTCCGACCAGTGGGTCTCCGACAAGGGCATGCCCGAGATGGGCTTCACCCTCGGCGGGGTCGACGAGGCGCTCGACCCGGAGGTCCGCGTGGGCCTCGCGGTCAACGCGGAAGGGGTGCTCGAGGGGATCACGTCGTGGTTGCCCGTCTACGGCGCTGACGGCGTGGTCCACGGCTGGACCCTCGATGTCATGCGGCGGCGTCCCGACGGCTTCCGCCCCGTCATGGAGTTCATGATCGCCTCGGCCTGCCTGGCCTTCAAGGAGCAGGGGGCGCTCACCGTCTCCCTGTCGGGCGCTCCGCTCGCCCGGTCCGAGGAGGACGACGACGTCACGCCCGTCGAGGCGCTCCTCGACGGTCTCGGCGAGATGCTCGAGCCGGTCTACGGGTTCCGGTCACTGCACCAGTTCAAGACCAAGTTCAAGCCGCGCTACATCCCGATGTACATGGTCTACCCGGACGGCTCCACGCTCCCCAGAATCGCCCTGTCCCTGACCGCGGCGTTCCTTCCGGGCGCCGGACTGAAGCAGTACGCGTCGGTGCTCAGCTCCGTCCGGAGCTGACCGGGAACGCGGCGTGGGTCTGCGCTCAGCGCTTGACGAATGGGTTGTCGAGCGTGCCCAGGCCTTCGATCTCGATGCTGACCCGCTGGCCGGCGCGCACCGGGCCGACGCCGCTGGGCGTGCCGGTGAGGATCACGTCGCCGGGCAGCAACGTGAAGGCGGCCGACGCATACGCGACGAGAGCGGCCACGTCATGGATCATGGCGGCGGTCGTGCCGTCCTGCACCACCTCGCCGTCGAGCCGGGTCACCAATCGAAGGTCGGACGGGTCGAGGTCGGTCTCGATCCACGGGCCGAGCGGGCAGAAGCTGTCGAACCCCTTGGCCCGCGCCCACTGCCCGTCGGCCTTCTGGAGGTCGCGAGCCGTGACGTCGTTGGCCACCGTGTAGCCCCAGACACACTCGAGGGCGTCCTCTACCCGCACGTCCTTGCAGATCTTGCCGATCACCGCGGCCAGCTCACCCTCGTAGTGGATGTCGCTGCTCTGCCGGGGGATGACGACGGGGTCGCCAGGTCCGACCACCGCCGTGTTGGGCACGAGGAACATCAGCGGCTCGGCCGGCACCTCGTTGCCGAGCTCCTTGGCATGGTCGGCGTAGTTGCGCCCGATGCCGATGACCTTGCTGCGCGGGATCACCGGCGCGAGCAGGCGTACCTCCTCCAGCGCGATCGTGCCCTCCCCCGGCACGACCCCGATGTAGAGCGGGTCGCCCTGCAGGGCGAGCAGGACCTCGCTGCCGGGGTCGCCGTCGACGATGCCGTATGCCGGGTCGTCACCTGTGGTGTACCTCGCGATGCGCACACCGCCACCCTAGGAGATGGGAATAATTCATCACCTGTTGATTTATCCGGGCGACCGATCCACACTGGTTGAGAGCCGGCCACCGCCGGGTCGCCGCGAACGAAGGAGGGACCATGGAGCACACCACCTGCTGCGTCATCGGTGGAGGGCCGGCCGGCATGATGCTGGGTCTCCTTCTGGCCCGCGCCGGAGTGCCGGTGCGGGTTCTGGAGAAGCACGGTGACTTCCTGCGGGACTTCCGCGGCGACACCGTGCACCCGTCGACCGTGCGGCTGCTCGACGAGCTCGGGCTCGGCGACCGGTTCGACCGGCTGCCGCAGAGCCGGCTCGAGCAGGTGGGGTTCCCCATCGACGAGGCTCAGACGATGCTCGTCGTCGGCGACTTCCGGCGGCTCCCCGGCCGGTACCCCTACATGGCGATGGTCCCCCAGTGGGACCTGCTCTCCCTGCTCGCCGAGGCGGCGTCCGAGGAGGCGAGCTTCTCCCTGACGATGAACGCCGAGGCGACCGACCTCGTCTGGGAGGGCGGGCGGGTCGCCGGTGTCCACTACCGCGACCCCGGCGACCCAGACGGGGTGACCCAGGAGCTGCGGGCCGACCTCGTGGTCGCCTGCGACGGCCGGACCTCCATGGCCCGCAGCGAGGCCCGCCTCCCCGTCACGGAGTACGACTGCCCCATCGACGCCTGGTGGTTCCGGCTCCCCCGGCATGCCGGTGAGGTGACCGCGGCCCTGACCCCGCGCATGGGCAAGGGTCGGTTCGCGATCGTCATCCCACGAGAGAACTTCTTCCAGATCGCCTACGTCGCCCCCAAGGGCACCGACGCTGCCCTGCGCGCCCGCGGCATCGAGGCCTTCCGCGCCGATGTCGCCGAGATCATCCCGTCGATGGCCGACCGGGTGGGGTCGCTGCGGTCCATGGACGACGTCAAGTGGCTCGACGTCCGGCTCAACCTGCTCCACCGGTGGCACGTCGACGGGTTGCTCTGCATCGGCGACGCTGCCCACGCGATGTCCCCGGTGGGCGGGGTGGGGATCAACCTGGCCATCCAGGACGCCGTCGCCGCGGCCACGCTGCTGGCCGAGCCGCTGCGGCGTGGGCGGGTCCGTCCCGGGGATCTCGCTGCGGTGCACCGCCGCCGGATCGTGGCCACCCGGCTGGTCCAGGGACTGCAGCGCCTCATGCACCGGGGCATCGTCACCCCCGTCCTCGAGTCGCGGCGTCAGAGGCCACCCCGGCCGTTGCTGGCCCTGCTGCGGAGGGTCCCACAGATCTCGGTCGTGCCGGCCTACCTCATCGGCTTCGGCTTCCGACCCGAACACGCTCCGCCGTATGCCCGCCGGCGAGGCGGCGGGGATCGCTCCCCGGCGTCGACGACGGTCCGCGAACCGGCGGCGTCCTGACCGAGCGCCGACTCCCACGCTGACCGAAGCCAGGGGTTCCGAGGTCAGCGGGCGGCGAGCACGGCCCTGGCCATCGCGGCATACCCCGCGTCGTTGGCGTGGATGTCGCCCCGGCTGCACATCCAGGTCCACGCGCAGATCCGGGCGACGTTCGTCGGTTCGGGCGAGCCCGCGGCCTCGGTCGTCGCGAACGCTCCCGCGATGTCGGCCACCTTGGCCTGGGCGGCCCCCGCCGCCGCGTCGATGCTGCGGTTGAGGGTGGCCAGGAGCGGCTGGCTCTGCGCCGCGAGCTGTTGGCCGTCCGCCCCCTGTCGGTAGGCGGCGAGCAGCGGGTTGTAGTACGTCAGGACGACGAGCTCTGCGGTAGGTGCGGCTGCCCGCAGCTGCCCCAGGATCGACGCGAGGTCGGTTGCGGCAGCGGTGCTCGAGGTCGCCGCGCACGCCTGGTCGATCGCCGGCGTGGCGCAGCGCAGCACGTTGTTCGCGCCGATGTCCAGGGTGATGAGGCGGATTCGTCCGGCATTGGCCTTCAGGAAGTCCGTCGCCGCCGCCAGCTGGCTGCCCGCCGGGTAGCGGCAGAGGCTGCCACGCAGCATCGACCCGGTCGTCTCACCGGAACAGCCGAGGTTGCTCAGGCCCGTGCCGGGCTGGGACTGCCGCAGCCCTGCAAGCACCGGACCGGCATACCCGCGGGTCGGCTGGTCGCCCGTCAACGGTTGGAGACCGGCCGCGAGGGAGTCGCCCAAGGCGAGGTACCAGCCGTCGACGGGCACTGACGGGCTGGCTGTGACCCCGCTCGTCGCGGTGGCCCCGCCCGACCCGCCCGACCCGCCGGACCCGCCCGACCCGCCGGACCCGCCCGACCCGCCCGACCCGTTGGTGGTGCTTCGGGCTGGCGTCGTGATGGTGGCGACCACGCCCTCAGTGCCGGCGGGCGCCGGGGCGGACGAGCAGCCGGCCGTGCTGAGGACGGCGAGCGCGAGGAGCGCGGCGGCGCGGGAGCGGAGCACCTGGTCGAGCCTACGAGACCCGTCTCGACGGCAGCGGGTGTTCCCCCGCGCGCGGAAGGGCCTACGCTCGTCTGCCGTGGAGGTGCTGACCGAACGCGAGTGGCGGGCGCGTGCGAGCGCCCACCATTCGCGGGTCGACGCGGCCACCCAGGGCCATCGGGCGCGACGAGAGACGGGCGTGAAGCACCCCGTCGAGGACTTCCTCTTCAGCTACTACACGAACTCCCTCGCCGCGCTGCGTCGGTGGCACCCGGGGGTCGGCTTGGGCCTGGCCGGTGCCGCGGACGACGAGCGGGCCGGCTGGCGGTTCGCGCGGGTCGACGCCGGCATCGTCTCGCTCGACGTCGACGGCCTCCTGGATGCGCGCGGCGACCGGGTGCGGTCGGTGGCCGCGCTGCTCCGCGCCACGCTCGGCCGACCGGCACAGTTCGGGTGCTTCGGTCTGCACGAGTGGGCCATGGTGCACCGCCTCGACCAGACGAGTGTCCGGCACCCGGCGTGGCCGCTGCGGCTCGGGGCCACCGGCACCGACGCGGTCGTCGAGTCGCACCAGATCGGGTGCTCCCACGTCGATGCGTTCCGGTTCTTCACGCCGACGGCCAGACCGCTCAACACCCTGCAGCCGACCCGATCCGACCAGGTCGCGATGGAGCAGCCCGGCTGCCTCCACGCCGGGATGGACTGCTACAAGTGGGCGTTCACGCTCTCACCGGCGACACCCAGCGAGCTGGTCGCCGACTGCTTCGCGCTGGCACAAGACATCCGGGTGCTCGACATGCGTGCGTCGCCCTACGACTTGCGTGACCTGGGGTACGAGCCGGTCGCCATCGAGACCCGTGAGGGCAAGGCCGTCTACGTCGATGCGCAGCGCGGCTTCACCGTGCGCTCTCAGGAGCTGCGCCGCCGGCTTCTCAAGGTCGCGGACCGGTTGCTCGGACCGGCGCCGACGGCGAGCTCCAACAACGGGAGTCGGCGTCCAGCGACCGAGCCGCTGGCCACAGTGCCGACCGGTCGAGCACCCGCGGCAACATAGAAGGGCTCGGCCCCCGGGTCGGCCTCGATCCGCAGCCGCGACCAGCCCCGCGTCACCGCGGCCTCGACGGCGGCGGTGAGCAGGAGCCGGCCCACGCCCCGCCCGATGAATGGGGGGTCGACGAACAGCATGCTCAGCTCACCCGCTCCTGACACCTCGAGGCCCTCGCCGGCCGGTATGCCCGTCAGCAGGACGAAACCGGTCATTGTGGCGCCCACGAACGCCACCGTCGTCCGTGCGGCCTGGTCCGAACACAGGGTCAGCTCGGCTCGGCACGCGTCCAGGAAGGCGGCGTCGTAACCCCAGTGGCCCTTGCTCCGCAGTGCCAGATCGCTGAGCGCCCCCGCCTCGTCCGCCCGACCCGGCCGCAGCCGGACCTCATCGGTCGTGGCGCCTCCGTCGGTGCCGCCGGTCCCGGCGGTCCTGGTCACCACCGGCGTACAGGACCACGCCCATCGCGGGGATGAGCAGGAACCAGACCCACCAGTTCGTCACGAAGAACAGCACGAGGGCGGCGAACGGGGTGACCCCCATGATCGCGGTGCGGTGGCCGGCCAGCCAGGAGCCGGCCGGGACGAACCCTGCGTCGGTGTCGCGCACGTCCGGTTCGGGCCGCCCGGCGGGGGTCGGCGCCGCCGGCCGGACTGCTGGGCCCGAGCTCGGCGTCACGGTGTGGGGTAGCCCACCGGGGAGGTCTGAGAACAACGCCTCGAGGTCGCCCCGCGTCACCGCCTGGTAGGCGGCGGTCGTGCGCCGCTCATGCTCAGCAGGGTCGAGCCGGCCGGCCCGCCAGTGCTCGCCCAGGACGGTCACCGCCTCCTGCCGGTCCGCGTCGCCGACACGCTGTCTCGACTGGTCCTCCGAGTCCCCGTCCATGCTCACCGCACCAGTGTGTCCGAGACGCAACCTGGATGCGCGCATGACGCACCGTGGCGCAGGGTAAGGCCACACTGACCCCCGGCGTGGACCGCGCTGGACGAACGTCGAGAGGACCCTCCCGTGAGCACTGACAGGCCGGCCTCCAACCCTCGCCGCGACGACGGCGAGGACCACGCCGACCACGCCGGCATGGAGCGGCGGATGACCGACGAGGACCGTCGCCGCCTCGCCGACGAGGAGGCCACCCGGCCCCGATCGGGTGAGGACCGAAAGGTGGCGGCTGAGCGCAAGGGGACCCGCCCGATGCCAGCCGGCGAACGCACCCGGGACGACGGCCGGACGGCCACTGGTGGGACTGTTGCTGCCGGTGCCGCCCACGCCGCGGACGACCCGCGGGCCGGCGGCGGGCGTCGGGGTGTCCTTCCCGGCACGGCCCGGGGCCGTCTGCACGTCGGGATCAACTGGGGGGCCGCGTTCTTCGGCTGGGTCGCGGCCATGGGTCTGGCCGTCATCCTCACCGCTTTCATCACGGCGGTCGGGGCCGCCATCGGCGTGACCCGCGGGGCGACCACGCCGCAGCAGGCATCCGACCAGATCCAGCAGAACGCCCAGACCGTGGGCCTGCTCGGGATCATCCTCCTGGCCATCGTCGCGTTCGTCTCCTACTACGCCGGTGGCTACGTCGCCGCGCGGATGTCACGCTTCGACGGACCCCGACAGGGCTTCGCGGTGTGGCTGTGGGCGATCATCGTGGCCATCGTCGTCGCCATCGTGGCCGCGGTGGCCGGGGCGCGCTACGACGTCCTGAGCACCCTCAACACCTTCCCGCGCATCCCCGTCAGCCAGGGCGACCTGACCAACACCGGCATCGTGGCGCTCCTCGTGCTGCTGGCCATCACCTTGCTGGGCGCGGTGATCGGTGGTGCGGGAGGCATGCGCTACCACCGCAAGCTCGAGGCGGCCGAGGCGGAGTACCTCACCGAGGAGCGCGCGCCTCGCGAGCGCTGAGCCGGACCACGGTTCGCCACGGGGTGTGGGTCAGCGGACCGGCACCCCGTGCCGCATCAACCCGAACGTAATGCCGTCGACGAGGGCCCGCCAGGAGGCCTCGACGATGTTGGGGGCGACGCCGACGGTGTTCCAGGACGTCTCCCCGTCAGAGGTCTCGATGAGCACTCGGGTCACCGCGTCGGTGCCGTGGTCGGCGTCGAGGATGCGCACCCGGAAGTCGATGAGCTCGAGCTTTTCGATCTCGGGGTAGACCTCCGTCAGCGCCTGACGCAGGGCGTGGTCGAGGGCGTTGACCGGGCCGTTGCCCTCGCCGGTGGCGACGAATCGTCGCTGGCTGGCGACGAGCTTGACCGTTGCCTCCGATGTCGCGTCGTCGTCACCTCTGGCGTCAGTGATGACCCGCCAGGACTCGACGTCGCAGTAGGCCAGCGTCGTCCCTGACACCGCGTTGCGCAGCAACAGCTCGAACGACGCGTCGGCGGCGTCGAAGGTGTAGCCGCGCAGCTCCAGCTCCTTCACCCTGGCGAGCACCTCGACGACGAGCTCGTCGCGACCGGTCAGGTCGATCCCTATCTCGGCCGCCTTCAGCTGGATGCTGGCCCGCCCGGCCATGTCGGAGACGAGCGTTCGCATCGAGTTGCCCACGGCGCCCGGGTCGGTGTGCTGGTAGAGGTTCGGGTCGACCTTGAGGGCGCTGGCGTGCAGCCCCGCTTTGTGGGCGAACGCGCTGGACCCGACGTACGGCTGCCGGCTGTAGGGCGGCACGTTGGTGACCTCGCTGATGGCGTGGGCCACCCGCATCGCGTCGCGCAGACGGTCCGGCGACACGACCTGCCGTCCGGCCTTGAGTTGGAGGTTGCTGACGACGGTGAGGAGGTCGGCGTTGCCGGTGCGCTCGCCGTAGCCGTTGACGGTGCCCTGCACGTGGGTCGCGCCGGCGTCGAGGGCGGCCATCGAGTTGGCCACCGCGCAGCCGGTGTCGTTGTGACAGTGAATGCCGAGGCGGGCGGCGGTCGTGGCGAGGACGTCGCCGACCACGTCCTGCACCTGCGGCGGCAGCATCCCACCGTTGGTGTCGCAGAGCGCGATGACTTCCGCCCCGGCCTCGGCGGCGACGCGGACGGCCTCGAGAGCATAGGCGCGGTTCGCGGCATACCCGTCGAAGAAGTGCTCGGCGTCGAGGAAGACGCGCCGCCCCTCACCGCGCAGGAACAACACCGTGTCGCGGATCATCTCGAGGTTCTCCTCGAGGGTGGTCCGCAGCGCCTCTTCCACGTGCCGGACGTGCGACTTCGCGACCAAGGTGACCACCGGGGCGCCGGAGGCGACCAGCGCGCGGACGAGGGGGTCCGTCGCGGCCTGGCCTCCCGCCCGCCGGGTCGCCCCGAAGGCGGCGAGGGTGGCCTGACGCAGGTCGAGCTCCTTGCCGGCCCGGGCGAAGAACTCGGTGTCCTTCGGGTTGGCGCCGGGCCAGCCGCCCTCGATGTAGCCGACGCCAAGCTCGTCGAGATGCCGGGCGATGGCGAGCTTGTCGGCGACCGAGAGGTTGAGGCCCTCCTGCTGGGCGCCGTCACGCAGCGTGGTGTCGTAGACGTGCAGGGCGTTCGGGTCGGGCTGGGCTGGGCTGAAGATCATGGCCGTTCCCTGGACTCAGTGTGGTTCGACGGTCGAGATGGTGCGTATGCCGGGCTGTCGCCCCCGCCGCTCTGTGTCCGGGACGGGGTGGGCCCCGGACACAAAAAGACCCCCCGGGTTACGGGAGGTCAGCGCGACGAGGGGTGCTCGTCGCGCTAGGGGATAATCAGCGAGGCGGGTGAGTCGACAACCAGGGAGACGTTTGTCACGCACCCTACTGTGCCCGTTCGACGCCATCGCTCCCCGACCGTCTCGGCATGCGGACGCCAGTCTCACTGAACGACACCGCCCGACGCCGACGGGAGCAGGGTCTCCAGGGTCTGCGCCACACCGTCGTCGTCGTTGGCCGGACACACGTGGTCAGCCGCCGCGACGACGTCGGGGTGAGCGTTGGCCACGGCGAAGGACGTGCCGGCCCAGGCGATCATCGGCAGGTCGTTGGGCATGTCGCCGAACGCCCAGACGTCGCCTGCCGTGATCCCGAGGCCGGCGCACCACGACTCCAGCGCCGCCGCCTTGGTCACCCCAGGGGCCGAGATCTCGGCCAGTCCGCCGGCCCCCGAGTAGGCCACGATGCCCCGGTCCCCGATGACCTCGGCGATCCGGGCGAAGAACTCCGCCTCGGTCATCGCCGGATGGCGAGCGAGCAGCTTGCCCACGGGCTCACCGCCGCGAGTCTCGATCGGCCCTCGGAGGGCGCCGGCCGGGACCGGGTGCAGGCTGACGTAGTCGTCCTCGAGCGCGAAGCCGCTGGCCCGCTCCGCGGCGAACGTCACGCCGGGCAGCTCACGGCGTAGGTCGGCGACGATCGCTCTGACGACGTCAGACTGGATCCCGTGGTGCGACAGCACCCTTCGCGACCTGACGTCGTAGACGAACGCGCCGTTGCCACAGAGGGCGACGCCCCCGTCACCAACCAGGTGTGCAAGTCCGTCGAGCCAGCGCGGCGGGCGGGCGGTCACCAGGACGGTCCGGATGCCAGCCGCCTGCACCGCGCGTAACGCCTCGGCGGTGCGCTCTGACCCGGTGCCGTCGGAGCGCAGCAGCGTGCCGTCGAGGTCGGTCGCGACCAGGCGCGGCCGCGTCAGGCGAGGCGGGTGAGCCAACCGCGGGTGTCCGGCGTCCGGCCGTACTGGATGTCGAGCAGCCGCTGACGCAGCCCGAGCGCGACCTCGTCCGTGTGGCCCGGTCCGCGGTGGTCGACGCTGCCGCCGTCCCACTTCAGCTCGCCGACCGGCGTGATGACCGCCGCCGTGCCGCAGGCGAACACCTCCGCCAGCTCACCGCTCGTGGCCGCGCTCTTCCACTCCTCGATGGGGATACGCCGCTCCTCGGGCTGCAGACCCATGTCCTTGGCCAGCTCGAGGATCGACGAGCGCGTCACGCCCTCGAGGATCGAGCCGGTCAGCTCGGGGGTGACCAACCGGCCGTCCCGGTAGACGAGGAAAAGGTTCATCCCCCCGAGCTCGTCGATGTACTCATGGGTGGACGAGTCGAGGAACACGGCCTGGTCGCAGCCGTGCTCGGCACCCTCCAGCTGGCCGGCCAGGCTCGAGGCGTAGTTGCCCCCGCACTTGGCCGCTCCGGTGCCACCGGCCCCCGCGCGGGAGAAGTCGACCGAGACCCAGAGGGAGATCGGCTTGACCCCACTGGAGAAGTAGGCCGCGGCGGGCGAGGCGATGACGCAGTAGGTGACCTCGGCGGAGGGGCGAACCCCGAGGAAGACCTCGGAGGCAAACATGAACGGCCGCAGGTAAAGGCTCTTCTCCCCTGACAGTCCGGGCGACGGCACCCAGTCGACATCGGTGGAGACCAGGGCCCGCAGCGACTCGATGAAGTCGGCCTCATGCAGCTCGGGGAGCGCCAGCCGCCGGGCGCTGCGGTTGAACCGGGCCGCGTTGGCCTCCGGGCGGAACGTCCACACCGACCCGTCCTCATGCCGGTAGGCCTTGAGTCCCTCGAAGATCTCCTGCGCGTAATGCAGCACGGCGGCGGCCGGGTCGAGCAGCAACGGGCCGTAGGCCACGACCTCCGCATCGTGCCAGCGCTCGTCGACGGTCCAGGTCGCCTTGACCATGTGGTCGGTGAAGACCTTGCCGAACCCCGGGTCGCGCAGCGCCTTCTCGCGCTCGATGACCTGCAGCCGGTCGTTGCGCTCGTTGACGCTGAACGCCAGCTCGGCGTGGTCGTGCGTGTGGTCGGTGTCGACCGGGTGGGTCTGGGTGCTCATCGAGGGGCCTCCGAAGAATACAGCGCTGTCCGTATGCTGAGACTACCGCTCCGGGGATCGACCCCTGGAGGGTGGTGACGCTGCCGCCGCTCGCTCAGCGGAGACGCGACGCGATGGCGTCGCCGATGGCCTGCGTCGTGCGGGAACCCGTGCCCCGGTCGGCCAGGTCAGCCGATACCGCGGTCTCGACAGCGCGGGCCTGGTCGGCTCGGCCGAGGTGCTCGAGCAGCATGGCCACCGACAGGATCGTCGCTGTCGGGTCGGCCCTGCCCTGACCGGCGATGTCGGGCGCCGAGCCGTGCACCGGTTCGAACATGCTGGGGTAGGCCCGCTCGGGGTTGATGTTGCCGCTCGCGGCCAGCCCGATGCCGCCGACGATGGCGCCCGCGATGTCGGTGATGATGTCGCCGAAGAGGTTGTCCGTGACGATGACGTCGAACCGTCCCGGGTCGGTCGCGAGGAAGATGGTGGCGGCGTCGACATGCTGGTAGGCGGTCTCGACGTCGGGGAAGCCGGCCCCGACCTCCTCGACGGTGCGACGCCAGAGGTGACCGGCATACGTCAGCACGTTGTGCTTGTGCACCAGCGTGAGGTGCTGGCGGGGGCGGGCCTGCGCGCGCCCGAACGCGTCGCGGACCACTCGCTCGACGCCGAACCGGGTGTTGACGCTGACCTCGGTGGCGATCTCGTTGGGCGTGCCGGTGCGTAGCGAGCCGCCGTTGCCGACGTAGGGGCCCTCGGTGCCCTCGCGGACGACGACGAAGTCGATGCCGTCGGGGGCGACCCGCTCGACGTCGAGCGGACTGCGAACGCCGGGGTACAGCTTGGCCGGGCGCAGGTTGACGTACTGCTCGAAGGCGAACCGGATGGGCAGCAGCACCCCGCGCTCGAGGACTCCGCTGGGCACGCTGGGATCGCCGATGGCGCCGAGCAGGATGACGTCGTGGCGGCGAAGCTCGTCGAGGACGCTGGCCGGGAGGGTCTCGCCGGTCGCGTGCCAGCGGCGGGCGCCGAGGTCGTACTCGGTGGCGGAGATCTTCAGGGCGGAGCCGACCGCCGCCTCGAGCACCTTGCGGCCCTCGGCGACGACCTCCGGGCCGATGCCGTCCCCGCCGATGACCGCGAGGTCGAGCGTCTCGCTGGTGCCCGTCGTCTGCGTCATGGCGTGGTCCTCTCCGGTGGTTGCGCCGACCCGCGGCCCGGACCGCGGCTGCTCAGCAGGGTAGGGGTCGTCTCGCCCGTCTAAACGGGCGTCTCGGATACCGTCAGTGGCCGGTCGTCGGTCAGTGGCCGGTCGGTCGTCGGTCAGTCGTCGGCGTGGCCCTGGTCGCGCAGGTCCATCGACTCCTGCAGCGCCTGACGGGCCTTCTCTGCCTCTTCACTCATGGTCATCACGTCTTTCGGGTCAGGATCGGTCGGATGGGCGAAGCCCTGGGCTCGACCAGGGCCTCGAAGGTTCTCAGAAGGGCCTCAGAGGGCCTCAGAGATTCTTGGGAGGACCTCACGGGGCTGGGTGAGCGATGTCAGCGGGGTGCCCACGGGATCTCCGCGGCGAGAGCGCTGACTAGGAGAGCTGGCCGCGGCCGGCAATGAGTACGAGCCGCCGCGTCATGTCCCGAGGTTACGTGGACGTCCTAGTAACGGCGAGGTCGGTTCCACCATCCGGACCCCGGGGCCTTGGCCCCGCCAAAGGTCACCTTTGGACGCATACCCCTGGACCAAAGGTGACCTTTGGTCGCTCAGTACCGGCGGTAGCGACCACTGTTGACCAGTGGGCGTAGGGCGGTACGAGGGGCGTTCGACGTCCATTCATGCCATCTCCAGCCAGCGCCCTGTGGATAACCGGCGTGCGTCGAGGCTCACCCGCACCACCCTCTCCGTATGCGTGTGTCGTCGTTGCCGGAGCCCCTGCCCCAAGGTCCTTTCCTCGTGCACACCGCTCTTGAGCTGGGAGTCAGCCGTCGCCGCCTGCGCGGGCGAGATCTCGGGCGCCCTATCTGGGGAGTGCGGCATCCGGAGAACCGTCCGCCGACCTTCCACGACGCCCTGACGACGGCAAGCACGCTCGTCGATCCCGACGAGGCGTTCTGTAGGGAGACGGCTGCCCGGGTGCTGGACCTGCCGCTCCCGCACGAGTGGAGCGCGGCTGAGCCGGTTCGTGTCAGTGGTCCGACCATCGCCTCCAGACTGCGGCGGCGTGGCATCACATCGCACCGCGGCTTGGAGACGCGCTCCACCGTCATGCGTGGCCCCTACCGGTGCACCGATGGCGTGACCACGTGGGCTGACCTGGCCACCACGCTGTCCCTCGACGACCTCATCGTGCTCGGTGACGCGGTGGCCCACTGGAAAAGTGGCGTGTCGCTCCTCGACCTGCAGGCCATCACCGCTGCACGGGCTCGACAGCGCGGTGTGCAGAGACTACGCGCTGCGCTGCCCTTGATCCGCACCCGCAGCGACTCCCCCAAGGAGACGTCGACACGACTGCTCTTCCTCCGGGCGGGACTTCCGGAGCCTGCTCTCAACGTCCCCGTGACGGACGAAGCCGGCGAGTGGCTGGGGACCGGTGACTTCGTCTGGAAACGGCAACGCGTGGTCGCCGAGTTCGACGGGGACTATCACCGAGTCGTGCGGCGCCGTTGGCAGGTCGATATCGACCGGCGAGAAGTCATTCAGGACAACGGTTGGCACTACGTGCAGCTGACCGCCGCCTCGGTCACGCACCCCGTCAAGGTGGCGCGCACCTTGGACCGGCTCGCCGGCCTTCTGGGCGTCACCCTCACCCGGTAGGGCTGCACTGCGCCGATAACGGGTGCCTCGGCATACGCACCGATCCCCTGCCACAGGTGACCTGCGGAGCATGTCCACGATCCGTTGCGCACGCCCCCCGGGAAGGGCGTAGGCAATGGAGCCTCCGAGTGGTCATGTTTGGTCGTCTCAGGGACCTGGAGGTGACCAGAGTTGACCTCTCGATCCCGAGAATGCGCCAGAGGTGACCTTTGGCGGGCGCGAGCCGGACGGGGAACGTCCTCGTCCTCGACGCTTCAGACGCTTCAGACGGGTCGGGACGTCAGAGGTTGATGACGGAGAAGGACTCGGCTCCGACCGCGTCGGCGATGCGGGCGGCGACCGGCTGGGGCATGGCGCTGTCGACGTTGAGCAGGATGAGGGCCGAGCCGTGCTTCTCGCTGCGGGCCACCTGCATGCCGCCGATGTTGATGCCCTCGTCGCCGAGGACCTGGCCGACCTGCCCGACGACCCCGGGACGGTCGGTGTAGGTGAACAGGGCCATGTGCTCCGTCAGGGGCACCTCGAGGTCGAAGCCGTTGACGCCGACGATCTTCTCGATCATCCGCGGCCCGGTGAGCGTGCCCGCGACCGAGACGATCGACCCGTCGCCGAGGGTGCCCCGCAGGGTCGTGACGTTGCGGAAGTCACCGCTGGTCGGGTCGGTGAGCAGCCGGGTCTCGCACCCGCGCTGCTCGGCGATGACGGGGGCGTTGACGTAGGAGACCTGCTCCTCGACGACGTCCTGGAAGAGGCCCTTGAGCGCCGAGAGGCGCCACACCGAGACGTCGTGCTCGGTGATCTCGCCATGCACGTCGATGTCGAGGTGCACCGGCACCTGACCGGCGACCGCGGTGAAGATGCGGCCCAGCTTCTCGACGAGGGCGATGCCGGGGCGCACCTCCTGGTCGATCGCTCCCCCGGCTACGTTGACGGCGTCTGGAACGAGGTCGCCCCCGAGGGCGAGGCGCACGGAGCGGGCCACGGATACGCCCGCCTTCTCCTGGGCCTCCTCGGTCGACGCTCCGAGGTGCGGCGTCACGACGACCGACTCGTGTTCGAAGAGGGGCGACTCGGTGGTCGGCTCCTTGGCGAAGACGTCGAGACCGGCGCCGGCAACCCGCCCGTCACGGATCGCGTCGGCCAGCGCCTGCTCGTCGACGATTCCCCCCCGGGCCGCGTTGATGATGCGGACGCTGGGCTTGACCTTCGTCAGCGCCTCCACGCCGATGAGGCCCACCGTCTCAGGGGTCTTCGGCAGGTGCACCGTGATGAAGTCGGACTCCTCCAACAGCTCGTCGAGCCCCACGAGGCGGGCGCCGAGCTGGCCGGCCTTGGCCGGCGAGGTGTAGGGGTCGTAGGCGATGAGGGTCACTCCGAAACCCTTGAGCCGCTCCGCGACCAGCGCGCCGATCCGCCCCAGGCCGACGATGCCGACAGTCTTGTCGAGCAGCTCGACACCGCCGTACTGGCTGCGCTTCCACGCCCCGCCCTTGAGCGCGGCGCTGGCGGGCGCGATGTTGCGGGCACTCGCGAGCAGCAGCCCGATGGCGAGCTCAGCCGCCGACGTGATGTTGGAGGTCGGGGCGTTGACCACCATGACGCCGGCCCGCGTGGCCGCGGGGACGTCGACGTTGTCGAGTCCGACACCCGCACGGGCGATGACCTTGAGCCGGGTGCCGGCCCCGATGGCCTCGGCGTCCATCGTGGTGGCCGACCGGATGAGCACCGCGTCGACGTCGGCGAGCGCGGACAGCAGCTGGGCCCGGTCGGCGCCGTCGGTGTGCCGCACCTCGAAGTCGGGGCCGAGTGCCTCGAGGGTGGCGGGCGAGAGCTCCTCGGCGATGAGAACGACGGGCTTGGTCACAGGGGGGTCCAATCGGCGTACGGGGGTGGCGGGCGGCTCGGCACCGCGTTGTGCCGCGGAGATTCTAGGTCGGGTCAGTGCCGTCTCCCGGCCACGCCCACCATGTGGGTCAGCGCCGCGTACGCGTCCGGTCCACGACCATCCGCAGCAGGATGAAGACGCAGATCAGCACGAGAGCGACTCCCCCGATGACGAGGGGGCGCACCCTCGACACAGCCAGCAGGAGGCCCACGACGAGCGTCCCTATGAGCAGGGCCCACGGGCGCCACGGACGGGACGGCTGGGGGGCGGGCACTGACTCACTCTAGAGCCCGGGACTCCCCGCCCCCTCGCCCGCCGAGGCGGCCTGTGCAGCCCGGTAGCGGCCGACCAGACACCAGGCCAGGGCGACGACGACCAGCCCGCCGGCGGACCCAACGACCCCCGTCCAGGACTGCGCGGCGTACGCGACGCCGGCGACCCCGCCCAGGACCGAGGAACCGAGGTAGTACGCGAGCACGTAGAGCGAGCTCGCCTCGCCCCGGTGCCGGGTGGCGTGGGCGCTGACCCAGCCGCTGGCCACGGCGTGCGCGCCGAAGAACCCAGCGGTCAAGGCCAGCATGCCGAGGAGGACGACCACCAGCTGGTCGACCACGGTGACGGCGAGCCCCGCCAGACAGACGGTCTCACAGCCGAGCAGGATGGGGCGGCGGCCGAACCGGTCGGCCATCCGGCCGGCGAACGCTGACGAGAACGTGCCCGAGAGGTAGAGGAGGAACACCAGCCCGACGAGCGAGGCCGTGAGCCCGAACGGCTCGGCCATGAGGCGGAACCCCAGGATGTTGTAGACGCCGACGAAGCAGCCCATCAGGAGGAACGCCGTGGCGTAGAGCATGACCAGCACGGGATCGCGCAGGTGGCCGCGAAGGTGCTGAGTGGTCTCGCGCATCCCGAGCTGCTGGCGCCGGAAGCGGCGCGAGCGCGGTGCGGTGCGGATGAAGACGACGGTGAAGGCGAGCGACAGGAGAGCCGCCGCCTCGAGGGCCCAGCGCCACGTGGTGACGTCGAGGACGACGGCGGCCAGCACCCGGCCGATCAGCCCGCCGACGGTGGTGCCCGCGATGTAGCGGCCCATCGCCGCGCCGAGGTCCTCCCCCGCGACCTCTTCGGCGAGGTAGGCCATCGCCGTCGCGGGGACGCCGGCGAGCACCAGGCCCTGGAGCGCCCGCCCGGCGACGAGCAGCCCCATGGTGGGCGCGAGCGGGACGACGAGGCCGATGACGACGGAGGCGACCGCCGACGCCGACATCACGCGGACCCGGCCGAAGCGCTCGGACAGGACGCTGGCCGGGATCACCGCCAGCGCAAGCATTCCCGTCGTGGCCGAGACGGCCAGCGTGGCCCCCGCCGGTGTCAGCACGAACTCCGCAGCCAGCTCCGGCAGCACAGCCTGGACGGCGTACATCGCGACGAACGTCGTCATGCCGGCAGCGAACAGCGCCAGGGTGATGCGCCGGTAGGCCGCGTCACCGCGCCGGTAGCCGTCAGCCATCACGGGCGAGTGTAGGCCCGGCCGCCCCACCGTTGGGGGGCAGCCGGGCCGACGGACGAGGCCGAGCCTCAGCGGGCCGCTGACCCCTCGACGTAGTCGCTGTTGGAGTCCTTGATCCAGCTCATCAACCCGCGCAGCTCCTTGCCGGTGGACTCGATCGGGTGCTGAGCACCCTTCTCCCGCAACGCTTTGAACTCGGGCGCACCGGCGTCCTGGTCGTCGATGAAGCGCTGCGCGAAGGCCCCGCTCTTGATGTCGGCGAGGACCGCCTGCATGTTCTCCTTGACGTGGGGGTCGATGACCCGAGGCCCGGAGACGTAGTCGCCGTACTCAGCCGTGTCGGAGATCGACCAGCGCTGCTTGGCGATACCGCCCTCGATCATCAGGTCGACGATGAGCTTGAGCTCATGGAGGCACTCGAAGTAGGCCACCTCGGGCTGGTAGCCGGCCTCGGTGAGGGTCTCGAACCCGTACATGACCAGCTGCGACGCGCCGCCGCAGAGCACGGCCTGCTCGCCGAACAGGTCGGTCTCGGTCTCCTCGGTGAAGGTCGTCTTGATGCCGCCCGCCCGCAGGCCGCCGATGGCCTTGGCGTAGGACCGGGCGAGGTCCCAGGCCGTGCCGGACGGGTCCTGCTCGACGGCGAGGAGCACGGGCACCCCACGGCCGTCGGCGTACTCGCGCCGCACGAGGTGGCCAGGACCCTTAGGGGCGACCATGAGGACGTCGGACCCGGCTTCGGGCTTGATGTAGCCGAACCGGATGTTGAACCCGTGGCCGAAGAGCAGGGCGGCGCCGTCCTTGAGGTTCGGCTGGATCTCGCCCGCGTAGACGTGGCGCTGGACCTGGTCGGGCGTGAGGATGACGACGAGGTCGGCCTCCGTGACCGCGTCGGCGACGCTCTTGACGGTGAGGCCCTCGGCCTCCGCCTTGGCCCTGCTCCTGCTGCCCTCGGCGAGGCCGACGCGGACGTCGACGCCGGAGTCGCGCAGGTTGAGCGCGTGCGCGTGGCCTTGGCTGCCGTAGCCGATGACGGCGACCTTCTTGCCCTGGATGACGGACAGGTCGGCATCGTCGTCGTAGAACATCTCGGCCATGGTGGCCAGCTCCTATCGTGGGGTTCGGTTGTCGGACAAACACTCTCAAGGTATGCGCGGCATACCTGAGGCGGGAAGGTCAGGCTCGACGCTCAGGCACTGCGCAGGCTCCGGTCGGTGATCGAGCGCGGCCCGCGGCCGACGCCCACGACGCCCGACTGGACGAGCTCACGGATGCCGAACGGCTCGAGGACGTGCAGGAGCGCCTGGACCTTCTCCGACTTGCCGGTGCACTCGATGGTGAGGCTGTCGGACGAGACGTCGATGACCTTGGCCCTGAACAGCTCGACGTCCTCGAGGATGCTCGACCGGTTCGTCGAGTCGGCGCGCACCTTGACGAGCACGACCTGACGCTGCACCGAGTGGTGCTCGTCGAGCTCGACGACCTTGATCACCTCGACAAGCTTGTTGAGCTGCTTGGTGACCTGCTCCAACGGCAGCTCGTCGACGTCGACGACGACGGTCATCCGGGAGACGTCGGAGTGCTCGGTGGGACCGACGGCGAGCGAGTCGATGTTGAAGCCGCGCCGCGAGAACAGTCCGGCGATCCGGGTCAGGACGCCGGGCTTGTCCTCGACCAGGACGGACAGGGTGTGCTTGGACATGTCGTGTCTCCTGGCCTCAGTCTTCGCGGTCCCACACGGGGGCCTGCCCGCGGGCGTTCTGGATCTTGTCGTTGCTGACACCGGACGGCACCATCGGCCACACCATGGCGTCAGGGTGGACGACGAAGTCGATGACGACCGGCCGGTCGTTGCACGCCAGCGCCTGCCGGATGACGTCGTCGACCTCCTCCTGCTTCTCGGCACGCAGACCGAGGCAGCCATAGGCATCAGCCAGCTTGACGAAGTCCGGGACGCGGCGCTGGACCCCGTCGTTCTCGCTGCTCGTATGCAGGTCCGTGTTGGAGTAGCGCTCGTTGTAGAACAGCGTCTGCCACTGGCGCACCATGCCGAGGCTCGAGTTGTTGATGATGGCGACCTTGATGGGGATCCCGTTGATGACGCAGGTCGCGAGCTCCTGGTTGGTCATCTGGAAGCAGCCGTCGCCGTCGATCGCCCAGACCACCCGGTCCGGCTCGCCGACCTTGGCGCCCATCGCGGCGGGCACCGAGTAGCCCATGGTGCCGAGCCCGCCGGAGTTGAGCCAGGCGTTGGGCCGCTCGTACTGCACGTACTGCGCCGCCCACATCTGGTGCTGTCCCACGCCGGCGACGTAGACCGCCTCGGGGCCGGTGAGCTGGCCGATCCGCTCGATGACGTACTGCGGCTCGAGCCGGTCGGGATAGTCGGTGTAGCCGAGGGGGAAGGTGGCCTTCCACTCCTGCGTCGTCGCCCGCCACTCCGGGTAGTCCAGTGGCGGGGTCTCGTCGCTGCGGATGGCGGCGATGAGGTCGCGGATGACCTCCTTGGCGTCGCCCACGATGGGCACGTCGGCCACCCGGTTCTTGGAGATCTCCGCCGGGTCGATGTCGGCGTGGATGACCTTGGCCCCGGGGGCGAACGTCGACAGCTGGCCGGTGACCCGGTCGTCGAACCGCGCGCCGAGGGTGATGAGCAGGTCGGACTTCTGCAGGGCGGTGACGGCGGCGACGGTGCCGTGCATCCCGGGCATACCGAGGTTGAGCGGGTGCGAGTCGGGCACCGCACCGCGCGCCATCAGGGTCGTGACGACCGGGATCTGGGTCAGCTCGACCAGCTCGCGGAGCTGGTCGCTCGCGCCGCTGCGGATGACCCCGCCGCCGACGTAGAGGACGGGGCGCTGGGCCGCGGCCATCAGGCGCGCGGCCTCGCGGATCTGCTTGGTGTGCGGGCGGATCACCGGGCGGTATCCCGGCAGGTCGATCTGCGGCGGCCACGAGAACGACATGACGCCCTGGAGGGCGTCCTTGCTGATGTCGACGAGCACGGGTCCGGGACGCCCGGTGGCGGCGATGTGGAACGCCTCGGCGAGCGCGCGCGGGATCTCCTGCGCGTCGGTGACGAGGTAGTTGTGCTTGGTGATGGGCATGGTGATGCCCCGGATGTCGGCCTCCTGGAAGGCGTCCGTGCCGATCGACTTGCTCGAGACTTGGCCGGTGATGGCGACGACCGGCATGGAGTCCATGTAGGCGTCGGCCAGCGGGGTCACCAGGTTGGTCGCACCCGGGCCGGACGTGGCCATGCAGACGCCGACGCGGCCGGTGCCCGCGGCATACCCCTCGGCGGCGTGGCCCGCGCCCTGCTCGTGGCGCACGAGGATGTGGCGCACCGAGGTCGAGTCCATCAGCGGGTCGTAGGCCGGCAGGATCGCGCCGCCGGGGATGCCGAAGACGGTGTCGACCCCGAGCTGCTCGAGCGAGCGCACGAGCGCCTGCGCGCCGGTGATCTGGGCCGGGGCCGCCAGCGGCGGGCGGGCCGCCGGGGGGACGGACGTCGCGACCGAAGCGACGGGGCCAGCAGGGCTCGTCGGGACGGACGGACCGCCCGGTCGGGGCCGCGCATGAGCCAGGTCGGCTGGGCTCGGACGCACCGGTGTCGCTCCGTTGCTCACTGGTCCACCACTTCTCGTTCGGGTCGTACCGGGTCTGGGCTGGGGCTGGTCGAAGCTGGGAGTCCGGCGGGAACGGTCGGCTCCCACAAAAAAACCCTCCGGTCCCGGGGGACAGAAGGGGTAGCGCGTCGGGTCAGGCGGGTTGCCTGCTCAGACGCGCTGATGAAGTACGAGGACTCGAGCCACATGCTCACCGTGCTCTGCGCGGGCCCGTCGTGTCAACCGGCGGACGGGCCCGTCTCACCATCCGGCTGCCCGTCCCGCATACCGGACCACCGGGCCGGCGTTCAGGCGATGTTCATCCGGGACTTGAGGGTGTCGCGCTTGTCCTCGAACCGGGCCGCCTGCTTGTCGAGGTCGTCCATGAAGGTGGCCAGCTCGGACCGGGCCTGCTCTCCTTCCTTGGACAGGCCCTCCATCTCGAACACCTTCCAGAACCGCAGCACGGGCATGACGACCTCGTCGCGGTGCGAGCGCAGGTCGTAGATCCCGGCGACCGCCATCTCGACGGCCTTGCGCTGGAACCCCGGGATGTCGGAGCCGGGCATCTTGAACCCGGTGACCACGTCGAGAATCGCCTCCATCGCCCGGTCGGGTGAGAGCTCGATCGCCGCGGCCATGAGGTTGCGGTAGAAGATCATGTGGAGGTTCTCGTCCGCCGCGATGCGCGCGAGCAGCCGGTCGGCCATCGGGTCGTCGGTGTAGCGGCCGGTGTTGCGGTGGCTCACCCGGGTGGCCAGCTCCTGGAACGAGACGTAGGCCAGGTTGTGCATCATCGTGTCGCCGTGGTCGGCGGCATACCCCTGGGACATGTGGGTCATCCGGAAGCGCTCGAGCTCCGTGGGGTCGACCGACCGCTTGACGAGCAGGTAGTCGCGCATGGCGATGCCGTGCCGGCCCTCCTCCGCGGTCCAGCGGTGCACCCAGGCGCCCCACGCGTCGTCGCGGCCGAAGATCGTCGCGATCTCGTGGTGGTAGCTGGGCAGGTTGTCCTCGGTGAGGAGGTTGACGACGAGCGCGCTGCGGGCGACGTCGCTCATCGGCGAGTCGTCGGGGCTCCAGGCGTCGCCGCCCATGAGCCCGTCGTAGTTGCGTCCGTCGCTCCACGGGATGTACTCGTGGGGGAACCACTCCTTGGCCACCTTGAGGTGACGGTTCAGCTCGCCCTCGACGACCGGGTTGAGCTCGCGGAGCAGGTCGGTCTCGGACCAGGTCGTCGTCATGAGGTCGAGGCTACGCCTGCGTAAGACGGAACACCCGCTGCCTTCCGGGGCCGGACGTCGCGGAGCCGGTTCCCCTTCTTCCCGGTTGGAGGTATATCCGAGCGCTCTAGCGTCTCGGATATACCTCCAACGAGGGAGGCGAGGGAGGCGAGGGAAGGGAGGGCACTCAGTCGCAGACGGCGCCCCTGCTGGCGCTGCCGACGAGCTTGCGGTACTTGGCGAGCACACCACGGGTGTAGTGCGGCTCCGGGGGCGTGAACCCCTCGGCGCGCCGGGCCAGCTCGTCCGCCGGCACGTCGAGGTCGAGGGTGCCGGCCGCGACGTCGAGGATGACCGTGTCGCCGTCGCGCACGAAGGCGATCGGCCCACCGTCGACCGCCTCGGGCGCCACGTGGCCCACGCAGAGGCCCGTCGTCCCGCCCGAGAAGCGCCCGTCGGTGAGCAGCAGCACGTCCTTGCCCAGCCCCGCGCCCTTGATGCCCCCGGTGACCGCCAGCATCTCGCGCATGCCCGGGCCTCCCTTGGGCCCCTCGTAGCGGATCACGACGACGTTGCCCTTCTCCAGGGACCCTTCCTCGAGGGCGTCCATGGCGGCCCGTTCACCGTCGAACACCCGGGCGGTGCCGCGGAACACGTCGGAGTCGAAGCCGGCCGACTTGACGACGGCGCCCTCCGGAGCCAGCGACCCGGTGAGGATGGTGAGCCCCCCGGTCTTGTGGATGGGCTGTTGCAGTGCGCGCAGCACCTTGCCGTCAGGGTCGGGCGGGTTCATGCCCTCGAGGTTCTCGGCAACGGTCTTGCCCGTCACGGTGAGGCAGTCGCCGTCGATGAGCCCGGCGTCCAGCAGGGTCTTCATCACCACCGGCACCCCACCCACACGGTCGATGTCGGTCATGACGTACTGCCCGAACGGCTTGACGTCGGCCAAGTGCGGCACCGTGGCGCCGATCCGCTTGAAGTCGTCGATCGACAGGTCGACGTCGGCCTCATGGGCCATGGCCAGCAGATGGAGCACCGCGTTCGTCGAGCCGCCGAACGCCATGACGACCGCGATGGCGTTCTCGAACGCCGGCCGGGTCATGATCTGCCGGGCGGTGATGCCCTGGCGCAGCAGCTCGACGACGGCCTCGCCCGACTTCCGGGCGAACCCGTCGCGCCGGCGGTCGGTGGCGGGCGGAGCCGCCGACCCGGGGATCGACATCCCGATGGCCTCGGCCACCGAGGCCATGGTGTTCGCGGTGTACATCCCGCCGCAGGCGCCCTCGCCGGGACAGATCGCGCGCTCGATCGCGGTGACGTCCTCGCGCGACATCGTGCCGGCGATGCAGGCCCCGACGGCCTCGAAGGCGTCGATGATGGTCACCTGCTTCTCCGTGCCGTCGGAGAGCTTGGCGATGCCCGGGAGGATGGACCCGGCATACAGGAAGACCGAGGCCAGGTCGAGCCGCGCCGCCGCCATGAGCATCCCCGGCAGCGACTTGTCGCAGCCGGCGAGCAGCACCGAGCCGTCCAGCCGTTCGGCCATCATCACCGTCTCCACCGAGTCGGCTATGATCTCGCGGGACACGAGTGAGAAGTGCATGCCCTCGTGCCCCATGGCGATGCCGTCGGAGACCGAGATGGTGCCGAACTCCAAGGGGTAGCCCCCGGCCGCGAAGACCCCGTCCTTGACCGAGCCGGCCAGCCGGTCGAGCGACAGGTTGCAGGGGGTGATCTCGTTCCACGAGCTCGCCACACCGATCTGCGGCTTGGCGAAGTCGTCGTCGCCCATCCCCACGGCCCGGAGCATCCCTCGGGCGGCGGTCTTCTCGAGACCGTCGGTGACGTCGCGGCTACGGGGCTTGAGGTCAGGCGTCGTCGTCATCCGTCGAGCATAGAACCGTGTCCACGGTGCGAGACCCCGGTCTCAGTACGCGTCGAGCGGCTGGTCGTCGGCCCGGGCGACGTGGAAGCGCTCCAGGCTCGCCGACCCGGGAGCGATGTCGGGCCACTCGCCGTCGTAGCGCAGGACGGCCAGCGCACCCGTGGGGAAGCCGTCTCCCATGGCCAGGTGCGCCTCGCGCGAGCCCTGCCCGTCGGTGAGCGCGCTGGCCAGGTCGGGCACCGACGGGGCGTGGCCGACGACGACCAGGGTGCGCACGTCGCCGCCGTCCTCGCGCACCGTCGCGAGGACGCCGGACGTCCCGCCCTGGTAGACCGCGCGCCGGTACTCGACGAACTCGGTCTGCCCCCCGCCGTGAGCGGCGTGCTCCCACGTCTGGCGGGTCCGGAGGGACGTCGAGCAGATGACGAGGTCCGCCACGATGCGCTGGTCGTGCAGCCACCGACCCGCGGCGACGGCGTCCTGCACTCCCCGGTCGGTGAGCTCCCGGTCATGGTCGGCCTTGCCTGGCACCTGCTCGGTCTTGGCGTGACGCAGGAGGACGAGCGTGCGGTCGTCACTGACTCGGCTCATGGGACGAGCATGGCCCCAGTCCCATCCGCGATCCAGATCCCCAGCCAAGGAGGCGCCCCTAGGCTCGGGCTGTGGACACCCGCCTGGACTCTCGCGTCCGTCCCCTCACCGACGTCACCGCCGACCGGGCGATCGACCGCTCATGGGTCGATGAGTCGGTGCGCCGCATCCAGGCCGATGCCAACCGTTCGGCCGACACCCACCTCGTCGCCGTGCCCCTGCCCCCCGGCTGGGTCGACGCCGGGGTGGACCTCTACCTCAAGGACGAGTCGACTCACCCCACCGGGAGCCTCAAGCACCGGTTGGCCCGCTCGCTGTTCCTGTATGCCATCTGCAACGGCCTGGTCGGCCCGGGCACCACGGTCATCGAGGCGTCGAGCGGGTCGACGGCCGTGTCCGAGGCCTACTTCGCCCGGATGCTCGGGCTGCCCTTCGTCGCCGTCATGGCGCGGACCACGAGCCAGCAGAAGGTCGACCTCATCGAGCGCGAGGGCGGCCGCTGCCACCTCGTCGAGGATCCGTCGGAGGTCTACGAGGTCGCCCGGCAGCTCGCCGACCAGTGCGACGGCCACTACCTCGACCAGTTCACCCACGCAGAGCGGGCCACGGACTGGCGCGGCAACAACACCATCGCCGAGTCGATCTTCGAGCAGCTCTCCCACGAGCGGCACCCGGTGCCGACCTGGGTGGTCGTGGGCGCCGGCACCGGCGGCACGAGTGCGACTATCGGCCGGTTCGTCCGCTACCGCGGTCTGGCCACCCGGGTCGCCGTCGTCGACCCGGAGGGCTCGGCGTTCCTCCCCTCCTTCCAGGGGCGTCCCACCGACGGCAGCCGCGGCTCACGGATCGAGGGCATCGGTCGGCCGCGCGTGGAGCCGAGCTTCATCCCCACGGTGGTCGACCGGATGCTCGGGGTGCCCGACGCGGGCTCGGTCGCGGCGATGCGGTTCCTGCGGGAGCGCACCGGCATCCGGGCGGGTGGCTCGACCGGCACCAACCTCTACGGCGCCCTGCGGCTGGCCTGCGAGATGCGGACGGCCGGCGCGCCGGGCAGCGTCGTCACCCTCATGTGCGACCCCGCCGAGCGGTACGAGCGCACCTACGCCGACGACGGCTGGCTGGCCTCCCAGGGCCTTCAGCTCGACGCCTACCTGACCGTCCTCGACCGGGCCTGGACGACCGGCGAGTGGACCGGCTGACCGTCCTCGACCGCGCCTGGACGACCGGCGAGTGGACCGGCTGACCGGCTGTCCGACCGCCGGTCGACCAGCCGAGCGCCCGCCTCAGCCGCCGGACACGGCGTTGATGACGTGCACCACGGACCCCGGCCGCACCTGGGTCGCGAGACCGTCGCCCCGCTTGGCGTCCTCGCCGTCGACGAACACGTTGACGTGACGCCGGATCTCACCCCTCTCGTCGCGCAGCCGGGACGCGACCCGCGGCCAGCGCCCCAAGGCCTCGTCGAGCACCGCGCCCAGATCCGAGCCCTCCGCTCCGACCGGTGTCGCCACCTCGCCCACGCCGTCGGTGAGATCGCGCAGCATCCCCGGCAGGACCACTCGCGCGGTGGACGTCCCGTCTGGCGTCGCGCTCATCCCAGCACCGCCGCGCGGACGCAGAGCACGTCGGGCAGCTGCTCGGCGACGCGGGTGAAGGACGACCCCTCGTCGAAGGAGGCGAACACGTCGCCGTTGCGGGTCCCGAAGTAGAGGCCGGGCTGCTGCGCCCCGTCGGTGGCGGCGGCGTCGCGCAGGACCGCGGTGTAGCTGGGCTCGGGCAGGCCGGTCGTCTGCGTCGTCCACGTCCGACCGGCGTCGGTGCTGTGCTGCACCTGGAGGCGGCCGTCCGGCGGGATGCGCTCACCGTCGCTGACGACCGGGATGAGCCACAGCGCGTCGCCACGGTGCGGGTGGGCGACCACCGTGAACCCGAAGTCGGTGGGCAGCCCGTCGGCGATCGACGTCCAGGTCTCGCCGTCGTCGTCGGACCGGTAGACCCCCCGGTGGTTCTGCGCGTAGAGGCGGGTCGGGGTCACGGCGTCGCGGGCAACCTTGTGCACGCACTGGCCGAACTCGGGGTAGGGGTCGGGCATGAAGGAGGCGGAGATCCCCGTGTTGGACGCACGCCAGGACGACCCGCCGTCGCTGCTGCGGTAGGCACCGCCCGCGCTCATCGCGACGAGCAGGTCGTCGGCGTCGACCGGGTTGGGGACGACGGTATGCACGGCGCCGCCACCGAACCCGTCGCCCCACTTGGGGTGGTGCGGGTGGTCCCACAGCCCTCGGTTGAGCTCGAAGGTCTCTCCCCGGTCGGCGCTGCGCCACAGTGAGTGGGGCTCGCAGCCGGCCCACACCACGTCGGCGTCGTGCGGGTCGGGCGTCAGCTGCCAGACCCGCTTCAGCGCGGTGTCGTCGTCCTTGGGGAAGGCGATGGCCCGATGCTCCTCCTCGCTCCAGGTGCGGCCACCGTCGTCGCTGACCTGGACGGTCGGCCCCCAGTGCCAGGACATGACCCCGGCCAGCATCCGCCCGTCACCGCGGCGCTGGTCGAAGCACACCGCCGCGACCTCGCTCATGAGGAAGTGCGGCCCCTCCACCTGCCACTCGATGCGGTCGGCACTGCGGGCGAGCCACAGCCCCTTGCGCGTGCCGACGGCCACCACCGTCTCGAACCCGAGTCGCGTCTCGGTCTCGGTATCCACCATGGCGGCAGTGTCCACCCGGGCTCCGACAGACGCCAGGGGTTCGCCGTGGCTTTGGCCCCGGGTCAGCCGGAGACCACGTGGTCGAGCGGCCGGCCGGCCGCATACGTCTCGATCTGACGGCGCACCAGCGCGACCGCCCGCGGACGGAACGCCGTGCTCGCCCCACCGACATGAGGCGAGATCAGCACACCCGGAGCCCGCCAGAGGGGGTGGTCCGCCGGGAGCGGCTCGGGGTCGGTGACGTCGAGGGCGGCTCGGAGCCGGCCGCTGGCCGTCTCGGCGAGCAGCGCGTCGGTGTCGACGACCTTGCCGCGGGCCATGTTGACCAGCAGCGCGCCGTCCTTCATCGCCGCCAGGAACTCCGGGCCGACGAGCCGCTCCGTGGCCTCGGTGAGCGGGGTGATGAGGACGACGACGTCCTGCTCGGGCAGGAGCGCGGCCAGCTCGTCGATGCCGTGCACGGTGTCGACGAGCTCGTCGCCGTCCCGCGACCGGCTGGCCACCGCGGTGACCTCGACCTCGAAGGGCAGCAGCCGGCGGACGATCGCGCGGCCGACGTTGCCGTAGCCCACGACCAGGACCTTCCGGTCGGCGAGGGCGTCCCATATCCGCGTCCTGATCCACCGCGACTCCTGTTGCGCCGCAACGAATTGGGGGATCCCCCGCAGGGACGCCAGGATCAGGGCGAGGGTCAGCTCGGCGGTCGACGCGTCGTGGATGCCGCCGCCGTTGCACAGCGTCACCCCCTCGGGCAGGTGGGGTGTGACGTTGTCGAACCCCGCCGTGACCAGCTGGACGACCGCCAGCCCGGGCAGCTCCGACAGCAGCTCGAGCCGCGCCCTCCGGTCGATGTAGGGCGGCACCACGAACGACACGTCGTCGGCCCGGGGCAGCGGTTCGTGGAGGTCCCAGGGGACCATCTCGACGCCCGGCACGGCGCCGACGTCGGCGATCCAGGACTCGTCCGGCAGAGAGGCGACCAGCATGGGCGTGAACCTACCTGCCGGCCTCGTCGTTGATGATGGGGCATGACGGACGCCGGCCCTTCGCCCCGACCCCCCGCCCTGTCGCGCCGGGCCGTTCTGGGGCTGGGCGCCGTCGGAGCCGCGGCCCTGGCCGGCTGCCGCACGTCGCCGGGCAGCCCGCCGGGAGGATCGGGTGGTCGGGGCCCCGACGACTCGCTGCCCACGGTCGGGGACGGGTCCTCCGGGAGGCAGCCGCTCGAGGACGCGGTCGACACGCTACCGGTCTCCAGACCCCCTGGAGCGTGGTCGTGCTGCCCGACCGGGGGGTGCTGGTCAGCGAGCGAGACCCCGGCACCGTCCGGCGTCTCGACCTGCGCGGCGGGGCGTCGGTCATCGGCACGGTGGAGGGCGTGGCCGCCGCTGGGGAGGGTGGCCTCCTGGGACTCGCCGTCGACCGCAGGACCTACGGCAGCAACCCGGTCCTCTACGCCTACCTCACCGCCGCCTCCGACAACCGGGTCGTGGCCATCGCCATGGACGGCGGGCGGCTCGGCGCGCAACGCACCCTGCTCACGGGCATACCGAAGGGCAGCATCCACAACGGCGGCCGGCTGGCGTTCGGGCCGGACGGGTTCCTCTACGTCACGGCGGGTGAGACCGGAAACCGGGGGCTGGCCCAGGACCGGCAGAGCCTCGCCGGCAAGATCCTGCGCCTCACGACCGAGGGCGCGGCGGCCCCGGGCAACCCGTTTCCCGGGTCGCCCGTGTGGTCATACGGCCACCGCAACCCGCAGGGGATCGCGTGGGACGCGTCCGGGCGGATGTGGGCGAGCGAGTTCGGGCAGGACACCTGGGACGAGCTCAACGTCATCCGGCCGGGGTCGAACTACGGGTGGCCGACGGTCGAGGGTCAGCAGGGCCGGGAGGGGTTCGTCGACCCGGTCCGGCAGTGGAAGACGGCCGACGCGTCGCCGAGCGGCATCACCATCGGTCCGGACGGGGCCGTGCTCATGGCGGCGCTCCGGGGCGAGTCGCTGTGGAAGATCCCGGTGGGCGCCGACGGGTCGACCGAGGAGCCACAGCGGCTGCTGCAGGGCGACTACGGGCGGCTGCGCGACGTGCTCGTCGGCCCCGACGGCAACGTCTGGGTCGTCACGAACAACACCTCTCGTGGGACGCCCCGCCCGGGAGACGACCGCATCGTCCGGCTACCCCGGTCGCTCACCGGTTGACCGCGTTGAGCCCAGTCGCCTCTGACCGGCTGGCGGGAAGGATCACCACACCGGGGTGTGGCGGATCCTCCCGCGTCACATGCCTCGCGGTGTCGGCTCGGCGAGGTCCCTGGGCGGCCAGAATGGTGGCGTGCTCGCCGAGCGGGACCCCTTCCTCGACCCGCTGCTCGGGTGGGTGCCGGACGCTGACACCTCAGCCGGGCGCCTGGTGCTCCTCAGCGGTGAGGCCGACCTGGGCAAGACCTCGCTGGTCGGCGTCCTCGTCGCGCGGGTGGCCGATGACGTCGAGGTCCGGCCGGGGTTCTGCGACCACGGGGCCGCGCGCCGCTGCTCGCTCGTCGCGGCCGACCTGCTGACTCAGGAGAGCCACGGCGTGAAGTACCTGCGCTACTGGGTCAGCGAGGACCAGGGCCAGATCTTCTGCCTCGTCGACGCCCCTGATGCGGACGCGGCGAACACCGTGCACCGAGAAGCGCACGGCCTGGTCGCGGACGAGACCTACCCGGTTGTCCGAGGGCGCCTGGCCACGATCTGGAGCGGCCCGAGGGTCGCGCGTAGGCTGCGAACATGTCGGAAATCGAGCAGATCGTCAGCCAGGTACCCATGGACCAGGTTGCGGCCGCCCTGGGCGTCGACCGCAGCGAGGCGGAGCAGGCGACGAGGGCGGCGATCCCGGCCCTGCTGGGCGGGATGCAGGCGAACGCCCAGGATCCCGCCGGCGCCGCGTCGCTGGCCGGCGCGCTGCAACAGCACGACGGCACCGCCCTCGGTGCCCCCGTCGACCAGATCGACACCCACGACGGGCAGAAGATCGTCCAGAACGTCTTCGGTGACCAGACCAACGACGTCGTCGCCCGGCTCGGCGGTGCGGCGCCCGGGGCCAGCTCGGGAGTGGTGTCCAAGCTGCTCCCGATCCTCGCGCCCATCGTCATGGCCTACCTGGCCAAGAGGCTCCAGGGCGGCGCAGCCGGGGCGGCGACCGGGGGCGGCGGCGGCGGGCTCGGCGACATCCTCGGCTCGGTGCTCGGTGGTGCCGCCGGCGGCCCCACCGGCGGGGCCGCGAGCCAGGGCGGGCTGGGCGACATCCTCGGCCAGGTGCTGGGCGGCGCCGGCGGCGCGCAGACCCAGCCCGGCACGCCGTCCGGGCAGGGTGGGATGGGCGACATCCTGGGCGGCGTCCTCGGTGGGCTGCTCGGCGGTGGAAAGCGCTGACCTCAGCGGGAGCTCGGCCACCCGGTGTAGCACTCGGCGATGTGCCCGGCGCCGTGCCGTGAGGTGACGATCGAGGTCAGCTCACCGAGCTGGCGGCGCTGGTCGAACGGCGTCTCATCGGGCAGCGTGTGCAGCATCGTCGTCATCCGGTAGGAGAACTGCTGGGCCTTCCAGACGCGCTGCAGGGCCCTCGGGCTGTACTTGTCGAGCGCCTCCGGCCGGCCGCCAAGGACGGCCGACTCCAGCACCTCGTGCAGCACCTTGACGTCCTGGAGGGCGAGGTTGAGTCCCTTGGCGCCCGTCGGCGGCACGGTGTGCGCGGCGTCGCCGGCCAGGAAGAGGTTGCCGTGGCGCATCGGCTCGACGACGAAGCTGCGGAACGCCAGCACCGTCTTCTCGGTGATCGGCCCCTGCTGCAGGGTGAAGCCGTCGCCGGCGACCCGGGTCTGCAGCTCGTCCCAGATGCGGTCGTGGCTCCACTGCGCGACGTCCTCGTCGGGGCTGCACTGGAAGTACATCCGCTGGAGCACGTCGGTGCGCTGGCTGATGAGGGCGAAGCCGCGCTCCGACCGCGCGTAGACGAGCTCCGGCGCGCTCGGGGGTGCCTCGGCGAGGATGCCGAACCAGGCGAACGGGTACTCCTTGGAGTACTGGCGCCGCAGGCTCTCGGGCAGCTCGCGGCGGCACATGCTCCGTGAGCCGTCGGAGCCGACGAGGTGGTGGCACCGGATCTCCCGGGCCACGCCCCCGGCGTCGGTGAAGGCCAGCAACGGCTGTGCGGTGAGGTCGGCCACCCGGGTGCCGCTCACCCCGAACCGCACGTCTCCGCCGTCCCGTTCCCGGGCGTTCACCAGGTCGACGAACACGTCGGTCTGCGGGTAGAGCCACACGGAGGCGCCGACCAGGTCCTGGAAGTCGATGCGGTGCCCGGCGCCCTCGAAGCGCAGCTCGATGCCCTCGTGCTCGTAGCCGGCGGTGAGGACATGGCCGTCGACGCCCGTGTCGGTGAGCATCCGGACGCTGTCCTGCTCGAGGATGCCGGCGCGTTGGGTCGTCTCGATCTCGTGACGGGTCCGGGTGTCGACGACGACCGACTCGATGCCGGACCGCGCGAGCAGGTGGGACAGCATCAGCCCGGCGGGGCCCGCGCCGACGATGCCGACGGTGGTGCGCTCGCTCGTGGGCGGGTTCGACATCGGTATGCCGTCAGGCGGCCAGCTTGGCGAGCACGAGCTCGCGCACCTTGGCGGCGTCGGCCTGGCCGTTCATCGCCTTCATGACCTGGCCGATGAGCGCTCCGGCCGCCTGCACCTTGCCGCCCCGGATCTTGTCTGCGACATCGGGATTGGCCGCGATCACGGCGTCGACCGCGGCATCGAGGGTCGAGTCGTCCTGCACGAGCTCGAGACCATGGGCGTCGGCGACGGCGGTCGGAGCACCCTCCCCCGCGAGCACCCCCTCGAGCACCTGCCGGGCCATCGAGTCGTTGAGCCGGCCCGACGTCACGAGCCCGTCGAGCTCGGCGACGTGCGCGGGGGTGAGCCCGGTCGTCGACGCATACGTCACGACGTCGACGCCCTCGGTGTTCGCGCGCCGGGCGACCTCGCCGCTCCACCACTTCCGGGCGGCGGCGGGCGTCGCGCCGGCCGCGACGGTCTCCTCGACGAGCTCCACGGCACCGGCGTTGACGACGTCGCGCATCTCGAGGTCGCTGTAGCCCCAACCCGTCTGCAGCCGCTTGCGGCGTGCACCGGGTGGCTCGGGCAGGGTCTTCGCCAGTGCCACAACGGTTTCCGCCGTCGGCGCGACGGGCACGAGGTCGGGCTCAGGGAAGTAGCGGTAGTCCTCGGCGTCGCTCTTGACCCGCCCGGACGTGGTCACCCCGGTGTCCTCGTGCCAGTGGCGCGTCTCCTGCGTGATGCGCTCACCACCGGTGAGCACCGCCGCGTGCCGCGTGATCTCGTAGCGCACCGCGCGCTCCACGGAGCGCAGCGAGTTGACGTTCTTGGTCTCGGTACGCGTGCCGAGCGGCACCGCCTCCTGGTCGCCCCCGTCACCCGCTCGGGGACGCAGCGACACGTTGGCGTCGCAGCGCAGCGACCCCTGCTCCATCCGCACGTCGGAGACGCCCAGTGCTCTGAGGAGCTCCCGGAGAGCAGCGACGTAGGCGCGGGCCACCTCGGGCGCCCGCTCCCCCGTGCCGGTCATCGGCTTCGTGACGATCTCGATGAGCGGGATGCCGGCGCGGTTGTAGTCGACGAGCGAGTGGTCGGCGCCGTGGATGCGCCCGGTGGCGCCGCCGACGTGCAGCGACTTGCCGGTGTCCTCCTCCATGTGCGCCCGCTCGATCTCGACGCGGTAGACCGAACCGTCGTCGAGCTCGACGTCGAGGTGACCGCCGAACGCGATCGGCTCGTCGTACTGCGACGTCTGGAAGTTCTTCGGCATGTCGGGGTAGAAGTAGTTCTTCCGCGCGAACCGGCTCCAGGGCGCGATCTGGCAGTCGAGGGCCAGACCGATCCTGATCGCCGACTCGACCGCCGTCTCGTTGACCACCGGCAGCGCGCCGGGCAGCGCGAGGCACACCGGGCACACCTGCGTGTTGGGCGGGGCCCCGAACTCGGTGGAGCAGCCGCAGAACATCTTCGTGGCGGTGTTGAGCTCCACGTGCACCTCGAGCCCGAGCACGGGGTCGTATGCCGCCAGCGCCTCGTCGTAGGTCAGCACCCGTTCGGCGGTGTGCGTGCTCATCTCAGACCTCCTGGTCGTGGTCGCCGAGCGTCGCAGCGCGGTCGAGCAGCGGACCGCCCCACCGCTCGAGCAGAGCCCGCTCGAGCGCGGCACCAGCGGCATACAGTCGGTCGTCGGCGGTGGCGGGGGCGAGGATCTGGATGCCCGTGGGCAGCCCGTCCTCGTCGGCCAGGCCGGAGGGGATCGACATGCCGGGGATGCCAGCCAGGTTGGCCGGGATCGTCGCGACGTCGTTCAGGTACATCGCGAGCGGGTCGTCGAGCTTCTCGCCGATGCGGAACGCCGTCGTCGGCGCCGTCGGCGACACGAGGACGTCGGCGGTCTCGAAGGCGCGGGTGAAGTCGTCGGCGATGAGGCGGCGGACCTTCTGGGCCTGCCCGTAGTAGGCGTCGAAGTAGCCCGAGGACAGCGCATACGTGCCGAGGATGATCCGCCGCTTGACCTCCGGCCCGAAGCCGGCGTCGCGCGTCGCGGCCATGACCTGCTCGGCGCTCGGGTCGGCCACCCCCTCCGGCAGGACGCGCAGGCCGTAGCGCATCGCGTCGAACTTGGCGAGGTTGCTCGACGCCTCGCTGGGCAGGATGAGGTAGTAGGTCGCGAGCGCGTACTCGAAGCTGGGGCAGTCGACCTCGACGACCTTGGCCCCGGCGTCGACGAGCAGCTGCACCGACTCCTCGAACCGGGCGCGAACGCCGTCCTGGTAGCCCTCGCCGCCCAGCTGCTTGACGATGCCGACGGTCATCCCGGAGACGTCGGCGCGCTCGGCGGCCGCGACGACCGGCGGCACCGGCGCGTCGATCGAGGTGGAGTCCATCGGATCGTGCCCGCCGATGAGGGCGTGCAGCAGCGCGGCGTCGAGGACGGTGCGCGTGCACGGGCCGGCCTGGTCGAGGCTGCTGGCCAACGCGACGAGGCCGTAGCGCGAGACGCCGCCGTAGGTCGGCTTGACGCCGACCGTGCCGGTGACGGCGGCGGGCTGCCGGATCGAGCCACCGGTGTCGGTGCCGATCGCCAGCGGCGCCTGGAAACTGGCCACGACGCTCGACGAGCCACCACCGGAGCCACCGGGGATGCGGGTGAGGTCCCAGGGGTTGTGGCTCGGGCCGTAGGCGGAGAACTCGGTGGAGCTGCCCATGGCGAACTCATCCATGTTGGTCTTGCCGAGGATCGGCAGGCCGGCGGCCCGCAGCCGGCTGACCACCGTGGCGTCGTAGGGCGGGACCCAGCCCTCGAGGATCTTGGAGCCGCACGTGGTCGGCAGACCGCGGGTGGCCATGACGTCCTTGACGGCGACGGGCACACCGGCCAGCACGTGCAGGCCCTCGCCGGCGGCCCGGCGCTGGTCGACGTCGCGGGCGGTCGCGAGCGCGCCCTCGCGGTCGACGTGCAGGTAGGAGCGCACGGCGTCGTCGACATCGACGGTGCGGGCCAGGTGGGCCTCGGTCAGCTCGACGGCGCTCACCTCCCGCGTGGCGAGGGCGCGAGCCATCTCTGCCGCGGTGAGGCGGGTCAGGTCGGTGGCGGGGGTGGTCACGTCGGTCACGGGGTCTGGGCCTGTCGGTCGTGGCAGCAGGGGTGTGCGTCGCGCGGCGCGTGCCGCGCATACGGGTCACTCTTCGGTCAGGATGCGGGGCACGGAGAACCGCTGTTGCTCGCTGGCCGGGGCGCCGGACAGCGCCTCTTCGGCGGTGAGCCCGGGCCGGGGTACGTCGGGGCGCGTCACGTTGGTGAGCGGGAGCGGATGCGACATCGGCTCCACCCCTTCGGTCGGCGCCTGCTGCACCAGGGCCACTGAGACGAGAATGACGGTGAGCTCGCCGAGCATCCGGTCGAGCTCGGCCTCGCTGAGGTCGATCCGGGCCAGCTCGGCCAGGTGGGCGACGTCGTCGCGGGTCAGGGACATGCTTCGAGAGTCTAGAGCGGCCGGGCCCGGTGCCCCTTCGGGTGGGCGGGTCGGGTGTGCGCGCCATCGCTGAGCTCTCGGCGACAGAGATATCGATGACGACATCCACGAGCGCGTCACCGAGGGCCACGGCCGAGGTGGGTCGACCGGCGAGGCCCCTCGTCAGCCGATAGCTCGGAGCGTTGCACCCCTCCTAGGGGGTGTGACGCTCCGAGCTGTCAGCCGGGCTCGACCGCACGCTGCGGCCGGCGCTATCAAGGGGTGCCTGGTCCCTTCGGGGGGCCGACCGTCACCAGCCGCACCCCCTCGTGTCCACTCAGCAGCTCACGAGCGGTCGGGTTGGCGACCAGCTCCTCCAGCGCGGCCGACAGGGCAGCGGGATCGCGGACCTCGCGGCTCTCACACAGGACGACCAGGTGACGGCGGGTGAGGTCGGCCAGGCCGGCTCGAGCCGGCGTGAGGCCGCGGACGCCGACGAAGTCGGTCACCCGGACGGCGAGGTAGTGGCGCGGGCCGGGTCCGCCGCGCCCGGGTCCCGCGGCGAAGCGGAACGACACGACCTCCTCCACCCCGGTCCAGGGGACGACCATCCCAGCGGTGTGGATGCCGGCGGTGGACAGGTGCAGGTCGGGGTCGTCGCGGTGGGAGAGGGGACGCAACCGCATCCACCGGTACGCCACGACCAGGGCGACGACCAGGAGGCCCAGGACGGCCAGCAGGAGCCAGAACGACACCGTCAACGACGTCCAGGCGGCATGCGCACCCCGCCACACGTTCCCGACGTTCCAGATCAGGATCAGGGCCAACCAGCCCCGCCTCGCGGGCGGCTGCCGACGCTGCGGCACGACGGGGACGCGAACCGACCGCGTCCCCTCCACCTCGTCGAGGGCCGGAGTCGCGACGTCGCCGTTGCCGGCGGGCATCGGCCACGCGCCCTCGGTGCGGGCCGAGCGCGGCATCCACTCGATGGTCATGCGCCCTGCTCTCTCCCCGGGGTGCGGCCGTTTGCCGACGTTCCCATCATGCGCCCGCTGCGCGACCCAGCAACCCGGGCCAGGGCATCGACCTCACATCGGTAACGCGCCCCGGCGTCCTCGGGTGCCCGCGGACCCGCTCAGCCGGCCGACCCCGTCTCGAGCAGCCGACGGAAGCCCGCCTCGTCGAGGACGGTGAGCCCCAGCTCCTCGGCCTTCGCGGCCTTCGACCCGGCGTTCTCCCCGACGACGACGTAGTCGGTCTTCTTCGAGACCGAGCTCGCCGACTTGCCGCCCCGGGCAAGGATCGCCTCCTTGGCCTCGTCGCGGGAGAAGCCGTCCAGGGACCCGGTGACGACGACGGTCAGCCCCTCGAGGGTGCGCTCCACCGAGATGTCGCGCGCATCCTCCAGCCGGACGCCGGCCGCCGCCCACTTGTCGACGATCTCGCCGTGCCAGGCGTTCTCCGGCCCGTCGAACCAGTCGCGGACCGCCTCGGCGATGACCCCGCCGACCCCTTCGGCCTGCGCGAGCTCCTCCCGGCTGGCCGCACGGATCCGCTGCATCGAGCCGAACTGGCCGGCCAGCGCCCGCGCGGCCGTCGGGCCCACATGCCGGATCGAGAGGGCGACGAGCACCCGCCAGAGCGGCTGCTGCTTGACCTTGTCGAAGTTGTCGAAGAGCCGTAGTCCATTGGCCGAGAGCGTCTTACCGGCTACGACGCCCTCGGGGTCGTCCGTCTTCTTGGCGGCTCTCGTGAAGAGCGGGACCGTGAGCAGCTGCTCGTGGGTCAGCGCGAACAGGTCACCCTCGTCGGTCACCACCCCGGCGTTGAGCAGAGCCACGGCGCCCTCCCACCCGAGGACCTCGATGTCGAAGGCCCCACGCCCCGCCAGCCCCGCGATCCGCTCCCGCAGCTGGGCCGGGCAGGTGCGCGCGTTGGGGCAGCGGATGTCCTTGTCACCCTCCTTGGCGGGCGCGAGCGTCGTGCCGCACGCCGGGCATACCGTCGGCATCTCGAAATCGCGCTCCGACCCGTCGCGCAGCAGGGCGACTGGCCCGACGATCTCAGGAATGACGTCACCCGCCTTGCGCAGCACCACCGTGTCGCCGATGAGGACGCCCTTGCGCCGCACCTCGTCGGCGTTGTGCAGCGTCGCTCGTTCGACGGTGGACCCGGCCACGATCACGGGTGCCATCACGCCGAACGGGGTGACCCGGCCGGTGCGGCCGACGTTGACCTGGATGTCGAGGAGCCGGGTGTTGACCTCCTCCGGCGGGTACTTGTAGGCGATCGCCCACCGGGGGGCGCGAGAGGTCGCTCCGAGCTGGCGCTGCACCGCGATCTCGTCGACCTTGACCACCACCCCGTCGAGCTCGTGCTCGACGCTGTGCCGCTCCTCTCCGAACCGCGCGACGAAGGCCTCGACCTCGACCACCGTGTCGAGGACGCGGTAGTGGGTCGAGATTGGCAGGCCCCACTCGCGGAACAGGTCGTAGGCCTGCGACTGGCGGGTCAGCTCCAGGCCCTCGCGATAGCCGATGCCGTGGACGAGCATGCGCAACGGCCGCGACGCCGAGACCCGCGGGTCCTTCTGGCGCAACGAACCGGCCGCACTGTTGCGCGGGTTGGCGAACGGCGCCCTGCCGGCGGCGACGAGCGAGGCGTTGAGCTCCTCGAAGCCCTCGACGGGGAAGAACACCTCGCCCCGGATCTCCACCGTGGCCGGGTGGCCGGAGCCCGTGAGCTGGTGCGGGATGCCGGTGATGGTCTTGACGTTGTTGGTGACGTCCTCGCCGGTGCGCCCGTCGCCCCGGGTCAGCGCCCGCACCAGCCGGCCCTGCTCGTAGAGCAGGTTGACCGCCAGCCCGTCGATCTTGAGCTCGGTGAGGTAGTGCAGGGTCGCCGCGTTGGAGTCGCGCTCGACCCGGGCGGCCCAGGCGGCGAGCTCCTCGGACGAGAAGCAGTTGTCCAGGCTGAGCATCCGCTCCCGGTGGTCGACCGCCTGGAAGTCGGTGGAGAACATGGCGCCGCCGACCAGCTGCGTGGGGCTCTCGGGCGTACGCAGCGTGGGGTAGGTGTCCTCCAGCTCGTTCAGCCGCCGGATCACCGCGTCGTACTGCGCATCGCTGATCGTCGGAGCGTCGCGCACGTGGTAGGCGAACTGAGCGGCGCTCGCCTGCTCGGCCAGGTCGGCCCACTCGTGCATGCTCTCGGCCGGTATGCCCGTGGCCTCGGTCGTCGACGCCGGTGTCACACCGGCCCCCTGCCCTGACGCCGCCGCCCGCCCTGTCGTTGCCACGCCGACATCCTGCCGCAGCCCACCGACGCCCGACCGAGGGCCGCGACCCAAAGCCGACGACGTCTCGTTAGAGGCGGACGTCGCTGCGGCGCCGGGAGCGGTCGCCTGCGGCCCGAGATCGGCTACGAGCCGATGACCCGGTCCAGCCACCCGTTCCCGAAGGTGTCCTGCGGGTCGACCCGCCGCCGCAGCGCCCGGAAGTCGGCCAGCCGGGGGTAGAGCGGCGCCAGGTCGGCGGCGGTGGCGGTGAAGCACTTGCCCCAGTGGGGCCGGGCGGCCAGGGGCAGCAGCTCGGACTCGATGAGCGGCAGCGCGGCATACACGGCGGCTTCGTCGAGCACCCAGGTGAGGTGGAAGCCGACCACGTCGGTGCCGTGGGCGCCACTCAGCCACAGGTCGTCGGCCGCCACCGTCCGCAGCTCGGCCACGCGCAGCAGGCCGGCGAGCCGCGGCTGCAGCCGGCGCATGGCATCGAGGGCGTCGAGGGCCCGGGTCCGCGGCACGAGGTACTCGCTCTGCAGCTCCGCCCCGTGGCTCGGGGTGAACTCCAGCCGGAAGTGCGGCAGCCGCTCCAGCCACGGTCCGGGTATGCCGCCCTGCTGGGTCACCCCATCGGCCACCGCCGCGATATCGGGGTGCAGCTGCCGCGTAGCGGGCCGGGCGCCGAAGAACAACCGACCGTCGACCGGGGGGTCCTCGGCGCGGCTCTTGACCCAGGCCTGCGCGAACCCACGGGCGCTGAAGTCGGTGAAGAGGCTGACGGAGTAGCCGGTGCGGGTGATGTCGTCGAGGCGCTCCTCGACCACGGCGTAGGGCAGGTCGGTCCAGACCTCCTGGCGGACGTCGTAGGTGGGCTCGATGTCGAGGGTCACCGACGTGACGATGCCGAGGGCCCCGAGGCCGACCACACTGCCGTCGAAGTCGGCGTCACCGCGCGCGATCGTGCGCTCGCCTCCCGCGCCGTCGATGACGGTCAGCGCCGCGACGGCGGTGGCCAGCGAACGGTTCGCGTCACCCGACCCGTGCGTGCCGGTCGCGACGGCCCCCGCCACGGAGATGTGGGGGAGCGAGGCCAGGTTGGCGAGCGCCCATCCGCGAGCGTGGAGCTGCCTGGAGATCTCGCCGTAGCGGACGCCCCCACCCACCGTGACCGACTGTCGGTCACGGTCGAGCTCGAACACCGGCGGCAGGTCCTCGAGGGACACGAGCAGCTCGCTGTCGACCAGGTCGGTGAACGAGTGCCGCGACCCCAACGCCCGAACCCTGGGCGTTGCCGCGACCAGTTCGGCCAGCTCGTCCAGCGAGCCCGGGTGCAGCAGCTCGCGCGCCGCATACGCGTGGTTGCCGGCCCACGTATGCCCTGCAGCGGTACGCCTCACCCTGAACCACCTCTCCGGACGTCACTCCGCGGACTCGGACGTCCACTCGAAGTCATAGGAAAATCCCAGCCGTTCCCGCATGGCGGGATTAGGCCGAGATCTGCCGCTCGGCGACAATGACCACTAAGGCATGCCGTCTCGACCTCATGCCCAGGCCTTCGGGAGAACCTATGGTGCCGCTCGTCCGCTGCTCGACCCGCCGCCGTGCTGTGCGTGCGCGGCGGTCGACCGGTGCCCTGGCGGCCTCGTTCGTCGCGGTCACTGTAGCCCTCGGCGCGTGCACCGTGCCCGGTGGTGGCGCGATGCCGGCGGCGTCGTCGAGCCCGGTCGGGTCGACGACCAGCACCGCCAGTGCCACGGGCACGACGGGCCCGACGAGCACCCCGACCGTCGCGCCGGTGACGCTGACGCCCAGCGTCTCGGCCACCGACAAGGTCCCGGTCGACACGGTGGTGTCGGTCGCCGCCTCGGGCGGCACCGTCTCCGACGTCGTGCTCACCTACAAGGACCCGAAGAAGGGCGACGTCAACGTCGAGGGCACGCTCGACCCCAACGGGGCGAAGTGGACCGCCGGGAGCCTGCTCGAGCCCGCGACCACCTACTCGCTCACCATGAGCGGGAGGAACACCGCCGGCGGGGAGGCGACCAGCCACTCGACGTTCACCACCCAGACGCTGTCCAAGAAGCAGCTGATCTACCCCAGCATCGTCGCCGACGGGGCCACGGTGGGCGTGGCGATGCCGGTCATCGTCCGCTTCGACGTCCCCGTCAAGGACAAGGCGGCGTTCGAGAAGAAGATGACGGTGACGTCCACGCCGAAGCAGGACGGCGCCTGGTCCTGGGTCAGCAGCTCCGAGGCGCACTGGCGGCCGGCGAGCTACTGGCAGGCCGGCACGAAGGTCAGCGTGAAGGTCGACGTCAACAGCGTCGCCGGCGGCGACGGCACCTACGGCCAGATCTCGACGTCCGGCGGGTTCACCGTCGGCCAGTGGGTGGTCATGGACGCCGACCTGGGCTTGCACCAGATGACGGTCCACGTGGACGGCGCGGTCGCGAAGACCATCCCGATCACCGGCGGCAAGGCCGGGTTCGAGTCGCGCAGCGGCACCAGGGTCATCATGGAGAAGTTCAGCACCCTGCGCATGGACGCCAACACCGTGGGGATCGAGCCGGGCGACCCGAACTACTACGACATCCCCGACGTCCAGTTCGCCATGCGCGAGACCGACTCCGGCGAGTTCCTCCACGCCGCCCCCTGGTCGGTCAGCAGCCAGGGCAAGGCCAACGTCAGCCACGGTTGCATCGGTATGAGCACGGACGACGCGAAGTGGCTCTTCGGGGTCGTCAAGGTCGGCGACCCGGTCGTCGTCACCGGCACCGCGCGCGGTCTGGAGGCCGGCAACGGCTGGACCGACTGGAATGTCAGCTACGACCAGTGGAAGAAGGGTTCGGCCCTGGCCGCGACGTAGTCGCCGGTGCTGTCGGCTGGCCCGCTGCCCGCTGAGCCGACGCGTTCGCAGCCGGGCCCGCGGCCGGCGGTCTCGGCCGGCCGATGACCACCGCCGACCCGAGCACGATGGCGGCGCCCACCACTTCCGACACGGTGAGCCGTTCGTGCAGGAGGACGACGCCGAGCACCACGGCGACGACCGGGATGACGTAGGTGACCGTCGCCCCGATGGTGGGCCCGACCTCACGGACGATGTCGAACTGCAGGACGAACGCCAACCCGGTGCCGACGACCCCCAGGGCGAGCATGGCGACCAGCGGTCCCAGCGCAGACACCCCAGGTTGCAGCGACCACGGCGCCGGCAGGCCCGTCCCGGCGTCGCCGCGGTGCCACCACCACCAGGCCGTCGACACGGCGAGCATCTCGCCCGACGCCATCAGCAGCTGGCCCGCCGGCAGGCCGAGACCGCCGACGTCACCCGGATGCAGGAACCGCTTGACGTAGGTCCAGCCGAGCCCGTAGGACGCGCCCGCAAGCAGCGTCAGGCCGAAGCCCAGGAGGTCGGGACGACCCTGCGCCTGCCACGGCTGGACGATCACGACGACCCCGAGGAACCCCGTCAGAACGGCGACGAGGGTACGGCGGTCCACCCGCTGGGCGGGCATGAGCAGCAGGGTGAAGAGCACGACGGACAGGGGCGTGGTGGCGTTGCCGATGCCGGCCAGGGCCGACGACACCCGTTCCTCCCCGAGGGGGAACAGCGTGAAGGGCAGGGCGCACAGCACGAACCCGCAGACGGCGAGATGGCCCCACACCCTCAACGACCGGGGGAACCGGGTGCGCATCACCAGTGCCGCGACGACGACGGTCGCGGTGCCGCTGAGGATGCGCAGCGTGGCCACCTGCACCGGGGCGAGGGCTTCCAGGCCGACCTTCATGAGCAGGAAGGAGGCACCCCAGACCAGGCAGAGGACGGCGAACTTGACCGGCCAGGAGACCGTCATGTCGCGGCCCGGTCGGCCAGCTCGTGCGCGGTGTCGAGGCATACCTGCTGAACGCTGCGAGCCTGCGTCGGTGTGAGCCCGGCCAGTCCGCACGCCGGGGTGACCACAACGTCCGCGAGCAGGGCAGCGGGCAGACCGAGCTCGCTCCACGGGTCGGCGACCGTCGCGGCCAGGCCGGTCGCGCGGAGCTCCCGCACCGGCCGCCCCCCCGCTGTCGGCACGCACCCGGCATACAGCGTGCGGCCGTCCTCGACGGCGACGGCGACCCCCTCCCAGCCGCGCGGCCCGAGCTGCGCGGTGTCGACGGCGAGGTCGGCACCGGTGCGGCGCAGCAACACGATCGGGGCGTCGGTCGCACAGCAGTGCAGGACCGGTGTCGACCCCTTTGGGGCGGCCGCCAGCACCGTCTGCAGGGCGCTGAGGGCGACCTGAGGGTCGACGGACCGGACGAGACCGTAGCCGGACGCGGTGGGGAGGCGGCCGTCCAGCACCGCCGGGAGCGACGGCTCGTCGACCTGGAGCACGAGCTCGGCGTCGGGGACGAGCCGGCGCACCGTCTCGAGGTGCCGCCGGATGCCCTCGGCCAGGGAGGCGACGAGGTCGCGCGTCGCGCCCTCGTCGGACACGGCCCGCTCCCCCCGCGGCAGCCAGGTGCCGGCGGCCAGGGTCCAGGGCCCGGCGACCTGCAGCTTGAGCCGCCCGGTCCAGCCGTCGTAGGCCTCGGCCAGCTCGTCGAGGTCCTCGCGCAGAAAGGCCTGGCTGCGACCGAGGTCGCGACCGGGACGGTCGGTGAGCCGCCAGCCCGACGGCTGGAGGTCGACAGGGAGGTCGACGAGCAGACCCAGACCCCGGCCGACGAGGTCGGCACCCGGCCCCCGGTCGGGCAGCTCGGGGAGATAGGGCACCCCCTCGAGGTCCTCCTCAAGGGTCAAGGTGTCGCGGACCAGACGCAGCGTCTCGCGCACGTCGGTGCCCGGCCACGAACCCATCCCGGTCACCGTCGTCACACCGGTGAGGCTAGCCCGGCCGGGCGACACCGCGGCTTCCGGGTTAGCGTCGCCGGTATGCCGCCTCCAGCCGCCTCCCCGACGCGCTGGCTGTTCGGCGACCAGCTCGGACCGCACTTCCTCGACGACGACACCTCGCCCGTGCTGCTCGTCGAGTCGCGAAGGGTCTTCGCCCGACGGGTGTTCCACCGGCAGAAGGCGCATCTCGTGCTCAGCGCGATGCGCCACCGCGCCGCCGAGCTCGGGGACCGGTGCCGGTATGCGCGCACCAGCACCTACCGGGAGGCCCTCGCCGGGGTCGAAGGGCCTCTGCAGGTCGTGCACCCGACGTCCCGGGCGGCGGTGGCCCTTGTCCTCGAGATCGCGGCTGTGCGCGACGTCGACCGGCTCCCGGCGCGTGGGTACGTGACGAGCCAGGCGGACTTCGCCGCGTGGGCGCAGGGTCGTGGCGAGCAACGGTTGCTGCTTGAGGACTTCTACCGCGACGTCCGCCGGCGCACGGGCATCCTCATGGACGGCACCGACCCCGCCGGGGGGCGCTGGAACCTCGACGCCGACAACCGCGAGCCGCCGCCTCGAGGCCGGTCGACCCTGGGCGTCCCGGAGCCACGGTGGCCGGAGGAGGACGAGATCGACCAGGAGGTGCGGGCCGACCTCGACCGGTGGGAGCGCGACGGCGACGTCGAGTTCCTGGGGCGCGACGGGCCTCGCCGGTTCGCCGCGACCCGCGCCGAGGCCCTGGCTGCCCTTGATCACTTCGTCGAGCACCGGCTGGACGCCTTCGGGCCGCACGAGGACGCCGTGCTCGCCGGCGACCCATGGATGGCCCACTCGCTGCTCTCCGCGCCGATGAACCTCGGCCTTCTGGACCCGCTGGAGGTCGTCGAGCGGGCCGAAGCGGCCTACCGTGCGGGCCAGGCGTCGCTGGCGTCGGTGGAGGGCTTCGTCCGCCAGGTCATGGGGTGGCGCGACTACGTCTGGCACATCTACTGGCAGCAGCCGGAGAGCTACCGCGACCGCAACCGGCTGGACGCCCGCCGCCGGCTGCCCGACTGGTTCGCGCGGCTCGACGCAGACGCGACCGAGGCCGCCTGCCTGCGCCACACCCTGGGCGAGATCCGGGACCACGGCTGGGTGCACCACATCCCTCGCCTGATGATCCTCGGGAACTACGCGGCGCAGCGTGGTTGGCGGCCGGACGAGGTCACGTCCTGGTTCCACCGCGCCTTCGTGGACGGCTACGACTGGGTCATGGTGCCCAACGTCGTCGGGATGTCGCAGCACGCGGACGCGGGGGTCATGGCGACCAAGCCCTACGTGTCAGGCGGGGCCTACCTCAACACGATGACCGACCACTGCGGCGGGTGCCGGTTCGACCCGAAGGTCCGGGTCGGAGACGACGCCTGCCCGTTCACCGCCGGCTACTGGTGGTACCTCGACCGCAACCGCGAGCGCCTCGAGGGCAACCAGCGGATGGGCCGGTCGCTCGGCGGCCTCGACCGGCTGCGCGACCTCGAGGCGCTGGTGGCCCAGGAGGAGAAGCGCGGCTCGAACCCGCCCTGAGCTCGGGTCGGAGCCGTGGACCGCTACCGGGCCGTCATCCACTGCTTGACGAGGCGTGGGCCGGCGACGGACCGCCACGCCTCCTCGACGAGCAGCTCGACCCGGTCCCAGTCGGGGCGGTCGTCGACCCACATCCCGATCCAGCCGCGCGGGCCGACGTAGGGCGGCCGGAAGAACCGCCGCGGCTCGTCCTCGACGAGGTGGCGCTGAACCCCGTCGAGCGCGGCCGCCCAGAAGGCCACCCGGTCGTCGTGGTGGTGGTCGGCGAACGTGACGAACATCCGCTTCCCGCCGACGAACCAGCAGCACTCGCCGTGGCTCAACCGCTCCTCCGTGCGGGGAAACGCCATACACAGCCGACGAATCCGATGCAGGGGGCTGTCGGACAGACCGTACCGGTCGAGCGGGTCGCCCCCGTCCCCCACTGGCTGCGCTGCCCCCACGCTCACTCCCAGCGACTCGCCGCTGCTCACCCCTACCCTGCTCGGTTCCCGCGGCACGATACTCCCGCGGAGGTCCGTGCGGGGAGTTCTGGACCAGGCCGCCCGAGCTCATCACCCGCATCAACGATGCCCTTGGCAAGGTGGTGGAGCAGGGCGCGACGTCGACGACCAGGAACGCCCCGGAGAAGCGCCCCCTCTGAGGGGACGCTGCGCGCATACAGCGGTGGCGTCCGTGGTCTAGCGTTCTGCTACCCGGGTGTCCGCCCTAATAGGAGTGCAGCGCACGGTCTGAGCATGATGAGGAGCGCAGCGCACGGAATCCCGTGCGCTGCGCTCCTCAAGTTGGTGGCACCGTGCGCTGCACTCCTATTAGGCGTGAGAAGCCCGCCACGGTGGCGTACGCGACTGGGTCGCGACCGCCTGGGTGCGCGAGCCCGCGCCGGCCTTCAGCAGCCGGCTAGGTGTTGAGCCCACAGAGGTTGGGTACGCGCTCGGCTGGCGAGGCGCCCTTGAGTGCGGTGTGGCCGCGGTGGTGATTGTAGGTGTGCAGGAACACGGGGAACGCGGCGACCCGCTCGGCTT
>JAABUM010000069.1_pt1 | contig 232892 bp, 171 predicted proteins | sample 5559161 | NCBI WGS metagenome assembly JAABUM01 (sample SAMN10711868, study PRJNA513369) | rock metagenome | isolation source: Antarctica rocks | place: Antarctica: Victoria Land, Siegfried Peak nord | reverse complement strand
CCCATTCCCACCCCATTCCCACCTAAACCACACCCCCTAGATATCCCCAACCCTTATCCACATCTACACCCTACTCACCCAGCACCCTACCCCCTCCAACAAGCTTAGACAATCCGTAGTAAAAACTACAAGAGCCAGTATAAAACACCATACAATGTCAAACACGGTAAGAAGATTGACATGTTGTATCGAGAGCGGAAGGAAGGGGAGATATAGCATGGATGGATGCGTTTTGCTAAGTTCTTAGCCCAGCAAAACAGTTCGTTGGGGTTGGGAATGCAACTAATGCCGATCGAAGAGAGAATATGATTGATAATAAGTACTGCTTGAGCAATGGAGAGTGCACATGTCACCTGTAGTTGATATGATTCCGGATGGAGATACCTGAGGCATTGATAAGGGCTAGTACGATTCTTTCAAAACATTACTGACTACTAAGATTTGTATTAATTACCACTCCCAACATATCCGCCTATTACAGCCCAAGTCCAATCCTATCTGCTACAGTACAGGGTAGTCAAGCATGAACGACGGTAGCCCATTGAGCACACTCGTTAACTTTCCGATTCATCATGGCATTCAGTTCCTTTCTCTGTTCCGCCGTAAGGGACCGATTCGCTTGCAGCGACTTCCCTTTGCAAGCGATTCCAGTGGCTTTGTTAGCGCTTACTGCTTGGACTTTCCGTGCTGAGCGCTGAATACGAAGAGCCTTCGTTCCAGACTGTGGCTGTGGAGTATCGGCCGCCTCTTTGTATGATCGAATCGATTGTTGGAAAGCTTGGACTTCCCATGTTGATTGCGGAGTGGGAAGAGCCTCCCTTGCCGACTCTGGCAGCGGGGCAATGGAAGTCTCCTTGTGTGACTGAACGGGTTCTGGAACAGCAGGTGTCTCTACCCAGGTCTCGGGCATGACAACAGTGTCTCTTCTTGGCGCATCGGGAGCCTCACCACCCTTCTGGATCAAACGCCGCTCATCTTCCGCTAGCATGGCAAGCCTCTCTTCGAACAAAGTTTCCGACCACTTGCCATCAGCGAAGATGATATTCCGGACTTCTCTCTCTCGCTTGTCGATATCTACGGCTTCTTCGAGACGTATTTTCAGTGCGATGGTCTTCGAATCAAAGGACTGTAGAGAAGCTTCGCCCCTCTGTTTCCACTTTTGGATGTCGCGAGCTTGCTCAGACTTCAATGTTGCGCGCTCAAGATCTTGGGCTAGCATCAAATCCTGCAGGGTCTCCGCTTGGTGAACCTCAGCATCTTGATCATAATCCTCGGCGCTCAATGCAAAGAGGTCGTCCTGGTCCTTCCGATGGCGCGTGATCATTTCCATCATAGAAACTGCGTGTTGGCGCTGCAAGGCCTTGATCACGCTTTCAGTACTTTTGATGATCTTCTCCCTATCGGATTTCACCTGAGCTTCTCTCTGGGCATTTTTCGCAACGGACTCGAGATCATTCCTCATAGTATCGATCGCGTCCCATTCTCGCTCGTAGCGTTTCTCCATCGCCAATGTTTGCTGGGAACGAACCCGCTGGAGAACTCCACGCAAGTACTCATAGTAGTCAGCGATCTTTCGTAAGCGCTCGGCTTCCTCTTTCTGTAGCTTCCTAGCTTCTTCTTCCATTCGCCTCTCTTCAGCTTCGCGTTCCTCTCGCAGCAGGCGCTCCGCTGTCTCCACTGCCTCCATTGCTGCCCTTAATTCTTCTTCTTCGGCCAATTGATCTGCCTCAAATTGCGCGAGTCTCGTCTGAATTTCTCGCACTCTCCGCGCTTGATCTCCTTCGGTGCAATGACATGTTCGCCATACTGCTCCACAAGTATAGCAAAATTCGGCTCGGCAGTTGCACGTAATGTGCCTGCAGCCAGTGTTTAGTTCCACCATGGCCCTGCAGTTATAGCACCTCCGCCAGCCTGCTCTCTCCGCTTGTTCCAAAGTCCTATCAAGACCAAAGTCTTGGGGGCAATCCTCGTTTGACGGGTGCTGAGGCCCGCGGCAAAGAGTGCATAGCTTGGTGGCACAATGTGGACATTCCATGGCACCATCCGTTCGCCTGGCATAACGGGTATCGATCCACTTTGCACAGTTTGGAGATACACAATAATAGCGATTGCCAACGGGTACAGCGTATTCCAATGCTTTCTCTTCGAATTGAGCACATATGAGCGGCGGCAGATTATCTCGAATCATCCTCTTAGGAACCTCTGTCAAACAGCATTTGGGTGGATAGCTGGCTTCGTTTTGTATCGATGTGCTTACGAGTTGCGAAAAGCATGGGGAACAGTATTTGTGACGACAACGAAGACCAATGGTCTTCGCTTCTGTGAAGTCATCTAAACAGCTTGTGCATTCGCTAGTGGTTGTTTCGATTTGAAGAACTTTAGGGGACGGTGGATCTTTCGATCTTCGATATGGGAGAAGCCGAAATAACGTATGGCTCTTGAGCGTTCGTGATTTGCTCTGTTTAAATTGACGTTCCATGTCTGTCATGATCTGGCTTGGCTTGTCCTTAGTCCGTAAGGTCTCGTGGGACGAAGTCCTTGTGGATCGAATCAGTAGGGTGGTAGGCGGCTTTGAGAGGTGAGCGCTCTCGACATCAGATCCCAAACTTGTGTCCAATATGGCCGGAATAGTAAGATTACTCTGTGAATGATTGCTGGTCGACGTCGAATCTGCCGAAACAATCAGGGAGCTCTCAGCAACTGCTGGTCCGTCAGTCTTGCGCTGCGTATCCAAAACTTCATTGGCTTGAAGCGAGGCTGCCTGCGCTTGCATTCGAGATATCCGCATTGCCCGGTGTTCGTCCATAGACTCCTGGATAACGTATCGAATACCTTGAGGCGTGTCATCTCTCATGAGTTCCAATTCTTGTGGTATCTCATAATCCTCCCAGAGTACTTCTTCAGGCCAATCCGGCACTAGCGGAGTTGCATTAATGGACACCTCTTCTGAAGCTGTATCAATCGATTCTGTGCCAGATCTTGTTGACTGCGTAGGGTCTGTTACTGCAGGTGGCGGCGCCAGAGAACACCTTAGTGCACGAATTTCGTTAGGTGAACGGGCAGACTTGGGTAGTATTTTCTGCGAATCAGACTGCTGCAAGTTGCCATTCGCCAAGTCCTTCGCAGAGTCTGTGTAACTCGTAGGATCACTCGATGTTGACGAAGAGCTATGTCTAGACCTGTCAAAGTAGTCGCCGGATTGAAGGGCAGCGGACTCTGAGCATTGGGACAATTTGGGCAGTCTTCCTATCGGAGCCCCTCCATAACCATCGCCTGCCATCGCATTAGTAGCTCCACCTAGCAGGTAATCCCGCAATTTGCCCATCTTGATGTAGTGTGTATGTTGTCAAACTATGCAAGGACAGCTATGATTATCAAACTTTGTGTCAAGAAATAGAAGTAGAAGATGACCCTGGGCTGATATCTTGCTTGTTAAACTAGACTTAACAGGAATAGAAGTGTCAAGCACGGTGTGCTTGAAGAATTGTGTTGTAGATCGTTGTAACACCAACCATGTTTGTATCCTCCTTTAAATGTTATGAGTTTCATATTGTCCGCGAGGCTGCGATTAGCCTGGCGCCTTGTAGAGCGGGATCCCTAGGCGCTAGGAAATCAAGTTACCGAGAATGAGACCACCCAAGGGCCGCAGCAACGTTGGTACATTGACATAAGGTCACCCATGGCAAGTGCGCTGTTGGGGCAAAGCGTTAGCTTGGCCAACACGCAATTCCGAAGCTCCATGACGACCTGCTAGGCGAGACAGGACTTGTTTCGTATAATGTTGTCGGTGTGACTGAACTGTGACTTCGATTTGACCATCTCGGAAAAGTGGCCCATTTCCATAGCATTGACCGAGAGTTATTCTATTGCCCACTCACGATCGGAGGTTATGACAATGAGCCTAGCGAGGTTGAACCTCATGCAACGCGTCGCACGCTAAGCCTGTTCGAGATTAGGCATTGTGGCTTGTTACGGGCTAATGTTTCCACAGCCACCCAACTGCTGAAGCGAAAGCCTTGTGTTAAATAGGCGTTGTCTAGCGACAGGGTCATCGAGAGCCGAGAACTGTGCTCTCGACAGAAGGGATATTTTGATTGGTTGTTCGGAGACCGATGTGTTCCGCAGTTAACATTGGTGCTGCAATCATTCGGTATTGCGCATGGCGAAGCTTTCTAGTCACCCATTATCTAACTGTGGGTTTTTAGACTTCGGACGAAACCCTTGTGGCCGATGTTCTGCGCCTTGTTTGGAATCTTATAGAGTTCAATGCTTCCTCATCCACAGTCTTAGCGGCACGCAGGGGTTCTGGATGAGAGCCCCTCTTCTCTCCGTTTTCAGGAACCGGACATTTCCTTGGTACTCATGCATTTGTGAAGTAGAGTCTTGAATCCGAGGACACAAGCGGATTGGCAAGCTTAGACCCTCAGCGATTTGCGGACCTCGTAAAGGGGGTAGAAGTCGATGTCAAAGGTTTGAAAGCGAGTAAGCAAATTCCTGATGCTCCCACCATTCAGGCTGGGTATATGAGGTTGAGACCGGTAAAGTTGAAGAAGGTCTTGCAACGAAGCGTATGATGCCGTAAATCACCAAAGGTAATCGACGGAGCGTTACTCAAACACTAATCCTCCTGTCAGGTCTCGGTCCCTTAAAGCCTCCTTCGTCTCTGTCTTCACCCTTCTGTGGCCAGAGAATCTGTCTCAGCATGATCGCCCTTATCATCATACCTACCACAAAAAACCAAATGCCGATCAGAACTGCGCTCATAGCGCATCCGATAATCTGAATGGCCTTGGAATCGAAAGCTTTGGCGATTGCGAATGTTGATGTAACGAGCGCAGTGTTCGGGAAGACATAGGAAAACCAGGTCATGGTGAACGTCATTCTGTGTGGTCCAACGCAAGACCAGTGGGCGCCAACGGAGATGAAGAAAAACCAAAGGGCGAGTCCCCAGATCCCGAGACTCATCCATGAAGCTATGACCTTGAGTATCATTGCTGCTAACTCGGTATTTCCCATGAAGTCTGCAGGTAACGCTCTATGAGCATTTTCTGCCATACCAATGACTCCAGCCACGGTGAACCCACAGGGTCCGACTGATACAAACATGCCCGGTCTCGAAGCTTCTTGCGGTAGTTTCTGGGTCATAAGCCGATATATGAAGGCAGAGTATATCATCATCGAGACCAAGAACCCGATGCCTTGCAATGTGAATCCACCAACAATGATGTCAAAGGCTTTCGGTTGCTTCAATGTCTGACTTAAAACAGCGGCATGCGGCCCAATTATGAGAAGTGGGTAAGCAGGGAATATCCATATTGGGGTCATTTCAGAGATTGTAAATGATGCTGTAGACCACCTGGCGATCGTCAGTTCATGTGCTCTGCAAATTATAGGGCATGTAATTATTACATGACCAGATAGACACCCATTGAGCTGAGGAGTGCCAATGCACAGTCTATCCAGAAACAAATAGCCACAGCCTCGTTCAGCCAATGGCCTGCACGTTGAGGACCATATTGGGATATGTTGAGCAGGATGGTACCAAATGACACTACCGCTGCCGGTAGAAAGAGGCGCTCGGTAGGATGCAGTATTGAGGCCATGAACGTTTCTGGGTGGCAATAAAAGCGTAGAGAAATCATGACGACGTTGAAGATGAATAGGACAATGTTGAGCAGAAAGAAGATGATGCCAATGGCCTCGAGGCCGGCGAATCTAAAAGGCACTTTGCTATCAGCTCGCCAAGTTGGAACACTCCTTTCAACGTGGACCATACCGGTGTGTATCACATTGGCGATCCCTCCTGTAGCCATAGTTATCGTAAAAAAGGTCCATGTATAGTGTCGAATTCTTTCCCTCCATTGTAGTTTTTCTAGGATGACTTGAGCGAGACTGACGCTGCTTGGACTCCCGGACTGGCGGGTAAAGCATATAGGAGGAGTATGTGGTAGTCTGTGGTGTGGGCTGTTATTTGTGAGTCCATCAGTTCGTTGGCCGCGTATATATGGCTGCCTTTGGAGATCATACTCTTGGTGTATAGGTGTTTGGTAGCCATCTTCACTCTGGTAAAGCAAATGTCTGGGGATGTTTGTGCCTCGGCGTGAGGTACTATCATGGCTTGGAGTATTCAGCTCAGATCGAACTTCTCCGTTTGGTGTGCCAGGGGTGGAAGGGTCGATGGTAACATGCTTCTCCTTCATGTTGGCAGGGAGGATGCCAGTCGGCCAAAGAAGGCCTTGGAGACGACGGACAAGAGGGCTTGGGATATAGGAAGGCCATGGTGACTTGAATGGGGTATGTATCGTTTATCGAGGGATTAGCTTGAGAGACGGATAGATCGCTCCTTGGTCAGTAGAAAAGTACGCTTGTGAAGCTTGTAGACTGTAGTGCACTGGAAAGCGGAGAAAGGTCTCGATTTGCCTGCAGGGCTGAGGTCACGTGATGCCTTGTTCCGCGGGTACCTAGCCCGCTTCGATCACATCACACGATACCGACCTGTGATTACCCTATCGCATCCAGTAGCAGGTCCTGAGAAAGACAAGCGTTATCCTTACTACTTGAACGGGCTTTCCAGCTCGCTTACAAGAACTTACAGTGCAAGCACTATATAGCATATACCTACTTTTGGTAAGATGCATCCTTCCTATCGTTGATAAGTGGTATAACGGCTGTGAAATATGTTTCTAATTCTTACGGAGTGGCTACATCTATATTCAAATACCAAGTATATTCATCTTTCACTCTCATGAATCAGCTTTGCCCTCACAAGTTCCTTCTCTGCTAGGAATCTCTCCTGCTCCACTCTACTCGTTTTGATGTCCAGAGAGAGCACCCAGAGTGCCGTACTTATCATGCTCAGCCCCAACAAAGATAGATTGGCATGCTAACATTTTCCGTTCGGACTAGTCTTAACGATTGCACTCGACAAAAACGGCCCAATAGAACTCGACGTCTCCCCAACAATTGAGCAAAGTGAGAAGAAAAGAAATTCCTTACCGTGCGGCGTAACTTCGAATACCATAATCTGCGGGTAGGAATACCAAGGACAGACGAAGAGCCCGTAGAAGATTTGATAGACCCAAACTAGATGTGGTGAAAGCCAAAGGTTTGCGTCCAGATGCCTACCATGCCTCAGCCGTCTAGCAGAAGGGTACCGACGATGACGGCGTTGAACATGGTTTTCGTACTGAGGCGGTAGCGCTGTTGTATCCACCACAAAGTGTAGATGCTGATCGCTTGGGCTGCGATCCATTTAAGAGGTAAGTCAGTGTGAGGGTTTCATACGTCACGACACTGTTTTGCGGCGTGGTAACAACGGCAACGATAGTGTTGAGCGAGTCTCTAAGGAGACAAAAGCCCGTCAGGTAGCACAAGCCTGCTTCAGGCGCCAGATCTGGGTAAGGCCTTGGTAGAGCTGAAGCCGACCATGACACTGTTCATGTGTTAGAACACTTGGACCGTAATCGTTGCTGGCTTTGCGGTCCTAGACATGGACTCCGAACAGGATGCCATCTATCACCACCAGCATCACGATCTCACCACAAGATTGTACAAGGAAGCCATATTGGACAGCCGGCTGCGTTGCAGTGTGTCAGTGCAGTCACATTCATCTCTCGTACCAAAGCCAGCTGTAAATTCTGCTGCTTTGACCCTCAGCTGGGGCATATTTTGTGCGAGCCCTGAAAGTGCGGCGGTCCAAAGGGTCAAGATGGTCTGGTAGGCAAGCACTGCCAAAGTGAGCTCGACTAACCTTGCAGGCCTGCTGCGATATGCCATTAGTCAGCTGTGTGTACACCATTCCACGCAAAGTCTATAGCGAAAGCGCAGGTTAATAGGACGATTCGCATATTAGGCCGAGAACGCCCGAAGTCTAGAAATCCATCAGCATGATTTCTAAGCATCTTGTTTCTTTGAAATCCATACCAGCGTGACTGCCGTTTATCAAGAAAAGTACGGTCTGGATAGCGAAGCTGCTCCCATGAGATATTGGTATGATCATATTGATCGTATTGATCGTTCTGCTTACATCCGAAACGCAGGGTGCTAGCGTATCCAGCCGCCTCTAACAACTTTTTTTGGAAAGCGGTAGACGCAATATTAAAGAGCGCCAACCCGTTGTTGCCAATACAACACGAATGATATGCCCAAATGTCCCACCTCGATCTCTCATACTTTACATCGGATTGGTCAGGCTCAGGTGCGCTTGATCACTGATATCGCTGCCGTCTTGGATGCCGCCAGCCTTTGGGTCTTCTGCAGTGGGCATCACGCAAAGCCCGGATTGGCTGTGGCCATGGTAAGCGCTAAGGGGCGGGATTAAAGCACGAAGGCGACTCAGAACACAGGAGGACGATTGTCAATGGGTCCGCAGATGCGAGGACGTGATCGGAGGAATGGCGACATGGCTACTGAAGACACGGATACCTGCAGCACTGGCCGCATTGACAATACCACCATGCAATTAAGCTTCGAGGGAAGGATTTCGGCGTACTCCGTGTCGCTTGGCATTGAAGCGTGGGGAGAGGTCAAGATACCCGGCGACGAATTTGTCTAATCTCCGGGTGCAATCAGGCTTGCTGTCAGCTTTAGTGACAACGATCAATCTGACATACCCTATGTAAAGCTTGATTGAAAGCGTGGTATTGTTGTAAATCTAGTTCCACTGAAAAATTCTTAGGACCTCCACCCTTGTCTTAGGCTCCGCCTTCAGCAACGAAGCGCTGTAGGTTAGTGCAACGAGCGATTCGAGTCCATCTCGAGCGATGCTTTCAACAATTTATGTATATATGTAAGGTTTGTCAATTTGATTCTGTTGATTGAGAGATAGCCAGTTGGTCATGTTCGTCAATGTCACTGCTCACAGCACTGTCAGTCCGGTTCCCTCGCCAAAGTACGGAAAGGGATTTACATTGCTTCCCATGGATAACATATCCAAACATCCTTGACGGTTTTTGCAGCTAAATATCTTCCGTCGTCGATCATATCTTGCGGCAGATGGCCCTTTTTCTTTTTGTCCTTGTTCTGTGTACGCTCATCAGCTGGCTAGCCTTTGTAGGTGTTCACTCTACCGAGGCCGAAGAGCCCTTACATGAAGTACAAATACACTAAAATTTGTCGTTTCCCCTTCTCTTCCTAGTTTCTGCCTAGCGGTTTCAACGTCCTTCTGAAGCTCCCTTACCGCATACTCCAGCGTTGTCCGCGTATCATCCACCTCGTCGACAATCAGGATGTTCTTCCCCACCAAGTTGGCCATTTCCAGCGAAGACAGGTCCAGCCATTGTGTTCTTGTGACTTTTGTACCGGGAGCTTCAACAGGGTCCGAGCTGGAAAGGGTTTCGTAGAGAGACAAACCAATGGCTTGGATGGGGATATTGGCGCTACCAGGGCGCTTAAGGAAGGATCTTAGTATGCGTGCAGGGACATAACCACCACCGCCAATAGCAATCATGAGATTGGGTTTGAATTCATTGAGAATTTGATCTGCAGAGGCCTGACATAGCTTGTGCACCTGCAGCCTCGTCAATAACTGTAAGCCGCTCCATGCTGCTTGCTTGTCCTGATAGACTTGTACCTGATTGTAGGTCAGATAAACCTTTTCCACCATCTTGAGGACAAGCGATAATGGAATGAGCTCGTATTGGGATATGCCGCTTCAGACTTATAAGACGCCCAAAGTACTATGTTGTAGTACGAACGGGAATAGAATGATTTGAATCTCATGCATAAAGTTATGCGTGATATTCTCTAGCGCCCGGGAGAATATGCGCGACTTCATTCCATGCACCATTCCTGTTTCAGCTGCAGAGTGACGTACGAGGGGTAATTATCCAACCCTGTCGCTCGGCTTTGTGCATACATAAGACCCTACCTCTTCCTCCCTCGGAACAACACGCACATCCATCATACACCACGTCGAACACCACACTCTCAAACTCCTACATCCAGTTTTCCAACCCTTCACACGAGACTACATTCATAATGGAGACCATCAAGTACGGACTCATCCCGCCTTTCTGCCTAGCCCCGCTCTGACCATCCATAGGAACACCTTCAACCAAGCCTCTGAGTCCATCCAAGGTACTGCCTCCACGGCTTCCAAGGAGGGCAATAAGGGTACGTTTCATATCCGCTATCCACCTAGCTAGCCACGTCCTCACACTGACTTCGTCTTTCACGCAGAGGTCGCAAAGGGCCACACCGATGCCTCCATGACCACCCGCATGACTGCGGCGAAGGACGCAGCAGGAGATAAGGTTGACGAGAAGAAGCACGAAGTACGATTAACCCCGTTTATCACATCGTGTCGGTTGCTGATAGTACCCTCAGACCAAGGGGAACGTCTACGCCAACAAGTAGGTATGCCGTGTGCTACCGAGGCATCCAACCGCTCATTCGAGCTAGGGGAAGTCTCTTCAAATGATTGAGCGGGCGATGGGATGAATATCAACATGAGATCACTGGAATGCACGGCCTGCGATGGAGCGTAAGCTGATAAGCTTTGGTAGCTACATCAATAGAACTCTGTCAAATCAAACCTCGGGTCCATTGATCGTTTATGAACTATTGACCCAATATAATTGCATGGTGAGGAGCCACCAACATGTCAACACTTGTACGATTCAGATATGACCACTTCCCTAGAGAAGACTGCGCTGGCTGTACTCCAAGATCAACAGCGCCAAGCCTTTTTGCCAAGGCTCTTCGCACTTATATCTCTCCTCAAGACCGACCAATCGCTCGATGCTCGGAAGCTGATTTGGTATTTGACGTCAAGTCATACTTGCCGGCGTGATGGCTGCCTGTTGTATACTTGGTCGGTATGGTGGTGGTCATTCTCCTTATCGTTAAGCGGAGGCTATAGACTGGGACGATGGAAGAGCATTAATCTTCCTCCGCGGATAGGAGTGGCGAGAGCTCAATTTTATGCGGGACTAGCAACACAGGGCACGTCACTGGAAGCCAGGATGCTGAGTCGAAGAAGTTACTGATCAGAGTCTCTGTTAGATGGCGCTCAATATGCAAACGATGATTGGTTCTGACCCTTTTCTGCAAAGATCGCTTACAATTCATTCGTGCAAATCGTTCTCTGAAGCCGCCCGAGAGATCCTACAATCGAAAAAGCACCATTGTGCATTGTGTACACCTACTGAATGCAGAAATATACAGACCACCGACTCTATCGACCCAGGCTATTGCGTCTGTACCAACCAACTTGACATTCACTACTGCCTCGAATGTTTGCCAGGAGGAAAGGAACAAACTACCTTGGAGTACTACATAGGAATCATTCCAATCCGAGGAATGTATCCATACGAATGCTGCCTCGGCGGGAATACTAGTCCGAGCAGACGGTTCTTTGCAGACACTTCATATAGAAATGTCCAGATGATTTAGACTACTATTGGACCTGCATATTGAGATACGTTTCATCCAAGATTTCGCTGATGAGGGTTTGTGCGGGCCAAAAGCATTAGAAACCAGGATCTGGAAGCCTTTGCCATCCACAATTCACAGGTAGTGTTGAGTGGGGCCACAATGAACTGTCGCGAAATGCTCCGGGTTCTGAACGAGTAAGTCGGATTGCTTGCGACTCTAATAAGACATCTGACGATACAGTACACCTAAGATCGACTGAGTTCAGGAGCCAAACATCATTGTTCTGGTGACCACGTGATAGTTTGTGTAAGCTGATTGTACTACCAGCTTAGGATTTCGCGCAGAAATGGCTTAACCAATAGACATTAACTCCAAAGCCTGACCGGATTGGTTAAATATCCGGCAGCGCGGAATTCGCGGGATGATAATGAAGCACATTGAGTGTTGATTGAGGCTACATCTGACGTAGCACACAAACGAGCGCTGACCCACTACAACATTCTTCTCCCTCATCATCTTGTTTGGTCGATACTGAGTTGCGACTGTTCGATCACTTTGTTAGGGATGTGATCGCTGTTGCAGCTAGAGAAGTTGTGGTGGGCAATACAATCAATCCACAACACCAGATGTTAATCTATTAGGAGACAGTATAACAGCTGTCATGGAGGGTATGCGGGAAAACCTCAATATGTCGACAGCGATATCGAACGATACTCAACCCACCTCCTGCAACGATACGCCGACAGCCACAGACACTTCCGCAATAACACGTGGTCAGCTTCAGATTGAGGAGCTGAGGGATTGTGCCAATGCCGAAGAGAAGCCTTTTCGTTTCATGGACCTCCCTCCAGAACTCCGAGAGAACGTAATCAAACACATCTACATCCGAAACATTAACGAGGTACCGATTCACCGACGTGGTCAAGTCCGTGGCCACTGCTTCCCTCATCTTGCCTGCAATCTCCATCTCGTCTGTCGCTCGATCTTTGCCGAAATGGTCGCTTTCGTGGCACGCCAGCCGAAGATTCCGGTCCAATTTAGTCTTCAGGAACACATCACACGTGATGACTTCGATGGTGTTGTCACGAAACGCTTGCTGTGTCCAGCTATTGGCGAAGTCAGTCTGAAGTTTGAACATCAGATCTACCGAAGACTCAATTGGGTCGCGCAGCTCGTGTTGTTTGGCGTCTACTACATTCAGCAGCTTCAACCCTCCATTCCGAAGCTCACCGTTGTACTTCACACAAAAGGGTTTACTAAAGAGGACGTGGAGCCAAGACGTCGTTCCACATACCGCAATGGCAATGTAGAGATCATCGTGGATATACTGACGATGAAGTTTGTCACGAAAGACCCACGGCCCATAATACAATCTGAAGTGGAGCAAGCACTCGATGCCTTCCAGGATGCTTCGGGTAATAGAAGACTGAGGTGAGTTTGTGGGTATGTTTTTGTAGCGTGTCCGGAGATACTAACCCATTCTATCAGCTATGCACGGTTTGTTAAGTGGTTGACATCTAACAAAGGCCGAAAATTTGGATGCGGAGGTGTTAGCAAAGATGAACTAAGGTCGTGGGAATCAATTACAGACCAACATATGGCAGCGTTCCTCGCAAAGCAGAAAAATCGCGGCAAATTCTTTGGACTTAGCGCCATCGACAAATTCAATGCCATCGCGCCAGCCCACGTACGTACTTATGATCTTTCGCTTCCAATTCCGTTACTAATGCATGGAATCCTTCCCAGGGCAAGCCACGAATGTGGCCTAGGTCATGTAGTCAATCGCTCCTTGCCGATCCTGCACATCAATTCCTGTGACATCTTCTTCCAAGCGTCGCTGTCCGGCACTCCCTAGCTGGATGTATGCGCAGTAGACCAATAGTGGATCTGCTGGGCCAAAGATCTGACCTTGTTAGTGGAGGAGCTGGTTTGGAAATACTCCGATTGAAGTCTGCGTGCACTCATACCTGGACGATTTCCTTTTCGAGCTCTTATAATTAGCATGCGAGATTATGCCGGTTATGTGGCGGGCTTTTGGAAGACGAGATACCCACACACCAGCAAAAGACTATGACATCACAGAATTGATTTACTCTCACCGTTGCCTTCCAACCTCTGACCGCTAGGGTAGATTACTAATCTCCTTGCATCTAATCCGGCTTTCGATATGCTGGGACCCCACCCATAATTACCCCTCGCGTTTCTTTTCCTTAGAAGCAAGCCATCGGTCAAGATCGAGGGCAGTCATATATCACCCAATTCGCGCCAAACAAGGATCGAAGAGCGGGATACTCCTGCCAAGATCATTCTGATGAAGTGAAGTCGAAGGGATCATGCTACTGACAACCTGACCAACCAGTCGGCAGACGCAACTTTGGGTTTGCTGCAGAAAGATCGTAACGCATGGCGTATCATTCTTACTGTCTATCGGTTCGACAGTGAACATTTGTACTGAATTCCAAAGATTACCCCGATTCCTATCTCCGTACCCCTTATCTTGAAAAACCCTTGCAACGCACAGCGAGATTATCCTTCTCAAAGCGGTGTCAGCGGAGCTTTTGGGATCTGAGCTTATGATATCTACCACGCTTGTGAGATTATCATATACATATTAATAAAGTTATCCCATCTTTGCAGATTTCAAGTAAGCGCGCTGCCTTCCCAATAGTGACCCATATACTCTTCGGACAAAGAAATACAACGAGAGTTGTACGAAAGCTTCACGACGAGGAAATGTTTATTGCAGATTTCTGCAACCCCACGTATTAAATATCACGCAGAACTCTCATCTCCTCTCCAGACATAGACTCGGGGATACGATAGATAGGGGGGAAGGCAGCGAAACGATCAACAAACTTCAATAGGTTATGGTGAAATTGTACATCTCCTCGTTTCTTCAGTCCATGTATTTCCTGTATATAACGACCGTCCAGCAAGCTAGGAGGCAAACCGTCGATTCTCGAACGGCGTAGTAAACCCATCTCCCACGCCCAATCATGACTTCTCTGATCTAGCAGTCATATAATCCATAGCCAGATTCGTATCTAATATTGCAACTTTTGCAATATTAGAAGCCAGTCTTCAGGAACTGCCCCAACAACTCAAGGTCGGCAACGAGTCCGGAGATGGGGACTTTGGCACGGTAGAACTAGAGGCTCCCTGATAGACCCCATCGACTGCTGTTCCGGAGAGTTCAGCCCTGAGATCCTGTTGATCCAAGGAGAACAGGATTAACGCCGCATTTTCCAAGGCCTTAGTCTCCTTGTTGGGTTTTAGACTGTACCTGGCAGTCTTTCTCAGCTTGCTCTTGGGCAAGCTAGGTGGATCAGCTGCAGGCTATAACCCATGATCGTAGGCGACTGGAAGGGCTGCGTTCGCTCTCTAGTGGACTGCGGAGCCTCAGAGACATCGAGAACTTTCAATCCATCACAATGATGGGGCGGGGATGTGACAAGCATACTTGAATCCAGACCCTGTAACAACTCCTGCCACCCCCCTCCCCCCTACCCAAACCCAACCTCCCTAACAATCCCCCTCTTATCCAAATAAACCTTCAACCTCCCCTCCTTGCAATCCCCCCACTCCCCATACCCCCACTTCACAATCCGATAACAGTCCGGTAAATCAGCAACCCTAAAACTCATCTACATCCCCCCCCCAAAAAAATCAGCACCCATCAGCATCCATCATATCCAAATCCAAAACTCCCCAATCAACCCAACCCATCATATCACATTGCATCATAAAACTCACATACCTCAGATCCCGACCACTGCCACCAATGTTCCACGAACAGCTTTCCCACAAGTCTCTCCTGCCACAAGCTAAGACGCTGAGCGGCTTCAGCGGCTTTTTGAGCTGGAGACTTGCTCATGGAGATGATTAGATCTTGTTTCCATTGGTTGTGGTTGTGGAGGGGGGTTGGGCTTTGGATGTTGCAGTCGGTGGGGATTGTGGTGCTGATGTAGGGGTTTTGGGGGGGGAGTGGGGGCCCCATGGTGGGGTGGGGTATATGGAGTAGGTGGATTGGGGTGGAGGGGGTGGGGGAGAGGTGGTTTTGCTTTGATGGCGATGAGGTTGCAAGGGTAGATGCTTCTCGTCTGTGTCACGTGCTAGGGCGTTGAGCCTTCCTTTGTCTTTCTTGCAGGAACACTTCCTAGTTGAAGCCATTTCGTAGTCATCTATTTCACATTCCTCATCTGCACTCCTATCGCTACTACAATGCTAGCAGAGAAGGGTCGTTCTGCATCTTGTACTATTCTTGGAGTTGTGAAGTATGGAGGTTTGTGGATTAAATAAACATGAGTGATAATGATAAGGAAGCTTTAAACTTTTCGGACCTTTCTTTTCTGACCTCTATAGTCTCTGCTAAGTGAAATTCTGGTTGCCGATGGTGTTGTGACACCGGGCTTTTGGGTGTATATATATGGATATAGGATAGCACACGGCTACGCAAACGTTACTCCCAGACGCCGCGCTATAAATCACTGCACAGATCCGCCAACTTTCGTAATTCGTAACACATCACCTGTCCTCTTGGTGCTATCACCATATCGCCATCGGAATTCAAAAGGCTCCGGTGAGCTTTCATCTTACTGGTACATGTTGCTGAAGCAATTTACGCATGCAGCAAAGGTTTATAACAAGGGCCTGGTGGAGAGTTGCGGCCCAAGATTTGGCCCGGTTTGCGACGATTCCATCGTGAGCGCCTGGGTTAGATCGATACCGTCGCCGTCACCCGGGTCGATCTCATCACTAGGGTCACTATCCACCGTGAATGAGTGCTCTACTAGAATCCCTGGGTGGGCCTCAACTTGCGGATGTCGTACACCGTTCCCGTTTTGAATTTCGATCTGCAACGGCCCACCACTGGGCGGCCGCGAAGCAACAGTAGCCTGCTCGATGCCGTAAAATTGTAAGCGATCCAGCTCGAAGCCCGGGAAACCATCCATGTTGACCCCTTCGATGACTTCGGGTATACCGCCCGAGAGGCCCGGTGGTGGTCTCCGAGAGATCATGCCTGGTTGCGTGAAGACCCAGACGGTCGGATGGGCCTCAAACATTCGGTCGAGATCTTCCAAAGACCGGCCAGCCGTTTCAGGGTAGAACATCCAGATGATGGGCACCATAAGAGCATTCAGGATTGTCCAGATGATGTAGAACTGTGAACCCAGCTTGGCGATGCCTAGCGGAGTAACGAAGACGACGCCGAAGTTGATGAGCCAATTCGTAGCTACACCGTAGGACATGCCGGTGATGCGGTATCGAGTCGAGTTGATTTCGGTGGGATATAGCCACGATACACCTTGCCAGCCGGCGCCAAAGAAGCAGTTAAAGGCGAAGAAGAAGAATACTGCCGCACTGCCAAGTTGCACCTGTCGAGAGGAACGGCTGCCGGAATTGCTGACTTGGCTGAGAAGGACCGTGATGGCGAGCCAGCAACAACACTGACCGACAGCACCAAACATCATCAGTCGTCTGCGACCCCATCTTTCGATGAAGCAAAGTCCGATGAATGTAGAGCCAAGGTAGGTCACAGCATTCACAGCGGCTAAGAGACGAGCTGTATAGCCCTCTAGACCGACTGACTGAGTGAGCACATACGGCAGGTAATAGCAAATGATGTTGATACCCGTCAGCTGCTGCATGGCCTGTACGCCGACCCCAAGTACGAGTCGAAAGAGCGGCTTCGTATCTCTTTTGATGTCAGGTGGTTGCTCGAGCGCAATGGACCGTTTGATCTCTTCGAAATCTTGCTTCACCCACGTTACACTTTTCGCACGGCTATCGTCCAGAGCGATCATCACATCAAGCGCCTCACGATGGTAGTGCTTCATGATCAACCACCGCGGTGATTCCGGCAGCCAGAATGCAGTAGCATAGATGATGAGGAGGAAGAAGAGTTGAAATCCAAGCGGGAAGCGCCATGCGAGCTCAGAGGGTACGAAGCTGAAGAGATCTACGAGCTAGTTAGAAGTCATACGTTCAGTGACTTTGGAGATGGTCTCACACGTCATCCAGCATGAGATTGCCAAGCCTCCGATGTTGACCACCATCAATGTCATGCCTGTCCTTCCTCGGGCAGATGTCTTGCTGGTTTCCGAAGCCCAGACTGGCGCAGTGGCAGTGTTCATTCCGTTCCCAATGCCAGCGATGACACTGTTGCAAAGATCAGCAGTGGTACCTTTTGGCCGTGCCTAGCTTGTTTTGGATATGCTCACCGGCCCGCGGTCATTATTTCGAAGGTGGGAGCAAGGAATTGCAGGAAAGTGCCGACCATCATGATGGTCGTGCCTAGTAGTATGGATCGCTTGCGACCCATCCATCCACCAATAGGACCTGTTGCCAGCGCTCCCACCAAGCAACCAAGATCGTAAGAACCTACAATGACGCCCTTGAGCGTCTCACTTCCCCGTAGACCAAACCTGGTCTCGAATGTCGGTAGAGTGAGGATGGAACCTGTAAGCAGTCAATACTTGATCTACACTGGAGGTCTGGACATACCAAAAACACCTTGGTCATATCCAAATAGGAGCATAGACGTGGAATTGGTCACCATGAGCCAGATAAAGAGCCATTTGCCGGTCACACCGAAATGATTCTCGACTGTTCGTTTTATTGACATCCTTGAGGACAGCTACAATGGCCTGTAGATCTGTACTAGATGCGGACCTTCTTCACTTTATCCTCGGTGATCGTATTCTCTTCGTATATATAAGGGGTATGAGAAGTTACAAGATGCAGAACATCAATACGGCGGTAGCAGTATATAAAGAGCATTCCCCTGGAGGATCAAGTGAGTGTGCTGTGATTGATGGTACAATTGAAGGTGTCACAAGGGACACGAAAGATAAGAGGACAAAAGCATCGCGGAGTAACCAGAACCGACCCTCGACCCATGGTAGCCCTGATATTAGACGGGATCAGTGGGCTTGATCGGCGTTCGCTTCGAACTTGCTTTTTGCAAGTATACATCACACAAGATGTTTGAGATAGATTTGTGCAAAAAGAATACAGAATGTGAAGGTCACGGAAGCACGTTGAAATCAACGGTATACAGCAATGAGCTTGAGATCCCCCATCTAAGCTTTGAGCAGGCTGGTGTAGCACACAGAACATTGCATACTGGAAAATTCATGATACAAGCTAAAAGCTCAACTGAGTTTTCGGACACTTCGCTGTGGCTGGAGCCCAAGGTTGTCTTGGACGCGATTGGGCATCTCAGTTGAAGTCGTGCACTCTTTCCATTCTCTTCATACTTCCCGAAGCCTCGTCGGTAAAAGGTCCCGGCACATCCGCAGCTCCGATCAACGATCTGACGCCTTTACCGTGGGACATTCGCCACTTGAGGTGTCCAAGACATGGCACTAATTCAGTCTCCATCAAATCGCTTTCACCGGTATCTTATCGCTACGCATGAAGAGTGGTAGTAGCTTGCTCTCAGAAGTTGAGTGGGAAGAAGATTCTATGACTCTGTGTTCAGCTCAGTGGGAGATGAAGTTGAGAAAAAGATTTGGCAACTACTACGTCTCAGGGGGGTTAAATGTTAGCGTCTTGGCATTTTTTGGTGGTGATTTTTAGTTCTGACCAATCAAACCCCTGTTGCGCTAACATCTAACCTGCCGGGATACCATAGTACTTTAGGCACTGATCGACATATCGACTAGCGAAGCCTTCATTAGCGCCGTGCCGAGCCTTCCGCCCGGGCGTCAATCTTCAAACCTTCTCTTAAACTTAATTACTCTATCAATCGCCGATTCCTTTACAACGCCTTCGGCATGCTGAATAGCCACCTAATTGGCTACTTTATGAGTACCACGGAAAGCATATCAGCATACGTGACAACTTTAGACGATTCTTGGACTTGCCTGAAAGATGCGAAGTGGTATTATTGGCTGGCACTTCGGTAGTCAATCGCTACGATTCACGATATTGGCGTCTTCAATGTTCGCTTTGATGGTTGGTAGAAGAGCGAATACGTTACCGGCACCTTGGAATAATAGATGATCACTGCTGTGTTGGGCGCTAGATTCTTCGTGAGCAAAATTCATTACTCCACTCCCATATTCAAAGTAACATGTGACTCGAGGTGGCAATGAACTCCATCGCTGATTACCGGCCAGTGCTGACGGCTGTGCTCAATCGTCCTGATCATAATGTCGGACAGGATGGCGCACAGCTTCCTACCAACTTCACCACCGCCATCTTTGACCCACCACACTGGTTTGAGATTACTTTCTATGACATTACTCGCTCATGTCTTTTCTCAAGCATAAGATTTCCGTGAGATCATTAGTATGGTTCCAATGTTCACAAATCTCGATGCCATGATCGTGATACACATAGTCCCTTTGCCCTGGCCACAAAATCGTACTCACGATCATTTTTATCCTTTCCCATCCTGTACATCTTCCTGAATCTGCGCATCCTTCTTCGCCGGCCTCTCCCCGAATATGGTACTCCCAATCCTAACCTCATTGCTCCCACACCTAATCGCGCTCTCAAAGTCCTCGCTCATACCCATGCTCAACTCCAGCTCCTGCTCCTCCATCCCCAACTCCCTCGCCATCCCATCCCTAATTTCCTTTAACGTCACAAAGTCCTCATTGTCCGCCCCCTCTCCCGCAGCCCGACTCCTCGCAATAGCCCCAATAGTCATAACCCCCTGCAGCTTCAAATGCGGACACCCTTCCCTGATATGCCGACACAACCCCGCCGCCTCCCCCGGCTCAACCCCACTCTTCTCCTCCTCCCCCGAAGTATTGACCTGCACAAACACCCTCAACGGTATCCCCGCATACCCTTTTCCCTCCTCGCTCTCACACAGCGCCTGCCTCCCCTTCTCCAGCTGATCCGCCTTCTTGATCGTATCAACGCTTTCCACACACCATAGATTGGGAATCTGTTCGGCCAGCGGCTTACATTTGTTCGTCTGCAGCGCGCCGATGAAGTGCCAGCGGATTTCGCGTGGGAGAAGGAGGGATTTGGAGAGGAGTTCTTGTTGGTAATTTTCGCCGAAGTGGAGGTGGGAGTGGGGCGGGGAGTGGAGGGCTAGGATGTCGTTCGCGGGCTTAAGTTTGGATACGGCGACGAGGCGGGCAGGGGGGTGGGAGGGAGGGGACGCGGAAGTTATGCGGGTGAGGATGGAGGCGAGGCTCTCGTTAAGGGTCTTTGCGCGGTTAGGGTCGATTTTCAATTCTGAGTCGTTGCCGCTGTGAGCTGAGTCGGTCATTTCAGAGGAGAGCTGATAATTGGGTGGTATTGCGGAGTTTCACGACGCTGTTGTTCTGTGCCTGCCGGCGACTACAAGTTCTGATACTCGTTAGTGGCGGTTGTCTGATATTCTCGATGATAGAACAGATGGTAACGCCGATGTGATTCGTCCAATCACCGGCGGCATAAGGCAGATCACCAACGCTAGCCTTAGATGGTTTAGCCGCTGGCTTGGAAGCGAGCCAACGTTGTTTCAGCTCGACGCGGGCGGCGGGGCGTCTGCATTTCCGTACATTCCTTCGTTTCAGGGGTTAAAATAGGTAAGCTACGCCCTAGACGGCACCCTCTCCACAGTGCCTTAATTATACATTCTCTCCTGTGACTTCTTTTTGCAGGCTGGTGTACATTTTTCAACAAGAAACCACTGTCGTTATACATAGCCCTGGCGGCGAAGCTTTTGGATTTGCTCTTTCGAAAGAGAACCCCTCTTAGTTGTTCACTCTTTTCCGCTTTGCACAATCAGTTATCGTACAACCAGTCCACGTTGCAGTCTCCCGGTGGCCTGTAACACACCGTGCCATTCTACTGCTCAATGCCTGGTTCAAAGCGCTCCTCCAAAGGCGACCGCTCTTCCAAAGGCTTCCATCAGCTACCTGACGACAACACTCCCAGCATGCCCAATCCCAATGATGCCACAATCGACATCCCTCTAGAAAAGGTACCAACCAAGACTGGAGTGCGAAGGTCAGACACTTTCAAACGAGCAGACACCTTTCCTCAGCAGCACATGGACGAAAAAGGTGGCCTCAAGAAGCGACCCGTCGCTGGCCGACGGCATACCACGAACAAGACGGGGAGAAAGGGAAGCGATGGTGAGGAAGATACTCTGACCCATATGGGCCTCATTTACAACAAGATCTTGGAGTTCTCGATTTTCACGCGATACTTCCTATACGTCCTACCTCTTGCAATCTTGATTGCTATACCTATAATCGTCGGAGCTACGGCGGCCCAGAATGCTACAATGGGGGGTGTGAGAATCGTCTGGATATTCTCGTGGTTGGAATGCGTATGGCTTAGTTTATGGGTCTCGAAGCTTGCCGCGAAGGCGCTGCCATCCCTCTTCCAATTCCTGTGTGGGATCGTCAGCTCTGGCACACGCAAATATGCTTTAGTAATCTCAGCACTGGAAATATACCTATCACTCAGCGGATGGGCTTTGGCCTCGTTGGCTACTTTCGTCCCGGTATGACTTCTAGATGCGCATAACTAGGACTTGTACTGACTTCTTGCAGGTGATGACCCGGAATCCAACTCAACGCCATCAGGCAGCGACATTTTCGAAGGATAAGAATTCGACCGACACGAGCGCAAGAAATACGGCTTTGATCTTCCAGAACGCGACGGCAGTCAAAGAGTGGGAAGCCATAGTGCAACGAATTCTTGCAGCATTCCTGGTGGCATCGCTGATATTGCTCGCCGAAAAGCTTTTTGTCCAGCTCATCTCAATCGGCTACCACCGGACGCAGTTCAATACTAAGATCAGGCATTCGAAACACAAGATATATCTCCTTAGCCTCCTCTACGATGCCTCTCGATCCTTGTTCCCAGCTTACTGTAGGGAATTCGCCGAAGAAGACTCCATCATCAACGACTCTCTCACACTCGGCGTACTAGGCAAGCATGAGGGTGGCGATACTACGTCAGGGACTGCTACACCCATGAAGCTCCTACAGAACATCGGACGTGCGGGTGACAAGCTTACGTCTGCTTTTGGGAACATTGCGAAGGAAGTTACCGGAAAGCAAGTCTTCAATCCTGACTCCGCTCACTCCATTGTGGTCGAGGCCTTGGAGAAGAACAAGTCATCGGAGGCACTGGCGAAGCGGTTGTGGATGAGCTTCGTGGTTGAGGGCAAGGAAGCTTTGTACATGGAAGATATCGTCGAAGTCCTTGGCGCGGATCGCCATGAAGAAGCCGAAGAGGCATTCGCAATCCTGGACAGAGATAGTAACGGGGATGTTAGTCTTGACGAGATGATACTGACGGTCTGCGAATTTGGTAAAGAGCGGCATTCGATTGCCAACAGCTTGCACGATGTTGATCAGGCTATCAATGTGCTGGATAGTCTGCTGTGCACCATCATCTTCGTTGTGGTCATCTTCGTCTTTGGTAAGCCTTCCAGGTGTTTCTTGGTGTCCGTTCACTTATAGTGTGGTAGTGGCTTTCCTAAATAGCTCCTTCACGACGACACTAGCAACGGCTGGCACCGCCTTGCTCTCACTCTCATTCGTATTCGCCACCACGGCTCAAGAAGTCCTTGGATCTTGCATCTTTCTCTTCGTCAAGCACCCTTTTGACGTTTTGGATAGAGTTGATATTGGCGACGATCAGCTTGTCGTGAAGCACATTTCGCTGATGTTCACGGTCTTCAAGCATGTCAATACTCACAAGCTAACACAAGTACCCAATATCGTGCTCAATACCCTGTGGATTCAGAATGTTTCGAGATCAGAAGCCATGCGGGAACAACTGTCGATATACATCGACTTCGGCACAACCCTCGAGGACGTCCAACTATTGAGGAATGAGATGCAGGCCTTTGTTATGAACAAGGAGAACTCCAGAGACTTTCAGCCCGACATTGACGTTGAGATTACAGGAATTGCAGAAATGAACAAGATGGAGCTAAGGGTAGAGATTCGGCACAAGTCTAATTGGTCGAATGAAACAATCAGAGCTGCACGCCGATCGAAATTCATGTGTGCGCTCGTGCTGGCCCTCCGCAAGATCCCTATCAATGCGCCAGGTGGAGCCGGTGCTGCTCTTGGCAGTGTTGACCAGCCATCTTATACTGTTGCTGTTTCGGACGCTCATGCAGCCGAAAACCGTGATGCCTTCGCCGAGGCCAAGGACGCCAAACGCCTAGTCCCTGCTCACAAGCCAGAGGCTTCCACTAAGAGTGCGACCAGAGGTGTTACCTCTGGCATAGAAGCTAATAAGCCTCTGGATTCCGTTACTTCTCCACCACTCCGCTACCGCCAAGCACCAGCTTCAGAGAGTCTGGCTCTCAACTCTCTAAACTCCCGTCATCCAGCCGCAGACACTGCCCATGACCCAACCGATCTTGTCGAGCCCACGACGCCCAAATCGCTTAACCATCCAATCGCGGGAACGGAAACACCTCCGGAGTTTGACAGCTCTGTCTCCATTGAAGAAGTGCGTGGTATGCTGCGCCGCCAATCAACGCGAGGCAAGCGAAGGCCCTCCGTTGGCACTTCGAAATTTCCACAGGGTCCAGGAAATTTCAGCAGCGCTCTTCCCCCTCCCCCAGCTACACCTTCCATGATGGTCGACTATGACCCATACTCACATCACACTTCACTGCAATCTGCTCAAAGCTCGCCCCAAAGCGTGAGCTCCTTCCCACAACCACCTCCGAGTACTCTACGAAAGCCACCAACTTCCGCTCCACAAATACCAGAAATGTTCCAAATGCAAAGACAGCAACAACCTCCACCAACTCCGCAGTGGCAGCAACCTCGCCAAGCACCAACAATACCGCTGCCAGACCGGACCCTGAACACAGAGAACCTTGTCCCATCAAGAGACTCCAACGCTACGAATCGTACTGCATCTCCGGTAAGGAACCCATTCCAGATCAAGGCGCTCGAAAGTCAGGCCCAAGGATTTGGTCCTGTACCGGCGGTGCAGACCAGGCGACCCGTACCGGGAAGCGGAAGCGAGAGTATGGTAAGACCTCCAAGGGGAGACAGCTTACCTGCACCTCGGGAGTAAAACAGTAGTCAGATGACACAGTTAATGAAGCTAGCGTATAGACATACTAGAGGAACTTTGTGCAAATAATGTAGGTTTCAATACGAATATTGAGGCGACTTACAAGACTAGCTCTGCCAGGGATCACTGTATACAAGGACACATGCAATGAGTGACCGATATCAAAAATAGATTACGCTCGGCCATCATATTGTCAGCGACGATATATAGTCATAGTAGCTGACTCGATCGAAACGGTAACAGGGCGCTTGGTCTAGGGGTATGATTTTCGCTTCGCATCTTATTGTGATTGTGAAAGGTCGTGGGTTCAATTCCCACAGCGTCCATCTCCTGTTTTGCTTTTGCCGTTTTGTAGCCTAATTGGGTATGTTATGGATAGTGAGTTGTGGATAGAGTTGGAATAAATTTGGGATGATGGGATAGTTGGGTTGCGCTGTGAATATATTCATGCTGTACTAATTGTGAACTACGAGCAATAAAGTGTCTGTTGTCAGGGACTAGAACGGATGTCGGTTTGACGATGTCGATGGTATTCGCAGTATGAGTGAAAACAGAAGCTATGGTGTTGCAAATTACCTGTAGTGGCACGCGGGTAGCAAAATAATTCGGACACTTTGGTAGGGATCTCAGCTAGAAGTGTCCGAATTATTTTGCGACCCGCGTGAGTGGGTAAGATATGTGCATGGCAAGTCCACGCTAGGCCTAATGCAGTATACGCTTTTAAGCTGGCTTCTTGATCTTGCTTCTTCAATCATTTTAGATTCTTCTTTCCTTACCACGTTCTACTTCGAATTGGATCATCTGTCTTGGGCGGAGTAGGTAGCTGGTAACGGGAGTCTGCGCTCGAGACTGCTGAGTATCTCATTCAAGTAAATCTATTTGTTCGAGGTGGGGACTTTATCTTGTCGTGATAGGATAGCATGCGTTGTCTTTGAAAGGGATTTTAACATTCCATGTCCATCTGTAAGCTGAGAATTTCCGGGCATGAGATGTCGTAGTGGTATATCTTGCGTCTTACGTATCCTGCTTGTTCCACCCAATCTGGTATCATGCGATATCACTGAGTCTGTTTTAGAGACATCAAAAGTGACCTCTGACAGATTTCGATGCTAGTTCCTGATCCATCGAACAAGGTGTCTTGAATAGTGTCCACTTTGACGTAGGATTTTGAGCTCAAGTGGTTTATTATTTATTATACATGTTTAGAATCGTGCGGCTTATTTTCGGTAGATTTAACGGAGGTGCAATGTTTATGATGGCTTCCGTTCGACGAATTAAAAGAAGATATTAAGAGGTACTCCACCTGGAGATGACAGGTGAGCTTGGTACTCGTCGCTGGCGGTTTCGAATGTCTTCTCGGAATAACAAGAGCGAAAGCCAGACTGGCAAGGAAAGGAGACACAATGACGGTGTCCGATGAGCGGACTCAAAACTTCTAGTGCCGGATAGGCCAAATGTGGTGATGGTCGAAGTGCGCAATGCAAAGGTATCGGTAGAAATTAAAGCATTCAGGAAGATCAATCTAGCGCTAGCACAGGCCAACATGAGCATCTCAACTCTATGGAGCAGAGTCGCTGGACGGGTTTATCATCGTCAATCATTATCCAGTATTCGGACTGGAAGACGTAATTGGAGGGGTTTGTTGGTCAAGTAGGCCAAGATACGATACGCCGACATGGTAGAATTGATAGACTGGTCAGATCAGCAGTATCGCGAATATATGAGTGATCAATCTAGACTCCGTAACAGATATTCGATCGAGTCAGGAATAAATGTTGTATGAGTGGACGTGTTGTATATCTTCCTCAGGAAATAGAAAGGTACCTATTTGGTGGACCATCTCAATTCATGAGCAGGTGCACTTAGCGAATAAGTCCGCTCAATTTGATCACCGTCGGCGTTGTGGTACCCATCGTCCCGTACTCCACACTTAGAGGCTGTGGGTATCTGCTTAAAGAGCTCCTGTCAGACGAAAAGGAGCTTCTCTAAAGCGTGCATTAGCGTGCCAAGCCGAGGGTGGCCGCTAGTGCCCAAAAAGATTGGAAGGCGACGATTTTCATGCCTATTGTACATACTGCATAACAGATCTCTGACGCTGCATGTGAATTCATATCCTGTCTTCCCTCCTCCTTCATATGCGTCTCTGGTCTCTATTCTCTGTATGGATTTGATCACTCCAAGACCAATACAGAGGTATACCATTGAGGGAGTTGCTGACGGGGAGAGATGATACGGGCACTGGTAAGTCGAACCTCCTTTGTCTGCGGCTTTCCTTCGCGACAAATGCAGTCCTAGACTGATTCTGTGCATTACCTAGGTTCTCCGTCCGCATTACATGCTGTCAGCGACACATCCTAAGCGGCTTGCCCTTCCAACATGGAGAGATCCAAAACACAATCGGTGGAGTTCTACAGCTCAAGAGTCACGGAATCATCAAACCAGCGACTTGAGCTCGGCGATGTTGCATGGAACTAGAAGAAAGGATCAGGGGAATAAGGCACTCAAGAAGCCACAGAGTCGCCCTACACAAAAGGTCCCACAATACCAGCAAGCACCAGCCCCAGACCACAGAACTAACACCACATCCCAGCAACAACAACCTGCACGTACATCTAATTTGAAAGGGTGGTCCGACTTCTCGAGCCATAAAAGAAAAGCAGAGGGGCAACCTGAGCAACGACCTGCTCAGCGGCGCACGCCACTAAAAGATGAAGCATATGTTCGGAGCAACTTCCGTGTGCCAACTTTGCAAGATTACCCTGAACTGCCGAAGGGCTTCTTCAAGCAGATAAAATCGTCAGTGGTTAACGCGACAACCGGACTGGCAGAGCTCCGCTCAGAATTTGTTCCGCTCGCCAAGGACGCCTTTCAATGTACGTTGCACTTCGAGTCTGCGGCACGGACTGAAGTGGTTGTTGGGGAGGGCAGGAGCCAAAAAACTGCAGAAACGGCTGCCTATTTCCATCTTCTTGCTAATTTCCATGAACAAGAAATACTGGGGGAAGTCTTGAATCGAAAATCAGACCTCAACCAAATCAACCAGCAGTCCATGAAGAGGGAGAGGGAGAATGAGAAAGACGCCCTGACAGATATATATAACTATGCTGCTCGCTTTGAGACTGTACCAAACATTAAAACCGAGGTCATGAGCGTGAAAGAGCGAGGAAGGCGCAGGAAATATGTAGATTTGACTGTGGAGCTTTCCAAGCAAGGTATCAAGGTTACCGGGCGGGGAGCAGATTCTGAAATTGCCGAAATGAATACAGGGAAACTCTTCAAGCAGGAAGCTGAAAGATACCACGCCGAGCGTGGTAGCGAGGCCATTGTAATCAAGGATTCGGGCGCTCTCACGACGGAAAATGCTTCGCAATTTCTCGAATTTTACAAGATCCTGCGCCCCGGTATCAAAATCGAAAGTGAAAACCAGCCACCCGACAATGCTCGAATAAGGGGACACTTTTTCAGGATTCAAGTAAAGATCAACGGTGAACCGGTAGGCGAACCTGTGGAGATGGTACAGCGAAAGAAGGCAGAAAAGATTGCTCAGCTCACAGCTGCCATCGCTCTCAGGAAGAACGATCAAGAACTGTATCCTCGATTTTTAAGGGCTTTAAAAAGTGGGCATGGACAGATATTGAGACCTGTCACGCCTATAGATCTGAACGTTGATGAAGACTGTTCGCTTGTCATGCGAGAAACACTACTTGCGGCCCGTAAAGCAGGCTTGCCAGATGAAGTCAAGGACGTTATATCACATGTTGCGGTGCCGGAAGATGTTGATGGAGGCTCTCGACGCCAAATGTCGGCGGACGAGTTGAAGGAGCGGAACTGGTTGTTGAAACAAAGGCTGAGCTTCTATCTGCAAGATGAGAACCAGGTAGATCTTCGGAACAAGAAAGCAGCGCTGCCCATGAATCAACACGGCACCAAAGTCCTTGACTTGGTGAATAATAATGTCTACAGTATTATCGTCGGAGCAACAGGCAGTGGAAAGACCACTCAGGTGCCACAGATCCTATTGGAAGACGCCATCGCGAAGGGGCAAGGAGCTGCTTGCAACATTATCTGTACTCAGCCCCGTCGAATTGCTGCCACATCGGTTGCACGTCGAGTAGCTGATGAGAGGGTGGAGAAGTTGCAGGAGTCTATAGGATACCATGTGCGTTTTGATGCACGACCTCCGCGACCCGGAGGCAGTGTCACGTACTGCACTACCGGTATTCTGCTGCAGCGGCTTCAGCATCACCCGGACGAGGTCATGGATTGCAACTCTCATCTGGTTGTTGACGAAGTCCACGAGCGAGACATGCAGATAGACTTTCTTCTCATTTTACTCAAGAAGATCATCACGAGACGCCGGGCACAAGGAAAAACTGTCCCGCGTGTTGTTTTGATGAGTGCTACTATGGACACTGAGCTTTTCGCTGCATACTTCAAAACCGAGGGCCCTGGTAAGGGGTCTATCGAATGTCCTTCGCTAAGCGTTCCTGGTCGGACGTTTCCTGTCAAGGAAAGATATCTGGATGAAATTGTAAAAGATTTGAGAGCCATAAGTCCATCTTCTGAACTCCAAGCAATGTACTTGGATCGCGATAGCAAAGATTATCTCGACAGCGAAGAAAGTTACCGTGTCAATAATCCAACAAGTGGCCTTCAAGAGATCTCAAATACCTCGAGGGATGAGGTATCGGTCATTGATTGGAAGCGGGAGCGCAAGTTTTCCTCTGAAGACAGTACCACAGATGTCCTGAACGAAAAGGAGAATGCGTTGATACCTTTCGGTCTCGTCGCATGCACTATCGCTCACATTGCAAAGACAAGTAGGGAAGGAGCGATTTTGGTGTTCCTTCCAGGGCTTGCGGAGATCATAAAAGTTGAGGAAACGCTCAAATCATATAATTTTGGAGTTGACTTCGCCGAGGAATCAAAATTTAAGATGTTTATGCTACATTCATCGATTAGCACTAGCCAGAACACCGTCTTTGAGCCAGTCCCGGAGGGGTGCCGGAAAATCATTTTAACCACTAATATTGCAGAGACGTCGGTGACAATCCCGGACGTGCAATATGTGGTGGATACTGGGAAGCTGAGAGAGAAGCAATACGATCAAACGCGACGTATCTCGCAGCTATTATGTACGTGGATAAGCAAATCCAACGCGAAGCAAAGAGCAGGTCGTGCTGGACGTGTACAAAATGGGAATTACTACGCCCTCTATACCAAGCAACGTTACGATTCTCTGCGTGCTATCGGGCTTCCAGAGCTACTCCGTGTCGACTTGCAGGAGATCTGCCTCAACATCAAAGCCCAAGCTTTCAATACCCCTATTCGAGATTTCCTCGCTGAAGCCATCGAACCACCATCGGCATCAGCCGTTGACGCATCCGTTGTCAACCTCGAGGCTTTAGACGCTCTCACGGACGAGGAGGAAATCACCCCACTCGGTCGTCTCCTATCCTCCCTACCCGTCCACCCCAGCCTTGGGAAAATGATAGTGCTTGGGATTATATTCCGCTGTCTAGACCCCATGCTCATCCTCGGCGCCGCTTCCGCAGAACGCCCTCTCTTCTTAAACCCCCTCGGAGCCCGCCATGAAGCTCACGAAGCCAAGCTCTCCTTCGTCGAGGGTTCCGGCTCCGACCACATCGCCATCCTCAATGCCGTACGTACGCTGCGCCGTGTCCGCGACGACCAAGGCGAACGTACAATGAGAGATCATGCCCATCGTAATTTCCTCCACGGTAACGCCTTCAAAACCATCGACTCAACCGCCAAACAAATTCTAGACATCCTCATCCAAGCAGGCCTGGTCCCCCCCACCCGCCGCATCGTCGACTCCCAATTCGGCGACCCGACCCTGAACGAGAACAGCTGGAAGGTGCCCCTGATCAAAGCCCTCGTCCTCGCGGGTTCCCACCCAAATCTCGCCGTCAGCACCGGCGGCCGCGCATTTCGCACGCCCGGCGAACGAAGCGCAATCGTCCATCCCTCCTCCGTCAACGCCCTACGTGAACAAAATCGCGGCGACCGCGACAAGATCGAATCTACACCGAGATACGGCACTATGTACAGCTACAGCACGATGGCACGCTCCAACGACGCCACCACCCTCTTCCTCCGCGATACGACAGAGTCTACACCGCTAATGGCCACCCTCTTCGGCGGCAAACTCCAACGCAACGCCGAACGCGGCAACATTGTGGAAGTAGACGGCTGGCTGCCTTTCTACGTCACCTCCCAGGATCGCCGTACCGCCAAAACGATCGTCGAATTCCGGAAAGCGCTCGAGCGCTTGCTCGCCGTCGCGTTCAAAGACCTGGGCCGGCTCTCGGCCAAGAAAAGGGTTGCTGGCGGGTTGGATGGCAGTGGGGGTAAGACTTTTTTCGCAGATGAGAGGGTGAGAGAGTTGTTTGCGGGGGGGCTGGTGGAGGTGTTGGATCGGGACGTGAAGGTCAGAGAGGGGACGGCGAGGAGGGGGTGGGGCGCTGCGGGTTTCTCTGTTGTTGGTGGTCCTGGTCGGGCGAGGTATAGTGGTAGGGTTGTGGATCGATCGAAGAGCGATCGTGCTGCGGCGAGTAAGGGAGGTGACAGGGCTGCTGATAGAGGTAGTGGGGGTGGAGAGGGAAAGGATAAGATGCCGGGGTTCTATCAGGATATGATGAAGATTTAGCATTCTGCATCGTGGTGCATTTCGCATGGTAGCGGGCGTTTTGGAGGATTGGCAGGATGCGGCATCTAGAGGTCTGATTTCCTAGACTTTTCTGCTTGTGAGGGATGAGTGTAATCTAGATCGTTTCGATTCTTATGTACAGATGATAGAAGATAGAAGCCTCCGTGCAGGCAGGCAGGCAGGCAGGCACGAAGAAAACCCAGCTCTAAACATTAGTATATCCGTTTCCATCTTCTCCTAGACTTCACTTCTAATCGAGAAAAATACCTTCACTGGGACTCTTGTCCAGCCAAGACAGGATAACCATCCCATCCCATCCCCATCCCCATCCCCCATTAAACTCCCAAAAACGCCACAATCACACCATGCATCCTTCCCCTTCCCTCCCCCCTCAAATCACAAATAAAAAATACAAGCACCCATGAAAGAAGCATTCATAGATTCGGACTCAACCCATCATACCTCACGCACGCCTCGACCTGATCCGCCGACGCCTGCAGGAACTGCCGCCCCTCGAGCCCGATCCAGATGCGGATCATGGAGAAGTCGCCCTCGCGGGCGCTGTGGAGGAGGGAGCTGGTGCCGCCTTGGGCGCCGAGTTGGCGGAGGATGGGGAGGGCGCTGTGGGTGGGGGTGGGGTGTTAGATTTTGTGTTTGGATCTTGGATTTGGGGGATTATGGGAGGGAAGGGATTGGGTACCTTTTGAAGAGATCGAGGTTTGGGTCTAGGCTACGCCCGATACCTTCCAGCAAGAGGATGCTGATGACTACGTTTACGAAATCGCCCTCCATTCTCACGTGGTGGCTTCGCACCATGCTGAGGACTTCGTTGAGGACGTCGCCGATCTTGATGGCGCCGAGGGCGAAGGTCTTGCTCTTCACGCCCAGGACTAGATGCTGCATTTTGAGCGCGAAGACTTCCTGATCGATCACGGCGTCTGGCTGTCGACATCGCTCCACCATCAGGTGACCGGCGCGGTAACCGTCGAATTCGGCAATGGCCTTGAAGAGGTCGAGGAAGTTTTTGCGGTTCGTGGCGTTGAGGGCGGTGACGAGGCCGGCGTCGATGAAGATCAGTTGCGGGCGATAGCCTTCCCTGTCGATCTTGGCGAGCTCGGCTTTCCAGGCGTCGGGGTGGTGACGGTGGGGGCGGAGTTGCTGGAGGACTTCTTCGGTGACGTCTTTGGCGTGGGTGGGGGAGTCGGAGTGTTTGTGTCGGCCTAGGGAGAGGTTCATGCGCTCGGGCTTGTAGAAGCGGACCATGATGTTTCCGGGGTGGAGGTCGGCGTGGATGAAGTTGTCGATGAGGAGCATGTGCAGGAACGCGTCGAGACCTTCGTCGGCGATTTCTTGCTGGAAGACGCCGCCGCCGTCTTCGAGGAAGGAGGCTAGTGGGATGCCTTGTGCGAACTCTTCGATCAGGACTTGCCGTGTGGTGTACTCGGCGTACGGGTAGGGAAACCAAGTGGTTGTTCGGTCTTTAAACTTCTTGCGGAACATAGTCAGGTTGGCGGATTCAATACGTAGGTCCAGTTGTAGGCGCATCATTTCCCCAAACTGTTCTACTTCGTCCGGTAGGGAAAGCCATTCGATTGTGGGTATTGCGTTGAGAACGGCGGCGAAAAAGCCCATGATTCGTAGATCGCGTCGCACCATACGCTCGACTTTCGGGTGCAAGACTTTGATTGCAACGTAGGAGGATGGTTTTCGCTGCGGTGTGCTCTTTACCAGCACATCCACGTTTTTCCGCATCCTTTGCCGGATGTTCAGCTCCGCGGAGCTGATGTCTCCATCCCCTGTGGCAGCAAGGTCGGGTTTCAGCTTCGCCTTGTAGACCTGTGCAATGGCTCCCACGCCTAGAGGCTTCTCGTGGAATTCCTCGAAGATGTCTTCGAAGGCCCGTCCGCCGAACGCCTTAACCAGTGTTTTCTTGGTATATCGGAGTGAGTGGGGGGGGGCGTTGGAGTGCAAAGACGACATGGTGCTGCACATTTCTTGAGGAAATATGTCTGATCTCGACGCTGCCCATTGGCCGAGCTATGAGATGTAGATCAGTCTGAGGTTACTGCTTCCAGGGAACGGACGATGCTTTGTACCTTGATGAAAGCCGGTCCTGCTCGCTCCATGGAGTGCACCAAGAAAGAGTACCACCAAAGCGTACCTGAACGCTCATTGTCGCGATCCCTGCGGCGACTACCCAGCCAGACCAACGGTATTGTTCCTATCACAGGCACGAAAATAACCACCAGATGTAGAAATCTGAACATAGTTGCGACTGGTTCCACGATCAGGGTATCAACAAACAAGTAAACGCCCCTCCATAGTCTGGCGAGACCGTGAAGCTCGTCTGGGATTTCCTTTGCTATCTCTGCCCTCGATGCCTCAAGCATATGCACTTCTGGTGTCTTCCCATCTCCAGTGTCTTCTTCGCTCAGTGCGACAAATGCTGCTGGTGACAGCAAGCTCCATACTACCACTCGTCCTCTCGGCGGTTTCGGGGGCAGCCTGAAAGGTATTCGCCACTTGCTTGCAATTGAGAATCGTTTTTGCTCGCGGGCAAGGGTTACTATGAGCCGATGGGGCTTCTGGCGGAGACATAGTCGGCCAATGGAAAAGGCCGTTCGCATCGTATAGCCAGATTAGGATTCGTCACCGCCGTCTCATGTCGTCCTCCATTGTAATCTGTTGGCGTCTTCAGGAAAGGTTGGTCGGAACTGGATCAAGCCTGGCTGGTGAATGTCGTCGGCGCCAAGGCCGACGTCATTTTGTCCGCAAAAAGTTCAGAGCTTCCGCCTCCGAGGTACATTTCTAGTTCGTTCACAACATAAACCTCTTCGAGACTTGAGACCATCACCACTGCCACCTTACAAAAGAAATATCACCTCCAGCACCTTCGGAGTCCCCTTGAAATATTGCAAGATCCAGGATCAACTTGAGCTATGGGCTGGTTCTGGGCAGAGACAGCGCTACTTTCGAGACCTGTTGCGCCTCATCCTCTACCAAGTGCAAATGCTACTCCCCCTGTACGACACTTACATGCACCAAGTCTTACCTTCAATCACTGACTTCTGCTAGCCTGCATGTCCCATGCATACAACATCTTCCACATCTCCCTTTCCACCCCAGCAATCCTCACAGCCACCGGCAGATGGCTCATCATGCCCTGTTGCCGCTCCAAATACTCCCATATCCTCCTCCGAACCCCCTACATCGACACTCTCCAAGCTGAATCCTCTGAACTATATGCCATCGAACCTCTCCCATGCCCGCGCTTCGAATCAGACTATCGCACTACCCACCTCGCGGACTACCTCATCAATACCTCGCGGCGATACGGGATCAAATTGGGAATACCCTTCGCCCCAACAAATGTACAATGCGATGTTACGGAAAGGCTACGATGACACACCCGAAGATGCCGTTGAGTCAATGGTCGCTGTACACAACTTTCTGAATGAAGGGGCTTGGGCGGAGATCGAAGGATGGGAGGCAAGGTTCGGCAAAGGACTTGGGCACGGCTGGAAAATATGTCGTGATGGAGAGGCAGCATACGTCCAACCCAGGATACCAGAAGCCGAGAAGCCACGATTGGCAAGATTCATGGGGAGGCCAGGGGACATGACACCAAAGGCTCGGATGTTAGATCTGCTGGGATGGGCGTGGCCTTCTCAGTTCGCCGGCGAGCCACCCTTCGACAGACATGATTGGTATGTGCGCAGGACGCTGAATGGAGGAGAGACTAAGGAGGTGCGGTATGTTATCGACTACTATTCCGGACCGCTGGAACCTACGGGTGAGCCTGTGTTCTACCTCGATGTCCGGCCGGCTGTTGATGGACCCACGGCGGCGGCCGAGCGCATGTTGAGGTGGGGTGGGGACGTCTGGCATAGAGCGAAAGGTGCGAAGGCTCCGACTGCTTAGGACTTTCAAAACATACCGCATGGCATATTGTTGCATTTCTGGGACCCACAGCGAGGCGTTGAAACGGGGAGGATTTTGGGGGCTTCTGTAACATCATATGATTTAACATACCCTGCTCTACAGCCATGCCTGAAATCCGGTGTTGGATTAGGACCACTCGTACTGTTCATCTCTACAAGATCGATTTCCCATCTGTGACCAGCAACAGTAAGACCGCAGCCTTGGTGGACCCACCTGCGGCCTGTGACACCATATCGTGCCTTGTTGCTCACCACATGATTCCTATCACAGCGCATCAAACCATCAGATCAACGTGAGAATGCTCAACATAACGACATCCCTTCAAACATTTCATGTCATAGTATCTGGTCTGGGAATGCCTGAAACTACATGAGTACATATTCTATCGAGACGGCTGTGAAGAGACTTGTTCGTTGAAACATATTCTTTTTCATGCCACACAAACGTCAAATAATCTCCAGTCTCTATTGGGTCACCGTAATTCCTACACGTGAAGAAGAATCCATGTCAATGACAGCTTGGGACGTTCGTTCTAGATATGTCCATCATATGTTGTAGTCAATCGTCGATGTCGGATCCAGTTAGGACAGGAATCCGAATAATCGTAAGTATTCGCAATGTCCAATATTCGCCGTTCTACTTTCTCTCAAATCAAGATGATCATTCCTTCCATTCTACAACCGTTGCATTTCACGTCTATGCTTATCTGCGATCTCGCTGATCAACCGTGGTGTGACTTACCAAACGTGATATACCATAGAGACAGCAGTCCATCCTTCCAATCAGATCATATCTGTTATTCCTTCGCTTCCATTTGAGAACCGGGCTCTAAATTCGGAATTCCCTGGTAGCTTTAGACCGCCGCGACTTTAGTGTCATACTTAACGTGGCGTCAGCGAAATCTTTTCCCTCGCTCGCAAGAATGGTACAGTATTAGCGGGTTTTCGCTTTAAAGCCAAACAGCTCACGAAGGGCACCACCATCGACTGCACGAACAACCTCCATGTTGAAAGCGGAATGGTGGTTGGGGAGACTGGTCGTTGTCTCAAATCAACAGAATTGCCAAGGATAGGAGCAACATCTTGCTGGTCCGCTGTTTTGTCTGCCTTGACTATGTTGGTAATAGAACCATCTCCTTTCGAGATCTTTTGCATGCAGTGTACACGCTTCTTGCAGACCTGAAGTCGTAATACATCGTTGATAATCGCCGAACCTTCATGTTGACTAGAATTGGCTTTTGCTCTCTCAAGGTACCCCGTCGATGTCCGTGCAAGGTATCGAATCTTCATGGTCTCCTCTTCGCTTGTTCGACACGTTGTTTAGGTGTGGATCGCTTCTGTATGTTGCACCGATTGCCATCATCAGCGCAACAACGTCTTCCCTCGTCCGTCTTCTTCGGCATGGTTGGCGCACATATTGATTCCTAATTCTTTGATAAGCCCTCTATATGGTTCTGAGGGATCACGGAGATTAGCTATGATACATCCCGATCGCGCGCTTACGAGCGAGGACTGTTGAAGGTTGAGGTTTCACAGTGTAACTTACCTAGAGACCTCGCTTCTACTGCCGCGGCGACTTGCATTCCCCAATATCCTCTCATAGCCTACGCGAAACAAATCAATTTCCCCTCTAGGCCGTTGATTTTCGTGTTTGGTTTTGGGTAAGTCGTACAATTCTAGGAAACGAATGTAGTTAAATAGGGCCGTAGCATTTCCCGGATCATGAGAATTATTGGGTTAAGATCTTGCCGCTCTTATTTGAGTAGCAAATGTGATACTTAGTAGTGTCGAAAATGTTGAGGTAAATCCAGTACCATGGGACCTCTATGATTGGTCAATAATCATCTTCTCGTGCTTTTTCTTTGTTCTTACCAACCTACGGCTCCACTGTTACGGTTCGTGGTATCTCAGCGCTTTGTTCCACAGCGCTGGTTCCGAAAGTACCAGAAAACCGAAAGGGTATCAACCCCTTCCCCGTAACATCACAAATGTTGCCTTTATCGGATATTTCCATGTGGCGACAATGAATGGCTCGAAAACCGTGCCCAATATCCAATATAGTCGTCCACAAAGGACAGCGGCAAGATAATACGGCAAGTCTGAGGGTGTGGTCACACAGCTGGAATACTGGGTGACGTATTGAGTCCAATCAAAGGTCCGTCGCACGAGATTTTGTGCTGAAATGAGACTGCGGTGTGACGGAATCGAAACAGTACGGACTTTGTCTGCTCAGCCGCAATGACGAACACCATCGATGCACTCATGATAGGTCACAGTTGTTCCAACCGGAGCATAGCGATATGGCGAAACAGCCTTGATGGTTCCGCATGGTGGAAATAGCATCATGCCGCAGCTGTTGGGTGTCAGCGGTTGCCATTCCTGGACCCGGATGTTGCCCCCTCGAGGTTGCGGACCTTTCTTAGGAAGTACTTTATACTTCTCTTTTTCTTAGGTTCCTGCTAGGTCTTTCACACAAACAAACAGCACTCTTCTCTGCTTAGCTTCATATCGAACAAGCCTACTGGGATCGACGACGAATAGAGTCGCGGCTATCCTTGATCGATCTTCATATAGACTCAATCAAGAGATTCACGGTAAGCCTACTCCACATCTACACTTGCCAATATATTCGACTGACGACAACTGCTTCTGGCAGACCTTCACAACATCATTCACAAATGGCTACCTCGAATCCAAAAATCAAGGTCCTCCGCATACCGGCAGACGGTACACCCATGGAGATCGTAGAATGCAAGACTGTCAACCTTAAAGAACCCCCAGACTGTTGGGGGTGCTTCAATGGCCGCCACTTGCCCGATGTTCGCGACTATTGGGGACCTCCCCCAAACCACTGGGTACATCGTCGCGTGGTCAACTTGCATTACATGAAGAAGCCACGGGCTCCTTCAAGTGCATTCGACGGGTGCTATTACCTGATCAAAACGTGCGAGGAGAATTCGGACTGCACGCTCAACAGGAATGAGAACTGGAAAGATTACAACAAGGAGCCGGGCAAAGTCTTCGGTGACGCCTTCATCTGCCGATTAGCCTCTCTTAGGGAAAAAGACGGAAGGGAAATCTATGCAGACATGCCGAAGGAGGCCATTGGTAGTGCCGACCTGAAGGGCATGATGATGGGGGGCGCTGAAAGGGACGGAAATCAGATCCCCCTTGACAATATATGCGATCGTTACGAAATCAAGTGATGTCAAATTGTAAGTACTTCAGGGAGTTTGGTATCTTGTGCCGTTCCTTTTTGCGAAGTGGCATCTGATTACTCACAGTAAGGTCCACCGAGAAGGCTGTGAATGGAAACCCTCATGACGAAGTCTTTGACACCACCACTCGATTTACGGTGCTTCACGGCGAAGATCGACCGGGATTGATTCGAGATGGGCTTTTTTCCTTTGTCCATGTTACCCAGACGCCAGGCGGTTGGCTCTCACAGTCTTTACAGGACTTTTCATGTTTGGGCACCTAGGTGGTTCATGATTAGATGGCGGATGTTCGAGAGGTGAACCTGAGTAGCCTAATTTAATCTGGCGTTTATTAACGTCTTAGACGAGTCTTAATATTAGTTATTTCTTTTGGGATTGATCTTAGCACCGTTCTTCCAAGTAGCAGTTTGTCGGCCTTCCTCTTTTATCGTCTTCGAATGATAATTCGCATGACGTGAGTAGAGAGGACATACCTATACGATTACACCAACGAAGCGCGATTCTGCAGAGGTCGAAGACTACCATTCATTTCTTTGCCATATTTCGGTGCAGTTGAAAACCAGCATACAATTTCGTCGTCTTGCTGATATCACAAATTGTCTTTGCTCCCGATACTCTGATCATAGCCCCTGTAGCTGATCAAGATCAGCATACGTTTTCGGACTATCCAGATCTGCATATCGTGCACATTCTCCACAGTTGCTCCCAGGGAAGGTAGCTATAAACTATCTCAATTGGCCTCTATCGTTTCTGTTTGTCGCCAATTCGCTGTGTTGTAATCCGAGTATGGCGACAGCAATGTGACGGTCAACACTGATAGTAGCGTCAGTGTCGGGTCAATTGTAACAAGGTTTCGTTCGCTTTGAAACGACAAAAAGGTTTTTGGAAGGAGTGGACTGTTGGCTCGGTCATCAACACTTACCTTGCCGTTACCTTTATTTGCCCTTAACACTTCACTTTCGACATAAGCATACAGCCCGCCACGGGCATCGAACATCCCGTGTCTTGTTCGAGAGACCATGCCAGCAGAACACAGCATGGCAACAGCGCCGATAAAGGGACAGTCAGATATCGGTACTTACCAACCTCTCCTGATCGAGTATGCTGTCTGTCATGCTGACATTCCCATGTCTTGAGATTCAGCTAGTACTAGATTTCCGAAAAACTTACTGGCCTCCTCGTCCTCCTCATCACCGTCGTCATCCTCTTCTTCGACTTCCTCGACATCCAACACTCCTGACAAGCAAGAGGAGATCCCCTCCATCACTCATCCACGAATATCGTTCAACAACGTGGACTACGTTCCCAGCAAAGCTTCCTTTCCAAACGACTCCAAGATGGCAGACGACATCTTGCTCCGCATGGAATACGCGTCAGACAGTCCTTCTCCTCTTGATGCGCACATGTTCTTCGGCTCGGCTGAGGAGAAGGCTCTTAGGCAAATATTTCCGGCATGCTATGAAGGTAGGATTGAGGCAGACTGGTTGGAGCACGTGTGGATAGCGACCGGCTGCGTTGAGGATAAAGCTTGGTCGTTTATGATTGGGTGCCTCATTATATGGGTGATGGCGAAATGGGCATCGACCAATTTGGTATTCCTATTTGGGGAGGACGGTGATGTACTGTCTCCCTTACTGACTCCCTGAGAGAACACAATAGACTTCTTAATGGCCTCAAAAAAGTGCTCGGAAAAGAGAGGACTTCCCGCAAAGCCCTGTTCATAAGCTCAAATAGGGTCATATATCAGATCAGGATTCGATGTGTGCTCCGTCGTCGATGGCCTTGTGCCCGTGACGTAGTTCGTTTACAGGTGTTGACTTGAAAATGTTGCGAACGTGATGTTGCAGCCTTGTTTACTGTTGTAGATCTTCCGACCACGACTGTAATACTTCACCATTACTCACCATCATAGACAACCTCAAGTACAACCACCAGTGGCTGTAACTCTACACAGTAGCTGCTACAAGATGGCTGCTCTCTGCATAGACGTCGGAACCGCACCTGCGCAGGTAAGGACCTCCATATGGCGGATGGTTATTGCTGACCTGGGTCCTTCGGTCAGCAACTCGACGCGTCGGCGGTAATAGTCAAGGAGGAACCGATGCTGCAGCCAAACATGGCTTGCGAAGCAGATTTCCACAAGGTAATTCGTATTCCGTAATTTTTCGAAGAGCTAGGTACCGAGTCGAACTGAGTAGGAAGATGACATGACGCGTCTACAACCCGGGAAGGCGAGCAAGAGAAAACGGCGTCGGAAGAAAAGGACTGGGCGGAAACCCATTCAACCTAACCCTGTCAACACTGTGAGTGAGACAAACGAGCAGGCCGATGATGTACCCGTAAATGGGACCGGACACCAAGCCTGTAAGTGAATGAACCACATTTGTATCTGACGATCAGCCCAGTACTCTCTATCACTGACATCACTCTTTGCAGCGACCCAGGATCTCGGAACTGCGCATTCAAAGTGCTTCGGAACGTCTGAAGAGGAGGCTATCGACTGGCTGAACGTCAATCTTCCTCTCCCGTTAGCAAAGAACAACGTTGTGCTACAAGAGCATTCGAAAAAGCTCGAAGCGCCAACACCGATCCGTTGTGTACCCAGACCCACAAAGCTTGTCACCTGGAAGGGAGGTTGTGAGTGTTCAATTGACACTTTGTTGCTTTTGGTCGTGATACTGATTTTTCGGCAGTTGAAACCTCGTCCGCCAGTGCGGCCTCTCTCCAGACAGATCAGGACCTCCAAGCCGCCAGTCATCGTATTACCGACCTGATGAATGATAACGAACTCTTGAACAGGAAGGTAGCACGTCTCGTCGGCCGACTGCATGTGATGGATGGCGCTTTTGCTCAATTATGGCGCTCATTGCAAAAGGCCAGAACCGACAAGACAAATAGCCTTGCTTCATCTCGCCAGAGCCTTGAAGATCTTGTGGCTAGCACGAAGCGATGTGCGGAGCTAGAGCGGCTCATTGCAGATAATGAGAAGAAGGCAAAAGATCAGGACCGAAACATGAAGGCAGCAAGGCGGGCAAATCTTATGCTGGAAAGAACAATGGCACTACAGAAGGTGACAGTGGAGCGCTTGATCAAAACTCAGGCTCGGGTGTTGAGTGTTGCCATGAAGGGAAAGGCCCGCGCAGAGAGACGTGCAGAGAAGCGAGGCACTGCCATGGCAGCTGCGGCCAGCATGGACAATCTCTCCCTCAGACGCGATATGCCAGCGCTCTTCGAGACAGAGGAAATGGTCCAGGCATGCAACGACTTCAATGATGTACGCGCCATTGATGTCAGTGCTTTGGCAAGACTCCTGTAGAAGTTGGGGCGACACAATCAATAATCCTTTGTTTTTATGCATGAGCACCAAACAAAAAATCGTATCAAAATTGGCAGTACTAGTACTCGTAAATTTAATAACAAACGAATAGTAACGATTTAAGACTTCATGAGTAGTGTGCATGAAAATGCATGGAAATTGTGCATGCTCGAAGCACTGCGTTGCAGGAATGAAAAATGAATTTTACGATAAAGGAAAACTTGAAAAAAAAGGTAGCTTGGTAGGGGTCGGCAGGGAACTTAACCCAAGGTAGTCTACAAGCACATCCAGAGCATCGTCATCCTTCCGATCCACATCAGAAGAATCTAGGATGCGACGCTCGATGGACGATAGAGTCGCAAGTGCACACATTTTTGACCTACGGAGTGTTCCGAACCTGCCTTTCGGTACCGCGCTAGAGGGTAATTCGCGAATAACGCGTGCCGTTGACCGTTGAGCCATCGGGGCATATGATGTTCGGATACTATTTTGCCTCATATTTCAAAATTCCTATTTTTCTCTAATCATGATCCTAGCCTCTAGCCTCTGTCCTCCGGGTAACGAATAATGTGCGAAGAACAAATGCTACTATTCTGAATGAGGTGGACAAGTCTGGTGATTCCGCATTTGTTGACGTGAGCTTTATACCCGAATTAGACCTAGAAACCTAAGTTATCTGACCCCCAAAATGTGCTTGAACCCTGATGTAAGTAACAAGGACTACCGCGATGGTACAATAACTGGTTCGACCATTTCCATGATCCGAGGACGAAGGCTTACGTGCTGATGGACCGCGACGAAGGGGGAAAGTCGGAGCTGATATGCTGTGGCATACCACGTCCAACACATATTTCCTCTCTTCGGTGACGAGACGAATTGTTAGAGATCTTCAGAATGTAAAGTATCTTCGCTTATTACAATATGGATATCGCAGATTACGCCAATGTTGTGATTGATGGCAATGTTTGACATACTCGATTGTGCATTATGTATTGGTCTTTGCTCGCTCTCCGCCCGACCAAAACTGACCAACGACCTATATTGATTTCCGTGGGGATAGTAGTGCCAACGGTAGATGATGAGGAAAAGTGTTGATGCTTGGCGGGATGTCGTGAAATGGAGCAGTTTGCAGTTTGCCAAGCTGCCAAGTCCGCCGGTATCAGACTAGTGCACTAGCGTTTGACAGTAGTCCTTGTCCTATCATTAAGATACAGAATGTCTTCAAATTATGACATGACAGATCACTTCATCGAAATATAAGTTGTCCGTGCAAACCGGGTATATTATCCTCCAATACACCTCCTGATCAATACTGTATGACATCCCGCGAAATCCATCCGCTCATGCAGTAGTAACATTGCCGCCCGTCCCTCCCACGACCTGCAAGTCTGGGTGATGCCTTACAACATGACCCTCCCCCACGGGCACATTGTCGACCGTCAATGTCATCTGCAATACACTCCGAAAGTCCCTAGCATCCAACATATGCTGGGGCAGCCGTCCAAAAGCCTTGATAAGCCACTCCCACTGAAAGTAAGGGGGGTTCCCAGCCGTACGAGGCGGGTTGTTGCGATCTCTGAAAGAAATCATTATGGGTTGGCCAGCAACGGTAATCGGTGGCGTGTTTATGGCAACTGTGAATTCAATGACCCTCGCGTTGCGATCGTGAACGGCCATTTCTCTGATCCAAGCAGTGGTAATGAAGAATGCCTCGTAGATGGTGAAGGTATCAAGGCCCTGAACGTAGTTAACGTTAAGATGTGAGTCATCCCATGCTGGTGCCTCGAGGGCTGTCGCGGTGGCCATGGCTTCTAGCGGTTTTATGTTGTCGAGTGACTGAGTTGCTTCTGCGAAGGTCGGAAAGGTGAGTGGGATATCCTTGGTGTTGTTGGATGCAGAGATGGAACGCGCCCGATCAGTATGCCTTATCATGAGCCAACCAACCTTGGAACCTTTGTAGAAGAAGGTGCTTTGCACGGACTTGAACCTTCGACTCGGGTCGCTGAGAATGTGGAGTAACACCTCGAAGAGTCCCAAGACGGCAAATGCTGAGCGTAGCTTTGCGTCAGCGGCTTCGTCCCACGGGCTGATATATATTTCGATATTCGAATATTTCGGTATGTCCAGCTTAAAGCTCTTTCGACCCATATTGCTGTTCCAGTCCTGTAACGCTAATTGCACCATCACATCCACAATATTCATCAGGACAGAGGTGGCTGGGAGTGCAAGAACCCCATAATGTGTCCCAATCTTGAACTTCGTGGGATCGATTGCCCCTAGCGAAGCGATGTTTGCTGAGTCGATGGAAGAGCTCGCATTGACCGAGGGGTTGGCTAAGGAACCGGTTGAAGAGCTGATTACGGCAGCATTGACTGGTGACAGGATGGATGATAGTGGAAGCAGACACAAAACCGTATTACGGAAGGACCTCATACTTCGTGAACTTGTCGGCAGGCTTCACTGTGGCAGTGTCTTCTGGGTAACAGCAACATGAAGGACTTACACGCATTTCTTATATTCTTCATTGTGGTGTCGGATCAACGCCAGTATAGAATTATGTACTATGCGAGCAAGATAGCAGCAGCCTTCTGGTCCAAGGATAGCCAGCGCAAATACATATCCAAGGTAAGTGGTTTTGGAGCCTTAGCTTTCGCGGGTCGCGTGCTTCATCTTGAGAAGGTTACTGTTTGCCGCTCTCCGTCTCAGAACGCGACGCTTACCTCCAAATAGGTACAAGACGCAGGTGTCACTAACGCAGATCTCAAACTTGGTACATCTTACGTCAAATGCGACAAGATGAGCATCTAATGTGGCTTAGGAGCACACTTTGACAAATTGCTGCTAGGCTCACCATCTGATACGGTGCGTCTTCGTCAGCTTTACCTCGATTAGCCCAGATTTCTGTTGTCCCCTTCATCCAATTTTGCAAAACTGTAGCACTATGCGATAAGTTGATATGACATTGCTTTCCCTTCACGTTAGCGAGTAGAGGACTCGACCACTCTTACCGTATTCAGGTCCAGATCCTGACTGGCTTGGTGGCCCAATGTCGATAGTGTTCCGACTTCACTCCGCTTTGTCAATCAACATAATATTAGCCCACAAGGACGTTCCATGCAAGAAGATGTAGCGCCGTCACTTATGGTGGCATGGTGAATGACACAGGTGAGACCTCGGAGGAATATTTTGTACCTATTCTGCGTGCACATTGATTGTTCCTGCAAATCACTTCTCGGAACCAACCACATCAATACCTCTTTTCTAATTAGTCATGGATTTTGGATGCAACATGTCTAAGAATTAATTCACGCATTCTTTCGTGCCCTGTCGCATTGTTTTGAGCGACGACTCGATGACACGGTGGCATCATTTTGCTACTATATCGAAAAAAACCCCTTGTTTCTACATAATCGCTATACTTTATATCTAACTTGTCAAGGCCAGCCACTCGACTGCACCAGCTCTTCTAGGTAATCTTCTTTTGCTTCATCGCCAGACCGTATTTCCCTTACTCGATAGAGCTTCTCCCAACTATCTGTTGCATAGCTGTGTCGGCAACCGTCTTCGCCCTAGATACCTCAATTGGAGATCTCATACGTGTTGCTGTGCCGCATTCACTTACGTACTGGTCACACCGACCTCAAAAATAATGACAGGGGATTGGTCGTCAGGGGACGAGGTGGAGCAAACGTGAAGCTGTGAGCAAGATGTCTTGAGCTCGCTCCTTAGTAATTGACACTTACTTTATAGATCATTTATTCTTAGACAGTCGTCGTTAGTAGCCTTATAAGCGGTCAGTCTATATATATATATATATATAGTTTCCCCGAACCTAGGCCAATACGTGACCGGCTGCTATGTAACTCAGGCCTCGCCACTTTGCTCGCGCGTTAAGGCCCGTTTCGGCCATGTGCTCCCTCGATGCTCGCTCGTGCTCCCTTTGTGCTCGCTCTTGCTCCCTCGATACTCGCTCGTGCTCTCCTGTTGCTCCCCCGTGCTCCCTTACTGCTTCTTCGTATTTCTTCGCTGGTTTTTTGCCGCGCTCCTTTGCTTTTTCGCTGCTCCCCTTTAAAGTAGCTTTGCTCCCTTTTCCGTCCCGGAATGGCAATCCCCCATTTCAAGTTCGGGGTGTATATAATAAATATACACATTGAAGAGTATCCATCCCATTATACTCTATCCTACGTAGTATAATGATTATAAAGGCATAAAAATGGTAGTGGTATAGTGGAGTGGCAAATATAGTGATATTCTCTATGATGGTGATTACCATCTCCGGGGATTTGCTATGTACTGAAGTAGATGAGAGACGTGCCAAGACGGGTAAACGTCAAGTCTAGCCCTGATATTAAGCCTTTTAAGGAAGAGTATCTTCAGAGATTCCTATAACATTTTTTATTTTTGTCGCAAAAGATTTCACGATCGTATTGTATATACAGATACGCTGACCTGAATATCTGACTGACATTCCGCCTTCTCTCATCTTCTTCCCTTTAAGATGTTCTAGCCACCTCCACCCAAACGCATTCTCGCATAGCCTGACGTCGACAAGGCTGACAAACGCTTGAAACCGCAAAACCTTATGTCGTGAGGTGAGGCACCGATAGCCTTACGCGTTCGAAAGTAGCTACATAAGTTCGGTGAGAAGCTGATACTTCGCTGCGTACGCATCCGACCCTGGGACCTAGACATTTGAAAAAAGACGACAGTCCATCATACACCCCGTCCATCGTTTCATGCTGGAGCTTCGATGGCGACCCCCAAAGTCTTATCGAACTCGTCTATTGCCTGCTGTCAAACGTAACCGTACCGTTCAATCGGAAGCAAAAGAGGTATTGACATAGGGCAGGTCTGCCCCCTTTCTTCGATTTCACCAATTGAGCAGCGAGTTCGATGACATCGACCCGGCGGCCCTGATCGGTCACGAGCATCTTCCCGGCCATCCGCGGGTCAATCTTACGGACGTAGGAGCACTGACAAAGTTCCTTGAGGACGAGCTCTACTCGCCCGACCTAGAAATGATGGCACCTTATCTTTGGATGATGTCCTTGCGCTCAGGCGCAAACATCTCGCCCCTTCACCGACAACTCGTCAAAGGCCGCCAAATTCTGATCAGCGAAGACCCTAAACTTCATCTCGTCTGGCTGTCAAGTCGGATTTTCATCAAACCTTTGCCAAGATACCTCCTTTCGCATGCATTCTGGGACGTCTACCTGTGCAGACAAAACTCGCCCCTGTGCCCCCAAGGCCGCAACCGTATCCACAAGGCCGCTCTTGGATATCTTCGTACATATTACTATCTGATCAAATACGAATCGGATTTCGTCCTCGCCCAGGATTCCCACCTCATTCCAAAAGATGTAAGCTGGCCCGACTTCTGTGCCTTTACGTCAGGCCTTGGCTCCGTCCCCGATTCGGCGGTGTCCGCACGCTATGCCTTCGGCGAATTGCGCCTCGGCCGACTCAATTTTTACATCAAATTTGTTCTGCGGAAATATCGCTTCCAATTTGTACACACCAGCTACGGTTCGTATTTTGCCCGGTTCTATGCACCCTTGCTCTTCATTTTCGCCATCATCAGTATTGCACTGAGTGCTCTCCAGGTCTGGCTGCGGGCAGAGCCGTTGGCAACGATCAAGTGGTCCAGAGTATGGGACACTGCGTGCGGATTTGCAATTGCGATAGTTATATTGTCTGTTGTGTTGGCATCGTTACTTCTGGCTCTTGGGGTATACAGATTCGTGAATGAATGGCAACATGCCATAAGGAAGGAGGTATCAAGGAAATGCCACAGCGACTTAGTATAGAGATCAGCAAGATCAAGGGGGTTTGCAATAGTGTTGTGGTGAGAACTTCGAAATATGACACTCTTTACGGCTTTCTTGTGGGTGGCAAAATTGGCATCAAACTTCAAAAAGGCAGAGAGCTGCGAAATGACTGTCTCCCAAGAAACTCAATCCGATTTACTATGGCTACTTGCACTGACCTTTAGCTAACTCTCTTACTATCTCATCAGATCGTCCTCTCGATTGTTTGAATCTAAGGAATCAGTATCATCTGCCTCGATCCACTCAGTGCATCTGATGAAAACGTCCCTGTACGTCCGGCCCATTCGATGTCCTAAATCTTTCTTACACACCCAAATAAGCCTCTCCGAGAAGTCTTTCGCGGTGGCTCGCGGATTGTTGAAAGTAGACACATTACCCCACAACCCGATTTCCCAGAAGGACGAGACAGAAACTGTAGATATCATGTTTTCAGCTAAATCGGAGAACTCGTTGCCCCTCTATTTCCTCTTTTTGGCTCCTCAAAAGCTGAATGGTATACGAGAGCGTTCAGTATCGCAGAAAATCAGAGGATTCGATACGACAGCTAGACGCTTTTAGGGATATCCATGTTGATCTCCTGGTCGTTACTAGAGGTTATGCGCTGTGCTCGAAAGAAAAGCGGATTATAATCAAATGATTGTTACGTCAAATTTATTCCTGCTTACCACTCGGTCAATCCACCTTCCCCATCATCTCTTGCGCAATTCCAGAGACGAAAGGCTCTCCGTGAGCAGCCTCAGGCATCCGCATCCATAGTGGCATTATTCCACAACTAGGCGTTCCACACTTTACATACCATGTACATATTTAGGAGAGCCAGCACGCTCAGCAAAAAGCAAAGTTTCACATGAGCAAGGGCTTTCTAACCACTTAGCTTCTCTGAAGCTTACCCGCACACGGAACGATGTACTCTTGATAATCCGCTTTCGTTGTACCATGAAGCATGACCCAGACTAGTAAGATAGCGCCCCCAAAGATCCATTACTTCGTCCATCACAGAAAATCGTGGAGTGCGCAGGTCCACCTAGGTATGATATGTTCAAAATCGGTATTTCCAGCCACACACCTGAGTCGATGTGTAACTTCTGCCACTTTCAAATAAATCCTTACCAATGACACCCGACTTATTAGATCCGAGACAGCGCCTCGCAGTCGAACAACAAAATGTAAAAGATGAAAGTCCAGCTTCGGTTTACTGTTGTTGGCTCTGCTAGCGGTCCTAACACAGATTACGCGGTCATCAAAAGGATGAGCCCGTTAATTGCAGTTCGTCCCCTTACTCTTACAATGAACCATTCAGAAACCAGGCGCCATGAAGTACGAATGAGGCCCAATGAAAAGGCTGTCTCATGTCCCAGCACTGCCGCACATCGAGAACAGCCTCGCGCACTGCATACGCCAAGTCGTACATACCATGCCCGGCACTCTCACATCTCATCTGCTTCAAATGGCCGTAAAAGTGTTCAGAGAATGCCCGCGCGGTACGCGTCTCGAGTGGCCATAGATTTACCAGCACGGAAGCAGCGCCAGCGGAAAGGAGGGCTGTTGCTAAGCCTAGGGGCTCGTCGCCAGCCTGGAAATGCTGCTGCAGGGAGCCGCAGGCCAAGAGGGAGATGTGTGAAGTGCGAATGCGGAGATCAAAGAGATCTTGTACAGTGCATGATGCTGTGCAGCGTTAACATGCAAGTTGAAACCCATGACAGGACCTTGAGGTGTTGCTTACCTGGACCGTCGGAAGTACTGTAGAGTCTGAGCGATTGGTCGATAAGATTTTTCCCCCTGATGTCGCAATGGCCCAGAAATTGAACCATATGCGATCTCTCGAGACATGCTTTCAGTACGGCAGTAGTACTCTCTTCACCACAATATCCTTCAGCGTTAAAATCCGTTGCTAGGACTTTATTCGAGGAGTATAATTTTTCCCGTTCATCTAGATCGAACCCACTTATCACGTTATCGTCGTTGACCGCTTCTGGTTCGTAGGCGGCAATGAAACTACTCGAAACTTTAGGCTCTGTATGTCCTCTCTCAGCGGCTCGACGGCAGCATTGTACAAAGGTAGTCAGGCTTGCGCAGTAGACAATTGGGTTCCTTATGAGGAGCGGCACCCTTTCTCCATCTTGGTCCAAGAGACGCAGGGCATGAAGGGGTAGAGAGTGAAGAGGACCAGATGGACAAAGCACGATTAAATCATCGGGATCAGAAAGCTCACTCAATGGCCGGATCAAGGCATCCAAATCCCGTAACGGACCTTCGTCTGAGTCGTCCTCCTTCAGTCCCTGTAGGGATGTTTTGGTTTCGCTACTCGCTTTAGAATTTCCTTGCCCACTCATGTGTTCAGCTACCCATGCTTCTATTTGCTGAAGCGTAATATCTAAGAAATTGAATGTGACTTGACCTGTTGTTGAGATAACAGACACTAGTATATTGTGTTCTGTGATGATCCAGTCAACAAATATCATGGGCCGTGCTTCATGGTTTGTTCCAAGTTTGGATATGTCTTGGAGGTCACGCAGATTTACTGAAGCCCCTTCACGGAGGTTTAGGACTTCTTGCAAGCACCTATGCTCCCTCATCTGATTCTGGAGCCAGTCTAATTGGATCCTGATTTGGAATTTTTCCGAGCTCGATGCATTTGAGAGCCGTTCAAGCAATTTGCACTCATCCACGTAGAGCCTGCTTGTAACCTCCTGCTCTTCGATTTCGTCCACCATTGCCCGAGGCAACAAGACGCCAAGGCCTAGAATATCAGATAAGCTGCGAGCTTTCGATTTTTGTACCCATTTCCATGCATCTTCCCATTTGCCTGAGCTCCTGCATACTTGAATAGCAAATCTATAGATATCTCTAACGTGCTTCTCTGAGGATAGTTGTCGCTTTGTGACCACGGTTTCCATTCCCTGCAATATGGAGAGCTCATTTCTGTGCTGGTCAGCATGACCTTCGGCAGAGAGCAATGAGCCAAGCACATTTTCAGACGAGCATTTGCCCTTTTTCCATTGCTCGTACTGGCAAAGCGCGACCCAATACGCATTTTCTCGAATCATAAATTTCAGTCCCAGGCCAACAGCCGAATCAAGAGTAACTTTGTATAAGTTCAGCGCTGTTCCTAAAACGTGCTGCTCGTCGGGGTGTTTCCATCTTTCAAACTTTTGGAAAACACCGAAATAGATAAGAGCTTGACGTTGGAGAAGAAAAGCAGCCAGATCAACTCTTTTTTGCTCCAAATAGGTTTTCTTGGCCATGTTAAATTGATTAATCGCTTCCATCTCCAATTCAACGTCTTGCCTGGCCGGTGACTTTTTGAATAACCACGACGCTTTGATTTCCTGGTACTTGGCAGATTTCAAACAAACTAGTGTCGGATCCTCCAACAAGCGAATATCGTTCTCAAGCATTTCAAGGGCATGTGCCATTAAATTGGGAGTCTCGGAACCCAAGCCTCGAATTGAGATCAACTGATAAGCGAATTCTTCAAGCCTTTCTATCCTTTTCTCCAATGGAACACCAGCAATGTCATGATTGTGCGGCTGAAACACGTCTGCGTAAGAGTTTCTTAGGTCATTCAATTCTTCTAGCTCGGTTCCTTCCACCAGCGGAATTAGGGTTGCCTCACTCGTTCTTGCTAAGTCCACGCGAGCTCTTTTGGCCCATATCGTTGACATTTCCGAATGTTTGAGAGCAGTATAAGCACGATATACTGTTTCCGCCACTAGGCCTCTTAGAAGCGAACAGTCTGACCCCGCTAGGTCATGCCACAACGCTGTGGCTCCACTGATGACTTTACCATCGTCGCTCGCTGATAGTTTCAACCTCGACAAGGTAGAACAGCGAGCTATGTAATACGTTAGCATAGACCCTGAAGCCTGAGAGATCGTACTAAGTTGACCAAGAATTTCCGCCTGTAAATTCCCGTCACGTAGGTCAACGGCAAGCTCTAAAAGCTCGAGATATGCTGCGCTGAGACCATTGGGAAAGTCTAGACTTTTGTAGGTATCAAAAAGCTCGTTAATGTTTTCTACGACGTTGCATTGATCGGGATTCAGAGCATCCTGGCAAAGTTGAACAATTTTGATGTCCAGTGCGCCATGCCTATGATTCATATCTTCAAAAGCTTTACGCGCATTCTCGTAATGCTGTCGTTGCTGATCTCGACAATTCAGGTCGCTTAGCTTCTGCGCAATCAATTTTTCTGCTCTTGCACGGTAGTGGGATGGCAGTCTCTCATTAGTTGCAAGAATAATCGCAGGCGCACTAAATTCCGGACCTTGACCGCAAGTCGAATACGCTTTAGCCAATATCAAGCAGTTGGCGAAATCAGCTTTCCGCATCAGGTGATCGAACTGGCGCTTGAGTGCCGGTACACAGGCTTCCTGTACCTGTGACCAATCCTCGCCTCCACATTTATTGGCAAGCTGCCAGAGTTTGCAACGATATGCATCTATCCGAACCTTTGCGTGCTCAGTATCTGCCTTACACCAGACAAAGCGACAAGCGAAAAAACATATAACATACTGTAGCATCGTTGACAGTTTCAGCCTCGTTGGGGTTTCGAAATGTCTTATGAATTTTCTCCGCACGGAGAAGTGAGTCTTTGAATTTGCAGGTGGAGTAAACCCGTGAAACGTAGTATATCATGATCCCGGCAGCCACGGTGGAATTATTGAGCTCGTCTGAATGGTCCAAGCCATCACCTAGGACCTGTGCAGCACGCTTGTAATAGCCCAATGTAAACAATGTCTCACCCAGTTCAACAATGAGATCGATATTGTTTCCGTCTGTATCGAGCGCGGCTTCTAATACTCTAGCAGCTTCGGTATACTTGCCTTGGTCGCACAGCCGACGTGCTTCCTGCAGTGTCTGTGAAGCCATCATAAACCTAGTGCAAGCGTACTGCTATTTTTGTGGAAAATTCGTCAAAATTTCCGTTTTGTGTTTAGAGCAGAATGGTTGTAAGGATCTGAGGCAGGTTTTCCTGGTGAATGGGCCTGTCAGCTCATCGGTATATGATTCAAAGTCGACTGGGTCGTCCAGTGAATGCGCAGCTAAAGGTAACAGTGCAGTTTAAAGCGAATTGGAAATGTTGCAGAAATCGGCGTAATCAGTAATACTATTGAGGGTTGCAAGGAGTAAAATATCTTAAATACTTACCTTCCAAGCTAAGCCCATTTGTGCAGAACTAGGCCCTATTAGGTTAGCCCTCGACCTTAGAAGAGTTTACCCCATTCTGGTGTAAACTTACTCCTAGTCTAACCCTAAGAAGCTAGCGGCCCGGAGCTTCTCAGACTCCGTACTCCCGGCCCTAGCTCTAGGGCACTCTTAGGCCTAATAGCGTTCGCTTCTATAGATCCTTAACTAAGCCGATTCTAAATATAATTTTACTATAAGAATTATTTAGCGTAAGATTTCTTATAATACTTATAGCGAAAAGAAGTTAACAAAGTCTATCGTGGTAGAAAGCGAGGGCGTAGACCAGAAGTAAGTGTAGACTAGAAGGGGGTGAACTCTTCTAGCTGAAGTAAAAGCCAGAAATTCCAAATGGAAGTACTTGAGAGCACGAGCTGGAGCATCATACGGTCATTAAGGATCACTTGGGATACTATGTAAGGTAGCCTATCCAACTCACGCATCTGTCTGGAAGCTTGGAATTGGCCAGCAATTTAGCATTTGCAAAACAAGTGTCATATCATTGTATCATGATACATGTGTACTAGCCATTCATTAGTTTCATCTTAAACTTCTCTTCTTTTTCCCTTTCTGTCTCCCTTCTCGCTTCCCGATGAGGCTTTCATGATTATTTTTACTGTGCCTCTAGCGTTCAATACCTTTTCTTGGAGGACTTTTTTGGTTATCTGGGCTGGCATTAATTATTTAAAAGCGCTGAATAGCAAAGATGACGTCTAGTCCCAGAGGATATAGAACAAGCCGATGTCAGTCAAAGAAATAAGTATTACCACAGAAAGATGGTACGGTCTCAGGATGGCCCTGCATTCTCAAGCGGGAGCTCCAAAGCTTTCCAACTTGATTTTGGTCTCTAGAAGAGCGCATTGCATCCTGAATTCTTCTTCAATCAATCTCATTCTGATTTAGAACGTGCATATATTCATGCTTATGCTTAACATACTCCGTGAAATGCTAGACTAGGGCAAGGCGAGGGTTGGAACTACCCAGTTTATTCAGGCTCATTATCAATCAGAACTATGCTTTGAGATTTGACGTTGACGACATGGGTGTTTGGCTGCTTGGATAAAACGCCTCGATTACGTCCGACATCATATATTTTACCAGAGCATAGCATGGATCTCGAGGATAGAACTTTACCAATTCAGAGTGACTTCGCTCGATCGGTTGTGTATACTTTAACTCGCTCTCCCGAGCTCGCGATCCACATGTCGCTGAGGCCTGGGTGACCAACACTGTAGGTTCGCCGGTCATCTCCAATCCATGCGGACCCTGAGTAGAGCAATAAAAGATTAGTAAGGATGCTCCCTGAAAAGCAATCGTTCTCCAGCTTGAGCGCATCAGGTGAACTTCGGAAAGACTTGCCTGTCTCGCTGTTCGTGAAAGTTCTGTCTCGTAGAATGATATAATTCTACAACTTTCATGATGGAATTTTTGTCGAAAATCCCGAGTCTGTCTTCTTAAAACGTCGGAGTCTTCTCTAAGGTTCGAGATCAGGAATTCGTTAGGCTGTCCTCGGACTAGTGTGCGTAGCGAGGAGATGTCCATTCCCTGACTTGGAACGCCGAAGAAAAGGATTCCTCGGGTAGCTTTTGCGTAGGCCTGATCTCTTTGATCACCATCGGCCATTTGAATAAGCGCCTTATACTAGTTTAGTTGGGCACGGCTATTGTGTGGCTTTGCATACTTGCTTGAGAATGATACCGCCGAGACTATGAGCGATGAATATTATAGTTTTCTCATTGGGTCGACTGTCCTGTATCAACAAGATCAGTACTAGCAGGGGGATCAAGTTAACAGGTTCACTGTAACTCACCACAGTATCATGTCTTATAGTTTTCAACGCTGTCCGAAACGTAATGGCTAAAGAATCAAAGTCTTGAAATGATTGGCTCCCAGCTAGCTTCGTGTCACATCCATATATCAATATTCGAGCCCTTGGAAAATCAAACGCAGCATCATCCCTCAACCACATGTGGTCTCCGTGTCGTTCCTTGAAGGAGCCAAATGCGTGGGCGCCCAAGCCGGCGAGTGCAATGATCCTGTGAAAATGAGTCTTCAGGTGTACTACTCCTTTTAGGCGAAACCTTACTCATAGTCATAATCTTCCGAACCCCCACTAAGGCAAGTGAAGCCCAGAAAGTTAGTGTCAAAGATGACATATTGCCTTTTAATTACTGAGCTTTCCTCTGCGGAAGGCGGAAGATGTTTCTCCCAATGTGTGCCAGTTCCTAGAACTGAACCGAGCAATGAAGACTGAAAAGTGACCACCCTTGCAGCAGGCACATCTGGACATATCGTCAAAGATCTCAGCTCAATGTCAGAGTCTTTCTTTTGAAGTGAAAGGACAGACTCTAAGAGATCTTTGACATCCGTTACTTCATGCTCTTCTCCGACCCACTGAGCTCGGTATGTTCTACTGTTGGGAATTCGTGGAGCGGCTGGCTCTATGGACGCGGATGAATGGTCAATGGAATCGGTATCCTTCGCATTATTAGTACGTTCACTCAGCATCATAGGTTCTATTCTACGCACACGATGCCCCAAAAGGAGAAAGGTCCAGTCATCCTCCAACAAAGTATCAAACTGCGAAGTTCTCAACGGTCCACCTATCACAGGTCTAGGCTCGTTGTCCATAAATAGTATTGGATCATCCACTGGCCATGGAAACCCAAAGAGATTTCCCATCAATGGAATATCCGCTGCCACCTTCACAGTTGCTTGGAAGCTGCCGGAATATTCCACAATCATACCCAACCTTAGCTCATCAGGGATACCGTAGTTCTTGTTTCCGAACTCCGTCACAATCCAGCAACCCTTGTGGGTCTTTCTCCGTCGAGAATCAGACCAAGGCTTACCAATAACTTCTAGCCTACATCCATCTAAGAATGCTTTTTTCTCTGTAGCATTCTTCAAGGAGGGCGACGGCAAAGCCTCACAGATCTGTTCAACGTTGAGGGACCATTTTTGCCCGTTCGTATTGGGAACGCCATATATTTTCCGAGGACCTAGGTTGCGCACAATTGGTTCACCGCTGATGTCACCCGGATTGGTATCTGATATCTTAGAATACCGATCGAAACATATCTGTATATCTGCACGCTTGACATGATACCTTTTACGTGTCCAGCGGAAAGAAAACTTCAAAATTACAAGGCAGGCATTTCGCCCTTCATATGTGCCGAAACTCACATGGTTAATAGAAGCAAGCACGCCACAGCCGAGGAACTTTTTCTGGGTGACTTTGCTTCTTGTCTCTTCTCCTATGTTTCGCTGTTTCCCTAGTTCGCCTGTGGGTATTTTCGTAAGGTCAATCTCTCGTGGCCGAAAAGAGGAACGGGACCTCGCTAAGTCCCAGTCAATCATCTTCTAAGGCGCTTGTATTGGCCTTAGTAGGACTGTCTATATGGCTGGATTCGATGACAAAGCATGGAGCCGACTGCTTTTGTACTTGCAAAGTCGCTTATTGGGCCTGCAATCCTGACATAATTAAAATTCAAAGTTCAGGCATCGAAGGAAGGTAGCAGTATTTACAAGGTAGAAAAATTTATTTAGCAGGGCGATTAGGCAGCAGCTCACCCGCCCGGGTCGCAGGGATGTCTTGGCTGTGGTGAGACCGACACGTAATCTTGCATGATCCTGAAGAAGCGCATTGCCTCAGTACCTCAGACGTGTTCCAAGCCGGGCGCCAAGCCCCTTCGGGTTAGCGATACTGACTACGCAGCCGGGCGGTAACACGTCTAAGCGCAAACTTTTATTCCTTTACTTATAAACTCCTTATTATTAATAGTATATTAATAATATTAGTATTATTTAAGTAAGGTATCTATATCTAGAATCCTAGTAAGATATGAAATAAGCTAATAGTATATTTATAAGCTATTACGCTCTATTACGCCCTATTACTCTATAACCACTTCTACTAAAATAGTTATAGTACTAAGATTACCTATATTAAGTACCTTATATATTAGATATATATACTCTAGTACCTTAGATATCCTATCTAACCTACTAACCGCTAGAAAAATAAGCTAGCCTATTATTATTATTACTAGCTAGCTACTAGGATTTTTGGAAATTTAGAGTTAATAGATAGTAATAGCATTATAGATAGTTTATTAGGGGCGGATTAGGCTAAAAGTAAGCTAGTTAGAATTAGAAGAAGTAAGAGTATAATTAGGTTATTAATATAGCTAGTATTTATATAATAGAATTTTATACTATTACGTCGTAAAGTTAAATATTAATAAATTTTATTAATAAGCGAAAAATTTATATAATATATTATTAAAAAATAGGATATCTAGTAAAATTATAGAAGTTTACGCTTAGACGTACTACCCTCCTACTACGTAGTTAGCCTTACTAACCTGAAGGAGCTTAGCGACTAGCTTACTAGCTAATTAATAGTACGTCTAAGGTACTAAGATAAGAAGCGCACGGATTCTTTTTATAACTTATTTTTACTATAAGAATTATAGAGTATCTAAATCTAAATAGTTTTTAACGCGAAATATTTCTTATAACTACCTTAGCGGCGGGTAATAGATCCTTTAGATAGTCTAGAAGGGTTTACCCCCTTCTAGTTTATACCCCCTTCTAATCTACGCCCTTACTTTTTATAATAATAGACTTTATTAACTTCTTTTTATTATAAGTATTACAGGAAATCTTATACTAAATAATTCTTATAATAAACTTATATTTAGAACTAGAAAATGCCTGTAAAAATTCAAGATTTTTACGTCAGAAAATCACCCCTACTACCTGGCGTTTAGTAGGTGACGTGAATAGTAGGGAGTATATTAGATACGTTAGTAGGTGACGTGAGTAGTAGGGAGTATATCAGATATATTAGCCTATTAATAAGACGGATATTTCCCCCTATTTAGACTGATATCAGATACGTTAGTAGGTGGAGTGAATAGTAGGAAGTATATTAGATACGTTAGTAGATAGGTAGCCTATAAATACGATAGTATTAGCTTATAAACCTATACAGCGATATAGATTATTCTAACAGCGTTATATACCTGGTAATAAGACGGATATTTCCCCCTATTTAGACCGATATTAGACACGTTAGTAGGTGAGGTAAATAGTAGGGTTTTTAGCCTATAAATATAATAGTATTAGCCTATATACCTATATAGTAATATAGATTATTCTAATAGCGTTATATACCTAGTAATAAGACGGATATTTCCTCCTATTTAGACTAATATTAGACACGTTAATAGGTGAGGTGAATAGTAGGAAGTATATTAGACACGTTAGTAGGTGACGTAAATAGTAGGAAGTATATTAGACGCGTTAGTAGGTAGGTAGCCTATATATATAATAGCATTAGCTATATTAGATATATATACCTATTCTAATAGCGTTCTATACCTAGTAATAAGACGGATATTTCCCCCTATTTAGACCGATATCAGACACGTTAGTAGGTAGGGTGAATAGTAGGGAGTATATTAGATATATTAGTAGGTAGGTAGCCTGTAAATATAATAGTATTAGCCTATAGACCTATGTAGCGATATAGATTATTCTAACAGCGTTATAAACCTAGTAATAAGATAGATATTTCCCCCTATTTAGACTGATATTAGACACGTTAGTAGGTAAGGTGAATAGTAGGGAGTATATTAAACACGTTAGTAGGCGACGTAAATAGTAGGATTTTTAGCCTATAAATGCGATAGTATTAGTATATACACCTATATACTAATATAGATTATTCTAACAGCGTTATATACCTAGTAATAAGACGGATATTTCCCCCTATTTAGACTGATATTAGACACGTTAGTAGGTAAGGTAAATAGTAGAGAGTATATTAGACACGTTAGTAGGTGACGTAAATAGTAGGAAGTATATTAGACGCGTTAGTAGGTAGGTAGCCTATACATACGATAGTATTAGCTATATTAGATACATATACCCATTCTAACAGGGTTCTATACCTAGTAATAAGACGGATATTTCCCCCTATTTAGGCCGATATTAGACACGTTAGTAGGTAAGGTAGTAGAATAGGTAATTTATAAATAATAATAGGATTTTTATTGTTAATCCAATTATCCTAGCCGTTGGCGCATAGAATTTAGTAGGTAAATTCATTAATGACGATATATCTTTTAAACCACTGCACCGATTTTTATAATTTTTGAAGTTTTAAATAGCTATAGATGTGTTATATAACTTTATTTAAGTAGAAAATATTATTAAGGGTAGGTGTATACGTGGGTAGAATGCGAAGAAATGTTAGAGTTTTGATATTCGCCGCAGATAACGCTAGTCCTAAGGAGGTAATTCGGGGGACTTTAGACCAATCGATAAGCTGCGATAAGCTCAGGGTCCTAATGTCCGCATTTTCTATTATAGTAAGAAGATTAGCTTAGTTAAGGATCTATAGATATAAATACTATTAGGCTTAAGAGTGCCTTAGAGCTAGGGCTAGGAGTATAGAGTCTTAAAAGCTCCGGGCCGCTAGCCCCTTAGGGTTAGACCAGAAGTAAGTTTAGACTAGAAGGGGGTGAACCCTTCTAGTTCTTTAAGCTAGGGATATTAGAAGACTCTATTTTAAGATACTTAGCAACTACCAGAAAGATAAGCCTGATCCCAGTTGATGTAATGGTAGAAAGAGCGAAGGCGAGCCACGTCGCCCAAAGTCGGGGGGGGGCAGCCGGCTACGTAATTGTGGGCTGCACAGATAAGGTACCGGCTACTCATTGGGTTTGGGTGGCCGAGCGGTTAGAATAATTCAGGATTCAAATACATATTCTAGGAGCCCCCCACTCGTGCGGTGAGTTCATCAAAATGTTCAGCTTCTTCCTTTGTCGCCCCTTTTCCAGGCAGGTGGTTGCCTACCTTTAGCGACCGGCCACTTGGAGCCATTGCTTGAAGAAAGACGACACCTCTGCTTTGAAGCTTTAAGCGCTCAACGGCCGCACCGCCTAGCACAGCTGCGAGATGTAACCACACTGCTCAAATACCGCAGCTGTTTTTATCCTTGCTACGCGCCATGGCTTGCAGCTGCGAGTCCTGAGTGCAACGACGTGTTTCATGTTATGATTTATGCCCACTATGTCTGTGAAACTTGGAGATGGCATGCGTTGGATTGGGTTGTCTACCACGGACACTGAATTTGCCCTGCTAAAATTGGGAACTCAGCCGCACTCTTTTGAAAAGAATCGAAGCCTCGCTGCTGGGGGAAAGGAAAGTGAAATATAGAATGCCATCCCTCTCGCTATTTCGTCGGATCCAGTTCGATTTCGATTAACGCGTTCTTTATGATTATACTTTTTCTTCTCGTTCGCGTTGTGTCCTACTGTTTGTCTGCATTCATCCGACATTATTTCTCTACCACGGCCCAAGCAGTCTTTGACGGAAGTATCAATTCAGCCGAATTAAGCCATGGCAACGATTTTGGACATAGACAGCGGCCAAAAACCAATAGCTTCGAAATTCTACGACTATCACCGCAAAGCCCATCGAGTATTCCTAGGAGGGAAACGGACCAGTCACTTCAACCCGTTTAGGCATATTCCCTGGGTTTCCAAGGATCGCGCGGATGTTGAGGATGGGCCCGGGCGACGCTCGAAATCAGATCAAAGTAAGTCCTGAAGTATCCCCATGGACCACTCCATGCGCTTAGCTTAGTAACGATTGCATTGCGGCAGAGGCCGACGTCAAGGGAAAAGGAATCTTTACGTTCACATGTTGCGTTCCAGACGAACCATTCACCGTGGCGAATCAGATCCAGAGAACAGTGCTCACGTCCTGGATCAACGTTCTTCTGATCTGCGCGCCCATCGGGTTGTGCCTCCACTATGTGAGAAGTGAAAGCCTTGAGACTTTCGTCGTCAACTATATAGCACTGATTCCGTTGTGGTTTATGTGCGACTATGCATTAGAACAGATGGAGCACTATATGTCTTGGACGGCCTCGACTATTCTCGACATCTTCTGCTTCAACACCGTCCAGATGATTTCCAGCTTCCTCCTGCTTCTAGCGAAGCAGATCCCAGTACTTCAAACGTCCCTTGTTGGCGGCATTTTGAACAATATCCTGATGGTCCTTGGCCTCAGTTTCTTTTTCGGGGGAATGATCGAACACCAGCAGCAGTTCAACCGTGTCGGCGCACTAGGATTCTCTAGCCTCCTGTCCATTGTCGTCACCAGTCTTCTCATCCCGACAGCCGTTAAGCACCTCAACCAAACAACGCCGGAGAACCTAGTCCTGCAGTCACGTGGTGTGGCCTTTGTCCTGGTCTTTGTTTACCTGGCCTCCATGACCTGCCAACTGGTGACGCACAAAGATGATTACAGGAGATCAGGCAAGTCAGGCCATCATGGTGATCCCTGCTCGCAGGACGGCAACCTGCACGACAGCGAGAGAATCGTCCTACACCCCATCCCTCAAGCCGGCAGGCAGACCGCCGCATCGACTGTCGAGCCCGTCCTGTCTGGACGAGCCGCCGCCGAACAAGTAGAGATCAAAGGTCCGCACCTGCACTTCGGTGTGGCGACGTCTCTGTTCGCCGTGACTATCGTGCTGCTGTACTTCTGCATCAATGCGACGGTGGACAGCATCTCGGCGTTGACGGAGAAGACGGCGCTGTCGCACACGTTTGTGGGATTGATATTGTTGCCGATGCCGAATGCCGACTTTGCGCCTATCTCGATGGCGGTGGACGACAACCTCGAGCAGACAATGAAGTACACGGTGTGGCGGAGCATCCAGACAGCGTTGCTGGTGGAGCCGTTCGTGGTGCTGCTGTCGTGGTGGATGGGCGTGGGAGGTGTGACGTTGGCGTTTGATGGGTTTGAGGTTGTAAGTTTGTTTACGACCATTCTTCTTTTGAACTTTTTGGTCGTAGATGCGCAGGTGTATTGGATTCATGGGGTTCTGCTTCTTGCCGAGTGGGTTTTGATAGGGATCGCGGCATATTTTGTGACGCCCGAGTTGTTAAAATGACCTTTCTTGTTCAATGCAACCTCGAGTTATCGGCGAGAGAAAGCGGAGGGTCAAGTTTCTATTCTTTAGAAGAACCGCTAGAACGGTTCAAAATAGTAAAGATCTTTACTCATAGTACATAAAGAGGAGTATTAAGGATAAGTAAATTCGAGAGAACGAGCCGAGTGAAGATGGCGACGCCTAGACTGATATTGGCGCTAAGATGCCATTCTCACTCTCCTTTACATGCACACAAGAGTGGCTAAAGCTGTCTCACAGGCCAAGCATTCCACCACACCTACGAATCGTCAAAATTAGAGCAGGAAGCGCAGGACAACAAAGACCGCTTCTCCAGTACCTAAAGCCAAAACTCCAAACAAGCTTGGTAGGTCACCCATGGATGGATCAGCGCACGCCGAAGCTTCTCCAAATATTCAACAGCCCCACCATCCGAAACCCTTACAACTCCCAGCAACGCGTCGGAGCCTTACAAAGACAAGTATCCTGGGAAGATGACCTCTGCGCCCGCTGCTCAGTCGGAGCTACCAAGGTCGTCAGCTCAGCGGGTAGATAGCTTTCAGATGGCCCCCAGTATTTAAATATACGGGGAAGTATCATGCCGATGGGTAGGCAGAACGGCAAAGAGAGCAGCCGTCCCTTAGTGCTCGAGGCGGGCGTCGAGGAGGGTTGATGATGTAGATGGAGAGGTCGAGTGGGACACAGAGGACTCGGCAGACTAGAAGGACTGAGAAGAAATGATGTGGTTTGTGGCGTAGCTAGGTTGTTGCTGAGGTACATTGGAGGAATGGTGGTGTACGATACCATTATGTCGAAGCTCAATGTTCGAATATGTACCGCACAATCTCAATATTGTGAGATATCACAGATGAGGATATCATATTCCAAAGGATGGCCGAACATGTTCGACCTGTAGTTGTGCTAGTGGGACTACATGTCCCATGGGAATCGGCGCTATTCTTTTTCCCCAAAGAAGTACTGTTGTGGGTGCGTTGAAAGTAAGGTAAAAAAATTAAGAAATGTAAGGAATTTGTGATCAACAATCAATCTCACTAACGAAGGAACTAAGACTTGAATTAACAGCTCGCAAGGACGGTTTCACAACGACGAAAGAAATCGATGCGGATGAAAAAAGGTTGATTCCCCTTCTCATCCGAACCTCCAGCCCTCGAATTGGCAAAAACGATGAAGCTCCGGTTGATCATTATCCCAGGTTCCGGTTCAACCCGCTCGACTGTAGACAACCATCGTGGATTGCGTCCTGACCGTCAAGTCAGGACTGCTTCATTCTGGAATTTACGTTGCTAACTGCGTATATTACACGCTCATCCCTCGAAGCGCGGAGGATCTGGTCTGGAAATATCTTCTGTGTTATATTCTACTCGTAAGGTCACTATTGTATGCTGTAGGATAATATGGTACGACCTCTCGTCCCGCCCTTTATGTTGTATGCATCTTGAGCATCGTTTTGTTCTTTCGTTTCTACTCTCTGTTGTGAGGCCTCGCTGTTTCGTATGCACAATAATGGTACATTCGCTGCTCGTTGAGATCGTTCGGTGGGTTGTGCAGATGGTTGGGAAGGGAAAAGCGGCGCTGAATCGCTGCTTCTAGGTATAGTGCTTGAGTTCGCTTGGGTTGAAAGATGAAAGAGGATTACCGAGCTTTCTGACGGAGTCTCAAGGGAGATGTGGATGACTAGTACATACGTAAAGTGTTTGGAGGTCATTGAGACCCTAGACAACTGATCATGCTGGTTCGCGCTAAGTAACAGAAAATATACATGTACGTCAAACATACAACATAGCTAACAGAGACCGAGTCATTCAGTTGACTTGGTATCTGTCCTGTAGTACCCGTTCCACAACGCGTGCCCCATCACGAAGCGACCTGATTCGAGATCATCTGCATATAGTAATGCCCTGGGTCGACGCGGTGTTCAGTGAAGAGTATCAGCTGGCCATCAACCCCTGTCGCGACACCTTCACTTAGGCCTTCCACTAATTCGGAAAACACCAAATTCCTGAAGCCTGCGCTCAACCCGATGCGGTCCATGAAGAAGCAGAACAGGATCTATTTATGGGTAAAGGTAGCCTATGCAGCCGGGTGGCTTCCTCTCCTCCTCTCCTCTATATAACTGGTAACCCAAACCATGTCGGCTTCACTTTGTGAAAGTACGTAATCGATGCCGCGCTGCAGCTGATCATGGTCCACAGTCAAATCATGAGCTTCATCTCCTGCAGACTCACCAGTCCAATAGAGCAGTCTTTGATCTGCGTACAGCTGTCGCAGGACCAAAGTTTCCAATCTCCTACACTGCTCGAAAATATTGCACCACGCTCCCAGCCCTTTGAGATTCACTAATCGTAATTCAAGATGTTTCAGGAGTGGGCTGTTCTTCAAAAATCGTATGATAGCGTACTCGCTGAAGGCCTGACCCCTGAGCTTGCACTTCAGCAGCCGTGGCAATTGCACAGCTTGCGCGATTTGAGCAAAGACTTTCTCGTACCCTGCTTCATAATCTAGCGTCCCTCCGTGCGGGCACCAACTTGGACAGTGCACTTGGTAATGGATAAGTTCCAACTCTTCGAGATTGGGACATAGAGTGAGGAGACGTGCTGGACCGGAATACATTTCGTTGTCGACCGCAGATGAAACAAATTGCTGATCGGACTCGGTCAGGCTGGAAGGTGGGTGCATGGATACTGTGCGACCGCTGCATGGACGGATTGCGTCAAGGAGGCGAGTGGTACAGTTCATCGAAAGTATCCGTAAATTCGCTAGCGCTGTCTCTATCCCTCTCGTTTTCAAGAGTGGGACTGATGCATGCACGTCATACCCTAGCACACTGCAACCCCATCTTCCACCATAGACATGGAGTTCCTCGATTGCTGGCCGGCTTTGAGCGATTGCAAGCATTGTAATCAGGTATACATGTGTCGCTTTTTCCCAAACCCGCGGCCACAGATTGCGTGCCTTTGATACCGCAAGCCGAGTCTCCGGATGACGATACATACCAGCTTCAAGGGTAACTTTTCGCAGATTGCTGGCTTTGCGAAGCACCGCCGTGAGCACCACAAGGTCTGACCCGCTACGGGCAGCGTTGACTTGATCACCTTTGCGCTGTTCAAGTATATCAACGTTGGCAGCGGTTTCTGCCAGTTCTGCTTCACTGCAAGGGTCGCCCACGCTGATGACGGGGCCGAATGCGTACTCCTTGTAGGGATGCTTAGTGTCAAGGACTTCCCGAAGGAATTCTGTGTCATAGTAGGTAGCGACTATGGTGAGACTTTGGACCGCTGAGGCGAGGTAGCGATGATCGCAGATGGACAACAGAGTCTAAAGGCTGTTGGTGGAGAGATCTGTTGTCCGATGAGCAAAAGCTTTTCGAAAGCGATGAATGGTCGACTTTTGGAGCGATCTGGAAACAAGCCGTAAAGCGTAGATTGCCCGATCATTGAGCTGATCGAAGATTGGCTGGGCGAGCTCCATAGGCAGAGCAGCAAGGCCAGTTGACATTGATTCTATTCTTCAAGTCATGCATAAACCACAGATGCAGAACTCAACAGCTAGATACAAAAGCAGACTGGCATCTTTAGTGAGTGGCCCTCTCTACCTTGTACCTACCTGTGACCTTTCGGGTCCCATCGAAGTCAGAGCGGAAAAGTTGCGGGTATGGCTCCTCAATTTATAGACCCAATTCAGGCCCGTTCTTGAATGATGAAAGAGTGTAGCCAGGCAGTACTGCGCGATTGACAGAAGAGAGCGGGTAGGACAGATGTCATGTTCAGTAGTGAATCGCTGTTAGCGCCCCTTAACGCGAAAGGCGCTCGGATCCCCTACAAGCCCTGATTTCCGCCCACATCTACCTACTTTTGGGACATTTAAAGATATCTTATGAAAAGTTAGATATATAAATTATAAATCTCAATTACTAATTTCTGCCTACTGCCGCCTACGTTTGCCTACTTCCATCTTATGCGATAGTATGCCACTTATATCAAACCCTTCACCTCGCCTTAAAAGCATCTTATAAATCAAACTTAGACCCGTCAACTGTCTACTCCTCTTTGGTTGTGCGTCCGACCGGGTGTGCTCTCCATTTCGCCGTCGGTCGCTTAGGGTCCTTGAAGCTTCACGTTGGAGGTACGACCTTCCCATGCGCGCTTGATGTTACATCCTGGTTGATACTGTATGGTGCACACAAAATGCTCATAGCATGTATTCAACGCTGGAGACCGGAAGAGCGGAAGAGCGAGACAAGCTACGAGGTGCAAATCGGCGTGTTGTTGAACCCGACAACACTCATATAGTATGGAATGCTGACTATTCTGAGGTATGAAAATACTTGGGAGGTGCTGCTGCATTCGGTAATAGAGGCCGATGGCTCCACTGAGCGAGCCCGCAATGAAGTGATAGTATAAAGTCGTAGGCATGCGTGTTTAACCAAGTATGTTGGGACACAATCGATCCGACGAGAGGCGGCCACCGTTAGAAGAGGTGCAACCACCGAAGCTTCAGGTGATGCATCCGAGAAAGTGAGTCTGTGGGAAGACTGCCGTAGCATTCATTGTCTCGGTCTAAAGCGGCTCTGGTCCTGTCTCTGACAAACCAAAAGGCAGGACGACGGCTGTCGATGAAGCGCACGCTCGTAAGTCAAGGTCTTCGAGACATCAGGAGCTTCTTTACTTTATTGTCGTGGGAGGATAGCTCACGGTAGGAATTGAACCCTGTGCAGGCCTATGTATATCTTTGCTGTCCTAGATCCGCAGCTAAATGTTATCTATTGCCGCGACCTTGACTATGATCTTGCCCCGTCCACGATGTGAGAGTAGCTTGTCATATGCCTGGATCGGTCATCAGCATCTATGAATGAAAAAAGATTCCAAAGAAGGTTGCAGTAGCCATTGGAGACTCCATCAATAGAAAATACGAAGGCAGCGTTATTGATGCGGCGGAGCAATTCACATACCTCAAGCGCATCTTCCATCTTGTACGTGGAGTCCACCAAGCACTTTAGATTGCCTTCCTCTGCATGCTGCCGTAGCTGGTCCATCGTCTTTGATGAAGGTTCCGCCGCCATAAACATCCACTTCCTCGGCGTGCCTCCTAGCCAAGTTGGCCTCAACTCGTTGTTGACGCGTTGATAGAAGACTTTTGAGAGACCTCCCATAGACCCAACATTGATGTATTTGCCTCTCGCTTTGAGGAAAGACGGGCTCGCCTTGTACATATCTTGAGCTCCCACGCAATCTAAAATGGCATCGAATGGATTGCTGGTAACCCTGGCTGCCAAGTACCGTGGCAGGTCTGGCTCCGCTTTTCGATAGTCGAGGACTTCGTTCGCTCCCAGCTCTTTGACCGCATCTACATTGCTACCAGAGCATATAGCAGTGATATCAAGACCCATGGCCTTTCCAAGCTGGACCAATATGGTGCCGACACCTCCACTGGCACCATTGACCAAGATCCGGTCTCCGCTCGTCACACCTGCCTGATCGAGCATCTGGATCGCCGTTGAACCAACCACAGCTAGACCGCTCGCCTCTTCCGCGCTCAGGACCTTTGGCAATGGCGCCACAGTCGAGCTATCTACCTTCACATATTCGGCCAATGTGCCTGCATGATCCTTTAAAACCGACGGGATCAGCTTCGTGCCCCAAACCGGAGTTCCAGGTTCCGTCAGAGCAGTAGGAGCGTCGGGGCCGGCGGCCACTATTTCACCAGAGAAGTCTAGCTCGGGCGCGCCCCATGTGCTGACGAAGACGGATGGTATGAGCTTCATCAACAGAGTGCCAATGAGGTTCAGTGCGGAGTAGTGGACTTTGATGAGGACTTGGGTACCAGTGGGTGCGGACGGTGCGGGCCGAGAGCTTAGGCGGAGAACTGCGCGAGGGGAGCCGCGGGAGGAATAGACCCACGCTTTCATGGTAGTGGGGATTATGGTCGACATGTTGGTCGATGGGGATTAAGTTGAAGGTTAGAGTGGAGTTGAAGATGAAGAGATGGTTGCTGCCATCCAGATGCGCAGGGTACCTGGATATTTATCAATGGAGACTTGTCGTGAGGTACCAGACCTTCCGTCAGATCTCCGAGCCCAGATCTCCGAGCCCGTATCTCCGAGCCCGTAGAAATATCTCCGAGCCCGCATTTTCGGACTTCTAGCGTTACTCTCCGTATCTTCGTGCCCATATCCTTACCTCCGCTCACGGTGCTGTTGTCACACGCACAGGCGATAAAGATCATGACAATGTCATTGGGCCAGTTGCTGTCGCTGTTGCTGCTGACGTGGATGTGGGCTGCATATCTTGCACGAGCAGTGTATTGAATTTATGCGGATGCAAAGAGCAGAAAGAGATATGTAGATCCCATAATCCTGAACACCATACGGCTCTTGTCAATCCACTCATGGCTAGAACCGTGGCTATGAATGGAAGCAAGAACATGATGACTGATGATTTATATAGAACACATCGTAGACAACAGAAGGTCACATAATTTCATGCCACTGACTTGCCTCCGACGTCTGTGCCCAGCACTAGATGCTATAGAGCGAATTAGAATACTCCAGAGCCGTGGATACAACGCTCCAAGATCACTAGCCGATTATGGGTTGAATGTCTCTACGTGCATGCCATGATCTACCTCGATTCCCATATCGTATTTGTGAGCCAAGTCATTGCAAATAACATTCGAGTCTCACGGTTCGTGTAGTAGGCTTATGGTTCCGACCAAGGGCTGACCTAAATCAGTGTTTTAAGACATGATAGTGTTCCACGATTAACCACTTAACAAAGATTGGGCTCGCGTTTTTCCTTGAAGTGCACAACATCAATTATTTTCGCATCATGGCCGTGTCAACACCGAATCATAACTGTGGGAAACGCTTTTCCCTTCCATCTAGTGCTCTGATGATTATGTATCGACCAAAGTAATAGAAGTCATAAGTGCGAAGATGGAAGGATGTTATCCAATGATGCAGGCAAACAGAAGACGACAAGCATGAACTTGCAAAAAAATCCTCTATTTGGCATAAACAGCATAAGGGTACCAAGCTACACCTTAAACAGAAGCCGCAGCCGACGCTGAAAACTATAGTGAAGACTGTCATGGGAAGGGCAAGGCACGACGCCAAGACCGATATTGCCGATCCCGCGGTACCCGGCTAGTGAATCGAGAGAGGCCAGTGATGTGAAGCAATGGATCGGGATGTAGACGGTTTCAATCAGTATTGCGATCTTTGGCCATCAAGTCAGCTTAGGTAGAGCCCGCGTACGGAGACATAGTGTTATAACTTACAGAACGTCTCCGCACTGCAATACTCCGCGGTCCCACTGATATAAGTCCGGTGTCACAACATGAGGAGTGTGAATGCATGTTGTGTGGAGTCATGCGGGTAGGGTGTAAGATTGCAGCGGGGCAACTACCGGCAGATTTGAGAAACAACACGATCACTTCCCAACAAACACCTTTGTTTCCTCAATTCTAGAGAAAAAATATTCTTTCCACATCTTTAGAATCGTGCCATACCGTTCCTGCCTCTCAACATCGACACTGAACAGCCATGCCTATCCAAAACTCGAAGAAGATACCAGCCGGCTCAGCCTTCAACCAGAGGGAGAGCTGGGTACCACTCGGCAAGTTTCGAACACTGGTCTGCTCCATCGAATTCTTTGAGACTTGTGGTCATGGGATCCTCCCATTCACCAGAGCAATATGCAAAGAGAACTCCGACCAGGCTTGCCTCAACAAGGACTTGGTTAACGCACTGTATACAATCGAGGTGATGGACGCATACGGCGGGCCTGGCGGACCAAAAGCTACAAAGTTACTCTCCCAGGTAGGCCTCGCTATCCTGAAATAGATTACCATGATAGTCCTTGCTTTGGAAGATAATAGGGCAAGAGACTGATCAGTCCTGGTTAGTTGAATTGTCCTTTAATACAACGATTTTGGGAAAGTCGGTCCACTGCTTTCAAAGGCCACAAGCGGAGCGCCAACCATTTGGATGCGGAATACTACTGGGGTCGTGATCCTCCACGTTTAGAGCATGCTACTGATGGCGGGGTGGTCTTGACGAATGGGATCGACCATGTCCTAGTACCTAAGATTGGCCTTATCCCACTCCTGTCGCTAGACCTCGCCGAGGTCGAGAGAGACATACGCGCGGTCAATATGATGCCTATCGAAGAAGAATGCATGAGAAGAATCAAAAGGGGTATCCTAATCAGCATGTACCATGCAAGTGAACCAGACGCCTCAAGGTTTACCGAATTGATGGATGCGGTAAGCTGCCCTGTTCCTCAAGCCAACAGGCCGCACTGATTTTAGCACTTAGTGTAAGACCAAAGTTCCGCTAGACGAACAGCCGGCGGCGACAGATGATAGAGCCGGTCATATTGAGACAGGCCAAGATCAAGATACTAGGAAAAGGAGTGAAACGAGCATTTTCACGCATCTGAGCCGAAGATCTGGTGACGAGAATCATAGACGGCGTAGGGCGAAAGGACATTCATCAGCAATCATCGATCACAGCAGTGAATACCAAGGTTAGCGTACTATGCTTTGTTTCTCTTGTCCAAACACGACTAACCTTGATGGCAGTCTCCATTTCTACTACAGGGAGCGGAACACTGGAAGCGGGTATTCGTCGAGCAGAGGTGGATACTTATGGAGGAACGATGAGTTCATTGGCTCTTCGCACTAAGGATACGGACTCAGTTAAGAAGGCAAATTGATGATGGTTGTACTATTGCAAGCACTTTATCCTATGCTTGTGCGTAATACGAATCATTTTAGTTCTTGTACTCAATGCAAGACTTACCTATGAACGTCGAATCCGACTTCGGAGCTTTTGATGTTCATAAGAGCACTAGGTTTAGGTGTTGCAAAGCTGTCAGCTTGAACATAGGATGATATGATTGTCTGACTTACAAAAAGAATGGACAGGGGTCCACGGGGTGCAGGCGAAAGGTGAGGGCGGAGGATCGGAGATCTGTTGAAAACGAAGGAGGCTTGATGATAGATGGGGAAAGTCGACGACAAGGTCGAGCAAATGTGGTCTATCGTAAAGGGATCTTCTCAACCAGAGGTAGGGTAGTCAGCGCAAATGGCGACACAGTCCCCATTTAAGACCCCCACGTGTTCACCTTTCTCAAGATCAACACTTGCTCGCCTTGCCGCTGTGTAGTAATCTAATGGAGTGTGTAGTCGATATCGAGGACGAGATTTGAGGCGGAAAGGAGGTAGAGAGGGAGGGTGGATGTCCGCAGTACCTATAGTGCACATACAACATTAGCGATGAAGTAGTAAGAGCTACTTCCGTATTAGTAGGACCAGCGATGGCAGTAAGGACACCAGGAACCCGAGTCAGTGGTCTGAATGATATTCTCAGATTGCTAAGCCCTAAGAGGTCATAAAAAATCCCAATTCTGTCGGGCTATCCAGCGAAGAAAATTCTTCGTGATGGGTGATGTTGAAAGCTGGATGAGTGATCGTTGCTGAGATTTTATAGTAGCCGCGCGGCATTCCCCGCCTTCTTCGATCAATTCACTAATGACCTGACGTAGATTTCAACACCTCATGGCGGCCAAACACTTCCAGGAACTGTGTCCTACATCTCTATGATACTCATCAGCTCAGTATGCTTCATCTTTGCTAACGGTCATAATGTTCGCAAAGTCACACTATGATCATGCAGCGCTTCATATACATGATTGAAATATTGGAGGTCCCTCACTTACAGCACGATCAACACATACCGTCAAGGTATCATTATTGATTTACAAGCAAAACTTTGGTAATAGAAGATATGGGAGAGTACCTCACCTCGAGCGTGACCAAGATACCGGGAGAGACTATCGTCATGAACGGCTGGCAAAATCGAGAAGCTTCACCGAGATCACCGCATAACCACTCTGCCCGGATGGAGCGGAACTCTTGTTTCAGCCGAGTTTTCGCGCACAGCGCGAGTTTTGCTTCGATCATCGCAAATCAAGAGTTCATCAGGATTCCAAAATCGTCATCAAGCTGATGACAATTTGGCCGAGTTGAGCGCAATTGCGTACATGTAGACCTGGCGCCGAGCCGAAATCATCATATACACACTTTTTTACTTCGAAGACTAGTGGCATGGCTTCACGCAATATCCGGAATGTTGTTCGAGAAGTACGCGCATCTCGCCAGACTATTAACACGGCTGGAGGTCTACAGCTATTGGCGAGTCGAGGACGAATACGTGCCCGGAGAAGTGTCTAGGCCACGTGTTCCTGTGTTCATCTATGGCATAAGAATGTAGGTCGGTGATTTGCTAAAACAGTCGATATCACGCGTCGCCAAGGGCATTGAGATGCCAACGGGGGATAAAGGAGGCTTGATCGCTACCACTGGGTGTTGTGATTGGCAGTATCGGGTCCCAACATAGAGCTGGTGAGGACTACCAGGACAGTGGTGGTACTCTCTAAACCAACAATGCTGGGGACAGACTCGACGCTTCTTAAACAAATCTTGGGGTGTTAGTAGACAGTGAAGGCATAGATAATGTACATGGAACGAGAATATACAAAGGCAAGAATTGCAAACAGGTCACTTTTAGGTTTGATCCATAAGCATGCTTGGGAATGTTTAGGGTGAATCTGCGACCTAGAGCATGCCATCGTAAGAGGACGCAGCCACCACATAATGTCGTCCATTCAACCATAGGTGGTCAGCATAGTTTGAATTATTGATGGGGCTTGTCGTGAGAGTCTATACACGCTAGTACTGTCTAGAATTAGCTCCGATCCCATCAAGTCCGTTTGCCAAGACAAGACCACCATTCGTCCTTCCTCCCATTGTTTCCCACCACTCATGCTGCCGTATATTGATAGATCTACAGGCTCACATCTCAAACCGGACTCTTGGATCGACCAAACCGTATCACGCAGGATTTTGATATGCTTGGTGTGCCAGCGACGCCCCTATCGTCGTGCGAGGCGGCCACTACCTGCCCCCCGTGAGATGTACATTACGCCCAATGAGGAAGCTGGCCCTGCGACCTGCATCCGGGGACACTACTGCCATGCAAGCTCCTGCTCTCTCAGGCAAGGTACCGCAGGATGACATCTTGGATTCATGGCGAATCTGCATCTTGCCCTGCCCTCGCAAAGCTTGTTGCTACCCAGTCGCAAGGAGTGCAGACTGACCCTATAGCTACCCAGTCGCAAGGAGTACAGACCGAGCCTACACCAGGGACATGAGCCGTCTGATGCCGAACCCCTCGCTTCATTGAATGATGGAAGAGCTCCTTCCCCATTGGAATCGGTGATCCCACATGTACCAGCTGGATCGCTCGAGCGACATCGACATATAAGGAGTGTAAGTCACTGTTCGCTTCGTGTCACACCCCCTCTATTACACTACCCATTTCCTGCCTTCGAAATGCTGACGAACGCCATTCGTTCAGCTTCGTTGGCACTTCTGCTCGCCGCAAATCTTGCACTTGCATCGCCTGTGCGCACTCGCACGGCTTACGAGGTCAAGGATTCTCACAATGTCCCAAGCAAGTGGTCCAATATCGGCCGAGCACCTCACAACACGGTGATCAATCTTCACATTGGTCTGAGACAAAGCAAGTTCGACGAGCTCGAGCGACATCTTTATGATGGTAAGCGTCAAATCCTTCTCGTTCCTACCAATACATTTGAGCCCAGCTGACTCGATTTTCTGATCGTTAGTCTCTATACCTTCCCACCCTCGCTATGGCCAGCATCTTACATTCGAGCAAGTAAATGAGCTTGTCAAACCCACCGACAAGACCCTGAATCTCGTCCACGAATGGCTGTTCGACAATGGAATCGACAACGCCGCGCTCGCTTACAATACCGCAAAAGATTGGATCAAGGTCTCTTTACCAGTCAGCTCGATCGAGCGGCTGCTGGACACCAAGTATTCCGTCTTCGAGCATGAAGACGGAGATCGCATCGTACGTGCGCCTGTCTGGTCACTCCCGGCACACTTGCATGAACATGTCGATGCAATTCAGCCTACGAACTCCTTCTTCCGCCCAGGCGGACGTAGACAGACATATAAAACTGTTCTGCCATTCAGCGAAATTGGCGAGGGACCTCCAGAAGAATTCGCAGCTGTCACTGAAGTCGCCGTAACCCCAGATGCCAGTGATGTCGGTGTTGCCAAAGCCTGCAACGCAAGTGCAGTAACGCCACTTTGTCTTCGAACGCTGTACGGAACGAAATCATACAAACCTCAGGTTCCCGGCAAAAACCAGGTCGGATTAACGGATTTCCTAGGAGAAGCAAATAACCGCTCTGATGTCCAGATCTTCCTTCAGATGTTCCGAAAGGGCGCGGTTTCGGAGGCTCAGACATTTACTGTGGATGTCATCAACGGAGGCGATAACCAGCAGACTCCTGACACTCCGGCGCAACTAGCTGCCGGCAAGGATCTGGAGGGCAATCTAGACGCTGAGACTATCATTGGTATTGGATATCCTACGCCTCTCACAGCCTTCACAACGGGCGGAATGCCACCCTTCCACCCTGACGCCCAGACCCGTAAGTCTCTTTCGCGCTGTCTCCCCTCCAATCTTCTGACATTCTGCACAGCTACTGATACCAACGAGCCATACCTACAATTCCTGAATGCGGTATTGGATATGAATACCCTGCCACAAGTCATCAGTAACTCGTACGGCGACGACGAACAGACGGTGCCAGAAGCATACGCCAGGAAAGTCTGCTCCCTGTTTGCTCAGCTCGGGGCCCGAGGAACCTCCTTCCTCACGGCTAGCGGCGATAACGGCGTTGGCGCCACTGGTAAATGCTTCACGAACAATGGCAAGAACACTTCAACTTTCCTCCCCTCCTTCCCAGATGGTTGTCCCTACGTCACAAGTGTGGGAGCCACGAAGAACTTCAACCCCGAAGTTGCAGCCTTTGATCCTCGTAACAACTTCGCCAGCGGCGGCGGCTTCAGCAACTACTTCAAGCGCCCTGCTTACCAGAATGACAACAGCGTGGTGAAGAACTACATTTCGAGCCTGGGCGGCGAATTCGCCGGGCTCTTCAACACGGCCGGTCGCGGGTATCCTGATATCTCTGCACAGGGACAGGCATATGTTACGATTTGGAATGGCACCGTTGTTCGACTCGACGGCACCAGCGCCTCCACCCCCACAGCCTCTGCGATCATATCTTTGGTGAACGACGCTCTGATTGCTGCCGGCAAGCCTGCTCTGGGTTTCCTCAACCCCTGGCTATACTCAACGGGGTACGCAGCGTTCACCGACATCACGAGCGGGTCAGCCATTGGCTGTGGTGGACCGGGGTTCCCCGCCGAGGCAGGATGGGACCCCGTGACTGGGTTTGGGACTCCGTACTTCCCGAGCGTGAAGAAGCTGGCGTTGAGCTCTCATGCGGATGCTCGAAGGTAGGGGAGCCACCGTGGTGGCTGTAATATCTGGGCATTGGAGTAGCTTTTCGCTGTATGTCCGTACGACGGCTAGCAATCTAACTTTGTAATGTACGAGGCTGTAGCCAAGTAAGTGCCGAAGCGTTCCACATGATGGTGAATGGATACTACTCTAGCCCTCATCGCTTCACTTCCCTTTCTGGAGATTGTACTGCGATCACCTATCTTCTCCACCATCTTTCCTACCCTGGTGATCTTCTGTAAGATTGGGAGGTTCAGACCAGCTACCAAGGACGAGATTCCAATATCAAAAATGCAACAGACCTAAAGATTCAACGATCTTATCTTATCTTATACTTTTACGTAAGGTACATAATATATATCTATCTATCGGTTGATCTCGATACTATTCGTCACTCACGGGATTCAATTGGAGATCTATATCTGCATCTGTATCTACATCTGTATCTACATTTGTTTTTGGTTTTTTTGGTATTGTAGGAATTTGATTTAGTTCGCTATATATCGTATTTAGCAAGATAAGATAAGATAGGATGGAGTGATGAGGTGAGGTGAGGTAGTTGGTTGGGAATTGGTGGAGGTGAGTAGTTGGTGGAATTGGGGGAGGGTTCGGGGTAGGAAGGGAAGAAATATTTTGAGTGGAGTAGGATTCGTGAGCGTGTATGTTGTATTATCCAAGACTTTCACTTCCCTTCGAAAAGTAATCACCCCTCTCCCCCCTCTTCTCTCCAACCTTCTCCCTCTCCTTTCTACCCTTCTCCTCCCCTAACCCTTCTCCCTCTCCTCTCTACCCTTCCTCTGCCGCTTCTCCACCTCCCCTCCCCTCTCTTCTCTGCCCTTCTCACTCACCCCTCCTCCACCCGCCCCAACGCTCAAGTCCCCACAGTCAAATGAGTACAGAGAGCAGATTTAGTGCGAGAGCGTTGTCTTGATGCGTGTGTGTTCGTGTTTCGATGCGGTCTCGTGTTAAAGTGTGGGAGAGGGGTGTGGGGAATTATTACTTGGTGTACGGGGGGAGGGAGTGTAGGTGTGTGGGGAGAGGGAGTGGATGAGAGGGGTTTTTGGGGTGGTAGGGGAGGGGTTTGAGAGGGAGGGTTTGTTGGAAGGGTTTTTGGGGAGGATTTTATGGGGGTACTTGGGGGTGGGAGGTGTGGATTTGAGTGGTGTGGGTGGTGTGCGTAGCAGTCGTGAGGTCATGGGGAGGAGGTGGTTGGGGTTTATTTGTGGAAGTTTGGGTTTCATGGGTTAGTGGTAAGGTGAGTATAATAGATGTGTGTTGAGCTTTAGAGGAGAGTGGGGATTAAAGAGGGTAGGTAGGTGCTGCGATCTGGTTCGTGTTTGGTGTACGGTGTCTTGGGAATAAGTTTTGTGAGATAGATTCCTTGAGCGTGGACTGATATATTGTAAGTGTTGGATACTGTTGATAGCTCCCATAGGTGGAGTAAGATTGTGGAAGATTTTGGAACGGGAGGTAAAAGATGCTGGGTTGAAGAGAGAGTCGGTCTAAGCCCTGATGTAAGGGGAGTGGGCCATACTGTAGGGTGATGTCTTGTATTGGTGGCCAGTAGCGTAAACATCAGTAAGAGGAGGATTTGAAATGGAAGCTATGGTATAAGGTATACATAGCCAATACTTCGATAGCTGCAATTTGCTCTTCGCGGGCTAGAAAGCTTAACAAAGACGTCTGAATCTTTCGCGATCCTCTTTTAGGTCTTGACAGAACGTTCTTGATCATAGATCGATTCTCGTGATAACTTGAACAAATTGCCAACCTCATGATGGGGATGTGGAAATCTGAGGGAGTACCAAATGTGATCTAGTCGGTGTTAATACTTAGGTAGTCCGAACGATGATCGGTCTATACATACCTGTGTACATTCCGTCATTGAGCCAGAGCGAAACTGAAAGTTTTCGATCAGAAGCAATAGAAGGATGTTTTTGAAATGTTGTAATGGTGTAGCTCTCCTGGTATGAGCTGAAAATATTGGGTATAGAAATCGAGCATGCGAAACAGAAAAACAACCGAGGCGAAGGGACCTGTCAGCTCAGCACCTTATTACTGTTATGAAGGTTGGGACATGTACCCTATGTTGCGACGGCACAGAATTGCAGGCAGACCTGGTGCTTAGCACACTGAATCCGCAGACGATGTTGGCGTGACCAAAGGCCTTACGGGCTGCTGCGAGGGCTCAGCAGAGGCCGAGGCGAGACCTTGCAGAGACCAAGTGTTGGAAACCTTGTTACGAGCCACAACGATGCTGTCGAAACGCTCCTCCAGAGTCTTTGAGATACTACGAGCTAGTCGTGAAAATTTGACCTCATCCACCGCCTCCGCTGCCTTGCGGGCATCTTCAAGACGGATCTTGACAGGTGCGGCGTCAAAATCCATGCTTGTGGCGTACTGTTTAAGTTGATCATACCCAGATAGTAGAGTCTGCTTCGTGCGATTTCGTGAAGCTTCTAGCTCTTCGCGCTCTGGCTGCTGGAATTTTGACCTCGGTTGAGCACGTTTTGGGGACAGGATAAGCTTCGTCTGAAGCTTTGGTATGGGCTGCACGGGTGGTGAGTTCATTGCTATTCCAAGGACTGATCGAACCTGACTCATGGTACGTACCATCTTCACAGCTTGCTTCGCTTTCTTGACAGGCTTTTTCTCGCCGTTTTCGCTCGTCGCGTTGCGCTTAGCCTTCTTGCTCTTTATCTGCTTGGGACGCTTGTATCCCTTGATCATAGTCTCCCGCATCTGCTCTTGGATCTCTTCCTTTGCCTTTTTCCCAATCAGTCCAGAGCCGAGGATGACGTCAAACGTCTTGATTCCCTTCATCGCTGCTGCGAAGCAGTTGGCGAAACACTTGTGGCCTAAAAATGCTTCTTTGGTATATCCTCCTTTTATGGTGAGGGCGAAGTGGGTGATCGGCATCTTGGCCAAGCGCTTGATGAGGAGTTGCCAGCTTGTGGTGGAGAATTCGGGGTAGTAGAACTCCACATGCACGGAAGTGACCAGCTCTCTGCGTCTGGGCACGAGGGAGAAGCCCAGAAAGTCAAGCCCATACACGGCGGAACTGAAGTTAATTGTATTCAAGGTGAAGGGCAGGTGGCCGGCTTCCAACCAAACCTGCCGGCAGGTCCCAAGGAGTGCGGTATGAATGGTCCCTCTGTGGTACTGTTTTGGCATGTCACGTCTGTTGCCATCTTGTAAGAACGCATATCCGTATATTCTTTCGCGAATCTCCCCGGGCAGCTTGAGAAATGGGAATATCCCCTGTCGTACATAGTTGTGACCATCGTCGTCAACAGTCCATACCGCACCGTGCTCATAGCGCATTCCCAGATCTGCGTACTCGTCGTCGTGACATTCGCACTGGCACACCTCCTCCATGCAGTCACTCAATTGCATGTCTCTAAGGTCTTGATCCGTCATGAACATCCCCAATGGGTCATTCTTGTAGCTCCAACAACTCCCGCAGGTATCCGGATCGGCACAGTGTCCCTAATGGAGCACTCCGGTCAATATTCGCATTACAATAGTTTACAGATTCAAGAAAAAACACGGGAAAGAGAGGACTAGGATATCTCCTTGAACTTCAGATGCAGCACCCAACGGTAACGAAGGCAGGCCAAGCGCTCACATAGCATTCAGTCCCACACCAGGAACAGAGGGGTTCGTCATTCGCTCCGCATTCCGAGTCTCCGCATTGTGAACACATCTTGGGCAAGCCGGTCGGAGGTCGTTGAGGGTGTTGGATATTGGGAAGCTTATGGGTCAAGAGTTCCCCCTTGAGGTCCACTAATCGTCATAACCATGAATTAGAGGGCGGTGGGTATTTCCGGGAAAAGAAGCGTTTAAGGAGGATTATGGCTGTGTTATCTGTCTGCATCGACAGTCAATCACGTCAAACGCGTCAACTCGCACGGTAAAGTAGGTGAGTAGGTACTTTGGAGTAATATTAGCGTGTGCAAGAGTCTTGCGACTCCTTGGCATCGATCTATTGGAGATATGTTCGTAGCACTTAGGGATCCGTTTTACTACGAGTACTATTCTATACGGATTCTTCCCCCGAGGGACTAGGAAGATTCAATCGCAAGGGGTCTTCAATATGCGCGAGTCATGCTGCGTCAACATAAGTCTATAGCGTATGTAATATTCCAATTTAGCTTCGGGGATGTGGTTCGTTAAGCTCGTCATTCGTAGACTATCAAGAGTCTGACATAGGGGCTGAATACGTCAGACACTTGATAGTCCCTAAAGACTAGTATCTATGACTAATGTGTCGAGCAAAACGGTCGACCAGCGTTACTTATTGCACTGAGTCGTTGTGGTGGTACTGTAAGCTTGAACATTTCCACCAAGAGTAGGAGAATGAACGCAAGGAGATCTAAAATGAAGATAAGCGTGAGAAGGCGAGAGCAAGGCCTGCATTGAGCTGTACTAAGTGCGTCCATTTTCAGGAGAAAACTAACTGGGTGTGGAGCAGGAGACAGGGAGCGAGATGATCGAGGAGCTAGACGTCTTGTTGTCGATGGCGCGATCGTTCAGCTGAAAAGCGGAACGTTTTGGGCTCATGCTCGTGAGAAAATATCTTGTCATATGATTCCGAGCATGAACATGCTATCTTAGTAAATCGCGTCAGTTTCTGTTACTGCGAGATTGATACCTTGTGACCGATCCCATCCAATAGAAAGAGGTCATAATTGAGTACACTAGCCTTCGCAAGAGTCGAATAGAAGTGCTGAAGCCTGGTATGTAGCATTCCGTGCCAGGAAAACTGGTAGCACCTCGACACAGAAAGCAACTGAGATCAAAGCCTTCGACCCATAGAGCCAAGTCCTCACGTTGGTAGTCTATCGGCAGCAGTAGTTAGCAAGTCTATTGTTGATGTGAGAACATAATAAATTATGATAAGGAGCCACACACCCAAAAATCGTATTTCATCGTACAAAAAGTGATACGAAACAAGGAACCACCTACTTTAGCATAAGTTTTCGACTTACATATTTCTCTACGGCGCGAGAATACTGGATCTCTGTAGCTTCTTGATGGTGCATTTTATCTTCGTAAAGACTTGGAAAAGACTCTACCAAGCCAGCCACTCCCATGCTCCTGGTATTCCTGACGAGTGACCTGGACGGCTTTCAAGGAATCACGGTCGGCCGCAAGGTATGCGCCACCTAGCCAAGATGATTTTATTGGACTAAATCAGGTCAGACTCATACCTCTTTTGGCCAGAAGAAATGAATGTTGAGTGACTTACTCAGCGGCTCTTGCGATCCGTACCTCGCATTCAGCTGGCGCCAATTGCCGGATCTCTGTCTCCCTGCAGACCGTGTCAGAAAGAGCAGAGAACGAAAATCTAAAGAACCATTACATCCTCTCCATAAAGCCATCGATGCTTGCATTTCCTCCCACGACGAGGATGTTGGCTAGCATGGAGGGCCAGAGCCCGGCCGGTAACCCCGAAAGACTCTGCAGAACTGTGCCTGGTAGTCCCTCCTGCTTCATGCTCACATCACCGGGGTTGAATAGTAGCTCAGGGATCGTGAAGCGCTCATTGCCAAGCGTCATGTAAGTTTCTGCAATCTCACCTGCTCCAGCCAGCGCGCCCAGCTTTCTCATTTTAGCAGTCAAAGACGGGTCGTGAGGACGCATGAAGCCATGCTTATGAGTGTTATAGTCGGGCATTACATAGTCAACAACTATGTTTCTCTCGCCACCCAAAGCTTCCTTTCGGCTGGCGGATACTCCTTTCCAGGTGCGTTCGAGATCTCGTTTGAAATCCTGGCTGACATAGGAGATAGCTTCCTTAATCTCATTCACCAAATGTGTCTCCTCCAGCAGATAAAAGTACCGGATGGACAGGATCTCCTTGAGATAATTGGTTAATATCTTGCCACCGATATCAAGACGGCGGATCGCCTGATGAATCGGCCGTCCTTGGAAAAGGGGAGTCACAGTGCTGTGTGAGAAGCCAGAATCGATGACGAGCAGACACTCGGCAGGAAGGGTAGATAATGTTGGCTCGCGTGGAAGAGCGCCATACAAATATTGTATATCATGATATGCATTGAGAGATGAACCTATCAGAGCGTCAGTACAATGATGGCAAAGAGGCAAGTGCAAGACCACCAACTCAGACCCCGATGGTATGAAGCAAACTCATATTCCTCAAAGACAATCTCATCACAATTTCTTTGCAAGGCTGCAGGAGTGTTTGGTGCCTCTGTAAGCAGAAGGTTTGTCTGATGAGGATCGCACTTTCGAGAGTCAAAATGCTCTGCTAATGAGAATTGTACGTACACTTACTGCCAATGGTGCACCCTTCTCAATGAACGTATTATCCCAAATGGCTTTCTCGGCTTCCCAATTGACCAAGAAGCCTTTTTCCACAGGTCGACGAAATGTAATATCTCCGAAATCAGAACACTTTGCTAATTGGCTACCAATCCACACTCGTTTCCCGCGATCCTTTGCAAGACAGTTTGGTATGATCTGACAGTCTTCTGGACTGGGCGCAGCTGTGACGAAGCCAGCTTTCATGGTGTAAGCTCCATTGTCAATTACTAGAGATGTCTCTGGTAAGGTTTGCTCAATGGGCCTTGTTGCACGAGGCATGGCGTTTCATCAATACTCTGGGATCGAAACACTCTCTACTTTCCCCTTTCAAATACAACGTAACTTCACGTAGGCTGACTATTCCGGTCTCTTAGTGCTACGCGACGTAAAGGAGTGCAATGGACAACTTCGTCTGCCAGGTGAGTGAATACTTTATTCGTTTACGCGTGCTTGGATGACTTGGGCGTGCCAAGCCGGTAATTCCCGTACACTAGAATATTCCAATACAAGCTAGCGTATACAACATACCTTAGCGGAAGTCTTAGTAATCAGTATACTGTGGTAACACGGTTTATTTACCGTAACAGCGTTAAGACGTATATTAAAAAACCTCTACCTTTAGGCAGAGTCAAGATTTATACGTAACGTAAAATAAATAGTTTATCTAGGATAAACGTTTATTGAAGTAAACTATAACCCTGATTCTAGTATTACTAGTGCAGTATTTAAAACCCCCGCTGATTAACCTAGTACCCCACGTAGGATATGTCACATACCACCTATGACCCACGCCCCACGCCACCCACGCCCTACGTCGCCTAGTCCCTCAGCTTCCCCGCGTAGAAATTGGCTGAATCGCCCATATTTATGGTCGGATTACGCGCGACGTTGATGAGATTCGCAATGTGATACTCCCGAGTGGTAGGCTTGGCAGCCTTGGCAGTAGTTTCCTCAGGGACGGTATTAATCTAGAACCGTACTAGGCTAAAGTACGTAGTAGGCCTAAGACTAAAATATAACCACTTACTTTAAGATACGATTAATAACCTTAAACGTCCTAAATAAAAGACGGAATAGAGAACATTTACTCTACTACCAGTAGGATACCATACTCGTATCTGCTACCGCTGAAATACAGTACCCTCAGCTCATAGGCATCCGCTAAGGTATACCACCGTTATCCTACATCACAGTAGTTGTCATGGCACCACCCACGAGGGAGAGCAGCCTGATGGCTCTACAAGCATGCATTTCTTCGACTCAGGCCCTCATCACCAGCTTCCAACTGGCCCTCCAATCCCCCACCCCTCGACACTCGAACATCGAAAGGCCACCACAACCTCTCGCCCTCCTTTCCGACTCCTGTAAAATACTGAAAGCGCAGACAACTAAGCTCTCACTCCTCATACTCAACAAACCCTTCACGCCGTCGGCAATTACCTACATTCTCAATGCCTGCGCAGGAGGCTGCCTTCCTGCAATAATGTCTGCACTGGAACTTTGCCCAACAGAGATTTACAGCCATCTATTACATAACCATATCAGGACTTCAATTTCAAGACTAATGGCAGAACTCTTGAATTTGATAGCGTCAATACCGCAGGATGAACGGGGCATTGAGCCTCAGAGCCGGGATGTTCTAGCATCTACCGGAGTACTGTGGGCGGGGTGCGATGATATAGTCACGCTGGCTAACAGTGGGATCATCTCCCTTGCAATCCAGAAGGCGGAGGAGTATCATAGCCTTCTGAAAGACGCCATCGAGGAATTAGAGCAGTGGGATCCTGAGGAAGAGGAGGATGTCTCAGATACAGATTCGCTTTCGTCACGTCAGCAGATAACCAACACAACTGCTTTCGGTGACACCACTGAGCCTGGCGCATTGCTCGAGGCACTCTTTGTCACCAACAACATTGTCGAGCTACGGAAACGCAGTCTGTCCACGTTGCGCACAGTCCGTCTGATCTATCCTGCTTTGAAGAAACGGCGAATAGCTAGCTTCCCAAACATCACAAGCACCACGTCCCATGAACACTTGCCTCGTGTAGAACATATCAATCGCTTAGATGCTATAATGTTGTCAACCCAGAGATTTACAGAGGCTGCAGATGAGATCGCGGGGGCTTTATATGAAGGTGGTGAAGTGCAAGTTTCTGAATTGCTTGATGCGTTAGTGGGAGAGGCGAAGCAGTGTTCTACGACGGTTACGAAGAATTGGAAAGGCGAGGAGGATGATTTCACAGCTTGGGTGGGGAAGTGGTCAGCTAGGCTAGAGGAGGTGAACCAGAAGGGAGCCAATCCTCACAAGGATTGTTTTGTTGATAGTTCGAGCTCGTAGGCTGCAGTTTTTACAATACCCCATCATATCAAAGTCGTATCCTTGTGGAATAAGGTTCGTGCATGGTTAACAATATATACCAGTCCCGAGTCCGGGGCTCATCCTGTCGAAAGTGTATCAACCCGTGACCACCGGAGCCAAAGATCTATAATGAATGCGTATAATTAGGTTGCCCCCACTGCACCACAATATATAGGTAGTATGTATAGTTGCCTCATTACCTCAGACGTATAATTGTCAGTCACCGCTAAGCCCCTTCGGGTTAGCTAAGCCTACTACGCAGCCTAGCGTCGCCCTCATGCAGCGTAGTCAGCATGACTAACCTGAAGAGGCTTAGCGACATGATTGCTAGCCAATCATGCATACTCGTCTGTTAAAGTGCACTACTACGTAGTGCCATCGCATAAGATTATAGCGTAGAATGTTCTTGATGGATGGAGGAGGATACTTTGAGATATGAGCCGCGGGCAGTACGTCGCGGGTTCGTCAGTCAATGGTCTGGTGCTGTGCAATCCACCACAGTGTATCCCACCTCCACAAGCTTCCATGGACGCTACTGCAGCAAACCCATCAGTTCAGACACCATCTTCGAATGGCAGCGCCGGCCAACGCCCTTCTGCTCGAAAGAAGCACCCAGGCCAACCCACGGCAAGCTGCACCGTCTGTCGTCGCCGCAAGGTGAGATGTGACCGCGGCGTACCTTGTGGCAATTGCAAGCGGGCTGGAGAGGATTGCGTGCCAACTATTCCATCCCACGCACCTCGGGGAAGACAAGGAGGAAGAAAAAGAAGGACAGATGGGGAACTTCTGGAGCGCATTACAAAGTTGGAGGGTTTACTCAGGAAGATCGAAGGGAATCCTGATGAAGACAAAGTAACATCCATGCACCCAACCGCTACCCCTGCAGTCGATCTAAAGGAGGGATCCCCTCAAGCTGTCGTCCTTGATGGTCAATCCAGAGGGGCCTGCAATATATCCACCAATCACACAAGCCAGAATCCCGAATCAGGGCTGGATCGGTACTTGGGGACTTCATTCTGGCTGACGCTGAGTGAGGAGATTGGTGGACTAAAGAACATACTGAATGGTTCATCAGATCAGGAAGATGAAGCTGAGGATGAGCAGACTCCGCCATCGAGTCTTTCCAGTCCAGGAACCCAGCAGCTGAATGAGGCCAACCATTCTTGTTTTATATTTTCACCAAGAAGTTTAGTAGAGAATCCTTGTGACCCGACACCTCACCAGCTTTACAGTTTCTGTGAAATCTACCTTAATAATGTCGATCCGGTCTTCAAGATCTTACATGCCCCATCTTTACGCCGATATCTACAAGAAGGGGCAAAGGAGCTTGATTGCAGTCCCGGTGCTCGAGGACTTGAAGCATTGAAATTTGCTATTTGCTTTGCTGCTACAACTAGTATGACCGATGGAGAGTGCAGAAATCGAATTGGGGAGGATAGATTAGTCCTCATGGCAACATACCGAGCGGGAACAGAGCTAGCGTTAGCAAGGGCCGACTTGGTGAACACGGTTGAGATGTCAACGATGCAAGCAATGACCATCTATCTGGTAGCAATCTGCTTTCGAGGTCTTCTATCCTGCTGTTCGTCGATGATGCTGACTCGTGCAAATTAGGCTTGTGTCCGTCTCAAAGATAATCGCCGCCTTATGTGGACACTGACAAGTCTGGCCGTGCGAATTGCTCAAGCTATGGGTTTGCACCATGAATCCTCCGTGTCTTCCCATCGACCGTTTGCAAGGGAAATGCGAAGGCGCTTGTGGTGGCAGATATGCCTCCTCGACTCTCACGCGGCCGATGACCGTGCTACAAACCCTGTAATTAATGCCGACTCTTTCAATACGAAACTTCCATTACAGATCAACGATGAGGATATCTACATTGATCTATGTGGGGAAGTCGAGGAAAGGCAGGGCTTCACTGACATGACGTTCAACCTGATCTGTTCCGAGATCGTGGACACATTGAGACAACTGAACTATATACCGGTCAGGAAACTTGGTCAATCTCGAACCGGCCTTCGGGAGGACTGGAGTCAAAGGATTGATGCAGTGACCAACATGCAACGGCATCTAGAGGTGAAACATCTACGTCATCTCAAGATGGGCCGTCCTTTTCACTGGGCCACCAGGCTAGTTGCGGACATTATGATTGCCATTATGTGGCTCATCGTGTATCGTCCACTTCAACAACACCCAGACAGTAGACCTTTCCAGCTTGCGGGTCCAGGCATCCTTGGTCTGTCGGTCGAGGTACTTGAAAGAGCCCATCAATTGGAAACGGATCCAGCAGCAAGCTCGTTCAGATGGCTTGCTCGTACTTATGTACATTGGCATGCTTTGGCAGTGACCATCGCGGAACTATGTGTCAAAACCGAAGGCCCCATGGTGGAAAGAGCATGGGCTGTACTTATGCCTGCTTTCAGTGAGGCTTCACAGCACGTGGCAGACTCGCAAGAGGGCATGCTCTGGCGTCCAATCAAAAAGTTAATGGATAGGGCCCAAGCACTGAGACATGAGTACCTGTCGTCACGTTCGGCAGGTGCTAGCGTGCCGCCCATAACAGCAGACTACAATACATGCAATATAGGAAATCATCGGGCTGACACAGAACATCATATGTATGGAATGGTCAACGACCCACAAGGACCAGAAAGTGCTACACTAAGTATGAAAGGGATCCAGATGGCCTCCATTCCAGGTTCAACCCCTCTCGACTGGGATCCCTGGCTGGCTGCAGCATCCACGTCAATGGAGCCGGCAATGGGTGGCCAGCACCATGACGACTTGGATCAAACAGCATGGGCGAATTGGGAGAAATTTGTCGATGGATTTCAAGCGCAAGACGAAACGATGATGTCTGGACCAAGCCTCGACGTACCGGAGTTTCCCAGCCTTTGGTCGTAGATCAGGTCTCCTTGTAGGTTTTGATAAAGCGCACCAATCCAAATGTGCGGTCTCACCGGAAGGAGGCGTGGACATCATAGCGGGCTGAGCACGGAGTACGAGCGAATGCATCTGCCTCGTCCCGGCCCTCGATATCAACACAACATTTACGAGAGTTGCTAACGAAGTACATTCACGGGCTAATCAATAGCGGAGAACAAGACTTCTGCATGGCAATTACAAAATGGGAACTCGCGCCAATGAAGTTGTCCGTGACCATGCGAAATGCCATATGAAGTGAGGAATTCCGGCTCCGATTTGCCAATGTCAGAAGCTCGAGGTTCAAAAATTAAATCATCTCAGCAGCCTTAATGGCCCATAGCTTTGTCAGTTGCCTGCCTTGATTGGGCTAGAATGGTGCCACAGCCAGCAGACAGGCTTGCTCCCTCATCATCTACGATGAAAGGCATGCCACGTTCCAGGGCTGGATTTCCGAAGCTTGAATAGTGAGGCTACGACAGTATGCTGGCATGTAACGAGCATGCAATTCTCCCGCACGGCTGAACTTTCCGATCTGACACCTTCCCATATCTTGATAAAATACTGCGCGGTGCTGAATCGATCTAATCTTGTCAGTCGGGATTAAGGGAATCGGCGCACCCGGATTCCCGGCCACTTCGGTATTTGAAAGTTGGGTGCGAACGCTAAACTGCATCAATTGCCTAGTGCATTTATCGCTTCTTGATTCTTTTGCTTGATTCCGATTGGCTCCGCCTGGTCTTGGCAGGCACCGGAACACATTTGGCTGGTAGGTTTATCATCTACTTTAAGTAAGCACTTTACTTTATGATGTATCAGATCCTACCTAATACGCCACCTCCCCATGCTTTCCCTTGGCCTCGCTTTCTCGCGCCTTTCACGTGCGCCCGAATCCGGTGGAGTTTGTTTGTAGACGTCATCGCCTTTTCATTGCAATTACTGTACAAAACGTCCAGTCCTTACAACAGTACATACATAAGCAACGAATGTACTTCCCTCTCTAAGAGTTACATTTGGAAATCTCGCCTCAGTCCTAAGACGGTCTATTCCTGTAATCCATCAGCTCTTCTCTCACTTGGCCTGTCCACTCCGACCGCCGATTGCGGCCAATATCAAAACCACGCTCAATGAAGGACCTTTTCCGTGAATCCGTCTTCGGGCGCTCCGTTCGTTTACTGTCAGGAGGAAAGTTATTCGCCTATAGCGAGGAGACCGATCCATCGCTACTCGAAAGATATCAGCTCAGTCATACAAAGTCTTCGTCAACGTCACTTAGCCTCGACGGCAAGCAAACCAATCAAGAAAGTGGCGGAGATTCAGGTGCGGAGCTGGGGAAGCCGACAACCATCGCCGAACAAGAAAAAGGGGTCGACCATCTCCTTGTTGACTGGTCCCCCAATGACCCCGACTATCCGCGAAATTGGTCCACCCCAAAGAAATTATTCGTCACATTCCAGATCTGCTTCTTGACGACCTCTGTTTATATCGGTTCTGCAATCTATACAGCCGGCCTCCCAGGCGTTGAAGAACAATTCCACATTTCTCCGGTCAAAGCACTCCTCGGACTCACCCTGTTCGTTTTCGGCTATGCCCTGGGTCCCATGATTTGGGTATGTTCCTTGTATGCTCCTTAATTGCCCTTCGCAATTGGAAAATACCTCTCACGTTGATCTTCATACTGATCATTTTCTCTCCCAAAAGGCCCCGATGTCCGAAATACCATATATAGGCCGCAACCCGATTTATGTCGGCACCTTGTTCGCCTTTGTGCTGCTCCAGCTTCCCGTCATCTACGCCTCCAACAGCAGCATGCTACTCGCCTTCCGCTTCATCACCGGCCTTGTCGGCAGCCCCGTGCTCGCAACCGGCGGTGCCACCATCGCCGACATCTACATCCCTCAGAAACAAGCCTACGGTATCGGCGTTTGGGGAATTTCCGCAGTCTTCGGACCGGCTATGGGTCCCCTGATTGGAGGCTTCGCGGCAGAGAGCAAGGGTTGGAAATGGACGATCTGGGAACTGATGTGGCTCTCCGGCTTCTGCCTGATCTTCCTCTTCTTCTTCCTCCCCGAAACCAGCAGCAGTAACATCCTCTACCGCCGCACCGTGCGCATCCGAGCCCTAACCCACAACCCGCGCGTGAAATGCGAGCCGGAGATTGAAGCCGAAGGCATGTCCGGGAAGGAAATCGGAATGATGGTCTTCATCCGTCCCTTCACCTTGACCTTTACGGAACCCATCTGTTTCCTGCTGAACCTCTATCTGGCACTCATCTACGGCCTCCTCTACCTCTGGTTCGAATCCTTCCCCATCGTTTTCATCTCCACCTACCACTTCACCCTCGGCACCGAAGGTCTCGCCTTCATCGGTATCCTCCTCGGCTCCGCCGCCGCCATGGTCCCTTTCTTCTACTATAATTACCGCTACGTGGAACCCCAATTCAACGCTCAAGGCCAATTACGCCCCGAGGTGCGCTTGCAACCAGCCTTCATCGGCGCTTTCCTCATCCCCATCTGCCTCTTCTGGTTCGGATGGTCGGCGCGTCCGAGCATTCATTGGATCATGCCCGTGATTGGCAGTTCCTTCTTCAGCATGGGCGCGTTTCTGCTCTTCATGGCCGTCTTGGCGTACCTCGGGGACGCGTATCCGAAATACATCGCCAGCGTATTTGCGGGGAACGACCTGATGCGGAGTTCATTCGGGGCGGCGTTTCCGCTCTTCGCAAACGCCATGTATCATAAGCTGGGGGTGGCGTGGGCGAGTAGTATGTTGGGGTTCTTGAGTATTGCGTTTATCCCCATCCCGTTTGTGCTGTATTATTATGGTGGGAGGATAAGGGCGATCAGTAAGATGGCGACGCATGATTTGTAATTTTGGGGGATTGGTTTGAATTGATGATCTGGGAAGTAATTGATATAGAATGTTACGACATAGAATAGCGGTTTCTCGGTTGGCGTAGTTGGATCTGTTCTCAGGTCAACGACTGATACCTGGTGAAGATTTGCTCAGAGCTACGGTGACTTTGAGTAGATATATAGATATAATTTTAATGATGAGATATATAGACTATTTGGGCAAATCTGCATAGTATCGTCTCAGATGCGAACTCTTCGAATCAAGTATGTGACCGGTTAGATACTCGGTTTGTCGTGATACTTAAGGCGTAAGAGGCTCAATACTTAAGGTAGGTACCTAGGTACTCTACCTTGCCCGTCAATGTAGTGAGCTAGCTAGATTAGGCCTAGCTATATGGACAGATTAGCGGCTTGGCGTAGATGCTTGTACCGAAGTAATGAATCTCTACAGAGCACCTTCTGTCACGTCCAACATTGAGGCTCAACTATGCGGGCTCGAAGATGCGCGGACAAGCGAATGAGAAGTGGGAGTTGGGGTAAACGTGACAGCTGCGCGAGCATCCCATCGATAATATGGACTTCCTCCCCAACAAGCGCCGAAAGACGTCGCCAGCAACCTCTATTAGAGTGAGCGGCCAAGACAGTCAACTACAACCCGACGCCTTCGATGATGAGCGATTCCTCAGCAGGCGGGAGTTGTACATGTCTCCCCCCAAAGCCAGTCTCGCACGCTTTAATCCAGGACTCTTATCACCCTCCAAAACAACTACCCCGCGACGACGAGGAAGTAGTGGCAGTCAAGGCGCTTCCAGTCAGGGTCTGATTGCGAGACCTGTCATTGACCGAGATGCTGTCATGAGAGCCCTGTTGATGAAGCCAGACATAGCGGTCAGTGCGACGACGCTGGCCCCTGATCGGGAAACGGACGGGCAGGTGTTTCTCGAGTCACCGAGACGCAGGTCAAGAACTCCGGTTCGAGAGACAACTACGTTAAAGAAGGCCAAGCTTTCTGTGATGGAGGACATTCGCGCTTCGTCGCCAGAAGAAGCTATAGAGGCAGATGTTGTGGTACAGGATGTCCAGTATGTGGGACAGCGGGAAAGTGGACCGAATGGGTCTCATACGCAGCTGCATCAGATGGCAATTGCGGGTGTAATGCCCACCACTGAGCCGCCACAATCTCCCTCCACTCCATCTCAACCTAATCTCCAGAGTTCATTATTAAGTATGGGTCAGCAGGAGGAGGAAGAGCCGAGCTTGCCATCAACTCCTGTTCAGCTGGGTCTGGAAAAGCCACCCGAACCAGCCAAAGGACTTCTCTTTAGTAGCCCCAGTAGAAGGCCAAAGAGAATAGGAATTGGTCGCGCCAGGTCCACGCCATTGAAGCCTCACCCAGAGAATCCTGTACAGCAGTCTCAGAGACCTGATTCCTTACTTCCAGGTCTTGGACCCCGAGTATATATAATCAACACGCCCAAACCGTTACCCACGGCGCAAGAAGCCGAATTTCTCAGAGTGGAGGAAAGACTTGCTGCGCTGAGAAAGCAGCTTCAAGAGATAGGGACTCGTATATTGCAGGAATCGCTTGTTACTGGGTGGAACGATAATAGAAGCAAGGGCACTAAGGACACTAAGGGTGTTGAGAAGCAAAACAAGGAGAAGCTGGCCAGGAGCACCAAAGTGTCTCATCTCCGCGAGGAGCTTTTCCGACTCGAGCATGCGAATGCCACGGCTTCTGATTCAGCGGGGGGCGAATCCCGCGAGCAGGAGGCCACCGACAGACCAAGGTAAATAGGCAATTGTCAATCTGAGATGTACCAAAGCTGATTGATCTGACAGCAGTGGCAACGCTGCCACGGGTCGTTCCCCAGCCCCGTCGAAACTGCCATCACTTTCGCAACGCCTGGCACGATTCCTCCCCTTTTCTAGCAGGCCCCCACCACCGATACCGAAACCGCCTTCGCAGCAGGATCACGAGCCCTCGCAAATCTTAAGATTAGAACCATTAGAAGATGATTGCGTTCCATTCACCATCACCACCTCCGATTCTACTCTACTTACCTCCATCGACGAGGATTCCTTGCTACATTCTCAGATCATCGCGTTGTCGTCTCCTTCTAAAATATTCGTTCTACGGCTGAAAGTTACTCTCGATATCGTATCGCAAGCCGTCACGCAAATGCACGTGATCGAGCTCAGTGACTGCGCAGAAACAGAATTCGGTGGATGGCTACGAGAGTCCTCACAGGATCGAAGTATAGCAGCCATCGGGACGGCATTTGGACACTACTGGATGACTTGTCTGCAACGCTTCAAGTGCTGGACTGACACCGTACGAAAACACGGCGCTTTCATCGCCGATGACCGCGGATTTGGCAAAATATCTTCCCCATCAATCAATGCTGATCTTCCATATATCACCCCCCTCTTGCATTGCCAAGAACTGACCATGGCCCGCGGTACCCTCTCCCTCACAATCCAGTGGCGTATATTCATCAGCAGCGATAACGGCACCGTCGATAGCGACGTCTCGGCGCAGGCCACGTACCCAGAGACTTGGCGACGCACCGATGCTGGAGCGGAGCTTGAAAAGACGGGGGAAGCGTTCAGGATGCTGGTTGAGGAGAGGGGGGTCACAGAGGCGGTTGGCGTGCTTGCTGATTTGCTTTTTCCGGGGTGAAGGGCTTTTCCAGTCTTGAAGAAAGGGCGATGTCTTCAGGCTCTGCAATGGCTCAGACGAATCATCATCGATCAACGTCCCATTCTCTGCTAAGCTACAATACACCACCCTCCGCCTAGACAATCGCAACAAATAAAACTACACTTTGCCATCCTCGCCTTCCCAACCCTACCCTCCTCAACCGAACATTCATCACTTCCTCCCGACTCTACGCCAGAGGTATGTATACTCGCCCTATTCTATACCCAAAGTATACAACCAAGTGCCCTCATCAATCTCAATCCCCCCCCCTTCCACTCTTTCCATCAAAAACCAAGCGCCTGCCACCCCGGTCTTTCGTCGAAAAACGGGTCACATCAATTTTTCGTATTCGTCCTCTTTCCCTGCTCTCGTGGCGATGATGAGATACGGGGTAGGTCGAGCGCCTGCAGCTTCCTGCGCTGGAATATATACTGTGGACTGACTGGTACTGTGGACTGGTACTGGTACTTGTACTTGTCCTTGTACTGGTACTGGTGATGGTATTGTATCTGCTCCTTTCCAGACCCAAATCTAAAGCTGCGGATGGGATGGTCTTTTGGTGTGTGGATGGATGGATGGATGGATGATATGATCGGTGGAGATGGCGAGGGGGGGTCATTTCTGCGTGGGGGTTATATCGCTTTGAGGAAGACGAGATAGATATGCCATGGCAGGGAAAGTGTGAAGTGTCTGTGATTATAGTGCTGCCGAGTGGACGGCGATTTTTGTGGATAAGGAGGGGGGATAATATGTACTCAAGGAAAACCATAGATTTCTATAAGGGCTTTCTGAGCGCCTTCCGTCGATAAGAACATTACGTCCTCCAAAAAATTTCCATGAGGAGAAGATGTGTGTCATCAAAGCTTAATACCAGCACTCATCGACATTTGGCATGAAACAGGGAAAGACATATGTGGTACAACATTATCTATGAGAATATCAAGCCACTTGAAGAATTATGATCCATTTCATCTTTCTGTAATTTGGGAAACATTGTTGCTTTTCATTTCAGCGTAGTCTTGGATTAGGTGATGAGACTGAGGGAGGGGTTGGAATGAGACATTAGAGACTGGAAGTGTGGCTTTGGGAAAACCGTACAAGTATGCATTTATTTCCTGTGGATATGGTGATGTTCAAGGGTTAGGTGATGTGAGGGAGGGAGGGGTTGGAAGGGCTGATGAGGGAGGGATACTGGTGGTAGAGGATGGGAGGGGATGGAGAGGATGGGAGGGAAGGGAAGGGAGGTTTGGGAGCTTTGGGAAGTGGGTATGAGGGTGTGGTGTATGGGGGTGTGTGCATGTTGCACACGCACGTTATGGTAGGATGGTGATTGGGTTGTGGATTGATGGAATGCGGGTATCTTGATGGATGTAGGATGGAGTTGAGGTATGGGAAAGGCAGAAAACAATGGGGATGCTGAGGAGACTGGGATCTGGTTACGCAGGATATCCGAAATTGAACAAGTTGGGATGACAGGTAGAGTGGAAGGACGCTCTGCCATATCGAACTCACATGAAGCACATTTGAGCAGCATCGTCTTCGAGGATTCACTCACTTGCTAGACAGCAGTCGCTACCAGATCTTCATAACGACATTCGCAAGTACCCGCCACCGCCCTACTTCTTCGCAGCAGCAGCATCCTCCTGCTTAGCCTTCGCCCTCTTTTCCCTCACGCCCACCAATCTAGCCTCGCTTCTCGCGTCCCTCAGCTTCCTATACGCCGCTTCCTCACCCTTGGGCATCTCGCTCCTCTTGACCTCACTGATAGCTTCCTGGCGGGCCTGGTTGACGATAGGCATCGTATGATGCGTCTTCCTCACCACCTTGTGTTCACCCTTCTCGTGAGCCATAATATCTTCCTTCGTGGCGTCGTCTTTCTTGTGTTGGCCGGATTTGCGGGGGAAGAGAATGAGGCGTTCGCGGTAGGCTTTCAGGCGCGCGACGTTGACAGTGAGGCCTTCGACAGAGCGGTTGGCGCGGCGAGGGTCGACGCTGATGCCGATCGTTGCAGCGAATTTTCGGGGGATGCCCGCCTCCTAGGACGGAACATATATTAGCGACGTATACAGAGAAGTTTGTTGTCACGGATGTGTTGTACCTTAAGCTCGGTAAGTGAGAAACCACGCCCGGCTCGTACGCGACGGTTGTACTTGATGGTGGGGCAGCGAACAATGGGCTTCAGCTTGTCAACAGGGCGGGGAGCGACGGCTGCAGCTTTCGTGATGCGAGCATTACGACGTCGTGATTTCCGTCCCGGCTATACGCTCTTTGTCAGTTTGGCTTTGGGGTTCCAAGCATGCAGGACCGGGTATGTGTTCGGAGTGCGGAGGTGCTCAGGTTGTCGTACCTGGTCAAAGTGGGTTCGGACACGACGCTGCCAGTCCTTACGGAAATCTGCCGACGATCAATGCCACGCTCATAGTTCTGCGAAGGCCAGATGCGAACTCACGGTTGTGCTGTATCTGCTGGTTGTGCTTGATCGTCTGTCACAGTCCCAAGTCAGCCACAGAATTTCCAATTCCGATGTCGAGGCCGGTCCCATCTTGAATAGTAGCCTGCCACATACAAGGGCGAGTACTCACCATTGCGACGGTTGTCGGTCAGGTCGTTGACGATGATGCAGTTGCGCGCTGTAGGTGATTTTTCCGTTATTCACTAGTGGGGTGTGAGATCGCTTAGCAAGAGCCGCTGGCCGTCCTACCCCTAAGGTAAAGAATATTATGGAACATATAACATCCGCCCAATGGGCTCGATGAACAAAGTGAGTGACGTTTATCGCTATGCTCGGACAGACAGAGTACCAAGTTGCGAAGCTGATGCAGCTCCCATTGTCTCTGATCGCTATACTCGATTGGCTAGCTACCAGTGGTCATTCCAAGCTCGTTGCAGCATATCCACAGCTCGTTGTAGCATATATACAGCAAGAAGCAGTAAAAGCAAACGTAGAAATTCATCTTTGCGTTCCAGACTAAAGGCTTCTCCAACGCCGTGACTACTCATCACCCGGGAATAGCCCAGCTCTGGATGCCCAGTCCCACCCGCTCCTTTCCAGGGCCTGCCGTCCGAGCTTTCTTATTGCTTCTTGGCACTTCAACGTTTCGGTTGCTGTCAGCACCTCGCTTCAACGAATTCGTCGCCCCAACGCCCGGCTTCGTCACATTACCAAATAGCTTCGCTTGCACCACCTTGCTTGGGTCCACTGTCTGGCTGGATGACGGGTTACTTTGGCTCGGCGAGCCTAAAGAGCGACGGAGCATGCTAGTTGCCATTTGGCTAGCCTGAGACCCTGGTATGTCATTATTATCCTCATCGTCGGATGCAGATATTGTGCTTTCGCGATCTTCACGATCCTTACGAACGCGAGACTCTTCGTGATCTGTGAGCCGTGTACCAGGGGCCGACAAGCTGACACATTGATCGGCACGATCGATTAGAGTAATCACACCATCATCGGCCGTCACTGGTCTTGACCGGAGAGGCGTTGTCGGCAAAGACGACAGCGAATGAGCTCCCCGCAGGTGCTGAGGATGCAGCTTCTTCGCTCTAGCCTGAAGGGGGCTCGTGGGGACGCTGCTAGCTTCGCCATTCATGACCTGGCCAGCCAAAAGCAGAGCATCGAAAGGATCCTGACTTCCGGGCGTCAGGTTTGTGTCCCTTGGTCGCCGACCAGCAGTGGCAGGAGTATTGGCTGTATGATTGTGCAGAGCTGTGCTGTACTCCAAGGACGGGGTGCCATTGATCGATATCGCACCAGAAGATTGCATCTCGTTCAAGTGATCTCTATTCTCTTTGATACGCTGCCGGAGGAGCTGTACACTGTCTTTGAGATCTGAATTTTGCTCGTCCAGTTGATGGATAAGCCTCTTCGAAGAACGGAGACGCTTTTCTAGGACGGTATTCTCACTCTGCAAGTCTCTGCAATGTGCCAAGGCTAGTTGGAGGTTGCGCTGCATGGATGCTTGTGGGGATTGGGGGCTGAAGGAATTATAGTGCGCCGGACTACCCTCCTGCAAGACTTGGACCTCTCTTCTGGTTGCCTCATGCTCAACCGCTGCTCGTTTTGCGGCCTCTTCCGTTTCGATACTAAGCAAGCTGTGCTGGAGCTTTGAATGAGCCGCGTTTACCCTCGCTTGGCCAAACGCAGGCAGCAGCTCAGTGACCAGTCCACGCAATTGTTCCTCGCCCATCTTCTGCACCGACTCCGCAGATGGCAGCTCCCCAAACAGGCCTCCGGAAGTGATGGGTGGACCGATCCTCAAGGTTGCAGGTGGCGATACAAGCGAATGCTCTCTTCTATTTGTAAACTTGCCCTGGGATGCTTTAGCCGAAGGCTTGTGCAACTGGGTTGATGGCGGTGGTGTCATTGCGCCCATGTCAGGGACAGGAGAGCCAAGCCCGGCACCCACTCTGACTGTATCTTTGGTCGCGGTCGGACTGAAAAATGGAACGGCTTCGCTGCGATGTATTGCATGGTCAGGTTCTGGGGTGCGTGGCGCGTTGAGCTCAGACATGATGAGTGGCGAGGTATTTTTGTGGTTGGACTTCTGAAGGAGATCGTTTAAACAGGGTCCGTGTAGAAGCTCTTCACTGCTGCGGATGCACACTTATTTTGGAACAGATGCCGCCTGGCTTGGTAGAGGTTGTACAGTGAGTGGTGGGGTTGTCAGCTTTGTGGGCCAGAAGCGATGAAAGGTCGTGGATCGAGATGAAAGCTCTTTGATAGGTTGCAAATGTTGCCAGGCGTGAGCGGACACGTAGATAAGAAAGCCTCACGTCCTCATAGTGGTGGAGGAGGGGAAGGGGCTGGGAGTGAGGGAGTTTGTCTTGTCTGTAAGGTTCCACCGCCCGCTCAACCTCACATGATGCGAGGCTGGTTCGGCTGGCTCGGCTGGGCTGGGCTCGCGTTTCGAAGATCTGCACTAACCTTAGCGGCGGCTGATCTGCGGGCGTTGGCAGGGGTGACTATCGACTATCTGATACTCCGTGACTCCTTAGACCAAGGAAATGTCAACATGAGAGACCGAAATACAAAGTGAATTGGTTGCAAAGATCACTCGCACCACCAGATGACGGTAGATTTAATGTCTTGATACAAGCACATGCTAGATGTACAAGTCTGTGTGTTGATGATAACGAAAGCGCTCAATTTCGGCTTCCTCGCTTCTCCCTAATATCAAAAATGGAGCAGCCTTCTGTTCTCACGATTAGATCGTCACGCATATCTAGACTGCCCATTCCACAAGCTCCCGGAAGATCGAGGGATAAGACAGAGCCAGCTGAATATGTTTTAAAAAGCCGCATAGCACCAAGATCAGGCTCACAATCTGCCATTAATCCCATTGGATCTGCTATGCATGAGCCTAAGTCAGCGGCGAAACCTGAGCAGCCTGCGACGAGCGGCTTAGAAGACAAGCTCGGCCAGAATCTCGAGCTCAACGATGCAGACCCTACGAATTATGCTAAGGCCGCTAAGCTTTCCAGACGGCCCAGACCATCTCTGTCCGATCGGACCATCGAAACGCTGTCCCAGATCCCTCCGTCGCCGTCTCCACGAAGGAGAAGGTCTAGCTTCTTCCCTCCAGAGAGCCCATTGCAGCCTACTTCACGGCCAGGATCGTCGTTGAACAGGTCCCGACCCGGCACCAGTCATGGGCAACACCCTTCCCTCCCCTCGGGCTTTCCAACACCACGGCCGGCATCGCCAACCAAGCGACACCTAGCCAGCAGAAGCGGAAATCAGATCTCCAACGTAACGCCCAGCAGAAGATCTGTCAGCTCATACGCTCCGAAGAGCTTACCGAAATCGACCGCCAGTGTCTATGGTGCTGTGGAATCAAGTCCTTCCAAATCAAAGGCTCCAGTGCCTATCAACCCCAGCTGGGCTGAAAACAAGAATGTCGATCATGGACCCAAGCAACCATTAAGACCCGTCAGAGCGAGCAAGACGTTAGCCGCTAGACCCCTGAAACAAAGACCATCGGTTCAGGACGCATTTGCGAAGCCGCCAGCAAAGGTTTCCGGACTTGTACTGAAGCAGTGTGGCAAAATCCCGAGCACTGCTTCTTCTACCTTATCAATAGAGTCCTCGGACGCTTTCTCACCACCTTCGAAAATATCATCACAGACTCTGTCGGGTTCTGCCGAGCCAACGTCTACGCCGTCACGACTAAATGGCTCATCGAAATCACCATCTTCGTCAGCAACACTTCGGGAGACAATTGCCAAAGCCAAAGCAGCGCGACAGAAAGCTCACAAGATGCAAGACAAAGCTACGTTCAAAGCGAAGGAAAAGCTAGACGTCTTCACTGAGATCGAGATTGGGGGTGACAACGCAGGTCTGCTACGTAAGCGCGTTGCAACGGCCCGGACTGATGGCAGACTGAACATCGCCGCACTCGAATTGAAAGAGATACCGAACGAAGTTATGAATATGTACAATGCTAATCTTGGGGATGGCGCATGGTATGAAAGCGTGGATCTTGTACGGCTCGTCGCTGCAGATAACGAGTTCGAACACCTGAGCGACACAGTCTTCCCAGATGAAGTTGCAGGACAACATAAAGACGATGATGGATATCAAGGCAACCTCTTTGCTGGTCTCGAAACGTTAGATCTTCATGGTAATCACCTGATGACGCTTCCTGTGGGCTTGAGGAAGTTAGAGTGTTTAACGACGCTGAGTCTTTCCAAGAACAAACTAGGCAACGACAGCCTTCAAGTTATGGGTCAAATACTGTCACTCCGAGAATTACGGTTGGCAGAGAATGCTCTTGACAGACTTTCCGACGTTTTCACGCTGCATGGTCTAGAGGTTCTTGACCTCCATGACAATGCAATCAGTGTCTTGCCCAGCGATATCCGTCGCCTTTCAAATCTTCGGGTTTTAAATGTTTCTGGGAATAAGATGGGCTCCTTGCCCTTTGAATATCTCACGCCATTGGTCGAGCTAGATGCTGCACGGAACCGATTGAGCGGTCCTCTACTGCCTACGCCCATTGACCTACCAAATCTCAAATCATTGAATGTTGCGAACAATGCTCTGACTTCCATGATAGTACACGGCACTGTTCGCTTTCCATCTCTGCAGTCCCTTGATATCACCGAGAACAGGCTCCAAGACTTTCCGGATGTATCTGGCTGGACAAATTTACTTACCCTGACGGCAGGAGGAAACAAGTTATCTGCACTCCCAGAAGGGTTTACCTCATTGTCACGACTCAGGACTGTTGATTTTGCAATGAACAGTATTAGGATCCTTGACGAAAGAGTCGGGTTCATGGAAAGCTTGACCGTACTGCGAGTCGCGAACAACCCACTCAGAGAACGTAAGTTCCTGACCATGGACACACACGAGCTTAAGCTCGACCTCAAAGCCCGGCTTCTGCCCGAAGACTCTGATGAGAAGGCGGGTCAAGAGCCGTTGGATCTCGACACTGTTGGCTTGTTGCCGGCACGAAGCGGAATGGGCATACCAACGTGGCCAATCAAGACTGGTGGCATTCTTGACCGCTCGTCCACCAAATTAGAAACCATTGCATCCTCGGACCTCGAGCCTTTGCTAGCCTCAGGCAATATCAAGAGCCTCGTTCTGCACCATAATCACCTATCAAGCATCCCACAAACCATCAATCTCCTCGCGCATTCCCTAACAAACCTTGACGTCTCAAACAACAGGCTTGGTAGCCGAAATTATGTTGGTGAGGAGCTATCCCTCCCGAGGTTGAGATCCTTAGACCTCTCTGCGAACGCCATCAACACTCTCATACCGCTCCTCAACCAACTACATGCTCCTATGTTGGCTGATCTGAACATTTCCCGGAACCGCCTCGCATCGCTTTTGCCGCTCCGCAACACGTTTCCCTCGCTAGTGTCTCTCTCCGCCGCCAATAACAGCATTTGCGTCCTCGAAGTCGACGTTGTCAGGGGGTTGCAGGTACTGAACGTTAGCGGGAATGATATTGATCACTTGGAGCCAAAGCTGGGCTTGTTGGGTGCGGAAGGACTCAGGACCTTGGTCATCGGGGGGAATAGATTTAGAGTGCCCAGAAGGGATGTCGTTGACAAGGGAACGGATGCAGTATTGACGTGGTTGAGGGGTCGGATACCTGAAGGGGAACAATGACCTCGGGATGTACAATCTACACCACGCAAGTGCACATAACGAATGGATGAGCTCACGGATATATTATGAATATAGGACCTATAGGACTCGACTGGTAATTTGACGTTGACCTCGAAGGAAGTGATTTCGTGATCGAAGATGTCTATTGAATTCGATATAATCAACATCACGCGGACTGTAATGATATGGTCTCACTATTAGCTAGACTTTACGTTCTACGGTCTTGACCCATTCGACAGTTAGGTTCCGGGTTTCCGAAACTTGTAAAAATAACGAACTTTGATCAGTGTGTTACTCTTATTCTATACGTCACTAACGTCCATGTGGCAATAGTCCACGAACCCTCCCCATCCCCATCTCCAACCCATACCCACAAATCCCGCCCCTCTCCTCTCTTCCCTCTCCGCTCCGCCTCTCTCAATTCCCTCTATTCCCTCTCCCCTCTCCCCTCTCCTCCCCGCCCCATCCCAACCCCCCACCCCGTACGAAAACTACAATGCCACCACCATTTCCCCGCCCTCTCCTCCCCTTGACCCTCTACCGCCTCTTCCACCTCTCCGCCCGCCTCCGCCTCCGCCATTCCCCTACCAGACTTGCAGACGATTACTACGCCCTTCTGCTCTCTGCGCCGCTTCCGGCACCTGCGAAGAGGATTAGGATAGGTTGGGATGGTGGTGGGGATGGTGGGAGGGTCAATGGGGATAGGGAAGGGGGAAAGGATGGGGAGGGTGTGGATACGGCGGGGTTGAGTGGGAAGAAGGAGAGGGTTATGAGAACAGGAAGGAGGATAGAGAGACCGAAAGAGCCGGAGAACTGCTGTATGAGCGGGTGTGTGCATTGTGTGTGGGATGCGTATCGAGAGGAGGTTGAGGGATGGGTTGCGGGTAGGAAGGGTGGGGATGGGGGGATGGATGTGAGGGATGGGGATGGGGATGGAGGGGTGGAAGGCAGTGTGGAGAGTGTCCTTGAGGGCGTGCCGGTGGGGATTAGGGCGTTTATGGATATGGAGAAGAGGTTGGGGGAGAGGAGGGGGAAGAGGGGCGAGGGGTGAGGTCGGCGGAAAGATGGGATGGGGGGGATCAGGAAAAGGATGGGTGGGCTTGGGTAATTGGAAGTTGGGAGTTGGATTGTCTAGCGTGGGGAAAGCTGTGGGCTATCGTACGGGCGTCCGGGCACCTGGATGCAGGTGGATACTTGGGTCAAGTTATCTGGATCGGTGGAGGGAGGGTGATGCTCCGGCAGGTGTAGAGAGTAGAGGAGAGGAGAGGAGCCAGGAGGCCACACAGCAAGGGCGAAGCGCAAGGCACCATTCGCAGATTCAAAACGAAAAGATGGCAGACGTCGTTGTACAATCCACCAGGATCCATGGACGCCATATAGAATAACGCACTCATTCAATCAACATCAATCCCCTTCCGCCTCAAGTCCTCCCTCGCCATCTCAATCTCCCCCATCAACTCCTTATGCGCCTCCGGTACATCATTGAACGTAAAAACCCCCCAGCCGAGCTTAAACAGTAGATAGGCTCCAAACGACACCAAGGCCCAGAAGGGAAACTGTCGTTGCGAGTTTCCTTAGAATAACAGCGCTGGCTGTATGTAGTAAAGGGAGAGGGTGCGTACCAGTGGTATGACTTCGTCTTGGACTGTTTTGGTGAGGGGGATTATGTGGAGGAAGCAGGCGATGTAGAGCTGTGGGTGGGATGGGTGGGTTAGCTAGGGAAGGGGTGGGGACGAGGAAGGGCGTACGTACTGAAGAGGCGAGGAAGGCGAGGGTGATGGTTTGTTGGGCTCGTGTCATGGCTGGTGGACGGCGTGTAGCTCAGTTGGAGGACTTTCAATATAATGTAGATCTCCAGCATGGAGACCGGACGGACAAACCCCTGTTCTTGGCAACGGTCACTAGCGCATTCCTAAGGCTGAAATCTTGAAGACGCTTCCTCTCCTCACCTGAATCCATAGATATGTTGGCAGGCTCAGTCTCGATCATTCAGCCTAGAAAGCAGGGAAATACGGTCAGGAATAGGTGGCTCACCTTAAATACGATGGTTTATCTCCAGCTTTCCTGATGGCTTTTAACCTATCAACATACCAAGGGAGAGGGGAGAGGTCCCCTCGAACAGAATCTATCTGGCTTTGCAAAGTGTAGAAATGGCTGAAGCCCCGTCGTCCAAGATTCCCGAAGTGGAACGACCACCATCCGCCCAAGTCCAAAGGGAAGCTCAAAGCCTGCCTGTGCTCAGAGCCATTGTGAAAGTAATAGTGGAGGCTGTCCAGCAACAAGACTACGACGACAGGACTTTGATCAAACAACTAAGTTATGCCACTACGCATGACGAGATCGTGGAATTAATTCCTCCGGCTCTCCTCCACTTGCATCTACATGACACAGAAGCATTTGTCATTGCCACCAAGGCTTTGGCAGATGGTAGTCGAAATGAATCATGGCGATATCTCTTAGGCCTGACCGTCTTGGAGTCCTATCTGGACCTCGTTGCAGAAGTGGGGAACCATGCGTGGACCATCGATGCCTTACGCCTAATCGGCAATTGCTGTATAGATTCGGGTCTGTCCTTGAGCCAGAAGCTCGTACGCAACTTGCTGATGATAGTCCTAGATCTTAGTCGAAACCGCATCCTTCGTAAGATCGACATGGCATCTTTACTCAAGCGTGTCGAAAGTACAGAACAGCTGGCTGGCGTAGTTATTGGAGTGCTGTATAATTTGTGTTTAGATTATGGTAACTATCTTCAACTTATACATTCTACTTATCTCATTTATGGTAGAGCCTGCAAAGAAAGCCGTCAGAACGCATGGACTGTTCCAACAAATCCTTCACATCTTTCGAGCTCGGCTCTATACTACCACCAATCTTATCAGTCGACTTTGTGATTTACTTGACTTCGCTGTGCAAGATCGTAAGCCACTGCTGTATCTCCCGCGCGTAGGATACTCTGAACAGAGATTCTAGCAAACTTCGATACATGCCCTGACGATGCGGTCAGGGTTATCTACGATCTTATCACTGAAGCAGACCTCGGCTTCGATGATAGACTCTCCTTGTGCAATGCTATCCTTGCTCTCTTAGCAAGCGAGCGCTATCAAAGGCTTACCATTGCTCGGAGCGAAGTAGTCCTAATCACCACTCTGTTTGTTTTCTCTTGCACCCATGACATTTCCGCTCTGAAGAGCACCGTCTTCAATTCCGCGCTCCAATTTGAGCTGCTCGTTGAATCCCCCAACGAAGAAGAAGAAGAAGAAGCGCTGTCTCAGCTACGCTCATCACTGTCAGCTCGCTTGTGGGACATATCTGCAAGGCCCGAATTCGCTCTCCCTCACACTCTTACCACTGATCTCTTGTCCATGTTGCGGTGTTGGCTATCGGCGCCTCAACCACAAATGCAGCTTTGCGCTTGCTCTATTTTCCGCAACCTAACGATTTCACATCAAGCTACCTCTGACCTGATCCGGCAGACGCACATCAACGACCTCTTAATTGATATCATAAGGAACAGCTCCGACGTTCAGGTGTTGGAGGAAGCACTCAAATTGTACAGGAATCTCGCAGTACATCCAGACTACAAGATCATGCTAGCCGACAACGAAGCGATGGATGCCATTACAATCCTTTGGTCCAAACATCCCGTTCAAATCGTACAGTACGCTGCTGCAAGGGTCATCCGGCAGCTTCTCACAGGAGAAAGTTTCAACGTGAAACTATTCCTAACGTTAAAGCCAAAGCAAGCAGAAGATTTAAAACCAGGCAATACCTACATCGCTCGCCTCATGAACCTTTACGCCAACACCGTCGATCTCGGCACAAAGATGGAAGTAGCTCAGATCGTGGTAGCAATGTGGCGCGCAGGAACACCTCGGACAGAAACACAAGGAGCAGCACCGATCAACATTGACGATGCAATCCGCCAAGCCGAAACAGTCGGAGCCAACATTGCAAAACCTGTCATGGCAATGATCACCGAATCCGAAAACCCATCGCTGGTGACTCAAGGATGGCTTGGCTTGGCGCTGATGGCTGGCACCAAGGAAGGCAGTGTCGCAGTTGCAAACATCCTTTGCGATGCAGATAATCAGGTTGTACTCCAGAAGACACTGCTCGAGGATCATGGGGAATCTTTGGCAAAGGACGGCAATAATGCGAGCATACTTCTCCGATTGCTGAAGAAGAATCATGTAAGAGCCGAAACGAAATATGCCCTTGATGGTATGCTAACGCTCTATTCCATCTAGCCTCACCTACCCGAGCAATTCTCGCATCTGTCTGATATACAATGAATGACGACTGAAAGCTCAGGTAACGCTGCTATATAGGGAATTGGGCAATGCGTTGCACGTCATACAGTACCTTATCTAACAGATCAAGTCAGCCCATATTGACCTACCAATAATTCACTTCACCGAGATTCAAATACAGTACGGTGCTTGGTGTATGGTGAGCGATAAAAAAACCACGGATGAAAATATACTGCACATATGCATTAATTCCTCAAGCCACTGCACCAACGAAGTCGTTCCCATCTGACCTATGTTGTATATACCATCCCATCCCATCAACCGTCAGGCATGCACGCATGCATACAAGGAACCTACGCTCATGACAACGCATCCCACGTTTAGAGCGCCAATCATGCACGTATGTATGTACACAGCACGCATGGTTACAAACACAACACCAATACTCATCTTCTCATCTTCTCATACACACAAACACACAAATTTCCAGTATTTAGCTACCTTAGCTAGCTATTTTATAGACGCTACCTCACCCCGCACCCCGATGATCCATCGTCGTAATCATCGTCTCCGTCGCGCTGCGCGAATACGTTTCCTCCATCATCTTCATCAGCACGGGCGGGACGTTCTCGTCCGTGGCACGGATCGTGATGCGGTACAGCTGGTTCAGACTCCCACTTAGTATACCAACTCTCACGCGGAACGAGCGAAGGGGTAAATAAAAGGGAGACTCACCTGCGTTTCCCAATTCGGTTCCAGCCGCAGTAGACAGCCCAGTTTCCCAACGCCTGTATGCAATACGCTAGCACCGACGACGTTCTTCTCGTTCGGGTCCACCCCTTTCAATATCCCCCACCCGAAACCCTCGGCGACTCGCTTCGTCCAATCCGCATCTCCCATTCTCCCGCTCAGCCCGAAGACGCGCTGGACTTCCCTCGGCGCGCCGCCAATCTGCCGCCATCGCTTGAAGAAATCGTCGGCGGTTAGATCGGCCGCGTCCATGAATTTGTGCATGACGACGGGTAGCTGGAGGGTGAGCGCTTGGAGCGCGCCGGCCAGATAGCTGATGCGGATGGTTGGCGGGAGGGCGAAGACGGATTTGGCTTCGAACATGACGGTCTGCTGGACTTGTGCTTCGGGCTGGATTGTCGGATCGGGCAAGCTCTTCGTGTCGATGCGGAGATGATCTGTGGGGTTTGGGTTGTCGAGGGTGGTGGTGAAGCTGCCGATGGCGGAGGATGCGCGGTTGGTGAAGTAGAGGATGAGACAGCCCATGGAGCCGCGGTATTCGCTACGGACGCCTATCTGGATCTGCATATCTTCGTACAGGATACTTTCGGCAGCGAAGAGCAAGCGTCGGTAACCGGGCTCCCAGCCTTGGGATAGATGCGCCGCGGAGGCGAGATTGGGAGGTTTACTGGTCGTTGGGGTGGTAGTCTGGTCGAGGTCTTCGAGCCCGTGGGTACCATTTGCTTTAGGCGTGCCGTTGATGATTGGACTAGAGGCTCCGTTTGTGTTGAGCGTGCCATTTGCGGTGGGTGTGAAGGAGCGTTTGAGGCCCGTTGACTGAGTGAGGAGAATCTCCTTCGAATCAGCGTTGGCGTCTTTACCACCTACGACCCAAGTACGTTTGTCGCTGGTCCCAGCATGCTTTCCGTGGAGGCGGAAGAGGAGGGCTGATGTGCGCTCGGGGAATGGTGGCATTTCGTCGCAGACTGTTCGGAGAAGGTCGTCGGTTGGGAGGCTGGCAAGATTCAGGTATTCGCAAGCTCTTTGTTGAAGCTCCGAATCGAGGGTTTTGCTGTAAGCTTTGAATACGATGAGCAGTTGGGGCTTGATCTCTGGGAACAGATTGACGAATTTGACGAAGGAAGAGAGCAGTATTGCTCGTGTACTCGACGAGCATCCCTGCATCTTCGTTTGAAGGGCCAAGAATTGCTCGATGGGACTGCAGCCTTTCGTATCCGCAACAAGATGCCCAAATTCGCCCAGGAGATATCCTCCAATCTTGATCAGTGTCTCATGGCACTGCTCTGCCTTCACATACTCCAGTATATTTTGGGCAGCATAGACCTGAAGTCCCTCGTTGTTCGTCACTATCTGGATCACCCGTTGCCAAACTTCATCACTGACATGGTCGCCAGCCATTGCTATCAACCGCAATGATATGTCCACATACCATTGAACGTCTGTCGCATACTTTTCTGTCAGAATGGCTATCTTCAGTACCATCTCCTCCCGAATCGCATAATCTGCGATTTGCAAATATTTGAGCAGCTCGTTGACAATTGGCTGCGAGTTCGACAGATCGCACATGCTGTACAAGAGATCCAGACCTTTGCGCCGCACGCTGATATCTCTGTCTCGCAGCGAGCCCATTATGATATTCTGGTGCCTCTTGATAGGATCCAGCGTTTCTGCTCGAGCAGCAAAATGCGTCATGGCGTCCAAGCCAAGGTACCTGACGTTGGTCTCTCTCGATTGTATGAATTTCCCCAATCGTGACGAAATTTGCATCATGAGATTATGCTCGGTGTCGAGATGGATAACGAGATTGATAGCTTCAAAGAGCACAGCATTCTGCGCATTGTTTTGCTGAACGTTTTTAGGCATTTGCATGGCGTCATGTAGGATCTGCTGTAGCGACTCCCGGATGAGGCCTCGTACATGCGTGTCTTCTGTTTGCCTGTTAGTAAGTAACAGTCCTGCTTAGGTGTCGGGCAGTTTACCTAAGGGAGGAAAATACTGCATCAGCCGCAGGAGCTTGACTTGTATCCAGGGACAGGGAACCTTATAGTATAGGTAATCGGGTGCCATGTCATTGTCAACGACAATTCTTTTCAGCCGTTGCGCTGCTTTGACATACGCCCCCTTATACTGATCGGGCTGATCCTGCGCCAAAGCCATGACCAAGGAAGTGACCGAAAGACAGACGCCCATGTCCGGATCGTCCATTAGTGATATGATTCGTTCCGCCCATTCTTGCTGTACAATCCCAGGGTATTTCCTGTATAGCCGAAGTAGGGTGAGGGCGGCCTTCTTCTTGACAAATGATTTCGATGTCCTGCAATCGTCAGCCAATGCCTCCTCCAAAACCTTGGCCGTTCCTACGGTGAGATGAGCAGCATATGTACATCCCCACTCAGTGCCTCCCCCATTTCTCTCCCACCCACATTCGCAATTGCATGCAGCGCTAAACAATTGAACAGCTCATTATGCCCCAATAAATCCTTCCTGATACTATTTACCACCAAATGCAATAACTCATGTTGCTCATGTAAAAATAGCGTTACAGCCAAATAACCTATCTGCTTCTCCGAGTATTTGTTTGCACTGATCAGATTAACTGCCTCCAAATGCCCGAAATCCACGTTCCATCCCAGTATGTAAATATACAGCAACTTGCAAACATATTTTTTCTTGTGGTATCCATTGAGGTTACCGTCCTTGAATTTCTGCCGTATGTTCGCCAATTCTTTATTTATCCTTTTCTCTTCCAACTCACGTGCGCGGGCATTGCGTAGATCGGCTATGAATTGCACAAGACCTCGCATGGAAGTGTTGTTTCCTGAAGTACCCCGGCCCAGGAAGCCGGCTGCCGCCGCGCTCGCCAGTTTGCAGATTCCGCCAGCTTTGAGGTGGGTTAGTTAGGGAGATCGAGCCTGGTAGATGGGGCACTGCAGGCGTGCTTTGAATATTTATTCAGGTACTTGGGGAAGCTGAATCGCGGTATGAAAGAGCGTACGCCGGTGGCTTGCTTTATTGTCCGAGTACAGAGGGATTGTGTGGTTCAAGGGAACAGTCCGAGAGAGAATGATTGTACGGGATGGATAGTATTGGAAATTCCTGGATGATTAGATGGCAATCGCTAGACTTGCTTCATGTAGGTCTACAGCCGTCGTCGGCGCCGACAAATAAGCTCACTCGCCTCTCTCCCGACTATCTGCTGCTAGCGTCCGCTGCACAGTCTTGGCGTCTGCTGATACCGATGCACTCCTTGCGCAAGCGTGGTTGAGGCTCAAATGCACTTGAAGCTGAGATAAGACGTCATGCAGGGAAAATAGATGTCTGAAGATATAAAGGATATAAAGGATATGATGTAACAAGTTGCCATCTGATCAAGTCTGTGAGCTAGACTAGTCGTGCAACTCCGGACAAAAATGCGACCACCCAAGCCATGTCCGTTATGATGCCAAAATCAAGCCATAGCCAGCCCTGCATCCTCATGGTATTATAACTCCAAGCCCCATTCGCCGTTGCTATGCCCTGCCATATTCCTGAAGCCAGATGTAAACCTTCAAGCACTGGCGGCCTTGGTCGTGAAATCGGTTTCGGAAGGAAGAATGCCGCCGTCAGCAGCCTTTTCACAGCTGCAAGCATCTGCTGGACGGGCGCCGCAAGAGCATGTGGCCCCAGTCACCTTAGAATTCTCGGTGGACGCGCGCTCACAGGTGCATTCCCCGGCGGGACGGGCGCCTGTCAATATGAAAACTCGTCAGCAAAGGTCTCTACAGAGGAAGATGCAAGAGAGTGTCGTTGTGAATGACAAAGTGGACAGGGCAATATCCAGGCTCCACATGTCACGATTGTGGCTGGTTTTGCGTGGTAGATTGTAGGAGATGACCACTCACGGCAAGAGCAGCGTGCACCAGCTACGGCGTTCTCAGTCTCGGCCTTCTCGCAGTTGCAATTGAGGGCACTCTGCTTGCCGCAAGAGCACTTGGCCTGAGCAGCACAGACGCAGGACTCGCTCGATCGGCCGCAGCAAGTTGTTGGAACAGTCATGATGCTGGAGGTTGAGATTCTAGATTTCGGTACGGATGCTTGGACGGTAGGTGAGAATGTTGTAATTGTTTTCAGCGTGTGTATTGAACGTGATAGAATGTGCATGCAATTAGGACCATGGAGCTTCTTAAGAACAAAGCCCGTTTAATCGATAAGCCTCAGTTGGTAATACCTATGCTCTGATTGGCTGATACGCTCCAGCTAGCTCATGGCTGTTGCCTCCTCCACCATCGAATCAACAACATTACATTGTCATCAATTAGCGCAGGCATCTCCTTTCACGACCAATGACCACCAGTCTTGTCCTTAGAAACTATGGCAGCGATTCAGACAACATGTACCAAGTCCTATAAGTTATGAAACAGTTCTTCCAGGAGGCCAATTCCTGAAAGATATGTCCCTGAAGCAGCTTAGATGGTATGGAATACTGTATCATTATCAAATGCGTCGCTGTTGATAGCATTGAATACTGAGATTACCAAGAATGTGACCCTCAATACCAGGGACTTCTTTAGAATCGAGCAGCCGGATAGAAGATCCATTGTGGCCATATTCGAGAGAACGAGGTCGAATCTGATGTGTAGAGATGGATCTGGCTTCTTTAGCCTCGCATCAGACGCTGGACTACTGGTCGTGTCAGACGCAGACACCGGTATTGCATGATACAAGGAAACAGCAGTATTGAGAAGCGCAGCAATTGGCACCTATTTTGGCTGGGTCGTGAGATACTACATGGATACTTTGCCATACTGTAGGCCATTGTGGCCTATATGGCGCTTAGTCGCATCTTGCGTGCGCTGCGAGTCGTTTCAGTCTTGCGAGGTCCTTAGAAGGGCAATAGCTCCCAAAGTTCCTTGACTTCATTCATTCGGTCGAGCATAGGTTACTGTGCCTGTCAACTGCACCCAGTCCAAATACGATCCTTCCACACAGTCTCTCGTCTCATGTATATTTCTGACTGATCCTCAATTCTACAAAGTCAAACTTCTGCCAGTATTCATAATGGTCGGTCCTGCCCGGTCTCTCGGCCCTCTTTACTACCTTACCTTGATGGCACTCGCTACTATATCAGCGCCAGCCGGTGCCAACTCCATCGATGATCCATCATGGGTAGAGGATGTTCTCAATAGCCCAAACCTTTCATTACCAGATTCCTCGACTACCCTTGGGTCTAAATCAAATACATCTGCTTTCATCAATGCTCCAAATCGTGGAGTCATTCGTTGTTTCGCGAATCCTCCACCTCCTGCGCCCACAAGACATCCCTCGATTATGACCAATGATTACCTGGACGCTCTTGAAGAGATAGTGGTCGAAAACGACGCTCTAAACATGGTCTCCTGGGTCTTTATGCCAAACGAAAGGAAGACATGGAGTTCAAATGAATGCCGAATTGCTGTCTGGGCACCGAGTTATGTGCAACGCACAGTCTCCGGTATTTTCCAGCCAGTCGTCGTAGCTCACTTGGCGGCTAAGATTGCGCAAGAGTGTTTCAAGCCAGACAGGATACTAGGAGGCTATGTGACGTTTGGCGAACATCAGGAGTTGACTGTAGTCTTGGGCGCAACAAGGTCAAATTTGGTAGGCACGGCGACATCTTAGCATAACACGATCCACCTACACAGACAAAGAGACATCAAGATCTGGGCTCGCAAGATATGATCGGTCCATGATCTTTGTCATCAAGGACATGATGAGATGATATTGAAAGAATGATGAAAGAATCTTCCTTTGTTCGAACACCAATAATACTGATGAATCTGATCGATTTATATCCGGACTTCGAGTACGCGAGTGTACCATGAGCTGTACCATCCTCAGATAGTAGCGACGGATCTGCAAAGGTCGCTACACAAGTAATGCTGATTCGATAAGCTATTGTAGGCGTGGAAGCTATGGCCGATGTACTTTGCAAATAAGAGATATCGATCATAGAGTACAAAAGGTATGATACAAACGAGTCGGACTGCAGCAGGTCATGCGACGACACAATAGGCGAATGTCTCTCCAAAATCTGCCCTTTGACGCTTCTCCTGGTGGGCAGCGATCTACATATTCATTACGATTTGTGCCCTTCAAAAAAATCCTCCTACTCTCCTAATCTGCTAGCTCTGCGCTCTCGTGTGATCAATGTGAAATATCCTTTCTACTATAGCCATCGTCTTTTTCAATCTTATCACCATAACCACAGTTCGCCAATTGACACTCCAACGTTGACCACAAACAAATGGGTCAAATACCCTTGATATCCTTCCGCCATCAAACTCTCGCACTTCCTCCATAGCAATATCGCATCGATGCCTACAGCGCAGTACCACTCTGGCCATTGTTATCATCATCTCCTGCTCGCCGCTCGGTTCCTATTGTCCTCCACAGTCATGAGTACCATCGACCGAGAATTTCTCGTCATGACCGACAACAGCATGTGGACTATAATCATGAACATAGCGATCAATCGTGTTTGGCGGCTTTAACGGTTGTTGATCGAGCATTCTATCGCTGATCATGAGAAGGTGTGGTAATTATGTGAGAGTAAATTCCGGAAACACAATAGCGTACCCCAAGAGGCACAATCGTAGAGCTGTCATCGTGGCCGTATACCTGTACCTGCTACCTCATAGTTGCTGCTGCTATGAGAGCTTTATCCCATCAGTCAGAGTTCTGGGCTGCGATCGCTCTGGGGTATTTGAAACTGTGGTGGAAGACTTTGCACATCTGAGAATACTCATACCTGTGTAGCTAGAGCATTGACTAGATTGCATGGGTACCATTTGGTTCGCCATGGGGGTACGAAATGCGTGAACAAGACGTTTCTTGCCATCTAAGCTTACACTATTCAACAGGACTACCAACATACCGTCACTCATCGTAGATTTACTATTTAGGATAGAGACATTGAGACTTTCCCTGACTACCTTACGATATGGGGTAATGTGAGGGAAAGGAGTGCAAGTCGCAGAAGAGTAATTTTAGCAGCCATGATTAACAAGACTCATGATAGAATTACTGTAGTAGTGAGAGGTCTGATGGAGCTGAGCGCTCGGTACATGCATTTGATATGGCGGTTAAAGCTATTAGAAAAGGTAGGATGAGTCTTGTCGTCTTCTGATTTCGTTGCTACTATGGGGGTTGCTAAGGAGTAGGAATAATAGGGGCATTTCTTGTTGAAATATACTACAGATACCATAATAAGCTAATTCAAATGTCCTGGCAACTTTTGCCATTTCAACAGGTTATGAGCCCGGATAGCTTAGTGGCAACGAAAGCGCCCCTGCACAGGGAGGTCGGGAGTTCGATCCCCGCACTAACTTCCGCCATCGCAAAAACCACATACACACAAATAGTTAAAAAACACATCCACCTGATCACCTACGTCGAACACCCAATCAGAGATATCCGTAGCACGGGGAGTGTTGAAATATACTACAAATTCCATAATAAGCTGATTCAAGCGTCTTGGCAACTTTTGCCATTTCAACATTTCCCTCATGAATACATGCTTCCAACGCTAGTCCAATTACCCCTCATCACTATTCTATGCCGTACCTATCACGTGACCATATTGCCGATTCATCATGTCACCAGATATAAGATGAACGCTGCCTGTCTCAGCTGTGCGATAAGAACTTCACATCATCACTTCATCTATTTCTTTGGGGCAGACTCGATTAGGTGAATCCATAGAAGATTCTAACCATGGGCGTCCCTACCATCACCGAGCGCAAGCACTATCGTGTGGTGAGTGAATACTGATGCCCAACATCGTCACATGAGACAATTGGTACTAGCTAGGGCGCCTCTGACACAAGTCACAGGTCCCCGATGAACCTAAAGAGCCTACTTCGACAATTGTGCTGACCTCCAAAGACTCCTACTTTGTCGATGTGCGCCTGCTCCTAGACAAGCTCGAAGGAGCGAAGGCCACGGGAACCCACACCGAAGCAAGTATGGAGTGGGCTTTCGCAGGCAGATCCCATACCACGCCATCTAAAGCTCACGGAAAAGACTCGGAAAAGCTTTCGCACACTGTTTGGGACCACTGGATCGACTCGAGGAGCAACGACCCCGGCATCGATGAGGGCGACATGTGGGTGCAGGATGATGGTGATGTCTTGGAGCGTGGAAAGTCGAAGGACGCTGTGACTGGACAAGAAATAGAGTACGAAGAGCTATGGCATGATTTGGAAGTTGTCCCGCTCGGAAAGAAACACAATCGGAGCAGCTTGGTGCTGAGGGTAGATGATCCGGAGAAGAGCCTCAAGGGCATGGCTGTAAAAGTGGGAGGATGGTGTCAGGCGATTCTCAAAGTCGGCGATGCCCTGACTGTTGAGAGGTGGGAGCGGAAGCCTGCAGCTTCCACCGAGACCAAAGACCTAGCCGCGATCGACAACGATGACACGCGAACACGCAACGACTGGGTGAGAACATTTCGGATTGGAGAGGGGCCGATGCCTTGCGAGCATATATGCTCCAATACGATTGGCAAGTTAGGGTTGAACGGGGCGGTGCGATTCAAGGGCGCGATGGAGAACTTTAGCGGCTACAAACCTGACGACGATTGGGATTACGAGATTGTCTGGAAGGTTCTTGAGGAGTACTATTGGTGATTTGAGGTTAACCTTACAGGCTCGACATAAGGTTGCCACCTTTTGGAGCAACGCTGAAGAATGCGGACCATCGCGTGCTATCACGAAGGAATTTGGGCTTCGCGTGACGATTTACCAGCGTTGTACAACTTTCATTTAGCGCATGCAAGACTCTCTGTTTCACACTTCAGACAAAGGAAGTATCAAAATCGGACCCAGTTTCTAAGGAAAGTGCGGACCTTCCGTGGTTCACACGTGGCTTCCACCCTGTGACCATCAACAGCGACCACCAGCCGAGCAATGTCTCGCAACAACCTGCGCCTCATGACAACACAGTGGACACTAAACTTTATCTCCTGATATTATTCCGACGACAATCCATCATGCCAGGCTTGCCAAAGCACCAGAGCTACGAGCTCACGCACGAAATGTATGGCGCTCGCGAGCCAGAGATCATACGACTGGCTCAACCTCCTAAGCCTTCATCCACACTTAATCCTGGGAATGGCATCGAATACATCCCAGCCCAGCAGGATCCTATGGCGGCTTCAACAACCAGAGCTGCTCGACAGAGCCCGATACGGCTATTCTTCGAGGATGCGGGCGTCCTCCTCAGGTTACTGCCGTACCTACCCAATATCTTTCTCCCGCTGAAGGCGGACAACCCAAGCAACGAGCTGTACCTCAGTCTGGCGAGTGTCAGAGACATAATCATACAGAGCTTGCTCTTCATAATTGAGACTCTCGTCTTGATACTGGCCATTCCTGCGTTCCTGGTGCTGCCGGGCCTCGTCTCTTTGGCAGCGTTAGCGTTGATCTGCTTGAGCATTTGGTTAATCGCAAAGCCTATGGAAGGGCCTAGGATTGCTTATTCCAACATGAATGAAAACACACTCGCCCTCGCTGAGCAGCGTAAAGATGAGCGGTGGGTGTTCGTCAATGGCTGCGCCGTAGGGTAAATAATACTCACTTTGACCGGATAACAGGAATTGACCGAATATAGGCACTCTGGTCTACAGAAGAATATTGATCGTCTAGCCGAGACTTTTGGGCGAGCAGTCATTGGTATCCATAACGTGACGTGGGTCCTCTCATCCATGTGTGTGCCTGAGGAAGGACTGACATAAACCCGCAGTTACGGCCTCCCAGCCGACATCCTCGAGTGTCTCATCCAGCGCTGTTTTGCTTACTCGGGCACGGATGTCCGCGTAACGTATTCCTATGTCAAAGCCATCCTCGTTGATCCAACCGTGAGCAAGGTGATCCTGATTGGCCACAGCCAAGGAGGAATCATCATCTCTCTAGTCATTGACCAGCTCTTCACCGAGCTCCCTACAAGCTGCATGGCCAAGCTGGAGATCTACACTTTCGGCTCCGCTGCTTCTCATTTCTCCAATCCCTTGGTTTCGATGACTTCCAAGAATGATGCCAATGACTTGGCTCTCCCGTCGGCTAAGGTCTGCTTCGACAGACCGTCACAGCCGAGGCATGTGATTTCTCACATTGAACACTACGCTAACGAGAAGGATATGGTTCCCCGTTGGGGCGTACTGCACTGTGTTCAGGACGTGCTCAACAATCGTTACGCAGGTTCTGTATTTGTGCGGATGGGTGCCTCAGGACATCTATTCAACCAGCACTACATGGACCCCATGTTCCCCCTCTCCGAGAAGGAGGCACCTCGGTCGTTGGACGCTTTCCTCGACAAGTTGGTGAAGGTGGAAGAAAAGCTTGCCGTGCAGAGGGAAAGCACAGCAATCTCCAATATGGGATATATGAAGGAGAAAAGCGGGTTGGAGTTTGGCAATGGTCAGATCATCCCCGAAGTGCCAAGCTTGACAAGTGGTCCTGCTATCGATGGTATTAACGGCACCGGAGACGCTTTCATGACGTTCGCTCGCACCAATTCTGGAAGCCTGTTGGCAGCAGAAGCGCAAGGTAAAACGGTCAGGGAGTTGAGTCGGCTGTGGCGATATCAAGGGGGAAGATCGCCGCATACCCCTACCCCGTTCCCGACCTCGGGTCTGGGAAATCAATGGGCGGGCGGCGCGAATGGGAGGAACGGGAAGATGGGAAAGCTTTCACCTCTTGTGGTTGACGAACGAGAGATAGATGATTCCGAGCTGACGCCCTGATCATCACACTGTAGAATGGGTGGCATGTCGGCGGAATGAGCGTCAGAGCATGGGTTGTGGAAGGCTACGTGGTACGTTAGCTGGCGAAATGTCTTGCAGCCCTTTGTAATCGTTCTTTTCATTGTACATATTCCTAGCAACAAGGGGGAATGACAACCCAATAGCCAGCCTCCTTTACCAAAACCCTACAACCTACAAAACCACCACCTCATCTACAACCTACGGCGATTGCAATAGCAATAGCGCTAGTCCCTACTCCTGCGTTTTCAACTCTAATATCTATTCTGGGTCTGCTTCTTACAAAGCCAGATCTTAATGCTACGTAGACCGCTGATGGGCTTGCTCTGTGCAGGGGGGGAAAGGGGAGGGGGTTGGGAGCAGGGGGGACCGGGGATGTACCGACTACCTAAGTAGTAAAGTACTAGGAGCAATCAAATGCTTGGCACTCTTGGCAAAGCGAGGCTTTTCGGTCGGAACGACGTTCACATCGTACAGCAGTATGTTGTCTACTCAGCCTCTTTGGCATGGAATCTGAAGAGGTCAATACGAGAATCTAGAATGGAGAACGCCGGGTGCTCAGCTGCGTATCTATCTGATCAAAGGCTTTCGGGCGTGGCACGAGGCACCATGAGAATTAGCAAGTGTGATGGCTCCTGCATCACCCCTCTTCGCTAATGCAGTTGGACGCACTCTACGGAGTATCCTGGCGCCAACTGAACTCCACTACAGCAGGCTAAGAAAGAGCTAGTTCCGGCGGGCTCTCTCCGCTTGCTTAGCGGCTGACAGCCCGTGTTTTATCTAACGGAGAAAGTGAAAGCCAAGGAGACAATGCGCTCCTCTCAACAACGGACCTATCATCGTCTACGATGGCGCTGGTGACAGCAAATTGGGGCGTACGCAGTCAACGCCATGCATCGGCACCAATGAGACAATCAATTCAGAGAGGCAGAGAGAGGCGGCGCAGCAGACCCCGGCGCAATCCGAGACCCTAGAGTATTGGACCGACAGGAATATTCATGGCTGCTTTAGAGCGGTGCTGCTGGAAGAGAAATGGAATGAGTGTTGCTCGAGAGCCGTATCGCAGCCTCATAAATGGGATGCTCCTTCATTCTTTCGGTTCTGCAGGCAGGGAGCTCAAAATTCTTCTCCCAAAGCTGAGCGAGCTCATGTCAAGATGAACACACCATCATCGTATGGCTCCAAGTCGTACTTCTATAGTCCAGTCCACTCTGGCCCGAGGACCCCTTGGCGAGCGAATGCCTTCCGCCGTTTACCATGGCTGGGCTTCGGAGCTTTAGTGGGAGCTCTACTGGGTGTCGCGGCCTCTGTCATTATCTTGATTCAATCGAATGGGCAGCCTACAAAGAAATGGAGCTTACAGCCGACTGTTTACCTTGCGATTGCTTCAACCATTACAAACATAGTATTGCACTTTGCGCTTACCGAAGGCGTCACTGTAGCCTGGTGGAGACGTGCAACAAAGGAAAATACTACCATTGCCGACCTCCATCGTCACTGGAGCTATGGAGATAGTCTCTGGGCAGCTCTCATGTCCGGCAGGCACATCAACATGGTCGCTGTCGCTAGCATACTCGTGGCTATCGTACCGATCAATGGTCCCTTGCTACAGCGAGCTTCGCGCGTTTCGCTCGGGCAATTCAAGCAAGACACGGATTTGAGTATAACGATTGCCCAACAACTTCCTGACGGATATACTGGTTACCTAAGTGGTCGTGGAGAACAAGCAGCGCTTCTCACTTCGGCTTTCACAAGTACAGTCAACGCGGCTAACAGCCAGGCTGACATTAATGCTACGAGTACTGGGTGCTCTGGCAGGTGCGCAACAACTATCCGCGGTGCAGGGTTTGCGATCAACTGCTCCGTATCCACCCTACCGTTCAGCCTCACCCCTGTTTCTCCAGCTCCTGGTCAAAACTTCGATAATGGCCAGCAAGCCATGGCCAATGGGACGCAAGTCTTTGGCACACACATCTACTGGGGTTTTTCCGAGCCAGGAACAATCCATCTTGGAGTACAATACAAGAATTCTCCGGCTTGCGACGGTGAACTCCAAATACGAAACTGTACGATGCAGTCTGCAGTAGTCGACTATCCGGTCATTGTCAATGGTAACCAGAGCACTATTCAGCTCGATCCGTCTACAACCATGTTTGATGATACGGTACTCAACTTGACAACCGTTACCCTTGCCACGATGGCAGGCCCGACGACTCTAGGAGGCTTCTACAAGGCGCTGAGTGACACCTATAACTCAATGGCCAACCTTCGTTTTGCCGGTGCAGTAAACTACGAGCTCACCTCGACTGGAGCGACGGTCAATAGATACGCCATCCTCAATTCAAAGAGAACCTCATACGCGGATTGTACACTGGCTTTCGCCGATCCTTCTAGTGACCTGATCAAAGCAATCCGAGACTTGATGTTTCGTACTGCCATCGCCGCTACAAACGGCTCAGACCCCCAATTGGTGAAAGCGCAGGAGACAACCACGTTGCCGATTTACCAGTCACATTACTTGTATCTTGGTCTTGCAGTACTATTCACGGCCCTTGGCTGGTTGGCTACCTTGCCCATCTTCATCGGATGGTGGCACGTTGGACGGACGGTGAGCCTGAGTCCGATTGAGACAGCGAAAGCTTTCCGGGCGCCCATGCTTGACAATGCGGATTCGAACGGGGATGTCGATGTGCTGCTCAAAGAGCTTGGAGATAGGCCCGTTCGATATGGAGCCGCAGCCACTTCTGGGAGCCAGATGGATAGGCTGGAGATGAGCGAACCTCAATTCGTCAGGACTCCTCATCCGGAACAGACCTTTGTTGGATAGCATTGTGATTATGGACTTATTTCTTTCAATTTCCATGCAGATCCAATGTGCAATTGGGTTCCATTAAGTATCTGAGCTTACATACATCTCCCACACTAGCATCACTCCTAGGATTACAACGTACGCACATTAGACAACAACAAAAGCTAGTCCCATGAAAAAGCAGCCAGCCAATCTCAACACCCGTGAGACCCCAACTTTACCGCAGCCACCTTTCGCGACCGGAGTAGCAGTACCAACACCACCGAGATGACCACTCGAAGCCTGACTCTGCGTAAACGGATCTGGCGCTCCAGCAGCGGCGACACTACTAGTGAGGACAACGCTGCTAGTGAGGGGGACGATGCTAGTTGTAACAGCTGCCGAGCGGGCGGCCGTTGTCGCCGGCGGGACATAGCTACTCGTGTACGCAGCAGATCTGCGAGTCGCGGTAGCAAGGCCCGTTGTCGCAACAACGCCGCCCCCAGGGCTAAGACTCGGTGAGCCCGTCGCGACCCCATTTGCAGCAAACGTCCTCGCGACGTCGACAACGGTCTGCCGATCGGAGCAAAACAACGCTGTCGAACTGATGTCCGTGAAGGTGTATTGGACGCATTCTGGACTCGCTGGGTTGGAGCTGTGTGTATGGGGGGTTCCGCGTCAGTCATTCAATCTGGTGAAAAGGATAATGCAACCCATGGAGAGATGGATGCTACAGTCCCAACGAACGGGCCTGAACTAAACAGAACAGAACTAACCATAGCAAATCATGCGTGTTGAAACTGCAGCCGCCGGCGCAGGCGACGATGTCGGTCGCGGCGTAGCAGGCCGTGACGAAGTTGCAGCCTGTGAGGGAGTACGACGCACCGACGCTGACGGCGCTGGTGCAGCAACCGGCGGCGCCGAGTGTAGACTTGAAGCCGCAGTATCCGGTGCCGCAGGTCAGAGGTGAGCCTGACGGATTTGTTTCAGCGTTCGGTTTATGTAGAAGAGGGGTAATTCATAGGAGGAAGGGAGGGAGGGGAGTGATCATGTACTCACTCGCCAAAGCGTCAACGTAGCCACATGTTGGGTTCGGGACTGCCATGGTCGGTCCGAGCAGATGAATTCAGGTGTCTTCTTCGAATATTTATATATCCCGGGATTACACATCCTTTTTGAATTCTTCACCACTAGTCGGACGTGACATGATGAGGCTCTCTCTATCCCTCAGCTGGCTTGGCTTGGCTTGGCTTAACTTGGCAGCTGAATCGTTAGGTAAGGTGTCTCGTTGTGATGGGGTCCGAATGCACCTTGTGTAAAGCGGCGGGCTGTGCCTTGCAATACATCTGGCTGCATGGCGTCTCGCACTCGGGCTTGGCAGCTCAAATGGGTTCCGTGGACGACGGTGTACGCCGTGAGGTGGCTAAATTACTACCTAGAAGTTGAACCTCAGGAAGTTGGCTCCTGAGGGTGTAATTTACCTTACTGACGAAGGATGGGATAATAGTAGACTACACTACTACCATGATACTCGTCCAAAAAGCAAAAATATTAAAACGGGAAGTCAGATGCCCGAACTAAGAATCGAACTTAGAACCTCATCATGTACCCATCAAATTACTAGTGATGCGCTCTACCATTGAGCCATTCGGGCTGCGTAATCAAGGTCTTCCTTTACTATATAAAGAAAATTTAATCTAGAATAGCTTCTCCGCTCAAAGGGAAATATTGAGAATAATGTAACTGAACGAAACGCTCTGTCCTTCGCGAATACCTCCACAATATACCCGAATATATCTCACAACAAAGCAAGCGCGAGCACCTCTCAAATAGAATACGCAAACCATTCACAGCCAGAGATACAGGTCTGGGAGACTTTTAGGTGAGGTGAGGGTGGGTTTCATGTTCTAACTAGGATGGGGGAGCAGGTTCACGCTCGAAGTTGCTGAAAGACTTTTGAGAAAGAGCGCCAGATTATTGTAAGTATTCTAAGGCATGGAGGGCAGATTTTCATCTACGGGTACGAATTTTGCTGACTGTAAACTAAGTTTATGACATCGAATCTATACTGGTGTACGCTCGATATACAACGGGCGAGTAAGTCCCAACGTCCACCGCGGTGCGTCATGCACAGATAGATACTGAATGTTGCAGGGATTATTCTGTCCGCTCCTTGCAGTGAGTGAATATAGTAACAGCTCGGCAAGAATACGATACTGTGAATCGCTCTGGCCAATCTCAGTTCCGAGACTCTGGGTGTGTTGAGATAGAGCAGACTCGTATGATCATGGCCGATGCGAGAGATGGAGGGTTGCTGAATTTTTGTAAGGAAATTCCTCAGTACATGCTTCGAAGACTTATGGTAGGCGGGGGGGTGGTTCACGCTTCGACGCTAGCTTTATGAGACCGGTCGCTGCCGGTGAAAGTTGGCATTCTTGTTTGGCTGACCCCTAGCAGCGCAAAAGGCACATCTGGTGATAAAGTGTCTTAAGGCTTGAAGTCAGTCTCTGCTGGCCATTGAAAATTCGCGAGAGCTTCATACGAATCTCAACTTTACTCGTGATGGTCCACAGAAGATCAGGCACACCTATGGTTTTTACCCAGAAGCAGAGGAAGCTTTGCAGGTCTCCAAGTTTATATTACCAGCGTCAAGAACGCTGTGTTACAGGAATTACCAACTGTGTTGAGAAGTAAATTGTGTCAAGTTTTGTTGAGCTGCCCGACAGACTCGGATCTTGATCGAGGAGTGCTGGCAAATCCATGGGCAGAACCTGCTCTGGTGACGAATGCGGATATTTGCGGCTCAAGGATATTTGGTGAATGCATGGAAGCGGTAGAAGCGCACATATATCCCTAGGAGCGTCAAGGATTCCAGCCAAGCGGACCTTCGCCTATTCCTTTGTATGCTGTACTTGCGGCATTTCAAATCCAAGATACGCTGTAAGTTTGGGGTTTTGTTTGCTATTCAATCGACGCCTGATCTAATTTTCTTGAAGTTGTTGAATGAATGAACATAACGTTGACTTGACGTGCGGCCACGATGAGACCTTCTACTTCCCTGTACCACGCAGCCACTCTGCTAGCTCTGATCACGTCAGCTGCAGCCGCTGTCATCTCCTCATCCCGACCCATCGTGCAAAATACCCAGGCGCCCGTCAACATATCGCTTCCCAACCGTCTAGCTGACGACGATGTCCGCTTCAGTCTCCGAGGCCATCATGGCGAAGAGGCAGTGAACATAATCTCCCTTCTCATGAACACAGTCCACGCCCTGGCTAACCTCGCCCATCAACCTTTCCGAAAGCGCATCCCGGGCTTCCACGTTGATATACTGCCTTGGTACGCCGATCTTGATATTAGCATTCAACCCGCCGCACCGGCGAGGGATATCGAAGTCCAAGTTGCTGTGACCGCTCTCTATTACGTTGTGTACAATATGATTGACACCAAGACTTTCAAGAATGCGGCGTTCGACATTCTCTGGGACGGGAGCGTCGTCGGCCAGATTCAGATCAACAAGGCAGCGGGTCCGTCACGGATTGTTAGTGCAGGTTTCAATACGCCACAGATATCGTCTGAGCAACCCATTCCCCTACTCAACGACACAACCGCCACGCATAGAACGACGAACCACAGTCTTCGCGAGCAAGGGCTCAGTCTCTTCTACAGCTACTTTCCCCAAGCCGGAATAATGTCATTTCAAGAGGTTTTCATCACCCTAATGGCCGCTCTCAGGTGTCTGAGTCACTTTCCCTCGGCGCAAGTTGTCGAGCCTTTCGAAACGGGCGCCCGTGGTTACGTGGCTTGGATGAAATTTTACGGGGCCGAACCTCCGCGCACGGAGCCGCCGTTCCTTACGTACGCGATACTTATTGAGACTGTGAGGCAGATTCCTTTCCATATGATGGAGAGTAAGCTGTTTGCGGAGTTGCAGGTCCTCATAGGATATGACGATGCGCCTGTGGGTCAGGCGGTGCTGCAAAATGGCTCTCCAGAGCTGAGCGGAATCGGGATTTGTGGAGGTAGTTCCGGCTGTAATGTATCGAGTAGCTAGAGATTCCCTAATCAGCTTCCTAAATCATTAGTACATAACACAAAGGGCACCTAAGACCGATTGATAAGTCGAGACGAATATGATTCAAACTAATATTGCTCGGTGATTAGCTTCTTCGAGTAAATGAAGTCTGGCTCTTGGTAAAATCGTAAGTTCTCATAATACCCTCGACACATCTGTAGTTATTCAATTGACAAGGAACATACCAACGCAAGAGAGATATCGAATGTATAATTACAAGCTGCAGCCTTGATGCTGGTGAACTCAAGGCATCGACGCGACTCATAGTCAATAGTCGCTCGACCAAGATCTCAGATGTACGCACGAGCAAGCAAGGGGATGAGATTTTTCAAGAAGGAGTCGCGATGGATTCGATCTGGACCACTCGGTCGCCGAATCCTTGAGCTGATACCTGGTCCCAGGTATTGTGTGTGGCCATTCGAACACCATGTGAAGATGGGTGCAAGGGTGATAAGTGACTTTGCCGATTCTATCCTTTCCATTTTGCAAACGCTTAAAAAGCTCAGCGGCAGGCGCGACGACACAGGAGCATTGATGACAAGCCGGTCGATGCTTCTAGAATGACGGCGACAAAGCAACTCACTTCTCACGTCGTCATCATACATTATGTGCCATCATGCAGCATCTGACTCTGAGCATCTCCTCGACCATCCGCCATGACTTTCGACCCACAGCGACCACCTCTGAAATGGTCGTCCCAACTATCAGTCCTGCCCCAAGCATCCACGCCTTTTCTTCGGGGCGATAAGATCATACTACCTCCGTCCGCTCTTGAGCAGCTTCTCTCTGCTGCTACTGTCAATATCGCCAGCGCATCTCGGCCTCAAACCTCTAACTTCGATCCTTATAACCCATACAGCTTCGCAGCTGAGCGCCAAGCACGTGAGCTAGTCATCGAAAGCCAGCAGCAGCTTCCACACCCGTTAACATTCCGGCTGGTCAACCCTGAGAATGGGAGGATCGTGTTCGCTGGGATAAAGGAATTTTCGGTTGGTGAGAGTGAAGTGGGAATCAGCTCGTTCCTAAGGGAGGCACTGGGCATACCTGGGTCGAAAACATTGAGAACACCAAGCACTGTTGGAAGTCCAAGTGTGACGAATGGCGATCTTGGAAACGATGGTGAAGATCCGGTGCCAAGATTGACAGTTCATGTGCAAGAGCTGCCGAAGGGTACATACGTAAAGCTGAGACCCCTAGAAGCCGGCTACGACCCGGAGGACTGGAAAGCTCTCTTGGAACGGTATCTACGAGATAACTACACCACATTGACTAATGGAGAGATCTTGGCTGTACCTGCTGGTAAGGAGGTCTTTCGGTTTCTGGTGGACGGCTTGAAGCCGAATGAAGAGGCAATAACACTCGTCGATACGGATCTCGAAGTCGATATTGAGCCTTTGAACGAGGAACAGGCAAAAGAGACATTACAAAAGCTCGTCAAAAAATCACAGAAGGCTCCGGGAACAGCCGAGGGAAGCTCTTCAGGGGGCCAGATTCATGTAGGTATAGTTGAAGCAGGTCAGGTTAGGCCTGGAGATTATGTGGATTATGCCTTAGGAGTCTGGGACTCGGCGCACGATTTAGAAGTTGAGTTGACGGCCCAGGACCATGATCACGACATCGATATGTTTGTCACTCCATACGGGCCAACACACCGCGGCAGACCTCGTGAGGAGGAGTATGTTTTTGGTGACGTCTCAACTCGAGCAATCAAGCGGATCAAGATTCGGCATACCAACACTGAGCTCGACCATGCAGAAGCACTTTGGGTGTCCGTGCGAGGCTACGAGGCCCGAGATGAACAGAGCCAAGATAAAGCCCCGATGCAATACAACCTCCAAGTCTTATCTGCTACCGACTCTTTCGACACCACTATGGCAGACGATACATCCCTCGCCTCAGATGAAGAACGCTGTAGCAATTGTCATCAGGCAGTCCCCTCCCGCACAATGTTTCTCCATCAAAATTTCTGTTTACGCAATAATGTCGTCTGCCCTCGCTGTAAGCTCGTTTTCCAGAAGTCATCCCCTGAATGGAAGAATCATTGGCATTGTCCTCACGACGACTCCCATGGTATCAATGGCTTTTCTCATACCAAGCACGACATCATGTTGCACACGTCCACTCCTTGTTCATCGTGTGAGTACGAGGCCGCCAACGTCCCAGACCTCGCCCACCACCGAACGACAGTCTGCCCAGGCAAACCGATACTCTGCCGATTTTGCCATCTTCAAGTGCCTCAACAAGGAGCCGACGACCCACTAGCAGACTCCGCAGAAGTCATTCTCTCCGGCCTCACGCCGCACGAATCAACCGACGGTGCCCGAACGACCGAATGCCACATCTGCAGTAAGATCGTCCGGTTACGCGACATGTCCACACATCTCAAACATCACAATCTGCAGCGACTTTCGCGCTCCAAGCCACGCATCTGCAGAAACGTCAATTGTGGTCGTACTATCGATGGCATTGGCAGAAACGGCGAAGTCCGCATTCAAGGGTCTCGGAATGAACTCGGTGTTTGTGACGTCTGTTTTGGACCCCTCTATGTATCTATGTACGACCCAGATGGCAAAGCGCTCAAGCGCCGCGTCGAGCGTAAGTATCTGACGCAGCTCTTGACGGGCTGCGACCACACCTGGTGTCACAACGCCTTTTGCAAGACTGGACGCAAGAACCTCGGCCTAACCACTGACGGACAGACGATGACTGCCAAAGACGCGTTAGCGATGATCAAGCCGACGTTGGAGAATCTGAAAGACATGACATCGCCTGTCAGCTTTTGCACTGACGAGACGAGTCAGAAGAGGAGGCTGTTGGCTGACATGGTTGCTGCGGAGGGCGATCAGGGTGCTTCGTCCGCAAAGGGAAAAGAAAAGGAAGGATCTCGCGAACAGAGTGGGTATGACTTTGAGTGGTGTGTTGCAGCGTTGGAAGTTGGGGGTGGGGATTTGGATAAGGGAAGGGGGTGGCTGAGGGATTTTGCACCTACGAAGGCGGAGGGAAGGAGATGATGATTTCGAAGGATAGATACTGTCACATAGATGAATCCACAATGCTTCAACACTCAGACCATATCTGTATTGCCGGTTCATCCACCAAGCCTCCAGATATACTACCCTGAGCGCGCCACCAGCTCTCCATACATCGCCCACTCATCCCGCGCTCGTCCTAACCAAATTCCCACCTTTGCTACTCGAAAAGATCCCCATGATCCCAAAGCCGACGTAGAACAGCCCCAACGGATACGCCACCAGCCCTCTCATACTCCGCATCCTCCCCACGGCGCAGAACATCTTGCTGCTACTATACGTGCACCAACAGATCGCCAGAGTCGAAATCACATACCCAGCCGCCGTATCCATCGGCAACACCACACCGACACAGCTCGTCAACACGAGCGGCAGCAAACAATAGCCCAACACGCTCGCGCTCCGCGGGAACGTCAGCGTCGAGCTCAGCTGCCCTGCATGACCACAGCCGCCGGAGAGATGATGCAGATGCGACGACGAGGACGAGGATGAGGGGGCGGAAGGGTCCGGGTAGCTGCCGCCGGGGGTGCTGGCGGGGGAGGTGTTGGCGGCGGCGGCGGGGTCGGGGGACATGAGGGAGAGGATTGTGTGGAGGGAGAGGGAGCCGACGAGGGCGAGGGTGTAGATGTAGCCGAAGTGGACTTTTCCGCTGAAGAGGAGGAAGGTGGCGAAGAGGAGGCAGAAGAGGAGGGGGCCGGCGAGGTCGGCGTCGTCCATTATGTGTTGGGAGATGGGGCGGAGGGGGTTGAGGACTGTGAGGGTCTGTGTGGGGGGGTTAGTTGTGGGTTTGGGTGGGAGGGGGCGGTTCTGTGAAGGGGGGGGGGAGTGTGCTGTTGGACTTGTAGGAAGGATGGGGGATTTGCAAGAGAGGGGTTGTGTGGTGATTTGGGCGTTATAGTCGTTCTGTAGGGTGTCAAAGAGAATGAACGATCCACATACCTTTCCCTTAATATGTCCAAAATTCACCCCCAACTCCTCCAACAGCGGCGGCTCCCCATCATACCCTTCCGTCCCAAACGCCGCCAACCACCCCGTTCGCAAACCCCCTTGCTCTCCCATCCTCCCACTCACCCCCACCCCGCCGAACCCTCCAGCGCCCCCATACCCGCCAGGCGCAGGGCCGCCCATGTTGCCGGAGACGCCGGGGTAGGCTTGGCTGCTTGTTGGCGGTTGGCCGTAGCCATATTGGGCTTGTGAGGGGGTGGTGTGGCCGGAGACTGGTTGGGCGTAGGTTGAGGGGTAGAATTGGAGGTTTGAGGGGTTGTAGGGGGTTTGTTGTTGTTGGGGGTAGTATTGGGCCATGATGGCTGGGCTGGAGGAGGTGGAGGTTGCGCTGAGGAGGGGGTGGAGGTCGCGATGAAGGGGAGGGTTGTTCTCTTTCAACTCAGCGGTGGATTGGAGGGGGTATGCGGTGTGGTAGTGGAACCAGTGAGCTGGACCATATCATTGATGGCCGAGACGTGTTCTGAGATGCCATTTCCGTAGGGCTGAAGGTCTTGGCGCGAAGAAATATGCAGTCATTCGGGTGACAAAATAAACTTGTGGTGGGGCTAATATCGCCGCCTTGGCGGGAGAACACCACCAAAATTACTACTGTTATCTCCACTATTCGTTATTCTGACTGTCTAATATCCTGTCATCTGGCCGTCTAATCTAATAACGTCTTGAAGTCGTTGTTTCATCGTTCTTACTTGATGATTTATGTAGGCCTGAGTACAGCGGTCCCACCCTTCCAGGATAAGTTCTCTTGTACTAAAGTCGTCCCAATAAGGGTATTTTCGTGAGTATTGCTTAGGTGGATTCCAGCAATTCTCAATTGGTGCTAGATCTGGGGAACCAGGGCTGTTTTTATACCATTGTAGGCCATTTTCTCGCTTCCAAGTGGCGACGATGTTAGTCTCACTCCCATGGCCGTGTCCTGAATCACCGTCTTCTTCGAGGGTAAAGGAGTAGCCTTTTTGCCGTGCATCTTGGATCCATGGCTTGACGATTGGCTCTAGAATATTGTCACGATAGACACGCTGTGACATCTTCCCATTCTTATTACCAGGAACGTCATAGAAGACTAAATCAGACCGGAAATTGTAGCCAACTGCGGCCCATACATGGAACCGCTTCTTCTCTTTTTCACTAGGCTCACGGTTCTTATCAAGTTGTAGACAATCAGGGCAATAGCGTGTCCCAGGCTTCCGAATAATCCAGGATTTCTTTGAAGGCCCGTAGCCAAAATGGCACTCATCGCTGAATAGGACGTCGTCCCAATCCTCTGGCTCCGGTCGTTGACGAAGCATGTCTTCAGCGAATTATACGCGTAGCTCAGCAAGACGATCAGTCACCTATCCTTTCCGGCAAGCGATACATTTATGCCAATCCTTCTAATGTAGAGCTCTTTGTACCGTCCTCCAACTCCATGTCTTGCCTGACATATCAAGATTTGCAGCGTTAGGGACCTCATCCCAGCTAAGATTATGACTATCAAAACCATTCTTATCAATCGTTTCCTCCATAGCTTGGACTTCCTCTGGTGAGAACTTTTTCTTCCTTCCACGTGTTTCTAGTTTCGCTGGATGGTGGCCGGTTCTTCGTGAGGTAGGATCGTTGATAATGTTTGAAATTATCTGCTGTGGAATAGAGAGTTGTCTTGCTATTTCGCATTCACTGAGGCGCTGGCGACGATACATGCCTCGTATCTCGCCACGGAGCGGGCTATGGACGTGTTAATTATGTGCACGAGCTGAGGGCGACGACATGTTATTAATAGAATGAGAATTTATAGAGAAATTAGTAGAAAATTGCGTGGTATTCTCCGCTAGGCGTACTTACCCCACTACAAGTTTATTTTGTCACCCGCCAAGGCAGTCTTCATATTTATAAGTTTTCACGCCAGATATACTCCGAAACACGCTGTTGGCTGTCTAGTACTTCTCGATGAACTCGTTGCAGGTTCCTTAACTCATTCAGCAAATAAGAATTACTTACGCTTAAGTAAGACCCATTGATGTTTACAGCAGAGTCCTTTTTCAAGACTCCTGGGCTCTCGGCACACGGGTCATACACCGCAGCCTGTCTATTTGTGGCGACTAGCAATGTACAGAGTATAAGCCCTTGGGTAGCCCACAGAGGCGGCCAATATGCTCTGCAGTGAGATGTTGTGTGTTTATCACGACTACTGTTCACTGTCCTTGGGTAGAGCTTCATCCTCTTTTATGTTATGCGTATACCATGAGCTACCGCCTGTCCTTGTTGAAAGCAGATAAAAGCCCCACATCTGCTTGCAAAAGATACAGAGTGCTGGCAATGGACTCGCGGGTCCTCACTGAGCTATCCTTACCGTGGCAAATGGCGCAAGAAGCGCTCTTAGCTCTACAGAAGTACAAAAGGCTGACGTCCATTCGTGTGAAGAGCATACTAGTGCACTGAGCCTGGATAGTTGAAGGAAGCCGCAGCGATCTAGGTCCAAGATCACATCTACGATGTCTTTGAAGGTCTCTTTCATACGTGAAGGGATTCCGGGAACATTTCATCATGACTTTGCTACTCTCGCGCATTATCATCATTTCACGTTCTGTTGCCAAAAGCATAACCTACCGGCATTTTCCAGCTGTGAGCCATGCCAGGACAGCCTGCCACGAGTTCTGGCCATCAGCCAGGATCAAACCGAGGGCGAACTTATTTTCGACGTGGTCATGTCTCGAGGATATGTGGCTGTCACCACCACTCGAAGTTCCACATGGAGAATAGGAAGGATCAACAACTTTGACAAACACAGTGTCTATACGTCTACTATATGTTAGCATGAAACGACTGCTCAGCCTCGCCTCGTCACGTTACACTTCTTTACCTCAAGGTAGCCACCTCAATTTCATCCCACCTGGCGTTTTGCGTGGCACTCGTGGGGAAACAAGCTTGCGGCTATGCTTCGAATACTTTATGTTTAGACTTACACTTGTAGGTTTAGCCCCACCCATATTTGACCTCGCAATGAAGCTTGATGATCCGCTAGTAATTTGAAGGTCACGTGTCCATAAGATCTGGCGCTTTTGCTGACTGATCCATCATGGTATTATATCTTCACTTCGGCCCTCTAGTGGTAAAGATTGGCAATATAACTCGGTCTCTCACCCTTTTGCTGCAAAATGAGCTCTTAACCACTCCGAGTATCATGAGGTCGTTTCTGCCGAATGCTTCGAGGAGGCCAACGATGCCCTGCAGGGATCCGTGCCGCAAACTAATAGAATAGTTCTAATGAAACTAAATGCTTCGCCCCCCTTTGCTCAACTCGAATTATTATTTGAACCTGGAATATCGTCACATTGATAACCTGGGAGAGAGAGCATCCTCCCTTCCTTCTCCGGGGTCTCGGTCTCGGTCCGCCATGACATCCACGCCCGCGTACTGGGATGTCAGCTCGCCGAATGACAAGGATGACGCTGGCGACGCTTTCGAGTTGCTGGACCAGAAGATCCATCAGAGGTCGACATTGGACTGCACGAACAATGAACCGCCTACGACGCCCATATCGACATTGCCTCCCAAAGCACTTTCACCCCGATCTACCACGCGCATTGTTCGCACCGCCTTCTGGACAGGCTTCGTAGGCATTGTCTTGATCATCGGTCTCAGTATTCTGGCTTCCTTGATCTACGCCTTCCTCCCTGACACCAGCTCCTTTGTTCTCAACAATCCCATCTCCTGCGATTTGGCAAACGAGCGACGGAGCAAGGTTCAGACTGCTTTTACCATCAACCTTAGAGGGGCTACTCATCTGACCTTTACCCAAGCCAAAGCCATCGACGTGATATGGCAGCTGCTCGGGGGGGCTGGTGGCCGCTTCCTCATGGCTTGGATCTCATACAAGGTGTTCATGGATGGGCTCACCAGGCTAGCCGAGCGATCGCCGGTATCTTTCGACCTCTACATCTCTCTCACCTTTTCGACAACATCGCTCTACTCGGCATGGTACTCACTCAAGGCTGTTATTTCATCCAAGGGGTGGCGGAACAAGTGGTTCCTACTCTGGTTCTTTCTGTCAACTCTTTACGTGCTCGGCTTCCCTACCCTCATCAGTGCCACCGCCGGCTACCTCACCCCATCTACTGCTGGTTACAACATGTTGGACGGTAGCTTTCTTCAGCCCAGCTCGCCTCTATTGAGATCGTGTTACAATGTCTCGGGCGGAGCACTTATTGGCTACGCGAATGATACCGTTGCACCAGGCCCTCCTGTTTCTGTCTTTGATCCTTCGAATCCATTTGCACATTGTGCGTCCTATGATGAATGTGGGAAGACCCTAAACTTATGGAAGGATTACCCTTTGTTTGCATCCCTGCTCAATGGTGAGATTGCAGACACCACAAAGTTCGATAAGAATTGTACTGATCATTGCTTTCATAGCTACCATGAATAACACCGATCCCGTATATGAAATCAATTACGATACCCTCAGAGGGAGGCCTCTGGGGGCTGCTCCCGGGTTGCAAAACAATCGAAACTACACCACTAACATCACCATTGATGGACGCCTTTACCATTTTCGCAACTGGGACTTTCGGCACGGGTATGAAGGTACCTACTGCTACAACAACAAAACAATACCGGCTCTTCAAGACCTAGCCCAATGTCTCCCGGAATCATACTTCGTCTGGGGCTTTTCGAGCCTGATGGTCTACGTCAACCTCTCCCTCTTCATGATCTGGCTCTTCGGCATGTACATCGTCTGGCTGGACGCCAGCATCTACAGCGCGCTCTGCCGCAGTGGTCGGAAAGTACGCGGGAATTTCAGAGCGGTGGCGGACCTGTCGGAAGCGATGAGGGAAGTGTTGGGGAACGAGACTTGCGCCTATTCGGATTCGGAGCTGGCGACGGAGCTGTCCCGTCAGCCGGGGTTGAGATACTATGCCAGTGACCCGCAGGACGGCGATGTGTCACACATCGGACTCAGCTCGATCGGTCGGAGTAGGGTTCCTTATAACTCGACAAGGATCTATGGAAAGGGCGCGAAAGATCGATGAATGGAGTCCGAAGACTTGGTACAAGGCTGTTGTATCTCGTCGGCCATGGGCGATATCATCTTACGACGGCCAGTTTTGGGGCCCAGATCACATATCGGAACCCATCACACAGCCAACCACGACCCTCCGATCCCGTAAAGACAAATGTGATTCGTTCCTCGCACGATGCACGGCCCTTTCATCGAACACCCAACCATCCATCCTCCGACTCCACCATGAGATGTAGCCCGCCGTTTCGCAGGTAATCAGGCTTGTCCGACGACGCTCCAAAGGCAATATCTACGACTTAGTTTGGATTCAAATATCTACCTCTAGGACCTGATCCCATTTCACAATCATCCGCACACGATCGTCTGGTAGACGACAGCCGCGTCCGACTTTCGGAACCATCAGGTTGGAAAACACAATGTGATGGATGGCCTTCTCATTTCAGTTCTCTTTCGAGACTGAGATCGGAAAAGTCAACAGAGCGGACGTCGGGGTAGATGCGATCAGCCCACTTAGTTGAGTTGACACGTCTGTTGGGCGTGTTGTGTAGTCTGGATGAAGGGGATTATTTGAAGTGGCAATATATACCCAAGCCATCTCATGTAGGAGGACTGCGAGCACAGTGTCGCCACCTCGTCTCTAGAGATGGAGAGGAGCGGCCCCAAGGCATTCTAGATAATTCAAGTGATGAGACGATGTTCTTGACCATCATTGTAAGAAAAGATATCATCTACTGAAACCCCGTCCGGAAAGACGTATATCCTGGTATCTCGATCCCCTCGCCTCTTGCAGAAAAACACCCGCAATGCACGCAATACACTTCGCGTCATAATATCCCCTCCCTCACGCGTCCGCACCACTCTGCACCCACCTCATCGCCAACGCCCACCCGATCAGCGCCATAACCCCCACAAGCACCTTATGCCTCGACACCCACCCCCGTCCCGCCTCCCTCGCAGCCCGACCCGCATCCCCCAGCCCCGCCGCCGTACCCCCGGGCCCCCTCCTCAACGCCGCCACCTCGGGCGAGCACTTCCCCCTCTCACCCACCCCCTCGGCATCCGGCACCACCTGCCCCGTCGCAGCATCCACGCCATTCCTCCCCATCCACTCCCAATTCTCAGCGTCCAATTCCGGCCACTCGGCGCGGAACTTCACACCCCCATCGCCCGCCTTCACGGCCCCCACCCCTCTCACCGTCGCGGTGTTGCCCTTGACCGGGTTCGTGGCGCTGCCGCCGCCGGTGGCGTTCCACCACCTGGAGCGGGCGGCTAGCCAGCGGCGTTCCGGGTCGGGGCGGGAGAGGGAGCCGGTGGTCATTTCTTCGGAGGTCATGAAGGACATTAGGCCGATGAGGATGGTGGAGACTTCCCAGGCCGGGTTGAAGGATTTGGGGTGGAAGTCGGAGATTGAGAGGCAGAGGCGGGTGGAGGGTTGGAAGCGGCCTGCGGGGTGGTGGGGTTTAGCTTTGAAGTTCTTGGGAAATGAGTAAGGTTGATGGGGCAGATGTTGCCGTGTTGTCCGGCGGAAGAGAGAGTATGGGGAAAAAGAGAAGGCCACGTGGTGATGCGACTTACCAGATGGCGTGTGCATCCGTATCGCAGGTGGCGCGAAGGGGTAGGTAGGCGGGAAGAGAAGCGTACCCCAGTACTGGCCGCCGGCGTACGGGGTCCCAGGTGGGCCGGTGAGGATGTAATGCCATTCCAAGATGTTGGATTCTGACGGGTGTGCGGTGATGTAGGGAGGTGGGGAGGCGGTTATGGTTTGGTATTCGCGCGTTAGCTGGAGCGGGATTAGCTAGAACTTCCTCATCGTATCCCAAAGTGGCCTCTAGAAGTGACAGTGGGTCTTACTCGTTTGTTGGCTGCTCGGGTTGCCATTTTCTGTGAATAGAGGCTCGTGAGAGCTAGAAGGTTGGGATTGGAGGGGCGTTCTTGCAGATAGATCACTTATGCGAGAGACATTGGTGCTTAAGGAGATAAGGCCCTGGTGTGTTCATGCGTAAAGTCGTAAAACAAAAGAAGTCTTTCCGACGAATTAAATGTTTGAGAGACAAAGAAAGATCAAGGCGTCGTGGCTCCGCACGAAAGAGATGTTGGCTGTAGGGCTGAGGGTATTCTAATCGGTAAGAAACGCCGCTCCGTCAATCTTGGCGCGTCATTCCGAATCTACAACTGGGAAGCTCAAGCGTGCCCTTCATCTGTGCTTCAATGGCGGACCCATTGGAGTCCGGGGACGATGTAAGTGATATCGTTATCTCCAAAGCTGACTCTCTTGCACGGAGATATACCTGCTAATTGAATTGGTTGTGCAGATCTTCGGAAGGTTACGAAAAGGAGTGGACCCCAAGGTACAGGAGGAGAAGACTAGATTGGCGAACGAAAGAGAGCTTGCTGAATATGCCAAGGCACAGAGGCGGCTGGCCGAGCTGGTAGGTGCAGCTTTTTGGGAATTGAAGGTCCCAAAATCGAGCAGTTCGAAAATTGAGCGTAGCATTAGATCGAGGATAACTCCACATTACCTGCTACTATATCATCAATACGCATCCTCGGCGCCACCAAGACTCGGAAAGCGTTTCTTGAACGCATCTTCAACCCTCTCCTTAGCGCCAACCAGGATCGTCCCTACACTCTCGCCGAAGCTATCAGGGAAGTTTCAATCGGAGCCGACAAGCTTCACAAATTAGGTAGGACGTAAAGAGTTCCAACCCATAGCAGAGCTTACTTGGTCACCAGACATCTTCCACGAGCCCATATCTCTCTACGTCGACCGGCCGGATCCGACGGACCCATCCACCACACCCACAGATATCGACGTCTTCCTCTCAGTACGAGAGAAATCCCCATACAAATTGCAGACTGGCACCAGCGTTGGCAACGCAGAGGGAGATGCTTACGCCAATGGTGTCCTAAGAAATATCTTCGGTGGTGCAGAGACCTTGACTGTCAATGCTTCATTAGGGACACGCACGAGATCAGCATACGAAGCCAGCTTCGAAACACCTATACTCAGTAACCCTGATTTCCGATGGCAAATTGGCGGCTTTTCCAGCTCAACGAGCAAAGTGTGGTCGAGTCATGAGGAAGCGTTGAAGGGTGGATGGACTAAGCTGCGGTGGATGAGTCCGGGCGGAGGTAAGCATGAGTTGGGCTACAATGGGATGTGGAGACAGATCACTAGACTTGCAAGCGGTGCCTCGCCTACTGTGAGAGAAGACGCCGGTGATAGCGTGAAGAGTAGCGTGATGCACACCTGGGTGAAAGATCGGCGAGACAATCCATTACTGCCCACACGAGGCATCTTCAACAAGACAACCCTCGAGCTAGCGGGATGGGGTCCTTTGCAGGGTGATGTCGCTTTCGGAAAGGCAGAGGTTGAGGCTCAAGGCGCTATTCCTGTCCCAATACCAGGAATCGCAGGCGAGAGTGGAGTGTCTCTTACTACGGGCTTACGGGCAGGTCTCCTCTATCCTTTACCGCTCGGCCTCTCTTCGGAATCAAAACCATCACGCATCAATGACCGTTTCCAATTGGGCGGTCCGACAGACGTACGAGGATTCCGTCTTTCAGGTCTTGGACCGCGAGACGGGAGTGACGCAGTAGGTGGCGACGTCTACGCCGCCGGATCAGTGAATCTACTCGTCCCAATACCTCGCGTCAGTATCGATCGGCCCTTCCGCCTTCAAGCTTTTGTCAATGGTGGACGGTTACTTGCATTAAAGGGACCAGAGAAAGCAGCCACAGATGGGGAGAAAGTGAGGCAGACCATCACTTCTACCATTGCTGAATTGGGAAACGGTTTGCCATCCATGGCTGCTGGATTTGGAGTAGTCTATGCACATCCAGTGGCAAGGTTCGAGTTGAACTTCAGCTTGCCGCTTGTCCTGAGGAAAGGAGAGGATGGGAGAAAGGGGCTGCAATTTGGTGTGGGTATCAATATGCTCTAATAGAATTATGTGGTTTGTACTACAGGAAGTGGACACAACAACTTCATCCTAAACCCTGGCAGCCACTGAAAATCGCCCTGCTTCTATTTTCTTGTCTGCCGAGCATGGTTAAGGCTGTGGGGAATAGACTCGAGAGATATCACTGTCAATTGTATTGAAATTTATCGGTAACCAAGAGGTATCGACTCGGATAGTTACTGATTCCACTCGGCCTCGGCATCAAATCGTTACTTCGATCGAAGAGTGCATACTGTTCCACGTAAGCTTCTAACAAGTTTCCAACTCGTACTTGAGTTGTTTCAAACAGGATAGTAATGGCCACGAAGATAGGAAAATGGAAAAGGGTGTACGAATCTAGAAATGATATCGAAAGTTATACGGTGCGCGCTCTGGTAAACCATAATCATCCAAGAAACTCCACATATCACGCATGGAAAATCTTGCATATAATTCCAGAGCTATCTGAGTGAGATCGATATCAGGGGGGTTATATTTATATATCACATGAGATGAACCAATACCCAACCACTTACCTGCATTGGGGCATCTTTTGATAGTTGCCCAGCTAGTGATACGGATTTCCAGGGTGTATTCGATGAAGGCGTCGAAGACTTCCTTCAGAGCATAGAGCATAAAGCATGGAAGAGCTGAAGATCACAAGTCGCTAGGCAAAGTGGATCAGGAAGGCTCAATCTGTCGTATAAATCTGACGGAGGATGAGTCCCTTTCACCGTACTACCGGAGGTGGATGGGCTGAGACGAAAAACATGTTGGCAAGAATGGATGTGTGGAAGATCATACTCTCTTACGGTGTTTCGTTTTCCAATCAGCCATGATGCAGCGGAGGATCTTCCCTATGTGCGTGACGCCTAGGCCATACTATTGTTGTAGAAGATGAATTTGAATCGACATAGAGGAGTTACAGGAGTTTTGCAAACGTTAGTATACTATTATTCTATGCCGAAGCCTCTCTCCCTCTGTAATTAGTTGCTGTTTCGCAATCATCAAAGATCAGACGTCAAATCAGCACTGAGCCCATGGTGGAGTGTTACTATCCCAGTAGTAGGCCATAGATGCTCTCACCATCTCCATCTTCTCAATCTGGTGTAGCTAATCGAGGTAGTTATCATCAGCTATCCACCGACGACATGGTTCTAGAAGTGGAACCAGGGGATATGGACATCCTCCGTCTCCTAATGCCCATGTTCACTTGCGACAAGGATGGAGTCGGAAAAGAAGACGTTCCTCCCCTACCACTCTCTTTTGATCGTGTCAATCGCGGCCAACCTCCACGATCCACTGCTGCGCTCTTGAGTTTGCCCTACGAGATTCTTGGACTAATACTGGTCTACGTAAACTCGGGGTCACTACCAGCCCTCGCGCTTGCCAATCATGACTGCTTACAATGGGCCCGATCTCGTCAATTCTGTAGCATCAAGCTGGACTATAGTTACGCTAGCGTAAACCTGGTGGAGCACCTTTTGATGGAACATAGGGAGCGATTGAATACTGGAAGCATGATCTCGCCGTCTATTGGAGACTGTATCCGACGTATCACAGTTGCTACAAAGCCTATTTGGGTACGTCATCGCCTCGGCGCTGACCTTGGGTCAGAAAGGTTCGAGAAATTACCAGAAGACGAGCGGAGAGAGCGAATGGTAGAAGCCTCCAAAGAATTCCTCAATGGATACATTTCTATCATACAGGCTGTTCTGAACATTATCACTATGCCACATCTAGAACTCCTCGATTGGGAAGATAATATCTGCCTGCCGCATAGCTTTTTCAAGGATATCGCCATGTCGTCCATCAAGCATCTCAAGCTCTACCGAGTCCAAGTGAAGGAAGAATTCGTCATTGAACTGCCGAAACCTTGCAAAGATCTCCGATGGCCGCTACAGACCCTCCATATGAACATATACCCGAGCTCGGACAAGTGGGGAAAGATTAGCACTTCGCCACTATCTACAAGCATCTTACGACTTTGTGCGCATACCCTACGGGATCTGACATTGGAGAACATGAATAGAAAGGACCCATTGGTGTTTGTCGACCAGAACTCCATTCCAGTACCTCGCTTTCCCAATCTGCGGAATCTCGCTCTGGGTTCTGGTGTTCTGATTGTAGACACGTCAACTCTAGATTCGCTTGTGCATGACGATCTACGTACTCTTGATATTGACGCTGGAAGTGACTCTGTCATCCATGATTTTGTTCGACAACGCGGGCGAATTCCTGCTCTAGAGACCCTTACGTGGGAGCCCGCGGACCATCCGATCGACTTCCTCCGTGCAAACTCACATCTTACGAAGCTGGCGCTGCCACGTCCTATCCCGACCACTTTACTCGAAACTAAACTTCTTCCTCTTTTCTCTGAATCGTTCACAAAGTTGAAATCCCTAAGTCTGATTTGGGAGGACACATCGATCTCGGAGATCTCGCTTGAGATGGTCGCTTCTCTACGCACCTTGGAGCATCTTCATTTGAGCTCAGGATGCCAGTATGGATGGATTTATGACTGGCTGATAGACCATCAGGTGATGCGGAAGCATCTCAGCAAACTTTCTCTTCTAAGAAGGCTTGCATTCAGTCGTGACACCTACGTCAGCGATAAACGGTGGATTTCTAGGAATCAATACTATGTGGACTACCTGCTCCCATCGGAAGACATGCCCCAAGACCCTGACTATAACAACAAAGAGTGGGAGGACCAACACAAAGAGCGTATCCTAAAGGAGGCGAATCACTACGTCAAGGAGATGGCCAATCTCGAATGGCTGTATTTTGGGCAGATTCCCATGCAGGTGGCAGAATCTCAAGTGACTGGTTGCAGAATCCCCGAACCATTGTCTCCAGAACGAGACAGTCGCTGGACATTGCTGACGACTATGTTCGGAGGGAATGTCTCCTGAGGTATATCGAGGACCAGGTGCTAAGGCTCGTGTATCGTGGATTTAAATTGGATTCCATCGCGTCGGACAAAGCATCAATGACCACTTCTATCAGTACGCCTTTGATTTCTTTACTTTCCTCTAGGATAAACTCATGCCCAGTTGTGGGATCGAAAGGCTTCCGAAAGGGCAATAGGGCTCGGCACAAGTATCAAGCACACACATCCCGGGGTTGACAGAGCAAGAGGCTCTTGAAGCGATGAGGCTATGCCCTGTTGTATGTACCCTGAACGTAATCTCAGGAGGACACAACCCGGCCAAGATTTACCTGGAAGTGTGACGCTTAGAGCAGGCTTCCGGGGGTTGTCCCGCTCCAGCCCGCCCAACCACAAACAAGCCGCCAAACACTCCTCAGGCCGCCCGCCAAAGGATCACTAGACTAGCATAAAACATCTGAACCCGCGCAAGGAGTAAGATGTGAGTCGTGCGTCTGTCATCTAAAACCCTCTCTACTGTTGTAAGTTTCATAGCAGTATCCCATAGTGTCGCAGCAGCCACGCATGACCGGTGCCATTGCGCGACGTTGCGCGCGAACGCCTTGAATCATGAATTCACAATTTTTGAATATAGGTAGGCCATGACAGCTATAACGGAGGAAGAGTCTATGTAATACATGAGGCGTTGCACCCGAGAATTCATCCGACGCTTTGTCTTGGAATTAAATCGAATTGTTTTCACGTTCATATGGTATGCGACTGCTGGAGACATTGAGAGTCCCGAAACCAGGTTCTTAGCAACCGGGGTTTCCTTGAGCCCTACGTTATTTGTACCCAGTACTCCTTGCGGCAGGTTTTGGATGGAGTACCCTGTCCATACCTGAGACACATGACATTATCCCGCACCATACGTGATATCAGGCGGGAAGAATTGTGTGAGATTTCGGTTTGAGACACAGCATGGTCAGTAGTATGAGCCTTTGTTAATCCTGCAGCTGGGAGGACGCATCGGGCGGGATATGAATCCTCACAATCCTATAGACACGGCTTATGAGCTGACACGGCCTGTCTGATGCAACATCGCAAGGCATGGAGGTGCTTGCCTTGCACAGCATTTCATGATGCGTCACGTGGATGAAACGTTCACTGCCCGGTGCAGATGTCTATAAGTACGAGCAAGAATCCAGATATTGTTCTACCATCATCAACACAAAGTCGCCGGCGACTCTAGCATTACGACTCAATATCAGTAGCATTCCATTAATCACCACCTCATCATAACTACTATCATAAGTACTATCATAACAGAGTCAGGACTCGACCACATCTCCAAAATGATTTCTCTTAACCTTCTTATGGCGGTGTCCCTATCCAGCCTGAACCTCCTCGCATCAGCCCAAGCCCCTATTCAACCCGATCCCAACATGCCCGAAGGCTACCAGCCCGGGTTGGCAACAGTATGCAATATCCAACCTATCATCAGATCTCATACTATCCCAGAGTCCCTACTGATTCCTTCTCTCGCACCAACAGCAAGACCACCAACCCGTAGACCAGCAAAGCATCTGCACCACCAGTTGCCACCCAGCCGGCAACCCCTTCACCAGCACCTGGGGACCAGCCCCTCTGCCCCTCGGCGTCTTCGCCGCCGCCATTAACGGGGTGCTCGGCGGCGCTCCGGACGATTGCGCGCCATGCGGCAGTTGCTACAGCATCATATCGAGCGGCATTCCATACTGCAATCCCGACAACCCGGATCCCAACGATCCAGCTTGCAAGTGAGTCTCAAACAAACATCATAAAAACCCTATCAACTCATCATCCTATCAACGCACAAGAAAAAGAAGAAGAAGAAGAAGCTAACCGTCCCTGCGAACCCATCAGGAAATACACCGGAGACGTGCAACAGGTCGGACCGAAGCAGATCAAAGTCTTGATCACGAACCACTGCCCCGATTGCGACGACGTCGCCGGCCACTTCGACATCAACCAGGAACCGAACAAGGTTGGCTGGAACAACCCCAGGATCTTCTGGAAGAAATTGGATTATACGGAATGCATGTGAGAGGGGGGCATGGACCCTCCGCGCTTTCGTACTAGTTGAGGTCTCGTACTGTGTTTTATGCGACGGCCTGTTGAGCAGGCAGCCTGGCTGGCTGGCCATCAGGTTTTACGTTGGACTCCCTCACGCGATTCGATATCGCCATCCTGACGGACGAGAAATGGCGGATGTTTCTAAGCAGCCATTCATTTAGCATTCCATATTCACACGGGGTCTGAGACTTCCGAACTACTATCAAGGTCTGGTGCTAGATATATACCAAAATCATGATGATGGCGTGCAGCACGCCTCATTGAATTGTTTCTCACGCGAAAGATTTGTGATATGACGGGAATCTATCTAGCTATCGCCATGCAATTTTAGAACGGTACTGTCATGAGCCTTGCGTCCAACACGAGATGTCAAGAGAAGATCTTTAAGAAGAACTTATATGTAGAGTAAAACCGAACGATATCAGCTCTGTGGACCCAAGCAAGACCCGATGCAATACTTCCCGATGAGAAAGGCGTCGTATCCACAGCGACGTCCTCGAGAGAGGAGAGATGGATGAGATGAGATTTATATATACTATATACACCCTGAGCTTAGGAATTATAAGATAAATACAGGGTTATAATAAGATATTCATAGGTGTTATCCTACGTCGTGGTAAGTCTGGCATCCGTTATTTCTTAGCTAGAACTATTAGATTTCTAACTATAGCATTACCTCTTCTAATATCGCATTTCACGATAAAGATAGATATAGATTATATAGTCTAGAAAGGAACGCGTGGGCTGCAACCATGAATGAAGTTTCCGATCTCGCCGAGTCCTGGGCGTATGAAATCCATGAAAATGACAGCGAGTAGAATATTGGGGACGGCGGTGCTGATAATAATACCGTTGCAGCAGACGCTATGGTTTGGAAACAACAATACCAAAACGTCTTCAACAGAACATTCGTGACTCTTGACAATCCCGAGCACTTCAAAGCGACTGAAAGATTAGGGGAAAGGGAGACATAGGTTAATCGTGTTCAATACCACGAGCGTAATAGAATAAGCGCAGGAAAAGGGGCCAAAGACAAGCCCATCATCTATCTCACAAAACAAATCTCGGCCACCATTCTCTTCATTCAACAAGCTCTTCAACAAAAACCCAAAGGCTTGGCGAGAAATTCGACAATACACTATGTCTTGTTTGATGATTTCTTCAAGCCATCATTGCCACAGATCCGCCCTCTATCAACCCGAGACTCCTACTCTTACATTTCTCTTCTGTAGCGAGCAGGTGGAGGTAGGGATGCAGTTGTTGACGTAATTGGCATGGCGGGCGATGTTTCGGGGTTCGTGATGGCTTGGGTGGTAGGATGGGGTATAGGGATGCTTTACTTTACTTTACTTTGGGATTCATGACTTCGCGCCATGTGCGTTCAATAGGAGGTGATGAGGATTTTATGTATGGAGAGTAGGGAGAGGTAGGGATCCGTTGGGAGGGTTTGATGGGGGACTGTATGTTAAAGCTACGTGGACGTGGTGGCTAGATGAGATGAGTGAAGGAAGGAGTTAAAACTTGTTGTTGGGGGGGCTTAGCAGTGGATATTGTTTTCGAGCGCTGGGGAAGGAAGGAAGCTGTGTAGGGTCATGGAGCGGATGTGTCATTACGTGTTCGCGTCAGTAAGGTCAATCACGGCTGTTGGATTCTCATTGAGAGCGAAGATTCGGTAAGGACGATTCTTAATGAAGGGCACAAGGGGTATCGTATAGCTATGAGATCTTGAACAATCTCCAAACACAATCTTTGGGACTGAGATGCCGAGCCTATGGGTCAGCATGGCTCGAATTTCTCTGAGACGACGTCGAGGATGTATAGTAGACCTATACCATCGCTTATGGGTATCATATAGAGGGAAATCCTTCACTATCCACCAATCTACAGTGTCAAGTAGGATCCTTTGCTGGTAAACGTCACAGTTCAGGCTCAGTGTAGAGTCTTGGCTGCCCTAGTAACATCGCGTCATCCGCGTTGCCTTGAGGCCGTCGGTAAATGCTGGTCGATGGAGGAGGCTGAAACGGATTTGTTATGTGGTCAACCGAACGCGGATGTTGCCCGAATTGGGCCAGCCTTGCGAATTGATCGCTCTGCGATAGACTCTGGTCCACCAGTCCTGCGTAAGAGGCCGAGTAAGCAGGGTAACCAGCTGATCCAGCAGCCGGTGAGTACTGCGCTGAGCTTGGTTCGTATATAGTGGAGACTTCGCTTGGTGATGCGAGTGGTGAGACTATCCTGTTGATACTCTGGTGCCTCAATGGCGCAGGCGATGACAGTGATGGCGTTGCTCCGTAATTGTAATGGCTATTCGCAAACGCTATGGCCGATGGCTCCATTGGAATTGCATGCGATTCCGCGCTGAATTGGTTCGTACTTGCTTGTTGAATGGCATTCTGATATCCTTGCCTCATTATGCCTGTAGAGAAGTTATATTGGCCAGGATCATTCCCAAATCCAGGTCCGATGTTTGGAGAGCCAATCCTTGAATAGGTAGCCGAGGTGGGGTACTGTGTTCCATCGTATAATCCTTCGTCAGGAGACGAAACGGGCGAAAGACTGAATGAGCTTCGCGTAGAGCCACCTCCATGTAGCACATTGGGATTCATCGAGAATCTATTTGTTGAACGTAGAACTTGGTCGTCGTGCCGTATAGTCATTGCTGGTCTTTCACCACCATCGGCCAAGCTTAGATTCGATAGAGAAGCGACAGGCTCACGTGGTGGACGCTGCGCTCCAGAGACCGGTCGAAGGGTGTGGGTGAAGTCAAAGTCTTCAGGTAGTGCCCTGGACCTCAAGATACGTTCTTGATCGTCAGCGGGAAGTCTTTTTAGCTTCGCCCTTCTGCAGGAGTTCTCAGCATGACAAGTACTAGAGTCCATAAGGTTACATCGTATACCTATTCTGAAACCAGACTTGGACTTGGCGAGGACTCAATCCAGGAATATCATGCGACAGTTTCTCCCTTTGGTTTGCATCCGGATGTTTTTGACGAGCAAACTCGCCCATCAGGTATCGAGTTTGACCGTGCGTCAACCTATATCACGAATCAGCACAAAGCGGACTATATTATATAAAAGATGGCAGTGAACAGGGCTTGGAATATCGATCAGACGGAACACTGCTTCACTTGCGTTCGGCATACCTTGCTATGTCTAGCTAGGTAAGTCTGAAGTGGATTCCGTAGATGTCTTGATGGACCAATCTTGCTGACAGGGGCTGTGATGGGTGACACGGTTGGGCCCACTAGCTCAAACGTCTTCGTAGCTGGCCTGATGATGTGAAAGCCGACACTGACCTGAAACGCTTCATTTTACGCTTTTCCGCCAACTGCTCGACCTTTGACTTCTCTGATCCGCTACAATCTTCGTCTTGATCGGACCCTGTCGATTCCAGGTTTTCCTCGCCTTCTAACCGACGATCAACCACACCCAGGGTATCATCTGGTGTATTTTGAACAGCCCTATTGGCCTTCCCTGAGTCCGGGTGATGAGATGAGGCCTCTCTGCCTTCTGGGAAACCCAACGCTGATTCTAGGAACAGTAGCGATGGGCGTCGGGTGACTGACATTCCCGTATTAGACTGGACTGCTCCAGCGGATAGAAGACTTCCTCCGGGTTTATCGAGCGATGTTTCCTGTTGCGACTGCGTTTGCGATCCCAATGCATATGTGCGATATGTGCAATATGGGCAGTGGATGAAATCCGAGCCGGTACTGTCAAGTTTATGGAACGTAGGGTGGCGACATGGTTGTATCATTAGTCCAGGATAATGCTGTTCAGTCTCCTGAGGTGTCGCTGTACCTATGATAAGATCCGGCGAAATCGGGGGAGACGGCAACCATCTTGGAGCAGATGGATCGACTCGGCTAGTCATTCCGAAAGCTAGACGAACGTATCTACACAAGGAGTGCGTGTGCCCTTCAGACAAGGGTCTCCAAAAGCCACCACAGACCTCGGAATTCAAGAACGTAGCAGCGATGCACGTTACTTTGTCCTGACTGTACTCCTCATCTGTATTGAGTACCTTTCCTAGTGCTCAGTCGCGAGGGTCGGCCAAATGCAAAGCGAACAGGGGAGTCCATACATTCCATGGGGCGTTGCCTACTCCCTAGTCACCAGTCTCAGTTTTTGGTAACGAATATTCTACTGAGTTACCGACCTGGACGAAGCGATGATGTTGATGGGCAGCTGAAGCTGTACAATGGTCATGAGCAAGACTTCAGGCGAAGTGATTAATTCGGATCTTGACGGATCTGCTGCACAATGCTATCAAATCGAAGATGAGCCCGCTGTTCGTTACTAGAAGCTATAGGAAGTTAGTGTAGCATGTTGAGATTGATGATTGCGCCCTCCTACCTTCTCAGTCGAGCCCACGACCGAAGGACATTTCTTACCTTTGTCAATCTTGAAGAGCAGGCAAAATTGAGGCCGGCGGTGCCTACAGGTATTGGATTCGATGGAAGGCAAGCCGGTACCGAATATTTTCAAGATGGAAGCCTGGAAGTAACGAAATTCTTGGAATGATCGTGGTGCAAGTGAAGCGGGGACGAACCCTGTTAATTGTGATGACTCGGCGCATCGCCTAGGGCTTCGATTCATTGCATTGATTGGTGCTAATCTTGCAGGTACCTGTGAAGGAGCGTCTCTATATTGCCTTGATTGTGACAGCTGGAGTATAGGTTGACGACAGCCTACAGGGCTGGATGATTCTCTTACCACAGCTTGTTGCACATCATAGGAGGGCCTAAACTTTCGATTCCAAAATAGCAGCGATGTAACACCCACGATAGAAATAGACATGCAATCTTGAACAAAACATGTCAGCATGGCAAAGTCCACCAGAGATCCACTGCCTGCATTACAAAAGGAAAGCTGCATGCTGTGGACTTGACAGCGGATACATCAGCCCAATCGTGCGATCCACACGTAACATCAACAACCCCAAAATGTGAGTGAAAGCTTGCTTTTGCTAGGTCATTGGTGATACTACGTAGTACCAGGTCTGAGTGTTCACGCAATCATGAGGCACTGGAAGGCCGAATTCAAGTATCATGAGAGCTAGAAGAGGCGCAGTCTGACTGCAGGCCAGCAAGGCCAGTGGCCCCGGGATCGAGGACGGACGGAAAATGCATCGACCCGCGACTAAGCCTTCGAAACACCTAAGGAATATGGTGCAAAGAGTTGCACAGCCTGTTCTGCAGCAGAATGACGGAGTTGTGCCGGAACTTTCGGAGGCTGACAATGCCGTGTACTGGCCTTAGGAACGTTGAGTGTGTCGGGACTCTGAATTCAAGGCACCGTCTTGCCACCAATACAGACGTAGTACAAGGCTGCACCATCAGGGTATGCTTGGTCAACCTCTATCTCCGTCGAGAGAGCAGGGATACCAGGTGCTGGCTGTCAAAATCTACCATGCCCCATGACGAGAAAGATAGCTCGCTGATGTAAAAGACTAGGCATGCGGCCGTAGACAGGCCTTGTTTCAGGTTTTGGAGAACCATGATTGCAACGTACCCACATTGGCTAGTCACCGTCGTCGGACAATGTTGCCGAGACAGTAGTGCAATCCCTTAAGCTTGCTGAACAGGTCGATGTTTTGGCACTGTGTCTCTCAACTTGGAACGCACGTCTGCGTCTTCCATCCGTACCCTTCAGGTCACTTTGCGAGGCAGCAAACAGGATCGATCGGAATGAAACGGCGCCGGTGCGATTCTGGTTTCCAGGTACGTTGGTTCGCGCTATGTCATGTCGACGTCCTCGCGAAAGTGGTGATTGCGTTGGTTCGGTTTCACCAGTAGATGACAGGGGACCCCTGGGGCAGTGCAAGAGATGTTTGGTGGATACATTAGCCCCCCACGAATCCTCATCAACATCTCGGAAGCAGGAGAACGACTGACCCCGCGTCGATGCGTTCATGGCCAGTCATGGATGCAGATGCCCGCTTCACGGATACAGGAAAAGCACTCGACGTGTCCTCGGAGAGGAAGATTTTGCGAGAACCAGCACACTGATAGATTCGTCGTATACGTCCGACTTCGTACTCCATCTTTCGTATTCGGCGGGATGTGGCAATTGGGCATCAAAAGACGGTAAACAATGTGATCGAATGGAACAGTGTCGTAACGAGGAGGTCGAGGAGAAGAAGAGATTGGTGAAGAGCACAGAAGTGAACGCACTAACGAACCCTAGTTAGTTAGTGGCGGGAGAAGCCACCAGCCAATTCGCCAAGTCCGAAGCTAGGACTTTGTTGCACTAGCGTCATGTCGCTAAGTTCTCTAGATCTGTACTAGCCTGGGAAGCCATATCTACGGTAAGGTAGTAGTAGTACTGTGGTGTCCACCAATTTAGTCATTAGCGTGACTGGGATTACTACCTTACTTGTCCTCTCCAGAATAATCCTTGTCACACTAATAATCAACATTCCTTGGATACATGACCACAAGTGAGTCCTCTCGCTTAGTAGCTTCGGGAGGTGCCACCAATCAGTTAATCCTGAGCTATTCCTCTTGGCGGAGGGCTCACTTGTGGTCAGCACGAGTATTACAAGATAATAAGGTATACTGGGAGTTCGTAGTCTCGGCGCTCGTGTGTTACAAACCATGAAGGAGAGTGGTAGACCGCCTGCTCCAGCTTTTCCCACAACTTGGCGACCTAGTACTATCACTTATCAACATACGTACCGCCGAAGGAGCGTCTAGATGGAACCGAGGGTTGTTGTTTATTTCCAAGCAGAGAGGGTACGTACCGAATAGCATCAGAGGTAGAAGCCATTCAAAGGCGTGTCCACATATGAACAGACTTCTTGGTTTGTCCATCCCCATACCAGTCACAACGTATGTCGGATCGAAGTCTCAACTGACTCTTCATATCATGGGCTGGGAGCATGAAGCCAATGCTGTTATCCTACGTAGTCATCGTGAGAATGTCCGGTAAAAGCAAGCCGTTCATGAGCAGTTTCGAATCTACATCTCCAGCACAAACAAGTTATTTGCGCAGTCGCAGAGCGCGTGAAGATCAATGCATCTATGAGATAATCACCTATGCCCCAGGAGAATGCACCGTTCTGGTAACCGGTGCAAAACATAAAAGCTGAAAGAGGACACATTACTCAAATCATGGTGCAACTCCTAGCTAAACGTACAGTTATCATAAAACATCATCCTCTACATACCGTCTCCACCACTCTTCTCAACCTCTCGCACCCTTCTTATTCTCTCCCCATTCAACACCGTCTACAGCCTTGCCCATCGCCAACCGCAACGTCGCCTGCATTAGCCAGAAACACGACTCCATCTATCTCTGAAGAACTCGATCCAAACTAGTAGACTATGAGACAAAAGTGCACCTAGATAGCCCTACTGACAGAAGCTGGTAGTGTGGATAGCAGTTGGGGTATCATATCCATAATCGTATAACCTTAAATATGGCTTGCATACCCACGACGCATGACTGAGTGGTTTGTACCAGTGCTACTGCGTTCTGGAGAGTGCACCTGAACCAACTCACACTGTCTCGCTACCTGTAGGCGAACCGGAGTATCACAGCGTCTTGGCACCAACCCTCTCTGTCAAGACATATCGCATCAACGTCTCTGTAGCAGCCACATGCCGCGACGTAATCTGAACGACCCTTTCAATAGTCAGCTACTCAATGAACACTCTCCTCTGGTGTCAGACAAGGATGCCTCGGTCCCTAATATTTCTCTTCACGACCACCCTATTGTAGTTCCGATAGAAGGCGTAGTCAGGGCGGAGTCCTATCTGCTGGGCTATCAAAGCGTCCACCAGTGCTGGCGACCGCTTCGAAAACTCTATTACCTTTGGACAGCGTGAATATGTGGTTCATGATGAATGTTGACCGTGGGAGGGCATGAGATGTTGTCGTTGGATCGAAGTCCTATGGACCCATTCCGGCGTGCCACTATACCATAGATGGAGGAGCTGGGCGAGAGCGCTGTATACGTGACCCTTGCAGAAGGTTTATGAAACCAGGGGGGAATGGAAAAGGTGGAACCAAATTGGTAGCGGATCGTTTATACGGGTATCTATTTCGCACCGTCCTTCTGGGATATCTCAGCACCGTTCACTCCAGTTCCATGCTCAGCCGACGCCTTTGGCTCTTCCTCAACCGCTTTGGAATCCTTGACGCGCTGTTCAGCACTCTCCTCAACGCCTCGAACGGGCTGATCCGCGTTCTCGTCCGTTCCGTTAACGTCCATCTTCTCGCGATTCTCATCCCCATCAACATCAAATAGGATTTTCAGATTATTCCCGTCGTCTATCTTGTCAAAGAGATTCAACTTGTTCTTCGACGCAATCCGAAGCGTCCGCCATAGCTTGCTCGCTCTTGCATCTGTAGCTAACCGCTTTTCTTCGTCCGTTTTCGCCATTTCGATTTCGAAGTCGTCGTCCGCAATGGGCCTTTGAAACGATTCCGGGGTGGGGATCGAATACCGTTCAGGATCCTTCAGCTTCTCCATGCCATTGATGTCTCCACTGTCGGAGAGGAATGAGAGATCCAGGGTTCCCATGGGTATTGCCCTGATCCTCTTGTTGGCACATGCCTTTCCGACTCCTCTTTGTGCCTCCGTATAATCTGCAGCAGAGACAGGCTCGCGTTGGATAGGGGGACAGCCTTCAGCTTTCCAGTGAACCCAATTCTTGTCCCTTGATACGACAGTGTCTACCATACGGTAGTAAAATTTGCCCTCAGGACCTTGCTGTAGATATGTGGCAATGTCGTTCCTCATGCCGTGAGCCCACGTGGCATTTTCTTCACTTAGTGTGTACGCGTGAAGGACCGATTTGTTTGAAGTTTGCCCGAGCTTCTTTTTGGCCTTAGGAGTGAGGGATAGGAGGAAATCGACGAGTATCAGAGCTTGAACCAAAATATGACGGCGGAATGCAAGGTCGCTAATCTCCAGATTGAATAGATCTCGGCTGGTCAGGTACTTCGGATTGAAGCTGGCTGACAGTCCGTCCTCTTGGCCATTGCGCTTTCGTTTGCCGCCACGCCTGTTTTCGTCTGAAACCTTGATGTTGGCCCGCGTAGGGCTTTCTTGATGTACTTCCTTGAACTTGAGCATCGTACACTTTAGCCCGTATTTCAACGTTGCTAGGTTGCTGTCGTCGAACAATCTTGTAGGGTCTGAGAAGCTCTGTTGCAGAGACCAAAAGACTGGGTATAACGTATCCGTATCCGGTGCCTCTTCCTGGGGCTTCTCGTCCTCTTTTTCGACCTTTGAATTAGGCTTGACCGTCTTCGGTGGGCCGATTATCTGCCCAGGTGCAGCTTCAAATTGCTCCGCCGCTTGTGGCTCCGGTCCTGCTCTGTCCGCAATTGCAACTCCATCGTCTTCCTTGCCGTCTTCCTCCTTGGTGTCAATGTTCATGCCATCTTCGACGTCACCCTCTGCTCTAGATGGGAAGTCCTCAAAGACCGTGACATTATCCGTGTGGAATTCCCCTCTCAAATTGACGGAACTCTTGTCCCCGAGGGGAAAGCTTTGGAATAAGAAAATGAATACCCTCCCACAGAAAACAGTATCTTCCGCTCGGGACAAACGACGAAGGAGCTCATTGCAAGAGCGCAATATGATGAGGTACTTTTTGTCAAAGAGTTTCTGAAACATGTTACTGTTAGAATTCATTTCAATGAAATGCTTATCAGGCACAGCACTCACAGAGGTGATACGCTCTCTTCGCGAATCCAGATAGTCAAAGACAATCCGGCATCCGTCAATAGTTTGTGTGTCGAGTAGTTCTTCCACCAGCCAGAGGAGAAGACCAGGTTCACATTTCCCTGTGAATCGTCAATTTGTTGCAGACCACCGCGCCTGATGAAGCTGACCTGTATCGGTCATGAAAGACAAGACATCGAACAGATTCCATACTTCTCCAAACCCTGGTTCCTCAATGTGCTTCAATACTAGGTTATCGTAGAAGATATTCCGACAAGCTGTCTCGATGGGTGCATAGTGAGGATGGATGTCGGGGGCGTGCCATGGTCTTCGGAGCGCTTTAATCTGTAGATCTATCTCTTCAAGTACATCCAATCCAACATCTTGCGGAACCAATGCTGGCTCTACGCCTCCGTATGGTTTGACCTCCAACGCATTCGCCAACAACTTTCGAATTGTTGCTGTGAATTCGTCGACCGATTGCACCCCGATGCTAGGCATTTGAGGAATCATGCACAAATGCGCGCGTCTGCGAGGATCACCTAAAGCTTACCATGTTTGTCGCCGTTTCATTGCGATTGAAGACAAAGAGACTATCGGACCGTTCCTGAGTGAGGCTCGGCGGGTAACAGCGTGCATTAGCGGTAATCTATTTTATAGGTCAATAAGAAGATTGTCTATGTGCAAATTGATCACTCGAGGATTGCGGAGTTGTCAGGAATTGAGGAAATGAGGGGCTTGGATTGCAGGCGCGTTTGTGGTCTATCAACAAAGTGATGGCAGTCGAGTCAAGAGTAGGCAACGGAGATGCTGAAGAGGAAGGCCACTGGGCACAGTTGGCACAGAAACATTGGTCGAAGCCCACCAACAAGACTAAGAAGGTCAAGGCAGATGTGGTTAAAAAGGAGATCTGGGATGTTCTGGAAGGAGAAGCGTTCGGGTATCGATCGCTGCTTCAGCTCGAAAGCGTACAGCTACTGGAGAAGTACAGGACCGTGAAGTTGCTCGGCGACTACGTTGCTGACACCACCTAGCTACTTATGGCCCGGCTACAGCGATACCTCGACGAACCCGCATGTTCTCCTGATCACCCTGCTTGTGACTGTCAAGAGCAGGGAGAATCTTCCCACTTGGAGTATGCACTTCGTTTCCAAAGTCTGAACTACATGGACATTGGTAACAAGGCACAGCATTATTCACCAGCGAGCCGGACCGTTTCTCATCCTTCTTTCGCCGAGTTCTGTCGATGAGCCTCGATTTTTCGCTGGCAGCAACAGTTCGTACCCACGTATTATCCTTCATCCTCAGTGCGTTCCAGTCACTAGACAACGGACTTGTGCGCAAAGAATGTGCTCCTCTGGTCTCGATTTCTATATGGCACAACTTGGCTACCGACTCGACTCGAGAGCGAAAGTTTGAAGAGGCTAGCCTACTTCGAAAGGCATGGCGTGCGTCCATGAAACGGTACGAGGCTACTAGTGAAGACCAACAAGCAAGATTAAGATTTGAAAGATCATGGCTCTACACACTGCTCTTGGACTTTGTCGGTCGCCTCGGTGATGGCAATGCGGGTGAGGCACTCTCTTACGGGCGCGGTGATTCTCCTCAACTGACAAGGTCCTAGATGATGTGGTATACTGCGAGAAATTCCTAGAGTTCCTCACTGATCTCGAAAGCCAACTGCCCACGAGGAGATATGTCAATACCCTGTTAAAAGACCTCAATCTCCTGGCCCTGATCAAATTGTCTCCAATGTTCAATAGCCAGGCGAATGGTCTTCTGCGTGACCTCTTTGTCCTGTTCCGTCATTTCGTGAACTTCCCTATCGATGACAACACAGGTACCCAATTCTCTCGAGCAGAGTCTTACGGAAAGCACTATGAGATATTAGCTCGGCTACAAAGGACGGCATTGAAGCACTTCAAGTCGAAGCTTACCATTCTTGCACTTTCCAATTACGGAGCAATCGATCGAAGGGAGGATTTGGAGACTCAAGTATCCGAGTTGACAGATGTGGAGCTCGAGCGCCTTTGTTCGCTGCTTGGCTTCCGGACTGTATATCCAGCTACGGCACCAATCAAGGCCACCCGAGAGCTTCTGATGGAGGTCTTGCTAATGGTACATGAAAGAAGGAAAACCTTCCAGGAAACTGTGAGTGATTTAAGTACGCAACCCACCGAGATTGATTTGTACGACCCTTCCCTTGCGCGTAATGAAACGTATGATGGCGCTCGATCTCTTGCCCTACCAAAGCTCAACCTACAGTATCTGAGCGTGGGAGACTTCCTCTGGCGGTCTTTTATCCTCTACCGGTGCGAACAATTCTTCGAAGTACGGAACTTTCTCGAGGAAGTCATCAAGCGTCTGCAGCCAGAAGAGACAGGTTCAGATGCTGTCAAATTCACCGGTTTCTCGAAATTGGCTATACCAATCACCAAGCCTGCTATCATGGAAGCTGCACCAGCGAAAGTTGGACATGACAGACCGGCCTACGTAAAAGCCGAGATAACGCTCAACGTCCGCCAACTGGCAGATGCCGTCGTGACAGATTGGGATTCTCTGCGCCCAGGGGACTTGGTCTACTTGCTCGCAGTGAAGCCGACGGGGGCCTCTCGTACTGTGGCTAATGGACACTCAATGCAGAAAACTCCGCAGTCCAGCGGCCTTCACACTCTGCGCACTGCGGAGGTCGTCCAGCTGCTTGACGAGAAAAGCCGCCCCATGCGGGAGCACCCGCCTGACGAGGTCAATGGATATGGTAGGAGATCCCCAATTCGTAGATTGGTGGTCTACCTAGATCCTGCCGCATACAAATTGGACATGGAACGGAAGGAGAAGGGAAACCCAGATATCTACGACTCCATCAACGTCATCGCTCGTCGAAACCAACGGGAAAACAACTGGAAGAAGGTGCTGGAGACTATCCAAAATCTTGCGCTGTCTGACGTTCCAATGCCCATATGGTTGCAAGAGGTCTTCCTGGGTTATGGTGACCCTACATCGGCTTCCTACACTCGGCTCGGAAACCGACTGAAGGCTGTCGATTTTCGGGACACCTTTTTGGATTGGCAACATTTGATTGATAGTTTTCCAGGCAAGGTAACATCCCCATGACCGCCTCTGCCACAATCCCGAGCTAAAGAGCGAATTAGACAATCGAGCCGGAGAACAGTGAAGTTGAGACTCTAGGACCTCCGTTCATTCTTGAGGCTTCAACAAGCTCCGCCCTGTCTGATCAGAGACCATCGAAAAAGCGAAGACGCAATGACGATGCCCCGGCGCCACAAGCTGTTGAGTCTACCAAAGTCTCGACGTACAAACCGCCTGCCAGCGGACCTTACCCAATTGATGCGCCCAAGCAAAACCGTGTTCGTTTCACTCCATCCCAAGTCGAAGCTATTGCATCGGGAACTCAGCCTGGACTTACGGTCATTGTGGGACCTCCGGGGACCGGCAAAACAGATGTTGCCACCCAGATCATCAACAACATCTACCATGATTTCCCTACCCAGCGTACCTTGCTCATCGCTCACAGTAATCAAGCATTGAACCAATTGTTCCAAAAGATCATGAACCTTGACATTGATGGACGCCATCTGCTACGGCTTGGTCAAGGGGAAGGGGAATTGCAGATAGAGCAGAGTTTCAGTAAATATGGACGAGTCGAGTCCTTCCTTGACAATCGAGCCTATTTACTAGCTGAGGTGGACAGACTTGCCGTAAATTTTGGTGCACCAGGGGCTCATGGCAGCTCCTGTGAGACTGCTGGCTATTTCAACTCTGTTTACATACAGTCAGCTTGGTCACACTTCTGGGAGGTGGCTAATAAGCCTGAGTCTACCGCAGAAGATGTTATACAAATATTTCCCTTCCATCATTTCTTTCAAAACGCCCCGATCCCACTTTTCCCACAAACCGCTACCAAGGACGTTATGCTAGAGACAATCAAAGGTTGCGAACGCCACATTACCAGATTGTTCACCGCGCTCGAAGACATCCGGCCTTTCGAGATACTCCGGTCTAATAAAGACAAGACGAACTACCTTATGATTAAGGAAGCACGCATCATTGCCATGACCACAACCCACGCGGCCATACGTCGACGAGAAATCGCTGATTTGGGCTTCCATTATGATAATGTGATTATGGAAGAGGCCGCCCAAATCACCGAAATCGAAAACTTCATCCCTTTGGCTATGCAGGATGCTAAAGATGGCAACTTTCCATTGTTGAGAGTGGTTCTCTGTGGGGACCATCTTCAGAACTGTCCCATCATCCACAATCTAGCGTTTCGCCAGTTTGCCAATCTGGAACAATCACTCTTCCTTCGCCTTGTTCGGCTAGGCGTTCCAACAATCAATCTTGATCACCAAGGCCGTGCCAGACCTAGCATCTCAGAGCTTTACAAATGGCGGTACCCCAATCTCAAGAACCTGCCCAATGTCCTCTCGGAGCCGGAATATCTGCGTGCCAACGCCGGCTTCAAGTACGACTACCAATTCATCGGCGTTCCTGACTACAAAGGCGCCGGTGAATCACAACCAAGTCCTCACTACTTCCAGAACCTTGGAGAAGCCGAGTACGCTGTTGCCATATACCAGTACATGCGTCTGCTTGGCTATCCAGCGAGCAAGATATCCATATTGACCACATACGCGGGGCAACGCGCGTTGATCAGGGAGGTACTCGTTCATAGATGTGCAAAGAGTAAACTTTTCGGTTTGCCCAGAATCGTCACGACAGTAGACAAGTACCAAGGAGAGCAGAATGACTACGTTATACTATCACTAACCCGCACCAAGCAACCTGGCTACCTACGAGATATTCGCCGCCTCACGGTAGCGCTCTCGCGCGCTCGCCTTGGACTGTACATTCTCGGTCGCCGCTCCGTCTTCCAGTCCTCCCCAGAACTACTGCAAGCGTTTCACCTCCTTCTTGAGCGACCCGAGAAGCTCGTCCTCACCACAGACCAAGTGTATCCCTCTCAGCGGCAGCTCGACGATGAAGTCGAGGCAACAGAGATGGCAGGCGTGGATCATCTGGGGCAGTATGTCTTTGAGATGACACGGGCGAAAGTTGAGATGCTGAAGAAGGGGGACACGATGTTACCTCCACCGGATACGCTTGTCGATGCCGCTGAGGATGGCATGGCAGATGAGATGGGCATTGATGTTGAGGCTGAGGAGCCGGAAGAAATCGACGATATTTCATAGCTGAAGAGCGATAGTGTTGTGAATATGATACCCTTACCAGCGCGAACATTGACACTCTTGACCGCGCATCAAATCTTTTTCGATAACAATAGTCGCACAATGAGGGCAAGAAGCACGCACCTGAGATGAAAAGTAATGCCTTGTGCCCAAGCTTTGTGCTTTCATGGAAATTGCACTCGCAATGACTCGCCGAAGTCTTGCAGCGAATTCGAGAACGATCGTACTAGTTCGCTACAGCAAAAGATACGATTTTTTCAATACCCAGATCTTTGAATATCTGTCACTAGGATGCGAAAAGTATCCCACATTCGTGTCCTAAAGCCAGATCCACGGCGTGCTGTTTCCGGTGTACAAAACGCGATTTCGATCGAATATAGGTGAATTATATTAGATCGCCATAGCTCCTATATTAAAACCTGCAGTCAATGGTGATGATTCTGGAGAATTCGAGTAGATAATTCAATTCAGGATGGTGTCTTTGTCGAACAGCACGTTCTTGGTTGGAGATTTCGGGCGTTGATACTCCATATCACAATTGGAATCCTGGAGCAGTATGAGATCATATGTTTGTACTACGTAGCTTTCTTCTCGCTCGTGTTTGTTTTATTATATTGTTTTATTCCTCACTCATGCTATCCTTTAACATCCTTTATCGTATCTTCGAAATCTTGAAGTCCTTGCGTTCTTTCTTGTTTCGTGGAGTCAGTCATGGAGGAAGATCGTATAAGATCTATCCAGATTATCACTTGATTCACAGCTATAATCAGCAGCATTATTATTGTCGCCAGAAGAATAATGACACCGATCACTCCAGTTCCGTTAATCCAAGCTTGACTCTCATCCTGTCTCAGCAACACTACAAAAACTCCTCACCATATCCTTAGCTCTCGCCAGCATCTGTTTATGATCGTCATCTAGCCATATGCTATTGGACAAACAGTTACGCTGTGATACTTCCACAACTGTCCTTTTTCGTTGGGTGGTGGACGTGATTTTGGAGATTGGGCTTGTCAGCATCTAATCTCCTTTCTATATAAGAGTCTACCTTTCAAATCCCTTCTCCCTCGTCTAGTCGCATTGCTATTTTCAGATAACGTACCACTTCGTACACTTCATGCAAGCAAGCTACCTCAAGAAGTCAGTATAGTATTGGTCATCGTGGCAACATGATGATGCTGGAATCACTCTGCGGCTTGCAGATCACCACATTGAGCAAGGCTAATGGTAGTCCCGTTGTTTGATATAGCTTGTATACAACGAAAAGTAGGTAGATCCGCCAAAGCGGATAAGAAGTCCCGGACGTCAACTCTCCAAAATCTCGATGAAAGGCGGCACCTGCGTCTGAGAACGGCGACTTGTGTCATCGGCGATGAGAGTCATTTTTTCTTAATGATTGTATTGAAATGATCCCAGAGATTACTGGCATAAGGAGCCAATTTACTGTGGGACGCTTGAAGAGAAGAGGAGATGGGGGAAAGATGTTATGGAGAATAAATCTGCGCGTAAGTGAAGGAGAAAAGGAGGGTGCTCGGCCGGGCTGCCTGTCAGAGATGCGTTTCTGGTGGCAATGGCGAAGGTCCTCGGTATCTGCTACTGTCATTCTGCAGTAGTATTACGGCAGATGAGCTGTTCCATGTTCCACTGCAATGTAGAAGAATTGGGTCAAGCGAATTAGAATATAAGGCAAGCTCGAGCTGGATGTGTTAGGGTGGATGCGTTACAGCGGATGCAGGGGATTCTCCGCCAGGGTATGGCCTAAGTTCGGTCGAAGATCAATGATAGGCAGTGTGAGAATGATTGTCTGGAGTGTTGCAACACAAGAGTGAATTGGTAAAGTTCAGTAATCGTAAAACCCTTTCCCACATTTCTTACCCATCCATCCCGCGTCCACCATCTTCCTCAGCAACACAGCCGGACGGTACTTTCCATCGCCAGTCTCTTCGTGTAACACTTTCATGATGGCTAAACATGTGTCGATACCGATGAAGTCTGCCAGCTGCAACGGTCCCATTGGAACATTAGTTCCATTCTTCATTATGTTGTCAATGTCCTCTTTCGTCCCCACTCCCGTCTCCAAACATATAATTGCTTCGTTGATATACGGCATCAGAATTCGATTGGCGAGGAAGCCGGGCGAGTCGGCAGATTGCGAAGGGATCTTGCCCATCCTTTTACAGAATTCGATGGCAGTCTCTCGTGTTTCTGGCGAGGTTTGCAGTCCACTTATGATTTCCACTCCTTTCTGTATGGGCACAGGATTCATAAAATGCGTACTTATGACACGAGATGCCGCACTCAAGTCTGTGGGATTACTGGGTGGAGTTGTTGCTGCCGCTATTTTGGTAATCGAAATAGAGGAGGTATTTGTGGCAAGGATAGCATGAGAGGGAGCGATCTTTGCCAGCTGGGAGAATATCTCGGTCTTCAGAGAAGGTATCTCTGGCACGGCTTCGATGACAAAATCAACTTCTGAAAGGTCATCCATTTTAGTTGTAGGAGAGAGGAGGGAACGCGCAGCATCTGCATCGGATTGAGAGATGCGTTGTTTGGAAACGTCTTTAGCTAGCAGCTTCTCTGGACAAGGAATCAGCCACATTGTGATGCAATTTGTAGGTCTGCATCATGTACCAGCAAATTGTATTCCCTTGTCAAGAGAGGCCTGCGAGGTATCCACTAGAGTGACCGGTACTTTGGCTTTTTGGGCTGCTACGAGAGCTATACCAAGACCCTGATCTCCTCGAATCAGTGGAATCCGACTCCACCAATGGTGCTTTCATCTTGCGAGACTTGCCATCTGCCCGGCTCCTATAACACCCAATCTCTTGACCTCCGCGGCAGCAGCATGTCTGGTGGTTGTGCTGAGAGATCGTCTGCCAGCATTGCTGGCCAAGCTGCTTATTTGCCTTCCGGCACGCAAGGGGGAAGCCATGACCGGTCGTGTAGCTACTCTAGGAGTACCTGGATGTTCATAGACTGGACAACAACGGAGTGAATGTAAAGACGGGATTTACCGAGTCGAAGTTGACGCTAGCAGGGATCGTCGAACCTCGGCTGTCACGGTCCGTCGCGTCTCCGGACGCGTCTGAGGTTATCTTCAATATGCAAAGGTCTTGACTTCACAGCGTATACTCAGTGAGACCGGCATGGATTCTGGTGAAGGTCTTCAGGACCCGCCAGATCTTGTAGACCCTGAAGTCCGTGCCTATGTCTACAGTCTCGTGTCCGCGGTATGCATTCTTCCTCAACAATCACGGCCACGACTGATTCGGCAATAGCTCGGAGGGACGGGCGCCGGTGAGCATGGCTCTTATGTTCTTGGAGACGATGCTTTGGCCTGTCTCAAAGATCTCAAAAAATGGTTGAAATTACATGACGAGAAGTCAAACCGGCTGGATGTGGCTCGATGTCTTGCAGAAGCGAATCTGGTCAAGGGGGATTTGCTGGAAATTCTGGCCGCATGGCCGCAGGCAGCGACAGAGGACAGAATCAAGTTGAAAGTGGCATTAGCCTGTCTGGAGCTTCTGGTACCCTTGACATGGCCCATCGAAAAAATCGATATGCAGATGACAGTCAATCATCATCGCCACATTCCATACCTACAGTTTGCCCAAGCATACTACAAGCACGCTATACTCGAACACGATTCCGCCTCCATACTTCGAATGGCCGTAAGAGTTGGGCTGCCCTCCATGGCTCTTCCAGTTGGGGAACGAGGCCCACGAGATGAAGGGATCATCAAGCTCCTGTTGTACTTTTTCAGAAACGTGGTCATGATATCTCCTTCGCTAAACTTGCGAAGCGAGGGGAAGGAAAGTGAAATCTCGAGATCTGCAACCGTAGAAGCTTTCCATTGCCAAGATGTACTGGCGCTGCTTCTCACAATTTCTTCAAATATGGGAGAAGACTTCAACACCCAAGACATCGTGATCATGGAGATACTCTTCCATCTTTTGAAGGGCGTGGACGTGGAGAGATTGTTCATGGATAAGAAGCAATTGAGATTGCTAAACGGTGACGAGCTCAAATCTCTGTTAGCGCAAGAGGCTGGCATGCATAGAGGTTACACCAAGAACGCACCTACCAGGCACAATCGATTTGGGACCATGATCTGGGTAGAACGAGATGGTCCTGGGAAAGTCTCTACGGTCTCAGGTCAAGACGTTTTGAAGGATGGTGAGCAAACACTGTCGAAGATGGACCAGTCAAAAAAGTGGAACAAGCCTAAGCAAAAGCTCAAAAACGAGGAGCCTACATATGACCGCTTCGATATGCAGGTTCCACTAAGTGAATCAGCCACTACGCGTCTTCGGGCTTTTGTGGAAGAATTTCTTGATTCCAGCTTCAATCCTTTGTTCAATCATATTCGCCGAGCCATCGAACGGGAGGCCGAGCGAGTACTTGAAGCTCACCAACAACAGTTCTTCTACCTGGTCTCGTGGTTCTTGCAAGCCGAACGTGTTCGTCGAAGGACCAAGAAGGAAGCGGAGAAGGAGACGAACGATAAGAAGATTGCTGAGACTTTCGAACCCGATAGCTTTGGACTGATCGCGACCGTCTTGAATCAGGAGTCCTTCATCCTCCTCAATCGCTTCATGCAGAATGCTCTCGAATTGAAGTCTTGGCGAGAAGTTCATGCGGGCATACGATGCTTCACACAAATCCTACTGATCGTCCAAGATATGTCTGAATCGCCGCTAGAAGAGGATCAGGAAATCGCAGAGAACATACAAAATCGCATCTTTTACGAAGAATCTACCCACGATCGAATCATTGCCATCCTTCGAGGTTACAAGGACCAAGGCTTTGGCTATCTAGACTCCTGTACTGAGCTCTCGCATGTCTTCCTGCGTATGCTTGAGCGATATTCGCGAGTAAACGTGGATCTGCAGGTTCGATCCAAGCGACGAGCTCGAAAGTCGAAGAGAGCGGCCGCAAAACAACGAGGCGAAACCAACGACGATGATGAAGACCAAATTTCGGAAATGGAAGATATGCAAGAGGCAGAGCGAGTGTCAAAAGAACGGAAGTTTGACTTCACTCGCTTCTCGAACAAATTCATGACACAGGCGTGTATCGATACCTTTGTTGCTTTTGCGAGATACTACGTCGACCTGGACATGGAGCAGCTGAAGCGTGCGCATCGGTTTTTCTACCGTGTTGCCTTCAAACAAGACCTCAGTGTAATGCTTTTCCGACTCGATATCATCGCTCTGTTGACCAAGATGACTAAAGGTCCTGAAGGGCTCAATCCAGTAGGCCCTACGTACAAGGAATGGGATGAGTTGGTCACACAGCTGATCAGAAGAATGATCAAAAAGCTCGATGAGAGACCGGAATTGGCCGTAGAGCTCCTTTTCAGCAAAATCAATTCGACCACGTTCTACCTCGAATACGGGTATGAGAAACAGACGGTCTCTTCCAAACCTAGACCACCTACAACATTGGAGGTTCGCGGCTCAATGACGATCGAAGAACAAATTGGAATCGCAGTAGCCGCTCTCCACGACGACAACCTTGAATTGATCGATTGGGTCATCAAAACTCTGGGTTCAGCGGCCGATGAGCGCCAGAGCTGGGAAGTCGAAGCATCAGCACGGCCAACATCACCCCAACCGGATGCTTCTGTAGATCAGCCTGAGCTTGTTGAGAGCGCCTCTAATGCACCATCCATTGTCGTCACACCGGATAGCGATTCCACAGGCGTGGCTATGTTCAAAGACGCGAAACTTCGCCTCTTGATGACTCTCTCCGGCTTCGAACGTCTGGGTATTGACGACGAGCCTGGTGCTACGTGGATCATACCCTCCTCCATATCATCTGCAGATCTTCGTCATAAACACGACATCGTCGAGCAGCATCGTAAGAATCCTGTTTTCGAGTACGGTGAGAACGATCCAGTGACGGCCGAGGAAATGCTTCGACGGAAGCCTACCGAACATGCCAAGCGTGCCGAATACGACGATGATTCCGATGGCGATGGCATAGATAGCGACACTAATATGCAGGAGGATTTTCTCTTCCCACCCGGTGGCCCTACGAACAAAGCCAATCCACACGAGAAAGCCCTCAGCGCACTCAAGAAGAAACGCCGGAAACGCCATAGTGTTGAATCTGACAACGAAGGCGGCATCGATGACAAGACAAGAGAAGAAAGACGCCAGGCAAGAGAGAAAGCAGATCTAGAGAAGCGATGGAAGATCAAAAGCGCAGAATTCGTAAAAGACAGTGACGACGAGAGTGACGAGGAACGAGATCGAGCCTTCTTCGCCAGAGAAGAAGCAAGGAGAAAAGGCCAGGGTGAAAGGGTCCGGGAGGCATTAATGGCAGGAAGAATCTCCAGAATAGTAGAAGGTGAAAAGATTAAGCCAACCGTGAAGTCTACGAAGCGAAAAAGCGACGCTGCGGGCTCTACGAAGACGCGCAAGAAGAGGAAAGAACGCGATGATGAAGAAGTGGAGCCGTGGAGGAAAAGTCGGAAAGAGAGCCTCGACTTGACCGATGACGACGTTGACGCAGAAATGGGCAATGTCTCGTCGCCGCCACGATCCCAAGGGCGACGCGATGATAGCTCCCAGTCTGGAAACGAGGACACGCCGCTTTCTTCACCGCCGTTGGATGGTCTGTCGCTTTCCAAAGCAACAGATGATCTACAGATCGGTCTCCCGTCATTGCAGGATAGTACGACTAAGATATCGACATTGGCGTTGGTGTCTGGCAACGACGATGATGACGAAAGTGATGCTGGGCCAGTCTCGACGGCGAGGAGGAGAGGGCGAGTGGGGGTGCTGGAGGATAGTGATGATGAATGATGAGTCTTCTCTACTTGTTGGCGCTGTATGAGTAAGGTAGCTTATGTTTATGATGTACGTGTTTCGAGGCAGTTAAATGCCAAGTCTTTATCTCTCATAAGTATCACTTCGAATCTATGAACAATGCACTAATTCAACCAGCTATGTCTTTCAAGCCTATCAACCGCATATCGCCACGCATACACGATCATATATATTCGCAAACACCACCTCAACCCCCTCCATTCCGATCCTGGTGGACGCATTACCCAGAGCATAGAAACTTGCTCTTTCGATGTCTCTTTCTATTCGGTATCCTATCCTATCCTTCTCTTGCCCGGTCCCCATCCGGCTCCTTCAACCTTCACGTCCATTCCAATCAGTAAACTCGTCTCCTATCTAGAAAACTCACTTCCGAGTAGTTCACCCTCTCATATCAGCATATCCCATCTCTTGCCCGGTCCCTATCCGGCTCCCTCGCCCTCAACTATCTTCTTTCCATACCCAACACAACCCATCACGACCTCCCCAACCCCCTCATCTGTCTCCGAAAAGACTCCGCGACCGAAAGCCGTCCATCTTGTCCCTGTCCGCCTCTTCCTCTTCCCCGTCGGCTCGATGGTCCAGGTCGGTGAGCAGCGGGTAGTGGTACGAAACCACTTGGATTTGGACGGATCGGTGCTAGACCGGGTGCCGTATAGCGATGCGCGCCGTAGACTCCTTGCTGCGGACCTTGGATTCGCGAGGTATCAATCGCAGAGGTTGGTGTTGTTGCTGGAAGCTGTGCTGGTGGTTGTTCGCCTCGCTGAATCGGTGGTCCTACTGAAGGTGTGGCTGGTGGATTGCTGATGTTGTTCTGAGTGCTGGTAGAGTCTGTGTACTTGCATGGGGGCGAGTGCTTCCTGCCGCAATTGTCGCATAGGCATATCTTGGCTGCAGGAGACGAGCGTTGAGCGAGGTTTTTGTGTCCTTTCTCGACGACATCCTGAGCCTCAGAGTCTTGGGAGTCTGTAGAGGAGCTAATGGATTTGGCCTTCCCAGCCGCGCCTTTGATGGAGAACCCAAGGTCGCGTCCGTCCATATCCTCGCCATTGGTGGTTGTAGATGCAGACCTCGTCGCTGGTAATCGTACTGCGGGCCGCTCTGGCGGCTCTTCCATACCTTGTGGACTCGTCGATGCCTCCTCGTCCGACCATGGTGAGGGTGATTTCAAGTTTCGGATCTGAGTCTTAAGTGCTTTGATGGACTCATCCTTCGCCGCTTGTACGTCCTCAAATCGATCCACTGATTTATGAAAATCGGTATCCATCTCTTCCATTTCGCCCTTCAGCTCAGCCAAGAGTCGATTGCTAGCATCGAGCTTCTGCTCCAACTGTCTCGTGGCATCAGCTCCTGCTTCAGCTTCCTGTGCCTTTTCAGCCTCTAGCGATGCATGCTTTGCCTGGGTTGTCTTCTGGATATCGACTGCTTCTTCGACCTGGGTTTTCGATAGATCGTTGACTTTCGCCATCTCGGCCTCAAGCACAGCGATCTTCTCTTCGGCCGCATTTCGAAACTCAACCCCTTCCTCAACTTGGATCGTCAATGTTCTCAGCGCTTCGGCCTCCGTCTCGGCCTGCTGAGCCAGCTCCGCCTGTAGCCGTCTGGCCGTGTCTTCGGCTACCTTCTGGCTCTTCACAGCCTTATCGGCTTGCGTCGTCAAGTTCTCCTTGATGCGGGTCTCAGCATCAGCTTGCTGTATCTTCTCAGCCTCTAGCTGTGCAGCGTTGTGTTCAGCTGCTTCAAGGCTTCTGATGGTCTCCGCAATTTGCATTCTGGCATCTACCTCAGCTTCACGGGTCCTGGTAATCTCGGCTTCCAGGTTTGTACATTTGTCCACAGCTGCTATGTGGAGCCGATGCTCATTCTCCATCAGGTCCTGAAGCGTCTCTAAAGCCTCGGGGCTCGAGTTTCGTATTCGCTCTTTGAGCAAGCCCAATTTCTTTTGGAGGTTGGCGGTGTTGTTCCCCTGCGATTTAAGAAGCTCATCCTTGTCTCGTACCTGCGCTCGCAATTTCTCCGCATCTTTCTGCGAAATACTACTCTTAGATGTCTTTGCTGCGGTGGTAGCCTCTGTACGCGCTTGCTGAAGATCAGTCTGCAATGCCGAATTGTCCCTTCGGAGGCTGGTGATCGTGTCTCGCTGTTTGTTGGCCCTATCACTTAACTCGGTAGTCTTGTTGTCGGCCTCTCCGGCATCGGCGGCAGCTTTATTCCTGGCCGTTTCGATCTCCTCCTTCGCGTTGTCCGTCTCTTTTCTAGCCGTTGCAAGGGCTTTTGCTGCCTCTTCCAAGGCAGTCTTAGCGCTATTCGCTTCCTCCCAAGCTATATTTGCTTCCTTGTCTGATGCATCTATGCGAAGATTAGCAACGTACACTAATTTAATGACATTGATGGAGTTCTTCACCTTTGAGCAGTGAAGCTTCAGCATACTGCTGCTGCAGTTTTTCTCTCGCCTCTTCGGCCCTCATCGCTCTTTGCTCAAGCATAGCGACCTCATCAATATAGAGCAGAAACGCCTCATCCAGTTTGACGATCTGAGCTTCCGTGTCCCTCGCTATTTCGGCAAGCTTGGCGTTTGCTCTGTAGATCTCACTGACATGGTGAACTCCTAGGTACCCGTGGTACCCAACAAATGCAGCGATGACTGTCAGTGGGATGGCGATATTCACCATGTACACAGTGCTCATGCTTATATTGTGAAAAAAGACGAGATCCGCTAGTCTTCGGAGCATGAATCTCAGTACATCATTTCCGGTAGAGATGAGCCAAGTCATCATTCGCGAGGGTAGGAAAGCTGTACTGGCTCCCTTCGTCGCAGCGGAATTCATCGGAAAGCAGTGAGTCGATGAATTCGCGGTTACCAACATATTCACAATGGTGCCCGAGACATTGGCCTGCTGGTAGGCTACGATACTCGAGGTATCGTTCAGAAAGGAGTAAATGCTGTGCAAGTCGCTATAGTCAGGATGTGGTTCTAGTGGATCTACGGCAATCTTCACCACCATTGATGTTGGGACTGGCGGAGATGTTGGCGGGGTGTAAGGATGGAAAGAGCCCTTGTATACCACAAGGTTCGAGGAAATGAAGCCAGTCTGTTGCAGGCAGATCAAGCCGACAGCAGCGCCAACGGCTTTGAATGCAAACCAGAAAGGCTCTGCTCGGAATTGCTGGAGAATTCGGTCCATCTTGACAAGGTATGAACGATCAAACGCCTGCCGTTGAGGAAGCAAGTAAGGTGATGTCTGGGACCCAGATTGTAAAGTAAAGGTGAAAGGCTGTAGCAGGGCTAGAAATACTAGGATGAGATGTATGGAAGTATTCGTGTCGATATTTGTATCGTTGGTTGAATGTCGGTCGTTGCTTAACAAAGAAGATATGTTGCTGCTCCGAATGGACTGGAGTGTTGATGCAGATTTTTCTCACGATACGTCACCTGAGAAGTGAGGAGGCTGGTCCGCATACCGCTTTGGGCTTCCACGTGATTCGAATGTTATCCTGCGGCTCGGCGTATGAAATTGTTAGAGTGTTGATGAACCATCATGTTATGCTTTGAAGTTTCAAACACCAGCCACTTCGACAATTTGAAAAAAATAAGAAGCCGTGCATGAAGGTAACCTGCATCTAGAAGGGTCTTTGTGATCAGGTGGCTACCCGTTAATGCCTCATGGTAGTGTTAAGAGGACTTATATTCGTTACTAGGTACCCTGCGGATTAGTCCCAGGGTACCATACCTTAGCGCTCAACAGAGCACTTGCTATCGCCAATCAACTGCCAGCCTTGGTGTTGCTAGGGTAGACCACGTGGAAGTCCAAAAGATCCGAATAACCGGCGTGGGAGGACTGCCACTGTGTTGGAGACAAGCAATTGGTTTGTCAACGTCAGTGTATCACAGCCATCGTATCTAGCGCTAAATATCCTTCCGAGAAGGCCAGTTGAAGCACATATAGTCCTGAGAATAGCATGGTGGAAGCAGCAAGAAGTGTTATCATTCTATGACAATATGTTCGTTTTGGCATATCGGAGAGAGTATGCAGCTCTTTCTAGATAATGATGCCCGGGTACCTAGTTCAGAAGGGAGAACTTTCAAGCACAGGCGCAGGTCGTCTTGTTCGGCTAGCGAGGTTTCGATCCAGGATCAGGAAATCTGCAGATTAGAATTAGTAATATGATTGGCAATTAGGGAGACAAGAGGCATACCACGGTTGGGAAGATGATTTACTGTCTGACGAAGGTCTTTTACTTGCGGGTAGTATTGATACTACCCATCTTCATGGAGGTACTCTCCCAGCGTAACTTATGTATATATATAATTTTTTTTGGATGTTTGCGCACTTACTAGATTCGAAACTTATCAAACGTGAGGGGGAGTGCATTATGTCCGAAAGTTCGTGTGAAAATCCATACGTAAAAGTTTTTCTCGTCATTCGTGTTGAAAGGAGGAACGAAGCTCCAACGATAAAGCTCGATGTTATTGCAACTTTTAATCACCTTTCAGACCCCGAGCACCGTCATATGCTTGCCTTTTGAGTGTGTTTTACTGCGAGCCCTCAATACCGATCTGTGCTTGAATTGCTGAAACATAGGATTCGCTATTCAGGGGTTGAAGTGAGCAACTGATGCCTCGGGTCAGGTCAACCCCTACCATGAATGCCAGCGGCAGGCTTCACTTACGCCACTATATCCACCTTCTATCCCAGCATCGCGCGAAACATCGGACCATCCCGCAATGCAAATGTGGTGAAGCTGAAAGTAACAGAAATGCTGTCGTGCCATGACGCTCAAGATGTCTTTCTTACGATCATATGCAGACGAGCAAGCCGAAAAGAATATATCGGCCGAGTGCTATCGGCTTTCTGCTAGCATTTGAAGATTTGCGTCATTCATGGAATTCAAGGTAGAGACTTGACTTTTCGAGGTCTGAAGATAGGAAAGGAGTTTGTTATACGTGAGGCTGTCTCCGGTGACGGTGCTAACAGGAAAGGAACTCTTACATTGTAATGACTGACAAGCCAGTACCCGAGCCAACAAGCCAGTACCCAAGCCAGTACCCAAGCCCAACTCTTTACTCTTCCATCGTGCGTGCCAACGAGTTGAAGGATTCGCGGCAACCTTGAGATTCCAAGCCCGTCAGCTATTGCGGCGGCTCTTTGGGCAGTGCTTTCCTCATTCCAAGGTTTGCCATTAATTCCATTGCAAGTTGCAACAGGTGCGTGGTCTTAGAATAGATTCTAGACCAAGACGATCCGTATCGACTTCCATTGACAATGAAATGTAGACAAATATGTCATGCAGGATATTTCAATATGTCCATGAGGATATCAAGGTTGTTCCAGCCCTCGAGAGACATCATTCCACTAATAGTAAACCTGATCTCGCGCTCTAGCGCCTTCCACTTTTGCCATGATATATAGCTAAGGAATAATCGGTTCCAGCAAAGGTCGTGGATAGGTTATGCCGCTGTCATCGTGACGAACGAGGATTATTGCATAAATCGTCCCTCTATCGTTAGATACTTCTCTACTTCCCCTAGAAATGGCTTATGTCGGCAGACCGCGCAATATATAAATGATACAACGTCAGAATAGTACTGCGTGTAAAATATTTGGTACATGCACAGGAGCATTAGCCTTGACCCGCCCCCATAGCAATACCTCAGAAACCCGTTTCTGTATCGTGGCCATTCATCAGCCGCAGATCATCACTATCTATTCTCGGACTCGATAAGACCGAGTCCAAAAGAAGTGATCATTGGCTGGGTCGATCACCGGGTGGTCGTTCTCAAATGCAGTCAACGTACCCGCGATTCATATTCAAGTAGGTAAAGCGTTAGTTAGTTATCGACCTTTTCCTCTAGCCTTTCCACTTTGATTATCGTTCTCTTATGCATATTCTACACTCAGATAGGCATTTGAAGCCAACGATATTCTTTAATTAATAACGCCTAGGGATGGTTAACCCTCCGCCTCAATTGCAAAAGTTTCCTTGCATACTCCATTGTATCAGGCGGAGTCCCACCGGTGTCATCACGGGTTGCTTTTATTTGTTCGAAAGCGAAGTAAGGAAGGAGAGATGTCGGAGAGATATCAATGGTCGCGCTAAGATACTAAGCTAACCTACAACAGCAAGCGCTCCTAAGGCGCCAAGCACTAGCATGAATGAAGTTAGGGTAGCCTCGCCTTTCGATATACGCCGTAGACGACACCAGACGTCCATTCTAAATTATACAGTTCTTTGAATGACTCTGAATTTCCTGCAATGGACTCGCTCATAGAAGTCTTTGTACGCGGGCGCCACAGCTAGGGTCTGTGGCCGTACCTGAGCGGAATATTATTAGTGTCTTAGAATTTACCCATGAACTGTCTAGTTCACTTCGAGGTTGATGCTGAACATCTCGCTCATCAAATTTCGTCCTTGGCTCCAAGACGACGAGCACGAAGAAGATGAGAGATTAAAGCTTCTGCGGGTGGGTCACCCACTGTAAACAGGTCAAAGCATCCGCAGTCGAGTCGATACCTTTTATCAAGATCACGCTCTCTAGGAGACAGGCAAGTATTACAGGTATCCTATCAATTACAACAGGTTTCTATATCCCGTGACTTTGTTAGGGATTCGTGATTGCCACCAAATGATTTCGAATGTCTTCCCTTATGGCGTTGTGCCATACTAATACTATGAGTCTCAACCAGACTCAGCTGTCTACATTCAACCGGACTCTACAATGGTGGGAACAGCGCTCGCAGGAGCAGGAATAGAAGGGGACAATGATTGACTTTCACCCGGTGATTTGAGAAAAGAGACATAAGAGGACGCACCCGTCGCTTTCCTCGGATTCTCTCTCCTCTTCCACGCCAGTACAGAGCATATCGGAACAAAACTCAGTAAGACACACTTCACTAACCTTTACTCTCCACCGATCGCTCCATCCTTCGCGCTCTAAACTCTGCACGCTCTTGAAGCCTCCGCGTAGCCGTCCATCCACACCTATCTTGCTGCTCCATGAACATGGCCTCCTCGACCGCGAGATCGATGGTGCGCATCGATACCTCTTGTTCGTAGCAGTTGTCGCAAAGCTCGTGAAAGGGAATCGTCTCGATGATCTGCACTTGGCAACAAGGTGAGAGTCTCGGATCGATGTTTTGGGAGCAGTGGATGGTGGTGTGGGTGTGGTGGGGAGGAGGGCACCGGGGACATTTGTGAACAAACGTAGTGCACATTTCTGTAGGTTGGAAGTTGATGCTGTGAGCCTCGCTGTCCCGATATATACGATGGACTGATGATATGTTTGAATGTGAATAAAATTGGACAGGAAACTCAGATCGGTTGCCAAAGGCTATGAAATGATTATGTTATAGTTGTGTCTCTAGTCAATGCTTTGTCCAAATTATACCTCAAGTCTTTGTGCTTTGACTCCAACAAAACAATAGTCTATCCTTTATCTTCAAGAATACAAATGACAATTGTGATGGTCCGAAACCCGATGGGATGGTCCTTATGGGTAACGTTCTTCTATTGTGAATATAGCTCGTGTACAATGTTATCTCAAGAAGCAGAGAGTGCCACGCAATGCGATGCCATATCAATGTACAGACCTGATGCCGAGTCTCCACCGAGTGCTTATGCTCCCTCTTACTGCTTGTCCCCAGCGTTCTCGCTGGCCAAGCTCTGAGCCTGGCTGGCAATGCCACCCTTCTCCGTGGCTCCAAACGCCTTCGTCTCCCTCGAGTGTAGCAGATCCCCATCAGCCTTGGTCACGCTCTCCGGATCCGCGGCCATCTTCGTGCCAATCTTGTCCGCGGCTTCAGCAAAATTAGCCTCGCGATCGAGCTGGCTCTGCTGAGCTGGAGGGATGCTGTTGTCCGTTGACAGTGTCTGCGAAGGGCCACCTTGGCCATTGGCGGATCCGAGATTGCCTTCTTTCGTCAATTGGGATTGCATTTGGGCGGCAGTGGACCCTACAGGGTTTCAATTAGATCGTGCAGCCTGGCGAAGGGAGGGGAGTTTGTAAAGGCATCTTACCCTTGTATGTTCCGCCTTCTTGCTTCGAAACTTCAGAGATGACCTGGCCAGCTTCTGAGCGATTGGTATTTGCTGCCATTCCGCGGATTGTGGTGCTTATTGCTCGTCTTGGGATATGTGAGATGAGGTTGTAGGCTGGAAGGCGAAGGGGACTGAGTGACATCTTGGCGATACGGTGAATGCTCATTCTGGCTCTTAGATCACTCACAAGGTAGTATACAATAAGGCGTAGGTACTTTGGGTTATCTTGAAAATTTCCAGTTGGATATGGAATTATTTGTAGGGCATTCAGCACTCATTGACATCATCGTAATGATCGTCCAAATATCTATTGTAACTAGTTCAGCTTTGGTTGGCTCTCGTGTGTCGCCAAGTCTTGCAGTACGTGTATTAATTTCCCTCTGAACTTGGTCTTTGTTCTCCACACGCGCGTAGTCGAGACAATTCCACATGAAATGTACGTCGAATATTATCTATAGTGACGCATCCATTGCCGCTTGATATGTCAGATCTCAACGATAAGTGAAGACATAACTAACAAGTTGAATAGGGGACTCCAGACGAAGGGCGCTAGGATCGTAGATCTTAGCGCGTTCAGATATTGGATCTGAACCGCTAAGCCTTAGCCGCCGAGGCTTACCTGATGGGTCCTAGCTTAGCTGAGGCGCCACCCCACGATTGACTAGAGCGTGTACAGACTAGCTCGGGTATCTGCAAGTAATTGATCTAATCTTATCAATATCTTGCGCTACTGCATGAAATCTCATCCTTATATCCGATGAGCGCTTTCATGTAACAATTGTGATCTTTAGTTATCCGTGCCACCCCATGTATCGTGATACAGATAGAATATGGCTTTCTCGACTGCTCAATCGTTCTGATACATCACCTTCACCAAGCAGTCCTCATAACACAACCTTTTTAACGAAAGGGATCTCGGAAAATGTGTGGGATTGTCGCAGTGATCCACGCGGACACTTCCTCATGCTCAGCAGCGGCAGACCTGCATGATGCCCTCTACCTCCTTCAGCACCGTGGGCAGGATGCATGTGGCATTGCCACTTGCGGGTCTGGCGGACGCATCTATCAATGCAAGGGCAATGGCTTAGCCACCAAGGTTTTCAACGACGGAGAGCGGATCGCGGAGCTGCCAGGCTTCATGGGGGTCGGCCATCTTCGATATCCTACGATGGGGTCGGCTTCTGGCTCGGAAGCACAACCTCTATTCGTCAATTCACCGTATGGAATCTGCATAAGTCGTTCGTCATTCCCATCAAAGACGGACTCATGCGTTCTTTCAAGACGTTGACCACCTACGTGATTGGACATGACTGACTCCGAAGCGGAACCAGACAATGGCAATCTTTTGAACTCAATACCTCTCAAATCATTCTTGGATCAAGAAGCACATCGTCACATCAATACGGACTCCGATTCGGAGATACTTCTCAACATTTTCGCAAACGAGTTGAACGAGAGCGGGAAGGCTAGAGTCAATGCGGAAGATTGCTTCAACAGCTTGGAAAGAACATATAGGAAATGCAAAGGTAGCTGGGCTTGCACGACGATGATTGCAGGATTGGGGCTCATGGGCTTCCGGGACCCATACGGCATCAGACCTATAGTCATTGGCTCCCGGAAAGTTGAAGGAGGCACAGACTATATGATTGCCTCGGAAAGCGTGGCCCTGGAGTTTTTTGGGTGCCGTCCCGAAGACATTCGAGATGTATTGCCTGGCGAGGCCGTGATTATCGTCAAAGGTTCGGAGCCACAGTTCCGGCAAGTACAACCTGCGGCAAGCTATACTCCTGATATCTTTGAGGCAAGCCGCCTTCTTGCATATCCAATGCCATTGCTCACGCTAGCTCAAGTACCTGTACTTTGCACGACCTGACTCAATCATTGGTAGGTTCATACAACGCAACCGCAAATCGATACTTACTCTCTAGCAGACGGTATCAGTGTGGAGAATGCTCGATTCAGGATGGGCGAAAAACTAGCTGCAACCATCAAAGTCGAGTTGGGGCCTGAAAGACTTGCGCAGGTAGACGTTGTAATTCCGATACCAGAGACCTCGAATACGTCTGCTCGTGCGGTCGCGAAGCACCTAGATAAGGAGCTTGTAAGTGGCTTTGTGAAGGTAAGCAATCTATAGTGCCTTCAATGTATGTGACTGATTGAACCAGAACCGTTACATATTCAGAACTTTCTTGATGAGCTCACAACGACTCCGCAGGTCAGGTGTGCGAAGAAAATTGAATGCCATGTCCGCCGAGTTCAAAGACAGAACCGTGCTCCTCGTCGACGACAGTATCGTAAGAGGTAATACTAGCCTCGAGATCTGCTTAATGGCGCGGGAAGCAGGCGCAAAGTCTATCATCTTTGCGTCTGCTTCGCCTCCTGTTCGACATAGTCATATTTATGGGTTAGTGCCACTGTTTCGTATGAAAGCTCTAATTGCAAGTCGCAAAGATGATAGCTGGGCCACATCTAGCAGTACATCAATCCTCCAATAGAATGTCAGATAACAACTCAAACAGGGTCGACCTTGCAATCTCGGACGAGCTCATTGCATACTCTAAGACTCCGGCTGAGGTTGCTACAGCAATCGGCGCCGATATGGTTATCTACCAAACGCTGCCTGATCTTGTGGCTGCGTGCGCCGAACTCTCGCCACGAGGTCGAGATTGCGATTTTGAATCAGGGGTTTTCTCAGGCTGCTACGTTACCGGCGTCCCCGACGGGTACTTCGAACACCTCGAGCGGCTCCGTGGCGGAAACAAGAAACCAAAGATTCTGGAAGCAGAGACACATACCGTCAACGGTACAAAAGTGGAAAAAGAGCTGAGCCAAGCCGTAGCAAGGTTAGAAATGGAAAAGGCACATTCTTTGGCTACTCCAACCAATCAGGATATCAGCTTGCACAATTTCAACAACTAGATATCATTGGAACAACAAAATTATAATATACACTAGCAATGTTGTGGATATGAAAGTCATTAAAACACTGCTTCTTTCTCGCCGATTCCACTTCTATGCGGCCCGCCGTCATATCCCAACTCGGCATGCTGTGCTGTCCGGTTATCCTGCCGGATCCGATACGGACGAAAGGATGACAACTAACAGCCAGCTACATTCGTGCAATGAAAATCCAACAGAGGCTTGCCATCCATTCGGAAGCTTACCGTATGAATCTGTTCTGTGGTCGTTTGCTTTGATTATGCTTACCCGCTTAAAAACATTACTTTTCAATTGGTCCCTATCGTATCTCAATGCGGGCTCGAGGCGAACGACCTACCAGCTGAGCAGGGATGTCCTCGAACCGTCTCCTAGACTTCTTTAAGTCATCCCTGCGCGTCAGCTTCCTTGCGACTTTCATGCTGTCGCTTTGTGATCTTTGCTCCTTCGTTTAGATCGAGGCTTAAAATATACCTACTCTTATAGTTAATTTAGTTTTTAACCCTAAGTACTTACTGCGCTATAAACGGGTTAGCCCGCTATTATTAGAGAGTTTAATTTATATTAGCCTTAAATATTTCGCGTTATTCTTAAGGCCTAATAATATTAATTATCTTACAGGCTTAGTTTACCTTTAATATCCGTGCGTTACAGCTATCTATATTATTATATAGTCGCGATTATAAGTCTTTACTATTAAAATATACTCTTAGTAAGGAAGATTTATTAAGATAACTAAGTATAAAGTCTTAGTATATATAGATAGATACTCTTATAATCTTAAATAAATTAATTAAGTATTCTACTCCTACTATTTTAAAAGGTTATAAGCCTATATATAAGGTATTTATTAGGAATAAAGATGTAGATATATAGATATGATAAATAATATAAATATAAATAATAAACTATTTAAGAAGGATATAAATAGGATATATATATACTAAGCCTTAGTTATATAATTAGTTATATAATCTTAGATTAGACTATAATAATTACCTATTAAAAGAAAAAATAATAGTATCCCTACTATCTATATAGTAATAGTAATATAATAATAGTATACTTATCCTAATTAATTAGAGTTATTACCTATATACTTATAGTCCTCTTTAGTATAATTATATATGTAATTATTATAAGTATATTTCTAATATTACTATTAGGAGGCCTTAGTAGATCTAGAATAATTATATAGATTTCTTATAAGTGATTTCTAGTTAATTAGTAATATCTTTAGAAAATATATAGATCTATAGCGCTATACCTATCATAGTATAGTATAAGGAGCTATCTAAAGAATTAAAAGAAATATAAGAGATCTTAGTACCTAGGCTAATAACTAGGCCTACTATTTAACTTCTTTAAGGCTAATAAAATAGTTATAGCTATTATTATCCTTATAAATACCCTTACTATCAGGTATTACCTCTATTAGAAAGGTATAACTATTACTTATAAAGATCCTTATAAGAAATTTACCTTAAAAGCCTTTATTTTTTCCGCCTTTTATTAGTTATCTTTAGTAGCCTTACTATATTTATTAATAAGGCGACTAATAATAATATAGCTAGAATAATTATTATTTATTAGCTATTTCTTACTAGATAGACGTCTTACTATTAATATACTTGAGGAACTAAGTAAGAGAGGTATAAGGTAATAGTTTAGGTATATATTAATAGAGCTTATAATATAATTAATTCTAAAGGATATATAGCTATTAATATATTAATATTATATTAGTAGCCTTTATATAGTAGAGTATTTACTATATCTATACTCTAGGCGTCTAATTTTAAATATTATAGAGGCTGTAACTTTGAGTAGGTATTAAGGTATACTATAGCTAATATTATATATATTTTAAAATAATTAATAAGTATAGAATACTATATATCTAGATCTATAGTACTAAGTAATAATTTTTCTAGATCTAATAGCTCTAATATATACTATATAAGAGATATATTATATAGGTATTCTAGAATAATAGTAATAATAATAGCCTTATTATAAGAGTAGGATAGGTATTTTAGCTAACTAATAAAAGTATAGATATTATAATAAATAATATATTTTCTATATTAGTAATTTAAGTATTACTAGATTTTTTATTAGAGTACTTAGGATTAAAATAGCTAATATCTTCTACTCTTAATCTCTTAATATTAATATTATTATAGTATTACTATTAGGATATCTTGATATATCTAGTTAGTACGACTACGGCTTACTAGTAATATCCTAGTAGTAGTAGTTTAGCTTTTTATTATCCTAACGGATATCCTTTTATCTAGGTATCTAAGAGGCTAGGTGGCTTTCTTAAGGGGTATTTAGATAGTCTTCCCTCTACCTCCTTAGAAGGTAGAGATTAGTTCTTTTATAATTATAAAGTTACTAGAGTATTAAGTCTACTATTATAATACTACCTACTTATTAGTAATTTATACTATCTATTCTAGCCCTTAGGAACTAGCCTCCTAGTTTAATTCCTAATAGTTCTAATCTCTCTACCTCTAAAGGGGGATAGTCCGGATTATAATAATATAATAATATAAAGATATTAGACGCTAAGTAAGATAAAAATATATTAGAAGTCTATTATAATAAAATTAATATAATACTAAAGTCTAATATAAGAGATATTAAGATAATAAATAATATACCTAGTAATAGAATTTCTAATAAAACCCTTATTAGTACTATTATACTTAATAAACTTATTACTACTACTAAAGTTAAAGAAGAGTAGTTAATAAAGGAAAAAAAGCTTTAAAGTATTTAAAAAAAGATAGCTTAATTATAAGTAGAAGTAGATATAATTATACTAAATCTATATTAGATTATTAGCGGATTACTAGGCGGGATATAGTAAGGGTTAGGACTAGGCTTAATAAAGAACTAATACCCTCTAAATTAGAGTACTAATATATAAGGTATATTAGACCCTAGGGTAGGCTCTATCTTTAATAGTTTTACCCTAAGTTAGTCTATTAAGGGCTAGTTAGAAGAGCTTAATAGTAGATACCTTAAGAGCTACTTAAAGCTTAAGGACTTACCCTTTTATAAGGGGAAGAATATATATAAGTATAAAAAAAAATTATATTATAAAAATTATATTTTAATTAATACTTAATAAATTCCTAACTAAGTTTATAAAGGTTACTTAAGTTATATAATTCTTAAAAGGTAAACCTACTAAATTATAAGATTATTATAAAAAGATATTATTAGGGAGAGTAATTACTTAAGAGTACTTTACTTAGTTTACTTAACTTTATTAAGGACCTAGTAAACTGCTAGCTTTATAACGTATAGTTATACTTAAATAGTAGATTAACTTCTTCATAAAGTTACGCCTAGACCTTTAAAAGGCCCTTATAAAGTATTAAAACCTTCTTATAATTAAAGAAAGCCTAATTACCCTTACTACTTAATTAGAGAATAACTAGCGGTATTATATTAGAATAATAGTAGGTAATAATTATATTACTAAAAAGGGGATTATTCTAATAGGCGGAATAAAGGTTAGAAGAGGGAAGGAAGTTAAGATAGGGGTATTAATCCTTCTTTAAAGATAGGAAGTATTTAACCTACTAATAGCTATAATAAATTACTAGATACTAAGGAAGGGTTAATATATTTTAACTATAAAAAGAAGAGGTATTATAAAAGAGACTATTATAGGCCTAGGATACCTAGGAATATAAATATAATACCTATTAATACTATTAAAAAAGGGACTATTAAACTAAAAAAAGGAAGCACGCCTCTATTAGGACCTTAATATTAAGGTACTTACTAGTTAAAAGGGATTTACTATTAGTTTATAATATTAATATTAGTAGCTCTATTAATATATAAGGTATATAGGACTATATAGACTTCTTAATAAATATAGGGGTAGAGATTAATACTATCTCTTAGAGCTTTATTAAGTAATATAACTTAAAACCCCTAGAGGGTTATTAGCTATTAATCCCTAAGTAGATAAATAGTTAGTTAGTCTATTATTATAACGCGTACTAGGTAGAGTACTATCTTATTAATAGCTAGAGATAGCTAGGTTAATATACTAGCGTATTCTATATAATTAAGAAGAAGGGGTTATTAATTATTCTTAGTATACCTACCTTATTAGAAGTATGGGTATAAGTAGACTTAGGGAGTTAAAAGTAGTAATTCCTACTAGACTCTACTAATATATCTATCTTAGAGTTATAAGCGTTTATAAATACCTTTAAAGGTAAATTAGTAATTTATACTATTATTTATACTAGGTTATCCTAGGCGGAAACCTAGAGTACTAATAGTAAAGTACTAGAGCTACTTAAAAGTCTTTATAACTTTTTAAATATCTTTTTAAATAAGGAGGTAGGATAACTACCCCTATTTAAGCCTAGGGACTACGCTTTTAATATAAATAGTTATAAACCTTCTTATAAGCCTATCTATAATTTATTATAAAGGGAGTTAGAAACTCTATATATCTACCTAGATAATACTAAGTTAAAGGGCTAGATATAAGAGTCTACTAGTTATACGGGGGCTCCTATTTTATTTATATAAAAGAAGGATAGTAGCCTATAGCTATATATTAACTATTATAGGTTAAATAAGGTAATAGTAAAGAACTATTATCCTTTCCCTTTAATTAGTAAAATACTTAATTACTTATAAGGTATAAAGATATTTACTAAGTTAGACTTAAAGGATACTTATTATAAAATTTATATCTATAAAGGTAATAAGTAGAAGATAGTATTTTATATATAATATAATTATTTTAAATATATAATTATACTATTTAGATTAATAAATACCCTAGTAACTTTTTAAGCCTATATTAATAGAGCTTTAATAGGCCTAATAGATATTACTTATATAGTATACCTTAATAATATCTTAATTTATTCTAAAGATATTTTAAGTTATAACTAATATATCTACTAGGTACTTAAGTAGTTATAAAAGTTTTAGCTTTATATAAATTAAAAGAAATATAAATTCTATACTAATTTAATAGAATTCTTTAGGTTTATTATAAGTACTACTAGTATATTAATAGATAGTTATAAAGTATTTACTATCTAAGACTAGCTAGTATTAATTATATATTAGGAAGTCTAAGTATTCTTAGGATTTATAAACTTCTACTAGCGTTTTATATACTACTATTTATAAATAGTATCCCCCTTAATTAGCCTTTTAAAAGGTAGTAAGGATAGGAAAATATTAAGACTATTTATATGAAGTACTAGTAAAGAGAAGGCGTTTTATAACCTATATTATACCTTTATAATTATACCCGTCTTAATATATTTTAATCCTAATAAAAAATTTTTATATTAAAATAGATATATCTAATTTTATTATAACTACTATCCTATCTTAATAGGATAATAATAGGGCTTAGTATCTAGTAGCTTTCTAGTCTTATTAATTAATAGCTACTAAGACTAAGTATAAGATATATAATTAAGAGCTATTAATAATTATTTAAACCTTTAAGTAATAATAATATTATATAGAGGGTAGTTATTATACTATTAAAGTACTTATAAACTATAATAATCTTAGGGGATTTATATAAGTAAAGTAGTTAAATAGTTATTAAGCTTAATAGGCTATTTATTTAACTATATATAACTTTAATATTAAATATTAACCTAGTAAAAAGAATCCTATAATTACTCTATTATATAGACCTAATTATAATAATATTAAGATATTATTTAACTAGCTCCTACCTGGGGTAGTTAGAGACTACCTACTCACGTAGGTTAATAAGATAATCGGAGCGTCCGCGCGGAAGATAAAGGGGAAAAAGCGTACCTAAATAGAAACTAGAAATAGAGTACCTCTAGAATTATCTATAACGGTTTAATTAGATTAGGCCTACCGTTAAATCCTACTATTCCCCAGTCTTATATACTTTAATTATTTTAGCGAGGTTAAGTAGTAGTCGGGAGTAGAATATAAGGGGATTATTCAGCAGTTACTTCCCGTAATAATCCTATTACTAGATAAGAAGCAGCTAGGTATTATACTTACTATTAAAGCATTAATACATTTTATAATAGTAGTCTAATATATCTCTTATACGTAAGATATAATAGCCTACTTAGACTATTATTTAAAGGTATTTAATTAAGTAAAGGATTATCTATAACCCTACTATAATAGTCACTATTTTAACTTTTTAAAGATATATATATTAAGCTATTACACCTATTATATACGCGAATATAATAGCCTACCTAATATAATAACTAAAACAGGTAAGGTAGCCTATTTTAAGATAGTTAAATACCCATTTTAGTAAATAAATAAATAGAAGTATTTTAAGAGGTAACTACTTTAATATAATACTTAAGAGCTTAATATTCTTATAATAGCCGATATTAAGAAATATAGCCTTAGTCGCCTACTAGGTTAGGTCGATTATAATAATAAGGTACACGCTAATTAACTCGGCGCCGCCACGCTACTAAGTAAGCTAGGATAGAAGATAGATAAGTAAGAGTAGGGATAGCTACGTTATTTATATTATAATCTAAACTTATAATATACGGCGTCTACCGCTACCGCTAAAAGTAAAGTCTTAAATCTTCTATATATATTAGCTATATTTATCCGGTAGGAGCGTATAAAAGTAGTAGACCCTAGGTCTATATAAGACGTAGGCGATATACGGGAAGATAACCCTTCTTAGATTTCTCGCTACCCGGTATAGATCTATAAGTTACTAAGGACCTAGAAAAGATCTAGTAAAAATATAGCTAATCTAGATTAATTATTCGAGGAATTCTATTATTACTCTATTAATTAGTAGAATGAAGGCTATTAATAGCGAGACTATATATAGGTTTAAGAGTATTATCCAGATATTACTAATCAGTCTAGTATTTAGTACCCTTAGGGAGGGAAACTAATAGGTTAGCTATAGCTCCTAGTTACTATTTAGGATATAAAGAACTATAATAGAAAGGGTAAACCCCTAAGATATAGCGGAGTAATAGTTAAATTACTTAAGATACGGAATAGGGGCGCTATTAATCCTTTCTATAGTATAGTTAAAGTGGAGAAATAGTAAATAGCTATAACTATAACTCCCTAGGGTCTAATTAATAAGCGCCTATTTACTTTAAATAGTATTATTTATAATATATATATAATACTAGGATATAATAATACCTTATATATTAGCTATATTAATAATTTTATTAATTAGGACTAATATAACTACCTATATAATAAGGATTTTATTAAGAAGGAGACTCGAATTATAGATTATATCCGGAAAAAAGCATAAAAGGATTAACTTCTAAGGGCTAGTAATAAAGGGTATTAATTACTTAGATAATATACGGGGTATATAATATTTAAGTTATATTAGAGGCTTTATTAATAAGTATTTAATTATATATAAAAGGGGTAGATATAAGAGATATAGGTAAAATACGCGATTAAAAAGATATTATATATAAAACTAGTAAGATATATATAATATATATAAGATATACGGGATATATAATATATATAAGATCTATAAAATATATAATGCGTGCGAGATATATAAGATCTTATATAAGATATATAAGATATACGAGATATATAAGATATGCGAGATATATAATATATATAAGATATATAAAATATATAAGGCGTAAAAAATATATAAGATCTTATATAAGATATATAAGATATATAAGACGTATAAGATATACGAGATATATAAAATATATAAGGTATATAAGATATATAAGACGTGCGAGTACTTAATATATAAGATATATGAGATATATAAGATATATAATAGCTTTAGTACTTATATCTCTTTTATTAGGAGTATAAATAGGTTAAATCTTAATGTACGTCTTTATCTATATACTATTATCTATTATAACTATCTAAGTACTCTATTATAGGCTCTCTAGACCTTTTAGATATATTAAGTAAGCCTATTAAGTCTATCTTCTATTTAGTTTACTAGTTAACGTGTAGTATACTAATTTAGACTCGCGTCTCTATAACCCTAATTCTACCCTACCTCCCTATAAAAATCCTATAGGTAAAACCTCCTAAAATAATATAGTATCTATTTTTAAATAGTTAAATAGTATATTAGGAACTTTAAATAAGGTCCTAGTAGGTAGTTCCATTAGAATAGTATTAGTTGAAAGGGTAACCCTAGATTATAACTTAATAGGTAATACACGTATTAACGGGCCTTTTTATCTATCTAAATTATAGACCTACGTACTATTCTTAATCTAATACCGGATAGTTTATAAGTAAGGGAACCTATAACTACTAGTACCGCTCCTTAAATTACGGACTCTACTAGAGAGGATAAATAACTCCTAAGTAACGGTCTCTATAAGGGACGATAATAAGACTATCTCTTAGCTATTAACTACTAGTTAGGATAATAAGGCTTTTACTACCCTAATAAAGTACTATTAGCGTTTATTAGATACTACTATACTAACTAATATTAAACCCGTAACTAAAATAGATAACCCTATTATTATATCGCCTAATAAAGGCTTCCTATATAATTAATAAGCGAGTAAATCTCCTACTCATATTCTTATATTCTTATTGCTAGCGAGAAGACGCCGCACGAATAGTTAACTAGGTATCTTATAACTAGAAAATAAAGTAGATATAAATTAATTTAGTATTTTTATTACTACCCTTAATTATCTTAAGCTAACTCTTAAAATTATAAAGAACCTTAATATTAAGGACCTAATCTCCCTTTATACTATCTTAAAGGGGTTCTATATACTTATTAATACCCGTTTTACCGCTATAATAAAGGCTTAATAGTATAGAAAAGTATATAAGTCCAGTAATATATTTATCTTCTATTACTATAAATGTCTTTATATACGCGATCCAGCTCGCCGAATTAATAGGACTCATCTAAATAAAGTATATTTCACCCCTAGCTTTTAGTAGCTTCATATAACTCTCTTTTAGGAAGCGGTTATTAATGACATTATATACTTAATAGTATAAGAAGGCTATTATATACTAAGGCGTATAATAGTAATTATTAAAAAGATCTAGTTTATAATAGACTTTAGTAAAATACTTATATTATATTAGACTCTTATATAATATTAGATTTTAATCTAGTAAAAAAGTTTACTTTACTACTATATTCTTTCTTAAGCTTAATATATACCTTACTAACCTTATAACTATTAACGGTAAGCTTAACTTATAGAAAATACTACTTAGTTAGTATAGCTTATTAACCTTATTAAAGGTCCTTAATAGAGAGGAGATAAGGACGTAGCTAGATATACTATAAATAATTATACGCTTTAATTATAAGCCTGAGAATTATAAGGAAATAAGCATTTTAGGAGTACCTCTAGAGGAAATCGGGAAGTTATAGTATAAAGGCTAGGGGTTAAAAAATATAAAGTTTATTATATTAGGCTACTATTAGGGTCCTATTAGACCTCCTTTATAAGTAGCCTTTCCTATAATAGTAATAGCGAGGTATCTTCGAATTATAGATACTAATATCTTAGAAACTATTAGTAATAATATTAAAGATACCTACTATAAAGTTATAAAAGAAATAGTAGACGGGTTCTCTAAGAATTATAAAAGTTATATACCTTATTAATAGGCTAGCTAAAGGGTAGGGAAATACTCTAAAATTTATATAGATATCCCTAACTTAGGGCGTAATAATTAAAATCTAAACTACTATAATAATAAGGGAGTTATAATTAGGTTAAACTAAAGCTACGCCCTTTATCTTTAGTATTAATACTACCTCTAAGCTATTCATAATAATTATACGCTATATCGTTACTATTATATAGTAATAGATAAGAGTTTATAAAATAGAGAATAATAACCTTCTCTATTAGGGGCTAATATAAAATCTTCTAGGCTTAAAGCGCTAAGGTATACTTAAATTATAAGTCTAAATTAATATTAGTCTATACTAACTATAGTATATATAGTCTTAAGGTTTAACTAGGAGGATTAGAAGGTATTTCTTAAGTAATAAGCATCTTTAGTCTTATAAATAGTAGAGGTTTCTTATTATAGTACCTTACCGTTAATAGTTAGTTCTTAGTACCTAAGTTTATTAAGTAGGCGATAACATTCTACCACTAAAAAGAGGTAGCTAGTAAGAGGAATAAGGCGGGTCTCTCTCTAATATTTAGTTATAAGGTCGGTCCGGCGAGTAGTAGGTATAACCTCCCTATTTAGCTCTATTCTACTAAAGCTACGCGTCTATTAGGCCCTTATAATATAAATATTAAATATTACCGGCTTAAACCCCCTACTTATAGAAGTTAGTCTAGATTAGGAAGTTTAAAATAGTAAAATATACTACTAAGCTATCTACCCCTATAATTATTAACTACGTCGCTATTTTAAGATATATACTTTAAATTCTACTATATATACCTTTCTATAAATATACTAAGACTAATATATAAGATATATAAAATATATACGACGTGCGAGATATATATAACGTGTAAGATATATATAATATATAAGATATATAAGATATATAAGATATATACGATATATAAGATATATACGATATATAAGATATATACGATATATAAGATATATACGATATATAAGATAAATAAGAGTTATAAGATATATAAGATATACGATATCTATAAGATCTTATATAAGATATATAAGATATACTAGTATTATAATCGCGTATAAAATTTTTTTTTTTAGTACTACCTTACCCTTACTTTCCTTCTAGGATTAAATACCTACGCGTTATAATTAAAATAGATTATTATAATAGTAATTAACTATATAAAGTCTATATTAGGGACTTTATAATAGGAATCGTGTATATAAATAGATATATTATAGAGTAGGAGGTTAGCTTATAATACTCTCTAGTCTATACTATAGTTACTCTAGCTACCTTATAGGAATAGATCTAGAAGGAGTTAAAGGTTAACTATTAGGTGAATAATTAGATTTACGCCGGTCTCGCTATTAATAATAAGATATATAAGGTAATATATATAATACTAGAGGCGGAGATTAATATATAGAAGAATCTAGGGGATAAAATTAATAATATTACTATAAAGAAGGAGTTATAACCCGCCTTTATAAATAGTAATATTAATCCGGCTTAGAAAGAGGAGTGTTTAATATACTAGGCCTAGAAATATAATAATAATAAAAAGTGAAGAAGGTATTATAGGAGCGAGGTTAATACTATATTAATAGTTATAAGAGGAATAATACTAACGCTTTAGCTATATAGTATTACCTTTAGTAATATAAATATTAGCTATTATAGGAAGAATAGGGGGAAAATTAGGATATATAAGCCTCGAGACCTAGTTATATCTAATAAGGCTACCGACGAGATTATTATAAATAACCTACACTTTAATTTATTTATATAAATCTTACGGGAAGATAATAGATTTAATATTAACTAGGATTCTATATTTTATAAGCCTAAACGAATTAGGGGAATAGAATATGCGAATACTTAATCCTAAAGATATATATTATCTAAAATATATTTACTAGGGCTTAGCCGATTACTTTTTATAGTTAATAACTTATTAAATAGTAAGCTTTACTTAAAGATAATTAACGGTAACTAATAAATATTTAAACTCTAGTAGGTATAAGCTAAATTAATATAAAAGCTCTATTATATAATATAGTATTAAGCCGCTATTAATAATATAAACCCCTATATCTACTACTCTATAACCCGCCGATTATAGGAGATATATAGAAAATAATAATAGCTAGAATCAGCCTAAGAGATATAATATAATAATAAATACCGTCCTATATATAACCTCTACACCCCTAGTATATATATAAAAGTCTAAAAGAATAAAGATACCTATAATTATAAGCTTAAGGAAGCGGAGGAAGATATCCTATTAATAATAAAAGGCTAATAAGACTAAGGCTGTAATAGCTCCACGTCTATTAGGTTTATAAGACTATAGTTAGAATAGTAAGAGGATAATAGTAATAGATAACTAGGTTAAAGTTTATATAGAGTCGACTATCTAATGACTTAGGTTTTAAGAGACGTTAGTATAATTAGACGGAGGAACTTATTATTACTCCTCCCGTTATATAGCTCTAGTAACTATCCTAGGCATTTTAATAGACTAATTAGGTGTTATTAACGATATTACTATAGATAAAGGGAGGGCTATTTATACCGGGAGTAGAATCCTAAGTTATAGCTTTAGAATAGGTATAGTTAAGATTTTAATATACTTTATAGGTTCTCTCTTATTAATAATGTTTATCTACTTATAAAGAGACTAGTTCCTCCTTAAGTAGTTTAATCTACGCCGAGGTAGACTAGAATTATTTACTATAAGCGGTATAAATATTAGTAAGCACGCTAGTACCTTCTACCCCCTAGGAAATTACTTAGTATAGTACTACCTCTATTACGTTATTAACTACCACGTCGGTATTAGTCTTAAGGTATTAAGTTATATATAGTTTATAGCGATCTATAAGCTAATAGACTTATATCTTAAAATAAATAATTATAGGGTTATTACGTATATAGTAACTAAGGACAAAGAGGGACTAGCTAAGATACTATTAACGGCGTAATATCTACCTCTAATTCAGGTATTTATCTTATTATAAAGGGGAGAATATTAGATAGGGGGTATAGTTTAAGATAAAGTGAAAAGTATTATTTTATACTATCTATCGCGTGTAATAATTAAAGCTGAGTATTTTAATTTAGAGAGATAGTATACTAGAAAAGAGTAAAGCTTTAGAATAATAAGAGATAGTAATAAGAGAGTAGGTAATCTAAAGTAGTTATATTTATTATAGGTTCTAAATAAATATCTAATGATTTCTAGGGGGTTTAGATAATTAAAACGCGAGAATTACGCGCTAGATCTTATTAGATATGCTAGATATAATAGACTAGTATATTTATATACTAAATAGGGTTTTTACTAAATCTAATATATTCTAACCTAAAAGTAATAATAATAACACGTAAAAAATATATAATACGTAGTTAGATCTCTACCCCTTATTTTTCTTTTAATTATAAGCTACCTCCTTATTTCTTAAATATTCTTCTATAAACTTGTTTACCTACTATATTATTATTCTCTAGTACCCCTATTTCTATAAGAAATACTTATCCTATTAAATTAAAGACTATTCGCCCCAATTAAAGTATAATATCTTAGAGGCTCGCTGCGGTAAGGGTAGGTAGAAGTAGGAGAGGTTTAAGCCGCTCCTAGTCTTATATATAATATTTATACCTATAATATTATACCTATTTATAGTAGGAGCTAATTATTTAAGTAGGCCGGCGGAGCTTATAGTTTATCTAATATACTTAATAGTATTAACCGCGATAGCGAGGTTAGTAATAGTAAATCCTATATTTAAGAGAATTAAATAGTTATAAAGTAAAGGCTATTACTAAATATAATGGATTTAAACTTAAAATAAGGGAGATAAAACGACTATATTATTAATAAGGAAGAGTTAGACGAGGAACCTATTAGGATATAGCTAGTAAAGAGGGTATATTATATTATAAGTTCCTATATTAATCTACTATATTAATAGAAGCGGCTTATATTATTATTAATATAAAGGGTAGCATATTAGCTTTATAACTAGTCCGGCGATTAAGACCTAATATAATACTATCTACTTTAAAGCGTGCGTCTTATACTAGATCCTCTTATAACACTACGTCTCTATCCTTAAATAAGAACCCCTTAAGAGCTTAAAGACCGCGATTACCTTACGATTATAACGGGCTAATAGTAGGGGCACTTAAGGGTAAAGAAGAGTAAGGGTATAATTTCCTATAGGGTTAGCTAAGGCGCCGTGAAGGAATATAGAATATCTCTATAGTAGGTTATAAAGCTATCTTATCTAAGGCTATACCGTACTTATAGGTACTAGTATTTACTAGTAGTAGCGGTAAATAGTATACACCTTAGCCTAAATATAATCTAGCTAATTTTAGTAATATAATAATTAAAGTATGGAAGTACTATACTAAAAAGGTAGGATAGTAATATAACTATAGACTAGATATTAATAATATCCTAAAGGTATATAAAGTATAAAAGGTTAGTAGGGAGAAATATATTTCTAATTATTAATATATTAATAAGATATTAACGTGATAGTAGCTTTATAATAGTATAATATTTTAATCTTATACTATACTTAGGATTAAAACTCTAGTTAGGTTATATTACTATTTCTTAAGTATTAAGTAGTCCTATAAACTTACTGTAAAACTTTTAAATAAACACGTCTTTATATATTATAATATAGATAATCTGAAGGTTTAATATTAAGGAAGGTAGATAAATAGAACTAAAGTTAATCTAGTTTACTAGATAGTTATAAGGTTCTAGGCCGATATTATTATTAGTGTAATTATTAAAGTATTCTATAGAAGGATATCCGTCGGTTTAGGCTTCCTAGTAATTATAAGGCACCTTTTCTAGCTATTCCGCCCTAGGATAATCTACTTTCTACTTTTAATAATCTACTATATAATTAAGGAATATACGTCTTTAAATAAGAAGATAGATTACCCGTATTAGGGCCCTATTATTAAATGTATTCTATAACTAATACTAATTTACTAAATACTAATATTTCTTATAAAGAACTTTAATCTCTATTACTAATATAGTTTAATTAAGGTAAAGATAAATAGGAGAAGGTTATAGAGTATCTATAAGATAGGGTTAGTAAAAGTATAACCCTCGCGGATAATAATAGAGATAATATAATCCATCTACTATATAATATATATAAGGATACTAGCTAGAGCTTACTCCTAGCTAGTTATAGTAGTAGGTGAAACCTATATAATATACTTAATAAGGATAATAATTCCTATAGGGGAGATATTATATTATCTAATTCTAGTTATTAAACCTAACCTTTACCTAAAGATCTACTACTATTTAACTAATAAATGGTATATAAAGGCCCGTTATTACTTATATATTTAACTTAGACTTATAGTATAGTATTTATAAAGATAGGAGCGATTAAAGATAGTATAAGTAATAGAACTAGTTCTAATAATCTTCTTATAGATATATAGTCTCTTAGACCGCGGATCTTCCTAGAGCGGAGTAGAATTATAGTAGAGTATTAATAAGTATATCTATTTAAGTAGAATACTAGTGACTTATACTTAACTTAGGTAGTACTAGATAATAGTATTAAGGCTAGTTATAGAGAAGGTAATAGAGGATCCTATAAGATAGTCTTACTAAAGGGGCGGAATTATAGGTTAGCGTATTAACTACTATAAGATAAATTCTATAAGTAGATTAATCTAGACGAGACTTAAATATATTAGTATTCCTTTAGTAGCGATAACTATTAAGAATACCGGCTAGTAATAGAGGACGATTATGCCCTCTTTTAGACTAAGATAGATAGGAATAAGTATATAGTACTTATTAGTCTTAAATTATCTATTAGTTAAATAGATAAGAGTAATAATTAGGTAGTAAGTATATAAAGGAAATACGGTTTATCTAGTATATCTAGCGTAGCTAGCATATCTAGTATGCCTAGTATATCTTATATATCTAGTATGTCTCGTATATCTTATATATCTCGTATATCTCGTACTTCTTATAATTTTAATATTCTTTATATCTAGCGCTTTATATAGCTATATAACTAATAGTATAATTAGTTATTATATTATATAATTAACGTATTACTATTAGCGTACTCTTAATATAATATCCTTATAATGTTAATATAGTATAACGCACCTTACTTATACTAATAACCTTTTTAATATAGATTAGGGGATTATTAATAATATTAAGCACGCCTTTAATAGTCCCTAGTATAGAATTATAGCTATAGGCCGAAAGTATAGTAATTAGGGTACCCGAATCAGCCCTAGGCGGACTTATATCTGCCCCTACGGCCTTAGGGCAAGCTTTCTCAAACCACGGCCCTAGGGGCCCGGGGCGGCTTGGGGCCGGCCCCGGGTACCCCTCCGGGTTTTTAGAAATTGCCGACGTAGGGATATACTAAGATATTAGATAGTTAGACTAATATTAGTAGGTAAATCTATTTATTCTAATATATCTTTTAAATTACTACACCGATTTTTATTATTTTTAAAGCGTTAGATAGCTAAAAGTAAGCTATATAACTTTATTTAAATAGAAAATATTATAAAGTATTATTATATAGGTAGGTAGAATAGGAAGAATTATTAGAGTTTTAATATTCGCGCTAGTCTAGGAAAGGAATCTAGGGGACTTATTAACTAACTAATAAGCTGCGTGTTATAAAATGTCTTGTATATAGCCTAGAATAGGGGGTTCCGATTATCGATCCGCACACCCTAGCTACCCTTTTAGCGTATATTACAGGCGTGCGGTTCCTAATACTACGATAAACTTAGGGTCTGAAATTAGGAATATTCTATTATAGTAAAGAAGATTAGGTCTATATAATAGAGTATCTATAAGATTCTTCTTACTAGGTTAATATTAAATATTAAAGTTATATATAATAAATAAATAGCTAATTAAGCCTAATAACTATTTAACTACTTTACTTATAAAAATCCCCTAAGATTACTATAATTTATAAGTACTTTAATAGTATAATAACTACCCTTTATATAATATTATTATTACTTAAAGGTTTAAATAATTATCAATAGCTCTTAATTATATATCTTATACTTAGTCTTAGTAGGATTTAATTTACTAGCCGGAAAGATATGGGATGGTATAGGATATTAGTCTCCCTAGCTATCCCGTAGTATAGTATAGAATTAACGATTTTAGTCCCATCCCGTTATCGGATGGTATAGGTTTTCGTGGGATAATCCCACGGGATAGGTTATTCGTAGGACCTTCTTTTAGGATAGGATATTTATAGGATATCTTATAATTACTAAGAGGAGCTTAGTATCTATAGAGAGGAGTATAGAAAGTCACGTTAAGTAAATATAATAACTAGAATAATAACTAGAAATAATATATTATAAATATTATATTAATTATTAAGCTATTATATATAAAGAATATTATAATTTTATAGTTCGCTAATTATTAGGAAGTTTAGGCCTTATAATTTATATTAGAGCGAATACTCTATAATTATAAGGGTTTATAATCCGTATATATAGCTAAATATCCTTTAATATTAACGTAATACGCTTCGCGTGTATAGTATATAGGTTTAATACTACTATAATTATTAGTGCTAGTTATATTAGAAATAAATAGAAGACTTACTTTCTAATATATTTACTAAGAATACTTCTAAAGCTTCTTATAAGCCCTTAAGTACCTTACTCTAAAATCTGGTACCAGTATATAAATCGACGGTAATCTCGCGAATAAGTCTATAAAAAGGGAGTTTTAGAATAAGGAGATTAGAAATTTTCTAGTAGTAGCGGATCTTATAAAGAGCGACAGCTTATATACTTTATTAGCTAGGACTAATAAGTAGAATAATAGCTATAAAGATATACTACTACGCTTCTATCTAGGCTTCTCTTAAGCTATACCTAAACCTAGAAGACCTTTAGTAGTACTAAACTTAGGAGTTATAGCCTTCTTACTACCTTTACTACTTATAGTTATACGAGGTTTCTATACTACTATATAAGCTATTATAAATTAAATACCTTTATTAGAAGTAATTAATTATATCTAATAAGGTTAAAAATATATAAATACTATCTTATAAGTTTAAGCCATACTATTAACTATAGAAGGGTAGATATACTTAAATTACTATAAAATAAAACGAAGAACTTTATAATAAGGATATAATATATATAATATAAGACTAATATACTCCTAGAGTTCTAGAGTCGTGCGTATATAATACTAGAGGAGGTTATAAGTTAGATAGTTAAGTCTTTAAACGAGATATCCTTAGCTATTATTATTTTAGAGTAAATACTTAGATTTCTTATTATTCTCTACTTAAAACTACTCTATTATCTACTATACTTATCTAATTAATACTAGAGAAGATTATAATTAATCTATAAATTTAGTATTACTATATATTATATTATTATAGAATCTTATAGTATAATATAATTATTATTATAGTTATAATATCTATAGAATTAATATTTATAGATATTTACTACTAGCGGCGGGAGGCCTCCGCTAGTACTATAGGGCTAGGAACTCGAATTCTACTATTATACGTAATACCCCTCCCTTTAATACTATTTAAGCTTATTAAGATACGCCTCTATTAATAGTAGTATATAATATATTATTAGGAAAATCTATAATCAATAATAATTATAATTACCTAAAGAATTAATATTCATAATATTTACTACTAGCGTTAGGTACTAACGCTAAAAAGAAGCGGTAGGGCTATTATAACCTAATCGGGACTAGTATATTTTATAATTAAAATAATTCCCTTAATTCCTATCTCCGCCTAATACTTCCTCTATATATTATTAAAATCTATTTAAGTATTAATAGTTTATAATATAATAGTACGCGGTATATATATCTTATTATTAATAATTATAATAATAGCTAGAATTAATAATATAGGAAGGTAAACGTAAGGCGGTAAAGGTAGAGTAGGTAGTAGAGTTTAATTTAGTAGATTATAGTATAAAGGCTCTTTTAAAACTTATATAGTATCCTACTAACTACTATAGATATTAAAGATAAAGAAGAAGACTCTAATAAAACCCTCCTCCGGCGCCTTAATACCTATAATAGTAATAATACTAGTATTATATAGGGCTTAATACGTAGTATAAGGGGTTACCGCCTAGGTCTTTAAGTAAAGTGTAAGGTAGTTAAAGAATTAAGTGAGAATATATATATAAAGTATTCGCGAATATATATAAAGTCTTTTATATTAGGTGAAAAGGTAGTAGAATTAGCGAAGAAAGCCGATATTATAGCTATTAGTTATACTATTAGGAATTATAAGAAGTCCCTACTTTATCTTAATAAGTTTATATAAGAAAAGGAAGGATAGCTCGCTTATCTTTAATAATTTATTATAAATTAAAGGTAAGATTCTCCTAATTATAGTTATTATTCTAGTTATCTAATATTCTTAAAGGATTACTACTAGAATTTATACTAAAGTAGTAGTAAAGCGTTATAATATATAGCTTACTACGCGTATTATTATCTATACTAATAATAATAGTAGTAGGGACTTAGTATAAGAAGATGTTAATAATAAAGAGGCTAAGTTAGGTAATTTATATATAGCTAATTCCCTCTCTAAACTATATACTAATAGTATAGATCCGATTTTCTAAGCTATATATAAGCGGGACGCGCTCTATAATTAGAAGAAATGTGGTAGTACTTAATATTAGCTTATAGATTAGTAGATCTTACGGAAGTCTAGCTAATTATAGTAGGAATATATAATAAACTTTAAAATAAGTTTATTTATTTATACTTAGCTAGTCTAGCGTAAGTTAATATATAGTTTATTATATAAGTTAGATCACCTAGATTAATACTTAAACCTAGGATATTACCTTAACTATTATACTAGTAGCTTATATCTACTACTTATTAAGACATATTAGTTCTATAATTCTAGTTATTATTCTAGTTCTTACTATATATATTACTAACCTAGGTAGAATAGTTAGATTTATAATAAGCCCCTCCCTCTGCCGTATATATACTTTACTTATAGAGAAAAGGCTATTTATTAAGACCGGCGTTTTAGTATTATAAATAATACGCGCTTAGTTAATCTCCCTAGACCCGCTTTATAATAACCTAATAATTATAATCTAGTAGCTAATAGTTTTAAGCTTAATATAGATATAGCTAATACTATATAGGTATATCTTTTAATTATTTAGGGTTTTAAATAGGTGCCTTAGGAGTTTAGACGCCTTACGCCTTCTATTAATAAATTATACCTCCTGCTATAGGATATAGCCTACTTCCCTATATAAATAGCTACGATTTATAAATATAATGAATTAAAGATTCTCCTTATATTATACTTTAAATTAATAGTTTATTATTATAATTTAGTAATAGGATTTATCTTTATCCTTTTCCGGGTTAGTCTTCGCGCTGACGATAGACCTCTAGTTAAATTAACTACTAAATCTAGTTATACTCTTATACCCCTTTATTCTTTTTCTCTATAATATATTCTCTAAGGTCTATCTTCTTCTCTTTAATATATTCTCTAAGGTCCTTATAATTAGTCTTATTATTATTAATAAGTTCCACGCTTATAGTTTTTAGATTTATAGTTATTATTCTAGTTATTAATAGTACTTAAAATAATAAAAGGTAATTATAATATAACGTAGGTACTATTTAAGGAAGTTATACTTTATACTATCTAAAGACTTATATTATTTTATAGCTTTTTAAATAAGTCTATATCCTTTACCTATATAGTAACTCTCTTTATATAGAATATATATAATTCGGCTACTAATAATTCGTTAGTATCTATTATATTAAGAGTCTATAATATAATATAAAATACTACTAAGATTATTAACGACCTTAGCCTTTATAACTTCCTAAAGTATACTTAAAGTAGAGGCTTATATTTATATTAAATATATAGCCTTCCGTGGAAGGTTTATAATAACTTCTCTTACTAGATAACTAAATAATAAACGCGGTATTACTAGGTCTATCGTTTTTTATAGATAACGAATTTCTAGTAATACCCGTATTATAATACCACGTTAGTTATAATAAATTATGTCTATATTCCTAATATATATCTAGGTTTCTATTACTATATTATAATTAGCTATCTCCTTTACTTCCCTCTTACCCTTCTTCTAATAGCTTTCTTACTACCTACTATCTTCTAAGGTTACTAACGTTTTAATAGGGTTCGCCTATCTAATAGCGGATTAGGTAAATTATTTAGTAGATATTTAGTATTAGAGACTATACTATTAAGGTCTATAGATATACTATTAGTAGATACTTAATTAAAAATAGTAGCACGGCTATTAATAGAAAATATAGGGAATATATTATATATAGAATATAGAGGAGAGAAAGAGTATAAGGGATTTTAGGAGATTAATATTAGCTATAAAATGTACTAAAAACTTAGTTTACCTATTAGTCTAGGAGCGGGGATTGTAGTATTTAACTAGCTAAGGTAGTAACTAGAATTATAACTAAAAATATTAAAGCGTAGCTAATTATACTACTTTTAGGCCTCTAATTAGATTATACTTTACTATTACTAAGACTAGCGGTAAAATAGTAGATATAGATACTAAAGCGTAATAAGAGCTTATAAATCCTAATATAAATTCTTAAATCTAATAGTATACTAAAATTATTAGCTTTACTATATCGTCCTTCTCTCTAAATAGTAATACTCTACCCTCTTTTATAATTAAGACTTCTATAAATACTCTAACTACTAATCTAGTAGCTAAGGGTAAAAATAAACCCTACTATATCTTTTAATATAAGTAGAAGGATAAGTAGCTAGATTAGTAGGTAAAGATAGCGTAGGCTATTAAGAATAAAATTAAATCTAGTTATAGTTATTATAATATCTATTAGGGTTTAATAAAGAAGTCTAAGAGATAGGAATATTTTTATAAATATGCCCTTATCTCTAGTAGAGCTTTATAACTTATATACCGCTATTATTATAAGGTTATTATTTACCCTTTTATAGGCTATAGTACTAATAGTATAAGTATCTACCTATTATCTAAAGGATATGTTAAGAAATTAGGTCTTAGTACTTTATAGTAAACGTTAATTATTAATAGTTACTAAGATAAGGTACGTTAATATTATATTTTCCTAGGCTTTAATAAGTAGAATAATAAGTAGAACTAATATACTACTATCTACCCTAAAGGAATAAGGGCAAGGATACGAGATTAGCGTTAGGTAGGTAGAAACTTATACGCGAAGACTTCCCTAAGTAATTCTAACGTTAGATTATAGTTATAGGTATACTGTTTAATATCGCTAATAACCCTAAGACGTTATAACTCTTCCGCTACCAAGGTTAAGGAGATTAAATAGGGTCTTCTTTTAGACTTACCTACTAATAGTACTAAAGTCTCCCTATCGCTTAATTATTAGTCGGCCTTAAATCGCTAATTATATATAGTAATTATAGCTTTCTTTATTAATAAGAATTAGATATAATATAAGAAACTTATAGGCTTTAAGTATCTTAAAGGTCGGTATAGTAGCTTATAACTTATAGTAGCTATGAATCTAATTATTAGGTAGTATAGGATTAAAGATTAGCTTCTCGCCCTTACTACTAATAACGCGAGTAATAATACTTTACTATATAATAGACTTATTAACTCCCTTCTTATAAGCCCTTTTAATAATTTTATTAACTAAGGAGAAGATAATTCTAAGTATTCTCTAATATACCTTCTATATATAGTATATATTATCTAATTAGTATTAAAAGAGCTACTTAGAAAAGTTCACGTTAATCTAATTAATAAAGAATTTTAGAGGAACTAGGTTAATAATAATAAGTAGTAAGAAGTTTAAGTAGTAAAGAAGGGCCTACTAATAACCCTAGCTAAGGTAAGACCTTTATAGTTATTATTCTAGTATCTTCTAACTATTTAATTAAAGGTATAAAAGACCGTAGTATTTATTAATATAAGTAGTTAGTAAAAGGAGCCCTTTTTTAAAATATAAAAAGAGCGGCTGTAGAAGGATAGTATAGTAATAGTCCTAGATAATAGTATACCTACCGCTAAAGAGAGGTATAAGTAGAGACGCCCTCTTAAGCTTTCTTAGGATATTAAAACGCGCTAGGACTCGACGTTTTATATACTAGAATAAGCGTATCTACTTTATAAAGATTTAGAATACTACTTTAACGAGAAATTAGGAGGCTTCCTTAAGCTTATTAATAATAAGCAGTTATAAGTTAGATACCTAATTTAGCTTACTAGGCCTTTTTATATATTTATATTACTAATAAGTAGAGGGAAGGAGGCTATAATATATAATCTTTTTACTATCTATAATAGGCTCTTTAATTACATAGAAATAGAATTTAGGTAACTAAGGCGTAAGCGGGTTTCCTAGAAAGTTAAGCTTCTTAGGGCCTTTAAAGCGGCTCGCTAGAAGCTTTCTATATATTATAACTAGACGTAGTCGGGTTTAGGATTTCTTTATAACTAAGCGGTACTTCTTCGTCTAAGCCGTAGGGATATAATATTTAAGGGCAGGAATTAGGTTATTAAAACTAGTTAGTAGCTATAAGTAGAAGTCTACTAGTAAGCGCTTAGAAGAACCTTTTAGAACTACTAAAATTATAAAGCGAATAGCTAAGATTAGAGGGCTATACTAGTAAGGGGTTATACTAGTTTTAGCCTTAATAACGCCTTAGAAGCTCCGTTAGAGGATTTAAATGATATTATAAAAGACTAGCTATAATAGTATAAGGCTTATAATAAGGTTTCTAGTTATTATTATTATTGTTACTAATTTTTTAATATTCTTATAACCCCTTTTACTTATCTAAAATAAGGGTCTGTTCTTAAGTAGTAGAAGGCTTTAGAGCCCTAATACCTATTAGTTACCCGTATAGCGCGCGATATCCTTACTACTATAGCGGGGGCCGTTATATATAAGCGATACTTCTCTATAGTAAAGAGGTATTATATAAGCTATATATATTATATACCTCCTACTTTCCGTGCCTTAATAATAGTCCTTTATACTAAAAATTAGTAGAATCTATCTAAATAGGTAGGACTTAATCTAGAAGCCGACTTTAGTATATCTAATTAGGCGAAAAGGGCTAATAGTATTCTACGTAATATATAAGTAGAAGAAGGTCGTCTTAATAGTAGTTATATTAATAATAGAGATAAGGATAATAAGGGTAATTATAAGGACTAGTTAGGAATACGGCGCTACTATTAACGTGGCGTCTATAGTGCGTAGTAGTATAGCGCTACCCCTTTTCCTATAGTATATAGAGGAGGGAATTCCCCCTGAAGGAGAAAGGTAGCGATTAGTCTTACTATTAATAAGAATAGAGAGTTCTATATATATATATATACGCACCGCTTATAGTACTTAATAGCTACGTTATTACGTAGTACCCTTATATTCTAATTACTCTACCCTACTTAAGGGTAGTAGCCTGACTATTAGTAAAATAAGCGGAGAAGCGTTATTATAGGCGTAAGGTAAGAAGGTTAGTTAACTACCGTAGACGACCCGCCTAAATATAAGGGACTAAGCTCGTAGAGAAAGTAAGTCTTAAGAATTAGCTAATAGATTAATGATAGATATATCGCGATTATAACCGACTATATAGGGGTAGCTACTAGGCGTATAAACTAAGTCCCCGCTACCTAAGACCTAAGAAGTACTATTATAAAGGATATAAGAACTTAAAGAAGAAGTCTCTAAGAGGTAGTAGATATAAGATCTAAGATAATATCTATAAGAGTTAGAGCGGGAAATATATACTAATAACGCCGCCTAAGCGGGTTATTAATATTACTTATTATCAACTAAAGAACCGGAGCTAAAGCATCCTTAATAGGGAACCTCTATCCTTAGGCTATAGGACCTACGTATATATAACGGGAAGTCTATATAGGAATATTAAGAATAGTTTAATAATATAATTAATGTAATTAAAATAAGTATAGCCTACTTCTTAGATAACTCTATAAAAATTTAATACGCGTTATAATATATAGCCCTAGACCCTAAGGCCACGTAGTATAAGTATATAAAGGATATACTAAAGGACGAGTAGTCCTAGTTATACTTCAATAATTTTCTAATAGATTAAATAGAGGATCCCTAAAATTAATATCTTATAACTAGTAAGCGCTACTTAGAAGCTAAGTAAAAGGAATATTAAAGGATTATAGACTTTATAAATTACCTTACTAGGTTAGAAAGATAGCTTAAGCTATTAATAGAGTATATACTCCGCGATAACCTATTAAATAAATCATATAAAGATCTCTATAATTATCTTATAATATAACTTAATATCCTAGAGATAAGGGATACTCTTATCGCGTTAGCGACCTAACTAGAGCCTTATATAATAATACTTATATATAAAGACTAAAAGGATAGTACTCCTACTAGAGGTTAACGTCTATAAAGAGGAAGAGGAAATTTCTAAGGACGAAGAGATAATAGCCTATATAGGAAGTAAGAAGGGAGGGGCGCCGTCGGCGCGTTACTATACCTTCTATAAAGACCTAAGCCTAACCTTTCTACTATTAAATATTATAATTATTAAAAGAAGGGATATATAACTAAGGATTATTAGAGCGCGAAATTAATAGTTATAAGTACTATAACTAATAAGCCTACGGCTAGTAATAAGCTAGCTAAAAAGGGCTTAAATTTAAAAAACCCCTAAGTACTATAATTATATCCACTATTATAGTTTAAGGGAAAAAGCGGACACGGCGACTTATTATTATAGTATAAGTAGAATATAAGAGCTTATAAAGAGAATTTATTATATTAATTAACTCTAGAGTAGATACTAATTATATTAATACACGCCTAGTAAAGGAGTAGGAGTAGGAAGTAGATCCTAGCTCTAGTAATACCGTATATAATAGGGTAGGTAACCTAATATTATTACTAGGTTCTTATATAAGATAAATTAAACTTATTAACTCTAATAGTATTATATAATATTATAAGGGCGCCTTTTATATAGTAGTAAACCTTAATCATAACTTCTACCTTAAGTATTTATAATTAGAGGAATAAAATCCTTAAGTAGATTAGCCTACGTAAAACTAGTAATTCCTTATTAAGAAAAGTAATATTAAAGAGTATTTCAGTACTATTAAAGACCTAGAGGAGTAGCTTAATAGTATTATATTTATTATAATATACTTAGGAGTAGGTAATAAAAGCCTACCGCTTAAAGTTAAGCTCCCTCTAGAATTTTAGGAATTTTAAGATATCTTCTTAACTAAGAATACTAAGGCGCTACTAGCCTATACGCCTTATAATTACGCGATTAATATAAAGGAGAATAAGGAACCTCCCTTTAACCTACTTTATAATTTATTAGAAAAAGAGTTACGCGTACTAAGGGAGTACCTTAAGTAATCTTTAAAAAAGGGCTAGATTTAATATTCTATAAGTCTAGTAGGTATACTAATTCTTTTTATACTAAAAAAAGATAGAATACTATACCTATATATTAATTATAGGGCGCTTAATAAAACTATAATTAAGAATTAGTATCCCCTTCTATTAATTAATAAAATATTAATAAGATTAGTTAGTACTAAGTTCTTAACTAAGTTAGACCTTAAGGACGTATATTATTACTTATAAATAAGAAAGGGTAATAAATAGAAGATAATATTTTATATAAGGTACGGCTATTTTAAATATATAGTTATACCTTTTAAACTTACTAATATACCTACCTCATTTTAAGTATATATTAACAAGGCCCTAGTGGGACTACTTAATATTATATATATTATTTATCTAGATAATATTCTTATCTATTCCTAGGATAAAGAGTCCTATATTAGAGTTATAAGGGCTATACTATAACGTCTCCGCGAATTTAAACTTTATATTAGCTTAAAGAAATATAAGTTTATAGTAGTAGAAGTAGAATTCCTTAGCTTTATTATTAGCCGTAATAGCGTATATATAGATCTATATAGAGTAGATATTATAATAGAGTAGCCTAAACCTAAGAGTATTAAGGATATTTAGATCTTTTTAAGGTTTACTAATTTCTACTATTATTTTATTAAGTACTATTCCTCTATTACCGCGGCGTTAATAGACTATCTAAAAAATAATTATCTATATATTAAAAATAGAAAGTTAATATTAAGTAATATTATAAGAGCGGCGTTTAAGTAGCTAAAGCGACTCTTTTAAGAGGCGCTATTACTTATATATTTTAACCTTATAGGAGAAATCCGACTAGAGACTAATACTTTAATACTAGCTATTACAGCTATTTTATCGTAGAAGTTCCTAGTCGGCGGTAAAGGGGCGGAGGTAGAGTAGTACCTAGTCACTTTCTATTCCCGTAAATTATATTCAGCGGAAACTAGATATAAGACCCACGACTAGGAACTACTTATAATAGTTAAAGCGTTCTAGGTATAGAGGTACTTCTTAGAAGGTAGCTTATACCTAATTATAGTAATTACTAATTATAATAACTTAAGGTATTTCTAGACGACGTCGTCGTTAATAAGGAGATAAGCACGTTAGGTAATAAAGTTTATAGCGTATAACTTTAAGATATGCTATTATATAGGTATTAAGAACCTAGCTAACGCCCTATTAAGGCGACTAGATTATATACTAGTAATAGATAAAGAAGATACTTATCTACTAATATTATAGAATAAGTTAAAGAATATTAGGTATATTCCTTCTAATAAGTACCGTGCGTATAGCGTTTATAAAGGTCTATAAGATAGTAAGGCCTATAGCTATAATCAGCGTGAAAGGTTAGAGATAGGGCTTAGAAAGCCTATACCCTAAAAACGGGGGAGAGTAACGCGCTCTTAGGGATATAGAGTAGTATAGGTAATAGCCTAAACCCTATTATAGGATAGTTTAATATTAATTAAATAGTATATAGAAGGTATATTATAGCCGCGTTAATAATAGAGCGCGTATAGAATAAATATAGCGACTTAATATTAGAGATACTTTAATATCTCTAAGAGGGAGATAAGGATATTTATAATAAGAAATAATTATTAAAGTCTTAAGGCTATAAAAAGGCCGCTAACGTATCTCTATTAGTAGATAAGATAGGGGTCCTCTATAAAGGCGGCGTAGTTTTTATACCTAGTAATAAAGTAATTAGATAAGAAATCTTAAAGCTTTATTATAATAACCCTTATACTAGCTACTAATTATAGAAGTATACGTAGGAGCTTATTAAGCGGAAGTTCTATTAGAAATTAATAGGATAAGATATTTATAATTATATATAAGAATACTTAACCTACTAATTAATAAAGCCGCGTAGATATACTATCTTAATATACTATTACTATTATTAATACTTATAAGACCCTTTTAAGAAATTATAATAGATTTTATTACGGATCTCCCTCTAAGTAAATAGAAGGGTAGTATCTACGACGCGATCTTAGTAGTTATAGACTACTATATTAAGGTAGCTAGGTATTTACCTATTATAAAGATAGTTAATACTATTAGTATTACTAACCTATTATACTATAAAATCTTCTTAAAGTTTAGTTAGCTAGAAGGTATTATTAGTAATTAAGAGATAGTATTTATAAGTAGCTTCTAGGTAGCTATATATTATTATACTAATATAAAAAGAAAGCTTAGTACTACTTTCTATCCCTAAATAGATAATTAAATAGAGAGATAGAATAGTACGCTTAAGTAGTATTTACGCTACTATTCCACTTAGAGATAAGATAACTAGGTAGAGTTACTTTATCTAGTAGAGTTTATATATAATTATATGAAGTATACTAGTACCGGGTTACCTCTATATAAGGCGCTTTATAGCTACTTACCTAAGCTAGATATAGAGCTTTTAGAGCTATTATTAGGAGAAGTCCTATTAGTATAGGAAAGGGTTAAGTTACTTTAGAAATAAAGGGAAGGTTTAAAGTAGTACCTATACTAAGCGTAAGCTATATAAGTAGAGTATATAAATAAATAATAAAAGTAAAGATAATATAATATAAGTAATTATATCTTATTAAATATAAAGTATATTAGATTAGTATAAGTAACTAAGAAACTATTATAGTATTATCTACGGCCTTTTAAGGTCCTTAATTATATTAGTAGTTAGGCGTATAAGTTATAACTACCTAATACCTTTTATATATATAATATCTTTCACGTCTTATTAGTAGAGCTATATAAAGGTAATAATAAGAGTATAATAGAAGCCGCGTAAGTAGAGCTTATAAATAATAAAGATAAATAGGAGGTTAAAGCTATTCTTAATTATAAAATCTCCTATAATAAACCTTAGTATTTAGTAAAGTAGAAGGGTTAGTCTTATAATTATAATTAATAGCTATATAAACGGGACTTAGTTAATACGCTAGATATATTAGAAAGATTTAAGTAAGATTACCCTAAGGTATAAAGTTTATATTATATAGGAGGGAAAGAGATTTTAATTGTTATTAATAAAAAAGAAAAGATACCTAAGGCTACTAAGGGTACTATACTAGAGGGCCGTTATATTATACTAGTAGCGGTACTAGGCCTATTACTCTTACTACTACTAATAGAATCCTCCTCCTTATCCTTATCTTTATCCTCTATAATAGGAGGGAGGCGCTCTTATAATATATTAGTAAGGCTTTAATAAGGCTTCTAAAGGGGATATAGAAGTATATATACGCTAGTAGAGGATATTAAGAATACCCTTAAGGGCATTTATAATACGGCTAGTAACGGCGGGGTCTACCGTAGCTAAGGTAGCGGCGGTAGAGCATGTAGGAGTGCGGTAGAGGTAGTAACGGTATTAGTAAATAAGCCTATTAAAGGTTTACTAGAATCTAGTAAGCTAAGGGAGGTTAGAGCCGGTATCTAAAGTAGTTATAGTATCTAAGGCCTATAAGAGGCGAGCGTAGGACTAATAAGTAAGGGTAGGGATTTCCTATTTATACTTAGTATTAAGATACTTATAATAATTATATCTAGTAGAGCTAGGGGAGGCGCGTATATAGAGTAGACTATTAAAGGGGTAAGTAAAGCCTTAACTAAAAATATTAGACTTATAACTCTTTACTTTAAAATATAGTATACTAGAGGTATACTATATAAGATAATATAAGAATAGGCTATAAGTAACTTAGTAAAGGAGGTTAAATACTACTATAAGGGGGGATAGTAGGAGCCTTTATTAATTAGTAGAGGGTAAGTTAATTATTAAGGATTACTTATAAAGTGACTACTAGAAGTATAAGGAGGTATAATAAGGTGTAGAGGGGGCGATAAAGTAAATAAGAATTGAAAAGGACTTAATATAATTAATAAAAAATAAAAGATATTATAATTAGAAGAAGGATATTAAAGTTATATAAAGAAGGTACGCTTTAAGTACTTAGTAAACCCTTAATAGTAATATCTTCCTATTTACTTTAAAATACTAAGACTTCTAACTACTTCTATAATAAATTAATAAAGAATAATAGGAAGTAGAATAAGAATATATTATAGTATAAAGATTATATATAGGAGTATTATCTATAATTATTATAGTTTAATAAAACTATATATTCCTTAAGGCTTAGCTTAGAGGGCCTTATAATTAATTATATTATTACGCTCTTATTAGAGCTAGGTTCTATTACTAAGGGAGCGCCTTTAATAGATTATAACCTTTTATACTCTTAGAGCCTAAGAGCCTAGATAGGGAGATAATTATAAGGACTAGTTAGGAATACGGCGCTACTATTAACGTGGCGTCTATAATGCGTAGTAGTATAACGCTACCCCTTTTCCTATAGTATATAGAGGAGGGAATTCCCCTTAAAAGAGAAGGGTAGCGATTAGTCTTACTATTAATAAGAATAGAGAGTTCTATATATATATATATACGCACCGCTTATAGTACTTAATAGCTACGTTATTACGTACTACTCTTATAGTAATCTAGTAAGTAGGCTATAAGCCCTTTTTATATATCTTAGAAATTAGTATTAACACTTACTCTTATAGCTAAGAGGGCGAGTTTATAATTAGCGAGAGTCTATTAGTAATAATATAGGTATATTAAAGAGGCGGAGGTAGGACTAATAGTTACTATCTACTAGGGTTTAAGCGATACCGTCTAGTAGAATTAGCCTATTATTACTCTCCGCAATTACTATAAAGTAGAATAGAAGGGATAAGTAATAGCGGTAAGGGACGGTAAGGTCTAAGAATAGACTAGGTTTATTTAATTAGTAGTAGAAGTTCTTATAACCTAGAATAAAATATTAACTTTAGAAAAAGTTTTTATAATTATTATTTTAGTTATTATATTTACTTAATATAACCTTCTATACTCCTCTTTATAGATACTAAGCTCCTCTTAGTAATTATAGGATATCCTATAAATATCCTATCCTATAAAGAGGTCCTACGAAAATCCTATCCCACTAAAAAATCCCATCCTATTCCCGTCCTATATCTTTATAAAGATATAGGATTAGGACCTAATTTACCTATCCTATCCCACGGTCCTATACCATTCCACGTGGGATATCCCGTGGGATATCCTATATCTTTCCGGCTAGTAATCTAATTTATAAGACTAAAAAGCTACTAGATACTAGGACCTATTATTATCCTAATAAAATAAGATAATAGTTATAATAAAATTAGATATATCTATTTTAATCTAAATTTTCTTATTAGGATTAAAATATATTAAGATAGGTATAATTATAAAGGTGTAATATAGGTTATAAAATACCTTCTCTTTACTAGTATCTTATATAAATAGTCTTAACTTCTTCTTATCCTTACTACCTTTTAAAAGGCTAGTTAAAGGAGATAATATTTATAAATAATAGTATATAAAATATTAGTAGAAGTTTATAAATCCTAAGAATACTTAGATTTCCTAATATATAATTAGTACTAGTTAGTCTTAGATAGTAAAAACCCTACGGCTATCTATTAATATACTAGTAGTACTTATAATAAATCTAACGAATTCTAATAAATTAGTATAGAATTTATATTTCTTTTAGTTTATAAAAAGTTATAACTTTTATAACTACTTAAGTACCTAGTAAATATATTACTTCTAACTTAAAATATCTTCTAAATAAATTAAAATATTATTAAGGTATACTATATAAGTAATATCTATTAACCTTATTAAAGCTCTATTAATATAAGCTTAGAAAGTTACTAAAGTATTTCCTAACTTAAATAGTTTAACTATATATTTAAAATAATTATACCGCGTATAAAACGCCGTCTTCTACTTATTACCCTTATAAATATAAATCTTATAATAGGTATCTTTAAAGTCTAACTTAATAAATATCTTTATACCTTATAAGTAATTAAGTATTTTACTAATTAAAGGGAGAGGATAATAACTTTTTATTATTACCTTATTTAAACTTTAATAGTTAATATATAGTTATAAGCTACTATCTTTCTTTAGTATAAATAAAATAGGAGCTCTAGTAGGGCTAGTAGACTACGTCGGCAATTTCTGAAAACCCGGAGGGGTACCCGGGGCCGGCCCCGGGCCGCCCTGGGCCCTGGCGTGGTTTGAGAAAGCTTGCCCTGGGGCGGCAGGGGCAGACACGAGTCCGCCTGGGGCTATAGGGGCTACAGGGGCAACCTACCAAGCGCCCGGGGCCCCAAGGGGCGCGCTAAGATTAAGCTTTTAGGCGCTAAGCGATAGCGTTCCGGTACGCCATCATTAGGCTTCCGGGCGCTAGGGAATAGCGTCAAGGTACCCGCAACAGCAACGCTGTCACATCATCCAACATACCAAGTCAACATGGCTACCACGTCATCAACCCCTACCCAGGCCTGCCCCAGCGCATCACCCCCGCGTAGAAATTGGCTGAATCGATCGATTCCGGGGTCGCTTTTAGGGTGGCGTTGGGGGTGGCTCCGGGGTACGCTACCCGAGTCCCCCGTCGATCATGGAACATTAAAACTTTTGAAGTTCTACTTAGTAAGCAGCCACGTGACATAATTTCGCTTAGTAAGCAGTCACGTGACCTCCTAGAATCTACTAACTAGTAGATTTCGAAAAAATTGCTTAGTCAGCAGTCACGTGACACTACCCTTGGAGCCCGGAGCGGCCCCGGGGCCTTGCAACACGCTGCGACAGGCCCGGGGCTGGCCCGGGGCCCCCGGGGCCGGCCCCGGGCCTGCGGGCATAAGGTCTTTGCCAAGGGCATAGAGGCGAGTTGAGATCTTGCCGACGTATCTATTAGATAATAAGAGGCCGAATAAGTACTACTAGGATATTACTAGTAAGCCGTAGTTATACTAACTAGATGTATTAAGATATCCTAATATATATCTACTAAGTATAAGCTTAGTCTAGGCCTCCTATTACCTAGATATTACCCCGTACTTCTAAGGAAGGTTACTTAAAGCAGGCTGTAAGGTAGCGCGTAAAGCGTATATATACTTAAGTCTAATACTAGGGTACTAAGAAAGTATCCCTATTTATACTAGAGTAGTAATATAAAAGGGGGAGATTTAAAAGATAAGGGTTAATCCTTATATAATACTATCTAAAGCTAAGAGCCTAGAAGGATTCTAAGAGGGTATTAGGGGTTAATAGTACTAATTAGGTATATTTTTAGAGGTATTAAGCTATAAAGTATATAGCTATATTCTACCCTAACTATATAAAGGGGAGGAAGTAGATACTAAAAGGTAGGGTTAAATAACTTTTACTAGATAGTATTAACTTTAAAGGGATTTAGGGCGGCGACTAAGTAGGTTATTTAATAGGGTATATTTAGCTAGTTTATACTAATAGAGAAGTAACTCTTTAAAGTTATATAAGAGTAGGTAACCTAAGTAAAAGATATATATAAGATAATATAAAGAGTATAAGATAGAATAGTATATAATATCTAGAGGTCTAGAAAAGTAATAGTAAATAGGATAGGAGATAGGGTTTTCTTTTATAATTTATAGTTTCCTCTTTAATAAGTAAGATATAGACCGCCCTTATTAGTTCTAAGTAGCTAGATAGTAGAGTATAAAATATAACTATAAGTATAAATTATGTATTAACTAGGTATAAATAGTATTATTATTTTAACCTATTTAGTACTTTATAAGAAATTAAAGTCTTTAGATTCTAAGGAGAGTATAGTTATAAAGGTAAAACTAGAAGATATTAATAGAAGGATACTACTAGTTATAAAGCTTACAACTTAATTTAACTTAATATAAGGAAACTTACTAGGTCTAGATATAATAAGTAATAATAGATTATAAGCTCTTTCTTAATCTTATAAGTAGTAGTATATAACTATTCTTAGTAAGTAGAGTAATTTATCTCCTTAATTATTATAATAAATAAGACTTTAATCTACTAAATAGCTAGGTTAACTCCAGCTAGCTACTAGCTTCTTAGATAGACTATTAGCTTAAGCTAATAGAAGTTTAAAGTAATAGTAGATTAATATATATTACTAGAGGGTCGCTATCTCAGTGCGAGATTAGTAATTAAGCTAGGGACTCCCTAGAAACCTAACTACTCTAGGGGCTAAGCTCCCTAAAAACCCGCTAAGATCTATAATTCTAGGGGTGCTGTTAGCTATGCTATAGCCCATGCTATACCCTATACTATCCCTCATGCTGTAGCCTAATGCTGTACCCCATGCTATAGGGACTGCTGTAGGGACTGCTGTAGCTATGCTCTAGGTAATGCTGTAGCCATGCTATAGCCAATGCTCTAGGGACTGCTATAGGCTTTGCTGTAGCTAATGCTATAGAGACTGCTGTAGGGACTGCTGTAGGGGCTGCTGTACCCATGCTGTAGCCCCCCCATGCTGTCCCCATGCTATCCCCTATGCTGTACCCATGCTGTAGCCCATGCTGTCCCCCATACTGTCCCCCATGCTGTCCCCCATGCTGTCCCCCATGCTGTAGGGACTGCTGTAGCCATGCTGGACCCATGCCGTAGGCCATGCTAGACCCCATGCTGTAGGCATGCTATTGCCATGCTGTAGGGAATGCTTGCTGTAGCCATGCTGTAGCCATGCTATAGGGAATGCTGTAGCCATGCTGTAGGCAACGCTGTAGGCCATGCTGTCCCCCATGCTATAGGGACTGCTGTCCCCCATGCTGGACCCATGCTGTAGCCATGATGTAGCCAATGCTGTAGCCATACTGTCCTCATGCTGTCCCTCATGCTGTCCCCCATGCTGTCCCCCATGCTGTCCCCCATGCTGTCCCTCATGCTGGACCTATGCTGTAGCCATGCTGGACCCATGCTGTAGCTATGCTGTAGCTATGCTGTAGCCAATGCTGTAGCCATGATGTCCCTCATGCTGTCCCCCATGCTGTCCCTCATGCTGTCCCCCATGCTGTAGGGACTACTATAGCCATGCTGTAGGTAATACTATAGCCATGCTATGGGTAATACTGTAGCCATGCTATTGTTATGCTATTGTCTTGCTGCAGGCAATACTGTAAAGAAAAGTTCCTAGGGAAATTAGATCACGTGAGGTACATTGCTTGGCGGCAAAACCTTAAATAGTCACAGTATTATATAGATAAGCCTATTAAAATTAATACTTTAGTATATACTAGATATTATATCTAATATTATACTAGTATAGAGAATATTTAGTAGAGGGCCTATACTAATTCTATAGCGAGTTCTACTACTAGAGCCGTCTTATTATATATAAAGTAGTAGGCCTAATAATTAGTTGTAGGTCTTAGGTATATACTATCCCTCTAGTATATAGAGTTAAATATTACTTATAAGGTAACCTATAAGGATAGTAGTTAGTAAAGATAGATTTATTAAAAAGTGAAATAAAGAAACGGAAAAAGTAATATAAGTAACTAAAGCCTTAAATAGCTCCTAAAAAGCTCCCCTCTATAGCTTATAAAGAAACGGCCTACTCCTCCTCTACTACTCCTTCTCTCCACTCTACTAGGAAGAGGCAAGGCGGCTGGTATAGGCATAAGACCGGGTGAGATACTAAAATATTACCCCCTACTAGGGCCTTAATAATAACCTAGGTACGCTAACTTTACTTAGAAATGCGTCGTGGAAAGCTTAGAGGGAAGCGAGAGCGTTAAACTTACCTTACCGTTACAGCCCTTTCAGACCTCGTTACCCCTCTTGCCCTCGACTATAATGTGCTTATAATTCACATAATTAGTGTAATAGTAGCGGTAGGAGGCATGCTCCCCGTTAAAGAGTATCCTGTTGATCGCGTCGGCGTTATAATTCTCTAAATCAGCCGGCTAATTCCCTTAGGTCTAAGTCTATTATTTAATATACGAGTGGTGGACTATAACCGTAATATAGTAAGCTCCGTACGGCTTCGGCCGCTCCCCCCGCCCTATTCCTTGCGGCGCCTAAGTACTAGAGCTATCTTGAACTGTAGTAATCTTGTAAGGCCTAGTTAGCACTAGCATTACCTGTCTTAACTGCGAATCATACGCGACCGATGAAATAGATCAAGAAAGGCTGGAGTTTACACACCTATAGGTAACCGTTCTCTAAACGGTTGGCTCCCTTCTGCCCTAGCAGGCAGCCCAGGGAATTGGTGGTGGCGGCGGCGTAGCCGGAGCCGGACTTATCCTTATAGCTACTAATAAGGCGGCTGAGGGTGGCGCTCCAAGCGGACTTGGGGGTATCTAACGCCCACTGCGAGGGGTATAGCGGCGCAGGACTCGGGGCTGGTAGGGGCGGCGGTAGCGACTTGAGGGCCGGCAAAGGCAAAGGACGCGAGGCAAGGGGAGAGGCAAGAGGTGCTAGAAGGGCGCGGCTTTGGCGGCGCTTGGCGGGAGGAGAGGAGGCGGGCTCCGAGGACGCTAAGAGGCGCTTCACATTGCCGTAGCTAGCGGCGAGAGGGGTTCTCTTGGCGCTCGGCGCGCCGAATGAAAACTCTGATTGCTTCATGTTTGCGTGAGGATTGTAGACGGGAATTTGCTCCTATTTGACTTGAAGGCGTCTGGCTGTATAGCTAGTACCTTCCATTAGAATTACACTTACCTATTATTAATAGGAAACCGTTCTTTCTACTCCGCTCTAGCGGAGAGGGTATAATAACGGCGTCGCTTCTACTCCTATAGTAATAAATCCCGCTCCTTCTAATTATTATACGAAGTCTATTAAATAGGCTTATAATATAGCTTAACTAAAGCTTATCCTTCTTTAACTTAGACGTTCCCGCTTTAATCTTACTACTTAAACTTCTAAGTCTTTTAGTTAACTTACTAGGACTACGCTTCTCAGCCTAATAAATATCTCCGTAAAATAAATCTTTTTTAAAGTAGTAAAAGAAACTCTACTATAATACTCTTAATCTACTAGGAGTAATAATAATAAGTCTAGTTTAAACTAGCTATACTATCTAAGTAGTATCTTTAAGCTTAGTTAATAAATTATTATAATATTATAATAATATCTTAATATATCTAGTTAGTACGACTACGACTTACTAGTAATATTCTAGTAGTACTTATTTAGCTTCTTATTATCTAATAGATATCCTTTTATTTAGATATCTAAGAGGCTATATAGCTTCCTTATAGGGTATTTAAGTAGTCTTCCCTCTACCTTTTTAAAAAGTAGAGATTAGTTCTTTTATAATTATAAAGTTACTAGGGTATTTAATCTATTATTATAATACTATCTATTTACTAGTAGTTTATACTATCTATTCTAGCCCTTAAAAACTAGCCTCTTAGTTTAATTTCTAATAGTTCTAATCTCTCTACCTTCTAAGGGGGATAGTTTAGATTAAAATAGTATAATAATATAAAGATATCTAATACTAAGTAAGATAAAAATATACTAGAAGTTAATTAAAATAAAACTAATATAACGCTAGAGTTTAATATAAAAGATATTAAAGTAATAAAAAAATAATATACTTAGAAATAGGATTTCTAATAAAACCCTTACTAGTACTATTATACTTAATAAACTTATTACTACTATTAAAGTTAAAGAAGAGTAGTTAATAAAGGAAAGAAAGCTTTAAGGTATCTAGGAGAAAGTAGCTTAAATATAAGTAGAAGTAAATAAAGCTCTACTAGATTTATAATAAATTACTAGTAGATTACTAGGTAGAATATAATATAAGTTAAGACTTAACTTAATAATAACCTAATACCTTATAAATTAAGGTACTGATATACGGGGTATATTAGATTATAGAATAAGCTCTATCTTTAATAGTTTTACCTTAAGTCTATTTGTAAGAGGTTAGTTAGAAGAGTTTAATAATAGATACCTTAAGAGCTACTTAAAGCCTAAGGACTTACCCTTTTATAAAGGGAAGAATATATCTTCTTACTATAATAGGAAATATATAATTTAGGACCCTAAGCTTATTATAACTTATTAGTTAGTTAATAAGTCTCCTAGATTCCTTTCCTAGACTAGCGTAAATATTAGAACTCTAATATTTCTTTATATTTTACCTATATTTATACCTACGCTCTATAATATTTTCTAATTAAATAAAGTTATATAACCTATTTTAATATGCTTAATACTCTGAAAATAATTAAAATTAGTGTAGTAGTTTAAAAGATCTATTAAAATAAATAGATTTCTCTACTAAATTCTATATACTAATAGCTAGAATATAGATTATAAGTAATAAAAATCCTCCTATTATTTATATTTTAGCTATTCTAGAGTCTTTACTACCCTCTTCTCCCTTCCCCTTTTCCCCTTTAACTTACGGCGGATCCTCGCGTTCCCTTCCTTAGTTAATAGGTAGATCCCCCGTATTATTAATATATATAGTACTAACTAGTTAAAGCCTATCTTTATTAATAAGACCCCTAATTCTACCTTTAATACTTATATACTAATTACCTTAAAAGCCCTAAGTACCGTCCTTAAGTACCTATTTTATATGGTTTCTAACGCCGTAATATTAGCCTTCTTTACCTCTAGTATCCCCTTTAGGCTATACTATATCTCCGCTGTATAGGTTATTACTAGCCGGATTATAATATTATAGACCTATCTTGCCCTATTAAGTATAGCGCTCTATATTAAACTAGTAATAACTAATAGGGCTAGCTTCTATATCTCTATTTTTAACCTTACCTTATTAATATATAGGCCCTACCTTAGTTTATTATTAATATAAAGCCTAAGGACTCTTATTAATACCTCTAGGTATACTACATCGGTAATCTGGGGGAGCCTGCATTTCCTAAAAATATGCGCATTTTGCGCATTTTACGCACGAATGACAGGCGCGCTCATGTGTCAGCCCTGGGGCTGGGAATGACACCGTGAGTTGCAAATGCGCATTTAGCAACTTTTAGAAATACTAGGTAATAGGACTAATAGGGGATAAGTCCTACTAATTAGCTATAATATAACTATATTAGGCTAGTACTAACTAGGTAATTATAATAAGGTACTAAGTCTTATTAGTAGTTAATAGTACTAATACTTAGTAGGAGAAATAATCGCAGGCGTAATATAGGTATAAGAAACGGGGCTAGGCTAGGGGGGGTACTTTATGCGTATATAAATTACGTGAATCGACTGTATTTAAAACCTATATTACGCTAGCGTTGACGACGTAGCCGCTATAGCTCTAGCGAGCTTCCCGTTTCTTCCCGGCGCTAGAGGAAAATCACGGATTTAAGGCCTTAAATCCGGATTTTCTATATCTAGGACTTTTAGGCTAGAATAAAAAAACCCTGAAATTTTCCTATTTTTTACCAGCATTTTACCTGAAAAAAGCGCTTTCAGCGGATTTAGCAGTTCAGATTTTCTATGCCAGTTCCCAGTTTGCCGATGTACTACTACTCTAAGGTCTACCGTCGCCTTTATATTAAATCTCTTCGGGCTCCTTAATAGGTAGACTAACTTATACTTATAAGGGGTGAAGGTCGCTTTATATATATTTACCTAGTAAAGGTATATCTTATATACCTTTACTAGGATCTTATAATTCTCCTTAATACTTTTATTATATACTATTAGGTAGATGTTATTAATAAAGCCTTTAATTTATATCTAAAGTTTTATCTTTACGTACTCCTTTATAAGCGGGGAGTTAAAAAAAATAGAAATAAAATAGGTAATATTAGGGATCCCTAAAGAATCCTAGTTTCTACTATCTCTATTATATTTATCTCCTAGCCTAGCGTAATTATTATAGCCCTTTCTATTAGAAAGCTCTATACCTATTATATAATAAGGGTTAGGGCCCCTTTCCTCTTTAAATTATATAATAACCTCTTATAAGAGAGATTATTAAAGGCTCCTATAATATCTAATAATAGTATACTTATTATATTAGATTTACTATAATTTTATATTATATATACTACCTCTACTATTATCTTAAGGGATATTACTATAAACCTCCCCTTCCTTACCTCTATCTATTATAGGGGTAGTAGCTTATATTCCTTCATAAGGTTACCTAGCTTCTTTATAATAATCGCTTTAACGCTTTCCTTAAGGTATTAAGTAGGGTAATTAGGTAGTATAACTTTAATTTAAAGTAATCCTCTTTCTTTAACTTTTTTAAGATAATTATATTAGCCTTCTTAAGCTCTATTAAGTAATATCTAACCCTTAGGTAAGCTTAAAATAAGTATATAAAGCTAGGTAGTAGCTCCCCCTCTACTATTCTTAAGAACTTATTTAGGATCCTATTTATCTTTAGTACTTTATCTTATTTTAGCCTATTAATCGCCTTATAGACTTCCTCCTTAGTAACTACTATATTTACTATTAGGGGTATATTATATTAAAACCCTTAGATATTACTTAAGTCTACCTTTAAGGGTAGAGAGAAGAAGGTCCTTTAAAGGACCTCTACCTTCTCTTAAAATAGCTTCGCCTTAAGGCCTTCCCTACCCTCCCTAAGGGTAGGGAACCTTAGGTGTTCCTAAGGTAGTATACTTCTCTCTTAGCCCTATTTAGCTAGTTTCTAGAGTCTATTAAGCGACTAGGATACCTTATATACTCCCTCCTTAAAATAGAGTACCTTTACTTTCCTTAATACCCTCCCTTTAGTCTTCTAGGCCTCCCGTTATACCTCTAGACTCCTTTAGCTTCTCTTATAATTATACTCTATCTTAAGCTTTAGCGCCTCCTTTATAGCCTTTATATAGTTAGAGTTTTAGAAAGACTTTAACCCTAAGGAAGGCTTTACTTATAATACTATCTTTTTTATAATTCCTATTAGTTTATAGAGTATTTTAGCTAGGTAGCTATTAATCTACTTCCTAGTTATTAGCTCGCCTTTTAGTAGTAAGTATTAAAGGGCGCCTACTTACTTCTTTATCTCCTCTAGGTCTACTATCTTTTATACCCGTTATAGGTATAGGACTACCGCCTCTACTTTAAGGCTAACCTTAATATATATTAGGATATAGTTAGATTTATAATAGACATCTAGCCTAGTATAATATTTTAATAGTATTTATTTAATAGCTTCTATTATAAATACTAGATTAATAGTACTTTTTACTTTCCTTACCCTCTAGGCTATTATATCCTCTAATAGGGTAAGCTCTATTCCCCTTTCTTTTATAATATCTATTAGTATATCTACTACTTTATAGTATATATATCTACCCCTATTATTCTAGTTTAGATAATAGAGGTTAAAGTCTCCTATTAGTATATATTCCTTAGGCCGATTTAGTTACTCCCTTACCCTTAGTAGCGTAGAGGGGCTATCTATTAAGGTCCTAGACTCTAGGCTAGGGTTATATATATTATATATCTAGAGACGCGTTAGTACTCCCCCTTCCTTCCTTATAACCTATATCTCTAGGGAGTATAAGTCCCCTAATATAAATTTAACTCCCTATTTATTAATATTCTAGCGTTTATTTATAAAGAAATAAATTCTTATATCCCTCCTAACCTTATATACTAAGTAGAATACTCCTCCGCTTAAGTTATATATTAAACCCGTTCTCTTTATATATAGTAGTTCCTAGATAGCTAGGATATCTATCTATTATACCTCTCTATCTTTTAGTAGTACTATTATTACTATAGTCTACTCCCTTTATATATTATATTATAATAATTTTACTATCCTTTATATCCTTATAAGGATCTCTACTAGATATCCCTTATAACCTCTATTCCCTTAGTAATTAGGACCTCTTATACTAGTATATCCTTTAACGTCTATTAGCCTATTTTTATTATTTAGAGGGTAATCAGCCTTTTAGGCCTATTTTATAGTATTACTACTAATAGTAGTATAGCTCCCCTTTCCCTTATATCCCCTTAAGGACCTATTTATATCGCGACCTTATTAAGGTCTTTAAACCCTAATATAAGCTTCCTCTTCTTCCTTACTACTACTATTATCTACTCCCCTTAGGGTTACTTTTATATATCCCTTTACCTATTTCCTTTTATAAAGCTCTTATATAGCTTCTTTTTATTTTCTACTATCTTTTAGTAGAGCTTATTAAATTCCCTTACTTTAATTATATACTTTTACTCCTAGACTATATAGCTATTCTTCCTATAGTTATTATATCTCTTAACTTCCCCTTCTTTTATCTTATATTCCCTTAAGTTATACCTGCCGGCGTAGATTTTATATCGTGCTAGGCTCTTATAACGTCCTACTATATACCTATACTACTAGTAGTTAAAGTACTATATTACTACTCTATTCCTCTCCTATCTCTTATACTTTAAGAGGTTATACCCCTCTACTAAGCCCTTCTTAATTACTTTATCTACTATCTCTAGCGTAGGGAGTTTTAGTAGTAGTAAGGCCCTCTCCTTTACCGCCTCTCCTTCCCTTCTCTCCCGCGTGACTACCTATGGCTAGGCTACCCTTATAATCTTTAGCCCTGGGAGTTTCTTTTTATTCTACTAAATAATTACCTCCTTCACTTCCTTCTATCTTAATATATCTACCGCCTTCTTTAGTACCCTATACATTATAACTAGGAAGGTCTATCTTAGTACCCTCGCTAACTTATATACCTTTCTTACCTAGTTATTATTCTCCTTTAGGTCCTCTCTTACTTCTATCTCTATTATAAATAGTATTAGGTTACCTCCAATTAGGTACCTCGCCGCTATAATCTCCTATATCCTTAGAAACACGATTATCCTAAACTTCTTAACTAACTACTCCCTAGTAAGCGCCCTTACTACCTCTCTCTTAGTCCTATTATTAATCTAAATAGTTAAGGTCCTAGCCTTCCTATTATTTATTACTCTAGATGCCCTCCTTATAGTATTACCCGTCGGCGCCGTAGTAAATATCTCCCTAGGGCTCGTATTACCTAATCTTATACCCGTTAGGCTCTAGCTAGCCGTTTATACCTAGCTCCTTCTACCCCCTTATATCTTCCCTTCCTAGGATTACTCTTCTACTATCTTCTTAAACTTATATACCTCCTTAAGCTATTAGTCTACTTCTATAATAAACTCCTTTATATATTTAAGCCCTACCCCTATTACCCTTCCTACCTTACGTGATATTCTACCCTTTAACGCGTCTTATATAGTTATAATAGCTTTTAAGGCCTTTATTAATATCCTTCTAACGCGTATTCCCTTATCTTTAAGTTCCTTCCTCCCTACTAGGCTCCCTAGCCCTTATACGGGTATCTTCTTACTACTTCCCAGCCTACCCCTTCTACCACCACTACTCCTTATAACTCCTCCCCCGGTACTATATCCTGATATTAGGACTCGTCTCGCCGTACGTTAAAGTAAATTTATTCAGGCTTATTTTCAAAGATCTCTAAGTAATATATTTACTAGGTACTTCTAGTTATTATTATAACTAGTTATATAACTAAGGCTTAGTACGTATATATCCTACCTGTATTCTTCCTAGATAGTTTAATAAATATTTATTATTATTATATCTATATAAACTACGTCTTTATCGTAATAAATAGTAGTAATACTAGATGATTTAGTATAGCGTTATTATCGCATTTATTTATTATACTTAATACCTGACGTTTAAGCCGTTACTTGAAATAATAGAACCTCGTAAGAGTAAATCCCCTAGTATTAGTTATAGTAGGTACTCTTCCTTAAGATAATCCTTTTACTAGGCCTATTATTATTATTATTACCCCTTTATTTAATAAGATAATCCCTCTAGGCTATTATTATATATAGCTGCTTACTAAGCTACTTAGCTCGCTATTAAAGTACTAGTCCTACGTGTTAATAATAAATGTACTTAGCTTATAGTATTAACTACTTAGTCCTACCTATTAATAATAAATATACTTAGTACTATATATAACCTAGCTATTATATAGTAAATCCTTTACTTATAACTCTATATTATAGATTAACGCTAGCGGGAGTAATTTATAAATAGTATTAGGGAATTAGTTTATAAAAGTCTTTAAGAATAGGCTTAAGAATAAGCTAGGTAACAGGCGGAATTAGATAGAAGAAAGGTGGAATATTAAGTTAAATAAAGAGCTTTCTACTATTAATAATACCTAGAAGTATTTCCCTTAAATACTTAACTTTATAAATACCTCCGTACTTACTATTTTATAAAGCTAAAGAATAAGGCTATAACTAATTAAAAGCTATTATTCTCACCTATTATATCTATTAACTTACCCCCCGTTAGACTAAGTAAGCGTGCTATTCTATAGTAGTATAGCTCCTATAGTATATTAAGTATATTTTTATTTCTTTTAATTCTTTAAATAGCTTCTTATACTATACTGTAATAGGTATAGCGCTACGGATCTATATATTCTTTAAAGATATCGCTAATCGACTGGAAATCGCCTGTTAAAAATCCGTTATAATTATTCCAGATCTACTACGACCTCTATATAGAATATGTTAAGAATTACCTATAGTAACTATATATATATAATAATACTAAGGAGGATTATAAGTATATAGGTAATAACTCTAATTAGTTAGGATAGGTATACTATCGCTACTATATCGCTATTACTATATAGATAGCGGGGACGCTATTTTCTTTTTTTTTAGTAAGTAATTATTACGGTCTAATAAGATTATAAATAATAATATTACGCCCTTAGTACGCGAGCCTTAGTAGACGTTATAAGTACTTACTAAAGTCGAATATATCTTAGTATAACGAGTCGAGTAATTACTTACCTAGTCGCTTCAATTAATATAAGATAATTATAGCGAGCTAGGTAATTACTTACTAAGACGCTCTAGTTAATATAAGTTAAGTACTAGTAATTAGTATAAATATAGACTTTTTTATATCTATATAAATAGTATTACTTTCCCTCTAGATAAGAGCTTTATACTTAACTTATATTATCTACTAGACTAATCTCCTAGATACTAAATATAATTCTATACTAGACTAGTTTAGTATAAAGCCTACTTACCTTCTCCTTAATACTCCTCTTTATAAGATCTACCCCTAATCCCTAATAACCTTATAGAGTTCTAGGTTATAATACTTTAAGTACCCTTAAGATAAGTACCTTAGGAGAAAGGAACCCTACCCTAAGTAAACGCGGTTTATAATAGTCAATAATAGCTGAAGCTAAGGATAGTATTAAGATTATTAAACTAGACTTATATTATAGTAACTAGGATAAGTTAGAAGAGTAGTTAGTATAGATATAACTATACTTCTCTTTTAACTAGGACCCTATTAGATTAGGTAAGTAACTACTATTTATAATAACTTATATAAGAGGACGGGCCTAGAGGTAGTCCGCCTTATACTAAAAAAGATATATAGAAGGCCCTGATAATAGTAATAATACTACTGTTAAAGTATAAATAGAGAGCTTTACTTACTTCTATATAAAGATAAAGCAGATATTTAGACCCTCTAATAAAGAGAGCGTAGTAGTATAAGTTATCTAGTACTTAATATAAAAGAAGTTAGTATTAGAGTATTTAACTTAATTTTAATAATACTCCGCTTAAACTAACTAGGATAATAATATACTTATAATAATATGTTAAAGAGGATTAAAGGTGTTAGGGACCGCATGCCTATAACGTACGCTAAAAGGGTAGCTGGGGTGTTCGGATCGATTATTGAAACCCCCTATTCTAGGCTATATACGAGGCATTTCGTAACAACTATCTCCCCCTCCAAGGCTATCGGCCCGATGGCTCAGAGGTGACAGCGACAAAACAACGCGCTACCACGGGCCGTGCCCGGAGCTATTATGCGAAGTCTTAGGGCCCCCGGCCCGCAACGCCCCCATGCTAGGGCGACGTTAAATGATGTCAAGGTCCGTTTAAGGCGTATGACGGAGGTTTTCAGGCCCCCTAAGATGATTGGTCGCCCCCGTACGGGGCCCGTACGGGGTACGCCAGGCGTTAAAACGCGCAAGAATTGCCGGTACAGGCCCCCAAGGGGAAGCTGCAGCCACGGCACGAATGATTGGACGCCCCTATACGGGGTGCGTCAGGCGCCAATGCGCCACCAACGCCAGCGCAAGCCCCCGATTGGGGCGCCTGCGGGCACGTGATTAGGTCGCTCAGGGCGCAAATCACAACGAAAATGCCAAATTCTTGACGAAAATGACAGATCTTCCCCCCTTAGGGGAATCGAACACCCAGGCCCTCTGCCTAATTGGTAAGCCCACGACGCTAGCCTCCGGGGTTACAAGCCCTGGAGGGTAGATCCGAACACAATTGTTAGGGACCGCACGCCTGCAACGTACGCTAAAAGGGTAGCCGGGGTGTTCGGATCGATTATCGGAACCCCCTATTCTAGGCTATATACGAGGCATTTCGTAACAAAAGGATAATATTAAAAAAGAACTTATTGTCAGGCTTAGGTATATATGCGCCTTACGCGCCACCTTATAGCCTGCTTCAGGTAACCTTCCTTAGAAATGCGGGGTAACGTCCTAGTAACGGGAGGCCTAGACTAAGCCTATACTTGGTAGATATATATCTACCTAGCTATCCCCTATTTTTCTTCTAAATTCCTTAGAGATTAGTTCTACTACTATAGTAGGCCTACCACCTAATTTATTAGTAGACCTATACCTGTTATTAAGCCCTATAACGTGACTCTACGTCTTTTATCACCTAGTACGCCGCTATAAAGCTAGCGGGTACCGGCCTTATAATTCTAATCTCTCTCCCTTTCTAAAGGAAAAGGCCTAGAGTCGTCGTTATATCGGCTTTACCTTATAATAATTAACAGCTCGAAAGTAATAATTAAGTAGAACTACTACCACGTGAAATATTACCGGAACGCCGTCGTAGCGCCTTACTAGAAGGAGGACTTTTTACTCCTTCTACTCTAGATAAGCTAGAATAGCTACTAGAGAAGGCCTAGGATAAAAATTATCGTCTTAAACGATAAAATTAATTAGTGATATTATTAGCTCGTAATAAAGTACTTCGTAATCCTTAGGTCGGTATTAACCTAGGAGTTTAAAATACTACTATCTTAGCGCTGTCTTAACGTGCTTATATATACGTACTTCGCTCTAAAAGGATAAGACCCTATAAAGGATCCTCTAAAGGGGAGTACTTACGTTAGTTCCGTGAAGTCGATATTAAATTTATTATAAGTCCGGAGTATTTTACTATAGATAAGTCCCGTATAGCCTATTATATAGACTCCCTAGAAGGGGACCCTAAAGTTTAATAGTATGCCTATTTTAGAAGCTATATTTTAGCTGATATTATATTTAAATTCTTTAAGAGGTTTCTACTTAACTTAATTATAGATCTAGCGAGCCGCCGTCTCCTCACTTATAAAAAGTGGGAGTAAGTACGCTAATATAATAATTAAAAGGTCTTAAATTTTAAGGCCTATTTAGAGGAGTTAGAGTCCTATTCACTACCTTTTAATAAGGAGTATAGGGCTTATATTTTCCTCGTAAAGCTCTATAATAAGCTAAAGAATAAAATTCTTAGTACTAGTAATATTACTAAGTAGCGTAAGGAGATATTCGCTTAAGCTATTATACTAGAGAATACTTTAGAATATAGGCGCTACGTAGGTGGCTTAGGTTCCTAAGGAAAATCCTAGGGTAGGTCTTAGCCGAAATTAAAAGGCGGTAACAAGTCCTTAGAAGACTAGGTTATAAAGCCTAAGGGTTTTAATAGTAGTAGCGGTAAGTAGTCGCGCTTTAAGGATAATACCTTAAAAAGGAAGGCCGGGCCTAATATTAGGATAGATTCTATAATTTATTTTTATTATAGTAAAGAAGGCTATATCCGACCTAATTATATAAATCTTAATAAGCCTTAGGCTTATTTCAGTGTTAGTATAGTATTAGTAAAAAAAGAACCAGCCCTTTAACTACCTTAGAAGAGGGGTAAGAAGACCGACTAATAGAGGTAATATTATTAATCCTTATAAAGGGTTAGGCGGAGTTATAAGGTGACTAGTATTAAGTTATAACACTTTTAGACTCCGGGTTATACCTAAATTTAATTTTATAAAAGTTTATAATCTAATAGGATCTAAAACCTTATAGAGCTATCTTACTAAAGGCGTAAGCGCTTAGTAGAAGCGGTATATACATCTATAGAGCCTACTAGTTATATTACTAGTTAGTAGATAGCTAGGGCCACGGAAAAGAGTATACTACTCTCTTTTATATAGTAGATTAAAAGGGCCCTAATATTATTTTAGGTATGCCAGGATTAAAATAATAGTGTATACTATTAGATCCGGAGGCGGATCGCTAGCGCTTTAAAGTTAATTCTAGTATATTATAAGTTAATAAGCCCTAAGCGTTGGCCTAAAATATTAGGAAAGAGCTAAATATATTTACTATTATATACGCCGGTATAGCGTCTAGCGAATAGGAAGGACCCTAAGTCCCTAGGGAATTAGAGGCCTTCGCCGACATCTTTTCTAGTGAGAAAGCGGGTACCTTACCTATTTTTAAGGAGGGTAAGTACGCTATAGATCTTATAGAAGGTAAAGAACCGCCCTATAGGCCGCTTTATAACTTATCTTAAACTAAGCTAGCGGAACTACGGCGCTACCTTAAGGATTCACTCTAAAAGGGGATTATTCGCCGCTCTATCTTATTAGCTAGAGTACCTATTCTCTTTATACTAAAGAAGGATAGTAGGCTACGTTTATACGTAGACTACAGGGGGTTAAATACTATAACTCTAAAGAATAGATACCTATTACCTCTTATTACTAAGACGCTAGACCGCTTATACGGTTCTAAGATTTTTATAAAGTCAGACTTAAAGGATGCCTATTATCAGATGCGTATTAAGAGATCGGTATTAAGGAAGGCGATAAATAGAAAACTACTTTTTAAACTCACTATAACTACTTTAAATATCTAGTTATACCTTTTAGGCTCGCTAACGTACCGGCTACGTTTTAAGCTATATTAATAGGGCCTTAGTTAGTCTAGTTAATATAACTTATATAGTATACCTAGATAATATCCTTATCTATAGCTCTAACCCAGCGGATTACTAGTAATATATTAAGTAAGTACTAGAACAGTTACATTAGTTTTTACTTTATACTAATTTAAAGAAGTGCTAATTTAGTACTAAAAGGGTTAAATTTTTAGGGTTTATTATCTTAATTAATAGCGTTAAGATAGATCTAGAGTATATAATAATAATTAGGGACTAGCCTAAGCCTAAGACCTATTAGGATATATAAGTCTTTTTAGGCTTTATAAATTTTTACCGTTAGTTTATTTATAGCTACTCTTATATAACTAAGCCACTTACTAGCCTACTTAAGGGTAGTAAGGATAGTAAGAAAACGGGTCCTTTAGATTAGACTTTTGCTACTAATAGAGTATTCTAATTACTACGGAATACCTTCGTCTTAGCGCCGTTTCTACGCTACTATAACCCTATAAAGGCCTTAAGGATAGAAACGGACGCCTTAAATTTCGTTATAAGTACTATTCTATCTTAATAGGATAAGGACGGTAACTAGCGACCCGTTACATTCTAGTCTTAGAAGATAACTAACCTAGAATTAAATTATAAAACCTATAATTAGGAGCTACTCGCTATTATAGCAGCAATAAAATAGTAGTAATACTACCTAGAAGGAAGTGCTTTTATAATTAAGGTATAGACTAACTATAATAACCTAAAAGGCTTTATAAAGTAAAAGGAATTAAACTCTAGGTAAGCTAGATAGGCGCTTAAGCTCGCTACCTATAATTTTAAGATATTTTATTACCTAGGGAAGTTAAACCCTACTAACGCGCCGTCTCGCTGACTTAATTATAAGGGGAAATTACCCCTAAATATAAAGCTCTTACTAATATTATAGAATAAGCTTACCTTATAAAAGAATAATAGTTCTAAAGAAATATAAGCTACCGTCGTAGTTATAGTACCTGCGTTTAGAATTGCAGGTATTTAGGTTATTATCCCTAGAAAGGATATTATTAATATTTTATACTCGGCTTATAAGGATACTCAAAGGCCTATAAAGACCTTAATTCGTGACTTATAAAAGTATAATAATTAGGTAAAGTCCTTCTTAGAGACGTCTATTAAATAATATCGTCGCGGACGTTCTAAGGCCTAGAGTTTAAACTCTAATAGGCTATTAACCTTTAAAGATCGTCCTTATATTCCGAGGGATAAAGCCCTACGTAGTAAACTAATTAGTCGCTATTATAATAATCCCTTATTAGGATATTTTAGCGCTAAGAAGACGTATAATCTTCTTATACGTAAATATTACTAGAACGGTAGTATAAAATAGGTTATTAAGTATTATTAAACTTATAACGTCTATTAAAGAACTAAGTTACCGCGCTATTATACCTACGGCGAATTAAGTTCCCTACCTATTACCACTTAACTATAGAAAGAAATATCTATAGACTTTATTACGGGGTTACCCCTAAGTAAGGCTAAGGGAATTATCTATAATTCTATCCTTATAATTATTAATTAATTTACGAAAATAGTTAGGTATATACCTATTACAATAATAATTAACGCCGCTAAGCTAGCGGATATATTTTATAATAAAATTATTTACCGCTATAATATACCTAATAGTATTATAAGTAATAGGGGTTCTATCTTTATAAGTGCCTTTTAGTTAGCAGTCTATTTTTACTCTAAGATAAAACGCTACCTAAGTATAGCCTTTTATCTATAGACTAATAGGTAGACTAAGCGTTAGAATTAGGTATTAGAATACTACTTACGTGTATTTACTAATAATAAGTAAACTAATTAGGCTAGGTAACTACTTATAGCTAAATTTATATATATAAATAGTATTCATTCCTCTATTAGAACGATACCATTTTTTCTTATATACGGTTATTACCTAGAAGTCTATTAGGAACTCGAGGACGAGTCCCTATAAGGGAGGATACCTGCTATAAATAATAGAGTTAGAATATTATAAGTTATAAGGAATAAAGCTATAGAACGCCTTCAGGCCGCCTAAGCGTCTTAAGTAAAGTACTATAATTAGAATTATAAGCTATAGACTTATAATATTAGCGATTTAGTAATATTAGCTATAAAGAACCTAAAGTAACGACACCTAAGTAAGAAGTTGACCTATAAGTACGTGGGACCATTTTAGGTTATTAATAAGGTCGGTTTATAGGCGTATTATCTACTATTACTACTATTATATAAGATCTATAATACGTTCTATATATTACTAATTAAACCTTACTACTAAAGAGACTACTCTCTTATAGCGGATATCTTTATATAAGTACCCAAACTCATTAATAATAAGGAATAATAGGAGGTAGAAGAAATTATTAGTAAGGTTAATAATAAATAAGGTATCTAGTATAAAGTTAAGTGGACCGGTTAGGGTAGCGAAAATAACTAATATGTACTAGATAAGGACCTTAATAGATCTTATAAATTAACGAGAGCTTATAATATATTAGCGTAATTAAAGCGTAAACGAAATATTAAATATATTCCTATATTAAATAAGCGGTAATGACGTAATAAGTTATAATATAAATTAAGACTATTATCTTTATATATATTATATAATAATCGATCTCTTATATATAAGTATACTTATAAATATAATAATATAGTTTAAAAATATCCTTTATTAATATTATCTAAGGAGTTAAGCCGTTAGTAATATATTATGTTAGAAGAATACTTTTAATCTTAGTATAATCTAATAAGAATGCCGGGGATATATTAATAAAAGATAAACCTAGGTATCTTATACCTAGTAAATAACTTAAGTAAATAAGATATATAGATAACTTATCTACGCCGAAGTATAGCCGCGAACTAACCTTTAATTATTAAACCCCTTAAAGTCTAAAGGCTCCGCGGGGTCGGGATTATCTAGCGTGTCCTTATACTACTAAATACTATTAAGTTTAGTCTAGAGGAGTTCTACCTAACTCTCTAACTTATCGTTCCGTATATTTAGTATATTAATTAAAGCCTATAAGTTAGTAATAATATTAGGCGCTAACTTAATTATTATAACTATCTACCCGTAGGCTTTCCGCTATTAGGTTATCTTCTTACTAAGCCTCTTTCTCCTTACTAAATATACGTCTGCCTAGCTAGTCCTAGTATTAGGGAGCGAGGCTAGGAGCTACTAATATGATGTATTATAGCTATAGTAGGGTCTAGTCTATATATAGGATAAAAGACGAAGAAGATAGAAAGGAGGAAGGGGGGGTTATAAGAGAGAACTCTATAGCTAAGGCCCTAAGCTAGATCTAACCTAGGTTTATTAAACCTAGGTTAGGTTTATTAAACCTTATTACTTTATAACTCCGGATCTATACTATAATAGTAGCTCGCCCTCTAAAGGCTAAGCTCCTACGAAGAGTCGTTACTATGGATAAGGAATTAAAAGGAGGCGAGGCGATAATAAGACTAGGGCTAAGCGAAGGCTAAGGCGTGATAATATATTAAATAAGGGCGAGACGAAGCGAGGACTAGGCGATATATAGAGTATTAGATGAGGCGAGATAAGACGAGGACTAGATAATATACTAAAATATTAAATGAGGCGAGATAAAGCGAGGTAAAATATTAAATAAGATGAGATGAGGCTAGGTAACATACTAAAATATTAAATGAGACGAGATAAGGCTAGGTAATATACTAAAATATTAAATAAGACGAGACGAGGCTAGGTAATATACTAAAATATTAAACAAGACGAGACGAGGCGAGGACTAGGTAACATATAGAATTATTAAACGAGGCGAGACGAAACGAGGCTAGGTAATATACTAAAATATTGAACGAGACGAGACGAGGCTAGGTGACATACTAAAATATTAAACGAGACGAGACGAGGCGAGGACTAGGTAATATATTAAATATTAGATGATACGAGGACTAGATACGGGGCGAGGCTTAAACAAGACTAGGTATCCTTATATTAATAATTAGGAATCCTATAAGGTAGAATATAAGGCCTTATAATAGTAGGGTACGAGGCGTAGTATCTATTAAGAGCTTATTAATCGTTATTAAGGAGGTAAAAGGGTTCCTATATAGGGAAATAACCTTCCTAATCTACGTAATACTTAAGAAGTAGAGAGGTATAACGTTAATTAGTCTTAGAATTTATAATAGCATTAATATATCAGGCGCGTTTACTATTCTCAGCGGTAATAAGTTTATAAGGTTCTAGGGATTATCCGGGTAGGGGGTTAGTAGCTACATGGCTTAGAAGGCTGGCGTAGAAGATAGGGTAAACTTTTATAGACTTAGGAAGTTCTAGCTTAATAATTAAAGGGTTCTTTTTAAATACACGTTTAACTAGAAAGGGGCTTATATTATAATTATCTAGTTTTATAATCGGCTAGGCGGTATTTAGGTTTTTAGTATTCAGCTAGACTTAGTCTCTAATAAAGTATTTAAAGTAGGGGCGGCGAGAACGGTTAGCGCTAGTTTTATAGATTACTTAAGCGATTAGCATTTTATTATGTAAGTAGTCTATAAGATCCTCTATCTTCTTTATAAAGTTCTTAATACTAATTAGTTTAACGCGGGCTTAAGCTATTATATTAGTAGGTAGGGGCTCTAGTAGCTTTAAATCCTAAATGAGGATTTTAACTAGAATTAGTAAGGAACGATAAGGCGAGAGTAGTTATAGAAGGGGCGTTATTAGCTAAGAACTTAGTACTAGGGATCTATTTAGCTTAGTCGTCTTATATATAGTTTATAAAGGCTTAAAGATAATATTCTATAACTATATTAGGTCGTTTAGTCTAACTATCCATCTAAGGGTAGTAGGTAGTAGAGAGCTTAGCGTTAATCTTTAGTATTTAATAGAGGTAACTCTAGATATTAAAGGTAAATTATATTCCTTAATTAGAAATAAAGGACTTAGGCAAGCCGTGAAGCTTCTAGACGTAGGTATAGAAAGTATAAGTAGCTTCTTCTACTTTTATAGTAGCTATAAGTACTAGATATCTCATTTTTATAAGGCGGTTAACGAAGACTAGGATATATTAGTATATTACACCTATAAAGGTCCTTAGTAGAAGGGGTCCTATATAATCTATAGAGATATTACGCTATTAGCGTTTAGGAATTAGAAGAGGTCTTAACTAGCCTTATAAATACTATTAAGAGGGTTTAGCTTAGGAGTATACGTAATAGTTATATATAAAATATTAAATATACTTATAGATATTAGGCTACTAGTATACTTAAATAATAAGTTTATAGTATTTAGCTCTTCTAGGGTGTCTACTAGTAGTACTATTATAAGTAAGCTAAATAATCTAAAGGCGAAGACTATTTAAATTAGGTATGTACTTCTAGTTATAGAAATATAACGAGTTATTCCTCTCCTTATATTCTATAAGAGGGATTTAATTATAATACTAAACTCTACTACGTAGAGCTTTAAGGACTTAGAGGGTAAATTTATCTTTAGCCTTAGCTTATTCCTATAGAGTCTAGGTAGGAACGTCGGCGGGGTTATTATTAGTATTAGGAACTTCGTAGTCTAGCTAAGGTTCTAGGTCTTTAGGCTCTAATTCTTCGGTTTTTATATCTATAAGAGCTAGGGTAATAGGATTTTCTAGGGGGACTAAGGCTAGGTAGAGCTAGATAGGGTCTAGGTTAATAGTTCTATACTATTAATCTATAATTCTAGGTTTAAGGTTAAAGGTTACTTTAATTCTAGGGTCTAGGATATTAGTTTTTAGTATAGTCTAGTACTAATAAAGATGACGTAGATCCTATATATCCCCCTCCTTTAGGAGATTACCTAATTAACGAGTTAGGGTATCCGGTTTACTACTAGCCTTACTAGGACGGTAGGTAATATAGTAGTTAAAACGAGATAGGAGCTCGCTCTAGCGAGCTTAGCGACGACTTAGTTACTTAGTTAATATAAAATACTCTAGGTTCTTATAATTTATAATAATATTAACTAGATAAGTAGAGCCTTTAAGCTCCAGACGCTATTCTTTAAACACTTAAATAATAGCTATAAGTTCTTTATTATAGATTTTATAATTATACTTAGCGGGACTATACTTCTTTAAGAAGTAAGTAATAAGGTAGAGTACGCCTTTAGTATTATACTAGGATAGGATTCCTCTAAATATATAGTCTAAGGCGTTGGTTTTAACTATAATCTTAAGATCTAGATTATAATAATAAAGGATTATATTAGAGGTAAAGGCCTACTTTAGGGCCTTAAACGCGGCTTAATATTTAGGGGACTACTTAAAGGTAATATCCTTCTTAGTTAGGCGAGTTAGCGGAGTAGCTAGTTTATTATAACTATAAATAAACCTTCTATAAAAATTAGTAAACCCTAAGAAGCTTTAAATATCCTTAAGGTTAATAAGGCTAGGCTAGTTAATAATAGTATCTACCTTAGTAGGGTCTATCTTAATACCCTCTGTGGTAATAATTAGTCCTAGGTACGGGACTTTAGTAATATTAAACGTATATTTAGTAATATCTACTTATAAACTAGCCTCTTAAAGCTTTTATAAGACTCTTTTAATATAGATCTTATACTCTACTTTATAGTCGCTATAAATCAGGATATTATTAAGGTACGCGGTATAGAAATTATCTAGATATTCTTAGAGGGTATTATTAATATAGTTCTAGAAAGAAGCAGGTCTATTATATAGATTAAAGGGTATAACTAGATATTTAAATAGTCTAAACTAAGTTTAAAACGTAGTTAAGGCTTTATTACCTTCTTAGATTCTTAGTCTATTAAAGGTAGTAATAATATCTAGCTTAGTAAAGACTTTAGCTTAGCTAAGATAATTAAGGGTTTCTATAATTAATAGTAAAGGGTAATAGTTCTTAATAGTAATAGTATTTAGGCCTCTATAATCTATATAGAAACAGAGGCCTCCCCTAGGTTTCTTAATAAATAGGACGGGGGCCGCGGCTTCTAAGTGGCTAGCTTAGATAAATCCTTTACTAAGATTCTTATCTAGATATTAATAAAGTTCTAAACTTTTATTATAGCTTATTCTATATAAAGCGGTAGCTGGGGGTTTAATACCTTCTTTAAGGTAAATAGTATAATTATAAGCTCTATGTTTAAGTAAGGTATTAGCTTCCTTCTTAGAAAAAACGTCTAGTTATTCTTAGTAGACTTAGGGTATAATAATAGTAGGGTTGATATTCTTACTTTATTAATAAGCTTTAAGATCTTCTTATATAGTAGAAGCGGCTAAATGAAGCTCTTTATTTATTTAGTAGAGGGCGAGATAATAATCCTAATTATAGGAATAAGACGGGGTATCCTAGGGGCGAGACGGGGCTTTTTAGCTTAAGACGAGGGCTAGATTAGAACTTAGAATAAACGAGGACTAGGGTGAGGTTAAAGATAAAAAACTAAGGAAAGTATTAAGCTCTCTAAGGTTAAGACTAAAGACTTTAGAATCCTTAAGGCGTATAGCGCGATTAAAACTATAAGCTCCTAACTTAATAATATTAAGTTATATAGGAGGTTATTATTATTTAGCTTACTGAGTACGCCTCTTAGTAGAGGTATAATAAGATAAAGGACTTTAGTACTTAATCTTTAATTAGTATCCTTTCTAGATAGCGTAGAGGATACGGCTAGGGGTTTCTTCTTTAAGACTAGGTTAATAAAAACTAGGTTATTCCTTTTAAATAGGCTAGGTACTAGGTTACTTCTTATAAGCGGGTTACTCCTTATAAGCGGACGGGGTACTAGGTTACTCCTAGTAAGTAGGTTATTCCTTATAAATAGGCTAGATACTAGGTCGCTTCTTATAAGCAGGTTATTCCTTTTAAATAGGCTAGGTACTAAGTTTTTAAGACAAGGTTAACTAACTAAGACTTAGTAAGGATTCTAGATCTTAAAGCTCCTGTATAAGTTAGGAGTCTTTAGGGGATAGGAACTCCTCTTCTTCTTAAGTAGTACTAGAGATCTTAATAGGGGTTTAGTAATAATAAGCTAGGTAGAAGGGTAAAGATATAGTAAGAGTATTAGAGCTAAAATTAGTATTAATAGTATAACGGCGTAGCTAGGGGAGGCTTACAACTATAGGGTATTAGTTAAGACCTATAACGTATAAGAATAGTCTCTTAATATAGCCTCTTAAGGCTATAGTAGTTTCAGCTATATAGGTAATATCGCCGGTTAAAGTAGATTAACTATTAAACCCTCTAAGCTAACGTAGATAGGTTAATAGGTATATAGGAAGGTTATAAGACTACGCAAAGGATTTATTAATAAAAGTATAGGCGGAGGCTCTACTATTAATTAAAGTAAGAGTAGGGATTCTAGATTAAGCTTAGTGTAATATATAAGAAATAATTATATAACTATCCTTAAAGGTTAGATTTAATTTAAATAACTTTAAGGCTAATCTAGCTAAGAATCATTTATATAATTAAAGAGGAGGGGAGAAGGAAGATACTAGAAGATAATAGGAAATATAGAGAGGTCCCTAAGCGCGACTTTACCTAGGGACTAGGTATTTTATAGAATAGGTATACTACTATTAACGCTAGTAGTATCATCTAAGTTAATAATATAAAGCGAGGTAGTTTTCTTATTAGGGTATTCCTTAGCGGTTTTGCCTAGGTATTAAAGTTTATAATAGTAGTATAATTTCCACTTATTATAAATGTCTTTAACTCTAGGGGTAGTTAAACTCCTACCCTGAACGGAGGCTATAATAGAACTTAAATCTATAGGATCTCCGGTATTTACAGCCACTATAGGAGTAATAGTAGTAAGGGGAATAACGGCGGTAGTTCGGGGGTTTATAGAGGTATAGCTAGACGAGGTAGGGTTTCTAGGCTTAGATAGGGGGGCGGTAGTAGCTAAGGTATAAGGCTAGTAATATCTTAATTACTAGAGCTCCTCATCGGTTTTAGTAAAGGCCTAGATATATTCCTAAAAGGTGAAAGGACGTCTACCTTAATTAGTTTACTAAGTAAAGGCGGCTAATTAAGTAGTATAGTTAATATTACGCTTTAAGTAATTGATTAATAAAGCGTCTTCAATATTAGAATAGTCTTCCTTCTAATAGAAGAATTAGTAGTATTTTATAAATATACTAGATCCTTATTTAAGGGTATCGCGAAGATAGATACGAGTATCTTTAGCTTTAAAGGGTTTTTTATAGTAGCGGCGAAGGGTTAATCTATATTTAATAAAGGAGGTAATAGTATAGATACCATCTTATTAATAGGGTATTATAAGGTTGGAAGACTTCTTCCTAATAGTTAGACGGGACTCTATATACGCGATCTTTATAGTATTAGTAGGGTATTAGTTATAATTAATATTTATATATTATATAAGAGACTACTCCTAAGTATCTAGCTTATCTTAATCTCTATTATATGACTTAATATCTAGAAGCTTTTTAGATAAGTGAGGGAGGGGGGAGGCTAGTATTAATATAGTAGGTAGGTTAATTATAAGAGTAGGGGCCGTTAGAGAAGGGTAATTCTATATAGTTTAAGCTATAATTGAGGCTATTATAAATAGAGTCTAGGGGTTAAAGGTAGTATAACCTAGTATAAGTAAGGGAGGAGGGGGCGTTAACGCGTATAATAAGGTAGATAGGGTTTTATTAACTACTTATAAAGTATTATTCTAAGCCTATAGCTTATTAAATTATTATAAGGCGGTAGCTAGATTACTAGCTACCTATTAGGTAAATTTATTAGCTTCTAATAAGATTTCTAGGATAAGTTTAGGATGCTCTATTAAGCTAAGGTAAAGGTTATATCTAGGTAAGGAGGTAACGGGACTAGGTCTTAACGTAATAGAAGTATTATAGGAGTTATAGATCTTTTATAATATTAAGGAGCGAGACTAGGAGCTACTAATATAATATATTATAGCTATAGTAGGGTCTAGTCTATATATAGGACGAAAGACGAAGAAGATAGAAAGGAGGAAGGGGGGGCTATAGGAGAGAACTCTACAGCTAAGGCCCTAAGCTAGATCTAACCTAGGTTTATTAAACCTAGGTTAGGTTCATTAAACCTTATCACTTCATGACTCCAGATCCACACCGTGACACCTAGTAATAGCGCGTATAGATTTTGTCTCCCCTCACCTGGCGCTCGGAGCACGTGGCCCATCCCCGGAGGACCCCCCGAAGGCAGGGCCACCGGCCGACCCGGGGGATCACGTGATCTCGGCGCCGGGTGAGGGGGGTGAAGGGCCTCGGGCT